>Ga0080004_1113291_pt1 | contig 225770 bp, 211 predicted proteins | sample WasSprMetagenome_FD_69207 | JGI IMG/M metagenome (GOLD analysis project Ga0080004, IMG submission 69207) | Sulfidic aquatic microbial communities from Washburn Spring, Yellowstone National Park, USA - WS (SPADES assembly) (version 2) | ecosystem: Environmental > Aquatic > Thermal springs > Hot... | reverse complement strand
ACTTTTTCGGGAAGGCTAGAAAGAATGGCAGGGAAGTTTTCATAGTAGGAGAAGTTAAGCTCAGGCTTGATGACACAAAGAAAAGGGAGGATGCTTTTGAGAAATTGGAAGAGAAAGTGAAAGCTGTAAGGAAGGAATATGGAGATATAGAAGTGGTGAGATTACTTGTGACTCATTTTGCGACGAAAGGTTTTTTAAAGAAAGCAGAGAAAAGAGGGGTAATAGTGGTTCAGAGCTACGAGTGGTAGTTTGAATAATGATCCGGGAATTGATACACCTTACTGACCGAATTGAGTGATTTCAGGAGGAAAAAGGAAAAAATGCCGAAAAGAGCTTTAATTACTGGTATCAGAGGGCAAGACGGAGCCTATCTTGCCAGATTTCTTTTGAAAAAGGGTTATGAAGTGTGGGGAGCCGATAGACGAAGCGGCGACTCAAGCTGGTGGAGGCTCAGAGAACTGGGTATTGCGGCTGACATTAACTTCGTTTACATGGATCTTATGGAGCAAACAAATGTTATCGATGTGATCAAAAAACTTCGCCCGGATGAAGTTTACAACCTTGCGGCTCAAAGTTTTGTGACCGCTTCTTTTGAACAGCCCTACGTAACAACGGAGGTCAATTCTCTTGGAGTTTTGAGGCTGCTCGAGGCTATAAGACATTTTTCGCCAGAAACCAAATTCTATCAGGCATCCACATCGGAAATGTTCGGTAAAGTCCAAACCGTTCCTCAGAACGAAAAGACCCCTTTTTACCCCCGAAGTCCTTACGCCATTTCAAAGCTTTATGCTCACTGGATGACCGTAAACTATCGTGAAGCCTACGGCTTGTTTGCCTGCTCAGGTATTCTTTTTAACCATGAATCACCTTTGAGAGGGTTGGAGTTCGTAACAAGAAAGATTACTTACGGAGTTGCGCGTATTAAGCATAAGCTTCAGGATAAAATCGTTCTAGGCAACTTGAACGCTAAGCGTGATTGGGGCTATGCTAAAGAATATGTAGAAGCTATGTGGCTTATGCTTCAGCAGGATCAGCCCGATGATTACGTGGTCGCTTCTGGAAAATCTCACACAGTTCGTGAATTTGCCGAAATGGCTTTTCGAGCTGTGGATATTGATATTGTTTGGGAAGGTGAAGGTGTAAACGAAAAGGGACGTGATGCGAAAACAGGACGTGTTCTCGTGGAAGTGTCGCCGGAGTTTTTCCGGCCTGCCGAAGTGGAGGCTCTCATTGGAGACGCATCCAAAGCTCGAGAAAAACTAGGGTGGACACCGAAGACCAGTCTCGAAGAGCTTGTCCAGATAATGGTTGAAGCCGATCTTAAACGAGTAGCTATGCAGATTCCTTAAGTGTTAGGTTAACATAATATCGACAAAGGGGTGTTTTGCTCTGGATTGCTTCTGCGGCTTCTATGGCGATTTTATCATTTTGTTGATGTAGCTTAGCACCTGTTCCACGCATTGCGCTGGAGAAAATTTATCGGTTTCTAGCACAAGGTCGGGGTTTTCGGGTTCTTCGTAAGGCGCGGATATGCCTGTGTAGTTGGGAATAAGTCCAGCACGGGCTTTTTTGTAAAGTCCTTTGACATCCCTGGATTCGCATACTTCCAGCGGGCACTTTACGTAGATTTCAACAAAATTTTCCGGGCCGACAATCTGGCGCACTCGCTCGCGGTGGGCTCTTAAAGGAGATATAAAAGCCGCAAGGCAAATAATCCCCGCATCGAGAAAAAGCTTTATCATTTCAGCAATACGACGCAGGTTTTCAGCTCGATCTGCTTCCGAAAATCCAAGATCTCCGCAGAGCCCATGTCTTACATTATCGCCGTCAAAGGTATAAGTGTGATAGCCTGCGTCAAAGAGCCTTTTCTCGACAAGATGCGCAATGGTTGATTTTCCCGAGCCTGACAGTCCGGTAAACCACAAAGCAAAACTTGGATGACCATAACGCTTTTCACGATCTTTTCTGGATACAAGACACTTATGACAGAACGTATTAGGTGAATGCATATCCTGCTGGAACTCCTTTCATCTTGCTGCAGTCTTCATCCCAAAGTATAGGGAACTGAAAGTTTACCATTTTCTCTGGAGAAGTATCAAGCCGATTGTCCCCAGCCGCCTCCCAGAGCACGATAAAGGTTAACAATGGCTGCGGCGAGGTCACCTTTCGCCTGAGCAAGCTGGGTTTCCTGGTCAAGTAGAGTCCGCTGAGCATCAAGCACTGTCTGAAAGCTCACAAGCCCGCTCACATAGCGACTCGTTGCCAGATTAAGCACCTTTCTGGATGATTCCACAGATCGTTCAAGAAGTTGCACTCTGGCCATTGCTTCTCTGTAGTTCACAAGCCCGTCTTCCACTTCCTTTACTGCTGTAAGCACCGTTCCTTCATAAGCTTGCAAAGCCTGCTCAACTCGTGCATCCGCAACTTTAATATTGCTTCGTATTCTACCTGCATCAAAGATAGGCCATCTAAGGGAAGGACCAAGCCCGTAAAAACTGCTCGATGATTTCGTAAAATCCCCCGTTCCTATAGCTTCAATTCCAATTGTGCCTGTGAATGACAGGGTAGGGTAAAGGTCAGCCATGGCCACGCCCACTCTGGCGGTTGCTGCCGCCAGATTGCGTTCTGCCGATTTGATATCAGGGCGTCTCCTCAAAAGATCAGCCGGGATTCCAACCGGAAGAACTTTTGAAGGCAATTCAATGGTACGTTCTTCCCTGAGTAGTCCATCTATGTTTCCCGGGTAATTGCCCGTAAGCAGAGCAATGGCATGAATTAAACCATCTATGGTGTTCCTAATCGGGGGAATACGTGCTTCGGAGAGAGCAAGAACTTCCTCTGCCTGAGCTACGTCGAGTTCTGAAGCAAGACCAGCCTGAAATCGAGCTCTCGTGATTTCCAGTATCTCCCGCTGGGATTCGATGTTTTCCTGAACCGCCTTCAGTTGATCCTGAGCTGCTCTGAGGAGAAAATAGCTCCTCGCCGTTTCTGCACATGTGCTGAGAAGAACGTAATGATAGTCCTCCTGAGTCGCTTCAAAGCTTGCTCGAGCTGCTTCAACCGATCGCCTTATCCTCCCGAAAAGATCAATCTCCCATGCTGTTCCCAGGGCTGTCGTATAATCGGTGCGAGCCTTAGCCAGGCGGTTCACCGACTCGCTTTGCTTTCCTCTTGTGACCGATCCTGAAGCATCCACCGAAGGATACATTCCGGCCGCAACATAACCGAGTTGTGCTCTTGCTTCCTCTATTCTTGCAACAGCTTTTCTAACATCCCGATTTCCTGCAATGGTGTCCCCAATCAGCTTCGACAGCACGGGATCATTGAAGAGATTCCACCAGTTACTGATGGGTTCCTGTTGAGTGTCGAATATTCCTTCGGTGGGGGTGCTCCATTTTTGCGGCAAAGCGATCTTAGGGGGTGAATAATCGGGACCAACGGCGCTACAGCCGAAAATTGTAATGCAACATGCTAATATCCCAAGTTCCGTCAGTGAAGCAATCAGCCTACCTGGCTTCATTTCTTTTCTCCGATATAGATATCCACAAGTTGTCCCGGAAAGACGTTGACGTCCTTTGGTTTGTCAAATTTGAAGATCATCGGAAGCACCCGCACATCAACTCTTTCTGTTCGGCCGTTTGATAGCTGAATTTTCGGTATAATGTAAGGTTCGATGCGTACGTATTCCAGAGGGATTTTTTTGTCAGAACCTCGCACAAACATGGTTGCCGTGATTCGCTCTGGCGGTGGGAGTTGAGGTACCAGAAGCTCGTCCACATAACACCTCACCTGCAGTTGATCATCGGAATTGTTCACCATGACCACAGCGGGTCCATATCCACCAGTGTAAGGATCGAGAGAACCCTGTGGAGATATGTAACCTCCCACAGAAGCCTGGATGCGGACCACAGTTCCATCGACGGGAGCGCGAACAACGTATTTTTCTAAGAGCTTAGCCGCCGCTTCGTATGCTTTGCTGGCGGCAACATACTGAGCTTCCAGAGTGCGAAGGTCGTATTCCCACGTGCCGGCCTTAACGAGTCTGTACTGCTTAAGCGCCACTTCATAGGCTTTTTGAGCAATTTCATAAGCGTTTTTCGCTCGATCAAAATCGTCTCGGCTTACCGACTTTGGGTTGATCTGGTAAGCTTTCTGGATTTTTTCGAATTGAGCCCGCTTATCATCCAGACTGGCCTTTGCTTGATCCACTTGAGCTTGAGCCACCTCAAGTTCTTCCTTTCTGGGAGCGGCCTTTGCACGCTGGAGAGCTCGAAGAGCGGCTTCTGCCTGAGCCTTGAGCTGTTCCACGGTCTGGCGCTGCACTGAATCATCAATGGATATGAGAGGATCACCCTGAGAGACTTTCTGCCCTTCCTGGACGAAGATCTGGGTAACTTTTCCGGACACTTCAGGCACAATGGTGATGTTTGCTCCGTGAGATTGGTAGCTTTCCACTATGCCTGTCGAATAAATCCCTTTTTCGTAAGGATTAGAAGCTGTCTTGAGTGGCGGTTGAGGAATAACCTTTTTGCTGTAAACCACAGCACTTACAAGACTTGCCACAATTCCCAGAATGGCAATACCGATCATAACTTTAGGGCGCATGGTTGACCTCGTTTTTGATAAGTCCGTCCTCCATGTGAAGGATACGGTCTGCAAATCCGAAAATTCTCGCATCGTGAGTTACCACAATTATTGCTCTTTCCTCGTTCAATATATTTTCCCGAACGAAAGAGATGATGTTTTTCCCGGTTTCTCCATCAAGTGATGCCGTTGGTTCGTCGAATATCAGAATATCTGGTTCTGAAACGATGGCTCTGGCAATGGCAACTCGCTGTTGTTCTCCTCCGCTGAGTTTGTAAGGCGGTAGGTTGATTTTGTCTTTGAGTCCCACTATCTCCAGAGCTGCAAGAGCCTTATTCTGCGCCTCATGCCAGGGTATGGCCTTGAGGATAAGCGGAATGCTAACGTTTTCCAAAGCGGTTAATTTGGGAAACAGGTGATAATCTTGGAAGACAAAGCCGATGTTATGAAGTCTAAATTTTGCAAGATCGCTTGATTTAAGTTTCCATATTTCCACGTCTTTTATTTTGACCCAGCCTTCGTTTGGTCGAAGAATGCCGGATATTACGCTTAGAAGAGTTGTTTTTCCTGAACCTGATGGCCCGACGATGAATAACATTTCACCGTAGGCCACTTTTAGATCCACTCCACGTAAAGCGAAGGTTTTTGCTGATTCCTCGCCGAACCATTTGACCAGTTTACTAGCTTCAAGAATCCAGGCCATATTTTTATCTTTCAGCCTCGGAAGACATCGAAAGGCTCTATTTTGATCACTCGCCTTATCCCGATATAGCTCGAAAAAGCCGTAATCAGTATTACAACAATGAACGTCATGAAGATGTTCTTATGAGTAATGATGGCGGCGTAGTTTGGGATTCTCATCTTGGCGAAAGCGATGTAGGAGGAACAAATCAGGTTTCCGAAACCGAACCCTAAAAAGCTTACAAAGCTCGATTGGAGAATGATGGTTTTTATCAGGTCTCCGTTGGTTGCACCGATTGCCTTAAGTGCTCCAAATTTTTCCAGGTTCTCAAGCACAAATGCATAAAAAGTCTGGCCTGCGATGGATGTTCCAACAATGAAACTTATCAGCGTCATCATCAGGATGTTCACTCCCATGCCTGTTTTGAACATGTAGTATTTTTTGATCATGTTGACAAATTCATCCTGGGAAAGGGCTCTGTAGCCGATCTTGGCAACTTCTTGTTTCACCAGATTGATATAAGACGGGTCTTTGAGGTTAACCAGCACGTAAGACATTGTGAACCTGGTGGTGGGAAGGTATTGGATCGCTCTAGTGTAGGTTGTGTACAAAGTGGGGTTTCCAAAAAGTCCGGGGATGATGGAACGTGCTATGGCGACAATCACTCCTCTATGGTCGTTGATTTCGAAGGTTGCTCCAATCTTTGGGCTACCGAGCTTCCTGTATTCTGCATCTTTTACCACTATAAAAGCGTCTTCGCTGTATATGTCGTAGAGATTTCCTTCAATGATCACAGGACGTCCGAAAAGGCTGTCGTCGTCAAGTCCCACTATATTTACACTCTGGTAAGTTCCATTGGGAAGCTTAACAAGCCCACTGCCCTGGTATATCGGGAAGGCATGGGCTACACCGGGCATGCTTCTCACAGCGCTGAGCACATAATCCGGCAGTGGCACTATAGTTCTGTCCGACTCGACGGTGGGATCCATGACCCAGACTTGAGCTCCCACATTGAGCACGTTGGATGTGCTTCTGGTGAGAATGCCGATAAAGAGAGAAGTCATTTGAAGTATGAGAAAAACGGCGAAGGTAACTCCTAGGATGAGAGTAAAAAACTTGGCTCTGTCGCTCATAAGGAGCTTTATTGCTATTTTAGCAAGCCCTGTATTCATAGCTCTTCCTTACTTGTTTGCCGCATAACCATCCAGAAACAGAGCATATTTTTAGTGAATCTTTAAGTCAATCGTTTAATTTAGTAAGGACACGGCGGCGCCGTATCTCTACTATTATTCCCATTCTATGGTGCTTGGTGGTTTGGAGGATATGTCGTAAACTACCCGATTTACGCCTCTTACTTCGTTGATAATTCTGCTTGAAATTCTGGCGAGAAGTTCGTAGGGCACTCTAGCCCAGTCGGCCGTCATGGCGTCAACACTTTCTACGATTCTGAGAGCTATCACCTGCTCGTAGGTTCTTTCATCTCCCATTACTCCCACAGACTTTACAGGCAAAAGCACTGCAAAGGCCTGCCATACACGGTCATACCACCCGGAAGCTTCCATTTCTTCTAGCACAATAGCATCCGCTTCCCTGACAATTCTTAGCTTTTCCTCTGTGACTTCGCCGATGATTCTTATGGCAAGTCCTGGTCCCGGGAACGGGTGACGCATAATAATCCGTTCTGGAAGCCCCAGTTCTCGACCAAGTAGCCTGACTTCGTCTTTGAAAAGCTCCCGAAGTGGCTCAATGAGCTTGAGATTCATTCGCTCGGGTAGTCCCCCCACGTTGTGGTGGGTCTTTATAGTTGCCGACGGTCCCTTGAAGGATACCGACTCAATGACGTCGGGGTAGAGCGTTCCCTGAGCAAGATATTTAACCTGTGGGAGCTTCTTGGCTTCTCGCTCAAAAATTTCTACAAAAAGGTTTCCGATGATTTTCCTTTTTTGCTCAGGATCTGTCACCCCCTGTAAGTGCTTTAGAAATTCTCTTGAGGCGTCCACATAGATCAACGGGATGTTAAAGTAGGTTTCAAAAAGACGTTTTACGCTTTCTGGCTCACCTGCCCGCAAAAGTCCGTTGTTAACAAACACACAATGGAGTTGATCGCCTATGGCTTTGTGAAGAAGAACGGCCACTACTGATGAATCCACTCCACCACTCAGGGCGCAAATCACATGATCGTTTCCGACTTCTTCCCGAACCGATTTTACAACCTCATCTATGAAGGACTGCATTGTCCACGTTGGGTTGCAGTGGCAAATTCGGAAGAGGAAATTTTCTATGATGCTTCTTCCGCACGGCGTATGAGCAACTTCAGGGTGAAATTGAACTCCGTAAAACCGCCTTGTTGTATCGGCTACCGCTGCAGCGGGAGAATTTTCCGAATAGGCTAAAATTTCAAACCCCGGCGGGAGCTTCTTAACTCTGTCTCCATGACTCATCCAAACTTTTAGATCGGATGTTTCTTCAATGCCGTAGAAAAGTTCACCATGATTTCTTACTGTGATAACCGCGTGTCCATACTCCCGCTCTTCGGCAGGTTCTACTTCGCCTCCAAGCTGAACACACATAAGCTGCAAGCCATAGCATATTCCAAGGATAGGGATTCCAAGCTGATAGATTTCTGGCGATACCTGCGGAGACCCAGGTGTATAAACGCTCGCCGGACCTCCGGAAAAAACTATCCCCTTTGGAGCGAAATCTACAATTTGCGAAGGTTCCATGTTGAACGGATGGATTTCGCAATAAACATGGCTTTCCCTTATACGGCGAGCGATGAGTTGAGTGTACTGTGAGCCAAAGTCTAGTATAAGGATACGGTCTTTGGGCATTTGCTGGAGTTTCATGTTTTTTCCTGCTATTTCAAATCAACCTGATAGTTAGGTGCTTCCTTTGTGATAATCACATCGTGGACGTGGCTTTCTCGTAACCCAGCAGATGTGATTTTCACAAAACGAGCCTTGGTTCTAAGTTCCTCAATGGTTCGGCATCCGACATATCCCATACCCGAACGGAGTCCTCCGACAAGTTGATGGATAACCGCAGATAATGGTCCTCGATATGGAACCATGCCTTCGATGCCTTCGGGAACCAGTTTGGAAAGTTCCTGAAGCTCATGCTGCCCATACCGATCACGGCTTCCTTCTCTCATAGCCCCCAAAGACCCCATACCACGGTATGCTTTGTAGCTTCGGCCCTGGTAGAGTATAGTTTCGCCCGGGCTTTCGTCTGTTCCGGCAAAAAGACTTCCGATCATTACCGAATGAGCTCCACAGGCAATAGCTTTTGTAATATCGCCACTGTATTTGATACCTCCATCGGCGATAATAGGCACTCCATATTTGGACGCTACACTTGCGCACTCCATAATTGCTGTGGCTTGAGGCACGCCTACACCGGCAACAATGCGAGTGGTGCAGATGGACCCAGGACCCACTCCTACCTTAACAGCATCGGCTCCGGCTTTAATTAGTGCTTCGGTTCCTTCAGCCGTTGCAACGTTTCCTGCTATTAATTGAAGATCTGGGAACTTGGATTTTATTAGCTTTATGGCATCAATGATGTTTTTGGAATGACCGTGGGCACTGTCAAGGACAATGACATCGACGTTAGCTTCAACAAGAGCTTCGGTTCGTTCCATCATGTCCGGACCAACGCCTACAGCAGCTCCAACCCTCAGACGTCCATACTGATCCTTACAGGCATTTGGGTATTTCTTGATTTTCATTATGTCCTTGATGGTGATTAAGCCTTTAAGGTTCCCTTCATCATCTACCACAAGAAGTTTTTCTATGCGTTTTTCGTGGAGCAGACGTTTTGATTCTTCCAGAGTAATGCCAACCGGAGCTGTGACAAGGTTTTCCTTGGTCATGACAGCTGATACAGGAGTATCCAGATTCTCTTCGAAGCGTAAATCACGATTTGTGACAATACCGATCAGTTTCCCGTCTTTGACAACAGGAACGCCGGATATGCGGTAGTGACGCATCAACTCCAGCACATCGGCTATTCTGGTTTCTGGTTCCACTGTGATCGGATCAAGAATCATACCGCTTTCTGATTTTTTAACCTTGCTGACTTCCAGCACCTGAGCCTTTATGCTCATGTTACGATGGATGATACCAATGCCGCCTTCTCGAGCTATGCTGATTGCCGTATCTGCTTCTGTGACGGTGTCCATGGCGGCGCTTACCAGCGGGATGTTGAGTTTGATTTCTCTCGTGAGCCATGTTTCGGTGCTCACCGTTGTTGGGAGCACTTCAGAGTATGCTGGAACAAGAAGAATGTCATCAAAGGTCAGAGCCTCCGGAATTGGTTTGTATCCGGGATGCTCATCATAAACTCCTGTCATACTCTCTCCTTTCCCTTATTTCCCTCACCCCTTAATGTCTCTCCTGCAGGATAAGGTGAGGGCATTTACGTATCTGATTCTGGTTCACACTCTGTCGTTTCTTATATCACGATAGGGATGCCCCTTTAACTTTTTTCGATCTTCCATGTCAAGGCAAGGGTAGGGGCATACCTGTCTGCCTGCCCTGATGCGGGCAACCACATAGGGTTGCCCCTACCTGATGCTTCTTCGATCACGGCTTTAGCCATGACTCCCTCGAGAAATCCAGCATCGGTAACAACAAGGCGAGATTGAGCAGATAAATCCATAAGAACTGATACAATAACAATGCCTCCAATAATCACATCTTCCCGTCCTTTTTCCAGCCCGGGAATAGATCGGCGTTCCTCGAGAGGAAGCGCTGACAGGTGCCACAGAAGTTCCTCAATCCAACTGCGATCAAGTTCAATTCCGCATACCCGATAAGGCACATAGTCTATCATTTCTATTCTGATCGCCCCAAGCGTTGCTACAGTTCCTCCACCTCCCACAATTAAGTCAGGGGAGAAAGAAGCAATATGAGATTGAGCTTCACAAAAAACTTTTTCTGCGAATTTTCTCGCTTCTTCAATCCATTCGGATTTTGACGGAGCGGAGGGAATGTAATTTTTGGTAAGGCTTGCTGCTCCAATGGGATAGCTTTCCCACCAGGTTATGTTACCCTGATCAATACAGACCACTTCGGTAGAACTTCCGCCAAGGTCGAAAAACACCACCCGCTTGGATAGCAAATCTGGGGCATTGGTCGTCTTTCTTACAGCATCCAAAATTTGCAAAGCTCCCACAGTTGACCAGAAAGCTTCCTCTTTTTCAGAAGCGATAAAATATGAAAACCCCAGGTCTTTTTCAATATCTGCGAGGAAGGTTCTCCCATTTTGTGCTTTTCTTATGATTCCGGTAGCACCACACAGAACCTTTTTTACACCCAGCCTTTTAAAATGGCTATTGTAATTTGATAGGATTTTGCGCACTTGCTGTAAGGACTCCGCATTCAGGTTAAGGACATTGTCTTGCTGGCCGGTGGTTAAAGCGAACCTGGTAAAGTCTCTATGATGTTCTATGGGTTCTATAATGCCCTTTTCTTTAAAAACTCTGGCAATCAGAGTTCTCACAGTGTGGGATCCCAGATCAATTGCTGCAAAAAAGTCGTTCACCTCTGCCTCCAGACTGCCGATGTTATATTTGTAATCCTGATCCGATGGCCGTTTCGTAAGCTTAATTATCACATAATGCTTCTGCCATGAAGAGATGTTCTAAAAATTTGTGGAACTCAAGAACATGGCGGGGAATTGACGAAGAAAAAGGCCGTTCTTATTTTTAAAAAAGCAAAAAACACTTTTGGTTATGGTTAGCCTGAATTTTACATTCGGGCTTTAAAGGAGAGGGGGGATATGATGAACGAAGCCAAAAAATACAGCAAAGAAAAACCAGGGTTCTCCCCTCTGAATTGCGCTGATGAAGTGAACGACTTTGAATCGCTTAAGTTTGTTCCTTTTCAAATTCCGAGAGATAATGAAGAGCTAGAGGAAGGCTTTGAAGAATTTGTTCCTGAGGTGGATTCGGAAGTTTTTGATGTTGATTACCTATCGGCTTCCGAATATGAGGATGTTACTTACGAAGATCATATTTCTGCTTACCTCAGGGAGGTATCCAATCATCCTCTTATTACGCCAGAACGAGAAATGGAACTTGCTGAGATTATCAGACGTGGACAGGACGAGCTAATAGCTCTTATAGCTGATTATGCTGAAACTAACGAAACTTTGAAAAAACTTGTTGAACGTATTCGCAAATTTCAGGCTCAAGAGAAAGCTTTTCCTGGGTTAAGAGACAAGGCTGTTCGGACGATTAGCAAAGCGGTTTCTCAGCTGGCTAAAAAACACCAGGAAGATAAAGTCATTCAAGAGCTTAATCGGCGTTGCGAGGAAATTGTTAAACGGATTCATCGAGCCAAAGAAGAAATGGTTGAAGCAAATCTTCGGCTTGTGTTGAGCATTGCGAAAAAATATCGAGGCCGGGGTATGAGTTTTGATGATCTTATTCAGGAAGGAAATCTTGGCCTTTTGAAAGCCGTTGTTCGCTATGACCATACTAAAGGGAATCGCTTCAGCACTTACGCTACCTGGTGGGTAAGGCAGAGCATCATCAGAGGAATTTATGACAAAACAAAAACCATCAGGCTACCGGTTCATTGCATAGAGTTAAGGAACCTTTTTAACAGAGTTTATAATGAGCTAGTTGCTGAACTGGGGCGAGAGCCTACGCTGGAGGAAGTATCAGAACGGGCTGAGATTGCTCGAGAACGACTTGAAACGATGATGGCTTTAACAAATCAGCCTATTTCTCTTGAGACCCCTGTGGGGGATGATGAACAGCGGTTAGGAGATTTTATTGAAGACTCGCTAACAGAACATCCTTTGGATGAATTGAGCCATCAGGAGCTTCGAAGTTTGCTCGTAAAGCTTCTTGCTACTCTTCAACCTCGAGAGGAAAAGATTTTGCGCCTAAGATTCGGTATTGGGGGGAAGCCTGAGGAGACCCTGGAAAAAATTGGCAAAAGTTTTAATGTTTCAAAGGAAAGAATTCGGCAGATTGAAAAGAAAGCCCTGAAGAAACTTCAGCATCCTAAACGAAGAGCTCTCATAGAGGCTTTTTTGTAATTGTTTTGCGAAACTGGCCTGGAATTAAAACGGCGAGACCTTGGAAATACTTGCCGGGTCTCGCCGTTTACTTTTTCCATCCTGAAGTTGCTACTTCGTTCCGTGGAGCTTCAGACACAGTTCGGCAACTCTTTTTCCGAGCTTTCTGGCATTTTCGGCAGTCTGTTTGTCTGGAGCACCAACACAGGCTACTCCATAATGACCTGTAGCGCTCATTGGATCTCCCACTATGATCATGCCGTAAATGAGCATGCACTGAAGGATAGAAAGCATGGTTGTTTCTTTACCGCCTGTAGGATCGCCTGAGGTCGCAAAGGCGGCTCCGACCTTATTTTCCATTTTCTTTCGAACTCCTACAAAGTCATCGAAAACTTTCTTAAGTTCTGCCGCCATCGAACCAAAATAGACGGGAGAACCGGCAATAATTCCTGCCGCTTCTACAAAGTCTTCTTTAGTTACATCCGAAGGAGTTTTTAAAACTGCTGTCACTCCGCTTACCTGATTAACCCCTTCGGCTACATATTCAGCAAGTTTTCTTGTATTACCCCCTTTTGAGTAATAGAGCACAAGAACTTTCATTTTAGCAACACCTCCTTTTTCTTGTTAAATCTGCCTTGTGTCTTTTCGATCTATTGATTCGCTTTTTAAACCATATCTTTCCCCAGGAGGCAAGTAAGATAATGTAACCGAACGAAATGTTCTTGATGCATCCATTGTCCAAAGAGTTTACCTCTAGCTATAAGCTGTTCCATCTGGCGTCTGAGGTAATCAGGGATGGGGGTTGGTTTGAGTCCTGCCCAGCGAGAACCTGGAAGAGGTATAAAATAATGAGCGTGAATGCGAGCGCCCATTCGGGAAAGCTTGTCCATAACCTTGAGAGAAGCCTGAACGTCTTCTTCCTTTTCCACTGGAAGACCAAATATCATATCTACTGCAGGTATGAATCCAAAACGTATAAGCATTTCACAGGCGTTTAGTACGTCTTCCACCGTGTGACCTCGCCTCATCATCCTGAGCATACGCTCGCTTCCGCTCTGGGCACCAACAACAATCTGTTTGTTGGCACAGTAGTTTTTCATGATTGTTAGAGTTTCTTCTGTGACGAATTCAGGGCGAACTTCAGAGGGGAAACTTCCAAAGAAGATGCGTCCGTCCGGGGGAAGCACTCGACGAATTGACCCGAGCAGCAGATCCAGAATCTCGGGACTTGGGTCTCTGCCGGTGCTTGATCCATAAGAAAGGGCGTTGGGAGTGATAAAGCGAACGTCTTTTTTGCCAAACTTGACCATGAATTTGACTGCTTCGACAATAACATCGATGCTTCGATGCCTGACTTTTAGTCCTTTTATAACAGGAGTGGCGCAATAGGCGCACTTAAAAGGGCAGCCTCTGGTTATTTCTATGGGGCTGAAGAGAGGAGATTTGGTCGGAAAGGGGAAACTTTCTTCCCAGCCGCTTGCAGGTCTGGCTTTCGTTCCTTGAATTTTTCCGTCAATTAATCTGAACAGGCCTGACGGAACGTTTCCGCTGGAGTCGTTCTTAAGGTATTCTATGACTTGCGGGAAGCTTTCTTCTCCTTCGCCGGCCAGAACACCCCAGCATCCTGCTTCAAGCACGCTTTTTACCGCACCCGTAGGATGAGCCCCTCCGGCTATGATAAAAACTTTCCGAGTGCTGAAAATATCCCTGATGATTTCCCATTCTTTTTTTACTTGAGGCCACCGCAGGCTCATGAAGGAATAAGCCAAAACAACCTTTTCGTATTTATCAAGCAGCGACTTCGTAGTTTCTATCAGATTGCTGGTTGATGGATTATCCAGCCAGAAAAGATCGCTCCTGGATGGTTGATTGCTCTGAAAAGAAGCAGCCAGAGCCACCAAACTCCACCGATTGCTTCGATCCACAGGAAAAACAACGGCTATTTTGTTCAATTTGGTCTTTTACCTCCGTAAGCTTTTACTTCATGTTTAGTCTCAACCTGTGCCATAAAGAAAAATTGTGCAACAGGCAATCCTTGAGTAATTTGTCATCTCAAAGTGTGGCTGGTATAACGTAGGCCGTTGATCTTCTTTTGGAAAAGGGGAAGTGAGTGGAACAAATTGCTACGATGATAAAGATAACGCTTTTTCTATGGTGGATACATTTTGTGCCTCCATTTTTGTCCGTAATTTTAGGCAACAAGTGGAATCAGCCGTTAGATTTTAATCGTCGTTTCTGGGATGGAAAACCTATTTTCGGAACACATAAGACAATAAGAGGCGTTGTAGGGTCAATAATTGGTGCAACTATATGCGCTCCCGCTTTTGGCTTGTCTTCCATGGAAGGCATGATGCTGGCTTCCCTGGGGATGCTTGGTGATCTGATAACAAGCTTTATAAAGCGAAGATTGGATAAACCAAGCGGCACTATCATGCCTGGACTGGACCAGTTTCTGGAAGGAATGTTGCCTCTTATCGTTTTTGAAAGACAACATCAGATCGGTTTGTTTGCCGCAATTTTTGTTTTGACGATATTTTCTATCGGTGCCTACTGGGGGTCTATTTTCTACAAAAGGATTCTTCTCGCAACACCGGTTGATAACTATCCACGAATTCTGAATCCGAGACTTAGATTCAGAGAATGGAAAGCCTGTCAAATACGTCGTGATCCTTTGAGATTCTTTTTGAACTTTGAGGATGCCGTTTATTACCACCTTTGTCTTAAGTCCATTCTGAAGATCCTGGGTTATTATCAGCTGGGAGTTCAAAACGCCCTTAATATCAAGGTTAGATCCGTAACGTTCTCATTTGCCAATCTTCCCCCGGCTTTTCATGGCTATTCTATTTTGTTTCTCTCGGATCTTCACATAAACGGACATGAAAAACTTCCTGAACGAATTAAGGAGCTACTTGACGGACTTCCTGTTTTCGATATCTGCATTCTTGGAGGAGATTATCGCATGGAAGATGTCGGATCTTACCATTCTCCTCTGGAACAGTTAGCTTCCGTTATCCCTGTGTTGAAGGAAAAATCCCAGGACGGCGTTGTAGCTGTGCTCGGGAATCACGACTGTATTGAGATGGTAACATGGTTTGAACAGCAGGGAGTTACAGTGCTGGTTAACGAACACATGGCTATTTCCAGAAATGGCGAATCAATTTACCTCGTTGGAGTGGATGACCCTCACTACTTTCGATGTCATGACGTGGAAGCCGCTTTCCAGGAAGTTCCGCAGGGAGCCTTTTCCATCTTCATTGCCCATTCTCCAGAGGTTTACAGGGAAGCTGCCAGGCATGGAGCAAGTCTATACCTTTGCGGACATACTCACGCTGGACAAATTCAGCTTCCTCGGTTAGGAGCAATCTTTACTCACAGCAGAACGGGATGGCGTTTTGTTTACGGGCAGTGGAAGTATAAGTCCATGTGGGGTTATACATCTTCAGGAGTTGGAGCATCGGGAATTTTTGCTAGATTCAACACGAGGGGAGAAATTGTGCAAATTACTCTTTTGAGAGAGGGTGGGAAAAACCATGACAGTTGAAGCGTTTAAACTGGTAAGAGAACAACAAATTAAGGAATTGGATTCGCAGGCTTTTCTTTATGTGCATCGTCAAACGGGAACAGAGGTGCTTCTTCTTAAAAACCGGGATGAGAACAAAGTTTTTGGTATCACCTTCAGGACTCCTCCCAGAGACGCAACGGGACTTCCTCACATTTTGGAACATTCAGTCTTGTGTGGTTCGAGAAAGTATCCTGTGAAGGAGCCCTTTGTTGAGCTTCTTAAAGGATCGTTGCAGACATTTTTGAATGCCTTTACCTATCCCGATAAGACCTGCTACCCTGTGGCTAGCCCTCATCCTAAGGATTTTCATAATCTGGTGGATGTATATCTCGATGCTGTGTTTTACCCCCTTATTACTCCAGAAGTCTTTCGCCAGGAGGGATGGCATTATCACCAGGAATCGCCCGATGATCCTGTGGAAATTCGAGGTGTTGTCTATAATGAAATGAAGGGAGCGTATTCGTCTCCTGAAAGAATTTTAATGGAAACAGTTCAGCAGTCTCTTTTTCCTGACCATCCCTACGCCTTTGATTCCGGAGGGGATCCTCGATTTATACCAAGGCTTTCCTATGAGCAGTTCGTTGATTTTCACCGAACATTTTACCATCCGTCTAATTCAAAGGTATTTTTCTACGGCAATGGATCAATAGAGGATGAGCTGTCCCATCTTGCCGAGTATCTAAAGGATTTTTCATACCTGCCTGTGGATTCTGCCATTCCTCCAGTAAAACCACTTACAGGAAATACCAGCGGGGGGCCTATATTGGTTGAAAAACCCTATGCAGTACTTCCTGGTAGCGGAGACGAGAGGTTTTTTGCGACCCTTAATGTTCTACTGACAGAAACAAGGGATGTTGAAAAGAATTTCGCTTTCCAGATGCTTTACTATATCTTGCTTGGCATGCCCGGTTCGCCTTTAAGAAAGGCTCTTATTGATTCTGGACTTGGAGAAGACATAACCGGTGTTGGGTTGGAAACAGAGCTGAGAAACCTCTATTTTTCCACGGGGCTTAGGGGCATAAAAAAGCGAGAACATGTGGAGGAAATGGTTTCGGTTATTGAAGATACGCTGAGGAAGCTCGTTCGAGATGGTATTCCTCGTTCCACGATAGAAGCTGCCGTAAACACCATAGAATTCCGCTATCGAGAATGCTATACAGGCGGTTATCCTCGAGGGCTTGTCCTGATGCTTACAGCTCTTACAACCTGGCTTTACGACGGTGATCCTCTTGCTCTCCTCGCCTTTGAATCGCCTCTTGAACGTGTAAAATCCGACATAGATAAACATCGCCATTATTTTGAAGAGCTTATTGATGAGCACTTTCTCCAGAATTCCCATAAATCTCTGGTGGTGCTTTATCCTGATGAAAAACTGATAGAGCGATTTGCCATGGAAGAGCGGGCTTTTATAGAATCGTCGGTTCCTGAGGAACGTTTGAAAATCCTGGAGGAAACAATTTCTCTGAAGAAATATCAGGAGCGAGTTGATAGTCCTGAAGATCTTAGCAAGATTCCACGTCTTAAAAGAGAAGATCTTTCGAAAGAGCCGCCGATTGTTGACCGTGAATTGGTAAATCTTGAAGATGGCGGAAAGCTTATCGCTTATCCTTTGTCTACTCACGGCATTGTGTATCTGGATTTAGGGTTCAGGTTTGATCATTTGGTAGGGGCAACCCTATGTGGTTGCCCGCCTCAGGGCGGGCACACGGGCCTGCATCAGAGCAGGCACACAGGCCTGCCCCTACTATTGCTACCTCTATTTTGCTCGGCGCTCCTTGAAATGGGCACGAAAAAGCGAGACTATGTGGAACTGTCGGAACGTATCTCAAGCCTTACCGGCGGTATTCGACCAAAAATTCTCATAAGAAGGCGTTTCGATGATAATTCTTCTGGTGTCTTCTATCTTTTCCTCAGAGGAAAGGCGCTTACCAAGAAGTTTCCGGAACTGCTGGATATTCTGAGAGAGATAATTACAGAAGCGATATTCGATTCTAAAGATAGGTTTTTCCAGATTCTCCTGAAGCATAAAGCTATTCGAGAGCAGAGGCTTGTGCCTGAAGGGCACAGGATGGTTCTTAGACGAATCCGAGCCCATTTTGGATTGCCCGAAGAGGTTAAGGAACTTCTTTCTGGCATCAGCCAGTATATGCTTCTTAAAGAATGGAGTAATGGGTTTGACGAGTCTAGATGGGATTCCTTCAGTAACGCTTTGTACATGGTGCGTGATGCCCTTTTCCGTAAACCCTATATGGTCGCAAATCTTGTGTGCGATGAGAATGAACTTCCTGCGGTGATCACCCAGTTTAAAGAGTTTGTGGAGAGTATTCCTTCCGGGGAAGAGCGGTTTAAACAGACGGTGTCATGGAATCTTCCTGAGTTTTCCGATTACGAATGCTTTGCTGTGCCTGCTCAGGTGCATTATGTCGGTAAAGGCGGGACGGTTGACTTTTCTGGAAGCTTTTCGCCTGGATGGTTTCTCGTTGTACTACATCATTTAAGGACGACATGGTTATGGGATAAAGTGAGAGTCCAGGGAGGAGCTTATGGTGCTCATTGCTTTTTTGATAGAGCATCGAGAATTCTCGTTATGACATCGTATCGGGACCCCCACCTTGTTGAGACAGAGAGAGTTTTTGACGATACGGTGGAATTTTTGAAAACAACTTCTTTCAATGATGAGGACATCACAAAAAGCGTGATTGGAACCTACGGGAAGCTGGATCCTCCAATGTTTCCGGATGACCTGGCCTATACTTCTACTGTTCGGTTTCTTACCGGAGAGACCGATGAGATGAGAAAGGTGCTTAGAGAAGAGATTTTGGAGGCCGGACTAGAGCATTTCAAGGAGGCAGCTCAAGTCATTGAACGGTGGAGAGAATCGGCTCTGACCAAAGTTCTTGGCCCTTCAGACAGTCTGGAAAGAGTTGCTCAATCAGAATGGCGAGCGAGAAACGTTAAAATTATTCAATGCTGATTTATGGAGTGAAAAACCCTCATCCCACTTTGGTATAGTTTTCCCTTTGGAAAGAGTTGGGATGAGGGAAAAGTCATCATAAACAGCATAAGTTTAGAAAGGAGCCACTGCCTTTCTCATCCTGGCAATGTTTAGGAGAGTAAAAGCGAAAGCCCGTTATGAGATTTAGCTTCCAGCAGTAATTAGATTTTCTGGGGTGACCGATTCAAGATATTCAATGGCATTCTGAATTTCTTTCTTACTGCCCATTAGCAAGAGAACGTCTCCTGCATGTAAGACGAAGTTGGGGGAGGGATTTTGATAAACTTCGCTTTTTCTTTGGATGGCTATAATCGTTGCACCTGTCCTGGCTCTTATTTCTAGTTCTTTGATGGTGTGCCCAATTGCGGGAGAGTTTTCCTTTACAAAGTAGGTATCTGTTTCGATGTGCTTAAGAACTTCGCATATTTCTGAAATGCACTCTGTGGGCAGTTCGATAGTTCTTAGCGCCTTATAGTGATCCTTTCTTATGTCGTCTATGTATTCAGCGATGACGTTTCTCGGCACGTTATAGAAATGGAGCACTCTTGCAAAGACTTCTATGGACGCTTCAAATTCTTCAGAAATCACGTCATTTGCTCCAAGCTTTACCAGATCATCAACTTCGGCAACATACCTTGTTCTAACAACTATGTGGATTTTAGGATTCTCATGTCGGGCTATCTGAACGATTTTTCTTGTAGCAGCGGGGTCAGATATTACCACCACGAGAGCTCTTCCTCTGGAAATGCCTATCTTATGAAGAGTCTCTATAGCCGTACCGTCTCCGTAGTATATAGGTTCTCCCTGTTGTCTCATCTTTCTAACCGTCTTTGGATTCATTTCCAGAACAACATAGGGAATTTTTGATTCCCTCAACACTCTTGCGAGATTTCTCCCAGTAATACCGAATCCGATGATTATCACATGGTCTGATTTATCAAGAGGCAGTTCTTCTTTTTCTATCTTGTCCTTTTCTGCCACTTTGATTTTGGTGAATAGGGAAGCAGTGTATTCGGACACGAAGGGTGAGATTTTTATGATAAAGGGGGTTAGCAACATTGTGATTACCGATGCGGATAAGAATATCTGGTAGTTAAGGTTATCCAGGAGTCCGGCTTTAATTCCGGCGAGAGCGAGCACAAAGGAAAATTCACCGATTTGAGCAAGGTGAAGACCACTTAGAATTGATATTCTCAATGGTTGCCCTGATATTAGAGCCGCAATGGATGTTACGAAAGATTTCATCAATATTATAAAGGTGACTGCTGTAGAAACAGACAGGATGTTTTCTTTCAGGAACGAAATATCCATAAGCATTCCCACGGAGATGAAAAATATGCTTATGAAGCTTTCTTTAAACGGCATTATATCAACTGCTACCTGAGAAGAATATTCGGATTCGGATATTAAAACTCCCGCTAAAAATGCTCCCAGCGCAAGGGAAAGTCCCATTTGTGATGTAACAAAAGCTGTGCCTATGCATAGCAGGATGGTTGTTATGATAAACAACTCCCGGTTTCTCGTCTTTACTACTTCATGGAGAACGAAGGGGACTGTCCACCGAGCTCCAATGAGGATGATTCCAAGCAATGAAAACGACTTAAGCATTGTTAAGATAAGATTCTTTGGACTGCCGTTATTTCCGGCAAGAACCGGGATAAGTAACATAAAGGGCACGACACATAAGTCCTGAAATATAAGTATCCCTGTGGATGTCCTACCGTGAGGAGTTCCTAATTCACCTCGATCTGTAAGAAGTTTAAGAACAATTGCTGTACTGCTTAGAGCTATAAGAAAACCGTTAAATATGGCAACGTTTAGTTTACTGTTAAGGAAGTATAGGCTCACTGTAACTGTGACGATTAAGGTCAGCGCTACCTGAGCTGTTCCGCCAACAAAAACCTGAGTGCGCATTAAAACAAGGTTTTTCAAAGAAAATTCCAAGCCGATGGTGAACATCAAAAGTATTACTCCGATTTCAGCGAGAAATTCAACCTCGTGCACATCTTTAATGAACTGGAGGCAATGCGGACCAAGTATTATTCCAGATATTAAAAAGCCCACAATGGACGGTATTTTTAGTTTATCAAGAATAAACACCACGGCAGCGGAAGTGCCAAATATAAGAACAAAGGAGCGGAGAAATTCAAGCTCCATATATTACGTTTCTCCTTTCATTACTATTCTTAGCAGTAAAGGACCTAACAATGTTGTGAGAGCGACGACAAAGACCACAACTGTATAGACAGTGTCGTCAAAAATTCCATTCTTTTTTCCCACTTCAGCAAATATTAATCCAACCTCTCCTCTAGGTACCATTGCAGTCCCTACTGATATTTTTTCTCTTAGACTCCCCTTAACCCATATACCGCTTAGGACTTTAGCGATAATTGCTACAACAGTAAGTAGCCCTGCTAATTGCCAGAAAGTTATGGAGGTAAAATCAATTTCCTTTAGGTTGATAGATGCTCCAACCACAACAAAAAACACTGGAACGAAAAGATCTATTATTGGTTTCATATCTATTTCTATTTTCTCGGAAATTACGTTATCATTGCAACTCCAAGTTTCCATAAATGGAATGTAGAATCTTTTTGCAAGAGCAATTCCTGCGGCAAAAGAACCGAGAATTTCAGGTGCGCCTATTTTGTGAGAAATAACAGCGAGTGCTAGAATTATAGATACAATGACCGTGGGTAACATACCTTTTGTTCTGCCAGTATCTGACAGTCTGGATATGATCGGCAAGAAAGACTTTATAATAATGGGTGTTGCAAGCATGAATACAGTAATAAACCCTATTATTTTTATTGTGCTTAAAATATTGATCTTGCCTTTTATAGCAAAGTCATAAAGTATTGTAAGGATGACCACCCCAATTATATCGTCAATAACTGCAGCACCCAGCACGATTCTAGCGGTTCTTGATCGTTGTTTATTTATATCGGTCAGTACTCTTACAGTGATACCGATACTTGTTGCCACTAATGTGCCTCCTACGAAAAGTGAAACCGTGAATGGAAGTTCAAAAACATTGTTGCTAATCCAAAATCCTGCGACTGCAGGAAGCACGACGCCTGTAATAGCAACCAGGGACGATTGAAGCCCTACTTTTACAAGTTGTGAAACATCTGTTTCTAATCCGACCTCAAAAAGTAATAAAAGAATCCCTATTTCTGAAAGAATATAGAAAGTTTCGTTAGGCAGAATGAAGCCAAACACACTTGGACCAATAATTATACCTGCAATGACTTCACCCAAGACGGAAGGAATCCGAAAATATGCAAAAATTTCGGCAAAAAGTTTGGCAGACACTAGAATTACTAACAGTTTTAGGAAGAATTCCGATATTTCCATGCCTATAATTTCCTTTCTTTTTATTCTCCTGTTAGCTTCCTAAACCTAAAAATAGAAGCCAAATTTCCATTTTTGCACAACCGTAAAGCTGTTAGGATATTATCTGGTTAAGATGGCCAGTAACTATATTTAAAGAAGTATCGAGATGTTTTCAACAAATAAATAACGCTACCCACGGTAGAGTAAGGGATATAGAGCACTTCGCCACTATCGTTAATTTTCAAATATTTCTACCAGCAAAGTTGCAAAATCTTCGGATACAGGGGCTAAAAATTTCAGTCCGCAAATATAAGCGGAAAACTATGAACAGCCTGAACTGGATATACGGCTGTATTGCTCTATAACGATAGATCCATGAGTTTTTATCAATGGTTCCACGAAGTCCTTTGCTTCTCTTAGACTATGACACACCACCTGTATTTTCACCCAGGGAGTGCCATCTCGTCCTGTGACTTCTTCAAGTTTTTTAAGCGCAAACCTGTTTCCTTTGTGTGGCCATGTTCTGAGAAGTTTCTCCAGACTACAATTAGTAACAGTAAAGCTAAAGGCTATAGGGCAATCCCATGGTTCATCAAGAAGCCATTTGGTCTTAAAACGACGGTCTATAGGAATATTATGCCGGTGTGTTAGATCACTGCATGATGCTTTGTGTATTGTAACACCTCGTTCACTCAAGACAATTACGCTGGGTTCTTCACCTAGATAGGGATTACAGCAGTGGGCAAACTTATGAACAGCGTTATCTAACTGTCCAATGGAGACACTATATGGAGGTTCTCCAAATGATTCCGTTTTACTGTTATGTTTGATACGATCTAATGGGTTTAAATATTCGCGGATAACACCCGGAGCTATCAAATCCTGACCGATTTTTACATAAAGTTCATCAAGGCTTTTAAGGTTCATGAATTCCAGGATGTGTTTTATTTCTTCACTGTAGTAATCATAAAAAGATTCCAGAGAAATCCCATGCTTTATCAGATCTTGCTCGAGAATTTCTTTACCGATCTTTTCTGCATATTCACGACGTCGTCTTTGAATAAGTTTATTAATATGCTTTTTTGCCAGAGGAGTTTTGCAAAGAATTTCGTATTCAGGATGAACATCTATAATGTGCGAAGCTTTTATAATTTCTACGGTATCGCCTTCTTCCAGCACATGTGTTGGGGGAACTTTCTCCACTCCGATGATGGCTCCCTCACATCGATCGCCAAGATCGGAATGTATTTTGTAAGCAAAATCTAATACAATGCTTCCCCTGGGTAAATAGTAAGGATCTCCCGTTGGAGTATAAACAATGATTTCCTTTGCTTGAGCCTGAGCATGTAAAAGCTCTCGCCTTCTAGGTGGTGCTTCATCGTATTCCCCAATGTCTCTAAGAAAATTCATGATTTCGACTTCATAAGATGTAACGTCAATACCATGACCGCAACGCCAGTGATTGAGAACACCGTGTAGAGCCCACTCATCCATGGATGCTGTGCGAATCTTAACAAGATAATTAGCATTTCTGTAATGAAACCTTACGTGAAGGCTTCGGTAACCGTTGCTTTTCGGGTTCGCAATAAAGTCTCTCATGGTTCTCGGAAGGGGAGGAAAGATGGAGTTTACTAATCCGAGGGTTTCATAGCATAGGATAGGATCCTCTTCGTGAAGTACGATTGTAAAATCTACAAAATTTTCTGCGTTTGAAATTTCCAGAGTTTTTCTATCCGGATTATAGTAGCTTCCTAATCCCTTGCACCTGTAGCGAACCGTTGCTGGTATGTGATGCCGCTGTTTTAGGGTTTCCTCGAGCTTAGCTTTGATTTCGAAAATGTCTTTATTTTGCTGGACAGACTGAATATGGTGAAGAATCCTTTTGCTCCTTTTAGGATATAACCACAGCAATGCCTGATGGTACAGTTCCCTTTTTAGCCAGTTTATGTTCAATTTAGCTGCAATGGGAACGTAGATATCTATTGTTTCTTTGGCAATACGCATTCTTTTATCAGCAGGCAAGGAATGGAGAGTTCGCATGTTGTGAAGTCTGTCGGCTAGCTTGATAATGATGACTCCCAGATTGTTGCTTGCTGAAAGGAATATCTTGGAATGAGTTTTCGCCTGCATTTGCTTTTTCTCTTTGGATGAATCCAGCATGATTTTTGTACAGCCGTCAACTATGTCAGCCACGTTGTCTGTAAACTTCTCGCGTATTGAAATCACATCCATAGAGGGCACATCTTCTACGGTGTCGTGAAGTAAAGCAGCGGCTATGAGTTCAGGGTCGTCTATTCCAAACTCAAAGGCAATAATACTTGCTACCGCCACGGGATGAACAATATAAGGCTCGCCCGATCGCCTTTTCTGCCCTTGATGAAGCTTCATTGCAAATTCAAAGGCTTTTTCAATCAGGATCTTTCCTTCTTCGGTGGGACACCGCTCACAGATCGACTGAATAGACTGACAAGCTTTTTCCAGATGGCTCTGATGAGACTTTACACCTTCCTCCACGAATAAAACCTCTTTTTCCAGGTTGTTTTCTACACTCAAATTTATTTTAACCGACCACGATGAGATTAGCAATACGAGTTAGCTGGATGCTCAGAAGATAAATAAATTGACAAAAACTAACAAAAAGTGACTAACAATTCTTGTTTGGTGTTGGTTTGAAGAAGGATCATAAGGTTCAGAAAAATTTGGAGCGGGAGACGGGCTTCGAACCCGCGACCCTCAGCTTGGAAGGCTGATGCTCTGGCCAGCTGAGCTACTCCCGCTTACATGTATAGGCAAACTCCTTATAGCAAAAAAATCAACGCAACTCAACAAAAAATTGTTTGACGACCTGCGTCGCTAAAATTTTTACTTTAATCAAAATCGTTTTTGGTGTATCAAATCACACTAGAAGTGTGGGTAAGCAGGTGATCAAAACAGAAGGAGGAGAAAATGGAGCCGTTCTTTAAGGAACAGCTGGCAGTTGTTAATATGCTTAACGTTTTCAAAGCCCAGCAGGTTATTAGGCGATTTTTGCCGAAAACCAGCTTAACCTTCTATCGGCGGCTTTCAGATCATGTAGGAGCGGAGGTTTACATAAAACACGAAAACCATCTTCCTACTCATTCTTTTAAGGTGCGGGGAGCGGTCAATTTCATGGAGCAGTTTCCCGAGGAACAGATCCGAAACGGGGTTGTGGTGGCTACCCGTGGAAATCACGGTCTTGCAGTAGCCTGGGCTGCTCAGAAAAAAGGCATCCTCTGCAATGTTGTTGTACCCGAAAAAAATGATCCCTTTGTGAACGAAATGATCCTGGCTTACGATGCACAGCTCATAGAACACGGTAGCGATTTTTACGAAGCTCAGGATTATGCAGAAGAACTTTCGGAAAGCGCCGGATATTACTACGTACGGCAGGGGAATGAGCCTTTGCTGATAACCGGTATTGCAACAATGGGTCTGGAGATACTGGAAGACTTGCCGGATCTGGATGCGCTAATCATGCCCATTGGTGGGGGAACAGGTTGTGCTGCCGTTAGTATGGTGATCAAATCTGTAAATCCTTCTGTGGAAATTTACGGGGTGCAGTCGAAGAAAATGCCAGCTTTCTATGAATCCTGGAAACAGGGCAAGAAAGTTACAGTTCCTCCTACAGAAACCATTGCTTCAGGCCTTGCGGCTAGAAGCGTATTCGATCTGCCTTTTCTTATCCTGAAGGATCTCATTACGGACGTGGTATTGCTTTCCGAGGAAGATCTGATAGATGGAGTCCGTCTTGCCGTTAGGTATACTCAAAACCTTGCTGAAGTTGCAGGAGCCGCCGCTCTCAAAGCTCTGTTTATCCTGAGAGAACGACTTCAGGGCAAAAAGGTCGTTGCCGTGATGACGGGAGGAAATATCAGCATTCCAGCTCTAACATCCATGCTCTGCTAATCGCCGTTTTTAAGCCGAGGTTGCGTAGTTATGGAGATCACTTTCTGGCCTGATTACCACCACTTCATCCACACCATCGCACTCTTTAAGTTTGACGTCCACGTGTTCATCTTCCGACGTTTCCACTTCTTTGCCTATGTATTTAGCACAGATGGGCAGCTCTCGGTGTCCTCTATCTATTAGCACTGCGAGATAAACTCTGGCCGGTCGCCCATAGTCCAGCAACGCATCGAGAGCTGCTCTAACGGTTCTTCCCGTATAAAGCACATCATCAACTAGCACTACGTCTTTATGCTCAAGCGACCCCGGGATCGTTGTCGATCTGACAACGGGGTAAGAATGAAGTTTAGTCCAGTCGTCTCTGTACAGCGTAATGTCTAGACGTCCCGTAGGCACATCCTGACCGATTTTTTCGCTTATGAGCTTCCTCAGCCGGTCGGCTAGATAGACGCCTCGAGTCCGGATGCCTACGAGAACGCATTGATCAGCCCTCCTGATATCGGCGATAATGGCCTGAGCCAGCCGCTCGATGGTTTCTTGAACTTCCAGAGCGTTCATGATTTGCCGTTGTGTTTTGCCCATATCTATCGTTCTTCCTTGTTCATGCTACCTGAATTTTTCCTGCAACTATTACACAGTTGCCAGTTGAGCCACAAAAAGTGACACTTCAAAGCCTTTTCTATCAAGCTTTATTTTGAAAAGTCAAACTACTTATCAGTTGTGGTCAATTTCTAGTTATGCCAATTTTGATAAATCGTAGGAGCATAGCCCCGTTGTGCCCATGGTGGGAGATGCCTCCATAGTTTCACATCTGGTGTTATCAAAAAGACAAGGCGGGATGTAGATTTTTCCAATCCCGCCTTTTGTTCATCTAGTAGTCTAAGTAGGGGTAGGTTACAAATGCCCACCCCTAAACGTGGCTTTTAATGCTGAGCAGGAAAGAATGTGTAACTTACCCAAACAAGAATAACGATAAGCACCACGCCTAGGATTAAGCTCCACACTATGAGTTTCTTCTCCGCCGGTATAAGCGGTTCATACTCCATTGCTTTAATTTCTTCGGATAATTTAGGCTCGGCCATCTATAGTCCCTCCTCTCTTAACCGGTTATAACAGGTGGTTTTACTCCATGGAAGAAGATCCACGATATGAAAAGCCCTATCCAGATAATGAACCCAAAGAGGCACACAAGATATACCACAGCAAGACGTCCAATGCCTTCCTCCCACAGTTTCTTAAAGTTGGAAACTACGCCTATGGTAAAGAATGTGATAAGGAAGAAGAGAACTCGGAATGCATTAGTGCCATTAGTAGCCATTGTTGACTGAGCCACCACCTGTTTTGGTCCTTTTATCTGGGCTTCAAGAGCCTTTACCTGTTCCTTCTTTTCTTTTATCTTAGCGGTCATTTCCTCCTGCTGAGCTGGATCGGTAATGCTGGGTAATTTTTTCTCCATAGCTGTGATTTCTTTGTTGAGAGCTTTTATCTTGTTTTCTACAGGTGTAACTTTGGGCACGACCTGAGCGGCAATAATCAGCATAATGATGAAGGTGATAGCGTAAGCAAGGACGAATTTGGGGAAACGTCTCCAAATTTCGATAGCCTGAACCTGCTCACCAGGCTTGCATTCAATACGAGCACACCAGATGATAGCCAGGATAAAAGCCCAGATGCTGATGAATATGTCGATAAAGAGCTTTGTAGTAGTGGCGGCCATCATTATCCAGCCTTCTTCGTATTTTACGCCCTGAGCAATTTCAGCTTTGGCTCTAATCAAGGCATCAGTAACTGCACCAGCAGCAAAAGCCGCTCCATCCGTTTTAACTGCAAGTCCCATCCAGGCACCTGCCACCATGGGTTCTTTGTAGAGGAAATATTGGGCAAGGAAGGGGAGAATAATCAGCTCTACAACGGCAAATATAACCACAAGAGATGATACCATGATGGGCACTACAGGCCTTGCTTTTATGGCACCTCCTGTTGCGATAGCGGCAGACACACCGCAGATGGATATACCTGACGCCAGAGGTGCCGCCCATTCTCGGTTGAACTTAAAGTATTTACGGGAAATAAAGTAAACTAAGGCCCAGTAGATAAGGTAGGCTTCGATTATTGCGCAGAATCCTCGGAATAGAACAGCAGATGCTAGACCGAAAGCCTGGGCCGATTTTAAGCCGAGGAGAGCTCCCATAAGACCAATTCCTGTTTTGATGTAAAGCTCAGGACGCACAGCCTCCTTTATGAAGTTTGCAAAGCCCGGCAGGAAGTTACCAACAATGAGTCCGGCTATAAGAGCAACAATAAAACCACCTTCTCCTGTAAGCTTTAACGACCAGGGAACGCCAGCTTTTTGAGCGTTGGTTGCAGCAAGATAGGCATTATGACCCAGTAACCAGCATCCATAGCTTATCCAGAAAACAAAAGTGAAACCGATGATAAATCTCCAAATGTTGGCTCTAAGAAAAGCAGCGGCAATAGTTAAAAGTACCAGCATAAAAAGAAATGTCAGAACTAGGGATGCAAATCCTGAAATGCCTGGCTTTTCGTAGGTGTCACCAACCTTAAGGGCGGATGCATCTTTAACAGTTATAGTTTCTTCCTTACCGTCGGCTTTTTTGAGGGTTACTTTGTTACCCTCAATTTTGGTGATTTGTCCCTTAACGGGCAGGTAAGAAGCTGATGTGGGAGTGATGGCTTTGGAAATAGTTGACCATTCCTTTGTTGATACTGCCCATCCGAAGATGTCAACCCCAGTGTAGGAGAGCAAAGAAATAGCGAAAATGACAATTGCCAGCAAAAACGCTAACCAATCTTCTCCGATAATTTCTCGCTTCTCCTCGCTCATAGCTTATCCCTCCTTGTGATTTTAAGGTGTGAATAATGGCATTATTGCAATACTGACCACAACCCACGCAATATAATAGAATTGCATTTTCAAATATTCAAGTGCTAGAAAATCACAAAGTTCATTTTTTCTGGGAAAATTATTGGAAATTTTTGAATCGCTTAAAGGAGTGAAGGATAAGTGGAAAATTGGGAGTATTTTCTCAAAGCTTTTATATCCCTCCTGGTCATAATGGATCCATTGGGGAACCTCCCTCTGTTTTTGAGCTTCACCGCTGATTACGACCAACAGGCTCGAACCAGAACGGCTATGTGGTCTTCCATTTCAGCAGCAGGTATCCTCACCGTTTTTTGCCTTGGAGGAGAAAAGGTTTTGTCCTTTTTCAGCATTTCCATCCCGGCTTTTCAGATAACAGGTGGTATTATCTTTTTGCTATATGCCCTTCAGATGTTACAAATTTTACCGAGCGGGATGAAAACCACGTCCGAAGAAGAGCAAGAAACAATGGAAAAAGAAAATATTGCTCTAGTCCCCATGGGAATACCATTTATAGCCGGACCTGGAGCTATAACCAACGTGCTTTTGTGGCGTCAGATGGCAGGAGATTATGTGCAATTTTTTTTGCTCCTTGGCGCCATTTTTTCAGCTTCTGCGGGAATCTACCTAAGTCTTAGGTTCAGCGTTGTTATAAGCAAGTTTCTTGGCTATAGCGGCATAAGGGTCATTTCAAGATTGATGGGGCTTCTCCTTGCCGCTATGGCCGTCCAGTTTGTGGCTCAGGGTGTTCAGGCGCTTATAAAATAAAAGCTAACCGGTGGGGCCAGGCCGGTTAGCTACACGAGGAGGAAAGGGTTTCTCTTTCTCGTTTGTTCTGCCTATACCTTTAAGCAAGTAATGTGCCATGTTGGATGATTTTTGTGCGGTATTGAAAATTCAAGCTTTTATGACTAGCCAGTTACACGAAAATCCGAATAGAGCCATAGACTAAGGACATAATCAGGACATATTACGACTTATTGCGACATTTCATGACTAGATTTTTGGAGCTTACCAAGGTAACGATTAAGCCATGAAATAACTTCCGACCCGATAAGCAGCTCTTTGCCGACGGTTTTTAAAAGAAAGTTTTTTGTTTCAGAACCAAGTTTTTGCTCGAGAGTAGGGCAAAGGAAATGAACACAAAAATAGTGTCGAGCTCTGAGAAGACAGCCCTTTTCACCCAAAAACAGGCAATGATCAGGATAGAAGGGAGATGAAGGAAAATCGCAACCCATTAAGACGTTTATTGCTAGAGTTTCAACATCATACCAGAGAGCCACCTCCGGGGCGCAACAACTTCCTTTCGCAGACCGCCCGCAACGAGCACATTCATCCCAGACGCCCAATCTTCTCATGGCCGCCGCAGTTTCATTTATGGCCGAGTCATAGTCTTTAATGAGATTCCGGAATTTTTCCGGGAAAGTAGCGTCATCCTTTTTGAGTAAAGAAACCAGCTCGCAGGCTCTAAGCCACCGACTTTCTACCTTCTTAACTATTTCTGCGCTGTTCATGGATTTCCTTTTGTTTGACTGCACGAAAACTCGTTTTAACTTTTTGACTTTTTCTTGAAACTTTGTCTAGATAGTTTTGTTGTTCAAGGCAATCGCTGAGAAAATTCAAAAAACGCAGGGAGGGTTACGCATGTCGCACCATGATGTAAGTTATCGAGTGTCTGCCATCAACCGCGATCTCTTAAAAAAAGTTGGCATCGTTGGTGCCGTCATTGTTGTGGTGGCACTAGTTGTGTTTCTTGCCATACCAACAAAGTATTATTTCTGCCTTAAGGACGGACACCTAGGTCTTTACGTGGGACGTATAGGTTGGTTTGATGCTTTGAAAGATAAAACATTTGAACCCGTCTATTTTGGCAAGGAAAAAGATCCTGAACTTCAGACATTGCTAACTAAGAAGTTTAAGACTCGTGATGAAGCTTTAGAAGCTTTACGTCCTTTGGCTCTTCACAGAATCCATCGACATATTGGAGCTCTTGAAGAAGTTGAAAAAACACTTTTTGAACAGTATCGAATACTGCTAGGTGAATACCTTGCGGCTCATCAAGCAGGTGTCAAAGGATTTGAAATTCCTATTGAAGCTCTTCAGACCTGGCTGGAAATGTATGAAAATCGTGAAAACTTCCGAAAAATCTGCGAACAAGGCGGGGTAAAACCTGAAAAACCAGCTCCATCCCAGAAAGCTCATACTTCAAAGTAAAGAATAGCAGTTTTCGAACTGCCTCTATTTTTTAGCGCAAGTGGTAGGATTATCCTATCACTTGCGTTTATGTTTTTGTTTGTTGAAGCCATTTTTCCCATGCCTCAAGGATAAATTTGTCATCGCCTTTTTGCAATGTCCGTAAATCAATCATCAGACGATCTTCTTCTATCCTTGTTATGATGGGAGGATCGAATTTACGGAAGAATTCTTCTAGCACTTGAGGAACCACTTTTCTGGGCTGAATGGCCACAGCCCACGAAGGGAGATCTACTTCGGGGAGAGAACCTCCACCTGTTCGAGCCTTACTTGGAGCCACAAGAATCTCACAATCTTCATCATACGTAACCGCTTTTAATTTCTCGGCTAATGCCTTTGCACGCCTTTCTACTTCCCCTGGCGGTGTAGCAATCATTCGTAAAGTTGGTACTCGTTCGAAGGCTATTTCTTCGTCGTAATAAAGTCTCAGAGTTGCCTCCAAGGCGGCAAGAGTCAGCTTGTCCACTCGAAGCGCTCTTGTCAGAGGGTTTTTCTTCAATTGTTCGATAAGATCTTTTCTTCCGACAATTATTCCCGCCTGAGGCCCTCCAAGAAGCTTGTCTCCACTGAAAGTTACTATGTCCATTCCTTTCTGAAGTTCTCCTTTTACGGTGGGCTCTCCGTGGAGACCAAATCTAGAAAGATCCACAAAACATCCACTTCCCATGTCTTCCAGAGCAAGAAGACCTCGGTCGTGAGCAAGCTTTGCGAGTTCTTCAGCTTCTACTTCATGAGTAAACCCGATGATTCTGTAATTGCTTTTATGCGCTTTCATAAGAGCTGCGGTGGAATCGCTAATGGCTTGTTCGTAGTCACGAAGGTGGGTCCTGTTAGTGCATCCGACTTCCCTGAGAATAGCTCCGCTCATTGCCATAACCTCTGGAATCCTGAAGGAACCACCGATTTCCACAAGTTCCCCTCGAGAAATAACCACTTCCCTGTTTCTGGCGAGAGTATTAAGCACAAGAAGCACGGCTCCAGCATTGTTGTTAACTACCAGAGCGGCTTCTGCGCCGGTAATATCACGAAGAAGACGCTCTGCATGGACATATCTTGAACCTCTTTTGCCTTGCTCAAGATCGTATTCTAGAGTGCTGTAAGCTCGAGCGATACGCTCTATTGCCTCAACGGCTTCTTCCGGTAGAATGGATCGCCCCAAGTTGGTGTGCACAATTACGCCGGTAGCATTTACCACAGGTCTTAGAGTCGAACTGGAGAGCCTTTTAGCCATTTCCAGAATTTCGCCAATAAGGGCATTCTCAGTCGGTGGCTCAGCTTTTCCTTCTATGATAGCTCTACGCTTTTGCTCGAGCACCGCTCTCGTCGCTTCAATGACAATTTTTCTAGGAAGATTTGACGCTAGGGCTGAAAGCTCCGGATTTTCCATAAGCACGTGTACGCTGGGAAGTTTTCTGAGTTTTTGCTGGATGTTTTCGGTAACTTTGGTCATTCTTCACCTTTTCAAAATCATGCAAATAATGTAAAGCTAACATCGAAATGCCATGATCACAGGGATATCCTTATCGTGTAACTTATATGTGGTGTCAAGGGGGGTGCGGAGGTGTTCGAAAAATCGCCAGCCATGTCATGCCGAGCGTCAGCGAGGCATCCCTTCCAGGAGATCCCTAGTTATCGCTCGGGATGACAAAAAGGAGGGCTCGGAGTGACAGTCTTTTTTGCTTATCATGGAACGGATGCGAGGCATCCCATAAGAAAACCCCTCAATTCTTCGTCTAATATTTTCGAACACCCCAGGGGGTTGCGATTATTTCCTGTTGAAGGTGATTTGAAGATCCTCACAGGTTAAAAAGTTTGTCAAAATAACGCATTCAACTAGCCATAATTTTCTGCCTGCAGGAGGGGAAAAACTTAGTGATGCTGACCTGTTCTAACGAAGAACTGAATCGTGTCCTCAAACCATTGTCTTCAGGCGGACTCCGAGATGTTGTTTCGCTTATTTCTGAAGGATACCGTCAGGTATCCCTACATCGTGTTACCAGACCGGTTTTTTCCTATATGGTGGGTTACCTTGCTCATAAATTCCCCAAAAATATAATCGTTGCAGTAACTCCCACCGATCGAGAAGCACGCATCGTTTCCCAGGAACTTGCCTTTTTTACGGGACTCGATGTTGACAGGAGCAAGACCGACCCTTTTGAGAAAAAACTTCTATTGCTCCCATCAAGAAGTTCCACGAAAAAATCCCTGGAAGATACTATCTTTTCAAAGAGTGAGAGAATTCAGGCTCTTACTAGGTTGGTGTGGACTGGAGAAGGTGGCATCCTAGTAACTTCGGCGCTGTCTCTGCTTGATCGGCTGCCACCCAGGGAAGTTCTGGAAAGATCCACCTTGCACATTCGATCCGGGGAGCTCATTCCGGAAGATTTTACCGAAAGGCTTCTAAATTGGGGCTATCTGGAAGTAAAGCTCGTTGAAGTGCCGGGAGATTTCAGTGTTCGTCGAGATGTTATAGATTGTTTCGTGCCTCTATACCCATTTCCTGTGAGGATTGAACTTTGGGGACGTGAAGTTGAGTCTATTCGGCTTTTCAATCCGTCTAGTCAGAGGTCCTTTAGTGAACTGAGCGAAGTATTTATAGTGCCTGCAACAGAGGTGATCCTTGATGAGCAGGCGAAAAAGCGGTTAGAGCAACAGCTTCTTAAGGATGTGGACAATGGCTTACTGGATCCATCGGATGTGACAAAGTGGTTAAAAAATATATCAAGAGGAGAACTTACGGACTGGGATAGGTTTGTAGGGGCGATTTACGAACAGACTGAGCTTGTTCATGATTATCTACCCTCAGAATCACTGTGGGTCTGGTTCGATACTGACAGAGCCTTTGCCGAAATGGTGGATAGATACCAGTCTGAAGTATCTTCTGAAGTAAATGCATCCAGAACAAATCAGTGGTTTCAACCTGCAGACCGGCGACTGGAAAGTCCGGACAATGTGATCGGTAGGTCACGTAAGGAACGAGCGATATGGTGTGATGACTTCAAGTCTTCACTAGCTACTTCGGAAAAAATTCCCACGGTTGTTCTGGATGCCAGGAGTCTGAAAAATCTTCGTGAAGAAATCGCTTCTGAAGATTCTCACCAGCGAGATGGACGTTCTGTTTCGTTCATGGAGCGTCTTGCTCAAAAGCTTTCCAGATGGCAGGAGGAAAGTCTTAGAATTGTTCTGGTTTGCTCTCATTCTCACCAGTGTGAACGTCTCAAAAATGTTCTCGAACATTACGGCGTTTCTGCTAAAGTAATTTCAGGTTCCTTTTCCTACAGTGACCTCGATTTTTGGGACTCAGGGAGTCTTCGCCAGATCCTGATATATGCAGGAACGTTGGATGAGGGGTTTCATCTACCGGAAGAACATCTTGTAGTGATAACCGAAAAGGAGCTCTTCGGTAGAACCACCGTTCGCCGTGAGAGACCTTCTCTAAAGGGATTAGCTCTCAGCTCTTTCCAGGATCTTTCTGAAGGCGATTTTGTGGTGCACGTTCAGCATGGAATTGGAATTTATCGAGGTTTAGCGCATTTGAAGGTGGGAGACATTGAAAGCGATTTTCTTGTCATAGAATACGAAGGTGGTGATCGGCTGTATGTGCCTGTGGATAAGCTTCGCCGAGTGCAGAAATATATTGGTGCTGAGGAAGGTCCTCCGCGTATAGATAAACTTGGTAGCACCAGGTGGGAAGTTCTTAAAAAGAAAGCCAGAGAATCGGCTGAACGAGTAGCAGAAGAGTTGTTGCGCATTTATGCGTTAAGGCAAGTTAAAGAAGGGTATGCTTTTTCACCGCCGGATGAGATTTATCGAGAATTTGAAGCAACCTTTCCTTTTGAGGAAACGCCTGATCAAATTAAAGCTATCGAAGATGTTCTGAATGACATGATGTTGCCCCGCCCTATGGATCGTCTGATTTGTGGAGATGTTGGGTTTGGGAAGACTGAGGTTGCTCTTAGAGCTGCCTTTAAAGCTTTTTTGGATCACAAACAGGTAGCGGTTCTTGTTCCGACAACAGTGCTTGCCGAGCAACATTATCGAACTTTTTTAGAGCGTTTTTCCAGGTTTGGTGCTAAAGTAGAAATGCTCAGTCGTTTCAGAAGCCATGCTCAGCAGAAAAAAATCATCGAGGATCTCAAAACAGGAAAGATCGATATTGTCATAGGCACTCATCGACTTCTTCAGGATGATGTGCGTTTTGCCAACTTGGGCTTGGTCATCATAGATGAAGAACATCGTTTTGGAGTAAAGCACAAGGAAAAGCTGAAGCAATTGAGGGTTTCCGTGGATGTTCTTACCCTTACCGCTACTCCTATTCCTCGCACTCTTCACATGGCTCTTTCAGGTGTGCGAGATATGTCGGTTATCGAAACTCCCCCGGCTGACAGAAAGGCTATCGAAACTTACGTTGTCGAATTTGATGAGGGGATCATTCGTGGAGCTATACTCAGGGAACTGGAAAGAAAAGGGCAGGTGTTTTTTGTGCATAATGTGGTTCAGAACATAGAAGCTATAGCCAATAGGATCAGAGAACTTGTTCCCGAAGCAAGAGTGGCGGTAGCTCATGGGCAGATGCCTGAGCGGGAACTGGAAAAGGTAATGCTGAGCTTTGTTCGTCGGGAGATTGATGTTCTGGTCTGCACAACCATTATTGAATCTGGTCTGGATATTCCAAGCGCTAATACCATCATTATCAATGACGCACATCGGTTTGGTCTCGCCCAGATGTATCAGTTGAGAGGAAGAGTGGGGCGGTCTGGGGAACAGGCTTATGCTTATCTTGTGGTACCCAGGGAAGAACTTCTTTCTCAGGAAGCCAGGAAACGGTTGAGAACTCTTGTGGATTTCAGCAGTCTGGGGAGTGGGTTTAGAGTGGCTCTAAATGATTTGCAAATTAGAGGTGGAGGCGCCATTCTCGGTTCGGCTCAGTCGGGGCATATTGAAGCTGTGGGATATGAACTCTACCTTGAGCTTGTTCAGGAGATGGTTAGGAAACTCAAAAACGAGGTTGTTGAGGAAGATTATGATCCGGAAATAAAAATCCCGACCTCGGCTTTTATTCCCGAAACTTATATACCCGATTCTCGCCAGCGTCTCCTTGCTTATAAAAAGCTCGCTTCTGCTACCACATCCGATGAAATCAACGATATAGTGAAAGAATGGAGAGATCGTTACGGATCTTTGCCACAGGAAACGAGGTTTCTTGTGCTTTCAGCCAAAGTTCGGCTGTTTATGAGAAAGCTTAAGATCTTAAGAGCTGAGGCTATTTCTGATGGATGGAAGCTAACCTTTGTGCGTCCAGAAGATTGCGATCGCATGAGAGAATTTTTTGCTTCCCATGGCATTGTAGCTTTGACTTCTAATGATCCAAGTGCTGTAATAATACCGGTTAAGGCTTCCGATATGTTTGGTCGTTTGGTGATGTTGAAAAAACACCTTGCCAGCGCAGTGGCAAGTGATGAAATAAGCGAAAGTGAAACAGAAAGAGTCTAAGAAATGAAATAGGAAAGGTGGAAAAGATGAGGATGAAATTTTTCCTCTTTGCTATACTGTTTTTTGCTCTGGCTGGTTTTCATTTAACGGCGGCTAAGGTTAAGGCCGAAGAAATTGATCGTATTGTAGCAGTTGTAAACGATGAAATCATTCTTTATAGTGATTTACGTAAGAAGGTAAAGGAGATTAAAGAAAAGATCAGGTCGCCTCTTCCCATTCCCGAACCTGAACTGGAACGCCAGATCCTAAATCAGATGATTGAGGAAAAACTCATACATCAGGAAATGAAAAGGCTGAAGATTAACGTAGATGATCAAAGTGTAGAAAGAGCCATAGCAAGGATCAAGCAAGAGCAAGGTCTCAATGATGATCAGTTTCTCGCCATGATCCAGAAAGAAGGATTTACTCTTAGCGAATTTAAACAAACCATCCGAAAGGAGCTAGAGAGAGCTACATTAATCGAGAAGGTTTTCCAGTCAAAGACAGTGATAACTGATGCTGATATAGATCAGTACGTGAAAAACCATCCAGAGGAATCCGTTCCTAAAGCAAAGCTATCTGTTATTTTTATTCCAAAAAATTCGGGAACATCTGGGGAAGAGGTCTTGAAAAAGATAAAATCCGGGGCAGATTTCTATGAGCTTGCCAAAAAGTATTCCAAAGGACCCAATGCGTCTGAAGGTGGTAGAGTTGGATGGGTAAATGTTCGCGATCTTGCCGGCAAACTTCAGGAAGTGGTGGCTAGTCTTTCTCCGGGGCAGGTTTCTCCGGTGCTTTCCTCCGATGCAGGCGATTTTATCGTTAAAGTTGAAGAAAAGACAGAAGAGCGTGTAATGCTAAATGCCTCTGATCCAAAGGAGCGAGAAAAAATTCGTCGAATGCTGGTGCAACAAGAAGTAGAAAGAAAGTTTAAGGAGTGGATGAAAACGTTGAAGGAAAAGGCTTATATACAGGTCTCTCTATAAAGGTAGGGAAAATGTCAGAAGAGCAAAACCTGACTTCGCCAAAGGAAATTGGTGCATATCTTAGAAAGTGTCGAGAGGAAAAGGGTATATCGCTTCTGCATATTTCAGAAGTGACCAAGATTTCCCCTCAACTCTTGAGAGCTATAGAAGAGGGGGAATGGGATAAACTTTATTCGTCTTTCTTTCTCGTTAATTTCCTTAAAGCCTATTGCAAAACGATAAATGAACCCTGGGAACCGGTTGTTAGGCTCGGGGAAAAGTTCTTCTCGCCTATTGAAAAGAAGAAAGCCGACCGATATAGGAAGCTTCTTTCTCGACGGGCGCCTTTGTTTCCAAATAAAGGAAAAGTTGTCTTCTACCTATCTGTTGTCGCTATTTCTCTGCTGATGTTGGCTGGAGGGCTCTTTTTTTCTAACAAAGATAACAAACTAAAACAGATTCAAGTGGCTAAAAGCGTTGAGAGTCCGGTTGAAATACCTAGGGAAGCTATAAGAGCTTTGCAAAATCCTTCTCAGGAATTGCCTCCTTCGGAAACTAAAGGTGGTGGCTCTGTTTCTCAGATGCCGGAACCGGCGGTAAAAGCTTCATCTATTTCATCGCCGGCTGGTGATTCTAGGCAAAAAGTTGTTGAAGCTGGAGTGTCTTTAAATACCCATCGTTTAATTATAGAAGCCACAAATGAAGTTTGGGTTAAGGTATGGTTGGATAACACCGATACGCCTGTTAGCAAACTCTTGGCTGAAGGTGAAAGAGCTGAATTTGAAGTGAAGGAACGAGCAAAAGTGAAACTGGGCGATGCAGCCGGAGCCAGAATTATTTGGGATGACAAGGTTTATGAAAAGCTTGGCAGGAAAGGTCGTGTCATAACAATGAACTTTCCAAAGGCTCCTAAACCATCAAAAAGACATGTTCGCTGATGCCATCAAGCCTGCTGTAGAAAAGCCAACAGCTATAATTGTAGCCGTTAAAGAACTGGGAGAGGCAGATCTTTTGGTATTTTTCCTGGATCAATGGGGAACTCTACGACGTGGTGTTGCGAAAAATGCCAGCAAGAGCAAGAAGCGATTTCTTAACTGTCTGGAACCCCTTAGCGTAGTGAGCCTCTCATATAGCCAGGGACGTACGGGACTTCTCCTTACAGAAGCCCAATTGCAGATGAGTTTCCAGGTCTTCAGAGAAGATCCAGTGGTCATGGGGGTTGGAAATCTCATGGAAGAGCTTATCATATCATTCCTGCCAGAAAATGACCCACATGAAGAAAGTTTTTCGCTCACGTTGCAGGCTTTAACCCATATTTCGGAACGAAAATTAGACCCTATCTTTGTAACAATTTTGTGGATTCTTCGGCTGATGACCCTCACAGGTTACACTCCTTTGTTTGACCGTTGTGCTATCTGCGGAACTGACCTCGACAGAAAGAAACGCTGGGTCTGGCAACTGGAGCCTCTTCGCTGCGTTTGCGCTGATCATTATCTTACCGGGAGTTTTAAATGGGAATGGGATATGGAGGTGTTGATGTTCCTTCGAGCTGTGAGAACAATGCCCCTTGAGCATATATGGAGATTGAGACTTTCCTCGGTTAAGTTGCTGGTTCTTTTCAGAAATGTTTGCCGCTGGTGTGAGTTTGTCCTGCAGCGGGAAGTTAAGAGTTATCGCTGGCTAGAGCGAGTAATGGCAAAGTAGGGCGAGATTTTTATGGATTGGTTGATTCACATCCAGAACTGGTTGTTGAGCTGGTCTGTTGTTGCAATGGTTGGATCCTTTGGGGGAGGAATCCTGGCTAGCTTTACACCCTGCACATATCCCGTGCTTCCTATTGTGATTTCTTATTTGGGTTATCAGTCGGCAAAAAAAGGCCAGAAAGTTTTTGCTCATGCGTTAGTTTATGTTACTGGGCTGGCTCTCACCTATGGAACACTTGGAGCCGTGGCGGTACTGTCTGGGAAAGTCTTCGGCTTTTGGGCGGGGAGTAAATGGCTTTACGTTTTTGTCGGAAATGTCTGCCTTTTGGCCGCCTTTGTAATGCTTGAGTGGATTAAACTTCCAGCTTTCGTCTCCAGGTCTTTTGTATCCGTTTCGGCCAGAGAAGGATTTTCAGGAGCTTTCCTAATGGGAGCGACATCTGCTTTGGTGATGGGACCCTGCACTACCCCGATTTTTGGAGCCGTTTTATCTGCAGCAACGGTGAGCGAGAATCCTCTGCATGGGATATTGCTCATTTTCAGCTTTTCTTTCGGAATTGGTCTTCCGATCCTTGTCCTTGGGACCTTTACAGGGCTTATGACTTCATTGCCGAAGTCGGGGCCATGGCTCATGCGAGTCCAGAAAGTCTGCGGGATCGGCATGCTTATACTTGCTGAATACTTTTTTATAAAGGCAGGGAGCCTTTGGTAAAGATGAGCAGAGGAAGAATACTAGCCCTTATAATTGGTTTGGTTGTGGGAATTTTCTGCGTGGTGTGGCTTACTACGCCCAGGTTTCAGGAAGTTGACCTTAGTAGAAAACTTTTGCGGGAGGGAGATCCTGCTCCAGATTTTTCTTTGCCGTCGGTTTTCGATGGTAAAATGGTTTCCCTGTCAGATTTTAGAAACTCAAGGTCTGTTCTTCTTTATTTTTGGGCTAGCTGGTGTCCTTCATGTCTTGAAGCTCGCCCGCAAATAAAGGCTATTCGGGAAAAGATACCAGTGGATCGGCTCGAAATAATTGCTATCAATATTGGAGCCGGAGATACACCGGAATCTGTCCGCAAATTCGAAAAACTCCATCCTTTGAATGTGCCTGTTTTGTTTGATCGGGGAGGGAAGGTTAGCTTGGCCTATGGAGTGCAAGGTGTGCCGTTATTTGTTATCATAAATCCAAGTGGTAAAATTACTTACCAGGGGCATGAATTGCCCCAGGAGATTGAAAGGTATCTAATGTGAGAAGGGTTACGTTTATGAAGGACGTCATTGCTGTTATCATGGCTGGAGGACGGGGTGAGCGGCTGAGGCCTTTAACGGAAGACCGCTGTAAACCAGCCGTGCCTTTTGGTGGAATATATCGATTGATAGATATTCCCTTAAGTAACTGCGTTAATTCCGGAATCTATAGAATTCTTGTTTTCCCTCAATACAAATCCCAGTCTCTTGTTGAACATTTGGAAGATGGCTGGAGCCATCTTTTTTCCAGACCTTTTGGCCATTACATGAGAATAGTGGCTCCTCAGCAGCGCTTTGGTGAAAGATGGTATATGGGAACAGCAGATTCTGTGCGGCAGAATATCTCGCTTATCAGTAGAGAAAACCCCGAACATGTTTTGATTCTTTCCGGAGATCACGTTTACAAGATGGATTATGCCGCATTTCGAGCCTATCATGAGGGGAAAAAGGCGGATATTACGATTGGACTTTTTGAGGTGCCTCGAGAGTCAGGCCGTGAATTTGGAATTGCCCAGGTTGACGAAGATTTTCGTATCATAGATTTTGAGGAAAAACCGGCAGATCCAAAGCCCATCCCTGATGATCCAGAATATGCTTTGGCTTCTATGGGTATATACATTTTTCGCTTTTCCGTTTTGGAAAAACTTTTGATGGAGTCGGATGCGGAGGATTTTGGAAAGCATATTATTCCACAGGCTATCCATAATTTTCGAGTTTATGCCTATCCCTATCGCCGTATAAACAGGATTAAAGACTATGTTTATCAGGTAGATCCTGCTGATGGCACTCGACGTCTGGTGCTGGTTGATAAAACGAGAGATTCAGCCTACTGGCGTGATGTTGGCACTCTGGACGCTTATTGGAATGCTAACATGGATCTTACCGGTGTCGACCCTTTTTTTAACCTCTACGGTCAACTCTGGCCTATAAGAACCTTCTATAAGCCCTACCCGCCAGTAAAGTTTGTGTTCAGCGAACGTAACCAGTTTCCTCAGCGGCTTGGAGCTGCCTTTGATTCGATAGTTTCTCCGGGATGCATTATAAGCGGTGGTATTGTCCGTTCTTCGGTGCTTTCTTATAACGTTTTTGTCCACAGTTATGCAGAGGTTGATGAGTCGGTAATTCTCGACAATGTGGAAATAGGTCGCTACTGCCGAATCAAGAAAGCTATAATAGATAAGGACAATAAAATACCACCCGGGACTCAAATTGGTATAAATCCACTTGAGGATAGAGAAAGATTTCATGTGACTCAACGTGGAATCGTGGTGGTTCCGAGAGGATATTTTAAAGGATAGAGAGGTTATGCAAAGATGGCCTTAATTCGGTGGGATAATAGCTTTAGTGTGGGTGTTGCTGAGATAGACGCTCAGCATAAAAAACTTGTCGAAATGATTAACGAACTCTACGATGCCATGCGACAAAGGAAGGGAAAGGAGATACTTTCCGAAATCTTAAATGGGATGATGAAGTATGCAGCGGTTCATTTTGCTACAGAAGAAAAATACTTTGTGCAGTATTTCTACCCTGAAACCGAAAGCCACCGAAAAGAACACAGAGAATTCAGAAAGAAAGTTGATGAACTGATGAAGCGATTTGAAGCTAACGAAATTGGTATTACCGGGGAAGTGATAGATTTTCTGAGCACATGGTTGAAAGAACATATAAAAGGATCGGATAAAAAATACGGTCCCTTTCTAAATTCGAAGGGAATCCGATAGCCTGCAATTAAAAAGGAGCGAAATGATGTTCGTCATAAGCAGATTACTCGAAGGACTCGCAGTGGTTATTCAGGTGGTGTTGAATGTTTACTTGTGGATAATCATCATTCGAGCATTACTCTCATGGGTGAATCCAGATCCCTACAACCCTATCGTAAGAACTCTTTATAGCATTACCGACCCTGTCTTAAACGCAATTCGACGAAGACTTCCCCTGGTTGTCGGTCCGGTTGATCTTACGCCGCTACTTCTTATTCTTGTGATTTACTTTCTGCAGATATTTTTAGTGGGAACTTTGCACGATTTTGCCTGGCAGTTAAGGAGATAAGAGATGAGTATTTCTCGGGAGCTTCTGGAGATTCTAGCCTGTCCCAAATGTAAGTCGTCTTTAGAACTGGATGAAAGCCGACAGGGGCTTGTCTGTAAATCCTGCAAGCTTGTTTATGAAATAAGAGACGGTATTCCCATTATGTTGATAGATGAAGCAAAACCTCTTTCCGAATGAACTTTTAGAGAAGTTCGACAATGCTTCAGCTTCACGAAAGGCTTCTTAAAAGCTTGGAAAAATTTCCGTCAGCCCGAGTCCTCGTTATCGGCGACATTATGCTGGATGTTTTTCTCTGGGGGACGGTAAACAGAATTTCCCCTGAAGCTCCAGTGCCGGTGGTGGAAATCAAACGGGAAACCTATCATCTGGGTGGTGCCGCTAATGTGGCTCACAATATATCGGCTCTTGGAGGAAAGGTTTTTCTCTGCGGACGAATCGGAAATGATTCTGCAGGCCAGGAGTTACTAAAACTTTTTGGAGAAAAAGGGATTGATGCGACCGGTGTTGTCGCATGTCCTGATGTGTGCACAACGGTAAAAACAAGAGTCATCGCACACAATCAGCAAGTTGTTCGATTTGATAGGGAAGTTAGAACACCTTTAAGAGATGATGCATTGGCTCGTGTGACCGATTTTCTTAAGGCGACCGCTCCTCCTGACGTGGTCGTTGTTTCAGACTACGCTAAGGGAGTGATCACAAGCGATCTTATGAATGTGGTAAAGTCTCTTTCTCAGCGCACAGGCACGCCCCTGATTGTGGATCCCAAAGTTTCAAATAAACACCTTTATTCCGACGTAACCGTTTTGACGCCCAACAAAAACGAAGCTATTCAAATGGCTGGTTATGACGTTACCAATTCGGAAAAGGATCTTGGCACGGTAGCTTCAGCTATAATGAAAGAATTGAGGTGCAGATTTCTGCTCGTAACGAGAGGCTCTGAAGGTATGACCCTGTTTGAAGATAACCGTGACCCTGTTCATATTCCAGCCTGTGCAAGGAAGGTTTTTGACGTTACTGGCGCTGGAGATACCGTGGTTGCCGTGCTGGCTCTTGGTATGGCTGTGGGATTGTCCGTCCATGAAGCCGCTTACCTCGCTAATATCGCCGCAGGGTTTGTGGTCGGTGAAGTGGGAACTGCCGTTGTAACATCTCAGCAATTAAAAAATTTCCTCCGTGAGGGGCAACCACAGGGGGTTGCCCCTACATGTGGTCTCCGTAGGGGCGACCCTTGTGGTCGCCCGTAGGGGGCGTGGTTGGTATCATGAGCGTTCCTAAATTGCCTCCGCCGGCAAAGCTTTTTGTTGGACTTCTGTTTTCAGATCAAGAAAAGTGCCGTGAAGCCATTGAAAAGCTTTGCCATCGTTTTGGAAGCCTCGATTTGGCAACCCGTCCAAGACTGTTTACGGAAAGCAATTACTACGAAAAGGAAATGGGTAGCCCGATATACAGGATGTTCTTGAGTTTTCAAAATCTTGTGGATCCGCAGGAACTTCCTGAAATCAAGCTTTTTACTAATGAACTGGAACTTTCTCTGGCTCGAGATGGCCACAGAGTGGTAAACATTGACCCTGGGCTTCTTTCCGAGGAGCGACTGGTTCTTGCCACAGGCAAAAATTACACTCACAGAATTTATCTTCGAGACGGCATATATGCTGATCTCACGCTTATATACCGTCGAGGAGCTTACCAGCCCCTCGAATGGACGTACCCTGATTACAGAGATCCCTTTTTGCTTCACCTGCTTGGGGTATTGAGACGTAAGATGCGGGCAACCACAAGGGTTGGGGCAGCCACAAGGGTTGCCCCTACATGTGGTCTCCGTAGGGGCGACCCTTGTGGTCGCCCGTGGGGGCTGCCCTGATGCTGAGTAAAGAAAGGAAGAACAAGCCCATGATTATCAGTATGACCGGCATGAGCCGACACAGTCTTTCCGAAGAAGGCTACATGGTGACCTGTGAGATTAAATCCCTTAATAGCAAATATCTGGACGTGAACGTTAAGCTTCCACGAACGGTGAGTATTTGTGAAGAGGAAATTCGGTCTCTTGTGAGATCAAAATGCCGAAGGGGTAGAGTTGATGTGATTATCGGAGTTGAAGCTGTTGAAAAACCAAGACATCTACCACGCATTGACCCATACGCTTTCAGAATGTATTGGAATGAGCTTATGTTTTTGTCCAAAATCATCCACAATCTTCGACCTCCTACCATTAGTGATGTTTTGTCTATTCCTTACGTTTTCCATACTCCTGCAGTGGAATCTCTTGAAGATCTGGAAAAGGAAGAAAAGCTTTTATGCTCGATAGTTATAAAAGCCTGCGAAGAAGGGCTGGAAAAGCTGGGAGCAATGAAGCGCCGTGAGGGAGAACTCCTTGAATCCGTATGTCAGGAGCACCTTAAGACGATAGAAGCTCTTCTGGATGCCATAGCATCGAGGAAAAACGAAATGGTGCTTGCTATGCGAGATCGTATGAAAGAAAGAGTATCCCAGCTTCTTGCTGATTTGTCGGTTTCGGTTGATGATCACCTTATTCTTCAGGAGATTGCGATACTTGCCGACCGAACGGACATTTCTGAAGAGCTTGCGAGACTTCGTGCTCACGTTGACCACTTCCGAACTCTTGCTTTCTCCGATGTAACCCCTGCAGACGGCAAACAACTCGACTTTATCGTCCAGGAAATGCATCGTGAAGCCAATACTATGGGTTCTAAATCGGCAGATCTTGCTATTTCAGAATTTATCGTTTCATTGAAAACAGAAATTGCAAAATTGCGAGAACAGGTGCAAAATATTGAATGAAGGGGCTGTTGATGGCTTTTTAAGTGACTTATTTCGTCAGTTTGGGGGAGTTATGGATATTAAATTGCTCAATATAGGCTTTGGGAATACCGTTGTGGCAAATCGAATTATTGCCATTGTTTCACCTGCTTCGGCACCCATGAAAAGACTTAAGGAAGACGCCAAAAAGAACAACCGACTCATTGATGCCACTATGGGAAGGAAGACCAGAGCCATTATTATCACCGACAGTAATCATGTAATCCTTTGTGGAGTCCAGGCAGAAACGATTGCCCAAAGACTTATAGCAGAACATGACATTAAGGAATTTAACCTGCTTTCGGCTGGAGGAACGGGAAGTAAAAAATCCCAGGACACGGATATAGACGAAGAATGATAGATCAGAAGGGATCACTTTTCATTGTTTCGGCTCCGTCAGGTGCGGGTAAGACCACTCTTTTGAGAGAAGTTCGCTCAAGGCTTCCTGATGTTAAATTCTCGGTATCATTCACCACTCGTCCCCCCCGTCCTGGGGAAGAAGATGGCAAGGATTATTTCTTCATTTCCGAGGAGGAGTTCCTTAAGGGGATTCGAGAAAACCGCTTTGCCGAATGGGCTCGTGTTCATGGAAATTACTATGGAACCGATAGACACATGATTGAAAGCTGGATTGCCGGCGGGCAGGACGTAATCCTTGATATAGACGTTCAGGGAGCACGGGAGCTGAAATGCCAGTATCCCCAGTCCGTTGCAATCTTTATTCTGCCACCATCATGGGGTGAATTGGAAAGAAGACTTCGTCTTCGAGGAACCGACACCGAGGATGTGATTGAAAAGCGGCTTAGAAACGCAGCGAGAGAACTCGAAGAGGCTTTCTGGTATGATTATCTTGTAGTAAACGACGAAATCCCGAAAGCCACCGATCAACTTGTTGCTATCATTACTTCTTCTAGATGCCGCACAAATAGACAATTCTGGCTTCTGAAAAGTTTTTTAGCTAATTTCACAGGATAAATGGTGTTCCTATGTGGATTTCGGGAGTGCATGTTGTTAAGGAAGTTCTCAAGAACAAACCGCATTTGGCTGTTGAAGTTCTTTTCTGTCGTAAAGACTATGCAGTTACAGAGATTATCGATCAGGCCAAAACCTTTGGGATTTCTGTTAAAGAAGTAAGCCGTGAGGATTTGAACCGTGTTGTCGGTTATCGGCGGCATCAGGGAATTGCCTTAAAGATCAAAGCTTTTCCATACGCAGATTTCGACGATTTGATGGATCAACCAGCTCGGGAAATTTCACCTCTTGTGCTACTTGACGGCATTGAAGATCCTCAGAATTTTGGATCCATCCTTAGAAGTGCCGCTTTCTTCAAGGCAGGAGGCGTTATCATTCCAGAACATAGGTCTGTTTCGGTTACAGATGCGGTCAGTCGAGTTTCAGCAGGAGCCATATCAATGCTTTCAGTTGTTAGAGTGCCCAACCTTGTAAATGCCATGAAAATCCTTGCCGACAAAGGATTTACTATTGTTGGGCTCGATGTTCACGCCGAATTATCTATTTACGATTCCATCCTTCATCATCCTGTAGCACTCGTTGTGGGCAATGAACATCGAGGCATGAGACGACTTGTGAGAGAGCGCTGCCATCGCATTGTAAAAATTCCGGACGGGGGTGAAATGGAATCCCTGAACGCCGCTGTAGCAACAGCGGTGGCCCTTGCTGAAGTGTTTCGGCAAAATCGCTAATTACCAGAAACAAAACGTTACCGAGAATATTTCCTCTCGCCGAATAGCGCCGTTCCTATTCTAACCATGGTGGCTCCTTCTTCGATAGCTACCTCGAAGTCGTGACTCATGCCCATAGAAAGTTCGGTGAGTTGTTCAGGAGACCGAGAATGAAGACGCAACTCGTCGAGCAATTCCCTTGTCCTACGAAAGAAAGGACGTACCATTTCAGGATCTTCGAAAAATGGCGGAATTACCATAAGTCCCTTCACTATAAGCCCGTCAAATGCGGATAAGGTATCGTAGAAGTTTTTAAGTTCCTCCGGCATGATGCCGCTTTTTGTCGGTTCTTTGCCTATGTTAACCTCAATCAGTACCGGCAAAGGCTCGGTTCTCAGCTTTAACGAGGCTTTGTCCAGTTTTTGAGCGAGTTCGGTTCTGTCCACAGTTTGAATCCAGTCGAACAACTCTACAGCAGCTTTGGCTTTGTTTGTCTGAAGGTGACCGATAAAGTGCCAGGTGAGACCGGCATCCTTTAGCGTGGCTTTCTTATCCCGGGCTTCCTGGACGTAGTTTTCTCCTAGATGCTTGAGCCCATTAGAAGCGGCTTCGAGAATCCTCTCTGCAGGTATGGTTTTCCCCACGCCTACGAGCGTTACCGACGATGGGTCACGTCCTGAACGCTTACAGGCAAGCTCAATGCGGTTTAAAATTGATTTAAGGTTTTTTCCAACGTCTGTCTGCAATGTCCTTCTCCTTTTGGTGCATTGGCGATCATTGACAAAACCTTCTTTCTTCGTCTAACTAAGATTCATTCTGAAGCGAGTAGGGGCAACCCCCTGTGGTTGCCTCTTGGGACAACCGTTCTGGTTGCCCGCATCAGGGCAGACACATAGGTCTGCCCCTACATCAGAATGGATGATGGATGTAGTTTGGAAAATTCGTTAAGAAAAATATCACCAAAGACAACAGGGGAGCAAGCAGTGTTTGAGGCTTACAAAAAGGTTGAAGAAGCAAAGTCCTTTATTCTTAAGAAAATTTCCACCGTGCCGAATATTGCCATAATACTCGGTACAGGCCTGGGAGAAATTGCGGAAGTAATGGAGCGAGAAGCGATAATCCCTTACGAACGTATTCCGCACTTTCCTGTCTCAACGGTGGAGGGTCATCAGGGACGCCTTGTAGTAGGACGCTTTGAAGGAACGCCAGTTATCGCTCTTCAGGGACGGTTCCATCTTTATGAAGGTTATGATCCAAAAGATATCGCCTTTCCCATACGAGTGTTAAAAAGCCTTGGAGTGAATGTGCTGATTATTTCCAATGCTGCCGGCGGGCTTAACCCTCTTTTCGAGCCAGGGGATCTCATGCTCATTGTGGATCATATAAACTTCACCGGCAGAAATCCGCTCATAGGACCTAATCTTGAAACCTGGGGACCTCGCTTTCCGGATATGACGGAGCCCTACAGCAAACGGCTTAGAGCGATTACCAAAGCCGTGGCGAGAGAACATAAAATCCCGCTCAGAGAAGGCGTCTACATCGGTGTTACAGGTCCCAGTATGGAAACGGCTGCGGAAACTCGAATGTTTCGTCTTCTGGGCGCTGATGCTGTAGGAATGTCCACCGTGATGGAAGTTATCACAGCCGTTCATCTCGGCATGGAAGTGCTTGCCATATCGGTCATTACCAATGTCAATCGTCCCGATTGCTATGAGCCCGTCCCGCTGGAAAAGGTGATCGCTCAGGCAAGCAGTACGGCACCAACTCTCTTGAAGCTTATTTCCCTGGTTCTGAAGCGGTTATAACAAGAGGAAGCTTCCATGACAAAAACGGTGGTTATTACAGATGGAACGATCGTTACGATGAATGACCGGGATGAAGTGTTCAATCCCGGGGTTGTGGTTATCGAAGAAGCAAAGATAGTCAAAGTTGGGGCATTGAGTAACGGGGGAACAGAATCGCTTGCTGAGAAATATCCTGATGCGCAGTTTGTTGATGCAAGCGGTTGCGTCGTTATCCCAGGACTTGTTAATGCCCACACTCACGCCGCCATGACCATTTTTCGGGGACTTGCCGATGATCTCCCCCTGAGAGAATGGCTCGAACAGCATATATTCCCAGCGGAAAAGAAGCTCACCGAAGAATGGGTCTTTTGGGGCACTGTGCTTGCCTGCGCAGAGATGATCGCTTCTGGAACCACGACTTTCTGTGACATGTATCTTTTTGAACACAAGGTGGCAGAAGCTGTTGATAAAACCGGCATGAGAGCAGTTGTTGGAGAAGTGCTCTACGACTTCCCGTCGCCTCACTATGGAGAACTGGAAAATGGTTTTGCCTTTACGAAAAGATTTATCGAAGATTGGATGGGACATGAGCGTATAAAAATCTCTGTGGATCCTCACGCCGTATATACCTGTTCCCCGGAGCTTCTGCTTAGAAGTTTCGCCATTTCAGAGCACTATGATGTTCCCTTTGTGATCCATCTTGCCGAAACGGAGGACGAAGTTCAGGAAACCATGCGTCGTTATGGAAGAACCCCTGTAGCTCACCTTGCTCACCTTGGGGTGCTTTCTGGCCGGGTGATTGCCGATCACTGCGTGTGGCTGTCCGAAGAAGATCGAGCCACCATAGCCGAAAAGAAGGTAAAAGTTGTTCATAATCCCGAAAGCAACCTTAAACTTGCGTCCGGTATCGCTCCGGCTGCGGATCTTCTAAGGCGTGGAATAACCGTATCTCTCGGAACTGATGGCTGTGCCAGTAACAACGATCTGGATATGCTTTCGGAAATGGACACCTGCGCAAAAATTCATAAAGGCGTGCTTAGAGACCCTACGGCGCTCCCAGCTAAGGAAGTCCTTCGTATGGCAACAGTTTACGGCGCCAGAACCCTTGGGCTTGACGATAAGATAGGAAAGCTCGAACCTGGGATGCTTGCCGATATTGTTATCCTCGATTTTAATAAGCCTCACCTTACGCCCTGTTACGATCCCATAAGCCACATTGTTTATTCTGCTCGAGGAAGCGACGTAAGAGATGTGATGGTTCATGGACAATGGCTCATGAGGAATAGAGAATTCACGACAATAGACATGGGTGAAGTGAAGGCTCGAGTAAAAGAAATTGCCAGGAGAGTACGAAGTGACTGATTATGTCGATTTGATCCTTCTAGATGCAGACTACGTTGTAACCTGCGACGAGTCTCATTCAGTCCTGAAAAAAGGGGCTGTGGCAGTTCTTGATGGGCGTATTCACGATCTGGGACCTTCTGATGAGATTAAAAGACACTATCGAGCTAAGGAAGTAGTTTCGCTTGAAGGACATATTCTCATGCCGGGACTTGTCAACGCACATGTTCACGCTCCCATGACTCTTTTCCGAGGGCTGGCTGACGATCTGCCTCTGGCAACATGGCTTTCCGAAAAGATTTTCCCCGCCGAAGCAAAGTGGATCAGGAAGGAAACGGTTTATTTAGGAAGCCTTCTTTCTTTCTGTGAGATGCTTCTTTCTGGCACGACCTGCTTCTGTGACGGCTATTTTTTTGAGGAAGAGGTGGTCAGGGCGGCCGAGGATGTCGGCATTCGAGGTGTGGCGGCTCAGGGAGTGCTCGATTTCCCAACTCCTGACGCTCCAGATCAAAAAGTAATGTTTGAACGAGCCGAAAAGTTTCTGGCCGGGGTAGCATCAGATCTGGTCAAACCTTCTCTTTTCTGCCATTCCCCCTATACCTGTTCTGAAGCCACAATGTGCAGGGCAAAAGAGTTGTGCCGAGCTTGCAACGCGATGTTTCAAATTCATCTTGCCGAAACGGAATGGGAACGATCGGAAATTTTGAGACGAACCGGTAAAAGTCCTGCCAGGTTTCTTAGCGATATTGGTGTATTGGACGAAAAGAGCCTTTGCGTTCACGGCGTATGGCTTGATGGCGAGGATGTGAAAATCCTTAAAGGCTGCGGATCAGGCCTTGTTCATTGTGCCGAAAGCAATTTGAAACTTGCATCCGGCGTTGCCGATCTACCCTTGTGGCTTAACGAAGGGCTCAGGGTAGGTCTTGGAACTGATGGAGCGGCGAGTAACAACAACCTGGATCTTTTTGGTGAAATGAGCCTGGTTTCAAAACTTCATAAGGGCGTTAAGAAAGATCCAACGGTGTGTTCTGCAAGAGAAGTGCTCAAATTAGGCACCATAGGTGGCGCAAAGGTTCTGGGGTTGGGCGAGGAAATCGGAAGTCTTGAAATAGGCAAGCGAGCCGACTGTGTTGCTATTTCTTTAGAATATCCGCATTCGCTTCCTGTTTATGATCCCATATCTCATATTGTTTATTCGGCAAAAGCATCTGATGTGAGGCATGTTTGGGTTAACGGTGTGGCCGTGGTGAATAACGGGAAAATTACGACTATCGATGAGATGGAGCTTCTCAAGGAAGTTAACAGATTAGCTCTCAAAATAAAGGAAATGTAGGCTTTAGAAAATTCGCTGTTCGGTGAAAAATATTGCGCACAGTTGGTAAAATCACAGTCTTTCATCAAGGAGCTTTGGGTGATTTTATACTTACCTGTCCGATCTTTGATGCTTTAGCTGGTCTAACAGCAGCGGGACGTGTTTTATTGTGGACCCGTTGTCAGCACGCGGAACTTGTTTCGGCTGAACCTTTTTTCGGTGGTTTCTTCCCCCACGATGATCCATCGCTTCTTCCTTTTTTTGATGATGAGTTATGGGAAAACGCACCAATTCCTGCCCCGTGTCTTGATTCAGATCTGATAATCTTTCTGGGAGGTCGAAGCCTAAAGGCAGTTTCGGATCGGCTACGGAAGAGACTTAGCGCTCTTGGAAAGACGTGTGTCTGGAGCCCGTCTTTTCCGGAGCATGATGAAATCGAGATGCCGGTTCCTGTTTTTATAGCAAAAAATCTAAGCAGAGAGCTTTCATGTTCTATCGCCATAAAGCCTTACAATATCGCCATCTCTGAGGAAGCTCTTTACAAGGCTCGTGAATTCCTTGGACATGCCGAAAGTCCCGTTTTTATTCATCCAGGAAGTGGGGGTATCAAAAAAATCTGGCCGCTTTCCAGATGGATGGGGCTGGTCGAATGGTTGAGAATAACATTTCCCAGCATACCGATTGTTATCGTTACAGGTCCAGCAGATGAACCTGTGGAACCTTTTGTGAAATGGGCTGTTGAACGCCACGCTGTAATAAGGCTTCACAATATATTTCTTCCGATACTTGCTGCAGCGCTATCCATGGGACGGCTCTATATTGGAAACGATTCGGGTATAAGCCATCTTGCCGCAGCATCCGGTGTGCCTGTTATAGTCATTTTCGGTCCCACAAATCCCGCCGTATGGGCTCCATGGAATAAAAATGTTTTCGTTTTAAGGCGACAGTGGAACGAAAAGGACATCCTCCTGCTGCCGGATAAAGCCGGTTATATACCTCCTGACCAGGAAATAAGAGATAGAATTCGTGAATGCTTTAGTTTCAAAATACAGCCATGCGCCTGACCAACTGGGGGTGTTCTAAAAATCGCCAGCACTGTCATCGTATGTTTAGATTAGTTAGTTAGTCTTTAAAGGCAGGTTATAATATCTATCACTTCGTTCGGGACGGCATCTCTTGGGGAGATTCCTTGCTATCGAGACTGTATCGCAACGCGATGCGTGTTTATGTAAGGCGATCGGCTGGTCGTTACTACCAATGATAATGATCCTGTGAATATAATTATGACACGGTCTAAAAGCGAATAAAAATTTTCGAACACTCCTATTAGATGTTTGACACGTGAGACTATCGGAATAATAAAAGTTAATGGAACAGCAAGAATTTCTGTTCGAAATGGTTCGTGTAAGTTCCTTGTGAAGAAAGTGGTTCACATAATCCAGGTTATCCGGAGGTTTGTGCTATGAGAATTGCAATGCTTGCCCCAATAGCATGGAGGACTCCTCCAAGACATTACGGCCCCTGGGAGACCGTGGTTTCCTTACTTACTGAAGGGTTGGTAAAGCGAGGAGTTGATGTAACGCTCTTTGCCACTCTCGATTCCCAAACCACAGCCAAACTTAAGGGCATATGCCCTCGCGGGTATGAAGAAGATCCGAATATTGACCCAAAGGTCTGGGAATGTCTTCATATATCTGAAGTTTTCGAACAGGGCGATCAGTTCGATCTTATCCATAACCACTTCGATTTTCTACCGCTGACCTATTCCTCTATGACGTCTACTCCAGTCCTAACAACTATTCACGGTTTTTCTTCTCCCAAGATCCTTCCTGTGTACAAAAAATACAATGGAAAATGTTATTACGTGGCCATTAGCGAAGCGGATAAAAATCCGGAACTTACCTATATTGCCACAATTCACCATGGTATAGATCTTAGCCTTTTCGATTTTAGATCCCAGCCGGGAGAGTATCTGCTCTTTTTTGGAAGAATCCATCATGAAAAGGGCACGAGAGAATGTATCGAAGTGGCTAAACGGCTCGGCATGAAGCTTATAATTGCCGGCATAATTCAGGATAAGAAATACTTTGAAGAACAAGTTAAGCCTTACATTGACGGGCACCAAATAGAGTACATAGGAAGTGTAGGGCCGGAGCGGAGAAACCAGGTGCTTGGTAATGCTTATGCATTGCTTCATCCCATAAATTTTAACGAACCTTTTGGATTGTCGGTAATAGAGGCTATGGCTTGCGGGACTCCTGTGGTGGCTATACGCAGAGGAAGTATGCCTGAGCTTATAAAACACGGAGAAACCGGCTTTCTCGTTTCTTCGCTTGATGAGATGATTGATGCGGTGAAAGAGGTTAAGAATCTTGACCGTAGCCGTTGTAGAAAATGGGTGGAAGAACGATTTACGGCTGACCGCATGGTGGATGATTATCTCAAGGTTTACGAAAAAATCCTTGCCGAAAGGAAGCGAGAAGATCATCGTCCCTGGGGATTTTATGAAATTCTTTCCGATAGGGACGACCACAAGGTTAAACGAATCACGGTTTATCCTGGAAAGCGCCTCAGCTATCAAAGGCATTTCAGAAGAGCCGAGCACTGGTATGTTGTGAGCGGGGAGGCGTTGGTAACCAGGGATGGAGTCGAATATGTTCTCAAGTCGGGAGAAGCCATAGATATTCCTGTTGGATCGTGGCATAGAATCAAGAATATCGGCAGTGAAAACCTTGTTTTTATCGAGGTTCAGACGGGTGACTACTTCGGAGAGGATGACATAGAGCGGGCGGAGGACGATTATGGGCGAGTCTAAAAAAAGCCTGGTGAATCGTTACTCTGGAAACCCAATTCTAACAAAAGACGACGTTCCTTATCCCGTAGTAACCGTCCATAACCCGGCGGTGGCAAAGTATAAAGACCGGTATGTGATGCTTTTTAGATCGCATCTTAGAAACGGCAGATCCATTATCGGGTTGGCCGAAAGTGAAGATGGATTTCGGTTTCGGGTTCTTCCTGAGCCTTTCATGGTTCCTGCTGATAGTGAGCCCTTCAGAACCTATGAAGAGTTTGGTGTTGAAGATCCTAGGATAACGTTTATTGATGGGCGATACTTGATAACCTATAGTGCCTATTCGCGATACGGTGTGAGAATTGGGCTGGCAGAAACCGAGGATTTTAGGTCTGTTCGTCGTATCGCTTTAATAAGCCAGCCAGATATGAGAAATGTCGTTATCTTTCCCGAGAAAATCCAGGGGAGATACGTTCGTCTTGATAGACCACATACAGAAATTCATCCATGGTCTATATGGATTTCCTATTCGCCTGACCTGATTCATTGGGGAGATTCGAAAATAGTGATAAAGCCACTCCCGTATCACTGGGATGAAATGAAAATTGGACCGGGCGCTCCTCCTATAAAAACTTCAAAAGGATGGCTTAACATTTTCCACGGCGTTTTTAAGACCATGGATGGAGCGGTGTATCGGCTTGGAGTGGCTCTTCACGATCTTGAGGATCCATCTAATGTGGTGGCTGTTTCAGATAACTGGATTCTTCAGCCTGAAGATCCCTGGGAGATTACGGGCTATGTCCACAATGTGGTTTTTTCCTGCGCGGCTGTGCCGGAAGAAGACGGCTCGGTCAAGATTTACTGGGGTGGGGCAGATACAGTGGTATGCGTTGGAGTTGCAAAAATTGATGAACTCGTGGAAGAATGTCTTGCTCATTCTCGACAGGCGTTGTAATTCTCACAGCGTTAACTGCAATTCTCTATAAAAGGACAAAACATTATGCAAAGCCGTGACCATCAGCTTTCAGTTTTTTTACCGGCAAACCTTCGCCTTGTTGCCTGGGAAGTTACCCGAACCTGTAACCTTTCGTGCGTTCACTGTCGTGCGGCTTCCCTGGATGAACCTTATTCGGGTGAACTTACAACCGATGAGGCGATAAGGCTCATTGACGATATTTCCACCGTCTCGAAGCCAATTCTCATACTTACTGGTGGAGAACCGCTTCTTCGAGACGATATTTTCCGAATCGCTTCTTACGGCAATGAAAAAGGCTTCAGAATCACAATGGCAACCAACGGAACTCTTGTTACCTCGGACATTGCAAAGGAGATGAAGAAAGCAGGAGTCCAGCGTGTAAGCGTAAGCCTTGATGGTGCAACACCGGAAAGTCACGATAATTTTCGGCAAGTAAAGGGAGCCTTTGATGCTGCCGTAAAGGGTATAGAGGTCCTTAAGGCTCACGGAATTCCCTTTCAGATCAATACAACTGTTACGGCTGTAAATAGAGAAGAGCTTCCCGACATTCACCGACTCGCTGTGTCTCTGGGAGCTGTGGCGCATCATATATTCTTGCTTGTTCCCACAGGGAGAGCTCGAGACATGGCAGGGCAGGAGATTCCGCCGGAAGCCTATGAGGAGACTTTGAACTGGTTTTATGAGCAAAGAAATAAAACACCGCTTCAGCTCAAAGCTACCTGTGCCCCTCACTACTACCGTATATTGCGACAGCGAGCTCACGAAAAGGGTGAGAAAGTAACGGTTGAAACTTACGGACTCGACGCCATGACAAGAGGATGCCTGGCTGGTACGGGATTTTGTTTTGTCTCTCACATCGGTGATGTCCAGCCCTGTGGTTACCTTGAAGTGATTTGCGGTAACGTGAGAGAAAAGCCCTTCCACGAAATATGGGAAAACTCTGACGTTTTCAAAAAGCTGAGAAACCTTTCTCTTTATGAAGGTAAATGCCGTTCCTGCGAATACATCAGAGTTTGCGGAGGATGTAGAGCTAGAGCGTATGAAGCTACAGGAAATTTTATGGCCGAGGAACCTCTTTGCACCTATATCCCACAGAAAGGACACACGCAGTGTGCCTCTTAGTGATAGAAGATCATGAAAACACTTTCTTTTCGCTTTCTTGATTCGTGTCACTTTGATGAAGTTGCGTCATTATTTTCCTGCGTGTTTTCAAAGCAGGTAAAAAGTTCTGATTTTGATTGGAAGTATCGAAAAGAACTATTTGGCCGCTGCTATGGCGTACAGGGTGTTGACGAAAACGGAAAAGCTGTAGCTCACGTTGCCGCCGTTCCTGCAGAAGGCATCTTTTCCGGACAACCCATGCCTTTTTTCCAATTTGTGGATGCTATGGTTCATCCCGAATGGCGAGGTCGAAATACTCTTACCCAGACGATCCATCTTCTGCTGGAGTTTATCAAAAACCATCATTCCGTCTTTTTTCCTTATGTTTTTCCGGGGCCCGTGTCATCGAAGATAGGTCAAAAATATGGGTGGTTGAAACTTATTAAACCTGTAGAAGACGTTGTGGTTACCGTCTCTTCCAGAGGATGGCTTGCCGATAAAATGTCTTTCATTTCTTTCGAACGATTCGATGATATACCATCAGTAGTTGATTCCCTGTGGATGAAATTTGCTAATGTCTATCCCATTTCGCTTAAGCGGGATAGTCAGTTTCTTTTTTGGCGGTATAAGAGTCACCCCTGGTTTTCTTACGAATTTTACCTCGTTAAGCGTTTATGGAAGCCAATCGGGTGGATTGTTGTCGAATCAACAGCCAATAAGCCTCCACGTGTAGTTGACTATCTTCTACCGCCTTTGGTGGTTAATACGGTTTTGCAGAGTTTTCTCATGGAGTTAAGTCTTACGGAAGTTATTTTGTGGGTGCCGGATGTTTTGAGACACACGGGTTTCAATGAAAAATTCGCTGTCTTTCGTTCTACGCCGATAGATCTTTGCCTTGTGACCGACGGCCGTTTAGATTATCTTCCCCCCGCCGAAATTCTTTCTGCCACTTTCTTCTACACTATGGGCGATATAGATATTTACTGATTGCAGATGGTTAAAAACTAAGGCCTGTTTTTTGTGTAATAAGCTCCAAGAATTTATCGACGGCATTATCCCAGGTGAAGCGGCTTGCCCAGAGCCGTCCGTTATCACCATACTTTCTAGCGAGATTTTGATCTGCAAGGATTGAAATTATTGCATCGGCGGCAGCATCTGGATCATCAGGCGGCACTAAAATACCTGTTTCGCCGTTTATAACCGCTTCTGGTATGCCTCCTGATAAAGTTCCTACAACAGGTTTTCCACAAGCTGATGCTTCTATATAGACCATTCCAAAGCCTTCAAACCGCCCTTTTTTATCTTCTCTTGATAACAACGCAAATAGATCGCATCGGTGATATAGGAATCTGAGGAGATCTCCATCCAGGACCCCTGTAAAATGGACATGATTTTCCACCCTTTCCCTTTTGGCGACAAGCTGGTAAGGAATGGGATTACCTGGTCCCACTATAAAAACATGTGCGTTGGGGAAAACCTTGATAACTTTAGGCATAGCCTTTATTAGCACGTCCATGCCTTTTCTTGGCTTTAATGCTCCAACACTCAGGATAATACGAGCATGGGATGGTATTTTTGCTGCATTGGGTAAACTTTCAGCACTAGCGGGTAATGATGGTGAATTGCTTGCAAGGTTCTCAATATTTACACCCGGTGGTATGACTTCTATTTCTAGTTTCCTTCCGAATGTTTCTTCAACTCGTTTTGCCGTATAGCAACTAACTGCAATACGAACCGTTGCCTGTGAAAGCGTTTTTTTAAAAAATATCTTATCAGGGAATGTCTTTTGTGGAATGACACCGTAAGTTCCGTGTAACGTTAGTCCAAAGGGGATTTCTAAAAAATCGGCATGTCGTAGAGCAACAAAGCTGTAGGGAAATTCGATGAGGCTGTGGATATACCGAACGTCGCCAAAATTTATCCTGCCACAATGTTTTATGAAACTAATCATATGCCATGGTTTCCATCGGAAAGACAAAGAAAAAGGCGGGAGGCTATAATGGATTTTTAGGTCATGTTCTATATCACGGCAGGAATTTTTAAGGTTTACAGGCAGATGAAGTTCAAATGGAATTCCTTTCCTGTAAAGTGCTGTGCAAAATTCTTTGGTATACCTTCCCCATCCGGTGTGAGAATTAACATCGAGAGAAAGAAAAGCAATTCTGGCAAGGTCTGAGTTCATTGCGTTTTATCTTCTCCTTACGTCACAAAAATGCAGAAATTTTTGATTTGCATCAAGGAGTTTATCACGATTGGTGATTAACGTAATAAGCGAAAATCGAAACATACTAAACAAGGAGTTACGCCATGAAATGCCCGGGACAGGATAGCAGATTTTGGGGGAAGGAAGCCATCTTTGAGGCTCCTTGTCCTCAGTGTGGAGCTACGGTAGAATTTTTCAAAGATGAGCCGTCAAGGCGATGTCCTAAATGTGGCTTTAAGTTTGTCAATCCAAGAATGGATTTTGGCTGTGCCGCCTACTGCCGTTTTGCTGAAGAATGTCTGGGAAGTCTTTCTCCTGAATTGATCGCAAAGAGAGAATCCTTCCTTAAGGATCGAGTAGCCATAGAGGCGAAGAAACGACTGGGGAAAAATTTCAAAGCCGTTGCTCGTGCCATTAAGGCAGCTCGCTATGCTGAGGAGATCTTTAGAGAGTACAGACTTGATAATCCAGCAGTTATTATCGCAGCCTATCTTCATGAATTACCGACGGAAGTTGGTGGAGAAAGTTCCGGTCCTGAAGAAAGTGCTAATGAAGCCGAGAAACTGTTGGAAAGTCTCGGTGCAAGGAAAGATCTCATAGAAGAGGTTAAATCGCTCATCCTTAGCAAGGGAAAATCGTCAAAGGAGCTTTCCTCGACAGAAGCAGCATTTGCCGATGCTGTTTCTCTTGCTCGATTTGAAGAGGGCAGGCACAGGGGCCTACCCCTACAGCGCCAGCCCGATCTTGCCCCTCCAGAACTTCTAACAGATTGGGGAAGGAAGACTGCAGCGAAAATAATTAGCCAGAATCGTTAAGAAAACTGCCTATAGGGGAGAACAACTATGAAAGTCATGAGAAAAATCATAGAAATAGACGAAGAACGTTGTGATGGCTGTGGACAATGCGCCATAGCCTGTGCTGAAGGAGCTATAGCCATAGTTAACGGCAAAGCTAAACTTGTTTCAGAAAGCTATTGCGACGGGCTTGGAGCCTGCATCGGAGAATGTCCTCAAGGAGCCATCACTATTGTTGAACGAGAAGCTGAAGACTTTGATCCTGAAGAAGTTGAACGCTATCTTAAGACTAAAAAAGTTCTAGAACAAACAATATCGAAATCTACAGACATGTCACTGCCCTGTGGTTGTCCTTCAACCCAGGTTCAGTCTCTATCGTCTTCGCTGGTGAAAAACTGGCCCGTGAAGATAAAACTGGTTTCGCCTGATGCTCCTTTTCTAAATGAATCCCGCCTTTTCGTTGTTGCCGATTGTGCTACCGCTTCCTGTCCCCAATTTCATGAACGGTTTTTGGGACCTGCTGGAGGAGTGCTCCTTATCGGATGTCCTAAGTTTGATAATCCAGAGGAATATCGTCAGAAGCTCGCTTCAATATTCAAGCTTCATCCGTCCATTGAACGTGTAGAAGTTATCCGAATGGAAGTGCCCTGTTGTTCAGGTCTTACAGGAGTTGTTAAAAAGGCCGCGGAAGATGCGGGCAGGAAGATCGAAATTAACGAAGTAGTGCTTTCTGCCGGGGGAGCGATCGTTCACAAGGCTCCGGTTGTAGCTGTAGCTTGATGTTGGTCGAGTGGTGGAGAAATAGGGAGCAGTAGGGGCGGATCGCAATATACGCCCTCCTGAGATATAATGGCTGCTCCCCATCCTTCCTCCCATAGCAAATCTTCGACAAAGAAAAGGCTTAGTTCCAGCCTTCTTAAGAGATGTTGCCAGCAGAATCTGGGGAATCCACAAATAACAATACGACAGCATGACCACCATGCACTATTTCGGAAGATAGCCTCAAGAGATGGCCATTCGAGGTTCATCACTACAAGAGAAATCTTTGAAGTATCCACAGCCGAAAGACCATCGGAGACCATAAACTGAAGTTTCCCAGAAAGGTTATTTATGATGGCATTTTCCTGAGCTTCTTTAATTGCAAGGTGGCTGATGTCGGATGCTATTACTCTACTGGCTCCTAAAATAAGTGCTCCGAAGGCAAGTATTCCGGAACCGGTTCCTAGATCCATTACGACATCCGGTTTTGACCTGGAAAAGGCTTTTTCCATAGCCAAAAGGCATGCTCTGGTTGATGGATGACTCCCTGATCCAAAGGAAATTGATGGGAGAAGTCTAATTGTTTTCCCTGTAGCATCGCTTTCTTCTGATGTAGATGAAACTATAAGGAAACTTCCCACTTTGAGTGTTCCGGTAAATTCTTGCCAGGAACTGAGCGGGAATTGAAATTTTTGATGCATTACAAGGGATTCCTTGGCCTGATTTTGAATCCAGGCTCTGAAATATTCGTCCACGGGTTTTGAGAAAAAGAAATAGCACCATTTTCCTTCTCTATACATGCCTTTGTAGGCAGGATGGGAAGGTTCAGCGGGAAGAGCCTTTCGCTCATCCCATTTGCACTCATAGGCAATAATTGTGGCGTCTTTTAACATTGTGGAACTCCTTTGTAGGAATTGGAGCTTGGTTTAATGCCTGCCTAAAATCATAACGTCGTGAGTAAGGTCCCGTGGTATGCTCACGACACTAGTATGGTTAACTCGAAGTTTGCCGGTAGGTTAGTTGATAGATCTGTGTCCTTAGGCTTTGGGACGTCTGGGAATTTGGTCTAGCTCTTCCATAATTTTTTCTGGTGGAGAGTAGAAGTTAATAAAGAAAGCAACTGCACCGGCGACGAAGGGGATAAAATAGTAGAAGATTCGATACAACATGACAGCTATGAGGCTTTTTTCATATTCGACTCCGAAATAGTAAAACACACTCACCATAGAACCTTCCATAAGTCCTACACCACCAGGAATAATCGATATGCTGGTGATAAAAAGACTGACGCAGAATCCCATAACCAGCACACCAAAATTCACATGAGAATGAACGGCAAGAAATGATGTCCTCAAGCATTCGAACATGAAAATCCAATCAATTATAGCATAGAAAGATGCCAAAGCAAAATGACGAGAGTCCTTAACTATAGAAGTTATGCTTTCGTCAAAGCTGGCAAAGGCATCTTCTAACTGATCCCTTTTTTTGGCAAGCCACCCGATTTTTTTGCTAAGTAATGTATAGATAGTCATAACGACCTTCCAGGTGGTGTGACGGACGGTTTTTACGACTATAAAAAGGCCCATCCAAACTAGAGTTATGAAGAGACCTGCCCCCAACAGACCAATCGTCCACTGCACCGATCCTTTTTTGGCCGTTTCTATAGTGTAATGGCTGTAAAACACTATGATGCCAACCACAATAAAAAACTTTGCTATGGCTACTGTAAAGAACCCATGGACAACGGATATGGAGAGAGTTTGAGGTGGAGGGATGTTTTTGCGAAGCATAAGGTAAATCTTTACCGCCAGCCCGCTTAAGCCAGCTGCATGAAGTGCGTAATTAGCCACTGTGGATATGAGAGAAATATTGAACACGTCCTTCAGTCTCAAGGAAAGACCTGAAGCCGCAACAAGACAATGAAGTACACCCGCGATGCAACAGTAACTCAACACAGAACATGTAAAAGAAATCATTGCCCAGGGTATGCTGAGATCTCTTATGTTCCGATAGACCAGGTGAAAATTTGCTTTGTGGAACATGTACCATATAATTAGGCACCCAATGGCAAGCGATATCCAGAAACGTTTTCTCTTGTAGAAGACTTTCAATAGGATCTTCTCCTTTAAGAGTTATGATTAATAGCCCGGTTTCCCCACTCATCCCACCTATGACAAAATCGGCTTTTTCATTATCTCGAAGAATGCCTCTTCGTCTAGATTTATTTTGCAATGCCTTGTTATTTGCACGGTGTTGGTCGAAAATCGTGCCCATTGTAGGGTCGGCCGGCCAGTCGCTCCTACCTTAGAAAGATTCAAACAATTCCGTATTTTCTGTTGACCCGCAAGCTAAGAATTCCTTATAATGACCACGTGGTCATCAAGTTGCTGATGGAGATTCTGAATGGCTAAAACAAGTCACAACCTTTTTGATCGGTTGCCGCCAGAAAAGAAAGATCGGATTATCCAGGCTTCCATAGATGAATTTGCCGATCACGGCTTTCATCAAGCCAGTATAAACCGACTGGTAAATCGTCTTAGCATTGCCAAAGGGTCTATATTCCAATACTTCGGTTCAAAGGAAAAGCTTTTCACCTTCGTGTTCGATTACGCCATAGAATTAGCAAAAACGAAGCTGAGAAGTGTTCGGGAAACTACCAAAACTCTGCCTTTCTTCCAGCGTATAAGATCTATCATCTGGGCAGGCATTGAATTCGTGGAAGAACACCCTAACATTTACCGACTTTATCTCAAAATGATCTTTCATGAAAATTTCCCGTTGCGAGAAGAACTGCTCAAAAAAGTTCATATTCTTTCGGCGGATTATCTGAGGTCGCTTGTGGAAGATGCTATTTCCAAAGGGGAATTGCGTAACGATCTGGACATAGATTTTGTGGTCTTTTTCCTTGATTCAATGCTCGACCGCTTCCTTCAAGCCTATACTGTCGCTTTCTTGGATATAGGCGCAGGCATATACAGAGCACCGAAGAAGGAGCTTGCAGGAAAGATAGATCAATTTATGAGCATACTAGAAGCGGGGCTTTCTAACACCCGTGGTGAGATTGTTCACATATCATTCGACAGAATGTTAACGGAAGGAATGGTTCACCATGAATGACCATATCGACGACATTATTGAAAAGGTCGAATCTGGCGAGAGACTAAGTCGTGAGGATGGAATAAGACTTTTCCAGCATCCCGATTTGCTGGTTCTTGGAAGACTAGCTAACAGAGTAAGAACCAGGCTCCACGCTAACAGAGTGTTTTACGTGGTAAATCGCCATATAAACTATTCTAACGTGTGTCTAAACGGATGCCGATTTTGTGCCTTTGGAAAACCTCCAGGACACCCTGAGGCCTTTGAACTGACGATAAGTCAAATATGCCATAAGCTTGAGAAAGAAACTCCTCCAACGGTTAAAGAACTTCACATAGTCGGCGGGTGCCATCCGTTTCTTCCCATAACATACTACGAGGATATACTGCGTTCTGCCAGGCGTCTTAGACCAAAGGCCGTTATTAAAGCCTTCACGGCTGTAGAGATTGATCATATAGCCAGGCTTGAAAACATGCCTGTGGAAGACGTTCTTGTACGCTTTAAAATGGCCGGTCTGGATATGATGCCTGGTGGCGGAGCTGAAATATTTGCCGATCATGTTAGACGCCGTGTCTGTCCCAACAAAATAGATGGAGCCAGGTGGCTCGATGTCCATCGTCTGGCTCATAAGCAAGGCATCAAGACCAACGCTACAATGCTCTTTGGACATTTAGAATCCGTAGAAGATCGAGTCGATCACATTCTCGAACTTAGAAAACTTCAAGACGAAACCGGCGGTTTTTCCTGTTTTATTCCGCTTCCTTACCAGGCAAAGCTTTCCCCATTGAGGGACGTGCCTTCTCCCACCGGAGTTGACATCTTGAGAACAATAGCGGTGAGCCGTCTTCTGCTGGATAATGTGCCTCATATAAAAGCCTACTGGATTATGCTCACCGTTAAGCTGGCTCAGCTTGCGCTCTGGTTTGGAGCCGACGATCTTGACGGAACCGTTGTTGAAGAAAAAATAGGCCACATGGCAGGAGCCGAATCTGAGGAATGCTTAACCAAAGAAGAGCTTGAAGGAATTATTCGCTCTGCAGGATTGGAACCGATCGAACGTGATGGACTGTTTCAACCCGTTGCTAAAGAAGATTCTACCGTTTCTGCAAGTAAGACTATGCCCCTGACTATTGCCATCAGAACTAATCCCACCGAATCAAGTAGTAACAATGAATGTATCGATATCGTCCGTAAGGTTGAAGACGGAAAACGTATTTCTGCCGATGAGGCTCTAAAGCTTTATACTCACGCCGATCTTTTTACTCTCGGAAGGCTTGCTCACAGCATTCGTTTGAAAAAACACCCGTACCCTTATGTGACCTACGTTGTGGATCGCAACATAAACTATTCCAACGTATGCGTTTCCGGATGCCAATTTTGTGCCTTTTACCGTTCATCCAGCGACCCAGACGCCTACGTCATTACGAAGGAAGAACTTTCTCGCAAGATTGAAGAAACCCTGAGCCTTGGTGGGACTCAGATCCTTCTTCAGGGAGGCCTTCATCCTGATCTTCCTCTTTCCTTCTATGAAGACATGCTTTCTTTTATTAAAAGCTCTTTCCCAACAATTCATATTCACGCCTTTTCTCCACCTGAAATTGTCTTTTTTGCCACCAAGGAGCGGTTGAGCATATCGGAAGTTATCGCAAGACTTAAGGCGGCCGGGCTTAATTCTATCCCTGGTGGTGGAGCAGAAATTCTCGTTGATGAAGTTCGCCGTGTGGTTTCGCCTCGTAAATGCACTGCCGACGAATGGCTTGCGGTTATGGAAGAAGCTCACCGTCAGGGGCTTAGAACTACCGCCACCATGATGTTTGGACACGTGGAGCGACCCGAGCACCGTATTGAACATCTTATAAAGCTTCGAGAACTTCAGGATAGGACGGGAGGTTTTACTGCCTTCATTCCCTGGACTTTTCAGCCCAGAAATACTGCTCTTGAAGGAAAGGTCAGGCAGGCGATGAGCGTTGAATATCTGCGGCTTCTTGCTATCTCCCGCATTGTGCTGGATAACTTCGACAATCTTCAAGCCTCCTGGGTTACAATGGGACCGCACATCGCTCAAGCGGCTTTGTTCTTCGGTGCAAACGACTTTGGTTCCACCATGATCGAAGAAAACGTGGTTGCCGCAGCCGGAGTAAAATTCAGAATGTCGCTTGAGGAAATGCACCGCATCATTCGAGAAGCTGGTTTTATTCCCAAGCAGAGGACCATGGCCTATGAATGGATCGAGTGACAGGTTTCTGATTATAAAAGCGCCATGGGTGCTCGGTCGGGATGGTCAGTGGATGGAAAATGCATCCATCCTGTGGGATTCGTCCAGCGGAGTAGTGGTAGATGTATTTGCCTCACGGTGTATGTCATGCCGAGCGTCAGCGAGGCATCCCCATGAGAATGGCAGGGAGATCCCTCACTTCGCTCGGGATGACAAGAGAGAAGGGCTCGGGATGACAGCCTCTCCTTGTCATTCCGAGGCGTCCCTCAGCAGCACTGTCATGCCGAGCCTTAGCGAGGCATCCCCACGTATTTTGGATCTCGATGGTAGGGCTGTTATCCCCGGCTTGGTAAACGCTCATACTCATCTTGAGCTTTCGGCTTTGTCCGGACTTTTTCAAGAGATTTCTCCAGGGGATTATCTCGGCTGGGTACGTAAGCTGATGTTTAAGCGAAATACCCTGTCGGAATGGGAGATTTATAAAGCTTTTGCTGATGCAGGGAAAAAATGTGCAGATGAAGGCACAGCTATAGTGGGAGATGTTTCCAATATACCTATGGTTAAATATCCTGGCGCCGGGAACCGTGAGAATCTTCCGTGGCGGTATCTTTTTTGGGAATGGATTGGCTTTACGGTGATGTCTTGTCATGCCGAGAGTAGGGGCAACCCTATGTGGTTGCCCTTTATCGAGGCAGACACGCAGGACTACCTCTACCTAACGTTCGGGATGACAGGCCTCTCAAACGGAAAGACCTGGGTGGATCAGTTCAGTATAGTTTCTCACGCCGTCTATTCCACATCGGCGTATCTGATAAAAAAAACAAAAGACTGGTGTAAAAAGCGAGGACGGATTTTTTCTATCCATGTAGGAGAAACAGAGGAAGAGCGAAAGCTTATTGAAGAAGGAAAAGGGGCATGGAAGGAATTTCTTGAAGAACTGGGCAAGTGGGACACTGAATGGAAACCACCTGGCACAACGCCCGTGAGGTATCTCGAAAATCTTGGCGCTCTCGATGAGAATACCCTTCTTGTCCATTGCCTTCATCTGCGTCCGGATGACTGGGATGCAATCAGAAAGAATCAATGCAGGGTGTGTTTGTGCCCAAGAAGTAATCATAAACTAGGCGTAGGGGCGATCCCTGCGTCGGAAATTCTTAATCGCCGAATATCTTTTCTTATTGGAACGGACAGTCTTGCCAGTTCTCCGAGCCTTAATATTTTCGAGGAAGCCGTGTTTCTTCTTGAGCATTATCCGATTTTTGATCCCCATTCGGTGCTTAAAGCCGTAACAGGCGAAGGGTATCGGTTTTTTATGAAGACGGAGACACCCTTTGTAGAAGCTGGCTTTCGCGGAAAGATGCTTGCTGTATCAATATCGCCAGGCGTTGGTATCAAAGAACTTTCGGAGGATGTCCTTTACAATGGACTGAAAGGAGCATTTTCATGGATTCCAACGACGTTAGAGTAGGAAGGATCGGCTATCTGAATGTTTTGCCTATTTATTATCCTTTGGAGCAGGGGACGATAAAACATAATTTGTCTTTTGTATATGGTTCTCCTGCAGAGCTTAACGAACTGATGGCCTCCGGTAAGCTCGACGTAAGCGTTGTTTCATCCATAGAGTACGCAAGGCATTTTGACCGATACGTCGTGCTTCCGGACTTGAGTATTTCCTGTAAGGGTGCTGTTAAAAGCGTGCTTTTGTTTTCCAGGCTTCCTTTGGAAAAGCTTAATAACCGTGTTATCCACCTGACCCCTCAGTCTCATACATCGGTAGCTCTGCTGAAACTTATACTTACTAGAGTCTATCAAATGCGGTGCAGTTTTGTAAGCATGGCAAGACCATTATGGCAGATCCGAAAAGAAGAATACCCCGAGGCTTATCTTGCTATAGGCGATGAAGCTCTTTATTGGGCAAAACTGGGGGCAGGCACGCTGGCCAGCCCCTACCCCTATGTGTGGGATCTTGGAGATCTGTGGTATCAATGGACGGGACTTCCCTTCGTATTTGCTTTGTGGGTATGCAGGAAAGATCTGGAACCAGAGAAAATAATTGATTCTCTTGAAAGTCTTCTTGCGGCTAAAGCCTGGGGCATGGAACACCTAGATCTTGTATGTTCTCAGGCTGCTCGGACAACCTTTCTTACGCGAGATGAACTCAGGCTTTACTTTCGCCATCTTATGTATGACCTTGGCGAGGATATGCTCAAAGGGCTAAGCCGCTATTATGAATTGCTCCATCAAGAAGGAATGCTTGATTCCATGCCATCCTTGAATTTCCCGGGTCGGCAATGCCGCCAGAAAGTAGTTTCGGCTAGAACTGATTTACATGTTCGTTTTGAAGTCATGTCCCAGTTCGATTTTTTTGTTCTTTGATGTTGTGTTGGAGTTGCGATGCTGGTTCCTTTGGTGAAAGAAAATCAGAGGGTAGAATAAGCGTAGGGGCAACCCTATGTGGTTGCCCTGCATCAGGGTAGGCACGAGGGCCTACCCCTACAGGGGAAAGGAGCTTATCATGAGCTCTGGGAAAATTCTTAGGCTTAAGCGAATTTTGAATTATCGCACCGGTCGCATTGTTGTTTTCCCGCTGGATCACGGCGTGACCTGCGGGCTGGTGCGAGGACTTGAAGATATGGCGAAGTGTCTGCAGTATGGGATTGATGGTGGAGCCGATGCTGTGGTGTTACACAAAGGAATGATGAGGCTTCTCGAAAACACAACCGGCCATCTTCCAGGAGTATTTATGCATCTTTCCGGTAGCACTCAGCTTGGGACAAGTGTTCATCATAAGGTTCTTGTTGGAAGTGTTGAGGAAGCTGTTGTTAGGGGAGCTGATGGTGTATCCTGCCATGTGAATCTTGGGAACGAATTTGAATCGGAAATGCTGAGAGATCTTGGTTTTATCGGTAGCGAATGTGCTCGATGGCAGATACCTTTACTGGTGATGATTTACGTAAGAGGCCGTTATGCTCCTCCGGATTCGGAGTACGATAAAGCCATCGCTCATGCGGTAAGACTTGCAGCAGAATTGGGAGCTGATATAGTGAAAACGGCTATGCCTTCATCTGTAAAAACGCTTGAGCGGATCACAAAAAGTGTGCCTGTGCCGGTAATAATTGCCGGTGGTAGCAAAGCAGAAGATCCTGTCGCTTTTCTGGAAGGCATTGAAAGGGCGATGGAAGCTGGCGCAAAAGGAGTTGCTGTAGGGCGGAATGTGTTTCAAAACGAACGTCCACAGGCGTTTCTACGAGCAATAACTTTCGTTGTTCATGAAGGCATTACTGCTCGCGAAGCTATTGAACGATCCTTTGGGGAGAATTTTTTGAGTGAAAGATAACATTGTTGTAGCGGTTACGGGAGCCAGTGGTGCCCCCTATGCTCGGGGGTTGATAAGGGAGCTCGCCAGGCGGGATGAAATCAGGCTTACAGTTATATCCTCCCGAGCCGGGGAGTTTGTTTACGAACTTGAGATCGGTGTTCCTCTGAAGGAGGATTTGCCTTTGGGTGTTAATTTCTACGGCGAAGATGATTTTACTGCTCCTTTTGCGAGTGGTTCAACTTCGCTGAGAGCGATGGTTATTGTGCCGTGCACCATGGCGACTCTAGGGGCTATTGCCTGTGGTAACGGACGTAATTTGATACATCGAGTTGCCGATGTGTGTCTTAAGGAAAGGCGAACTCTTATATTGGTTCCAAGAGAAACACCGCTTCATGAGGGACATCTCGAAAACATGTTAAAATGCGCCAGACTCGGAGCCGTAATATTGCCTGCCATGCCCGGTTTCTACCACAAACCTTCATCAGTTGACGATTTGGTGGATTTTATCGTGGCGAGAATCCTCGACCACCTTAAACTGCCTCACGACATTGTGAAGGAATGGAATTCTGAACGGTTAATCGAGGTTTAAATCGAGAGTTTATCCTTATAGTATTTCCAGTTCGAGCTTGACTTGACTGAGTGTTTCAGTTAAAAGCTGAAATTAGCGAGTAGGAGATTAATTTTGGGATTGGGCTATTTTGTTTTGTCTCTCTTGTTGGGGAGTGCATAATGAAAGATTCTTGGTCGTATCAGGTCAGTTTGAAAATAGATTATCTGCTCTCTAAGCTTGTGGTGCGAAAGGAAAAGATCTGGATTTCATGGCTTGAGAGAGCGTCTCCGTTGGTATGGTATGTTGGCGCTTTGTTGTCTTTTCTCAATATTATCTTGTTCTTATCATTTGCTGTCCGATTAAAGCGATTAGATCCTGTTTTTGTCTTAATCATTCTGGTTGGATTGTATCCCCTTTTATACCTGGCATGGAGAAACACCGTTGATTTTATCGGAAAGTCTCAGATTTTTAAGAAAAGTCTGTTTATTCCTGATTTGCTTAGAATTGCGATAGGTGCTGTACTGTTCGGGTTATGTTTGATTGCCGTTCTGGGAGGGCTTGTATGGAGCATACTGATAGGTAATCTTCTTGTTTTCCTGGTTGGTATTATCGCCGGGTTCCTATTTTATCAGTGGTCTTCAGTTATGATTTATCCTGCAACTATCGAGATTAAGTTTGAGAATACCGTTGTTCAGAATTCTGTTCTTATTTTTCCCGACTGGCTTATTTTGAAGGTTCTTGTGCTTTATCTGTTCTGTGTAGAGCTTTCAATACTCGCAGTATTTGTAACGCCTTTTGTTTTTATAGTGGATATTATCCGTGCCTGGAATGTAACTCTCTCCAATGTGCCTTTTCTTTATGCCACGTCATTAATGCATCAGGGGATATGGACGGGTGCACTGGTGTTCCCGCTTGTCGGGTATGTTTTGCTCCAGGGTTGGATATTTTTGTGGGAAGTGCTTAAGAAGGTTTGGAGTAACCGAAGAGATGATAAGGAGGAAAACAATGAGAATTAGTTTGGGGAAAATGGTTTTAGTGGCAGTTTGTATCGGCTTTCTTGTTTCATGTGCCCCACCGCCTCCACCAACAACACCGCCTCCACCGACTGCAGAAGATCATTTCAGGAGCGGGCTTTCCTACTTTAGAGATGGCTATTTTGACAGTGCTATTTCTGAATTTCAAGCAGCGGTGAGTATGAATCCTAACTACACAGAAGCTTACTATTACCTTGGACAAGCTTATGAAAGAAAGAATATGTTTGACAAAGCTGAAGCCGCCTATCGCGATGCCATCCGAACTAACCCACGATATCTGGATGCTCATGAGGCTCTGGGGCTTCTTTTGTTTAGGCTGAATCGCTTTCCTGAAGCCAAACCAGAACTTGAAATGGCTGTAAATCTTGGATCTGTCTCCCCTGAAGTTTATACCAAGCTGGGAGAGATCTATCTTGCAGAACGTCAATGCCCCAAAGCTAAGGAGATGTTCGAACGCGCTCTTTCCATCAATTCCAATTTTTATCCTGCTCAAGACGGCTTAAAGCGAGCAAAAACAGTCTGCGGACCTGGTGGTAGGCCTCCGAGTGGTAAACCTCCTACGAGTGACAGTGGAGTGAAAAAACTCAAAACATTCCAGGGAGGTGGCAAGGCTATCAGACCTGAAGAGTTTTAGTGTTTGTTATACGTATCGGCAGGAGAGAATGAACTCTATCCTGCCGATTCTGTATTTTAAATAGCAAAAGAAGGAAAAAGATGGTGAAACTACCGGTCAGACTTAAAACTTTAACCTTTATAGTAGCAGTAGTAGCGTGCTTTGCCATTCTTACCTGGGAAGGGAAATTGCTTTTTGCCGACCAGAAGGAATTGATGGACGAATGGTCAAAGCACAAGAGACAAATCACAGAAAGAATTGTGACAAAACTCAGGCAAGAGGGCAAACTACCACAGTACGGCACAGTTGAATTTACCGCTCGAGTAAAACCTCTACCTTCTGGCGACCTCGATATCGTGATTGATCATCTAAAAGTTTATCCGAAATCGTCGGACACAGGTGCTTCTTCTGCAAAAGAGACAATTAACAACCCCAGAGTCAGAACCACGGAAGATGAAAAAGTAGCTCGGGAGTTTCAGGAAATCTTTCGTCCTAGAAATCCATCTCCTTACTGGACTACAGGAACTATTGATATAGCAGGAGGTGTAGTTTCTTCGGAGAAATTTCGGGTTAAAGCAGAGAAAGATGAAATCCAGGTTGGTGGAAAAACGGAAGGGGAAAAGCAACAGGTTGGATCCTCGTCGGAGAAAACACCCGATTCGGGAGAAAAGGTTATAGCTTCTCCTGAAGGGGAGGCGCCTAAAGAAGAACCGATGGGGTGGTGGAGCAAATTTTGGCAATGGTTATCGGGTAAATCAGATGGAGGAAAACAATGATGAAGAAACTACTTTTAACAGGATTCGTGTTACTGGTTTTTGGGTTTTTCTTGTGTTCCACAGTATGGGCTGGGAATCGCCAGCTTATGTCGGAGAAAATGGCAGAGCAGGATTTGAAGAGAAACATTGTTGAGATGGTTATAGGCTACAAGGTAAAAAGCGAAGGGCAGTTTGGCCTTACAGAAGAAGCTGCCTATCGGATTCAGGAAAAGGCTGGCGCTCTAATTAAAGGTATCCATGTCGAGAAGATGATCTACGACAAAGACAAAGATATAGCTTTCTGCACGGGATACATAGATTTGGGGGATGTAGTAAATGTGGCAGGTGAGCGAATGTCGTTTAAAAATGTGAGGGTTCATGCTTATGGATTTGGAACAATGACGCCGGAATCAAAGCCTCCCCTTATGGCTCTCCGTGCAGCTCTTCTTAATGCCTACGATGAAATGGCTGCCAAGATTGTGGGTGAACGTATCATGAGCATGAGCGAAGCGGAGAATTTCATACTGACAAAGGACATAAATCGTTCAAAGGTTCTTGCGGCTATTTATGGTGCCTATATTCCAAATGTTGATATAGACAGCGCGGATAGAGGATGGGGCTGGGACGAATCGGGTAACGCTTTCGTAAGACTACAGCTAGATGTCAGGAAGGTTCGAGATATTCTTGGACAGCGAATTAAATACGAAGGGCCAAATATTGTTGAAGTTATAGGTCGAGGCGCCCAGACTGATGAGTTAAAACAGTCTCAGGGAGCTACCGGAGGCACCAAAGTAGATCGAACTGAATATCGTTCGCTGCCCGTTCCTACAGGAACAGATAAGGAAGTTAAGGGTGCGCCGGCACCGCCTGCTGTGCCGCAAGCACCTCCTGTAAGTCCTGCTCCTGAGAAAAAGGAATAATTAGCCTCTTCATCCTATGCTGGGGGTGCGGTATTCACGTGCCCCCAGTTGATTGTCGGTTCTATTTTAAAATGTGTGGCGGGAGAAAGCATAATGTTGATGTTTCGGGTCGTCACGTTAATCTGTTTGTTTTTGGTGGCTTCTATCGGTAGAGTTTGGGCAGAATCGTCCATAAAACCTGCGACGATAGTAGTATCAGCCGAAGGACTGTCCGATCCTAATTTTTACAAGGATAAAACCATTGCCTACGATGAAGCTTTAAGAGATGCTAAGCGACAGGCGATTGAAAAAGCTGTGGGATGCTACGTTTCTTCCCAAACTATTGTCGAAAATTACACTCTTGTTAGAGACCAGGTGATTTCTAAAAGCGAAGGCGCAATTACGAAGATCATCACAGTAGTAAATGGGGGCGTACAGCCTGATGGATTTTACCATGTGTGGATCAAAGCTGAAGTGCTGGCATCTCCCATCCGTCAGGCTCTCTCATCTCTTTCTAAAATGGAGCGAGTTTCCATAATAAAAGAAAAAGGCAATCCGACCTTTTCTGTGGGGTTGTATATAGTATCACCTGATTCCTACGGTGATAAAATTCCTTGCGATGTCTGTAACAGAGAAATTGCAAATCGGTTAAAGAACTTTGGATATAAGGTTATCTCCGAGGAGGAAGCATCAAAGGAACTGCAAGAACGGGTTAAGCTGTTGATTGCCCAGGGACTTACTCGTGAAGCCGCTACTCAAATCGCTAAAAAGCCAAGTGATATTTCTATAAACGGGCTTATTAAACTTCGCAAATCCCAAAAGGTCAAACTATCAAGTGGGCTTGAAGTGCAAACCACTTTGCTTACTGCCTGGTCTATAGAAGCCGTCGATAATCATTCTTCCGAAGTCATATTTTCGGAAAATTTTCGTCCCCAACAGGGAGTTATGTATAACGACGAAGATGAAGCCATAATGGATGTTGGAAAAAGAGTAGGGGATGTTTTTAGCCAGGATGTGTTTAAGGATTACATTATGCGTCCTACTCATGACGTAATTCTCACTTTTTCCGGTATTCCCGATCGTGAACTTGCCAAGATGCTTAAAAAAGAACTGTTAGGCATAAGGTCTGTTTTGAATGTGACGTTTAGAGAGTTTCTAGCTAACGGCGATACTGTGTTTGAGGTGGAATTTGCTGGTCCTAGAGAACAGCTTTCAGACATACTGGACGGAGTTGTTCTTAAGTCGCTTAATGAAAAATACGGGGCGAAGACCTTCGTTATCCAAGAAGAACGTGGTGATATAGTCAAGATTAGGGTGGATAAGGAAAAGGCCCTTACTAGGGAAAAGATAGATGGAGGAGTGCCGACTCAGCTTGTTAATGCAAGTCCTGAAAGGGTAAAAGAAGTAGTGAAAAGTCCTGAGTTGACTGAGAAATATAAGAGCGTCTTGGACTTGTAGAGTTTTGTGGAGTAGGCTTTAGAGGTGGGGAAAGTTAGTTAAAACAATTTTGACGGAGGGAAGGGTTATGATACTTAAAAGAGTTATCTCCCTGGTGGTTGTTATAGCTTTTATCTCGGGAATGGTTGGATGTGCAACCACGTATGAAGGACAACAACAGCAACAAGCAGCGCTTACCGGAGGTGCTGTTGGAGCCCTTGTTGGAGGTACGATTGGCTATCTTGTTGGAGGCACCAAGGGTGCAGCTATAGGTACTGTGGCAGGTGCAGCTCTTGGAGCCTTAACCGCCTGGGCTATTGAAAAACGAAATCAGGCAATGCGTGAAGCAGCTCTTCAAAACAGGACGGTCGTTTATGTTAAAGAAGATAACACCGAAAAAGTTATTGCAGAGCCTGTGGATAAAGGGCAGATTATAGAAGAAGACGGGAAAAAATATCGTAAAGTTAGAGCTCGAACCTATAAAATTAATCCTAAAACTAAGAAAGAGGAACTTACAAGCGATACCACAGAGAGGGTGCCTCTTGAATAAACTTAAACCCATATCCATGCTTGTAAAAATAACAGATGAAAGTAGCCTGCTCCACAAGTTTATTGTGAGGATTGATGAGGGTAAAAATGAAAGCTCTAGGTTTGAATAAGATGATTTCCTGGTGTGTCGTGGTTCTTTGCTTTGGGTTGTCAGTAACAGGTTACTGTCAGACTCAATGTCCCGCCGAACTTTTGAATAAAAAAGTTGCTGTGATTTTGGGAAGTGCTTCTGTAGATGCTACTTCTGAAGTTGTGAAGGACGTTGGTGCTCTGTTGGAGTCAAAATTATTGAATTGTGGACTTCAGGTCATTGATCAAGCAACAGTGGAGAAAATAATCCCCGAGCAGGAAAAGCAGTTAATTCTGCGAGGCGATACGGTTGGAGCGGTAACCCTATCAGAAAAACTTGGTGCCGACCTTCTTTTGACCGGTCAGCTCACCGTGAAGGTTCGTCCCATAGAAGGTGTGCAGACAAACCTCAAATCCGTGTACGTGACTGTTAGTTTGAAACTCCTTAGTTCAAAGAACGGTCAGGCTGTTTCATCGAAAACCTGGTCGGGAAAAGGCGCCGGGGTGGAACCGTCAAGGACGGTTCTTGACGTAATAGGTAAGAAGGCTGATGAACTTGTGAGCGAAATTTACCAGGAATATTGCCAAAAGGGACCATCCATTATCGGTAAAGGTGGCGCACCTTCGGTAGAATCCGGAACTTCTGAAAAATCACAGGAGGCATTGCCTTCCATTGAAGGTCGCCCTCAATCAGGTGAAACTCCCTCTTCTATGGAGACACCAAAGGGGGGAACATCTGACTCTAAATCGAGTCTCGAAAACCTATAAGGATTCATAAAGGTGATTGGCTATGGGTACAAGAATTAAGCACTCAGTGAAGAGCCTAATAACCTTAGTGTTTGGACTGTTTTGCGCCTTATTTATCGCTGCTACCGGTATTTCTGCGGCTGAACAGGCGCCGCAACAGCCTTCTTCTGAGCCAATTTTAAAAATACAGGCTCCTGTGCATACCGCAAGTATTAGAAAAGTAAAGTCAGATCATCTGGGAACCTATCTGGTTACAGCTTCTTATGACCAAACGGTGAAGGTATGGGACGGCGCGACCGGCGATTTGCTCGCCACGCTTCATCCTCCTATAGGGGATGGCAATGAAGGAAAGCTCTATGCTGTTGCCATGTCTTCCGATGGGAAATACGTTGCCTGCGGTGGATTTACCGGTAAACAGTGGGATGGTAAGTTTGCCGTCTATGTTTTCGACTGGCATTCCGGGATTATGTTACGGCGTCTTAGTGGTCTCCCGCAACCTGTGCTGGATCTTGCTTACTCCCCTGATGGTAACTACCTTGCCGTCGCTCTTGCAAAAAATCAAGGCGTACGGATCTATAACGCCAAAGATTACAGCGTTGTTTTTGAAGATTTTCAATACGGCGGTTCTGTCTATGGTATTGACTTTGATCGTCAGGGACGCCTTGTGACCGTTTCCGAAGATGGCCTTATACGGCTTTATGACAAGAATTTTTCTTTAGTTGCCAAGCAGAAAACACCCGGTAAAGGTCCCTTTTCGGTTGCTTTCAACCCGGATGGAACTCTTATCGCTGTAGGCTATATGGATTCACCAAGAGTGGATGTTTTTTCAGGAAGTAATCTAAAGTTAGAATTTTCACCGTCTGTTCAGGGTGTTTCAAATGGAAACCTAAGTAGCGTCGCCTGGTTGAGCGATGGTCGGCTTTGTGCCGCCGGACGCTGGAGTCTGCAAAGCGGTGTCAATCCTATCCGGTGCTGGGAAAATAACGGCAAAGGAGCCTTTAAGGATATTCATACAAAAAGTCGAGATACAATACTCGGCCTGAAAAGCCTGCCTAACAATCAACTGGTCTTCGTCTCTGGTGATCCTGCTATTGGAAATATCGGGAAAGATGGCTCTATTAAATTCTTTCATCCCCCGGTTAATGCAGACTTTAGAGACAAGCAGGAAGAGTTTCTCGTAAATTCAGATGGTTCCGAGGTGGCCTTTGGTTTTTACTGGTCTGGTGAAAATTATAAAGGTCTTTTTTCTATAAACGATCGCTATCTGGAAATAAATCCCAAGAAGCTCGACTCTTTGAAGCCTCCGATAACTAAGGGATTGCCAATTACAAATTGGAAAGGCAGTGAAAAGCCGCTTTTCAAGAATAAACCTATATCGCTTGATCCACATGAGCGAAGCTATTGTATGGCTATAAGCCCGGATATGCAGGGATTTGTAATTGGAGCTGATTGGTCCCTTAGATTGTTTGATGTAAACGGTTCGCAGAAATGGAAGTTCACTACGCCTTCTCCAGTCCGTGCAGTGAATATTTCTCAGGATAGACGTCTGGTTGTGGCTGCATACGCTGACGGAACTATAAGATGGCATCGGCTGAGAGATGGTGCTTTGGTTCTCAGCCTTTTTATTGTTCCTCACACTGAGCAATGGGTATTGTGGACTCCTTCTGGTTATTATGACGCTTCGGCTGGCTCTGAACAATATATTGGCTGGCATATCAACCGTGGTCCTGACAAAGAGGCAGATTTCTTCCCAATATCGAGATTCCGATCGGTTTACTACCGCACAGACTTGCCTCTGGCTATGCTCAAAACACTAGAGGAACGAGAGGCTATAAAATTTGCGGAGAAAGAATGGGGTCGAAAGACCGTTCAAGAAGTCACCAAACCGGTGGAGATTCTACCGCCTGTTGTCCGTATTCTAAATCCGCCCCAGGATTACCAGACTGATGCAAAAGAAATAAATCTGAAGTTTTCTATGAAGTCTTCGGCTGAAGCACCGGTTAAGGCTGTCAAAATAATGATTGATGGAAGACCGGTGAAAGTTGACGAAGGAGAATGGGCTGCTGGGGAAGAAGTTGTTCGGGAAGTTGCCGTGCCTATACCGGCTCAGGACTCACTTATATCTGTCATAGCGTTAAATAAACACGGAGCTAGTGATGCGGCTACTGTTAGAGTGCGTTATGGAGCTTCCGATAAGCCTCTGGTTGCTAAGGCCGAAGTGCCCTCTGAAACCGAGACAACCACAAAAACTCGTTCCGTAGAAACCAAACCGCCTCTTGAGGAAAAGCCAAAAGGTGGTGATGAATTTGTTGTTATGCCGAAGTTGTATGTGCTTGCCGTGGGAATTGGCAAGTATCCGAAAGAAGATATGCAGCTCATGTTCCCGGCAAAGGATGCTAAAGATTTCGCTGCGACGATGGAGACTCAGAAGGGTAAACTTTATCGCGATGTTGTTACCAAAGTCATTGTGGATGAACAGGCAACAAGAGAAAATATTCTGGACGGACTGGAATGGATTAGAAAAGAAACCACGTCCAGAGACGTTGCTATGATCTTCTTAGCCGGTCACGGGCTCACTGATAACCGTAACCAGGTTTACTATTTCCTTCCGATAAATGGCGATCCCGAAAAACTCATGGGGACTGGCATCTCGTCTCATGTAATTCAGGAGACAGTGGCTTCAATAAGTGGAAAAGTTATCCTGTTTCTGGATGCTTGTTACTCAGCCAATATTTTTAAAGATAAAAAGACGAGAGGGATTGGAGTAGGGGTGACAAACGATGTATCCGGCGTGGTTAATGAACTAATAAGCGCTGAAAATGGAGCCGTTGTGTTCGCTTCGTCTTCTAAGACTCAAAAATCTCTCGAATCCCCTGAGTGGGGTAATGGAGCTTTCACTAAAGCGCTACTTGAGGGTCTTTCCGGAAAGGCCGATTTTGCTGGCAAAGGTAAAATCACTGTTAAAATGCTTGATCTGTATATAGCAGAGAAAGTAAAAGATTTGACGAAAGGGGATCAGACCCCCATTGTTCAGAAACCGGAAACTGTACCAGACTTTCCTGTTGCTGTGGTTGGGAAAACCTAAAGAAGAGGGCATGCTTGTATGAGCGAATCAAGGCAAAGTTATGAGAGATTCTTTAAAGTAGCCGTTTTAATATTTCTGTTGTTAGGTTTTTTGTTGCGGTATGAAATTGCCTGGGCAGGATGTGACGAGGGTAAGCGTCTGTTTACCGAAAGCCTGAATGTAAAAAACCTTGATGATCGAATACGCATTTTAAAACAGGCTGTAGAAGCCTGCCCTGATCTGGCAGAAGCATACAACAATCTTGGCCTTGCCCTTGAAGAAAAGGGACTTCTTGATGAAGCTCTCAGCGCATACCGTAAAGCTTCCGAAGTAAAGCCCGATTTTCCCCATCCCTTGGCCGGTGTGGGTGATATCTACAGAAAAAAGCAGCAGTATGGGGATGCGATTAAAGCTTATCAACGTTTCCTTGATCTTGCTGCATCTAAAGATGTGCGGCAGAAGTATCCTGATGTGGTAAATTACGTCTCCCTGGTCGAAGGAAACCTTAAGGACTGTGAGAATAGGCTTAATCCTCAGGAAAAGCAAAAGATGGAATCTGGAGAGGTCGATGAATCTTCCCAGATTGTAACTGCTCAGGCTATTACAGAAGCTCTTACTAAAAAGACCCGAGGTGTGAGCGCTGCTCCGAGCATCCCTATAAAGATTCACTTTGCTACAAACAGTGCGAACATATCGCCCAAGTCACATCGTCAGCTTGAGGAAATTGCTAGAGCTCTGAATGAACCTGCACTTAAGACTTCAAAAATACTCATCGAAGGCCATACCGATAACGTCGGTAGTGAAGCCTATAATCTGGAACTTTCGGCAAAAAGAGCAGAAAGCGTTAAGAAATACCTGGTGGAACGCTTTGGTATTGCACCGGAAAGGCTGGAAACCAAAGGTTTTGGGGCATCAAGACCAGTGGCTTCTAATGATACATCCTGGGGACGAGCACAAAACAGGCGAGTTGAACTGGTAAATATTGGTTCAGTTACATCTGAAGCATCTCAAAAAGTTCCTTCTGAAGAGAAAGGACAACCGGTTCAGGGACAACCAATCCAGGTTGAAGAATCACCTAAAGCTGGGGAAACGGCTTCTTCGGTGACGGAAACGAAGAAAGATACAGCACCTGAGCCGCAAAAAGAACCTATAAAGCTTGCGGTACTTGAACTCGATTTTCTGGAAAGGTCAGGACGTCAGGATCCGATGGGCCGCATGATTGCCGAATTTCTTACGACTGCGGCTGTGGATAGTGGTCGGTTCAGTATTGTGGAAAGAAGCCTGCTTGAAAAGGTCATGAAAGAACTGGAACTCGGCCAGAGTGGAATAATTGAAGAGGGGAAGGCTCGAGAAATAGGTCGAATGGTTGGAGCTGGAGCGATTCTTACCGGATCGGTTAGCCGATTGGGAAATACCATGAGAATTGACGTAAGGCTTATTGACGTGGAATCTGGAAAAATCCTTGCTGCGGCAAATGAAATTACAGAAGGAGATTTACAAGCCCTTTCCAGAGCCTGTAATTCTCTGGTTAATAAAATCATTGCTAAACTTAGATGAAATGGTTTGTTTCTGAATCTCCAGATTTTGGTGTTATTTCATCAGATCAAATTGAAGCGTCAGATTATTTTTACATAGCTCCCCAGCCGAATAACCGCCTCTTTTCGATACTTGATTTGGTCGGTATTCGGTCATATCTATGGGTTCTTAAAGAGCAATCGGATCGCTGCATTCTGGTTGACGGTTACGCCCGTTGGGAATGGGCTAAAAAGACAGGATGTGATCATGTGCCTTGCATTGTTTTTCCGATCTCGACTTCTAAAGAAGAACTCCTCAAGGCAAGAATACTGGTAAAAATTTCCGAGAGACTCCTTAGTCTTGAAGAAAAAGCCGTAATAGTTGAAAAACTCTCACAGTTTTATTCAATTCAGGAAATCGAACAACGGTTTTTCCCGCCTTTAGGGCTTCCTCTAAAACCCGGTTTGTACAGGCAGCTTATAGCCATTGCAACCGCATCAGGGGAATTTCGGCAAGCGATACGAAATGGATTGTTTGACGACAAAGTGGCTCTCAGGCTGGCATTATGGGATGAAAGATCACGCCAGGAAGCTATAAAAGTGTTCAGCCAGATTCAATGCTCGGTAAGTCTTCAGCGGGAGATTATAGACCATGTTGAAGACATGGCCCGGCTTGAAAATGTTTTGCCCGCAGATGTGCTCGCACATCCAGAGATTGAATCAATCCTTCTAAGTCCAATCCTTAACCCGAGGCAGAAAACTGAACATATAAGAAGTTTTCTTAAGAGTCGTCTTTTCCCGCACCTTACTGAACGGGAAGCCAGGTTTAGGCGATTTATTGCGACTCTTGACCTTCCTCACGGCGTTGATTTCAAACCACCGGATCAATTCGAAGGTGATGACTGGGAAGTTAGAATTCGTTTTACTAAACCTGAAGAGTTGATAGATAAGCTCAAAACCGCGAGCGAAAAACTTACCCTGGGGGCTCTGAAAAAAATCTGCTATGGCGAGTAATAATAAACCCTTTGATGAAGTCTTCGTGGAAGAATCAGTTCTTGACAGTCCTCTGGTAAAGGAACTTCGGAAAACTCTGCCGTTAGCAAGTTTTCATGTCATTCCTGATGAACATCAGGGCAGACACATAGGCCTGCCCCTACCTACCCCCGGGAGTCCCTCTAGGACTCTCTGGGTTGACAGGTTCAAAGGGCGGTTTTTGAGATCCTGCCCTGCCACCAGATTTTACCACTGTTGCGGTTACACAATACTCCATTTTGCCGAGAACTGCTCTCTGGATTGTACCTACTGTATTCTTCAGGCTTATCTTAATCAACCCTACCTCAGGGTTTTCGGCAACCTGGATGAAATGTTTGACGAAGTTGAAAAAGTCCTGGTTCAGCACAGAGATACCCTATTTCGAATTGGTACAGGCGAATTTACGGATTCGCTTCTTCTGGATCCTTGGATTGGGTTTTCTGAACATGTTGTTCCCTTCTTCGCTCGCCAGCCTAATGCTGTGCTGGAGCTTAAAACAAAAACGGTGTCCATTGACCGATTGAAAGACCTTGATCATGCCGGACATACCATAGTTAGCTGGTCTCTGAACGCTCCATCCATTTCGGCGCGAGACGAAGGAAGGTCGGCTTCTCTGGATCAGCGTATCAATGCAGCACTGAAATGTCTCGACTGGGGATATTTTCTCGGTTTTCATTTTGATCCTTTGTTTTTCTTTCCTGGTTGGGAAGATGAATACGATTTCACGGTGAAAAAGCTCTTTGAGCATATTCCTCCGGATCGCATTGTCTATATCAGCCTGGGAGCATTTCGTTTTATGCCTGAACTTAAGGCGAAAATTTTAAGCAAAAGGCCGAAGTGGAAACTCGTAAGCGGCGAGTTTGTTTTAAGTCCCGACGGTAAAAAACGGTATTTTGTGGATATTCGAGTCAGCCTTTACCGATTCATGCTTGATCGAATTCGATCCTTTGCTCCGGATGTGTGCGTGTATCTGTGCATGGAGAGTAGCTCGGTGTGGAAAAGAGTGTTTGGGTTCAGCCCGGATGAAAAGGGCGGGCTTCCGGCAATACTTGATGATACGGTAAAAAAAACAATGAAAGTCGGAACAAACTGTAATCGTTCGGCGGCTTCATTGTTTTTGAAAAAACCGCAACCGATTTAGTTTTTAGTAAGCCCCAGTTTTTTCATCATTTCTTACCATCGGGGATGCACGGTCTGCAATGCCTCTAAAAATTGGTGTGACGGCAGTATTTTAGATTATCAAAAATAATTTGATTACATCATTGACAAGGCAACCTGCTTTCTTTTAGAAATCTAAGTGATGGTGGTTGTTTTCAACTTTTTGCCATTTTGGAAGCATGTCGCTGGCTAAGCTTTTGGCATCTCACGTCCTTTATTACCAATAAAATCTTCCAAGAAGGGGAGGAAAACACATGGACTTTGAATTGACTGAAGAACAAAAAATGATGAGGGACATGGTGTATAAGTGGGCTCTCAAAGAGCTTGCCCCTATCCAAGAGAAGGTTGACGAAGAAGATTGGTTCCCGCCCGATTTCTTCAAAAAATGCGCAGAGATTGGCATTCTGGGCATCACGATTGATGAAAAATACGGTGGCTTGGGCAGTGACGTTCTTACTCAGACGCTTGTTGTGGAACAAATGAGCCGTTTTGCTCCTGGGCTAGCCATGACCTATGCTGCTCATTCCAATCTTTGTGCTCACAACATTCATCGTAATGCCAGCGAATATCTAAAAGAAAAATATCTTCCTCCCATGGTTCGAGGTGAAAAGATAGGGGCTCTTGCTCTGACAGAACCAAATGCTGGCTCTGATGCGATGAGCATTAGAACAAGGGCGGTTAAGAAAGGCGACAAGTACATCTTAAACGGCACCAAGATTTTTATAACCAATGGTCCTGTGGCTGATATCTTTCTTGTTTATGCAAAGACGCAACCCGAACTGGGTGCAAAGGGTATTTCGGCTTTTATTGTAGAAAAAGATTTCCCGGGCTTTTCTGTTTCGAGAAAGATTCGTAAATGCGGTATGCGTGGGTCTCCCACAGGCGAGCTGGTCTTTGATAACTGCGAAGTTCCAGCGGAAAATCTTGTAGGACAGGAGAATATGGGCGTTCATGTTATGACCAGCGGATTGGATGTCGAGCGTATTGTGCTTGCTGGTGGAAGTATAGGTATGGCTGAACAGGCTTTAGAATACGCGATCCAGTATGCGGTAGAACGAGAGCAGTTTGGGCAGCCAATTGCAAATTTCCAGATGATTCAGCAAAAGCTAGCCGACATGTATGCCAGAACTGAAGCGGCAAGACTTCTTGTATATCGAGCCGCCGTTCTTGCTCAGAAGTCCCCCAGAGGTGGTAAAGGCACGGAGCTTACCAAGATGGCTGCGGCGGCAATTCTTTTTGCTTCAGAAACTGCTACCTGGGTTTGCAACCAGGCTGTTCAGATTCATGGTGGCTATGGTTATTGTCTTGAATTCCCGGTTCAGAACTTGTGGCGTGATGCAAAGCTGTATGAAATCGGCGCTGGAACTAATGAAATCCGCCGTATAATTGTGGCAAGAGAACTTACAAGAGAAGCCTTTGCCAGGAAAGCTCAGCGATAGGGCTTGTTTCGGAATGGCAGGAAGAAGGCGCTAAGGATTTTCATTTTGTTGAAAGAAGGGGAACAAACATGGAACAACCTCTGGTGTTAGAAGAAAGAAAAGATCAGGTAGTGATCCTTACTCTAAATCGCCCCGAAGTTATGAATGCTTTTAACTTTGCAATGCTGAGGGCGTTGAAAGAAAAGGTTGAAGCCCTTCATTTTGATCGTGATGTGCGGGTGGTGATCATTACAGGGGCAGGCGAAAAAGCCTTTTGCGCAGGAGCTGATTTGAAAGAACGGGCGACTCTTACGGAAGATCAGGTCAAGGAATTTATTTTCACCATTAGAAATCTTTTTACCTTCATTGAATTTATGAGCAAGCCGGTTATTGCCGCTGTAAACGGTATTGCTCTTGGTGGCGGCACCGAGCTGGCTCTTGCCTGTGATATTCGTATTGCCTCTACCAATGCGACCATGGGACTTACAGAAACACGTCTTGCCATCATCCCGGGAGCAGGCGGCACTCAGCGTCTGCCCAGGCTTGTAGGTCGAGGCAAAGCCAAGGAGCTTATATTTACCGGTCGGCGCGTGGATGCTCAGGAGGCGCTCCAGATCGGACTTGTCAATAAAATTTGTCCTCCGGAAAAACTGATGGAAGAATGCCTATCTATGGCGGCTATGATTTGCGAGACCGGTCCTATCGCAATACAGCAGGCAAAGTATGCCATAAATTACGGACTTGAAGTGGATATTCATACAGGACTTGCTATCGAATCAAACGCCTACTGGATTACGATTCCCACCGAGGATCGATTGGAAGGATTAAGAGCTTTTCAGGAGAAGCGGAAGCCGGTTTACAAAGGTAAGTAGTGAGCCTCTGTTTGTTACCTCGCTACTGTGGTGAAGCAGAAGAAAGACCTTGCCCTGTTGATGGGCGGGTTTTTTCAATGGCGAGAGCTCACGCGAAAATTTTTTAAAAAGGAGTGAGCCTATATGACACCGGAAGAAAGAGCTGAAAACAGGCGCTTCTGGGAGGAAGAAGAAAGAAAACTTGATGAGCTGATGTACCGAGCTATGTGGCCTGGTGGAGAAGCCGCCGTTCAGCGGCTTGCAAAGCAGGGCAAACAGCCGGTACGCCAGCTCATACAGAAACTCATAGACGAAGGGACAGAGTTTTACGAACTGGGAGTTATTGCCGGCTTTGGAATGAATTACCCGGACGTAGAAGATGTCCCCTGCGGTGGTATTGTTACCGGCATTGGAAAAATCCACGGCAATTGGACGATGATCATCGCAAACGACAGCAGAGTGAAGGCAGGCACCTATTTCCCGATAACTCTGAAGAAGCACATGAGGGCGCAGGCTATAGCTGAACAGTGCGGCTTGAATTGTGTTTACATAGCCGACTCTGGTGGAGCCTATCTTCCCATGCAAGCGGATGTATTCCCGGACGATGGCCATTTCGGATCCATGTTCTACAACATGGCGAGAATGTCTGCAAAAGGGCTCAAGCAGATTACTCTCAGCACGGGAGGCAATACGGCGGGCGGAGCCTACATAGTCTTTATGGCCTGTCAGGCAGTGATGATTGATAAGCTTGCCTATTCCTTCCTGGGAGGACCTCCTCTTGTTAAGGCAGCTACAGGTGAAGTAATTTCGGCAGAAGATCTTGGCGGTGCTCGTGTTCATACTCAAATTTCAGGTGGTGCTGACTATTTCTGCCGCACTCAGGATGAAGCTATCGAAAAGGTAAGAGAAATCCTGTCTCTGGAGCCGCCTCAGAAGCTTCACATCCACCGTTATGAGGAAGTGCCTCCAAGAGTACCTGTTGAAACTATTTATGAAATTCTTCCTGCCAAGATACATCAGGGCATTAACGTTCGTGCATTCATCCAGGCCATAGCCGATGATAGCCATTTTATCGAGTACAAAAAGACTTATGCGCCTGGGCGTGGCGACAACATTGTTACCGGAAAAATTCGAATAAAAGGCATTCCTGTTGGAGTGATTGCTGCAAACGGGCTTGGCATTATCTTTGTGGAAGCAGCAAGGAAAGCAACGGAATGGATTGTCAGGTGTTGTTATGAAAAAATCCCTCTTCTCTTCATACAGAGTTCTCCCGGCTACATGGTAGGGTCGGAGTCTGAACACATGGGAATAGGTAAATACGGAGCTGACATGGTGCGAGCAGTTTCCTGCGCTCAGGTTCCACGTATTCAGCTTGTTATAGGACCTGATAATGGAGCCGCTAACTATGGCATGTGTGGTCGAGCTTACCGACCTCATTTTCTTTTCGCGACGATGCGAGCCAGAACTTCGGTTATGAGTGGTAGATCGGCAGCGGAAGTTCTTCTCTCTATCGAAGAACGCAAAAGAGAAGCTGAAGGAAAGCCCATGACCGAAGGGGAAAAACAGGCTTTTAGGGAAAAGATGATTGAAAAGTATGACGGAGAAGCTCATCCGTTCTTCTGTGGAGCTCGACTGCTGAACGATAGAGTTCTTAAGTTCAGAGAAATTAGAGATTGGCTCGCTTTCGCCTTTGAAGTGAGCCTTTTGAAACCGATTGGCGAACCGTCATTCGGTAATTTTAGATTCTGAGGAGGGCAGACCATGGCTAAACTGAATTACCCTAAGAAAGTTGTGCTGGGCGACATCACCGTCCGAGATGGTTTCCAGCATGAAGAAAAATTCATTCCCACCGATGCCAAGCTCTGGGTTCTTGAAGAACTTATTCTTGCAGGTTTCAAACACGTTGAAGTTACAAACCTTGGTAATCCCAAGCGTATGCCCCAGTTCAAAGATGCAGAAGAATTGTTAAAGAAGATCAGGAATAGCAAGCGAGTTAAGCACCTCCTTCCCGAAGTAGAACTTACCGCAGTGACAATTCGAGAACAGGCTATCGAGAGAGCCATCAGAGCGAGACAGGAAGGGTGGGGACCAGATCGGATTCTTGTTATGGTTTCTACAAGCGAAGCTCATCATAAGGTAAATTCCGGTCTCACGCTGGACGAATACTGGAAAATGTGCGAAGAATGGTTCCCGAAGGTAAAAGATGCGGGTATGAAAATAAACGGCACCGTAAGCACTATCTGGGGATGCCCGATTACAGGTCGTACCGAAATGAAAAAAGCCGTTGAATTTGCTAAGCGGTGGCTGGATATGGGAGCAGACGATGTGGAACATGCCGATCACGACGGTTCTGCTTCTCCTGATCGTGTTTACGAGTATTTTTCCATGGTGCTTGATGCAATACCTGATCCGATGAAACATATTGCTCATTTCCACACCACCAGAGGCTGGGGACTGGCTAACGTTCTTGCGGCGCTTCTTGCTGGTGTGATTAGATTTGAGTCCACTATGGGAGGTATTGGAGGACAGCCAGCGAACTTTGTGGATGGTGTGCCCGTAGGGGGTACGGGAGAGTATTACTATCGAGATCCTTCCATCGTTGGGCTCGTTTCTACCGAAGATATGGTTGTTATGATGGATGAAATGGGTATTGACACGGGCGTGGATGTAGATCATGTTTTAAATATTGGACGAATGGTGGAAAGAATTGTGGGACGCAGGCTGAGATCGGAATGCATTAGAACAGGCCGCATCCCCAAGGAGATGACGGGTAGAGCGTAAGGGCAGGCACAGGGCAGGCACAAGGCCTGCCACTACGGCATCCGGGAGACCTTCTGACCGGGAAGGGCAGGCACATAGGCCTAAGGGCAGGCACAGGGGCCTGCCCCTACGAGATAATGTTTGGGAAAGAAAAATGAACTTTTCAATCCGACGTTATTATGCATACCTCCTGGTTGAAGGTCTTCTGGGATTGTTTGTAGCTTTTCTGATTGGTGCTCTGCTGGGACATTTCCTGGCAACATCTCATTTGGGATGGCTTTCGGCGGCTAAGAAAACCCCGTGGTGGGATTTTTCCTGGATCAGGCAAAAATTTCCCTGGGGTTTTTTAATTATGTTTCTCCTGGGAACCGGTTTCATGATGGCCGTTTTACAGGCTCTATGGACCTTTTTCCAGTGGTTGGGGTGTTTGCTGGTTGATCGAAATATGACGAAATTAAAAAATGGTCCTAATGCCTTTGATACCCCCTTTGCAAAGGGAATAAGACAGTTGTTTCATCCGTTTAGACGTATTGCCTGCTTGCTTTCAAATAAGACAGCGACGCATAATCATTTGCCTTCGATAACGTTATTTGATCAGCGGCAGAGATTTTTAGCCGAAAACGACCGCCGTATGCTGACGTTTCCCTGGAAGTTGACAAAATTCCTGGTTTCAATTGCAGTTATTGGTTCGTGGTTTCTTAGCCTGTTGGTGTTTTACAATTATGTAACGACAGTTGTTAGCGGACAAGCAGCTGTAAATAATCTCTGGATATACTTTTCTTCCAGCTTCAGAATCTTTGTCCATATTTTTTGCGCCGGTATCGCGGTTGTAATGTGTGGTTTGATAGCTAACCGACTTACCAATCTTTACCTGATTCACCTTGATAATCTGGTTTATGACGAGGTCATGCCCATATTGGAGGTTCAAATTCCAGCGATTGAAGACGTTAGAGAAATTCTTGTCAGGCTAAGCGAAAGAATTGAAAGGCTTGAGCGGTTTATAAGAGATTATATGAGTAGTTCGGTTACCAGATAGATAAGTGACGAGTTTGAAGATAGATGGAAACCATTGGTTCTATAATTCAAAGGTTTCTTGCTGAACAAAAGATACTTCCTACGGGACCACTTGGGGATTGGGAAAATATTGTGGGTTCTCAGGTGGCATCTCGAGCAAGACCGGTAAAGTTTAAAAAAGGCGTTTTAACCGTTCATGTTTACGACAGTATATGGAAGCATCATCTTGAGCTTTATAAAGAAGAGATCCTTCAAAAGATCAATGCTCACCGTCTTGGTCTAGAGCCTGTCACGAAGATTATCTTCAAAGTGGGAGAGCTTCCATCCTACCAGAACGAGATGACAGATGACCAGCCGCCTCCGAAAACTTCCAAACGACCGAAGAAGAAAGCTAAACCGAAGAAATACGATCTTTCCGAGGAAGCTCAAAAATTTATTAAAACCTGCCGGGATCCTGAATTGAAAAAAATTGCCCGAAGACTTCTTCCGCTTTTTGCTCCAGTAGGGCAGACACATAGGCCTGCCCCTACATTAGGCAAGGAGCACGGCAATAATACCTGTAAGGAAAATCCCATCGAAGGTTCCGGCACCTCCGATTGATACAACTGGCGCACCGAGATTTTTAACTTTGGGAAGATTCAGTATATCTGCTCCTATTAGCGTGCCAATAGTGCCGCTTATGTAAGCTGTTTTTGGAGCCCAGTCAGGGGAAAGAAGTAGAGCACAGATGGCGGCTATGATTGGCGGTATAAACATCGGAATAGCTATACCTATTCCCGGCACCGGACGTGCAAGTTTATTGACCACGAATGTAACAATAGCAGTCGCAATGAGTATATTGATGAATGCTGGAGTCTGACTCCAGAAGTATAAAGATAAGAAAGTCGGTATAAGCGCTCCTCCCACGTTTATTGTTATAAGAATTTCCTGCGGTTTCCTGAAAGGTGGTAAACGATAGCGAATCCCGAAAAATGATACTACCTCTGGGAAGGTTTGCTCGTATTCCGATCGCATCCTTGCTACTGGGATATTTATGGCACTTCCTAGCATTGAGAGAAATAACAGGAGAAAAAGGACATCCGGAGAGATACCCAATTTCTCGAAGGCAATGTATATAATGCCCCACTTGACGAGAAAGAATAAGACGAAAAGTATGAAAATGAAGATGAAGAAAAACAAAATCATGAAAGGCAGAAAAAACATGGAAGAGATCCTTTCTTTGAGTGATGTTTAGGTTAAAGTGACAGAAACTTCGGGAGAGATTATAGAAAAATGGAGCCGATTGAGCAATGAAATTGAAAACGGTATTTTCACTTACTCGAGGAGGGAACATTCATGGAAGAACCTCGCTTGATAAAGACGGTGACCTTGTCAAATGGATTAAAGGTTTATTGCTATGATAAATCTAAACACGTAGTTGGAGATCGCTGGTATGTGTGCCTCCGGGTAGAAGTTCCTATTGAAGTCAAGAAGGAGTTTTTTAACGGTTTAGGAAATTCAGACGAAGCCTATGAGGAGTTCGTTAAAGCTTTTGGAAATGAGTATGTTTTTTCTTACGAAAAAGAGCGTAATTTCATTGCCGAAAGCGATGTTCGGCGTCTTCTTGAAAACCTTTTGAACGACTTTATGGCCCACACCGGATCCTACCTCGTTCATCCTGGCTGGCAAAAACGCTGTATTGTGAAGGCTTACCAGGATTGGAAAGAAAAAACGCGGCTCAGACAGCTCCATGAGGAGTTTATTCGTCGGGCTGACGAAGGGGAATAGCGGTTCTGTATATTTGCGAGTTTAGAACAAAATTTTCAATCAATGTTCGAGCAATAGAGTAGGCCTCCAGGTAGTGCAAGTGTTTTTGTTTATTTAGTAAATATAGGCATTTTACGGTGATAGGCAAAATTGCCACTTGCTTTAGTTTGTAAAAGTTAGTATCAAGGTCTGTTGAGAAACTAGACAGAAAAGAGGAGAAAACAGGATGGGTTCTAAGGATTGTCTCAGCCTTTTTGCAGAAGTGAGCCGATCGTTATGCGATCTTACCGATGTTTACAGTGTCGCTCATCTCGTTTCTAAAAGACTCACAGAATCCTTAGGTCTTAAAGGATGTTTCATCAAGGCGAAACGTAATGGTTCAGATCGGCTGGAAATTTTGGGAAGTTACGGGCTTAGCGAATATTTCCTTTTGAGTGAACCCACTAAATCTAGAAAAAGCATCTGCTTCCATCTGCCGGATATGACCATCTGCTGTTCGAACATTAAAGAAGCGGAAGAATTCCCGGAGCAGGAACAGCTTCTTATAGAAGGAATTCGGTCTGTTGGAGTGGTTCCTCTGGAAATAGGGCAGGAAGTGCGAGGAATGGTGGCGCTTTTTACGACCACGCCTCGAGAATTTTCCAAAGATGAACTGCTTCTCGCCGAGTCTCTTGCCTCAATTGTTATATATGCCTTCCACCAGCAACTTGAGCGTGATAGATGCGTCTTAAAAGAACGTCAGTATCTTAAGAGTTTTCAGGAAGTAAGCGCTGCAATCAATTCTTCTCTTAATGTTAATAATGTTCTTCGGCTCGTTGTTACAAAAACAACCGAACTTCTTAATGCAATTGGTTGTGTGGTTCGATTGTTGGATCCCAAAACTCAACAACTTTATGTGGCTCAATCCTACGGTCTTAGCGAAGAATTTCTCCATAAAGGCCCCGTGGACGCTCATAGAAGTATTGCCGAAAATATGGCAGGCCGCACGGTTATCATTGATGATGTTTTTACCGATCCTCGAATTCAGTACCGAGCAGAGGTTGTTGAATCTGGTATTCGACGAATCCTGTCTATACCTCTTATGGTACGCGGCAAGGTCATAGGAGTGCTCAGAGTTATGGCGGGCGAAAGACCTCCCTTTTCCGAAGATGAAATAGAATTCGCTCAGGCAATAGCCCAACAGTGCGCCTTCGCTCTAGAAAATGCCAGAATGTATCAGCGTCTTAAATACGAATATCAACAGCTTTTGATAGACTTTGGCTATGATGGCAGTAGCACTTAAGACGAGGATTGCATCAATGGAACGGTTACGAAATCTGGCGCTTAACCAAACCTTCGATGAGCCTTTTATACGTCGAGTTGAAGAAGAAAGCGGTCAGCAGATCAGTAAATGCTATCAGTGCGGAAATTGCAGTGCTAGCTGTAACTATACCTTTGTTTACGATTATCCGGTAAACCAGATTATGCGCCTAATTCAACTTGGCCAGAAAGCCGCTGTTCTTTCGTCTCGCTCCATCTGGCTCTGTGCCGCTTGCACAGCCTGTTCGACCAGATGTCCCTGTAACATCGAAGTAACTCGTGTGATGGAAGTCTTACGGGTGATGTCTTTAGAAGAAGGCTTCGTGTCTATTAAAGATGTGGAGATTTTCTACAAGGAATTTCTAAATTCGGTCAAACTCTTTGGGCGAGTCTTCGAGACAGGGTTACTTCCCATAGTAAATTTGCGGACTGGTCGTTTTACAAACGACATGGAGCTAGCCAGCAAGGTCTTCAAAGCGAGAAAACTCCATCTATTGCCGTCTATTATCAAGGGTAGAAAAGATGTTTCGGCAATCTTTAACCGATTTGAATCCTGGCGACGGGAAAAGATTACCAATGAAAGTTAGTCTGTTGGGTGGTTTTTATTTTGAGAAATGAGGATGTAACAAGATGCTTCGTGAAATAGCCTATTATCCTGGCTGCTCGGTTGAAGGGACTGCTAAGGAATTTGACGAATCCGTAAGAGAAATTTGTAAGGCTTTAGGAGTCTCTCTTCGGGAAATTCCTGATTGGAACTGTTGTGGCTCAACCCCTGCTCATATCTACGATCCTCTTCTATCTGCCGCTCTTTCCGGAAGAAATCTTGCTATTGCCGAATCTATGGGCTTCGGCAAAGTAATGACCCCGTGCCCTGGCTGCCTTAAGGCACTTAAAGGGGCTCTAGAAGTCTTTCATGATTCGTCAAAAAAAGAGGATTTCCTCAACATCTTGGGTATGCCCTTTAAGGGTCAAATTAAAGCCATTTCGATAGTTCAGTTTTTGATCGAAGATGTTGGACTTGCGGAAATAGAACGTAATGTAGTTTTTCCGCTGGATGGGGTGACGGTCGTTCCCTACTACGGATGCATCCTTACTCGTCCCCCTGGATTTGCTCAATTTGACGATCCTGAACAGCCAACTTCTATGGATCGGCTTCTGGAATCAATTGGAGCTACAGTTCCTCACTTTCCTTTCAAAACCGAGTGTTGTGGGGCAACATACGGGGTCCTGAGAAAGGACATCGTAGGAAGACTTACAGGGCGAATTCTAGAAATGGCACGAGATCTTGGAGCCGATGCCATTGCCGTGGCCTGTCCTCTCTGCCAGCAAAACCTTGACCTGCGTCAAGGACAGGTCGAGCGATATCGTAAAGACTCCTTTCAGATCCCGGTTGTTTATATTACTCAGATGATAGGGCTGGCTTTAGGTATAGAACCTAGAAAACTTGGCTTGCACAGGCTGGTGGTAAAGCCGAACTTCCTGTTGAAAATGAGTCATGGGAGAAGAGTAGGTTTTGTGGAAAAAGAGTTAACATAAATAAGAGTGAGAAACTATGCGAATAGGGGTTTTTGTCTGTCAGTGCGGTACAAACATCGCCTCAACGGTGGATACGGAACGGGTTGCTGAGGAAGCGAAGAAGCTTCCCGATGTGGTTTACGCCACAACTTACATGTACACCTGTTCTGAGCCCGGGCAGCAGGAAATTCAGAGAGCTATAAACGAGTATAATTTGCAGGGTGTGGTAGTAGCAGCCTGTTCTCCTAGAATGCATGAGCCTACTTTTCGTAGAGCTGTGGAGAAGGCCGGGCTCAACCGATACATGTTCGAGATGGCCAATATTAGAGAGCATGTTTCGTGGGTGAGCAATGACCGTGAGGCTAACACAAAAAAGGCTATTGAGCTTGTGCGGATGGCGGTAGCCAAACTGCGATTTAATCAGCCTCTTTTCCCTTCTCGAGTAGCCATAAACAAGCGAGTGATGGTTATAGGGGGAGGAGTTGCCGGCATACAGGCTGCTCTAGATTGCGCCGATGCGGGACTTCAGGTGGTGCTTGTGGAGCGAAAGGCATCCATTGGCGGTAAAATGGCACAACTCGATAAAACCTTTCCAACAATAGACTGTTCTTCCTGCATCCTGGGACCCAAGATGGTAGATGTTTCGCAAAAGGAAAACATAGTTCTTCATGCTTACAGCGAAGTTGAATCGGTTTCTGGATATGTTGGAAACTTTACAGTAAAGATTCGCAAAAAAGCCACCTATGTGGACTGGAAAGCCTGCACGGGCTGTGGAGCCTGCATGGAAAAATGTCCATCTCGTAAGGTTCCTGACGAATTTAATGAAGGGCTTTCTGTTACTCGAGCTATAAATATTCCTTTCCCTCAAGCTATTCCCAAGAAAGCGACTATAAATCCCAAATATTGCCTTCATTTTACCAAAGGGAAATGCGGAGTTTGCGCCAAAATCTGTCCGGCTAAAGCCATCAGGTATGACATGACCGACGAGGTGATTACCGAGGAAGTTGGGGCGATAATTGTAGCAACGGGTTATGATCTGTTCGACCCGTCAGTGTATGGAGAATACGGCGCCGGGCACTATCGAGACGTGATAACAGGTATTCAATATGAGCGGATATTGAGTGCATCGGGACCCTTTGGTGGACATATCAAACGGCCATCCGACGGTAAAGAACCAAAGGATGTGGTCTTTATTGCCTGCGTTGGATCGCGGGATGCTTCCGTCGGGCGACCCTACTGTTCCGGCGTGTGCTGTATGTATATCGCTAAACAGGCAATTCTGACCAAGGACCATATTCCTGACTCCCGTTGCTATGTTTTTTACATGGATATTCGATCGCCGGGAAAAAATTACGACGAATTTGTGCGGCGGGCTCAAGAAGAATACGGCGTGCAGTATATAAGAGGCAGGGTAGGGAAGATTTATCCTAAAGGCGATAGGCTCGTCGTGCAGGGTATGGATACTCTTCTGGGCATTCAAATCGAGGTGGAAGCAGATCTTGTAGTTTTAGCTACGGGAATTGAAGCTAGCAAAGGAGCTCGAGAGCTTGCCGAAAAGTTACACATTTCCTACGACCAGTATGGTTTCTTTATGGAGAGTCATCCCAAGTTGAGACCGGTAGAAACTAATACGGCCGGTATTTACCTTGCCGGAGCCTGTCAGGGACCGAAGGATATTCCCGCTTCTGTTGCTCAGGGAAGTGCTGCCGCTGCGAAAGTTCTGGCCCTTTTTGCAAGAGACACCATTGAAACAAGTCCTCAGGTGGCGTCTGTAAATGAGCGGGCCTGTATCGCCTGTGGTAAGTGTATCGAAGTATGCCCCTATGGAGCCATCCGCTGGAAGGAATTGAAAGGTGGTATCAGAAAGGCAGAAGTTCTTACGACGGTATGTCAGGGTTGCGGACTCTGCAATGCCACTTGCCCGCCCAAAGCTATCCAGTTGCAGCATGCCACCGATAATCAGATTCTTGCGGAGATTGAAGAACTGTGCGCTTAAAACCTGTTTTCAACATCGGAGAAGGGTTTTATGGGAGAAAAAGACCTGGAACAAAAAAATGAAATGAAGATTATCGGCTTTCTATGTAACTGGTGTTCTTATGGAGGAGCCGACACTGCAGGTGTTTCCAGGCTTAAACAGCCAACGGACTTGAGGATTATCCGCATCCCGTGCACGGGAAGAATGGATCCGCTTTTTGTGTTGAAGGCTCTTGTTTCGGGAATAGATGGAGTGCTGGTTTCAGGCTGTCATCCCAAGGATTGCCATTACGCTGTGGGAAATCTTTACGCTCGCAGGAGACTCGAGGTGCTAAAGGAATTTCTCCCTTTCCTTGGAATTGATGCTGACCGTTTCCATTACACCTGGGTCTCAGCATCGGAGGGGCAAAGGTGGCAGGAGGTGGTAACGGAGTTTTCCATGCGGATTCATGAATTAGGTAGAAATCCTGGCGTGGGGATGAACACCAAACCGGAAAATTCTGTGGAGGCTCGCTAATAATTATGTGGGAAGATGTTACTCAAAAGCTCCACGAAGCTTTACGGGACATTATGCCCAAGGTAGATGCTGTTTTGGGATGGGAGAGAGGCTTTAATCCTCTACGAGTAAAACCCGTTGTTGTCAGTAAAGAGAGCGATATTTCTCGGCTTGTCTGGAATCCTTTCTGCGTCCAGAATCTGACAGGATATCTTGTGAAAAACCCTGCTGTGGTATCCAAGGAAGGCAAAAAGATTGCCGTATGCGTTAAGGGCTGTGACAGCCGATCGCTTGTGGCGCTTATTCAGGAACATTTTTTGAGCCGGGACAAACTTTTCATAATAGGCATTCCCTGTCATGGCACGGTAGATTGGCGGCTGGTTATGAAAAGAATAGGTAAAACAGCCACGATTTACAGCGCCCGTATTGATGGTGGGATTTTAACGGTGGAACACTCGAGTGGATCAGAAGAAATGCCACTCGAAAGTGTGTTGCTCCGAAGATGTCTTCGATGCGCTTATCCAAACCCTGTGATTTATGATGTGATTATTGGAGAAACCGTAACGCCACGTATTGAGAAAAACGAACTTTATAAGGATGTGACATCCTTTGAACAGAAGTCTCTTGATGAACGGCGAGAATTCTGGATGGAAACTCTTTCCAGATGTATTAGGTGTTACGCCTGCCGAAATGCCTGTCCACTGTGTATATGTCAGGACTGGTGCATTGCTGAAAGGCGAGACCCTAAATGGGTTACTCAAAAACCTACACTTAAGGACATTTTTATCTTCCACGGTATTCATGCCCTTCATCTTGCGGGAAGATGTACCGAGTGTGGAGAATGTGAACGGGTGTGCCCGATGGAAATCCCGGTTATGTTTATCAAAGAAAAGCTTAACGAAATTAATCTACGGCTCTTTTCCTATGAGGCTGGACTTGATCCGGGAGCTGTTCCGCCTTTACTTACCTTTAGCCCTCATGAAACCGGTGTATAAAAAGCTATGTTAACAGGGTGAATAAACGATGGTGCCTGTAAAGAAAGCAAAAAAGGTTAAAGAAAAAATTTTCGTTCCGATGGACAAACTCAGCGAGGTGCTTGAGCGTCTTTCCGGACATTTTAAGGTTTGGGTGCCGCTTCTTTCGATGAACGATGGGTGGACTGTAGAGTTTAAACCCTTCGTGGCTGGTTGCGAGCCTTTTTTGGTTCGCCAGAGCACCATGCCTCCTAAAAGAGTGATCCTCCCCCAGGGAGAAACTTTAATTTCTTACGAATACATCAAAAATCCCGACGATCCTTCCAAACAAGATTTAGTTATCAGAGAAACAATCAGTGCGGAAAAAACCCTGGTGTTTGGTTCTCGTCCCTGTGATGTGCGAGGATTTTCGATTTGTGATTGGGTTTTCCTACGGGGGCCTCACGTGGACGTTTATTATAAAAGCCGCAGAGAAAATACCATTTTTGCTACTTTAGTTTGTCGGGAATCTGATGAAGCCTGCTTCTGTTCTTCGGTTGGCAGTGGTCCCGGTGATATGGAAGGAAGTAATATACGTGTTACGCTTATAAATGATGGCTTGGTGATGGAAGCTTTGAATGAAAGAGCCTATGAAGTAATTTCGCTTTGTGAATGCAATCCTCCTACGGATGACCAGCTTAAGGAAGCTCAACGCATTCAGGAGGAAGTAAAAAATAAAGTGGTTGGTTCGGTTGATGTTAAAGGAAGTGTGGAAGCCATCAAAGGCCAGTTTCAGAACATGGAATTGTGGCGTGATATTGCTGAATCATGTTTGAGTTGTGGAGTTTGCACCTATGTGTGTCCCACGTGCTATTGTTTTACGATAACTGATGAGCCTCAGGGGTTGAAAGGTGAACGGTTGCGATCATGGGATTCCTGTATGTTTCATCAGTATACTCAAGAAGCCAGCGGTCACAATCCCAGACCTACAAAACTTGAACGCTACCGAAACCGTCTTGGTCATAAATTCTGCTATTTTCCTTTAAGGTATGGTGGGATCATAGCCTGTTGCGGGTGTGGTAGATGTATTAGGTCTTGTCCTGTATCGATTGATATAAGGCAGGCAGTGGAACGCGTAAAGGAGGTTCATAACAATGCTTGCGTCTGTGCCTAATCCCTATCTTCCTGAGCTAGGAAAGGTTGTTGAAGTCATTCCAGAGACGCCCACCATTAAAACTTTGCGGGTTGTGCTTCAGGATCAGGAGAAGATGCGATCCTTCAATTTCCGCCCAGGACAGGTGGCTCAACTATCCGTTTTTGGTGTAGGAGAAGCGACCTTTGTTATCAATTCTCCTCCGACCTGTAAGGATTATCTGCAGTTTAGTGTCATGAGGGTGGGGGAGGTAACGCAAAGGATTCATCAACTGGTGCCTGGTGATCCTATAGGTGTAAGAGGCCCTCTGGGGAATGGATTTCCTTATGAAACAATGCGAGGCAAGCACATACTGTTTGTTGCTGGTGGTATCGGCATGGCGCCCTTAAGGACTCTTCTTCTTTTTATGCTTGAAAACCGAAGTGATTATGGTGAGATATCGCTTATTTATGGAGCTAGATCGCCTCAGGATTTGTGCTACCGTTATGAAATTCCTAACTGGCAGAAGAGGGGAGTTGACGTTGTGCTGACGGTGGATACCGAATATCCCGGTTGGACACATCGTGTAGGCTTTGTTCCGACGGTATTATCGGAGGAAGCTCCATCTCCAAATAATCGAATTGCTATAGTGTGTGGCCCTCCCATAATGATTAAATTTGTGCTTTTTGGCTTGAGAGAACTCGGATTTGAAGACTGGCAGATCTATACCACTTTGGAAAAAAGAATGAAATGCGGTATTGGGATATGCGGGCGATGTAATATGGGAGAGAAATTCGTATGCCTTGATGGTCCGGTATTCAGCATGGAAGAGCTACAAGGTATGGTACCGGAGCTATAATCTTTACATCGCGTAGTAGCATCGATTTTCCCATTGCTTATGTTGAGCGTTAAAAAATTGAAAACCCTGTCCGGCTGGAGGGGGAAAGCCGAACAGGGCCAGGAGGGGTTAGGAGAAGGCGACCAACGCCATCCTGATTTCATACATAAACCAACTATTTTTAGAATTCAAGCCTTTTTAAATGGATTTTGTGAATTTTTTTTTAAGTAAAACAGCTAGAATTTGTGAACCACAACATGGCTTAGTTTTGCTAAAATGTCGTGGTTAAGTGAAAATTTGGTATGGCGAAGTTGTCGATTGTGATTGGTGAATTTGCTTGGTTGAAGGGGAATAGCCATGTTGGATGCCGTTTTGGTAGTTGCTGGAGTTATTGAAAAGGAAGGCAAGGTGTTCATTGCTCAGAGATCCAATCCGAATGATCCGCTTTTTAAATCCTGGGAATTTCCAGGAGGTAAAGTTAGACCGGGTGAAACTCCACAGGCGTCTCTTGTACGTGAACTTCAGGAAGAACTTAATATCACTGTTGACGTGGGTGACCTACTTGTTGAAGGTTTTTATAAGTATCCCCACATTGCAATAAGACTCCAAGCTTACCGATGTGTGTGGAAAGAAGGAGAACTTAAACTTAACAGTCATGGAGACTATGCGTGGGTGTTCCCGGAAGAAATTTCTAATTACAATCTTTCACCTGCTGACTATATCATTGTGGAAAGGCTTCTAGAAGGGAAGGGACATCGCTTCAAAAATAAAAAAGCCGATTAACGTAGTATCTGTCAATCGGCTGGTTCTTTTTATTGGTAGCGGGGGGAGGATTTGAACCTCCGACCTTCGGGTTATGAGCCCGACGAGCTACCTTACTGCTCCACCCCGCGATCATTGCATTATCTTTATATGCTTACTCTGGTAAGCTGTCAATAGGTAAAAGGGAAGTGTTCGAAAAATCGCCAGCACTGTCATGCCGAGCGTCAGCGAGGCATCCATTACAGGAGATCCCTCGTTTCACTCTGGATGACAGGCCTCCTGCCTGTCACTTTGTTCGGGACGGCGTCTTATGAGGAGATCCCTCGCTATCGCTCGGGATGACAAAAAAGATGGCCGGGATGACAAAAAGGAGGGCTCGGAGTGACAGTCTTTTTTACTTGTCATGGAACGACTGCGAGGCATCCCATAAGAAAGCACTCAATGCTTCGTCTAATATTTTCGAAAACCCCATAGGTAAAAGGGACTATCCGAAAATTGCCGGTTACAGATATTGGAGAAGACTCAGTCCGGTCACTCTCGCTGTTGACTGATAAATAGCCTGTAAAGCCGTTGCCGTAAGTTGGTAATCTGTAATAAGTTTTGCCATGTCGGTTTCTTCAAGGTCGCCAATACGTTCTTGCTGAGAAATCATTATGGTATCCAGAGCGTTTCCTCTTGCTTCAAGCCGATTGAGTGTTCCTCCCACCGTTGTAAGAGCTTCCAATACTCTGGACTGGTCATTTTCGATTTTTCCCATTGCGTTGCTTATCTGGTTTGTATCCCCGAGTTTAACAGCGTTTTTGAGATCAAGCAGGTTTCTTAGAATGCTATTATTTTGATCGTCGAAAAAAAGCCTTTCACCATCAACATTTACTCTAACGGATGTGTTTTCTCCCACAGCAATATCAAGAGATTCTGACATTTGCCCAGGATTAGCTGGATCAGTAATGCTTGTTATCTCGCCATTTGATTCTGTGAAACCAAATAAAGGATTGGTCGGATCTGTGTTGGGTGAAAAGATGTACCGGTCTTGATATTTGGCATTAGCGACTGTGATGGCTTCTCTGATAATTTGATCAAGTTCTTTAACATAACTTGCTGTGGTTTCACTGGAGTTTATTTTTATGGCTTTAATGGCGATTTCTCGTGCTTTAGTTAGGAGATCGTCAAGATGGCTAAGATAGCCTTCGGTGGTATTATTCCAGTTTGTGCCGAAATCTATGTTTTTTTCCCACTGCTCGGCTTTCGCCACGGCTGTCTTTAGGTTCATTGCGCCTGCCCAGTTTAAGGGATTGTCTGAGGGATCTAGAAGTCCCTTGCCCTGGGATATGGCATCCTGTAAGCGACGTAAATCCTTCTGTTTCGAAAAAATGTTTATCACGGGATTTTCATAGGTAAGAGCAAAGCTTATTCTCATAGTAGTGCTCCTCTTTTACACCATGTGCACTACTGTGTCCAAAAGCTGCGAAGTGGTCTGAATAACCTTTGATGCAGCCTGAAAAAGATGCTGGAGTTTTATAAGATCAACAAGTTCTTCATCAATGGACACTCCTGCGACACTTTGCTGTTTTTGCTCCATAGTGCTCCTTAGCGTCGAGTAAAACTCCTGTTTGTCATCGGCTGATTGCTTAGCTGTTCCGATAGAATTTTGAATTTGAGATAGATACTCAGAAAAAGTCATATTTCCTAAGGATGGTAAAATGGTATTTTGAAGTTGAGAGATTTGATAAGCCTGGGAAGGAGTTGTAGATGTATTTGCGGCGAGAGAAAGATCGTTTGTCGTTATACTAACATCGACTAACGCTGCTGATGGGGATGAAAATACATTGATACCGTTGAAATGGACATTGCTAAACAGGGACGCTGTGAACGTATCCAAATTGCTCATCGTTTCCTGGATTTGTTTTTTTGCCTGAGCAAGACCCGAAAGTTTTCCGCCCTGTGGATCACTCAAAGTGATGGACCCTATTCCGTTGTCTATTGTTAGCTCTCCGTTAATGTCTATACTTGCAGTAATATTTTGAGCTCCAGTAGATGTTACAAGATCTATTGCCGAACCCCAAAGAGAGTCATCGGTTGTGATGGTGATGGTTTTCCAATCATCGGGTGTAGAAATCTTTATGGGCATGTATTGAGAAAGTTCCTGAATAAGAGCATAACGTTGATCCCTTAGGTCATTTGCTTGAGCTCCTGTTCCTTCGGCGATACGTATTTTGGTGTTGTAGTCGGCAATTTGGCTGAGAATATTGTTAATACGGTCTGTTGTTTTCGAAAGATCATCATCAACATCTTTGGAAAGTCCAGAAAGTTGGTTGTAAGTTTCTCTAATCATCGAGGCCAGCGTTTCTGCCGTTTTTATAACATTTTGCTTTTCTGCTGCACCGTTCGGATTAGCATCAAAACTGTCCCAACTGTTCCAGAAGGCTTTCAAAGCCGCAGAAAGTCCCGTTTCACCGTCATCTTTTGCATAGTCGGAAAGAAGCCCTAAATAGGATGACCTTGTTTTATAATCTTCGTTCAGAGAGATGCTGTTAAAGAAACGTTGCTCCAGTAGTGGATCCCATCCTTGAAGTATGTTTTGAATTCTTGCTCCGATACCAATATAGAATTTGCCATCCATGAGAGGTGGATTTGTCACAAGTTTTACCGTCTGGCGATGGTAGGTCTTATCATCCGCTCTGGAAATGTTATGGTTTACCGTCTGGATCTGCGTCTGAGTGTTAAGCAGAGTAAGTTTCCCCGTCTCAAGGGCTTGAATTAGCCCTGCCATTTTACGCCTCCATGTTTAATGTTACTCCCTTTGATGGCAAGGGAGCAGTCTGAGTCTTGCCGTCCTGACGGTAATTTTTTGGCAGGAGAGCCGAAAGAAAATCCTTTACCAGAGAAAGAGATTCTTCAGCGAATGTTCTGTTAGTTTCATTGAGAGCCTTGATTTCCGTAAGAACCTCCTTTGCTCCCGGAATTTCCAGCAAAACTTTCGGATTGAGAGAACCAAGCCGAGCCGCTCTTTCGATCTGATCAACAAGAAAAAGTTTCCTGGGGAGGAGATTCATCAGCCCTGTGCGGTCCATTTTCTTCAGAAATTGTTTTTCTTCCTTGAGCGTCTCTTTTAGTTCCTCTAGTAGGGAAAAAATTTCCTCCGCCCTGTCCCTCACGGTCCTTCCTCCTTTGAAGTCTTCTGCTTGCTTTCCGCCTCTAAAAGCGGCTCAAGCTGTTTATAAATCATATCGCCCAGACCGAGAGCTCCTGAGAGGCTGATTTCTCTTGCTATCGCTTCATCCATCATGGCTTCGTAAATTTCCCTGGCCTGTTCTGGAGCTTCGGCTCTTAATACCGTCGCTCTCATGTTTTTCAAAATGTATGCCGTAAAGAGGCTTTCAAATTCTCTACAGGCTTTTTTTAGCTCATCTTTTTTGGCCTCGAGCTTTTTTTCTGGAGGAACAGCCAATTTAACATCATTTTTCACAGGTTCCATCGGCTCCTGCTCCTCGAAATTTAAACTTCTTTTGCCGGCTTTAGGGTTATTTCAACTCGGCGATTCATGGCTCGCCCAGCCGGAGTTGAATTGTCCCCAATGGGCATTCTGTCCCCGTAGGCTCCAATAGCCAGCTTCTCTGGAGAGACTCCACAATGATCCACAAGATAGTCCAGAACCGCCTTTGCACGGGAAAAGGACAGTTCATCATTTGATCCAAAAGGTCCCTTTGAACCCGGGGGCGTGTTGTCTGTATGACCATCAACAAAGGCTACATATTTGGATTGCTTTAAAAACAGAGCAATTGCGTCAAGAATGGGAAAAGCGGAAGGCTTTAGCTGAGCGCTACCGCTTTCAAAAAGGATGTCGTTGTTTAGTATGAAAGTGAGTCCTTTGGTTGCTTCGTCTTTCCTGTACCAAATGAATTTCCCTGAAGTTATAAGCTGTTCAATCTGTTCCTCTGACAGGTTTTGAATTTCTTCAATGTCTTGCATCTCTAGCGCCTGGACGTCATGAAGTCTTTTCGAAATTTTTTTAAGGACAACCGATGGGGACTGGGAAACGCTTTCCAACTTCTGAAAGAATAAAACTCCTCCGGCCTGGCCGAAGTTTTTCAATGCTTTTCTTATGGCTTGCGAGTCCAGGGCCGACATGGAGACAAGCATTACAAAGAAGGTAAGAAGTAGCGTACAGAAATCGGCAAAAGTGATCATCCATGCAGTTTTGGTGGATTTCTGTGATGTTTCATCGTCTATGCTTGTCATTGTTTTATTTCTTTTCATGATGCGGTTCTCCACCAAACAAAGGGAAGAAGAAATGTTTGTATTGAAAAATAGGCTTTCTTTCAGCTTTCATAGAATAAATGCTTACGGGAATTGACGGATTCTTTCCCAGCAGAATTTCTACACGACGGTTTTTGTATCTCAGGGAAGGAAATTGAGAGCTATCAATGATGGGATGAAAGAAACTCATTCCGTGGACGCTCATACGCTTCGGGTCGATGCCTATATTTAGAAACAGTTTGTAAACTGCTAGAGCCCTTTCTGTGGAAATCTTCCAGGACAGAGACTGCCAGTTTGGTGTATCCATCATCTCGTTTCGATCAGTGTAACCTCTGATTTCTATCTCCTGAGCATCGTTTTTAAGATACGTGCCCAAAGTCAGAATGAGTTTTTCTCCTGCTGGGGATAGTTTTGAAGTTCCTTCGTCGAATATAAAAGGAGCGTTCAGACGAATCATAATGCGATCTTCTTCTCGGACAATGTCGGCTTCTGGTCCTAGAATTCCAGTAAGCACAAGTTGCTTCAAAAATTTTTCGTTTACAGAAGATGGTTTAGTCATGGGGAGTGACTGGACGGGTATGTTTTCGGGTGTTTCTTTCTCGGTTAGACTTCTTCCTGCCGGCAGAAAGCCGAAAGCGCCCAAAAGTGAGTTCAGAGCTTTCTTTTCTCTCTCTACATCTATGGAAGACATGGAAAAGATAAGCACAAAAAAGGTCAGCAGAAGAGTACATAAATCCGCATAGGTTATAAGCCAGGCAGGTTTCTTGGTGCCGTAGTTTGTTCCAGGGTTTTTCCTTGGAGTCATGGAGTTACCTTCATTTATGCCGTTTTCCCCAGCCTATCTTTGCAGGCCGATAATGAACAAAAAACAGAGGATAGCCAGCTTTAGATAATTTCAATCTCCGCCTGCAATGCTCCTGCTGCTTTCATGGCCTGCAAAATGTTGATTAAATCCCTGGGAGTGGCTCCTAGGGCGTTAAGTCCTTCTACTACCTGACCTATGGTTACACCACCACCCACAATGGCAAGATGGGCCTTCTGCTCTTTAACCTCAACCTGAGTTTGTGGGACAACAGCGGTTTGCCCTGGACTGAAAGGAAGAGGTTGAGACACGTAGGGCTGTTCTGTGATGGTTACCGTGAGATTACCGTGAGCCACAGCCACCGGAGCTATCCGAACATTTTCGCCCATAACAATGGTTCCGGTGCGCTCGTTTATAATAATTTTGGCAACCGCATCAGGTATAACTTCAAGTCCTTCGATTGTTGCCACGAAATCTACCAGTTTATTTTGATATCCTTCCGGGACTTTTATCCTTACGGTGCTTGCATCTTCAGGTGTAGCGATGGCGGTTCCGAAGTTCTTGTTTATCGTGTCAGCGATTTTCTTGGATGATGTAAAGTCAGGTTGATTAAGAGTTAGAGCCAGATTATCCAGACCTTCGTAAGAAACGGGAATATCCTTTTCTATAAGTGCTCCGTTTGCGATGTATCCCACCGTAGGATGGTTTTGCTGTACTCCGCCTCCTGCCTGGCCTCCAAAGGCGAATCCCCCCACTGAGATGGGTCCTTGAGCAACTCCATATACTTGCCCATCTGGTCCCTGCAAAGGAGTCATCAGAAGGGTTCCTCCTACAAGGCTTTTGGCATCGCCAATTGAAGATACTTGAACATCGACCTTCATTCCCTGCTTTGCGAAAGGTGGAAGCTTTGCAGTGACCATTACGGCAGCAACATTTTTGATTTTGATCTGTGCTGGATCTACGTGAATGCCCATGTTATCCAGGAGGTTTGCAAGGGTACTGACCGTGAACTGAGTCTTTTCCTTATCTCCTGTTCCATTTAAACCAACCACAAGGCCGTAGCCGACAAGCATATTGGGTCTGTCGCCCGCAAAATGTGCAATGTCTTTGATGCGAGCGGCTATGGCCGTATTATCGCCATGTGTGGAAAAAAGCATTAGTAAGACAGCAGTAATAACCAGAATATGGCAGAAAACCCTTTTACCCTTCATTTCCTAACTCCTAGAAGGGAAATAGTAAGTCTATGATTTGCCCGAGCCATCCTGGGCGTTGTTGCCTCGATACAGGTCCCTTGCCCACAATAAAAATCTTCGCATCGGCTATGTTTTGAGACATCACAGTATTGTTACGGCTAATATCCACAGGACGGATGACTCCTTCCAACACGATCTGGTGTAACTCATCATTTACTTTTACCCACCGTGAGCCTCGAATGACAAGATTACCATTTGGAAGCACGTCCACAACCGTTGCCGTCATATAGGCTTTAACAGTGTTAGTTCTAGTGGTTTTTCCCGATCCTTTAAGTCCTCGCCCAAATTCGGCGCTGTAATCAAGAGCAGTTGATCCACCCAGGAGATTCTTGCCAGCCACAGCCGGGTTTGAAGCACTGAGCTTTCCTCCCCAGTTATGAGATCTTTTGGTTTCTGTTGTCGCTTCTTCTGATGCATCGGCTGATTCAACGACCGTTATGGTAACAGTATCTCCGATATTTCTGGCTTTTAGGTCTCGGTAAAGCGAACCAGCCTGATTGTTCCATATAGAACCTGACGGCTTAGAGGAGGATTGTGATGCCGAAGCTGGTAGTTCAGGTGTCGTAAGGGTTGGTGGTTTTTCAGACGTCATAGGCGAAGGTGGAGTGGTGGGAGAACCAGAGGGGGGAGGCAGAGTCTGGATGCCGCTAGTCGTGTTGGCTCTATCTCCCATTGTGGCACAGCCGTAAGTTGTAACCACAATCAGGAGCACTCCAATAGTTTTAGTTAGCTCGTTTTTCATGATGTTACTCCGTTACAATAACCGTCTCTCGGTCTTTAATCCATCCCTGAATGATCTTTTTTGACGAAAGGTTCATTACTTTGACACGTTCGCCAATTCTGCCGTCGTTCTTTGCTTCACCTTTGGCGGTAAGAATAAGACCGGGTTTATTGATGACCAATCTGACTATATCGCCCTTGTTCACCACGATAGGATTGTCAAGGAATGATAGCTTCAAGGGATCATTGGCTTTGAAATCCCTTAACACTCTTTTTCCTACAGCGTCCAATTCTTTCCTGGCGTATCCTTTAGGATCGTCGGTAACAAGAGTTCGCTTGATTACCACGTCTTCCGCTTGAATAACCGAGCCTTTTGGGATGTCCTTTGCTGCATGTAGCACATCATCGTAGAGGTCCACAATCCCCGTTACGTTGAAAGTTTGAACCGTGCGGCCGTCAACCATGACCTGGAAAGTCAGAGTAGTGTTTCCACCCGTTAGTTCCTGAGATGTCGAAGATACGTTGATTGTTCTTTCTCCGGCTGGAACTACAGGGACTCCCGCTATTCGTATGTCATGAATGTCAATATTTTCCGGCTTCCATGAAATGTGCTTGATTACATAGTCCTTGAAAGCTTGCTCAATTTCTTCCCGAGGAATATTTACCGACTTTCTCGTTACCACTATCTCTGAGGGAATAATCAACTGTACCTGGTCAAAGTTTTGGCTATTCCCTTCGATGATCTTTTTTAGATAGCTTTTCAGGAGTTCTACCTGAACATATTTGATTTCTCCAGCATCTGGCGCTTCGCCGATGTATATAGAGGTGAAATGCTCCATCCAGTCTGAAGGTACTGAGTTTGGAACAACAAGATCTCCAAGGTACACGCCGCTTTTTGCAACTTCTACGTGGTCTTTGATCTGAAGGGTTACCAGCTGTGACAGGGCGAAGGCGCTGGTTGTGATCAGCGCTGACCATAAAATGCCACTGCACCAGATGAGCAGCCATTTTGGAATAACCCTTCGGTTTTTCATATTTACCCCCCTTACATCACTGCAGACTCTATGCTTTTACGTTGTTTGCAATGTGAAGCATTTCATCCACCGTCTTAATGATTTTCGAATTGGCTTCGTAAGCTCGCTGACCCGCAATCATATTCACCATTTCTTCGACCACGTTGACATTTGAATTTTCTAGAAATCCCTGAAGGATGGTCCCGAGACCGTCTGTTCCTGGAGTTCCTTCTACCGCTTCGCCTGAAGCATCAGATGGTTTGAAGTAGTTCTTTCCAACACTTACAAGTCCACCTGGGTTGGGGAAATCATAAATGTTTATTGTTTGTGTAACCAGAGCAGTGCCGTTCTGATCTAGAGCTGTAAGCTTGCCACCTGCATCAATGGTTATAGTTACAGCTTCCCGAGGAATACTCACCTCTGGCTGCAGGCGATTTCCTTCAGCATCGCAAAGATATCCATCTGCGTCTAGCTTAAAAGATCCGCTCCGAGTATAGACTTCTTCCGTGCCTCTTAGTACTTTGAAAAAGCCTTTACCCTCTATGGCAAGGTCAAGTGGATTCTCAGTTTGAACAAAGTTTCCCTGTGAAAAGAGCTTTTGAACAGAGACGGCTTTAACACCTGTTCCCACCTGAATACCGGATGCCGTCTTGGTATCGGTTGATGTTTCTGCACCAGGAGGAACTATGGTTTGGTAAATAAGATCCTCAAAATTTGCTCGACTTTTCTTAAATCCTGTAGTCTGAGCATTGGCAAGATTGTGAGCGATGACGTCCATGTTTAAAGACTGGGCAGACATGCCTGTTGCTGCCGTCCATAAACTTCTTATCATGGCTGTTTTACCTCCCTACGTTTTTATCTGGTGACTGTTCGTCTTATGAGCTGTCTATCTTCCTCATGAAGAGTTTGATATGTTTTTTGATACGCTTCGAATGTCCGCATTGTATCAATCATTTTGGTCATTTCTTCCACGATGTTGAAATTGGCTTCTTCAAGACTTCCCTGTTTAACTATGGTCGTATTGGCTTCCTGTTCTTTGGCATTTTCCTGAGAAGGTTTGAACCGGTTGAAGCCCACCTTTTCCATTTTTACTGAAGAGTCAAAGCGAACAACAGCTAGTTGATCAACTTCAGTGCCGTTTTCCGTTATTCGGCCTTTTTCGTCTATTGTCACATTTTCGCTTTTGAGCGTTATGGGACGGTTGTTTTTGCTCAGAACGAGGGCTCCATCTGGAAGAGATAATTGGCCGGATGCGTTGAGAGTAAAATTTCCCGCTCGGGTGTAAAAAATTCCTTCTTTAGTTTGAACTTTGAAGTAGCCGTCTCCTACCAGAGCCACGTCCAGGGGATGTGACGTTGTTTTGACGCTCCCCTGAGTCATTTGACTACGGGTTTCTTCGTAAAGAAAATCCGTAAAACGAACGTCTTCCCTCTTAAATCCTGGCGTGGAAGCATTAGCCAGATTGTTGCTTATCACTTCAAGTCTTTTGCCCTGTTCCATAGAACCTAAAGCTGCAGCATAGGATCCTATACGCATATCCATCACCTCCGTGAATTTTCGGAAGCAATAAAAATGCCATTATTATGAGGAATGGGATGACTGAACTGCCACTATTATTTTCCATTTATCGAGTTACTGATACCATTTGGGTAACTCGTATGGGCGTGTGGTCATGTGCTCTCACATATTCCGACCACCATCGTGGGCGGAATAGATTGTAGCAAAACCATGAAACAACATTATTCTTTTGTGCGGGATAGAAACTAAAGGAAAATTTCTGAACTACGCTCGGTTCTTTATTTGGAACTTCTCTTTTTGAGTGATGCTCTATAAAGGTTTATGATAAGCTCGACTTCACCAACAGATTTTTGAACCTGCTGAGCTATAGACTGAATGGTGAACCCCTTATTGGCAAGCTGTATAATTCTTTCGTGTTCCGGATTCTTCAACCCTAGTATGGTTCCCCTTTCGACGTCTCTGATTTTCTCCAATAATTGCTCAAGGTGTTCCGCCGTTTCTTTTGCTTCTGCAATACGTTGTTCCAATTGAGTTATCAACTCATGTATGAGTCTCCGTTTGATTTCGAGATTGGCTTCAAATTGTTTGGCTATGATTTCATGCTCTTTGGCAATCTCTGTAAGGGAATGGGCAAGAGCTTCGGTTTTTTCGCAAGCTTCTTTGAATTGCGGAGTCTGGTATGGTTTTTTTCTAAAAGCGAATATCGCCAGAAGTGTGATAAGCACGGCGTTTAGAGCTAGCTGAAAGTAATCTAACCATGAGACTGTCATGGTTTAAAACCTCTGAACCGATTCAACCGCAATATCTGCTATTTTGCATCGACCTGGATACGTGGATAAATGCTGAATCAATTGTTTTTTGGCTATTTCGTTCCATTCTTTAGCCGTATTACTTTGAGGGGTTTGATCCTTAAGAAAACGGTAAACCACATCTCGAAATACCGTGTCGTTTCTTTCAAAACACTCTTGCTGATTTATTCCCATAAAGTGAAAGCTTATATCGATCTTTACAAATTCTTCTGCCTTGCCAGTGTTCGCCAGTATGTAAAAGGATCGATTTGACATATAAGGAAGTTTAGGAACTGGTGCTTTGATATAGATGGATTGCGTTTTTGTGCTTGCATGTGTGTTGGACGTCTTTATGTTGTACGTTACCGCAACTAAGAGCAGGGGGATTATCACCGGTAATGTAAACTTCCACCTGAAGTTTACCTTCATTGTCTTGTTCCTGTTTATAGGCTTGCGTTTGATTTTAATTTTCGCTTCATCCGAGAGCGCAACTTTAAAATAATTTGAGTATGAAGCTGGGATACTCGAGACTCGGTATAACCGAGAATCTGCCCAATCTCCTTCATTGTCAGTTCTTCGTTGTAGTAAAGTGACAGTATGAGCTGTTCTCGTTCAGGGAGTTGAGAAATAAGTTCGGATAAAATTGCCACCAATTCTTCTCTTTGTATCGAGTTAATGACTTCTTCTCCGGAAGCGATAAGTTCTTCTGGATGAACGCCTCCTTCCATCATTTCTTCAAGGGATTGAGAAAGAATAGAAACACTTTTGGCTTCGTCAAGCATTTGACGAAACTCGTCATAGCTGACCCCAAGCTCTTTAACAATTTCTTCTTCCTCGGGCATTCTGCCCAATTTTCTTTCGAGACTGGCTATAGCATTTTCCAGCCTGGCAATATTAGCTCTAACCACTCTCGGCACAGGGTCAGAAGCCCTTATCTCGTCAAGCATTGCACCTTTTATTCTTATCATGGCGTATTTTTCAAAGGGGATTCCAAGAGCCGGATCGAATTTTTCTACCGCGTCTATAAGTCCCAGCACGCCGGCGCTAAAAAGATCGTTAAAATCAATCCTATTTTGAGGTATTCGGTTGAGAAGCCTCAAGGCGCAATATTTTACCAAGTGTAAATGTTCTACTATACGTTCGTTTCTTTCTGCCTGGGATAGTGTTTTCTTGTTATTCACGTCTTGCCTTATCTTTGTCGGTTTAACGTGCGAGAAAAAATTTCACGACCACCTTACGAAACTCCCAGTAGTTTCTTCCAGAAGAGTTTTACACCACCGTAATCAATTTGAGGTTGAGTATTCAGAAGTCGCTTTGCGATATTTATGAAAGCCTGAGAAGCTGGAGCCTTGGGGAAAAGCTCAATGACGGCTTTCTGATGCATGATAGCTTTCGGCACATGTATATCCTTGGGTATGGAGCCAATATAGTTAAGGGATATGCCATCTAAGAAATGATCTGCTACTCGGCTGATCTGTTTATATATTGTTTTAGCCTGGTTTTCATCTTCCACATTGTTGACAAGAATGTGGAAATATCGTTCTCCGTGTTTTTGGAATAGCACCTTAATCAAAGCATAACCATCCGTAAGGGAGGTAGGTTCTGGAGTAAGCACGACGATTTTCTCCTGAGACATCAAATTGAAATATAGAACCATGTCAGATATACCTGCGCCGGTGTCTATCATAAAAACATCAAATTTGGTTGGAATAGATTCAAGAAGATCGAGAAACATCACTTTTTGTTCTACGCTGAGATTAGTAAGCTCCTGAACGCCGGAGCTTGCAGGCATGATGGTTATACCGCTAGGACCCTGCACCAGAATATCAGGAAGTTTTTTCTGTCCTTTTAACACATGGCTAATGTTGTATTGAGGATTTAATCCCAGCAAGACATCCACGTTGGCAAGCCCCAGATCAGCGTCAAGAATAAGCACTTTTTTGCCGAGTTTGCTCATTGCGATGGCAAGGTTGATAACTATGTTGCTTTTTCCAACTCCTCCTTTGCCACTGCTTACTGAGAAGACTCTTATCATGTTTTCTTCTCTTGGGTTATCCACTGGTTTCGCCATCTAACGATCTCCTTGTTCCAAATTCAGAATGACGATAACAAAACTCAGCCATATTTTAAACCAAACCTTCCTTTTTGGGAAATAGTAGGTTTATGAGCCTTTTTTTCGATGCCTCTTCAAGATCTTCTGGTACCCGCTGACCTGTGCCCAGATAAACTAGAGGATAGGAAAACCGCAAAAGCTGGTTGATTATATTTCCGCAGGAGAGAGTTTCGTCCACTTTTGTAAAAATAAGCCCATAAATGCCGAGAGAATCAAATTGCTGTATGGTTTTTGTTAGATCTTTGTCCTTAGCCGTTGCGCTGAGAACTAGGAAATGGCGAACATCTTCCATGTTAGAGAAAACTTCGACAAGTTCAAGAACATATCGAGACATCAAAAAATTTCTTCCTGTTGTGTCCACAAATACGGCGAAACAATTTTTCATTTGCTTCCTTGCAAATTCGAGTTCTTCCCGGGTCTGCACAGTTGCAAAAGGAAGTTCCAGAACTCGAGCATACGTTGCGATTTGCTCGGATGCACCGATACGGTAACTGTCAAAACTAACGATCCCAACATTAAGCCCTTTGGTGATTTTGAGATGTGCGGCGAGCTTGGCAAGGGTTGTTGTTTTGCCTACCCCCGTCGGTCCAAGAAAAGTGTAAACCGGAGGAAGCCCCAATCTACCAGAATTACTTGATGTTATCGAATCACTGCTGAAAGGATTCACAATAGATATAGCGTTCATAAGTTCTCGGCAAAATGCTGCAATGATTTTGGATGGAGATTTTTCGTCTTTCAGGTTTTTTACGGCTTTTGTTAGCAAAAGGTAAACCTTTTTTTCGTCCAGCTCTTGCATCAGAAGGTGATGATAAATCCTGGATAAGACTTCATGATTGTGGAAATTCGCAAGTTGTTCTTTAGTGGATACTAAAAGTGACAGAAAATGGGTAATTTCTTCTATCTTGTTCTCTATTTGCTTTAGCTGGTTGGTCGAATTTTTGAAAGATGGAGAAGCTTCTTCTTGTTTGTGATCAATGGCAGCCTGGACTTCAAAAAGAGCTTCCCCTGAGCCGTCTATAACCTTTCCGCTTTTAAGAATTACGGCATCCGGCCCCATTTCTTTCTTAATCATGTCCATGGCTTCCGCCATTGTGCGAGCTCTGAAGGTTTTAATCTTCATCACTTAATCGCACCATTCCTATAGATTTTATTTCCACCGGTCCCACAAGCTCGTTGTGACTTATGACTACAACATCAGGTATAAAACGTTCAAGTATACGTCTTACATGCCTTCGGATTGCGGCAGAACAAAGTATTACGGGATGAAAACCCTGCTGGATGACCTTGCGAACTTCGCTGTTTACCTGTTGCACGAATCTGTGGAGAAATCCTGGTTCAAGGCTTATGAATGTGCCTTGGTCTGTTTTTTGAATCCCTTTCTTTAGCTTGTCTTCCAGTAAGGGATGGAGAGTTATCACATGAAGTTTTCCGTCCTCTGTTTCGTATGGTTGAGTGATGGTTCTTCCAAGAGCCTGGCGGACATATTCTGTGAGCGTATCGGGATCTTTGGTAACATGTGCATAATCGGCGAGAGTTTCACATATAGTTTGTAAATCTCGAATGGATACTTGCTCCCTTACAAGATTTTGCAGAACTCTTTGAATTGTTCCCACGTTCAAAAGATTAGGAACAAGTTCTTCAACCAGTCTTGGTTGAGACTCGGCAAGATGATCCAGAAGTTGCTGAACGATTTGACGGCTTAAAAGCTGATCTGCGTATTTTTTGAAAAGTTCTGTTAGATGAGTAGCCATAATTGTGGAATGATCTATGAGAGTGTACCCAGCCTTTATGGCTTCGTCTCGCTTGCTTTCAGGAATCCATAAAGCAGGAATACCGAAGGCAGGATCGGTTGTCGGTATACCCTTTATTTCAGGCTTTTCTTCTTCGGTGCTTAGTGCAAGCAGATGCCCAGCCATAAGCTCATACTTGCCAACTACTGCTCCTTTAAGTAAAAGCTGGTATTCCATGGGTCTTAGCTGGAGGTTGTCTCGTATATGAAGTGGTGGCACCACAATACCTCTCTCAAGAGCAAGCTGTTTGCGTATAGCCTTGATTCTCTGGAGCATATCTCCACCTTGAGATTCGTCAATCAGTGGAATCAACCCATAACCGACTTCAAGCTGAAGAGGTTCCACAGGTGGGGGCAGTTCTGGAATTTCACGCTGAGGTGTTGGTTGGGGTTCTGACGGCGTCGGTTCCTCTGGTTTTTCCGGTGTTTTTTTTGCTCTTTTCATCAGGTGCCATCCTGTCCCAATGAGACCAGATCCCACCAAAAACAGCGGGAGGGCAGGAAAGCCAGGAACCAGAGCCAATCCATATAGCATCAGGCCGGCTATAGCGATAGGTCTTGGCTGGAAACGAAATTGTTTTACAAAAGATCTTCCAAGCCCCATTTCCGTTTCTGCTCTGCTTACGAGGATACCCGCTGAAGTTGAGATAATTAATGCAGGGATTTGAGATACCAGTCCATCACCCACGGTTAAAATGGTGTAAGTCTGAAGAGCTTCCCGAATTGGCATCCCTTTCATGATTACGCCGATAGCTATTCCGCCAACAATGTTTATAAAGGTAATGATGATACCAGCTACAGCATCGCCTCGAACAAATTTACTCGCTCCATCCATCGTGCCATAAAAGTCGGCTTCTCGAGCGATAAGTTCTCGACGTCTGCGAGCTTCGGCTTCATTTATGAGACCTGCGTTGAGATCTGCGTCAATGCTCATTTGCTTTCCGGGCATGGCATCCAGAGTAAAACGGGCTGCCACTTCGGAGATTCTTTCTGTTCCTTTAGTAATAACCACAAAGTTTACAATTACAAGTATGACAAAGATAACGAGCCCAACGACATAATTACCTCCAACGACAAATTGACCAAAGGCTTGAATAATATGTCCAGCCGCTGCTGTGCCTTCATGCCCATGGAGCAAAACAAGCCTTGTGCTTGCTACGTTTAGAGCCAGTCGGAAAAGAGTGGTGATAAGAAGGAGAGATGGATAGATGATGAAATCCAGGGGTTTGAGGGTATAGATAGCAGTTAAGAGAATCACCATAGCGAAAGAAATGTTGATGCTCAGGAAGACGTCAAGAATTGGTCCTGAAAGTGGCAAAAGCATGACGGATAGGATCGCCACAACGGCGATCCCCATCATCGCATCACTATCGGAAATATTGCGAAGTCGCTGAGACAGCAAGTTTAGGAGGGAAACTTGAGAGGCTTCTGCCATGGTCTTTTTCTCCCCTGTTCGCTAATTGCCTAACAGTGTCACAGAATCTGCTTCTTTCTTTGCTGATAGATGTAAGCAAGCACCTTAGCTACCGCTTTGTAAAGCACCACCGGAATAAACCCTTCCAGGGGGACATATCTATACAAAGCTCGTGCCAGCGGAGGATTATGAACAATAGGAACACCGTAATGACGGGCGATTTTTATGATCTTCTGCGCCATGTGGTCAATTCCCTTCGCTACCACCTTCGGAGCTTCCATTTCTTTCGGTTTGTAAAGAAGTGCCACGGCAAAGTGAGTTGGGTTGGTGATAACCACTGTAGCTTTCGGAACCTGAGCCAACATACGACGGCGAGCTAGTTCCATCTGTTTGGATCTAATTCTGGCCTTTATTCTTGGGTCTCCTTCTGCTTGGCGCTGCTCTTCCTTTACTTCTTGTTTTGTCATCATCAGGTCTTTAATGTATTGCCATTTCTGGTATTTCATGTCGAAGTAAGACAGAATCAGCATGACAAGTATTACTCGAATAAACATCAACGCACTTGCATGTCCGGCAGTTTTGGCAATTTCTATAGGTTCCTGCATGATGGTTGGAATAAAAAGATGAAATTCGCCAGTGAAAACCGAATAAAGTGCGTAGGAAACAGCGCCGAATTTTATTGTCGATTTGAGAAGTTCAACGGAAGATCTAAGACTGAAAAGCCTCTTTAAACCGTTTATGAAGTTCAATTGATCCAGATCGAATTTGAAAAGATTTTTCCAAACGAAAATAAAGCCCTTGTTTTGGTGAATATTGGCGGCTACAGCAAATAGTAAGCTCATAAACATTGGTGGTGCTGCCATTATGCTGAAGTGTTTTATTGCGCTTATCATAAGCGTATTAGAGATATCATCTCCGGTGGCTATGGAAAAGCCGTTAGCCCATAGTGTCTCAAGCATGGTGCGAGTTGAATGGTAAATGATAACAAGACCAATCCAAAGCCCAATTGCACCGCCAGCTAAGGAAGCAAGATTTACAATCTCTCGACTTTTATCAAGACGACCTTCAGATCGAGATTTTTGTATCTTTTTGGGAGTCGGTTTTTCTGTTCGCTCCTGAGCTCCAGCCGCCATAGGTTCAGCTTCCTCCAGGTTTGGTATGTTCGAAGTAGGCTGTTGGAGATAGTCATGTTATTGACGCTTTTCCAGAAGCTCCATTATGGTGGTAAAAGCTTCTTTGAAAGCTCTTGAGACCACCTCTCCCCAACCTCCAACCGCAAGATAGGCAAAAAAGATTCCAACCAGGATGGTAACTGCAAAACCTACCACGAGGATATTGATTTGAGGAGCAAACTTAGCAATAAGCCCCATCCCAATTTCTGTTAAAAACAGGACTATGATGATCGGAGCGGAGATTTTAATAGCCAGAGTCAAGCATGTTGCCGATAGATGGATAAGCCGAGGAGCGAGGGGCTCAATGGAAAGATCAAACAAGGAGCCGATAGGGAAGTTATCAAAGCTCTTGTAAACGGCGGTTATGATGAAATGATGACCATCGATAGCAAAAAAAAGAAGCGTTGCGAAGAATTGTAAAAAACGACTGACTAGAGTGATTTGAACGCCTGTTAGAGGGTCGGCAACCTGTGCAAAACCGAAGCCCATCTGGAAGCTTATAATTTCGCCTGCCAGTTCGAAGGCACCGAGAACAAGCAATAGGGAGAAAGAAAGCAGAATCCCGAAGAGCAATTCTTGAATTATAATGCCTCCCATAAGGATTGGGTCGGTGGGGATTGGGGCAATGCGTGATGAAAGAGGGAGGTAAAAAATGAGGGTTACGAAAAAGACCATCAAGGCTTTGAATGTTGTGGGTATTTCAACTGACCGAAAAAACGGGAACACCGAAACAGCAATACCTACTCTGAGAAAGACAGCCAAAAAAATAAGAACATCCTGAAGGAGCACGGTAAATTTCATGTTAGCTAGCGGATCCAGAATGGAATGTTTTGAAAGATTTCTCTGGTCAAGTATGAGAGCCGACCGATCATCCAGCCTCCGAAAATAAGAAGTGCAATAAAGGTAGCGATAATCTTTGGAACGAAAGTTATGGTTGCTTCTTGAATTTGAGTCACCGCCTGAAAGATGCTTATCAAAACTCCCACGATAAGGCTTACAATCAAAACCGGAAGGCTCACCATGAGCATTGTTTCCAGAGCTTGACGTCCTAGTCCAATTACGAATTCGGCGGTCACAGCTTTTTCCTTTTCTTTTTCAATAGCTTTTAATAACGCCGATACGTTAGAAACGTTACTGTGCAAAACTCTTGACAAGAGATTCTACCAGCAACCCCCATCCGTCGACCAGTATGAAAAGCATAATTTTAAATGGTAGTGAAATCATTACCGGAGGAAGCATCATCATACCCATAGACAGAAGAATACTTGCTACAACCATATCAAGAATAAGAAAAGGCACATAGATTAAAAATCCAATTTCAAAGGCTGTTTTCATTTCACTTACCGCAAAAGCGGGGATGATGGTTGTTAGAGAAAGGCTCTCGGGTGACTCGGGTTTTTCTCCGCCTGAGGCGAGAGAAGCAAATAGGGCGAGGTCTTTCTTCCTGGTATTTTTGAGCATGAAGTCTTTGAATGGTTTGGTGAAATTTTCCAGAAATTCTTCATCGGTTATTTCCCCTTCCTTATACGGAAGGTACGCCTTTTCATAGGCCTGATTCCATACCGGCTTCATTATGAAAAACGTTAGGAATATGGCTAGCGACACAAGAATCTGGTTGGGAGGCGCCTGTTGGGTTCCTAAAGCATGCCGTAGAAAGGAGAAAACTACCACGATTCGAGTAAAGGAAGTCATCAGAAGTAAAATTGCGGGTGCAACAGATATAACGGTCAGAACCAGAGCAATTTTAAGAACGGTGGAGACTTGTTCGGCTCCTTGAGGAGATTTAAGATCCAACGTAATAGGAGGAATCTTTACATCCACCGCAAAGCTTAAAGAATAAAGCACCAGCGTGGTAAACAATGTTGTTAGAAGAATTGCGCTCCAGTGTTTTCGCTTCATGGGTTAACTTCGGTATCTTCCGAGGTAAAAATTTCTTTTGCTGAAGGTTTTTCTTTTATCACGATATTTTGAGGGCCAATACCTACAAGGAGTCTAACTCCATCAACCTCAACCAAAACCAGTGTATGTTTGGGCGAAAGAGGGCACCTTTCTATGATTTTTATCTGTCTATCGCTGGCGTACTGGCGAAATAGTCTTGGGGAATGCTTTCGGAGCAAAAAAGCTAGAAGAATCATCAAACCAATTAACAGCCCTAAAACGCCAGCCGTTTTCAAGATGAGATAACCAAAAGATGGCTGTTCCACTAATCGGACCCCAGTTGTTTGACTCGTTCAATAGGACTTATTATGTCGGTTATTCGCACACCGAATTTTTCGTTAACCACAACAGGTTCGCCCCTTGCAATGAGTTTGCCGTTAACGAGAATTTCCAACGGTTCTCCAGCAAGTTTTGCTAGCTCTATAACAGAGCCCTGACCCAACTGAAGAAGATCGTTTATTAGAATAGTTGCTCGTCCCAGTTCAACAGATACCTCCAAAGGAATATCGAGCAAAAAGTCTAGGTCACGGGGTTTTGTTTCTCCACTGGTATCTTGAAGATCTGGAAAATGAGCATCTTTATTTTTCACAACTGTTGTTGACATATTCCATAACCCCCTTTCGTTCCGAGTGTTTCATTACTCAGTTTCTGGATAAATAAGATCTGTGATCTTTACCGCTTTACTTCCGTGATAAGTTCCCGGAAGCCCAAGAAATTTCTTTACTCCCTGAACTCTTACCACTATCGGTTTTCCTGCATCCTGATTTAAAACAATCACATCGCCTTTTTCAAGTTTTAGCAAATCATTGGATTTTATTTGAGTTCTTCCAAGCTCTGCTACTATCTGTACATCAACTTCACAAATACGCTTTTTGAGTCGCCTAATCCATGTTTCATCAATCTCTAACTGGTCGCTTTGATAACTTGCGTGAAGTCTCTGCCTGATAGGCTCAATGGTTGAGTAAGGAAGGCATAGAATCATTTTTCCAATGGATTGATCTAGTTCAAATTCGAAGTGTATTACTATCACCAGATCGCTTGGAGGAACGATGGCGGCGAACTGAGGATTTACTTCGGATCGGACATACTGAAACTGCACATTAACCACCGGTCTCCAGGCATTATCCAGTTCGGTTATAACGGAATGAACAAGCCGCATGATTATTCTGTTTTCTATGGATGTAAAATCACGACCTTCGATCTTGAAGCGGCTTCTTCCTGTGCCTCCGAAGAAACAATCCAGAAGGTTAAATATAAGTTTACTTTCGATTACCAGCAGGACATGACCTCGAAGAGGATCCATTTTAATTATGTGAAGGCTGGTGGGGACAGGAAGGGTTTTTAAAAATTCGCCAAATTTTAGCATCTCCGTGTTGGTTGTTGATATGTCCACAACTCGCCTTAGGGCACTGGAAAGACTTACGCGGTAAAGTCGAGCAAAGCGCTCGTTTATTATTTCCAAGGTTGGCATACGGCCGCGGATGATACGATCCTGAGCGGTCAAGTCGTATGGTCTTATGCCGCTCTCGTCGTAGTCAACCTTTGCGGTTTCCGCCGTTTCAATTTCACCGTCGCTTAGCCCTCTCAAAAGGGCATCAACTTCTTCTTGGGAAAGGATCTTATCCACCATAGCCCTACTTTTTCACCGTAGACTTTTTTGCTGGTGATGTTGCAACTTGAGCCGTTCCCGGCGTATGGCACAGAGCATTACTGCACCAGAAATTCGGTGAAATATATGTTGGTTACTTTGCCAGTTTTGAGCGAAGCGTTCAGCTTCGTCATGAGTTCCTTCTTAAGAGCCGTTTTTCCAGGGAGAGTAGAAATTTCTTCAAATTCTTTGCTGGATAGAACCGTAAGTATGACGTCTCGAATTCTAGGGGTTTCCTTGGTGATTTCTTCAACCGTTTTGGGACTGTCAAGTTCTAATTCCATGGTTAGCTTAAGATAACGCTTTCCTCCTGGATCTGCAAGATTTACAAGAAAGGTATCGAGCTTGTGGATTACAACATGAGCCGATTTTTTCTCTTGTTCCGGCTTATGAGTTGCTTCTCCTTCCCCTTCGGTTTTTTTGAAGAACTTTGAATAGGCGAAAAACCCCCCACCTCCCAGGATGATCACAACAACAAGGAGAAGAATGAGCAGTTTCATCTTGGATTTTTTCTTCGGTTGTTCCTGTTTTTCCTCAGCTTCTGCCATCGTAGTGTCCTCCTTATTTAGATTCCTTACTGAAATCGGCTTATTCTTTTACTTGACGGTACAAATGCATGCAACTTTTGCTCGAGAATTCTAGGATTTTCTCCCATTGTTAAGGAAATCACCCCGACTATAATCATCTCTTTTATGATGGTTTCTTCCTTACTTCTAGCTCTCAGCTTCCCAGCCATAGGAAGACATATCAGATTGGCGCCAACAGCTCCATAAAAAGTTGTAAGCAAAGCCACAGCCATAGCCGGACCTATTGTTGATGGATCAGACATAGTCCTTAACATCTGCACTAACCCGATAAGAGTCCCTATCATGCCCATAGCCGGAAAGAATGTGCCCATTGTGTCCAGAATTTCAGCACCAGAATGATGCCGCTCCTGAAGATAATTAATCTCCCTTTCAAGGATTTCTTTAATGGATTCAGGATCCATTCCGTCAATAGCCATCTGTAAAGCTTTAACTAGAAATTCGTCTTTCAAGTACTGAAGATCATCTTCCAGAGCAAGAATGCCTTCTTTCCTTGCTTTATGTGCCATGTCCAGAAATAGATTAACGATGTAGTCATAACTCCATACCTTTACAAAAAATGCGTTTTTAACGACCTTAGCCATGCCAATGACTTCATCCAGGGAATGCCTGATGAGAGTTATTCCTAAAGTTCCACCGAATACTATCATAGCTGCTGGGATGTTAAAGAAAATGTCTATGCCACCCCCGAACATGATCGCCATTACAACAAGTGAAAACCCAACGATGATGCCTATGAAGGTCGCCGCATCCATGTGCTAACTTTATCCCGTCATAATGAGGTGGTAATTGAGCTGAATTTTCCCCTTATCACAGAAATTTTTTAAATTTTTGGCTGGCTACATGCAAGATAAATATTTACCAAAAAAACTGACAGGAGTGGTTTTAACCATGGCATCTTTGGCAAGTTAATAGGAGGGACTTTAGCAATGGAAGTAACTGCTTGAGTCTAGGTCCCTCCTGGGTTTTTAATTTAGGCTCAATTATCTGACGATATTAACTGCCGTGTTCAGCATGTCGGCTGAGGTGGTGATGACCTTGGAGTTAGCGTTAAAATCAGCCTGGTATATGATCATGTTTACCAGTTCTTCGGAAAGATCCACGTTGGAACCTTCCAAAGCAAAGCTCATTATGGTGCCCATGCCTTCCGTTCCAGGTTGTTTGGGGCCCACCTTCCCAGCATTGGGGCCTTCGCGCCAGAGGTTTCCTCCTACTCGTACAAGCCCGTTCGGATCGTTAAAATAGTAGAGGCCAAGTGTAGCTAGAGCGTTTTGAGAAATTTCTCCTGTTTTTTTGTCAATACCATAGATTTCTCCATTGTCTCTTACTACAAAATCGCTGTAGGTATTAATATCCAGGGTTATTTCATTTCCGCTTTTATCTAAAACTGACATGCCAAGGTAATTAACCAGCTTTCCGTCCTTATTTAAGTAAAATCCTCCATCCCGGGTATAATAAATATTTCCTGATGCATCTTTTATTCCAAAAAATCCTTTGCCGTTAATTGCTAGATCAGACCAATTTGACGTATTAATTATTGGTCCCTGAGAAAAATTTGTTAGAACGGCAAGAGGCCTAGATCCAGAGCCTTCCCGATCGTTGAATGAAGAAACCGTTGAATAATAGCCAGCCACGAAATCACAAAACCTTATGGAGTTTGCCTTAAACCCAACGGTGTTAGCGTTGGCTATGTTATCACTCACTACAGAAACGGCCGTGCTAAAGCTTCTTAACCCATTGACTCCGTTATATAAAGCTGTGCCAATGCCTGCCATGTTTATCCCTCCTTACTCTGATTGTTTGTATTAGAGGAAGATTCTGACTTATTGTCGGTCTTTTGATGATCTTCATTCCATATTTGTAAGACAAAGCCTGCGGGCATCTTTAGCCCTTCATCATCGTCCAGTACTAGATATGGAAGTCCATTAATAAACTTTAGACTGATCACCTTGCCTTCTGCATCGGGATAGATTACCTCCTTTTGACCCTTTTCGTTTACTACTTCAATTTCAATTCGATAATCTCCATCCGGCACTTTGTTCCCCTGATTGTCCAATCCATCCCAGTCAACAGAATGAGATCCCTTGTCCAACTCTCCTTTATCGATAGACCTGATAAGTTTGCCCGATTGGTCATAAATATTTATTGTGACTAGTCCTTTGCTTTCCAGAGTAAAATTGAGGTTTCTAGGAACGCCATTTTTAACCGTTATAAGATCAGTGAAACCTTTTACAGATTTTCCAATAAGTCCAACAGCTTCTAGATTGTTTATGGAGTAGAGATATTGTGCCCCTTCTTCAAGGTATTTGTTTGCTTTGATCAATTGCTCAACGGTGCTGAATTGCGCTAACTGAGCAGCTAGTTCGTAAGATTCCATAGGATTTAGAGGATCCTGATGTTCAAGCTGAGTGGTAAACATTGTAAGAAATGCGTTTAGATCCAGGACCTTATTTTTCTGTAAATCTATAAGGGTTTTATTTTGCTGATTTTCGAAGGGTGGAATGCCTAGTATGTAGGGTTTATCAACTAGCATGGTTTACTCCTATGCATAGAAGTATATAAGATGTCCGTTTGTATAGCCTGCATTGCCTGTAGAAACCGGTTTCTGAAAGACTAATTCATTACTAGCAAACGTTGACTCAGTACCCTGTGAAGAAAAAGCCGTTTTGTAACTACCTTGCCTATCATATCCATTTCCACCGCTGTTGTCAGTTTCTACAGCAAATTCCTCCAGTGATAACCCCTGTTCTTCCAGATATTGCCTTAGAGCATCACTGTTTTTCCTGAGAAGATCACTTACTTCTTCATTTTCTGTTTTTATGGTCGTTGAAATCTTCTGGTCTTTGGCACTCAGTTTAACCACTATCCGACCTAATTCTTTAGGTTCAAGTTGAAGAACAAGCTGGTTACTTCCTTCCTGTCTCATTTGCTGAATATAGCCAGCAAGCTGGGGGGCAACCGCTGTCTGAGAGATGACTTGCATGGTTTGTGATGCTTGCGCCTGTGCCTGATTAAAAACTTGACTGAAATTATTAGCCGCACCGGGCAGTAAAGTGTTCATATCAGCTGTTTGGATAAAAGCTTCACCAGGCTGATGTGAAAAGGTAAAGTTCTGAGAAAATTTTCCATCCCCAAAACCTGAAAAATTACTGGAAGAAATGTCTTTTACTACAGCTTCAGTGGTCAAAGGGGTTTTAGAGATTTCTAAAATTTCTCCATTAGTTTGTTTTGGCGAGTCAAGTGGTTGAGCTTGTGGTGTGGGAGTTGGGGAACTGCCGGAAGAGATGTCTTTTACTACAGCTTCATTGGCCAAAGGAGTTTTAGAAATTTCTAAAATTTCCCCATTAGTTTGTTTTAGTGAATCAAGTGGTTGAGCTTGTGAAGCAGGATTATAGTTGCTAGTTAGTTTTTCCTTAAGATTCGGATTTTCCGTATTAGTGGCACTGTCTTTTGTAGAAATAACCGTTTTTGCGAAAGTATCTTGCATGTCCCTTTCATAAACTTCAGGTTGGTTTTCCTTGCCCGTGCCTTGATAAGACGAAATTTCAGAAGTCATGACGGCTTCAGAAGGTTTTTGTAATGAAACTGCTGTTAAATCCTGATTTGTTTCCTGGGGCAGTTTGGCTATGCGGTCTAAAATGTTTCTAATTTCATCGAGGGAAAATTGCTTTTCCTGATCAAGCGAGAAATGAAGCGATTCACCGTTGAATGAAATTCCCGCAAGTATTTTGGAAAGATCTTCACCTTTTACTGTTGCTCCATCTTGGGCAGGTGCATGGGAGGAAAGAAAGTTTACGAGCGTTTCAAGGTCGATTTTCCCGTCTTCACCTGCCTGCAACTGTAAGGAACTAATTTCATCCGATGTAAATCCCAGTTTGGCAAGCAACTGAGAAGCATCCTGGATGTTTATTGAAAGTTCTTTTTTCGTTTCCGAAGTGGTTGTATTTGACAGAAAGTTTTCAGCTTGTTCCTGAAGTACAAAAAAGTAGGAAAGTCCCATTTCGTTCACAACATTGTCGATCTTGGATTCCTGAGGATTATCGGCTTTTTTATCAGTAGATTGAGGTTTCCTGTCGGCAGATGAAGTTTCTTGACTTCTGGGTGCCGATCCGCCATCCCTTTCGCTTTGTTCCATGAGAGAAAGCAGGAAATTTTTTCCCTTCGATTCTGCCACATATCTACCACTCGATGTGTTTGCAGATCTTCTGGTCTGGTTCGATGGTGCTTGCACAATTCTTAAAACATCAGGCATCATCATAGATATGCCTCCTGTGAAATAGCCACCATTATCGGTTTTCCGCAATGGAGATAAACAAAATGGATGCCAGGCTAGAGATCGTCTTTATTGCCTATGCTTTTGCCGCTTTCGGTAGAATAGACCGGCACCGTAGAGAGGGAAAATTTTTCCCAGGAAAGCTAAATCTTCTTTGCCCTTTGGTGGATGAAGGTGCTTAATGTTTTTAGCTATTCCGATGTTGGGATTTTTTATCCGAACCTTCCGGTGATGTAATCTTCGGTGAGTTTTTGCGATGGCTTTGTAAAGATTTCTTCGGTAGGTCCTACCTCGATCAGTCTTCCCAGATGGAAAAATGCCGTCCGGTGCGATACTCTCGCTGCTTGCTGAAGTGAATGGGTCACTATGACAATGGCGTATTCTTTACTCAGTTCGGCAATGAGTTCTTCTATACGAGCGGTCGCTATTGGATCTAAAGCGGAACAGGGCTCATCCATAAGGATAACTTCCGGGTTTACCGCAATAGTTCTTGCTATGCACAACCTCTGCTGTTGGCCTCCAGAAAGGCTCAAACCAGAATGGGAAAGCCTATCCTTAACTTCTTCCCATAACCAGGCTCTTCTTAACGCCATTTCAACAATCTCATCAAGTTCGCTTTTGGATTGAGCTAGGCCATGAATTCTCGGCCCATAGGCAACATTTTCGTAAATGGATTTAGGGAATGGATTAGGCTTCTGAAAAACCATCCCAATTCTGGCTCGAAGAAGCACTACATCAGCATCTTTGCTGTAAATATCGACCCCATCGAAAATGATCTGACCTGTAACTCGGCAACCTTCAATAGTGTCGTTCATTCGGTTAAGACATCTTATAAAGGTTGACTTTCCACAGCCGGAAGCTCCAATGATTGCAAGCACTTGACGTCTGTAAATGTCAAGGGAGACGTCCTGTATGGCGTGCTTGGATTTGTAAAACACGTTAACGTTTCGGCATATAATGCAAGGCTCTTCAGACCCTTCACGAGAGTTTCTTTTTTCATCATCAGATCTGACCTCAGTTGAGCAAAAAGACGTTTCAGCAGAATTGATGAAACCGCCCATATCACGATTCAGCATGTTAAAATTTTTCATGATTGTCAGAGCTCCGTTGGACAAATCTTTTCTGCCCGTCCTTCCTCAATGTTAGAGAAAGAACGGGCAGAATTTTCATGCTGCTTTACTTGATTAAACTCATCACTTCCCCGCGAACTTTTTCTCGCTCAGCCTTGGGAAGGGGAACTAGTCCTTTTTCCACAAGGTATCCATCATCTCCAATAGCTTTTTCGCTTAAGAATTCCTCAATGTATTCTTTAATCCCTGGAATAACTCCCAGGTGAGCCTTTTTTACATAGAAAAAGAGCGGTCTGGCAAGTGGATAGGAACCCGAAGCGATGTTTTCAAAAGTAGGTTGTATACCGTTTATCGTACATCCCACAAGCTTGTCCCGATTATTGTCCAGATAGCTAAACCCGAAAATTCCTACAGCTTTGGGGTTGGCTTCCAGCTTTTGCACTATCAGGTTATCGTTCTCTCCGGCGTCAATATAAGCTCCATCTTCTCTAATAACATGAGTGATGGTTTTAAATCGTTTTTCATCTTTTTTGGCAAGTTCTTTAAGTTCCGGGATGCTTTTTGCTCCTGCTTCCATACCGAGTTCCTCAAGAGCATCCCTTGTCCCAGATGTGGTTGGAGGCCCATAGACTTCAATCTTTACATCGGGAAGGGAAGGATTGATATCTTTCCAGGTTTTGTAAGGATTGGGGATGATGTTGTTCGGGTTTTTGGGATCTGGAACCTCCTTTGCCAGAGCCAGAAAGATATCCTTTGTGGTGAGTGCCATGGGTTGTCCCTTCTTGCTCATCGCCAGCACAATACCATCAAAGCCAATTTTGACTTCTATAATGTCTTTTACTCCGTTTTGAGCACACAGGTTCTTTTCAGATTCTGTAATGGGTCTGGACGCATCGTTTATATCTGGATGAGATTCTCCTACACCAGCGCAGAAAATTTTAAATCCTCCACCCGTTCCGGTAGATTCTATCTTGGGAGTTTTAGGCAATTTTTTACCCACGTGTTCTGCAACAGTGATGGCAAAAGGATAAACTGTTGAAGATCCAACAATGTAAAGATTATCTCTTGCTGCTAAAGCGGGACTAATGTTCAGTCCCAGTGCAATCAAAGCTAACATAACGCTTACTGCCACGAGTTTTTTGCCAAATCTTGAATTCATAATTTTCCTCCCTGATGTGTTTTTTTGTTGCTCTACTTCGTTTTGCTTCCGAATTTTATCGCCGAATTTGCTACGTCTTTTCACCCCCTTTCCCCATACTTTTTCTCGTATCTTTTCCTGAGCCATATGGCGAAGCTGTTCATGAGTATCATGAAAAAGAGAAGCACGATTATCGCTGCCGCTGCTTTGTTGGCAAAGGCTCGCTCTGGTTGATCAGACCATAGGTAGATTTGGACAGGAAGAGCCGAGGCCGGGTCTGTGAGTCTTTTAGGAATGTCCACAATAAAAGCGACCATCCCAACCATAAGGAGAGGAGCCGTTTCGCCCATGGCTCGAGCCATTCCCACAATTGCGCCGGTAAGCATTCCAGGTAAGGCGAGTGGCACAACGTGATGAAAGACGGTCTGAATCTTCGATGCTCCTACACTTAGTGCTGCTTCTCGTATAGAAGGAGGCACACTGCTAAGAGCCGTCTTTGACGCTATGACAATTACCGGAATGGTCATTAGAGACAGCACAAGACCGCCCACTAGAGAAGACGACCGAGGGAGATGGAAAAAGTTCAAAAATATGGCAAGTCCAATAAGTCCAAAGATGATGGAAGGAACGGCTGTGAGGTTGTTTATGTTTATGTCAATGAAATCCCTGAATTTTGAGCGTTGAGCGCATTCTTCCAGGTATATAGCAGCACCGGCACCCAGGGGAAAAGAGAGAGTAATTGTGACTAGAACAAGATAGAATGATCCTACAATGGCTCCACCTATGCCTGCCGTGCTGGGTGCGTTGGAATCTCCCGATGTGAAAAAGTGCCAGTTAAAGTTAACTGCTACCTTCTTTTCTTCAGCAAGACGTTCAAACCTTTCCAGGTTTTTCTCCGTAACAAGACCGGCTTGCAAGGCATTTTCTTTGGAGATAACCCCTTTTTTGAGCATGTCCAGTCCGTCCCCAACCGGAAGCCATAGTTCCACTGAAGATCCCACTACTTCCGGATGTGCTTTTGCAAAATTCCTAACCACATCAACGGCTTTTGGACTCAGGAACTTGCTAAGCTCTTTCTTTTCCTGTCTGGTTGTGACATCTGGGAATTTGGCCAATAAAGCCTTCGCGACAACGGCTTCGTAATCACTTTCTTCGATATTATAAGGAGAAACGAATTGCGGGTCGAAATAGACCGGAAGGTTAACGCTAGTTTCCAAAAAGGCATGCCACCCCATCTTAAAGATGCCCATCAGGAAAATACCCAGAAAGAGAAAGCAAAACAGAATACTCGCAGCTCCGTAAATGGCGAAAAGTCGGTCTTTTCGGTATCTTTTTTTCAGGGTTTTTCGAACCTTGTCTGCTGTTGATAGGTCAAGATTATTCATACTGCTCCCTGTATTTTCTAACGATCATAAATGCAATGATGTTCAACACCAGAGTTACTACAAAAAGTGTTAGCCCAAGAGCGAAAGCTGACAGTGTTTTTGGACTGTTAAACTCTTGATCGCCGGTAAGCAGGCTAACAATTTGAACTGTTACTGTGGTTACGGCATCAAAGGGGTTAAGGGTGAGTTTTGCTCTTAGACTGGCCGCCATAACCACAATCATTGTTTCCCCAATGGCTCTCGATACGGCAAGGAGTACTCCGGCAGCGATACCCGGAAGAGCGGCAGGAAGTAGCACTTTTTGAATCATTTCCGATTTGGTGGACCCAAGAGCGTATGCTCCGTCTCGAAGGGACTGTGGCACTGCATTCATGGCGTCGTCGGAGAGAGAAGAAATATAAGGAATAATCATGATGCCCATAACAAGACCCGCAGCGAGAGCGCTTTCAGAGGGAATGCTGAACCCGAAGCGTTCCGCCGTGGCTCGAACAAATGGGCCCACTATTATAGCCGCAAAGAATCCATAGACGACCGTAGGAATACCAGCCAGAATTTCAAGCACAGGTTTGATAACCGATCGCATTTTGGGACTAACGTATTCAGAAGTGAAAATGGCGGCGAAAAGACCTACAGGAACGGCTAGAGCAAGGGCTATGGCAGAGATTAGAAAAGTTCCAACAAAGACAGGAACAGCCCCGAAAGATCCAGCCGCCGCTATCTGGTCTGAGCGAATAGCAGTGTGAGGGTTCCAGTGAGTTCCGGTAAGAAATTCCAGAATGGGTACGCTCTTGAAAAATCTTAATGATTCAAAGAAAACCGAAGCGACAATACTTAAAGTAGTGAAAATGGCGAGAAGAGCACATGCTCCCAAAAGAGCTGTTACAATTGCTTCCACTCTGTGTCTGGCTTTAAGTTGGGGAGAGATGCGGTGGTAGAAGAAAGCCGCAGATCCCAGCCCCACCGTAACTACAATGGTAAACATAGCCCATCGGCTTGAATGCTTCAGACTGGAATAGACGGGAACTAGATGCTTTAAGGATTCGTCAATTTTGAAGAAACCCGTTTGCCCTTCAGCGACCGCCTTCAGCCTGTCGAGCCATAGAGAAATCTCGGTTTCAGAAAGGGATGGCAGGGCTTTCCGAATGTAATCAGCCATGATATGGGAAATGACAAATGGTTCTGCTGTGAGCCATAAAAAAGCAATGATTGCGCACGGGAGTGCTGACTGTAAGGCTACATAAGCTCCATGGTAAGACGGTTGTGAATGAAATTCCCTAAGAGGAATGTGTTCTCTTCTGGCTATCCCGAGAGCCTTCTTTGTGCCCACTACATAGCATATTGAAAGAAGCGCCAGGATGAAAATTGTCGTGATGGACAGGCTCACTTTTCCCTCCCTCTGGGTTGTGCGCTCTGATTTTTTGTTTCCTTTCGATGTCTAGACTTCAATTGTTATGACTAAATTTCAGAAAAGTTACATTATTGTGACAAATCCTGAGGACCTGGGAGATTTATTTTGTTGGCCTGACTTTTGTCATTTCTGGTCAGATAATTACCGCTGGGAGTGTTCTAATCCCGCGTTCCCCAGGATCTTGCCGATCACTATCGCTCGGGGTGACAAAGAGAGGAGCTCGGGTGACGGCGTTTTTACTTGTCATGTCGAGCGAATATGAGGCATCCCATGAAAAGACTACTCGCTACGTCTTTTGGGTGACGGATAGGATAGGTTATCAACTATTGCTAAGAAGGCAATAAAAAGGAGTCTCAAGACAATGCGAATAATATTTGCTTGATCTTGATGGTGAAAAATTGACGTCCATTTGTAAAAAATTTGTAACATCAAGATGATGACATTGGTAACACGATTTTGGTGTGTTAACTTAAATGTGAAGGGATGAGCCATGAAGGAAAAGATTCTGGTAATAGAAGATGATGAGGACATCCTGAACTTAATATCCTATCATCTTGAGAGTCAACAATTCCTGGTTGTTAAGGCTCAGAGCGGTCAGGAAGGGATAGAAACAGCATGGCGCGAGATTCCCGATCTCATTATCCTGGACATTATGCTCCCGGATATAGACGGGTTTGAGGTGTGTAAAAAATTGAAGCGATACGATCAAACCATGCACATTCCTGTAATCATGCTTACGGCAAAGGGCGAAGAGATTGACCGAATTCTGGGATTTGAGCTGGGCGCTGACGATTATGTGGTAAAGCCTTTTAGTCCAAGAGAACTTGTCCTGCGAGTGAAGGCTATCCTTAAGAGACGAGAGTCTTTTTCTGCTGATCAAAAGGTGTGGCAGCAGGATGGAATTGTTTTCAATACCGAAGCTCACACTCTCACAGTTGACAATGAGGAAATACCTCTCACAGCCACAGAGTTTAACCTTCTCCTTACATTTATCCGAAATGAAGGAAGAGTGCTCACTCGGGAGGTTCTTCTTGACCGTGTCTGGGGATACAGCTTTGACGGTTACGCCCGCACGGTGGATACTCACATTCGCAGACTGAGGAAAAAACTTGGTCCCTACGGTAGCTGGATTCAAACCGTAAGGGGGTTTGGATATAAATTTGAAGCAAAAACACGGAGCACCAAGTGATTCTACAAAGGCGTTCAAACTTTCATGTAAAGCTTTTTGCCTATTTCTGGGCAGTTTTGATCTTTGCTTTTCTTTTTTCCGCCTATTTTTATAGTCTTACCGTAAAACAGGTTCTCGTAACCGAGAACTTCCGTGACGCGGAAGAAAAGCTGGATGTGATTACCTCTTTGGTGAAACAAAATTCGCCCTTTGATGGAGAGCAGGCTTTTCATGAGTATCTTAGGTCTATGGGGCTACTCTTTAGAGTTCGAATTACCTACATTGATAAAACCGGAAGAGTGATCGGAGATTCAGAACTGTCCTTTGAAAAAGTGCCTTTTATGGAAAATCATGGCGACAGGAAAGAATTTCAGGAGGCTTTGAAGGAAAGTATCGGAAAATCCATCCGCCCTAGCACAACAACAAAAAGGTATCTGCTGTATGTTGCCAAAAGATGCGATGTTTTGATCGATTCCAGAACTTACGAAGGTGTTATGAGAGTTGCCAAGATGCCAGATCCCCCACCGGTAGAATTTGCACCTCTACTTCCTAAGTTTGGAATTATGTTTGCCCTTGGTTTCATTTGCTCTAGCCTCCTTGCTTATTGGCTGGTAAAGCGACTTTATGGTTCTCTCGATGAAATCATTGGCTTTGCTCGGGACGTAATTAAAGGAAACATCAGACGCAGGCTTATATTGTCTCCTAGACATGAATTCCCCGAACTTGTAGATGCCCTGAATTCTATGGCCGACGCCATGGAAGAACAGCTCAAGCGAGCAACCAAAGCCACGGAAGAACTGTCCGTCATACTGGAAGGAATGCGGGAAGGTGTTCTTTTGCTTGATGAAGAAGGTAAGATTCTCATGGCAAATCCATTCCTTGTGAGAAGGCTTATAAAATCCACTGCTTGGAAGGGCAGATATCCCATAGAACTTATCCCTTCCGTGGATTTTCAAAACGCCTGTGACGATTTGGTCAATGGACGCATTAGAAATGCAAACCTAGTGGTTTCCTTCGAAAATGGAAATGTAGTGTATGATGTTAGTATTGCTCGTCTTGAACAACAGGGAAAATTTTTAGGTGCTGTGGCTGTCTTCCACGACGTTTCAGAAATGATTCGTATAGAAAAAATCAGAAAGGATTTTGTTGCCAATGTTTCCCATGCCCTTCGGACGCCTCTTACATCAATAAAAGGCTATACCGAAACGGTTATGGATATTCTGTCCCGGTCCGAAGAATTTCGCCAGGCACGGGAATTTCTTGGTGTTGTTCTAAGAAATGCCGAGTATATGATGAAACTGGTGGACAAGCTCCTGAAACTTACGGAAATTGAGTCGTCTGCAGGAAAGGAAACCTTCGAAGCAGTGAACGTTGCGGATGTTGCGACCGAAGCATGGAATATGTGCCGATATCTTGCGCTAGAAAAACAGGTTGAACTGGAAAAAGTTGTTGAAGTTGCATCTCCGGTTGTAAAAGGACAGAAAGAACAGATTCTTGAAGTGTTTCAGAACCTATACGAGAATGCTCTCCGTTATCAACCGAATGGTGTTCCTTTGAAACTTATGATAACAGCTCATGGTGATAAGGAAATCAAGATTTGCCTCGAAGATAAGGGACCGGGAATTGACGAAGCCTATAGAGATAGAATTTTTGAACGCTTTTTCCGCATCGAGCGAAGCGGGACAAAAGAAAAAAATTATGCCCAGATAGGGCTGGGACTTGCTATTTGTAAGCATATTGTGAAAAACCATGGTGGTAAGATATGGGTGGAAGGAGAAAAGGGAGCGAGGTTTTGTTTTACGCTCCCGCTTTATGAAAAGAAAGGATAACGCTGTATGATCGATAAAGTAAGATCCAGATATGTAAAAGAACTGGAGGAGCTTAAGAACGAAACATTGAAAATGGGATTCTTCGCCTTTGAGGCTCTTAAAGGCGCTGTTATGGCTTTTCTAAGTTATTCCACCGATGAGGCCAGAAAAATTATTGAGCAGGATGTAATAGTAGATCGCTGGGAGATGGATATAGACCGTCGAGCCTTGAATCTGCTTGCACTGGAACAGCCTGTGGCGAAGGACCTCAGACTTATTGTTTCTTGCCTCAGGATGAATGTTGATATTGAGCGTATAGGTGATCAAGCGGTAAATATTGCTCAAAGAACGATACGTCTCGCCAAGCTTCCTTCTATATGCCAGCCTCCACAATTTGAATCGCTCTACAAGGTGACGACGAGGATGATAGAACAGGCTTTGAAAGCCTTTGCCGATGATGATGTAAATCTTGCTCAACAAGTCTGCAGTATGGATGACGAAGCCGACGAAGCAAATTTTGCCGTCATGAGAGATGCCCTGAAATATATGACCGAACATCCTTCCTGTGCGGAACAGGCGCTTCAAACTATAATTGTGGCTAGATGTCTTGAGAGATCGGCTGATATTGCAACCAATATTGCAGAGAGTGTTATTTTTATTGTAGAAGGCAAAAACGTCAAACACGTTTTCCCGGATAAAGAGAAGGAAAAAACGAGAAGACACTGGGACATTTGATCCTTTGGAATTTGCGCACTATAGGCGGTGTAAGAGCACAGTAACTTCGGTGATGGCAAGTGTTATAAGAGTTACAGGAACGCCCACCTTTGCATGCTCCCGCCATGAGATTGTTATGCCGGCTCGAGCAGCCTGATCCACTACTATGATGTTAGCTATGCTTCCTCCGATAAGGAGATTTCCTGCGAAAGTACTGGCTATAGCAAGAAGGTAGCCCGTTTCTGGGTGTTTTACCCAGGGAAGAAGCAGCATAACAGCCGGCACGTTAGAAACCACGTTGCTAAGAACCACAGAAATTCCGAAGATCATATCAGGATGATGCAGGTCTATTCCTAGTTTGCCAAGGCTTATTACGGCGTTCTGGGGAAGGCCAGTCCTGTATAATGCGTCGTTTATTACGAAAAGACTTATAAAGAGCACCAAGAGTTGCCAATCCACAAGGCTTAGAATATCACAGGATCGAAAACGTCTGCTTGTCAGCAGAACTCCTGCTGCAGCAAGAGCGCACAATTCTCGAGGCCACCATTCACCCAGGAAAAGAACCATAAGCAGGAAGGCAGTCAGCAAGCCTTTTGTCGTTTGCCATCGGTCAAAAGGGTTAAAAAGCGATTCTTCAAGGGATACAGAAGGATCTTCAGGAAGAAGCCATTTTCCCTTCCATCGACTGGCTATAATAGCCCAGCTAGCAACGAGGGACACTAACACTACCGGAAAGGCTTTTACGATATAACGAGCAAAGGGAAGGTGTAGTGTCTGAGCTATTAGCATATTTTGAGGGTTGCCTATGAGAGTTAACGCTGACCCTATGTTTGATGCACAGGCAAGGCCTAACAGGTAGGGTAGAGGATCAATACCTTTTCGGCGGCAGATGCCAATAATTACAGGAGATGTTGCAAGGCAAATCACGTCGTTTGTAAAGACAGCCGAGAGAAATCCCATGCTGACCATTATACCCAACAAGAGGAAAGGCGGGGATAGATGCAACCGAGCAAATGCGATAGTAATTTTGGTATAGAACCCGCCAAGGCGTAATTGAACAGAAACAACCATAAGGCCAAACAGCAAGGCAAGAGTCGGAATGTCGAGAGCCTTAAGAGCTTCTTTTTCAGAGACTGCTTTACTTCCCAATAGAAGAAGAGCACAGAGCAGAGCTATGCCTGTTCTGTCGAGTTTAAGCCGTGGAAATCTTCCCAGGATCATTCCTATGTAGCACAGAGAAAAAGCCACAATTATGAGAGTTTCTTTTGCATGATTGGCTATTGCTTGACCAGCGTGATGAAGTTCAATGTACATTTTTCAGATGTTAGCTCCTCCTGAGTTCCATAATCTTTTCAGTTGCTACTGAAGGCCACACAATCTAAATCTTTTGAATATTTAATGCAAGACGTGATAAAAAATTGGGTGAGAAGCATGACTCAATTTTTAGGGACTTTTGTGAGAGGGTGTTGATATGGCTAGAGAAGGTGATGTGGTTCTTGTTTATGTAGAAAATCAGCCGGCATTTTTTGCCCGTATTGAGGCGATTACTCCAGATGTTAAGCCTGGGTGGTTTCAAGTGAAAATGCTTGTTCTTCAAATTCCGATGATTGTTATTACCTGGATTTTGAGAGAAGCCTATATTAACGGAGATGAATTTACCATGGGCGGTCGCCCAATAAGAATTATGCCTGTCGTGGCACCCCCTGATGAATTATGGGAAGAAGAGGAAGATGAATCCGGGGCTGAGAATATAGAAAACGAAGAAGGGGAATCAGAAGCAGAAAAAAAGAAAAAAGACAAAGCCAAGTCTCAAAAAGTCATTTCCATTTCTGAAAGGAAAAAGAAGAAGACGTAAACCAATTACGACTTGGCCTGTATTTAGGTAGTGATGGTGAAGTTTCTGGCCTGTACGGTTGTTAATCGTTTGATCATTGTTCGGGAACTGAAAAAAATCATGGCAATGGAAGCGCTTTCGTTGTTCAAACGGTTAGTTTCAATTGGAAGAAAATCCCAGGGAATTGCACCTATCGCATTATCTCAGTTCGGTCTGGCTTTTTGCTTCAATGTGGTTATGTCCTTTATGCCTTTTTACATCATTCACATTAGCCCTTACACTCACTCTCAGACTATTATTTGGATCGGGCTTATTATGGGGCTCAACTCTTTCCTGGCCGCTATTGCTGCTCCATTCTGGGGAAGCCTTACAGTAAAGATTAGGCCAAAGTTACTTTTTCAGATGGCTTTCTGTTGCAATGCTGTGGTGTTTCTTCTGATGGGGTTTGTTACAAACCTTCCGACAATCCTGCTTCTTCGCCTCATGCAAGGAATTCTCGGGGGAGCATCGACTATTGGGCTATTCATGATGTCCAGAATTTCGTCCAAGGAGCATCTTTTACAAAACCTTGGTTTTTATCAAATATCCATGACCTCCGGTCAGCTCATAGGTCCTCCCGTGGGTGCCTACATTGCAGCTCATTTTGGTTATAGAAGCCCCTTTGTATTTTCGTTTCTGCTCATAGTGGCTTCCATTATTTTGTGCCAATTTACAGTTCCAGACGTGAACGTAAATAACCTTACACCCATCGACACTTCTCAGTCTAAACCCAAGATCTATGGGGCTGTTTTGTGGGGGTGGGGAATTATTCTGGTTGCTACTATTCATCTAACGTTTTTGCCGAGCATTCTTCCTTATATACTTGATGGTTTTGGGATTTCAGGACAAAAAGCCATAAAAACTGCCGGCGTCATAATGATGAGCTATACGGCAGCAGCTATAGTCGGGAATTATGCTATAAGTCATATTATGGCTGGGAAAAGTCTAAATTTAGGGATTGGAATGGTTTCTGTAACTGCTGCTGTGGTCCAGATACTTCTCTTCTTTGCTCATAACCCTTTGAATTTTACTCTGATTCGTGCTCTTCAGACAGGAATTGTCGCTGCTACAATGCCTCTTGTTATGGCTAGATTTGCCGTGACGCTAGGTGGCACCGGAATCGGCTTTCTTAATTCCGCTAGGTTCGCAGGAAATGGTTTAGGCCCTCTTCTCGCTACCTTTATCCTTGCTCATTCGAACCTTCTTGTCCTTTATGTTGTCATCTCAGCTCTGACCGTTTTTGCTTTTCTAGGATTTTTTTTGACAACAAATCGCTTAGAATTGCTGTCCGGTCGCTCTCGGTAGTTGGGTTGGGACACGGTGGCGCTGTCTGTCCACCTATCAAACTGAACAGAAGGGAACTTCATCTTCTCTTCATGTTATTGTATTGTGGGAACGTTAAGTTCCGAGTTTGCATTTGGTGAACCCAGGTGGTTTTTCTGACACCAGATTTTTTAAGGAGTTTCAGGATATGGTGCCCACTTGGCATGGTCTATGCTTTAAAGGAAAGGCGACGGTAGCGGTAAGGTTGGTCGTTAGATCAACGGCCGCACCGATGAGATAAATAAAAACTCATAAAATGGAGGATGAAACTTTATGAAGAAACAAGCTTTGATGGGTCTTGTAACAGCAGTTGCAGTGGGACTTACATTTTCACTGGCTCAGGCTGCCGATGAAGCCAAGAAACCAGCTCCAACTCCACCTGCTCAGACTCAGGCTGCTCCTGAAAAGAAAGAAGCCGCTGGCGAGGAGATGACGGTTAAAGGTAAAATCGAGGCTGTTGGCGATCACTTTGTGATCAAGACTGAAGACAAGAAAGAATTCAAGCTGGACGGGAAGGATCTCAAGAATTACGCTGGAAAAGAAGTAGAGGTCAAAGGCCAACTTGATAAAGCAACCAATACCATCAAGGTAGTGGAGATTAAGGAAGCCAAACCCGCAAAGTAGTAAATGGTTAGAATTGTGAGCTAAAGATTCAGAGGGGGCTAATCATCAAGCCCCCTCTGAGTTTTTAACGACCATATTTCCCGCTGATGGATGCAGAATCCAGCACCTTGCCTTCAATAGCCTTTCGGAAATCGTCTAGAGAAGCTTCTACTGGTAAATCAAGAGATTCTACCTTTAGAGCGTAGATAGTAATTACGTAAGTATGTTCCCCTGTTCCTGGAGGTGGTTGAGGTCCTCCGTATCCAATATTTCCCCAGGAGTTTTTCAATTCCTTGGATCCAGCAGGCATGGCACTTCTGGATGCTCCTTCGGGGAGGGAGTTTACACTTGCCGGAATATTTATGATCAACCAGTGAACCCAGCTTTTGGCTACCGGATGGATATCAACCATTGAAATGGCAAAGGATTTCGTTTCAGCAGGAGCATTTTTCCATACAAGAGGAATGGAAATGTTTTTTCCTCCAGCACCAGGCATTACATACTGTATCGGTATTTTTCCTCCATTTTCAAAGGCAGGACTTGAAAGTTCTAAAGCTTCCACATTTGATGTGCCATAAGTAGCGAAAATTAAGCTAAACCCCAGAATACTTAACAGGAATGATAAACACTTTTGCCGTTTCATTGTTCCCTCCTGTTAACTTCGTCATTAGAGGTTTTATTCTACCGTTACACTTTTAGCTAAATTTCTCGGCTGATCCACGTCTGTTCCTTTTTCCACAGCAACGTAGTAAGCGAGGAGCTGTAAGGGGATAATGAAAGTAAAGGGACTGAGAAGGTCGTGGGTTGAGGGAACGAAGAAGGTAGCTTGAGCAAGGCCGCTGACTTCGCTTTCTAGTTCTTCCTCCGCAATAAGGTAAACTCTGCCGCCTCTTGCCTTTACTTCCTCTATGTTGCTTTTCATTTTTTCAAATAGTGCTCCCCGTTGAGCAAGGCATATCACAGGAACCTTTTCATCAATTAGCGCTATAGGACCATGTTTCATTTCACCTGCGGGATAACCTTCAGCGTGGATGTAAGAAATCTCTTTGAGTTTGAGGGCTCCTTCTAAGGCAATAGGAAATAGTATGTGTCTTCCAAGGTATAAAACGGTTTGGGCTTTTACTATAGAACGTGCCCATGCTTCAATTTCCGAGGCTTTTCCAAGTAGATGGGATATTGTATGAGGGATTTCTAAAAGGTCTGTCACGATTTTTTCATCTGGAGCTTTTCCGTAGCGAATCTGTGCTCCAAAAATCGCCATCATTACCAGTGCAGCAAGTTGAGCTGTAAAAGCCTTTGTTGATGCTACACCAATTTCAGGACCGGCATGAGTATATATAACCGCATCGGTCATTCGGGAAAGGCTACTTCCCAGGACATTTACAATGGAACACGTTGGAGTTCCAGCTTCTATAGCAATTTTTACAGCGCCTTTAGTATCAGCCGTTTCTCCTGACTGGCTTATGGCTACAAGAAGCGTTTTTTTGTTTGGTAAAACAGGTCTATAGCGAAATTCAGAAGCTACATCAACCTCACATGGTATTTTGAGAAGTTTTTCAAAGATGTACTTCCCTGTAAGACCGGCGTGATAGGATGTTCCGCAGGCAACAAAGACGATTCTTTCTATATCTTTGAAGATGTTTTCAAGATACGATGCGTGGGGAAGGAAAATTGTTCCAGTTTCCATGTGGATGTATGGTTTGATAGTGTCTGATATAGCTCGTGGTTGTTCAAAAATTTCTTTCTGCATGAAATGTCTATAACCGCCTTTTTCTGCAAGCGCCGGACTCCAATTGATTATTTCAATGGGACGATCGACTTTCAGGCCGTTAATATCATAGATGTTTATAGCATCGGCTTTGATTTCGGCAACGTCACCATCGTTTAAGTAGATGATTTTATTAGTAAAAGGTAGCAGAGCAGGAATATCAGAGGCTATGTAATTACCGTCTTCACCAATGCCTATGACTATGGGACTTTCATGTCTTGCAATAAAGATCCTATCTGGAAGATGTTCACAGATCATAGCAATAGCATAAGTCCCTTTAATCTGACGAATTGTTTCCAAAAAAGCGCTCCATTCATCCATTCCTTGGTGCCATAGAAAATCTGCCAGCTTAACGATTACTTCCGTATCGGTGTCGGATGTGAATTTACAACCGGCTTCTGCAAGACTCTTTTTGATACTGTGATAGTTTTCTATGATCCCGTTGTGAACCACCACAAATGAGCCAGAACGGTGGGGATGGGCGTTATTTTCTGTTGGAATGCCATGAGTAGCCCACCTAGTATGGCCAATTCCAATCGTGGCATTTATTTTGATGTTCTGAAGCTTTTTCTCTAACTCCAGGATTTTCCCAACCGATCTTATTCGGACAATTTTATTTGTGTTGAGATCGAAGCAAGCTATACCTGCGCTATCGTATCCCCTGTATTCAAGGCGTTTTAGTCCTTCTACGAGGATGGAAAGAACCTGTTGTTTGCCAACATAGCCCGTAATGCCGCACATATATCAGGATCCTTTCTGAGTGATCAGGATTTTGTTCGGTCGGAAGATATCATAGCTTGTGATCGTTTCAAAATCGAGCCCAAAAATCAGTTCGAAGAATGTAAATAAAAAAACCCCCCTAGTTTCCTAGGAGGGTTTTTAAAAACTATCCTATTCAACACTATTTACTTCTGCCCATACCTCGTTCTGCAACTTTCAAACGAGCCAACGCACGCTGAAGCGCTGCCTGAGCTCTGGCAAACTCCAGCCTGTCCTTGGCTTCTCTTAGACGTCTCTCTGCTCGTTCTTTAGCTGCTCGAGCTCTCATGACATCAATGTCGCTTGCTTCCTCAGCGGCTGGTGACAAGATTGTCACTTTGTCAGGGAGAACTTCAGCATATCCTCCCATAATGGCAACGTAACGCTCAACGCCGTCCTTTTTGAATCGTAATTCTCCTATTTTTAGTTTGGTCAGGAAGGGGACATGTCGAACAAGAGCACCAAATTCTCCCAATTCTCCTGGCGCAACTACAATGTCCACTTCTTCACTGACCACCTTTCTCTCAGGTGTTACTATTTCTAACAAAATTTTATCTGCCATATTTTCCCCGCATCATTTCGTTTGCTTTATGCCGCCAGCTGGCGAGCCTTTTCTATGGCTTCTTCAATGGTTCCAACCATGTAGAATGCCTGTTCTGGCAGATCATCGTATTTACCTTCGCAGATTTCTTTGAATCCACGGATGGTGTCTTCCAGCTTCACATACCGACCTGGCGTGCCAGTAAATGCTTCGGCGACATGGAAGGGCTGAGACAGGAACCTCTGGATCTTTCTTGCTCTGGCAACGATAATCTTGTCTTCTTCGGAAAGTTCATCCATACCGAGAATGGCGATAATGTCCTGGAGGTCTTTGTATTTCTGGAGGATTTGCTGGACTCGACGAGCCGTGTAATAATGTTCCTCACCTACTATGTTAGGATCGAGAATTTTAGACATGGAATCGAGAGGATCAACGGCTGGATAGATACCAAGCTCTGCTATCTGACGGGAAAGAACCACTGTTCCATCAAGGTGAGCAAATGTTGTTGCCGGAGCAGGGTCAGTTAAGTCGTCTGCTGGAACGTAGACGCACTGAACTGAGGTAATAGATCCTTTTGTTGTGGATGTAATACGTTCCTGGAGTTCACCCAGGTCGGTTCCCAGAGTTGGCTGATAACCAACTGCAGAGGGCATACGACCGAGAAGTGCCGAAACTTCCGCTCCTGCCTGAGTGAATCTGAAGATGTTGTCTATGAACAGGAGCACGTCCTGGCCTTCTACATCTCGGAAATACTCGGCAAGAGTAAGAGCCGAGAGAGCAACTCTAGCGCGAGCTCCAGGAGGTTCTGTCATCTGTCCGTAAACGAGACCAGCTCTTGGCAGAACTCCCGAAGCTTTCATTTCTAGGTAAAGATCGTTTCCTTCGCGAGTTCTTTCGCCCACGCCGGCAAACACCGAAATACCACCGTGTTCCATAGCAATATTATGGATCATTTCCATCATAATAACGGTTTTGCCGACACCAGCACCGCCGAACATCCCCATCTTGCCGCCTCTGGGGAATGGCACGAGGAGGTCTATAACTTTAATTCCGGTTTCGAGGACGTTAATTCTTACGTCCTGTTCGGTAAATGCAGGAGCTGGCCGGTGGATGGGCATATAATGCTTGGCATTTACAGGACCCAGTCCGTCAACCGGGCGCCCTACTACGTTAAGAACTCGACCAAGAACTTCCCTTCCCACCGGCATCATAATGGGTTTTCCGGTGTCTTTAACCGGCATGCCGCGAACAAGGCCGTCCGTTAAATCCATTGCGATAGTTCTAACGACATTATTTCCAAGATGTTGAGCAACTTCCAGGACAAGGTTATCCTCTTCATCACTAATTCCTGGGTTGCTCACAAGAAGTGCCGTTAGAAGCGGGGGAAGCTTCCCCTCTTCAAATTCAACGTCAACAACGTTACCTATAACCTGAACAATTCTTCCTATATTCATCTGCCTAATGCCTCCTTATGTGAGTCAAGGCATTTTTTACTATGCCTTTACTTTTCTATTCTATTTTTTCCTGAGGGCTTCCGCACCACCAACTATGTCCATCAGTTCCTTAGTAATCGACGCCTGTCGAGCTTTGTTGTAAACGAGCGTTAGACTACGCACCATATCTTTGCAGTTATTAGTAGCGTTATCCATAGCTGTCATTCTTGCTGCGTGTTCGCTAACAGCAGTTTGATAGAAGCATTCGAGGATTTGCACATAGACATAATTGGGGAGAATGTCATTAAGGATTTCCTCGTGAGACGGTTCGAAGAGATATTCAACCATTGGAGTTCCCACTGCTGTTGGTTCTGGTTCTATAGGCAACAATTTGATCAGAGTAGGAACCTGGCGAAGCATTGTCACAAATCGAGAGTAGATTATATACACTTCATCTGCTTCACCGGACTGAAACAGTTCTATCAGCTCGTTTCCAAGTCTAAAGGCATCATCGTAGCTTGGTTTATTCAGAAGCCCTGTCAAGGCCTTTCTTAAAGGATATTTTCGCCTTCTAAAATATTCGTTTCCTTTACGTCCTGCAGCTATTAGACTTACCTGTTTCCCTTCAGCTAGTCTTTCGTTTAAGAAACGTTCTGCCAGCATTATAAGATTGTTATTAAAACTACCACACAAACCTCTATCTGCCGTCAAAAGTACCAGCTCAACTTTTTTTACTTCCGCTCTAGGCGTGATCAACTCAAACTTAGAGCCTTTCTCCACTCTTGCTACAAGCCTGCTGATGACTTCGCGGAACTTGTTAGCATATGGGTGAAAGCGCTCCATGTTTGCTTGAGCGCCTCTCAATTTAGCCGCTGCTACCATGTTCATAGCGCGGGTAATTTGAGCTGTCTTTTTGACGGCCTCAATTTTCCTTTTTATATCCCTTAACGTGGGCATAGGCTCACTCTCTTCCTTCCACTTGAGGTTTTCTTAATCTCTAAGCCTGGAAGATCTGAGCGAACTCTTCAAGGGCTTGCTTGATCTTCTCGTCCAGCTCAGGCGTAAGTTCCTTCTTTTCTTTGATTTCTCTGAGAATCTCTGGGTGCTTTGTCTCCATGAATTCATGCATCTGTTTTTCGTACTCAGTAACTTTTTCTACAGGAATTGGATCTAAGAATCCTCGGGTACCTGCATAGAGTGATACGATCTGTTTTTCAACAGGCATAGGTTGATACTGTGGTTGCTTGAGAAGTTCCACTAGGCGCATACCACGGTTGATTTGTGCCAGCGTAGCCTTGTCGAGATCACTTCCAAATTTTGCGAAAGCTTCAAGTTCTCGATACTGAGCAAGTTCCAGACGGAGTCGTCCTGCTACCTGCTTCATGGCTTTGATCTGAGCTGCACCTCCAACTCGAGAAACCGAAAGACCTACGTTAATGGCTGGTCGAATACCGGCGAAGAACAAGCCTGCTTCCAGATAGATCTGCCCGTCAGTAATCGAAATAACATTTGTAGGAATGTATGCAGAAACGTCTCCAGCCTGAGTTTCGATGATGGGTAGAGCAGTCAAAGAACCCCCACCAAGTTCATCGTTAAGTTTTGCAGCTCGTTCAAGAAGACGGGAATGGCAATAGAATATGTCACCAGGGTAAGCTTCTCGGGCGGGTGGACGACGCAGAAGGAGTGATACCTGACGATAAGCTGCCGCCTGTTTGGAAAGGTCATCATAGATGATCAAAGCATGCTCACCCTTGTCTCTGTAATATTCTCCCATTGCGCATCCGGCATAAGGAGCAATGTATTGAAGTGGTGCAGGATCGCTAGCGCATGCCGCAACAACCGTTGTGTATTCCATAGCACCGTAACGACGGAGTGTTTCAACAACCTGTGCAACCGTGGATTTCTTCTGACCGATAGCAACGTAGATACATTTAATACCGCTGTCTTTTTGGTTGATGATGGCATCAATAGCTATTGCTGTTTTTCCAATCTGACGGTCACCGATTATGAGCTCACGCTGCCCACGACCAATTGGAGTCATTGCATCAATAGCTTTGATACCTGTATACATAGGTTCGTTAACAGGTCTGCGGGCAACAACGCCAGGAGCGAGCACCTCGATTCGTCTGAATTCCTTGGCTTCAATAGGACCTTTGCCATCCAGAGGATTACCAACAGGGTCAAGCACTCGACCAAGAATTGCTTCACCAACAGGAACCTGAGCAATGCGTCCTGTTCTTTTAACGATTTGCCCTTCCTTGATGTGGATGTCTTCACCGAGAATTGCTACACCCACATTGTCTTCTTCAAGGTTTAGAGCAAGACCATAAATTGGACCGTGATCAGTCGGGAACTCAAGCAACTCCATGGCCATGCACTTTTCCACCCCGTAAACACGGGCGATACCGTCACCGACGGAAAGTACACGACCAGTTTCGCTGAGCTCTACCGACGTTTCGTAACCCTTGATTTGTTCTTTAATAATTTGGCTGATTTCTGCGGCTCTGATCTGCATTTAACCCAACTCACCTCTCTTCAATGTTTCTTTAATATTTCTCAACTGCGTCCTCACACTCCCATCCAATACCAAATCGCCGACTTTCGCTATGACCCCTCCTATTAAATCAGGGTCTTTGCGAAATTCGACGATTACAGTCTTCCCGGTCATTTCCTTAAGTGATGAAGCTATCTTCTCAATCATCCTTTCATCAAGGTCTGTTGCAGCCGTAACTTCTGCTCTAACAATGTTGTTGTGTTCATCGTAGAGTTTTTCATAAACTCTTACGATGTCGCGAAAATAATCGGTTCTGTTTTTGTCCACAAGTAGTCCCAAAAATCTGAAAAGAAGATCCGACATTTCAGTTTGATCTTTAATGGTTCTGAGAATTTGCTTCTTTACCTCCTCAGGATATATGGGACTCTTTAATACCATCTCAAATTCCGGCACCTCATCTAGGAGGCGCTCCAGAGCCTTTAACTCTTCCATGCACCCCTCGAGCCTGCTCTCCTCCTGAGCTAGCTCAAAGAGAGCTTTTGCGTATCTTTTGGCAACGACTTGACTTTTCACTTCGCCTCCACCACCTTTACTATGAATTCTTCAATTAACCTTTCCTGATCGCCCATATCCATTTTTTGCCTTAATATATCTTCAGCCGCCTTAACGGTAAGTTCGGCGACTTCTTCTCGAAGCTCTTTTTTGGCTGCTTCTACCTCTTGCTGAATTGCCAAACGAGCTTGCTGCTTAATGTAGTTTGCTTGCCGCTCGGCAGCTTCCAAAATTTTCGCCTTTTCCCGTTCGCCCTGAGCAATGTATTCTTGAAGGATCTTTTCGGCTTCTTGATCCAAAATAGCAAGTTTTGCTTTATATTCAGCTGCCTTGCGTTCTGCTTCTTCTTTGCTTCTTTCCATTTCTTCAAGCAGGCTTTGGATATTTTCCCGCCTGGATTTAAAGTAATTGCTTACAGGTTTCTTGAGGAGTTTGTAAAGCACTGCCACTAGAATGGCAGTATTTACTACTCTCAAGAGAAAATCTGTCCAGTTAAGTCCATGATGGCTTTCAGCTTCTGTAGCCGCCCAAATAATTCCTGCCCCAAAAGTTACACCTAAAAACAATCCTGCCGAAAGAAACCTTATTAATTTATTCTTTCTCATGGGATTCACCTCGACTCTTCTCTATAGACTTCGCCCTAGAATTTTGCTGGCAACTTCAACAGAAAATACCTGGATTTGATCCCGTAATTCCTGAAGAGCCGTTTCCTTTTCTTTTTTGATTTCTTCTCTCACTCGAGCCAACTCTTCAGACGCTTCCTGGTATGCTTTCTGTATCAGCTCCTTTTCTTGCTTTCTCGCCAGTTCTTTCTGCTCTTCTAGCTTTATTCTGCCTGTAATTCTGGCATTTTTGATGGTTTCCTCAAACTCTTTCAGCGCTCGCTCAGCCTCCTGGTTTGCTCGGTCTATTTCTTGCCTTTGATTCATTATCAGTTGATTTCTCCGAGCAACCATCTGGCGAACAGGCCTGTAAAGTAAAATGTTCATAATGAACAAAAAGATCAGAAAGCTTAACATCTGCACCCATAGGGTTACATCGATAGCAATCATGGCAAACCCCTTTTCCTGTAAAAGTTGAGATAAAAATCACAATACCCTACAAACTGCTCAACTTTCCTGGTTAGCTTAGCTGATGAAACTGTCACAAAGCCTTTATCTTCTGATATTCACAGCAAGTAAGCCTTTACCACAAGAAAGAAAACATTGCAAGCGAAAAGTGTAACAAGATAAGCAAAGTTTCATTTCCTCTTTACTTCATGGATCCAAAACGCCTCATGCATACGTTCTCAATTAAACCAACTGAAACAAGACACCGTAAAAGAGCAGAACCTCCATAGCTTATAAACGGAAGAGGAACACCAACAACCGGGAAAAAGCCAGCAATCATGCCTATGTTTATGACGATTTCCCAAGAGATGCTTGCACTTAAACCAATCACAAGAAGGCTTCCAAAACGATCCTTCGCAAGGAATGCCGTCTGGAAACAGAAATAAATGAATAACCCGAAAAGGAAGAGCAGCACAATTCCTCCTGCAAATCCCCATTCTTCTGCCCATACAGCAAAGGCAAAGTCAGTATGGCGTTCGGGCAAAAATCTTAGTTTACTTTGAGTTCCCTGTAGATATCCTCTTCCCCATAACATGCCAGACCCAATAGCAATTCTCGCTTGACGAATGTGATAACCCCGCTTTTTGGGGTCTCTATCTGGATCTAGAGCTGTTTTGATACGATCTTTTTGATATTCTTTAAGACCATAGTTCCATAGAGGATGAGCGATCAGAATTCCGAGTATCAGGAAAGCGAGAATCAATCGCCATCTGATGCCCAGGCAAAAAATAATCGTAGAGGATGTAATCAACAGGAGTAAAGCCGTTCCCAGATCTGGCTCCAGAAACACCAAAAAAAACGGCGGGATAGTAATCAAAAGAAAAACTAAAATCTGGGCTACGGAAGGGTAAAGCCTTACTCTACCCGAAGCTCCCCAGGCGGCTACGGCAATAACAAGAAAAACTTTTTCAAATTCCGATGGCTGAATCTGGATTGGCCCAATCTTTAGCCACCGAACTGCTCCGTGACTTTCTTCTCCCGCTACCAAGACAAGCGCCAGCAGAAAGATTCCTACCATGTAAATAACCGGTGCGATTGTCTGTAGGCGGCGATAGTCAAAGGTTGTGGCTAGCACCATGGCAATAAGGCCAACAATTGTCCATATAAGCTGTTTAAGAAAAAATGGGCTACACCAGCTTTTAATACCGCTATCCTGAGAAATATTGACCGTGTAGGTTGAGCTGTAGAGATTTATCAAACCACAGGTGATTAGAAGAAGGACTGTTAGCAGAAGTGGCCAGTGGAAGTGAGTCAATAGCCTTCTGTCTATCATTGGGAATCCTTGGCTTTGGAGACTAGAAAGTATTCTTCTATAATAGACGCTACGATGGGTGCGGCGGCAGAAGCGCCATGTCCACCGTGTTCTACAAGTGCAACGACAACAATTTCAGGATCTGACGATGGTGCGTATCCTGCAAACCATGCATGATCCCGAAATTGTTTAGGAATCTTGGATTCATTTTCTACTCGCTCAGCGAACTTAATAACCTGAGCCGTGCCAGTTTTACCAGCTATAGGCATAGTTTCTTTCCAGATTCTATGCGCAGTTCCTTTCGGGTCCTTTACGACTCCTTCAAGCCCTGCTTTAACCATCTTTATATACTCTGGCTTAATAGGGATGCTTTTTGTTTCCGGGACATGGTTTTTGCTTTTTTCTTCTCCCTCAATTTTTTCAACAAGGAAGGGCTTTCTGAGAATCCCGTCACTCGCTATAGCTCCATAAGCTACAGCAAGTTGAAGAGGGGTAACAGATAGATAGCCTTGACCAATTGACACGGAAATTGTTTCTCCTTTATGCCATGGCTGTCTCAAAAATCTGAGTTTCCATTCAGGATCTGGAACTATACCAGATTTTTCTCCTGGAATCTCTATGCCTGTAGGGCTACCAAAGTTAAACATCCTGAAATAAGTGCTAAGTTTGGTTATCCCCAGTCTGTTCCCCAGACTGTAGAAATAAACATCGCAAGACTCAGCTATGGCTCTGTAAAGATCTACACCTCCATGTCCTCCTTTTTTCCAGCATCGGTAATCTCTATTCCCAAAGCGGAAAAAGCCTGGGCAGTTTACTCGATCTGCTTTTCCGATTAGCCCTTCCTGAAGTCCCGCAAGGGCGATAAAGGGTTTTATTGTGGATCCAGGTGGATAGGCCGATTGGATGGCTCTGTTTAGAAGAGGATGACGTGGGTCGGAGTTAAGTCTTTTCCAGTCATCTGGACTTATGCCTTTTACAAAAAGATTCTCATCGAAAGTAGGGCTACTAACCATTGCTCTTACTGCACCTGTTTTTACGTCTATTGCAACGACTGCTCCTTCCAGGTCTTTCATGAGCTCTTCGGCCTTGTACTGTATGTGAGCATCTATTGTAAGCCAGATAGCATGACCAGGTGTTGGATCTTTTTCATCAAGCACTCTTAGTTTTCGTCCCAGAGCGTCTACCTCAACTTCTCTGATTCCTCTGGATCCACGAAGTACTTTTTCATAGGATTTTTCTATTCCCGTTCGCCCTATATCATCTCCACCACTATAGTCCGCATATTCGGGTTTTGCCAGTTCTTCCTCGGTAATTTCTCCCAGGTATCCAAGAATATGGGAAGCCATTCCTGGAAAGCGATAACTCCTCACTGGTTCGACATCCACATACACACCGGGTAGGCGATAACTGTTTGCTTCGATTTTTGCAAGACAATCCCAGTTTATGTCACTCATGAGCCTGATGGGTTTAAAGAGCGGCATGCGCCTATTCTTTTCTAGAACCGCCTTGAGATTTTCTTCTGGAACATTGCAAAAGGCAGAAAGCTTTTTAATTATTTCTTGGACGTTCACTTTTTCTCTGACAAGGTAGACGTGATAAGCTGGTCTATTATCAACTAGAATTGTGCCTTGACGATCATATATTATACCTCGAGGTGCTGAGACTGGTTCTATACGGATTCGGTTATTTTCTGCCTGGTTAAGAAAAAATTCACCCTTGATTATCTGGAGATAGTATAACCTCAGGCCATACAGAGTGATCAAAAGAATGAAAAAGCCTGAGAGGATATACAAGTTGGCTTTTACGAAATTATCCTCGCTTTTTACCGTAAATCCCTTGAATTTCATGGCATGGATATCCCGAACGCAACTATCTTCATGGTTCAGATCCTCCTCCAAGCCAAGCCGACATTGGAATCAAGAATAAGATAGCACCGAGAATTGTGATTCCAAATCGAGGAATCAGAATTGATACCACGAAGTCTGTTAAAGAGGGAAAGAATGTGTATGAGTTTACCGCATAGACTAAAATGAATATTTCCTGGATAATCACGCATAGGGCTGTTAGTACGACTTGATAAGGTAAAGATCTCATTTCTATTTCATCCGCTGCTAGGTGCATAAAGGCCACGGCGCATATATAGGTTGCAATATGAAATCCCCATAGGCGTCCTGATAAAGTGTCGAGTATGTACCCTGTTGAAACGGCAAAAAGCAAGTGATGTAGGGGCTTAAGTACAGGGGCTACCACCACTATAAGATAAAGGAAAAGGTCTATACGAGCATAAAGCGGAAAGGCCAAGTAAGCCATAAGCCATTGGCAGAACAGCAACAGAAGCATGATGATTAGCAAACGAGGTAAAAGGTAGCGATATTCAAGGTGAGGTTTTCTCATTATCATTTTTGGCCACTTAGCTCCCGATGGGGTGATTCGGAAGGAACTAATACGAGGACCTCCTCAATGTGAGCCAGTCTAACAATAGGGGTAACTTCGACTTGCTGAAATATCTTCAATGGATCTTTGTAGTTAACTTTGACGATTCCCACTTTGAGTCCCTCAGGGAAGATCCCGTCTTTTCCGGACGTTATCAACAAATCGCCTGGTTTTATATCTGCATCATTTCGAACATACTTGAGAGCGCAGCTTTGAAAGTCTTTTCCCACCACAATACCGCGAATTCTGTTGCGTTGCACATATACATCTACAGCGCTTGCAGGATCGGTCAGAAGCATTACTCGCGCAAAACTCTTACCCACACTGAGGACTCGCCCTACTACTCCTTCTTCATTTACCACCGGTGTGTTTTCGAAAATACCGTCACGGTTACCTCTATTTATGATCACAGATTGAAAAAATCCGCTTAGGTCGTTCACAACTACCAATGCTGGCACTGATTTCCATTCTATGGTGTTGCGGAAATCGAGAAGTCTTCTGAGTCTAAGGTTTTCAATGTATGCTTCCTTATAGAGGAGAAGTTCATTTTCGAGGCGAGCTATTTCTTTCCTAAGTGCTTCGTTTTCTTCCTCGACTTTCACAAGCCAGACATATCTGGAAATAAGCCCCTGAATGCTATGGAATACCTCCGTCCATGCAGAGAAAAGAGGCATTGTTAGGTTGAGTATAGCCTGTTGAAGAGAATCTATCGTGTGGCGTTTATAGTTCAGGGAAAATATGTAGAAGGTAAGGCTCAGAATAAGCAAAACAATCAGAAAACCTTTGATCCGTCTAATTAAACTCCACATGAAAAGCGTCCTGGCAAGCTACAAGATGGTCACATGAGTACGTCTCTAAGCAAGTCGATATCTTCCAAAGCTTTCCCTGAACCAAGAACGACGGTAGAAACAGGGTCTTCTGTAAGCGTTACCGGTAATCCTGTTTCCATCCGAAGCACATAATCCAGATTTCTAAGCTGAGATCCTCCCCCTGTAAGCACTATACCTCTATCAACAATATCGGCTGCAAGTTCTGGAGGCATCTGTTCTAAAGCCTGTTTTACCGTTTCTACAATGGTATCTATTTGTTCCTGAATAGCTTCTCTGACCTCGTCCGAGGTAATCTGTATAGTTTTGGGAATGCCATCTACTAGATCTCTACCCTTAACGTCAGCAATTTTTGGGTCACCTTCGTCGGGGTAGGCATTTCCGAGTTCAATTTTAATTTGTTCTGCAGTTCTTTCTCCGATCAGTAGATTGTATTTGCGTTTAATGTATTGAAGGATCGAGGCGTCCATCTTGTCGCCTCCCACCCTTACAGACTTACTGTAAACAATTCCAGCAAGAGAAATAACGGCAACGTCTGTTGTTCCTCCTCCTATATCAACCACCATGTTACAAACAGGTTCGGTTATGGGAAGTCCTGCGCCGATTGCTGCAGCCATTGGTTGTTCAATCAGATAAACTTCTCTAGCACCGGCAGATTCTGCCGATTCCCGAACGGCTCTTCTTTCAACCTGGGTAATCCCGGAAGGAACACCTACTATTACCCTAGGTCTAACAAAGGCTCTTCGGTTATGAACTTTATGGATAAAATATCTCAACATAGCTTCGGTGATTTCAAAGTCGGCGATAACCCCGTCTTTCATGGGGCGGATAGCAACAATGTTTCCCGGGGTTTTACCAAGCATCATCTTCGCCTCTGTTCCTACTGCGACAACTCTTCCCGCTCCGTGAGCGTCTTTACGGATTGCTACCACAGAAGGTTCGTTCAATACTACTCCTTTGCCCCTTACGTACACTAGAGTTGTTGCAGTCCCAAGATCAATTGCCAGATCATTTGAAAACCATCCTAGAAGTCGGTTAAGTATCATAAGTGTTTTACTCCTTTACCGCTATTTATCTTTTCCTAACACTTTGCAAAACTTTTTGATTTCAACATAGCTGTTTTTTACGGCTCGTCATTCTAGAAAATAGAAGGTTTATCTTACAAGAAGTTTTTTGACTAGAAAAGGAAATACTGAAAAATGGTGCCTGGGGCGGGAATCGAACCCGCACGGAGACTAGCTCCAAAGGATTTTAAATCCTTTGCGTCTGCCTGTTCCGCCACCCAGGCTCTTTTGAGCCTCGTAAAGAGACTGTCTATCTTTTAGCCTATTATTGTGAAAAACTCAAGAACCAAAACAAAGTTCCGTAATCTTTATCTGGGCCCTGATCTGTAGTTTTGACTCTTCTGAAACGGCTTAGCCTCTTAAGACAAATTTTTCTGATTGCAGTATTTCTTCATATTGTGGTAAGCATATCCGGCTTACGGGTTTTTAGTAGCGAATCCGCACACTCCCTGAAGTCCTTGGGTGTCCACAGGATTGTGGATGCGTGGCGGGAGTGGAGGCAAAACCAAAGGAGGATTGATCTGATGGCTGTTGTAACAATGAAAGAGCTTTTAGAAGCCGGCGTCCATTTTGGACATCAAACAAGACGCTGGAACCCCAAAATGAAACCTTACATTTTCGGGTCGAGAAATGGGATCTACATTATCGACCTTCAGAAAACAGTGCGACTTTTTCAGGAAGCTTATCAATTCGTGGTTCAGGCGGTAAGTTCAGGAGAAACGGTTCTTTTTGTTGGCACCAAGCCTCAAGCTGCTGACATCATTCGAGAAGAAGCTCAAAGGTGTGGAATGTATTATGTTAATCACAGATGGCTTGGTGGAATGCTGACCAATTTTAAGACCATTCGCCAGCGGATTGAAAAACTTAAAGAACTTGACGCTATGTTTGAAGATGGCTCCGTATCGCGTTTTCCCAAGAAAGAGGTTCTCAGGCTGGCTAGAGAACGGGATAAGCTTCAGAAAAATTTAAGTGGCATTAAGGAAATGTCTCATCTCCCTGGAGTCCTGTTTGTGGTTGATACTCAAAAGGAAAGAATCGCCGTTGCAGAAGCGAATCGGCTTGGAATTCCCGTTGTGGCCATTGTTGACACTAATTGCGATCCGGATCCGATTGATTATCCCATTCCTGGAAATGACGATGCTATAAGGGCCGTGAAACTTATTACATCTCGTATTGCTGATGCCTGTATTGAGGGACGCCAGAGATACGAGGAGTCTCTCCAGGCTGAGACCGATAAGGTAGCATTGGCGGAAGGCATCGTTGGCGTTACAGCGCAGGGGGACGATAAGGGCCCTGTTGTGGAAATTATTAACCCAGTTTCTTCTAACGGTGATGATTTGAGCGAACGCGATGATCGTTATGATGATCTTTACGAAGACTAGACAAAGGAGGGATAGCCTTGGCAGTGATTACCACAGAACAAGTTAAAGAATTGAGAGCAAAGACAAATGCCGGTATGATGGATTGTAAAAGGGCTCTGGAAGAAACCGGTGGCGATATGGAAAAAGCTATTGATCTTCTTAGGAAGAAAGGTCTTGCTACCTCTATGAAAAGAGCAGGAAAGGTTGCAAAAGAAGGTGTGGTGCAGGCTTACGTTCATGGAGGTGGCAGGATTGGAGTTCTTGTAGAGATCAATTGCGAGACCGATTTCGCCGCCAGAAGTGATGCTTTTCAGGAGTTCGCAAAAAACATCGCTATGCAAATTGCTGCAACCAATCCTCTGGGTATTACTCCAGAAGATATTCCTCAGGAGATTATTGAACGAGAGCGGGCTATTTATGAATCCCAGGCCAAAGAGTTGGGCAAGCCACCTCAAGTGCTGGAAAAAATTGTTGAAGGTAAGATGAAGAAGTTTTTTGAAGAGGCGGCTTTACTTGAGCAAGACTTCATAAGAGATCCCGACAAGAAAGTTAAAGATTATCTTAATGAATTGGTTGCCCAGATAGGCGAAAAAGTGGTTATCAGGAGATTTGTTCGATTCCAGCTCGGCGAAGAGCTATAAGATACTGGCAAAAAACGTGCGGGAGTTTTTCCCGCACGAAGTTTCGTTTTGGTTGGTTGTTGGTGCAAGCTAATCTCAGTCAAGACAAAGGCTACAGCGTTGGTAGATTGGATGTATCTGGAGATAATGCTATTTGACCTACCACGGAGAACACAGAGAGCACAGGGTTCGCGATAGGTCTTTCTGCGTTCTCTGGGTTCTCTGTGGTAGAAGAATTCTTGCTGTTCCTATTCCCTAAAGTCTGACGGGCGTGGGAGGAAAATTCGAAGTGGAAAGTCACCCTGTATACAAAAGAGTTCTAATAAAGCTCAGTGGTGAAGCCCTCATGGGTGATAGGCAATATGGTATTGACCCCACCACTATCGATAGAATCGCAAGAGAAATTGTCCAGGTGCACGAATTGGGAGTAGAAATAGCCCTTGTGATAGGTGGGGGAAATATTTTTCGAGGAGTTTCTGGTGCTGCTTATGGTATGGATCGAGCTACGGCAGATTATATGGGTATGCTCGCTACAGTAATAAACGCCCTCGCTTTTCAGCAAGCGATAGAAAAATACGGGGTTCCAACTCGTGTGCAGTCTGCTATTACTATGAGAGAGGTTGCCGAGCCATACATACGGAGGCGAGCCATAAGGCATCTAGAAAAGGGACGCATCGTTATCTTTGCGGCTGGAACCGGTCTTCCTTTTTTTACAACGGATACTTCGGCGGCTCTTAGAGCTATTGAAATCGGAGCAGAAGTTCTTCTTAAGGGCACTAAGGTTGACGGAGTTTATGACTCCGATCCTGTGCTGAATTCTTCGGCTAGAAAGTTTGATAAGCTTACATACGATGAGGTTCTTGCCAAAAACTTGAAAGTTATGGATGGGACAGCAATTTCTCTTGCAAGAGATAGGGGATTGAAAATTATTGTATTCAATGTGAAAATTCCTGGTAATATTGAACGAGTTGTTTTGGGAGAGGCTGTTGGAACTGTGGTAGAAGGAGGAGGAGAGATCCATGCTCAATGAGGTGTTCGAAGACGCAAAAGAACGAATGGAAAAAACTTTAAAAACTCTTGAACAAGAATATAAACGTCTCAGGACGGGACGAGCATCCCCAGCTCTTCTTGAAGGAATTAAGGTTGAATATTATGGAACCATGACCCCTCTTAATCAACTTGCTACGATTACAGTGCCAGAACCTAGAACAATAGTGGTGCAGCCGTGGGATCAGAATGTTATTGGTGAAATAGAAAAGGCAATTCTTAAATCTGACCTGGGATTAAATCCATCAAACGATGGTAAAATCATTCGAGTGCACATTCCTCCACTTACTCAGGAACGACGTCAGGAACTTGTGAAGCATATCAGAAAAATGGCAGAAGAAGCTAAGGTGGCTGTGCGAAACATACGCCGTGATGCTAACGAAATGCTTAAGGATATGAAGAAGGAAAAGCAAATATCGGAAGATGAGCAGTTCCGAGGCCAGGAGCAAATTCAAAAACTTACAGATGATTACATCAAGAAAATAGACCAGCTCTTCGAGAAAAAAGAAAAAGAAATTATGGAGTTTTAAGGAGGATTGGATTCGGTGGATTTACAGAATATGCCTCGTCATGTAGCCATCATTATGGATGGTAATGGACGATGGGCTAAGAAACGGCTTAAAAACAGAGTTTATGGACATGAAAAAGGAATAGACTCGGTTCGGCAGGTTATATCTTGTTGTCTGAAGTGGGGGATTCCGTATCTTACGCTTTATGCTTTTTCGAAAGAAAATTGGGCTCGTCCTCAATCCGAAATTAATGCGCTCTGGCAGCTTCTTGTATCCTTCATCCACAAAGACTTGCCTGATCTTGTGAAAAACGGAGTCCGTGTGGTTCACTGGGGAGATAGGGAAGGATTGCCGCAGGATGTATGCGAAGCAATTGACAGGGCAGAACAGGAAACATCGGCTTGCAATAAACTTCAGGTTCACGTGGCGTTGAATTATGGAGGCAGGCATGAAATCGTTCGAGCTGCTCGAATGATAGCAGAAGAAGTTCGACAGGGAAGACTCAACCTTGAAGATTTGACTCTGGATGTGTTTTCTTCTTTTCTCTTTTCAAGGGATGTTCCTGACCCGGATTTGCTCATAAGGACAAGTGGGGAACATCGTATTAGCAATTTTTTACTCTGGCAGATCGCTTATACAGAAATTTATGTTACGGATGTTTACTGGCCTGATTTTAAAGAAGAAGAGTTTCGAAAAGCCATAGAAAGTTACCAACAACGTGAGCGCCGTTTTGGTAAAACCAGCGAACAGGTTCAGCTGGAGCGGTGCGTATCGGCGTTATGAAAGATCATGAATTCTGATTTAAAAACCAGATGGATTACAGCTCTAGTTATTGCCTTACCAGTCGTTATTCTGCTATCTGTGGGAACCCGCTGGATGTGGTGCCTAGCTCTTGTAATTGTGTCGTTTATTTCTGCGAAAGAATTTTCCAACCTTTTTAAAGAGCAGTTAACCAGAGAAGGTCGAATATTTTTGGTTCTTATGGCATCCTCTTTTCCCGTTGCAGCGTTTTTCTTTAGGACGGAAGGGCTTCATATGATTCTTTTTGCGGGTTTTTTCGTTCTTATGGCTCACTGTCTGTTTTTCCATCCTTCCGACCGTGACCTTCCGATTCGCCACGCCTTCGCTATTTTTGGAGCTGTTTACTCGGGTTATTTCCTAAGCTACGTACTCCTGTATATTCGTTCGGATGGATCGCTTGAACGTGGTCTTCTTTTTTCTACGATACTTACGGTTGTAGCAAGTGATGCCGGAGCCTTCTTTTGTGGTAGAAAATGGGGAACTCATCCTTTGTATCCACGAGTAAGTCCTAAGAAAACGGTGGAAGGCCTTGCAGGAGGCACCATAGCGGGTATTGTTATTGGAACGTTGTCTGCCGTGATTTTTGCCGGTCAACATTCCTTTGTTAAATCCTTTTTCTTTGCCTTAATTGTAGCTGTCGTTGCCCCGTTCGGAGACCTTATCGAATCAATGTTTAAACGATACTGGGGTGTTAAAGATTCTGGAAGTTTACTTCCAGGTCACGGCGGTATCCTTGACAGGCTTGACAGTTACATTATGGTCTTTCCCGCTGTGTGGTTTTACAGGTGGTTAGTATGGTAAAGAATCTTGTTATCTTGGGATCAACCGGGTCAATTGGTCAAAGCACCCTTGATGTTGTGCGTCAATTTCCAGATCGGTTTAATGTGATTGGTCTGGCCGCTGGTAGAAATCTTTCTGTTTTGTTAGATCAGATAGTAGAATTTAAACCATCTGCGGTTTGCGTGAAATCATCAGAGTACGCCAGTAAACTTAAGGATATGCTCCAGACCATTCAGATGAACCATCAGCCCGATATTTTGTGGGGTGAGAAAGGATACTGTGATATCGCATCTTTTCCGGAGGCTCACACGGTTGTTTCGGCAATTGTTGGTGCAGCAGGACTTCTGCCCACAATTTGTGCTATTCGCGCTGGTAAAGATGTTGCTCTGGCAAATAAGGAAACTTTGGTGATTGCTGGAGCTATAGTTTCTCTGGAAGTTAACAAAGCTGGCGTAAAACTTCTTCCGGTGGACAGCGAACATAACGCCATATTTCAAGCTATGGAAGGGCATAGCAAACATGACGTTAGTAGGATTCTTCTTACAGCCTCTGGTGGGCCCTTTTTGCATTTTAGTCGTGAAGAGTTAGAATATGTCACCCCTAAAGAAGCCTTGAAACATCCAAAGTGGTCAATGGGCAAGAAAATCACCATTGACTCGGCGACTCTTATGAATAAGGGCCTAGAATTGATCGAAGCTCATTGGCTGTTTGGGCTTCCTCCAGAACGTATAGACATTCATATTCACCCAGAGAGTATCGTCCATTCCATGGTAGAATATGTAGATGGATCAGTCTTGGCTCATCTTGCAGTTCCGGACATGAGAATTCCTATAGCTTACGCTTTGTCTTATCCTGATCGCCTTCCTGTCCAGGTTCCTAAATTAAATCTCTTTGAGGTAGGGCGGCTTACTTTCCTTCCGCCAGATGAAACCAGGTTTCCCTGTCTTCGCCTTGCTAAAGAAGCCTGTAAGCAAGAAGGCACACTGCCATCAGTGCTTAATGCGGCAAATGAGGTGGCAGTGGAAGCGTTTCTGGATGGGCGAATAGGTTTTTACGGTATTCCTGAAGTGATAGAATATGTCATGAATGAGCATGTTAGGCTTCATGGTAATGTTCCTGCTACGGACATCGAAACAATTTTACAGATGGATGCCTGGGCAAGAAATGAGGCAACAACATATATTGCCAGGAAGTTTAGGTGATGCAAAACGAAGTGTTATATAGCTTCGTTCATTAGCTGTCTTGGAGAGGTGACAATAAATGATGGTAACAATTTTTTCTGCCATTATTGTAATCGGGCTGTTGATATTGGTTCACGAACTTGGGCATTTCATAGTGGCAAAAAGGACGGGCGTGAAGGTAGAGCGTTTTTCTATCGGTTTTGGGCCTGTTTTGTTTGCCGTCAAGCGAGGGGAAACCGAATATTGTATTTCGGCTGTTCCTTTTGGCGGTTACGTAAAGATGCTTGGCGAGGGTAATGTAGAGGAAGTTGACCCCTCGGAATATCATCGAAGTTTTGCTCATAAACCCGTCTGGGTACGTATGGCTATAGTAGCCGCAGGACCTTTGGCAAACGTCTTCTTGGCGGTTGTGTTTTTCTGGGTTGTTTATACCGTTGCCGGTATGCCTTACATAATTCCGGAAATTGGAGAAGTTTCCCCTGATTCTCCCGCACAGCAGAGCGGAATCCAAAAGGGGGATCTGATACTTAAAGTAAATGGCCAGGATGTGAGAACATGGCAAGAGGTAGCCGATAAGATTCAGGCGTGGCGGGAAGGTGATGAGCCAATTGAGTTTATAATCCAGCGAGGAGAGGAACTCATTGCTTTGAGAGTTACTCCTAGAGTTCAGGAGACTACCAACTTGTTTGGCGAAAAGGTTTTTAAGCCGATGATTGGAGTAATGGCGTCGGGACGTGTCAACATCGAAAAGATAGGACCTTTTAAAGCCTTCGCAAAAAGTTTGGAACAAATCGTCAGTGTGACATGGCTTTTCTTTGTAACTCTCGGAAAGCTTATTCAGGGCATACTGCCCTTTAACACTATCGGTGGACCTATTCTTATTGCCCAAATGGCAGGCCAACAGGCTCAAGCCGGTTTCTTCCCATTCCTTAACTTTATTGCTCTCTTAAGCCTTAACCTTGCGGTTATTAACTTACTTCCCTTTCCGGCTCTGGACGGAGGCTACATTGTGCTGTTTGCCATTGAGGCTGTAACCAGGCGAAGGATTCGCGAAAAAATTGTTGAGCGCATTCAGAAGATTGGGTTTGCTTTGCTTATCGTGCTTATGATAGCGGTGTTCTACAATGATATCGTAAGAATCTTCCCATGGATTCCTGGACTCTTCGGTTTGTCTGGAGCTCAGCCTAAATGAAACTGCTTGCAGTGGACACTTCTACGGCTGTAGAAAGTGTAGCAGTGCTTGATGGTGGGGAACTCCTTTCTGAACGGGTCATAGTGGTTAAGGAGACTCACAATCGTCGGCTTCTTGAAACAATAGACCGCACGCTTTCTGATGCTGGAGTCTCACTTAGAGATATTGAAATGTTTGCTGTGGGAGTTGGGCCTGGGAGTTTTACTGGTATCCGCATTGGCATAACCACAATAAAAGCTCTAGCTTGGAGCCTTGGAAAACCCGTTATGGGCGTTTCATCTCTTGATGCTCTCGCTGCGCCTTTTAGCTTTGGTAAGGGATATATATGTCCCATGATAGACGCTCGTAAGCGAGAAGTTTACTATGCTTTTTATGAAGCAGATGGATCGGGAAACTTTCGCCGAGAGAGCAAGTATAAAGTTGGGGCTCCAAGTATTGTGGAGAAGGAGATTGTTGAGAAGGGCATAAAAGAAATTTTTTTCTGTGGTGATGGATGGAAAATTTACAAAGACCATTTCCTTCAATCTTTAACCTGCCGAATTATAGATCCACCTGAAGTTTTTCATTCTATCCGAGCTTCTTTTATAGGCATGCTTGCCTGGAAGAATTTTAATTCTGGTATATCTCCGTCTACCCCTTTTGAGCTGGTTCCTTTTTACGTTAGACCATCGGAGGCTGAGTTAAAAAGTGGAGGTACAGGACCGAAATCGTAAGTCAGTAGACGTTCTTTCTTTGTGCACTAATGTTTTAACTGATCCTTCTGTAAGACGTTTTGTCTTTAACCAGTTTTTCCCTCTGACATTCTGGCTTTTAAACATCCTAGAGCTTGAAGAAAGGGGCGTATTTGAAAATAAGCCCTATGGTTGGGTTAGAAGCTTTATTAGGCGTCATCTTAGGACCAGAATTTCTTGTTTTGCCGTTATTTACAAACGGCTGTTTCCCCTGGATATGGATAAGATTGTAAAGGGCTTCTCACCTGACAACACCGGGGGAGGATACTGCAACCATTGCGGACAGTGTTGTTTTTTCTTTGGAGGACTTGGAGTATTTCCTGAACCGTGGCCATTTCCAATTCGGTGGAAACGATTTTTTACTGATGGACTTGGGCGAGACCATATCTTTTGTGCTTTTTTGTGGGAATGGCACCGTTCAGGAAAAAGTCTTTGCGCTATTTACCCATGGCGTCCCGTTGTATGCGATCTGTTTGGCGAAGAAGAATGCCGCTACTACCTGGAAGCGCCTCATTTACCCTATGCTCATCTTGACAGAGCGAGGGACTGTATCAGCCGAATTATCAGAAACCACAGACTGCGCTAATGTTTCTTCATACCAGCTTATAAGTGCCTGGATACCTTTTTCCAGGGGAGTATCGGGTAAGTATCCTAGCAAACGACCAGCTTTTTTAATGCTGGCAAAAGTTTTCGGCATATCTGATAAGGGAGCAGGCGTGGATGTAAGGTGTGCCTTTTTGCCTGTAAGAGCTTCCACCGTTTTGATGAAATCAAGCAATAGTACCGGTTCACCGTGTCCAAGATTTACTATTTCATAGGAAAAGTTCGCATCCAAAGCCCCTATGACTCCTTTGACAATGTCTTCCACGTATGTCCAGTCTCGATACATCATGCCTCCGTTGTAAAGAGGAACCTCGGTACCGTGGTATATGCTGTCGATCAACTTATATGCCATCATGTCTGGACGGTTTCTTGGTCCGTAAACGGTGAAGAATCTTATAGCTATAAACGGAATGCCGTAAAGGTGAGAATATGTGTAGCCAAGCAGTTCAGCACTTCGTTTTGAAGCGGGATAGGGAGCCAGGGGAGTTGCACACGGATCATCTTCAACAAAGGGAATAATGTTCGTTTTTCCATAAACTGATGATGTGCTTGCAAAGATGAACTTCGGGGGTTTTATTTTTGAACGGGAAGAGCTTATTTTCGCTACTTCGTCCAGCAGAATGAGAGTTCCTCTCAGGTTAACGTCGTAATAAAGTTCCGGTTGCTCTATAGACGCTCTGACTCCTGGCATGGCTGCAAGGTGGAATATTGCTTCAAAATCGAAAGACTCAAGGAGGTCTCTTATGAAAGCTCTATCTCTTATGTCTTTTTCGTAAATCTTAAGTCTGTCGCTACAAATGTTTCTTAATTCCCGAAGATTTCTACGCTTGAAATGAGGATTGTAATAATCGTTAAAATTGTCAATACCTACTACCAGGTATTGGCGTTGTTTGCAAAGATGCTCGACCAAATGACTTCCAATGAAGCCCGCAGCTCCTGTTACGAGAACACAACGTTGAGAACCCATTTTTCATTCCATTCTGTTATTTTAGGAAGTGGATCGAAAGATCCACTTCCCGTGGCAGTCTGGTTTTTACCTTAGCAGATCCTGTCCGTTACTACGTTAGATTCTTCCTTGCGTTCGTATATAGCGGTTTCATCTATATCTTCTTGCGGCTTATCCGAAGAAGTTAGCTTTTCCGGAGACACAAGTGCAAGCTTCAAAACTTCCTCCATGACGCTTACCGGCTCTATGTGCAGATCTTTTAGGATCTGATCAGGAATCTCCTTTAAGTCTTTCACATTTTCCCTCGGTATAAGCACGGTGGAAATTTTCGCACGGTGAGCTGCAAGGATTTTTTCTTTGAGTCCCCCAATTGGGAGGATTCTTCCGCGAAGAGTAATCTCACCGGTCATGGCTACATCATGTCTTACGGGAATGCCAGTAAGAGCTGAAACTATAGCCGTTGCCATCGTTATTCCGGCCGAAGGCCCATCTTTTGGTATTGCTCCTTCTGGGACGTGAATGTGAATATCGAGATTTTCATGGAAGTTGGGATTAATACCAAAATCTTTGGCTCTGGATCTGACATAACTTACAGCAGCCTGGGCAGACTCTTGCATAACTTCACCAAGCTTTCCTGTAATTGTTACCTTGCCCTTACCGGGCATGGTAACCACCTCAATGCCGAGTATTTCTCCACCAAACTCTGTCCAGGCAAGTCCCATTGCAAGTCCAACTTCATCCTGTTCTTCAGCCTGACCGTAACGGTATCTTGGTACGCCAAGATAGTCCTGTATGAGCTTGTCATCTAGCTCTACTCTGACCGAACGTCCCTTTTCTGCAACTTCTCTGGCAACTTTGCGGCATATTGCAGCTATTTCTCGCTCCAGGTTTCTAACACCGGCTTCTTTTGTGTAGTGCCTTATAATGAACAGGATTGCATCGTCTGAAAAGATCACATTGTCTTCTGATATTCCATGCTGAGCACACTGCTTTTTCACGAGGAAGTGGCGAGCGATCTGGAGTTTTTCCCACTCGGTATAGCCTGGGATCCGAATAATTTCCATACGGTCCTGAAGAGGCAATGGTATGGAATGGAGCGTATTTGCCGTGGTTATGAAGAAAACTTCAGATAAGTCGTAGTCCAGGTCCAGATAATGATCATTGAAAGCATAATTTTGCTCTGGATCAAGCACTTCCAGTAGGGCTGCAGCAGGGTCACCTCGGAAATCCGAACTTAACTTATCCACTTCGTCGAGGCACATCACAGGATTTTTTGTTTTTGCTCTCTTCATGCTTTGAATAATTTTTCCTGGAAGTGCGCCAATATAAGTACGGCGGTGGCCTCTAATTTCAGCTTCATCTCTTACACCACCTAGCGACAACCGGACGAAGTTTCTGTTCATGGCACGGGCTATAGATCGAGCCAGTGATGTTTTGCCCACTCCTGGAGGTCCTACAAAGCACAGGATAGGTCCTTTCATTTTGTCCACGAGAGATTGGACAGCAAGATATTCCAAAATACGCTCTTTTGGTTTTTCCAAACCGAAATGATCCTCATCCAGTATTCTGGCCGCTTCTTTGATATCAATTTTGTCTTTGGTTCTTTCAAACCAAGGAACGGAAAGTATCCAGTCAATATAATTTCTAACCACTGTTGCTTCCGCACTCATAGGAGACATGAGTTTGAGTTTTTTGAACTCAGCTCGAACCTTTGCTGCCGCTTCTTTAGGAAGTCGTTTGCTCTTGATACGCTTTTCCAGTTCTTCTATCTCCGAACGAAAATCGTCTTTCTCCCCCATCTCCTTCTGGATGGCTTTCATCTGTTCGTTCAGATAATATTCACGCTGGGTTTTCTCCATTTGTTTTTTTATACGGTTTTTAATCCGTTCTTCCGTCTTCGCTATTTCTATTTCGGCGCGTATATAACCCAGCACTAGCTCGAGGCTTTTCAATAGATTTGGAGCTTCCAGAATGTTTTGTTTTGCCTCCAGCTTAAGGGGGAGATAGGTAGCCGCTATTTCCACAAGACGATAGGGATCATCAACCGACTTAATAGATTCCACAACGTCGCTTGTTATTTTCTTGTTGTACCTGGCATATTCTTCAACAGCTTCCAGAATACTTCTACAGAGAGCTTCCACTTCGATGGCTTTATCATCTGGGATTTCCTCTTCCTCCAGGACTTCCACTTCCACCACAAAGCATTCCTGGTCTGGCAAGTATCTTATAATGCGACCTCGATATTCTCCTTCAACCAGCACTTTTATAGTTCCATCGGGAAGGCGGAGGATCTGCAGGATGTTAGCGACTACTCCTACTTTGTAGATGTCCTGTTCTTTTGGAACGTCAAGTTTGGCTTGCTTTTGAGCTGCAAGAAAGATTTTTTTGTCTTTCCCAACAGCTTTTTCAAGAGCTTTTATAGATCGATCCCTCCCTACGAAGAGAGGCATAGGGACGGATGTAAATACAACAATGTCTCTTAACGGCAAAAGAGGCAAAGTTAGCGTTTGTGGTGATTCTTGATCTCTCCCCTTGGGACGGATCAACTTAAGCATATTCCTTTCCCCTTCCTTTTCATTAGGCTATCTCTCTATTTTGTCCTTCGAAGATAAGCATGGGCTTTTGGCCTCTCAGAACCACATCTTCATCCACGACGCATTCTTTTACTCCCCTGATAGATGGAATTTCATACATGACATCGAGCATTATGTTTTCCATGATGGCTCTGAGACCTCTGGCACCAGATTTTCTTCGTAGAGCTTCCTGAGCAATTGCTCTCAAAGCAGCATCTGTGAATCTAAGCTTTACATTCTCCATCTCGAATAGTTTTTGATATTGCTTAACAAGGGCGTTTTTGGGTTCTATAAGGATACGGACAAGTTCATCCTCGGTAAGTTCGTCGAGAGTAGCAATAACAGGGAGACGTCCTACAAACTCTGGGATCATGCCAAACTTTATTAGATCTTCTGGTTGAACTTCAGCAAGAATCTCACCAACTCTTTTTTCCTTCTTGCTTGTAACTTGAGCTCCAAATCCCAAACCGCGCACACCTATCCGAGCCTGTATGATATTTTCCAGGTAAGTAAAGGCACCTCCGCATATAAAGAGAATATTGGTTGTGTCGATTTTTATGAAGTCCTGCTGAGGATGCTTTCGGCCTCCCTTCGGCGGCACGTTAGAAATCGTTCCTTCCAGGATTTTCAATAACGCCTGTTGAACACCTTCACCTGATACGTCCCGAGTAATTGAGGGACTATCAGATTTTTTGGCGATTTTATCTATCTCGTCAATGTAAACAATCCCCTTCGAAGCTCGCTCTATGTCGTAATCAGCCGCCTGGATCAAATTGACCAGAATATTTTCCACGTCCTCTCCCACATAGCCAGCTTCAGTAAGGGTTGTGGCATCGGCTATAGTGAAAGGGACGTTTAGCATCTTAGCAAGTGTCTGAGCCAGCAGGGTCTTTCCACTCCCAGTGGGGCCGATCATTAGAATATTACTTTTTTCAAGTTCTACATCACCTTTGCGTCTGTCAGTTTTAGTTTCAATTCTTTTGTAGTGGTTATAGACCGCTACAGAGAGAATTTTCTTAGCTGTTTCCTGACCGATTACATACTGATCAAGAAAGGCCTTGATTTCAGCCGGCTTAGGGAGTTTTGCCGCTCTCTCTGCTTCTTCTTTTTCGTTTTCTTCAGCGATGATCTCGTTGCAGAGTTCCACGCATTCGTCACAGATATAAACCGCTGGCCCCGCAATGAGTTTCTTCACTTCATCCTGGCTTTTTCCACAGAATGAACATCTCAGCTCTCCCATACGGTCATCTCTTTTTCTTGCCATTACGACTTCCTCCTTCTATAGTGGGCGTGAATTTAGACACGCCCTTATGCCTGTATGTAGCGCCTACCGAGGGAGTATTCGCTAAACTTTCTTAGTTGATTTACCAAAACATCCCTCGGTAAATTCTCTACTGTAGTATAATCATTTTCTCCGACTAAATCCAGCAAGATATGTTCCAAAGAAAGGAGTCTCCAGAAAAGTTAAGGAGAGATCGGTGCTTAGGAATGTTGACCGTCTCTCCTTTTTAAAAATTGTTCAGGGAAAGGTTGGTTAGATTTATAGAGATGGATGGTTGGTTACGGGTGGAGCAGGTTTTTTCTTTGGATCTCGAGAATATATGACTTCGTCAACAATGCCGTATTCCTTCGCCTGTTCCCCGCTCATGTAAAAATCTCTTTCCGTGTCCTTCGCAATTTGTTCAAGGGGACGTCCTGTATGGTACATGAGTATGCGATTCAATTCTTCTCGCAAACGTAGAATTTCTCGAGCTTGGATTTCTACGTCCGTTGCTTGCCCCTGAAAACCACCCATAGGTTGATGTAAGAGTATTCGGGAGTGCGGCAAGGCATAACGCTTACCTTTAACCCCTGCAGCCAGAAGCACTGCCGCCATACTTGCGGCTTGCCCCATACATAGAGTCGAAACGTCAGGCTTTATGTACTGCATGGTGTCGTAAATAGCCAGACCAGCAGTGACCAGCCCGCCCGGTGAGTTGATGTAAAAATAAATGTCCTTATCGGGATCTTCAGATTCTAAAAAGAGCATTTGAGCAATAATAACGTTGGCTACTTCATCTGTGATCGGAGTTCCAAGGAAAATTATTCGGTCACGTAAAAGCCTGGAGTAAATGTCGAAGGCTCTTTCACCACGACTGCTTTGCTCAATAACAATCGGTATTAAAGATGATGTGGGTCTCAACTTTCCTGTCCCTCCCCCTGGGTATTATCATTTTCGAGCTTGTCTTCTGCCTTCTCTGTATTGTCACCTTTGGAATTTTCAACTATTACGGCGTTTTCAATGATCCAGTTCATGGTTTTCTCGTATAGCTTGGCTTCCTTTAGCTTCTCAAAGTAGGGATGTTTCGGGATCTCTTCTCGCATACTTTCGCCAGAATCTCCGAGCATCTTAACCAGCGAATCCACAATTTCTTGTTCTTCTTCCTGGGATAGAGTAATTCCTTCCTGTTGAGCAATTCTATCCATAATAATGTCAAGCTTTAGAGCCATTTCCGCTTCGGGTTTCATTCTTTCTTTGGATTCAGTGGATCGGAAGACTTCTGCAGGCAACCGAATACCCTGACGTTCAAATTGTAACCTTAGGTTAGAGAGTTGCTCTTCAATTTTTCTTAGAACTGCCTTTTCTGGAAGAGGGAAATCGTGGAGTTCTAGAAGTTTTTTCTGAACCTGAGTTTCCAGGAAGTATCTTCGAGTATCTTTTCGCATCTCTTCTAATCGCTTTCTGAGGCTATTCTTGAGTTCTTCGAGAGAAGAATGCCCTAGTTCTTTTGCGAAATCGTCGTTCAACTCGGGTAATTTCTTTTTAAGAACATCTTTCAAAGTAATTTCCAGTTTTACCGTTTGATTACTCCATGCTTTAAGAGGGGCATTGTCGCCAAATGTAATTTCCAGAACCCAGGTTTCTCCTGGTTTCATGCCTATTATCTGTCGTTCAATTTCAGGGCTAAATTCTCCCGCCCCAACTTCTATTTCCATGTCCTGTAAATATTCGTTCTCTTCAGTGCCTTCTTCTTTACTATGATCGGCTGGTACATCAGTTCGTTTTATGTCACATACAGCAACAAGTCCCTCTGCAACACTTTCGTTTAGAGGAACATATTCAGCGTTCTCGTTCCTTAGCTTTTCTAGTTCCTCCTCCAAAAGCTCGTCTATTGACTTGGTTTCTTTGGGGGCTTCAAGTTCCATTCCTTTGTAGCCAGTAGCCTCAAAGGATGGAGCCACTTCTACCGTCGTTACGTACACAAGAGCGCCTTCTTCGGTATAGTGGAAATCCTCCAGATCAGCCTGAGCAAGGGGTTTAATTTGTTGAGTCTCTAAAGCTTGCGGGAAGGTTTTGTTGATGAGATCTTGAGCCACTTCCCCTTCAATAGCCTTCCCATAAAGACTCTTGATCAAGCTAATGGGTGCTTTACCGGGTCGAAAGCCTTTGATGTGAGCTTTCTTGGCTATCAATTTATATCGTTTTGCAATTTCCGGTTGCACTTCGCTGGCAGGAATTTCAACCGTTACCTTTTTCTGAGTTTCTGTCCAGTCGCTAACCTGTACCCTCATTTCTTCTATGACCTTTCCTCGTGATGTTGTCCCGACATCTTTTCCAATGTCACCTTTCTAGTTTTGCTCCCGCTTTTCGCATCAACTTCCAAATGGGTTATGGTGCGAGAGGGGGGACTCGAACCCCCACGGTTTCCCACTGGATCCTAAGTCCAGCGCGTCTGCCAATTTCGCCACTCTCGCACAAAATCCTGACCTTAACCGGTTGAAACCTTATTATTTTCAGTTTATCATTGTCAAGAGTCAAAAACTACTATGAGGAGCTTACTTAGATGATATGCTGGATTTGCAAATCTGACAAGTCTCTGCTTTCGGTATCGGTTGCTCTGGTTGGTTATAGAGCTACAGGGAAAACCACCGTTGGGAGAATAATGGCTCGCCAGCTAGGATGGGCTTTCGTGGATATGGATGAATTGCTTGTAAAACGTTTGGGCATGACAATTAACGATTGGGTAAGACTTTACGGTTGGAATGCCTTTAGAGATGAGGAGACCAAGCTTTTAAAGGAACTTTCTGCAGAAAAGCATATTGTTGTGGCTACGGGGGGAGGTGTGGTCGAAAGAGCAGAAAATCGTAATATGCTTAAGGAAAACTTCATTGTTGTGTGGCTTTATTGTCCCTTGGAGGAAATAGTGAATCGTCTCAAGAAAGATGAAAAATCCTCTGATTATAGGCCATCTCTTACAGGACTTGGACTTATTGAGGAAGTTTCTCATGTGCTATCACTTCGGGAACCACTTTACCGTGAGGTTGCTCACATCGCGGTGGACGTTTCCAATAAGTCCCCGGAGATTATCAGCGGGAACATTTTAAAGGCTTTTTGCTCGTAGATTTTCGGTTTCTTCCTCGATTAAAATTAAATTTCGGGATAGTTCGAATTGTATGATGCAGGCAAGGTGTTAGCCGGCTTGTTAATATCAGCCAAAAGGGGGTGAAGATGCAGTGAGAGTGCTCATGTTCGTTGGCAAAGGTGGTGTGGGAAAAACAAGCATGGCCGCTGCAACCGCTCTTAGGGCGGCGAAACTTGGTTATCGTACTCTTATCCTCTCTCTCGATATAGCTCATAATCTCTCTGATATCTTCGATCTTGACCGTTCTCTTTTTGATATGGCTGATGGAAAACCCGTAAAAGTGATGAATAATCTGTGGATACAGGAACTGGACATGCACCGTGAACTTCAAAGGAACTGGAAGGAGGTACATAGCTATCTGTCTCTATTGCTTAACACCACTGGCTTTCATGATGTTCTCGCCGAGGAACTCGCTATTCTACCCGGCATGGAGGAAGTAAGCGCTCTCCTCTGGATGAATGCTCATGTCAGAAATAAAAGCTTTGATGCGGTGATTCTAGACTGTGCCCCCACCGGTGAATCTCTTAGATTCATAAGTATTCCTACGGCCTTAGAGTGGTACATTAAGAAAATATTTAAGCTTGAAAGAAGCATTGCAAAATTTGTGAGGCCTATTGTGAAGCATGTTTCGGATGTTCCTATGCCCGAAGAATCTTATTTTGACAACATTGAGCGATTGTTTGGGAAACTTCATGGTTCGGCGGAGATTCTAACAGATCCACAGGTGACAAGTGTCAGGCTTGTCACCAATCCTGAAAAAATCGTTCTTAAAGAAACTCTTCGAGCCTTTATGTATTTTGCTCTGTATAAAGTTAACGTTGATGCGGTTATTTTGAACAGGCTTATACCCCCTGCTGTTACTGATGGCTATTTTGCTCACTGGAAGGAAATTCACGCTCGATACGCCGCAAAGGCAAAGGAATATTTCGACCCGGTTCCAATTCTAACCGCTGATTTGTTCAGTGACGAAATTGTTGGCATAAGAAGTCTTGAACTTCTGGGAGAAGTGCTCTACGGTGACCGGGATCCATTGAGCATTTTTTATTATGGAAGCCCCTTTGAGTTTTCCAAAGAAGGCAACTATACTGTGATCAGAATTAATATTCCCTTTGCTAGCAAAAGTGATGTTGAGGTTTACAGAGTTGGAGACGAGCTCGTTGTTCGGTTGGGTGCGTGCAGAAGAAATATTCCCTTGCCGAGATCTTCACTCGGAACCGGAGGCGAGATCAAGGCAAGGTTTAGGAACGGGCGGCTTGAAGTTTTAATAGGAGGACAAGAAAATGGAACATCAGGAACCGAAGAGAGTTTCAAATAAAGAGGAAGTTTGCAATTGCCCTGTAGGACAGTTTTTTGCTTTTGTTGAGAAAAATCTGGGGATAACCAGCGAATTTAAAAGGCATATTTACAATTCGAAAATAGAGTTTCTTAAGGCAGTGAGATCCCTTATTGACGGAAGGATTAATGACCTTGAAACCAAACTTGGTGCTTCAACTAAGCGAGCAGAACGAGTGGAGATAGAGTAGATTCCCAGGTTGTGAATAGGTTGATTTTTTAGGATTGAATTTATTCAGATGCCGTGATGGTAAGTTGCGAAGGATGCGGAGTGCTTTTTCATACTTGCCTTAAGGGGTTTAAAAATCGTAGGAGTAATACAGGGCAATGCCTTTTTCTTTAGCATAATCTTCCACGTCAGGTTCGGTTACCATGTATGTTACAAGCACGGGGAATATGTTGGTAAAAACTCCCTCTAGCCTTTTAAGCTTCTTTCTTATGAAGTTGTCTATGTCTCTTTTGGATAGCTGACTTTTGCTTTCCCCAATAATCGTTAAAATTTCCCCATTTCTTTCTGCTTCGCCTATAATGTTTACCTCAATATCTATGCCGTGGTTATCTCTGACGAATTTTCTTTTTAGCCTGTCCTTTACAACTAGACCGTAATCGCGTTCAAGGAGGAGAGGAAGGGCTTTAAAGGCTTCGTCTTCTAAACGGTAGCCAACCGTGGCGGTAAGACCGCCTAGCTGACGCCTGGTTTCGGCATGTTCGCTGGCAAGCGTTTGCAAAGCTTCTTCGGTACGCCTTTGAGCTTCAGCAAGTTCCTGAAGAGCCCGATCAAGTCTTCCAACATCTTTCTGTGTTTCTCTTTGGGCCTCGGCAAGCTCTTCTACTCTTTGTTCAGTTTTCTTTTGAGCTTCTGCAAGCTCTTCTACTCTTTGCTCAGTTCTTTTTTGAGCTTCCGCAAGCTCTTCTAATCTTTGTTCAGTTCTCTTTTGAGCTTCTGCAAGCTCTCCCATTTTTAGACTGAGATCACGAACGATTTCCTTTAGTTCATTAAAGTCGCTCGTCTTTACAAGGTCTGTGTAAGCTTCATGAATTACCTGTGCCAGCACTTCTGCCTGCTCTGGGGGAAAGGCGGTTAACAATTTGCTGTGTATATCTTCATAATGCATAATTAACCTGGCTTTGAGAAAAATTATTTCGCTGAGTTCATTTAAAAAGTATCCAAGGTCACGGAAAAATTCAAGTTCAAGATATGCTTCGACATTTTTAGGTTTTTAAGGTCGATTTTTCCATCCCATCGTTGAGTCTTATGCTATCATTCCAGGGTACACAAATTGATAAAAGCACCAAACCGGGAATTGCCCCCAAGATGGTTAAAACGTAATACATTGTCCAACCAACTTTTGCAGCCAGTGCTCCTGTTGGAGCGCTTGCAATTACTCTTGTGACTGCCATAAGGCCCGAAAAGAAGGCATATTGAGTTGCCGAATGTTCCTTCTCGCAAAGACTCATGAGAAATGCCACAAACCCGGCTGTGCCCATACCGCCTGTGAAGTTTTCCACCCCGACTGCAAGAATGAGCAAGTAATAAACCTTTCCAGCCATTGCTAGTACCACGAAAGTAAAATTGGATATAGCCTGAAGAATAGCAAAAACCCATAGGGATCTATTTAAACCCATTTTTGCTACCAGAGCTCCACCGACTAAACTCCCAACGATGGTGCTTCCAAGGCCAAAGACTTTATTGACAAGTCCCACATCCGATCGTGAAAAACCAAGATCCAGCAGAAAAGGAGTGCTCATTGCCCCGGCTAGCACATCCCCCAGTTTGAAAAATACAATGAAAAGAAGGATTTTCAAAGCGTCATGCCTTTTGAAGTAACTCCGAAGCGGAAATATTACAGCTTCTCTTAGATTTCTTGGCAGCCGAGTTGGCGCCGGCGGTTCCTTTGATAATACTGTAGCCACCACACATAAAGCCATTGTGCAGGCAAGAAACCCAAATACTAAACTCCAGGGAGCATGATCGGATAGCACAAGTGCGAAGGCTCCAGATGTCATCATGGCGAGCCTATATCCCAGAACCGTCGTTGCTGCACCGGCTCCACGCTCTTCCGGCGCAAGGATGTCCGCTCTGTAAGCATCTATCGAAATGTCCTGCGTGGCGCTCAAAAAAGCAATTGCGATCGTTATGAACCCTATCCCTGTAAGAAAGCCAGGTTCGAGATGAAGGAAGTGTTCCTGTTTTTCAGCCAGCCATGCCAGAAATCCGAGAGTAAAAATGGCCACAGCCAGGCCGCATTGAGCGAAAAAAATCCATCCCCGCCTTCTTCCCAGCAGTGGAATAACATAATAATCAACAAGCGGAGCCCAGAGGATTTTGAGGCTATACGGAAGCCCGACCAGAGAAAAAAGCCCGATGGTTTTTAGGTCAATGCCTTCAGAAAAAAGCCAGGCCTGGAGAGTGGAACCGGTCAGGGCAAGAGGAAGTCCGGAAGAAAAACCCAGAGCGGTCAGGATGATCACGTTGTAGCGTAGATAAACACTCCTTTCGCTCACAGATGCTACCGTATTAGCTTTGGTATTTAATAAGCTCAACTGCCGCTCTCAATCCTAAGAGATAGCTGTGAATTCCAAAGCCGCTAATCTGCCCCGAAGCAACAGGAGCAATGACGGATGCGTGCCTGAACTCTTCTCTTGCGTAAATGTTCGACATGTGAACCTCTACGATAGGGATGTTTAGAATCTCCAGGGCGTCTCTGATGGCGTAACTGTAATGAGTCCATGCCCCCGCATTTATCAACAAAGCCGAATATTCCTCCAGGTAAGCACGATGAATCTTTTCAACCATTTCACCTTCAGTGTTTGTTTGAAAGCATTCTACCTCAACACCCAGCTCCCTGCCCAGGTCTTCCAGAGCCTTGTTGATTTCTTCCAGAGTCCAGCTCCCATAGTGGTCTGATCTACGCATTCCAAGCATGTTTAGATTTGCTCCGTGAAGGACTAGAATTTTCTTCATAGGATGACTCCTTCTGCGGTAAGATTTTTCCCTGCTACTCGAAGGGAACACTAATTTATCGAAGAAGAATGCAAAGTGGGAAGAATAAAATGAGCAACAAAAGAATAATCCTGGAAGATCAGACTTTAAGAGACGGAATACAGCGAGAAAAGACCATTCTTTCGACTGATGAAAAGGTCGGGTTTCTCAAGGATATGATCGCTTGCGGAGTTCGACGTTTTCAGGTTACGGCCTTTGTAAATCCCAAAAAGGTTCCCCAGATGGCGGATGCGGAAGAGTTAATCTCCAGACTTAGGTATTTTCCCGAGGCCACTTTTTTTGCTCTTGTGTTAAATGCTAGGGGGCTAGAAAGAGCGTTGAATGCCGGGTGTTGCAACGTGGAGATTTCTATTTCGGCAAGCAACACTCATGGATTGAAAAATGTTGGCATGGGACTTTCTGATGCCATCTCTGAGCTTGAGCGTATGCTGTCTATCGCACGACAGGAAAAGGCTTACGTAAAGATGAGCGTTCAGTGTGCCTTTGGATGTCAATACGAGGGTGCCGTAGCTGAAGATGTTGTTATGGATCTTATTAAGCGCGGATTAGATGGGGGTGCCCATGAAGTTTCTCTTGCAGATACAACCGGCATGGCTTTCCCAGAATTGATCGTGGAGCGAGTATCTAAAGCTAAGGAATTAGTTTATCTCACGCCGCTTTTTTTTCATCTTCACGATCCCGATGGAAAAGGAATTGCTAATGTCATAGCCGCCGTAGAAGCAGGAGTCCGCCACTTTGATGCTACTCTTGGTGGGACGGGCGGATGCCCCTTCATACCTCACGCTCCTCCTAATGTGGCTTTAGAATCTCTTGTTGAAACGGCACATCGGCTTGGTTTTGAAACCGGCATCAGTACCGACGGGCTTCTTGGCGTCAGAGAGAAGCTTGTTGGGTTGCTTAAAAGGGTCTAGTCGGCATTGTTTGAATCGCTTGCGGGAGAAGGAGGCAGAATCATGGAACAAATCGTCAAAGTAAAAGGCATGTCCTGTCAGCACTGCGTTAAAGCCGTAACGAAGGCGCTTCAGAGCCTTGAGGGAGTGAAAAGTGTTGAGGTAAGCCTCGAAAAGGGCGAAGCAAAGATGGAAGTTGAAAGACCTCTCGATATCAAAGTGCTCGATGAAGCATTGAAAAAAGCCGGGTATGAAATGGGGTAAATTAAGCTTTTTAAGCACTAGCAACCAACTCCAAGCTTAACCATCGGCTTTCTTTTTTGTTGATGATGAAAACAGAGGATGTCATAATAACTTTGTGAAAAGATGTATTTAATGTTTGTGCAATGCAATGGTTCAAGGAGACAGAAATATGAAGGTATGGGAATTCATGACCAAGAAGATCGAATGGATAAGCGCCGATGACACTGTATATGACGCAATAGAACGGATGGTAAACAAACGAATTCGATCCCTTGCTGTTTTTTATCCTGAATCTCCCGATCAGAGAGGAGTAATCACGGCTCGAGATGTGGTCTTTAAAGTGCTTGGGGAAGGCAAGGATCCTGAAAAGACTAAAATTCGAGATATTGCCTGCAAGCCTATGATTTGTATCTCAAAAGATGAAGACATGGAAAGGGTTATGGAAATCATGAAGGAATTGAACATTGCTCGAGTTTTCGTCTGTGGTGATGGAGAGGTTATAGGAGTCGTGGCGCTTATGGATGTAATGTATGCAAGTCTGATAGATCGAGCGAGGTCAAACCATAACAATGTTTAAACGACTCTTTTCTTCAGAAAAACACGAACAAGTTGTGCTCCAGGAGATGAAAAAACATTTGGAGCTTCTGGAGCGAGCTTCTCAGTGTTTGGTGAATTTTTTAAAAAGCGGCGACAGAAGCTTCCTTGATGAAATTTTTGAAATAGAACGAGAAGGGGACATCGTCCGAAGGGATATACTCACTGTGCTTTACAAAGGTGCCTTTCTTCCCTACCTTCGCCCAAGCCTCTATCGTTTTGTAGAGCTCGTTGATGAAACGCTTGATCTGGTTGAAGATGCCGCTCGCCTTCTGGAGTTTGTTTCCCTTAGCCCATCCCTTCGAGACGATGCTTTCCAGATTGCCGTATTGAATACCGAAATGGTGCAAATGCTTATCATAGCCTTCGACTCCTTCGTTGCAGGAGATGATCTGAAGGAAAAAATTCTAGCGATAAGACTTTACGAAAAGCGGATTGATGACCTGTATCACGACCTATCCTATCGTCTTGTTGACGTTCCCGTTGAAAACTTCTGGCAGGGGAGGGGGCTTGCGGACTTCTTGTCCTTTCTCGCGAAAATTAGCGACCTTGTGGAAGACATTGCCGATGTGCTTTCACTTATTCATCTCAGCTTAAGCTAGAACAGGAAAAGCTGTTATGGCTAAAGAATGGCTTCTGTCTAGTGGCCTTCTTATGGGGTGGAGCCTCGGAGCGAATGACTCGGCAAACATATTCGGAACCGGCGTGGCTAGCGGTTTGATTCGCTACCGCACGGCTATATTCATAACGGCTACTTTTGTTATGCTAGGGGCTATCCTAGAGGGGGATAAATGCCTTAGTTCTTTAGGAAGTTTATCTGCTCTTTCCCACCTTGAGGCCTTTGTTGCTCTTCTGGCTTCCGCCTTAACCATGATTTTCCTTATTTTTCTCGCTCTTCCTGCTTCTACTTCCCAAGCAATAGTTGGAGCCTTGATGGGCATAGCCATGTATCACGGAAGCCCGGATTTTTCAGCCCTTAGTAAAATTGTAACCTGCTGGGTTCTAACCCCAATTGGTGGCGTTCTCTGCTCGGTGATTCTTTACAAACCTCTGAGATTATTGCTCGTTGACAGGGTAAAATCTCTGGTTGCCAGAAACCGCCTGTTTTTTATTGGTATCCTTGCTACGGGTTCTTACGGAGCTTATTCACTGGGTTCTAATAATGTGGCGAACGTTACGGGGGTCTATGTAGTTTCCGGCCTGCTTTCCCCTAAGCTGGCTGTAGTGCTGGGAGGCTTGAGTATTGCTTTTGGTGTCCTCACCTACAGCAAAAAAACAATGATGACGGTAGGGAAATCCATTGTGCCGCTAGATCCATTCTCTGCTCTATTGGCCGTTCTTTCGGAGGCTATGGTTCTTCACGTTTTTACTCAGATTGGTGTTCCTGTTTCGTCATCTCAGGCTATTGTTGGGGGAGTGGTTGGAGTAGGCATTGTTCGAGACTTCCGCACCGTTAATTTTCGAATTTTTGCAAAGATTATTGCCGGGTGGGTTATGACGCCTATCATATCCAGCATATTGGCATGGGGATTTTTTGCTGCTCGATCGCTTTTTTGAACCAACAAAAAAGGAGAATAGTTACGCTCGACTTTTTATGGTATCGCTTCCCCACGTCAGGGGTTGAGACTTATCTTTTTGTTCCCCCGCTTGTTATGTTCATTGCCGCTTCGATTACAGCAACGGGTGGCATATCGGGTGCTTTTTTGCTTTTGCCTTTTCAGGTGAGTGTATTGCATTACACATCGCCGGGAGCAAGTGCCACGAATTTTATTTACAACATTGTGGCTATCCCCGGCGGCGTCTATCGCTACATTAGAGATGGAAAATTTTCGTGGACCCTTTTCCTCTCCCTCATGATAGGCACTCTTCCAGGTGTTTTCTTCGGTTACTGGATGCGAATCGTTTATCTTCCAGATCCAAAGCGTTTTAAGTTTTTCGTTGGATGCGTCCTTCTATACCTGGGGCTGAGAACTATCTGGAGTGCCTTGGGAGAATTTCGTAAAGGAGGTGGAAGACCTACACAAGTTAAAGGACGAATATCTAGAGAAAAATTTGGCTTAAAAAGTATGGTTGAATTTGAAAATCGCAGATACGTTTTTTCGAGCATTGGGGTTATGGTAGTTGCACTTTTTGTGGGAGTAATCGGGGGCGCCTATGGTATCGGCGGAGGGGCTCTTATGGCTCCCTATCTTATTTCCGTTCTCGAACTTCCCGTCTATATTGTTTCCGGAGCGGCGCTTTGTTCCACATGGGTTACATCCATCCTGGGTGCTATAATCTATGCCGTTGGGCCTCTCTCAACCCCATCCGCTCAAACATCTCCTGACTGGTTGCTGGGCGCTCTTTTTGGATTGGGTGGCTTTGCGGGAACCTACTTCGGCGCATGGCTACAGAAATATCTTCCATCTTCCTGGATAAAGGCCGTGCTAGGACTAATCATCGTTTATATCGCCGTTAGGTATGTATCACCCATGGTGATGAGTTTTATTGCTTCTTAAAAACGTTGATTTCACCGGGAAATCCTAGCCCTCCCTCTCTGGGAGGGCTTCTTTTTTGGTCGGGATAATCTATAAGCTCGTTGAGTTGGATTGAATATCCATTTCAAGTGTATTATAGTCAATAAGACAGGAGATCTATTGTGATGCGGTTTCCTGGAGATAACGAGAATCTTTCGAATTAGAAGGGAGTTCCCTTCGAATTAGAAAGGAGCAGATCACATTATGGCTATTCTTCGGATATGCACTTACCCGGATCCAGTGCTTCGGGAAAAGGCTCAGCCCATAAGCCAGATCGACCGAACTGTAAGGAAGCTTGCCGACGATATGGCAGAAACGATGTATGCCGCACCCGGTATTGGTCTTGCCGCCAATCAGGTGGGTATTACTAAAAGACTTATCGTGCTTGATCTTCAGGATAGAGAAGGACAGCGAGGCCTTATTGTGCTGGTCAATCCCGAAATTGTGCAGGCTTCTGGGTCAATTAAACACGAAGAAGGTTGTCTCAGCGTGCCTGGATTTTATGCAAAGGTGAGTCGCTTTGGGCGAGTCCTTGTTCGAGGGCTGAATCTGGACGGAAAAATGGTTGAAATAGACGCCGAGGGACTACTTGCAGTTGCGCTCCAGCACGAAATTGATCATCTTGATGGGAAGCTTTTTGTGGATCGCCTCGGTCCTGTGGGAAGGGAACTTTTCAAGCGTAAATGGAAAAAGCGTCAGGAAGCAGAACATGCAGCATCATAAAGTTCCTTCTGTTGTTTTCTTTGGCACACCCGAATTTAGCCTGCCCGCTCTTGAGGCTTTGTCTAAGGTGGAGGTTTCGATTCCCCTTGTGGTTACTGCGCCAGATCGCCCTAAAGGTAGAGGCCTTCACCTTACTCCTCCGCCGGTTAAAAACTTTGCGCTTTCGCTTGGTTTGAAAGTGTTTCAACCAGAAAAGTTAAAAGATCCTGAGACAATCAAGGCAATTCTTGACTGCAAACCCGATGTTCTGGTTGTGGTGGCTTACGGAAAGCTTATCCCGCCAGAGCTTTTTCAGGCTGTTCCCTTTGGAGCAATTAACATTCATCCTTCGCTTCTGCCAAAGTATCGAGGCCCCGCTCCTATCCAGAGAGCAATTCTTGCCGGTGAAGAAATAACGGGCGTTACCATTATGCTTATAGATGAGGGGCTCGATTCTGGACCTGTTCTGGCTTCTAAAACTATCCCTATTAAGCCTTTTGAAACAGCTGGTGAACTTTCGGAAAAACTCGCCCGTGAAGGAGCAGGACTGCTTGTGGAGACTCTTGGTAGGTGGCTCCGTGGAGAAATAACTCCTAAGACTCAAAATCATAGTGAAGCAACCTTTGCTCCCGCTATCCAAAAGGAAGAAACCAGAATTGACTGGAATCGTTCTGGACGTGATGTTATTAACCTCTGCCGAGCTTTCGATCCCACGCCAGGAGCATACACTATGTTTAAAGGCAAGCGGATCAAGTGCTTTGGTGTGAGAAAAGCCCTGGTGAATTTTCCCGATTCGGAACCAGGTAAAGTGATGGGGATTAGCGAAGATGGGCTTCTCGTATGCGCTGGCGATGGGGATGTAGTAAGCGTGGGGTTTCTGCAGATGGAAGGCAAAAAGCGCCTTCCTGCTAATGAATTCGTAAAAGGTATGCCGAATATTATCGGTTTTAGGTTAGGTGAATGATCGTGGAAGAGACAAAGGAAGCAATTTCTCAATACGGCGCCAAATCCTCTGATAAAAAGCTGTTTCTTTTGCTTGTCATCTTTACGGCTTTTCTTGTTCTTTCTATCCTTGGTCTTTCCTACATTGTGCCAAGCATAGGTCTTTCAGCCTTTCCCGATCCGGTACGATGGGTCTTCCTGGGAGCGATTGCCGCTATTGGCGGCTTTTTTATCGTGGTCTTTGGTTTCCTTACGACGGTTATTATTCTCGGAAGAGATGTTTCAATTCCATACGCCAAAAAGCTTCGATCAATTGCCATCAAGTATTTTCTCCCTATTTTTATCGTCGTCGGACGTTTACTGGGGCTTCCAAAAGAACGGGTTCAGCATGCCTTTGTGGCCATAAATAACGAACTGGTGCTTTCAGCCTGTCGAAATGGTCGAGCGCCCGAGCGAATCCTGCTTCTTATGCCTCACTGTCTGCAATACAGTGAGTGTCCGGTAAAAGTAACCTATCGTGCCGAAAACTGTAAGCGATGCGGTAAGTGTCCGATAAAGCGGCTTCTCGAACTTGCCGAGGAGTATGGAGCGAAGCTTGCTGTGGCAACGGGTGGAACTATCGCTCGGAGAGTAGTTAAGGAGACGAGGCCAGATCTCATTATCGCTGTTGCCTGCGAGCGAGATCTTACAAGTGGTATCCAAGACACGGTGCCACTACCGGTTTACGGCATATTTAATCGACGTCCCCATGGTCCCTGTTTTAACACTCAGGTAGATTTGGAAGCTGTGGAGATGGTGCTCAGGGAAGTTCGAAATATAGGCAAGAAATCGGAAAAGGATCAGAAGGAAAAGTTGGCTTGTCTTTCCGAAAAGACTACCTCGTCCGATAATGTTCTTAATCAGGAAAATTCCGAGGCAAAATGACGGCAAGAATGGCAGCTTATCAGGCTCTTCTCCATCTGGAAAAGCGTAGAATTCACCCCGATGAGGTTTTACGGACAACGTTTTCACGCTACGGTCATTTGAGCCAGGCTGATAGGGCTCTCACAACGGAGCTTGTTTACGGGACCATACGCTGGCAAGGGCGTTTGGATTGGTACATCAGGCAATTAAGTCGAACGCCGATGGAAAAACTGGAAAGTTCCGTCAAGATTCTTCTTAGATTAGGACTCTACCAGCTTTTTTTTCTTGACCGAGTTCCTTCCTACGCTGCGGTGAACGAAACGGTAAAGATCGCCCGAGCCACCCATCCACGTCACCTTGTGTCCTTTATAAATGCGATCCTGAGGAAAGCGTCTGAGAAATCTCATGAAGACTGGTCTTTTCCTGATATGAATCGTGAACCTGTCAAATATCTTGCTGTGATGACGTCTCATCCCGAATGGGTTATAGAAAAGCTCCTGAAGACTATGAGCTATGATGAAGTGAGGGCTTTCTGCGAGGCTAACAACAGGGTGGCGCCGCTGATAATTCGGGTTGAAAAAAATAAAGGCGTGAACCGGGATGATGTAATCAACTGGTTTGAAAAAAACTATCCTGATGCGGATGAAATTTTACCAACTCGGTATGCTCCCTGGGGAGTGATTGTTAAGGGTTTGAGGAGCGACATATCTGAGACCGAACTTTACAAAGCTGGCGTCATTCAGGTGCAGGATGAAGCTTCTCAGCTTATCGCATACCTTGTGGATCCAAAGCCGGGCGAAAGAGTGCTCGACCTTTGCTGTGGTTTTGGAGTTAAATCGGCTCAACTTGCTTCCCTTATGGAAGACAAGGGAGAAATTGTTGCTGTGGACGTTTCTGCATGGAAGCTTGAAGCTCTGCAGGAAAATATGGCTCGGTTTGGAATATCCATTGTTAAACCCCTTCACGGTGATATTCTGGAACTTGATCCTGAGAAAATTGGGCTTTTTGATCGAGTCCTTCTCGATGCTCCCTGTACGGGCTGGGGCACTGTAAGGCGAAATCCTGACATAAAATGGAAGACTCACCCCCGGGATCCCTGGCGTATGGGAAAACTCCAGAAAGAACTTCTCGGTAAGGCGGCGCAGTTTGTCCGGCCTGGAGGCACTCTTACCTATTCTACCTGTTCTGTTTTCCCAGATGAAAACGACCAGGTTGCTGCCAGTCTTAGGGAAACTATGGAGTGGGAAGAAGTTCCGGTAAGAAACCTTTTGGAGATGGCTCATGTGCAGAATGCCGATTTTCTCACAGACGGAAACTTTTTCAGAACATGGCCTCATATCCACGGAATGGACGGATTTTTTGGTGTAACGTGGCGTAAAATTTAAAAAAAGCGGCAGGAGATGAAAGAGATGCGATCACTCAGGCATGTTATTGCTCCGTCTATTCTATCCGCTGATTTTGCGAGACTTGGAGAAGAGGTTTCTGCAATTGAAGCAGCTGGAGCAGACTGGATTCATATAGACATAATGGACGGTAATTTTGTCCCCAATATTACCATTGGACCTGATGTGGTAAGAGCTATCAGACCATATTCAAGACTTCCCTTTGATGTCCATCTGATGGTGGAATCTCCAGAACGGTATGTTCGAGCCTTTGCCGATGCTGGGGCGAGTCTGATCACAGTTCATGTTGAAGCGACCAAACATCTTCATAGGGTTGTTCAGCAAATTCGGGCGGCGGGGGCAAGGCCTGGGGTTTCAATCAACCCTGGAACGCCAATTTGTGCGCTGGACGGAATTCTCGAGGAAGTGGACATGGTGCTGGTGATGTCCGTAAATCCAGGCTTTGGTGGCCAGGCATTCATTCCGTCGGTTATTCCAAAAATTAAAGCTCTTAGAGACCGACTCATATCACTTGGCCGTCCTGTGTTAATAGAAGTCGATGGTGGAATTAATGCTGACAACATCGATAAGTTGGCAGCAGTTGGAGTAGATATTTTTGTGGCTGGAACGGCTGTGTTTGCTGACGGTAAGTATCGAGAAAATATCGAGCTTCTAAGAAAAAAGGCTCGTGCCGCCGTAGAATCTTGATTTTGGTGTTATTATTCGTAGAAAGCGTATTATGTCGGTTAACCGAACCTTTTTGTAAACAGCGTGTTGTTGGTTTGGTGAACTGTTGAATGCATTAATATCAATTACCGAAAAAATTAACAGGATCTGCTGTGAATAATAAAGCTTCAAGCTGGACTGTGTGGGTATCAACGGCTGGAGGACTTGGTTTACTTCCTACTATGCCTGGGACATGGGGGACTCTTGCGGGAGTGTTTATTCATGCTTTGGGAAGATGGATTTTTTCATCAGCTTTATCGGAACGACTTTTTATCGGGCTGGTTATGATTGGGATTTTCTGTGCCAGTTTAGTTGCGTTTCCAAGGGCATGTCTGTTATGGAATGAAAAAGATCCCAGAAAATTTGTCCTGGACGAAGTTGTCGGTTATCTTGTTGTTCCACTAGTTCTTGGGAGAAGCCTTTCCTTTTGGGTTACGGCTGTAGGAGGCTTTTTCCTGTTTCGTTTCTTTGATGTTGTTAAGCCCCCTGGTGCTCGATATATGGACCGACGGGAGGATTTCATAGGTGTAATGTTTGATGATATTATAAGTGGTGTCTATGCCTCGGCTTGCCTTGCTCTGTTGTGTTTTTTTCTCAAAATAAAGTGATACAAGATTGCCAGCAAGTGAGCTTATTCGTCAGAATTTTCTGCAAGCCAGATGAATCGCTTGATAAGAAACAAGCACCGGTCGCAGAATAAAACTGGGATTTTGTCGAGCATATCAATACGAGAACTGAACTTCATAAGACAGTTTTCGTCATCACAATGATACAGAGAAAAAACATGGCCTATCTCGTGGAGAGCCACTTTAACGATTCGCTCGTAAAATATGTTCTCTGGCACAGATTCTCCTCTTTCCCCCCTTTGAAGTCTTGCTGTGGATACGATGGCAGTTCTTCCCCCAAGCTGAGCTTCTCCAAAAACATAGGTAAATACCGGAATACATATGTCAACGCCAGTAATGCCCACAATGCAAACGTGATTTGATGAGACCTTTTCGATAGCTTTCAAGATAATACCTGCGTCATACTGACGGCGATCCAGCAAGAAGCTTTCTTCAGGGATTTCAATCTTTCCGATAATATCAACGGGAACATTGAGGATGCCCTGTATTGAAGCCGCAACAACCTTGGGAATGAGAGTCCCCAGCTTGCCAACACTTACTACGCCGATGATCCCAGGTCTTTTCACTTTCATCTTTACTGTGTTTGGGTGGCAGGGGGAGAAAGTTGATACTTCTTTATTTTGGCGTGCAGAGTTGTGCGATTCACGCCTAAAATTTTGGCTGCTTTGCTTATATTCCAGTCGGTTTCATTAAGAATCTTCTCAATGTGCCGCCGTTCAACCTCCTCTAAAGACTTAGGCTCTTCGGATACGTCGTGAACTAATTTTTGACGTAAGAGAAAGGCGAAATCGTCCTTGGTTAATACTCGAGACTTAGCCAGAACAACAGCCCGTTCCACGGCATTTTCAAGTTCCCTAACATTCCCAGGCCAGTCATAAGATGTGAGGAGATTAAGAGCGTCTCTGGATATTGTTGTAACGGGTTTGTTGGTTTCTCGCCTGAATTTTTGGAGGAAATGCTGGGCAAGAAGAGGAATATCCTCCTTTCTTTCTCTTAAAGGAGGCACGCGGATTTCAATTACGTTTATGCGGAAGAAGAAGTCCTTTCGGAAGCGTCCCTGGCGGATTTCTTCTTCAAGGTCTTTGTGCGTAGCCGAAATAAAGCGAAAATCCACAGGTATATATTCTCGCCCGCCAACTCGCTGAAACCGTTTTTCTTCCAGAACACGAAGAAGATCAACCTGCATCTTGAGAGGGATTTCTCCTATTTCGTCTAAGAACAGAGTCCCACCATGGGCTATTTCGAGTCGCCCCTTACGAGCCTTTATGGCGCCTGTGAATGCTCCCGCTTCGTGTCCAAAAAGCTCGGTTTCAAGTAGCCCTTCCGGGAAAGCGCCACAGTTTATGGCAATAAAGGGACCAAAACGGCGAGAGCTTTTTGCATGAATCGCCTTTGCTATTAGTTCTTTACCTGTTCCGGTTTCTCCCTGGATCAGGACAGGGGAATCAACAGCGGCTACTTCATCTATCATTTCAAAAAGCTTTTGCATACAGGCTGCTGCACCAATTAACTCTTGATAACGAGTGCGTTTTGATACCTGTTCTTTCAGAAATATGTTTTCGTCTATCAATTTTTTTTGCTGGAGAAGTTTTTCAACAAGCAGCACAAGATGTTCTGGTTCAAAAGGTTTCATCAGATAGTCACTTGCTCCAAGCTTCATGGCTTCCACAGCCGTTTCAACAGAGCCGTATGCCGTAATCATTACGACAAGGGTATGAGGGTAAAGTTCCTTAAGGCTTTTCAGCACATCTATTCCGCTCATGTCGGGCATTTTGATATCAAGGAAAACCAGGTCGTAATCTTTCTCTTTGAGACGTTTTAAAGCCTCCGTTCCACTTGATGCTGGGTCCACATCATAACCGCTCTTTTTGAGCCATCCTATGAGGGATTCCCGAACAATTAGTTCATCATCAACCACCAGGATTCTAATATGCCCCATGAGGCTTTCTCCTTAGACCATAATATCGTCTATTTTAGGCTCCGAACAGGGTAGCCGCACAATGAAGTCCGAACCCTTACCAGGTTCGCTCACCACATAAATACTTCCCCTATGTTCTTTGATAATGCCGTAAACCACCGATAAGCCAAGTCCCACGCCCTTGTCTTTACCCTTTGTGGAAAAAAACGGCTCAAATATCTGAGATATGAGCTCTTTTGGGATACCTACACCGGTATCAATTATGTCAATACGTATTTGATTTCGGGATTCCTCATAGGCGCTTTTAATAGTCAAGGTTCCACCGTTAGGCATAGCTTCAACGGCGTTAAAAACGAGATTTATAAGGCATTGTTGAATCTGCCCAGGATCGCCGTAAACCTGGGGGAGATTTTCTGCAAGTTCTGTTACGATGTTAATTTGCTGTAAGTCCATTTTGTGTTTGCTCAGGAGTATAACTCGCTGAATGAGCTCGTTAATGTCGAAGTATCGGCGTTCCATTTTCTGCTGGCGAGCAAAAGAAAGGAGGTTGCTGACGATGCTACTACAGCGAGCCGATTCCTGGTCTATAAGCTGGAGATAGTATAAAAATTGTTGCCGTTCTGCTTCGTCCAAGGGTGTGGGATCTTCGAAGCGGTTTTTCATAAGTCGAGCAAGAGCGTGGATGCCCGAGAGAGGATTATTAATTTCATGAACCGCACTTGCTACAAGTTTTCCAAGCGCAATCATTTTATCTTCGTGAATAAGCCGGGCTAGGTCTTTTTTAAATGCTCTCGTTTTTTGCTCGACCTTTTTTTCTAGTTCGTCCGTAATATCTCGGACAATTTCAAGTACTGCTTCGACTGTTCCCTTTGGATTCTTCAATGGAACGGTGCTGATTTCGCAATATCTTACGATGTTGTTTCGATCTACATGTTCATGAATGGCATGGCCTGTTCCACCTGTTTCTATACATTCTTTCAGGGGGCAGTGGACGCCGTGAGCATTGCAAGGTTCGGCAAACCTGTGAGTGATCTGGTAGCAAGGTTTTCCAATAACGTCTTCTTTTCTCATCCCGAGCCATTCTAGAAGAGCATCATTTACATCCAGGACTTTCATATCGGGCTGCATGAGCATCACTCGATCGCGTATGCTCGAAAAAATCGTTTCCACAATGCTTTCTATAAGCGCCAGCTGCCGTTCTCGAAATAGCCGTTCTTCCTGGAGTTGTATTAGATCTATGAAAAGGCGTGATATGGTTGTTCCCAGAACCTTTACAGTAGGATGTCCTTCATTTGCAAATTCTTTGAGGAGTTCCTCTCGGCCGGTAAGGTCTATGACCAGATCTAGCTCCGGAATGTTATAAAGTTCCTTAGTATCATTGAAAGTTGGGATGTTTTTTTCTTTGGCAAGCTGAACTCCCACAGCTTGTTCATTGGGATCAACAACAGCGACAATTTCTGCATTGAGCCAGGGAAACCGCTCAGCGTCGATCATCTCAAGTAAGGATCTGCATCGTCGGCCTCCCCCGATAATGGCAATCCTCATAAGCTTTTTGCCATTTTTTTCGCCATCTTGAGTTGATTTCTGCTGTTCAGGATGTGTTAATGATGATGAGAGATCGACTTTTTTGTTTCTTTTTTTGGAGTCGCTTTTTACTCTTCCCATCAAGTTTTAACTTCCTTTTTGTCGGGATTTTTCAGAGTGATGCGATTTTCATCACTCTGTATAAAAATTCAACACTTTTTAGAGCCTACCTGTCAACGATGAATTTGGTTTCTCCCGTAAATACTAGGTTTCAAGAGACTTAACTCTTGTGGCATGAATGTTGCTGTAACTGAAAAGTGGATAGCTAAAGGGAGGAATTAAAAATGAAGGCCAAGAAGAAAACCAGGCAGGTAGTGTTTGGGATTCAGGAGCAACAATGTATTTGGGCGAAGGCAGGAGTCGTTAATTTTAAGATCTGCCACAACGCTTACGACTGCACGACCTGCTCTTTTGATAAAGCCATGCAGAGAGCTACCCGTGAAGGAGATGCCTTTGGAAGCTGGCGTGAGGAAATGTTACGGAATGAGCCTCAAAAAATCTGCAGACACATGATGAGCGGCAACGTTGGGTTGAGAACCTGTAGCTATGCCTATGACTGTGCCAGGTGCGAGTTCGATCAGGGAATGTATGAGCGTCAGCTTATGGAATTCCCCGGAGTAGTAAACATTCTCATGGTGGCAGGTTTTGGCCTGGCGATTGACTATTTCTATCATCCCGGTCATACCTGGGCTAGAATCGAACACGGGGGACTTGTGAGAGTGGGAATGGACGACTTTGCCTGGCGTTTACTGGGATTTCTCGATGAGGTGCGTTTGCCCGAAATTGGTATGCAGGTAACCGCTTCTCATAAAGGATGGGTTGTACGACGAGAAGAAAAAATTTCGCCGCTCCTTTCGCCCGTGAGCGGTACTGTAATCGCCCGCAATTATAAAGCCATGCTTGATCCTGATCGTGCTAAGGATGACCCCTATGGAGAAGGTTGGCTCCTTATGATTGAACCAGATGATCTTAACTCTATTTCCGAATCCTTGATGTATCGTGAAGGTGCTGAAAATTGGTTGAGAATGGAAGCTCGAGAACTGGATGCGATTGCTGAAGAACTTTACGGTATGGCTCTTGCCGCAACCGGTGGTGAAAGACCCGATGATATTTACGGCAATTTAAAGTCTATTGGCTGGGATCGATTGGTTGGAAAATTCTTGATTCGCAAAAATGCCGGATTATAATGTTGAATATACAAGGCCAGATTGAAAAAGCTGGAACTAAAAAATGCGCGATGAAAAGTATGATGATTTTAGGAGGGGATTAAAGATTTTTACGAGCCACGCCATCTTGTATTTTTGTTGGAGGGAAAGTTGCCATGATGGAAGGTAGAGTTGGTCAGGTACAGCAGGAATCTCCAAAAGAGATTAATTTCTTTCTGGCGGAAGAAATTACTAGAGAGACAGGTAATCCTATACTTTCCTGTTTTCAATGCAGAAAATGCACCAATGGTTGTCCGCTGACCTTTGCGATGGATTATTATCCCGATCAGATTATACGGCTGATAATACTTGGGCAAGAGGAAGAAGCTTTAAATAGCCGCACCATCTGGGTTTGCTCTTCCTGTGAGACCTGCACAACGAGGTGTCCAAACGGGATAGATATCGCCGGGGTTATGGATTACCTGAAGCAAAAAGCTCATAAGCGAGGGTTGGTAAATTATAAGAACAATCCGAGTTATGCGTTCCAGAAAGTGTTTCTTGATAATGTTCTTAAAAATGGAAGAGTTCATGAGCCAAAAATTCTTTCCGATTATCTTTTTAAATCAGGGGCATGGAAGCAAAAGCTGGAAGATGGATCAATCTGGCGTGATGTTAAACTGGGACTGTTTCTCTTAAGGAACCGCAGGATGAGACTGTTTCCACCTAAATTCAAAACTAATGGACATAAGTTTGTTAACTCTGAAAGGAACTAATCAAAGGGGTTGTCGCTATGGCTCAGGTTACTCTATATCCGGGTTGTTCTCTTGAAGGGACGGCTCAAGATTACCGTGATTCCCTTGAGGTTGCTTGCTCTCGTTTGGGAGTTGAGCTTGTTGAACTCGAGGGGTGGACTTGTTGTGGAGCAACTTCGGCTCACAGCTTAGATGAAATTATCGCTCTGGAGCTTCCTGCAAGAAATCTCGTACTTGCAGAAAAAAAGGGTCTCGATGTGGTCGTTCCCTGCGCTCTCTGCTTTAATCGACTCAAAACCGCAGAAAAACACCTTCTTAATAACACGCACCCGGAACTTACGAAGAAATATCCTTTCCGTGGAACGATCAAAATTTACGATCTTCTTTTTTACCTTACAACTCCTGAAATGCTTGATAAAATCTCCTCTCTTATTCAAAAACCGCTTGAAGGTTTGAAACTCGTCTCATACTACGGCTGTCTGGTAAATCGTCCCCCGAGAATTACAGACGCTAAGAATCATGAAAACCCAACACAAATGGATCAATTGGTAGAAGTGCTGGGAGCTACCCCGATTGATTGGCCCTTTAAAACCGATTGTTGTGGCGCGGGACATACGGTGGCTCGTCCCGATCTCGTTTTCGCCCTTGTCAAAAGACTTTACGATAGAGCTCTGGCTCAGGGAGCAAACGGCATAGTGGTTTCGTGTCAGATGTGCCACGCCAACCTTGATATGTATCAGGACCAGATTTCGGAATATTTTGGCGAACGCTACCGAATTCCTATATTCTATTTCACCGAGCTTATAAATCTCGCTCTTGGAGATGAACGCCAGATTAGCTGGCTTTCTCGCCATGTAGTTGATCCGATCCCAACTTTAAAGGAGTGTGGATTGTTATAAGATTAGCTTTCGCAATTAACAATCGAATGTGCTAAATAAAATCCTGCTATCTCGCTAAATTTGGATAGCAGGATTTTTTATTTCCAAAGAGGGGAACCATGGAAACAGGGCTTGATAAAGGTGGTAAACGTTCTGTAGCAGTTGTCGGTGGTGGCATTGCCGGAATACAGGCAAGTATCGAACTCGCCAATAGTGGTTTTCACGTGTATCTCATAGAAAAAGACATCAGCATTGGTGGCGTAATGGCCCAGTTGGATAAAACCTTTCCTACCAACGATTGTTCAACCTGTATGATTTCCCCAAGATTTCTCGAAGTTAATGCTCACCCTAATATCGAAATTATAACACGCGCTGAAGTTCTGGGACTTGAAGGATCTCCGGGTAATTTTACTCTCAGGGTTCGTAAATTCCCTCGATTTATTGATGAAAATCTCTGCACATCCTGTGGACAGTGCGCCAGCGTTTGTCCCATTGATGTTCCCGATACTTTTAATCAAGGGCTTTCTTCCAGAAGAGCGGCTTACAAACATTTTCCCCAGGCTATTCCTTCGGCTTATGCCATTGACAAAACCGGGACAGCTCCTTGTAAGGCAGCATGTCCTGCCGGGATAAGTATCGAAGGTTTTATCGCTCTTATTCGCAAAGGGCTTTATAACGAAGCCATCAAGTTAATTAAACGAGATAATCCGTTCCCGGCTGTATGCGGTCGAGTCTGTCCTCACCCCTGCGAAACTGCCTGCTATCGTGGAAGGCAGGACGAACCCATAGCAATCGAAAAGCTAAAACGATTTGTAGCAGATCTGGATCTGTTCTCATCAAGCCCTTACCTTCCAGAGAAAAAGCCACCGAAGGGTAAGAGAGTTGCCGTGGTTGGAGCCGGTCCTGCTGGACTCACGGCGGCTTACTACCTTGCCGTTGAAGGTTATGAAGTGGTCGTTTTTGAAGCTCTTGAGAAACCCGGTGGCCTTCTTCAGTATGGTATCCCTTCTTTTAGACTAGATCGGGATGTGGTGCGCAGAGAAATCGAAATAATCGAACGGTTGGGAGTTAAAATTCAAACCGGTATGGCCTGGGGGCGTGATTTCTCCCTTTATCAACTTAAGCAGCAGGGATTTGATGCGATCTTTGTTGGAGTGGGGGCATGGGAGCCTGTGCCTCTTGGTATCCCGGGAGAGAATCTAAGAAACGTCTGGGCAGGAATAGATTTTCTGAGAGTCGTTTGCTGTGGAGGCCGACCCGTTGTGGGTAAGCAAGTAGCGATAATCGGAGGAGGAAGTGTTGCGATCGATGCTGCCCTGACAGCTAGAAGACTTGGCGCAGAAAAAGTGACCATACTTTACCGTAGAAGCAAAGCCGAAATGCCTGTTGTTTGGGAAGATCTTGAGGAAGCTGAAGAAGAAGGCATTCACATCGAGTACTTAGCGGGATGTGTTGAAATTTTAGGAGACAGAGAAGGTAAGGTTAGGGGACTCAGATGTATTAGAATGAGACTTGGAGAACCGGACGAAAGTGGAAGACGTCGCCCTATTCCTATTGAAGGAAGCTTTTTTGAAATAGAGGCCGACACAGTAATCGGAGCTATAGGCCAGCGGCCAAGGTTTCCAATGCTTGACCTAGAACCACCCGAGACGCGCCTGAAACTTGATAGGTGGGGCACCATCTGGGTTAATCCTAAAACTTATGAAACATCCGTTCCTGGCGTATTTGCCGCCGGTGACGCCGTTTTAGGACCTGCAACGGTCGTGCTGGCTATCGGATCGGCTAAAGAAGCCGCCATATCAATTGATCGTTTCCTTCGAGGTGAAGATCTTTCAGAAGGGAGAGACTTCTTTCTACCAGTTCCAGAAAAACCTTTCCGTATAAAGCCTCGAAAGCGACGAGTAAAGTATTCAAAAATTCCTCTGGAAAAACGGCTGCAGTCCTTTGATGAAGTCTTTCTGGGATTTTCAGAAGAAGAAGCTCGTCGAGAAGCTGAGAGGTGTCTTGAATGCGGTATTTGCTCTGAATGCTACCGATGTGAAGATGTTTGCATGGTTAATGCGGTTAAGCACAGGATGAAACCGGAAGAGTTTGATCTTTCCGTGTCGGGAGTGGTTGTTGCTCCTGGGTTTAAAACCTTTGACCCACTTCTTAAGCAAGAATACGGTTACGGTAGATATGCCAACGTTGTTACCAGTCTTGAATTTGAAAGAATGCTTGCCGCTTCGGGTCCAACGGGAGGAGAAATAAGATGTCCCAAGGATGGGTCTCACCCGAAACGGATCGCCTGGATTCAGTGTGTTGGCTCAAGAGACGCTTCTGTTGGGCGTGAATATTGCTCAGGGGTCTGTTGCATGTACGCCATGAAGCAGGCCATGGTCGCAAAGGATCATGACCCCGAGGTGGAATCTACCATTTTCTTCATCGATATTAGAGCGATGGGAAAGGGGTTTGAACGATATTATGAACGAGCAAGGAAACAGTATGGCGTCAGGTTCATAAAAAGCAGTATATCTCGCATTGTAGAAGCTCCAGATGGTGGCAAGATAGAAGTTTCCTATGTCGATGAATCTAATGAATTTATAACGGAGACATTCGATCTAGTAGTGCTTTCTGTCGGGGTTGTTCCATCACCGTTGACCGAAGATCTTGCTAGAAAGCTTGGTCTTCAAACCGATCGCTATGGTTTTATCGTGACCGATCCCTTTGATGTTGTTAAGACTAACCGCCCAGGCGTTGTGGTGTGCGGCATGGCGGAAGGCCCTAAAGATATACCGGATTCTGTTGTGCAGGCGTGTTCTGCTGCGGCTTCCATTCAGGAATTTGATTCTGTCAAAGGCTGTCACCCCGAACGCAGTGAGGGGTCTCCTCACATAAGATTCCTCGGCACTTCGTGCCTCGGAATGACAAGGAGGACGAATATCCCTAGGGAGCCTGAGGCTTACAAAACCGAGGCAGATAAGTCCCCATCTGAACCAGAATCGCCTGTCCGTTCTCACGCTTTAGATGTTATTGATGAATCGCCGAGAATAGGTGTTTTTGTCTGCCATTGTGGAATAAATATCGCCGGAGTGGTGGATGTAAAGGCTGTTGCTCAATACGCTCGCTCCTTGCCGAACGTTGTGGTTGCTGAAGACCTTCTTTTTGCATGTGCTTCCGATGGAACGAAACGAATTAAAGACGCCATTAAAGAACATAACCTGAACCGTGTTGTGGTAGCATCCTGTTCTCCTAGAACTCATGAACCTCTTTTCCGAAATGTTATAGAAGATGCGGGAGTGAACAAGTATCTCTTTGAAATGGCGAACATTAGAGACCAGTGTTCCTGGGTTCATGCTGATAATCCCCAGAAGGCCACAGAGAAAGCAAAAAATCTGGTCAGGATGGCAGTAGCGAAGGCTCGCCTCCTTGAGCCTCTTGAAGATCTTCGCCTTCCAATTCATCAGAGCGCTGTGGTAGTGGGTGGTGGTCCTTCTGGTATGGTTGCGGCTTTACAGCTTGCTCGCCAGGGATACCCTGTAACAATTGTAGAAAAATCTTCAAAACTTGGGGGTAATGCTTCCCAGTGGCACTATGTGCATCACTCGGGCGCTCCGGTTCAGGACTACGTGAAAGGGATCATTGATGAAGTAACCCGCACAGAATCCATTCATGTGTTACTTAATGCCGAAGTGGTGCGCTGTGAAGGACGACCAGGAGCTTTTCTCCTGACCGTTCAAAAGAACGGTGGAAAAGAGCAGGAGATTTTGACGGCTGGTTCTATCATTATCGCCACCGGAGCTAAGGAATATCCAGGGCGGGACTACCTGCGTGGAAGTGATCCGCTGGTGCTTACTCAACGTGAATTTCAAAGGGCCATGGCGATTAATGATCCTATTCTGAAAGACGTCCGAAATATTGTAATGATTCAGTGCGTTGGTTCTCGTAATGCAGAACATCCGTATTGTAGCCGTATTTGCTGTACAACTGCTGTTGCCAATGCCATCTGCTATAAAGAGATGTGCCCCGATGCTCGGATCACAATACTCTATAGAGACGTTAGAACCTTTGGGCATAAGGAACTTCTGTATGCAGAAGCTCGAGCTATGGGCATAAGGTTTCTGCGGTTCAGCGAAGATGCTCCACCTGAAGTTACTCGGCTTTCGGTCGCCTTGCCCACCACTGTAGAGGGGAATAAGGATAGCGGTAATAGGGGACATGAAAAACCGGGAGTTTTTCGCGTTCGCTATGAGGATCCTGTGCTTAAGGAGACTCTATGGATTCCTGCTGACCTGATTGTTCTCAGTACAGGCATTGTTCCGTCTGAAGAAAACGAAAAGATTTCTAAGATTTTTAAACTTAGTCTCGATCCTGACGGATTTCTTTTGGAGGCTCATATTAAGCTTAAGCCCATAGATACGGCAACTCCTGGCATATTTATATGCGGGTTGGCTCAAGGACCAAAGTTTCTCGAAGAATGTATTACTCAGGCTAAAGGGGCTGCCGCTCGTGCATCAACATTTCTGAGACAAAGATTTCTTACAGTTGGTGGAGCCGTATCGGTAGTGAATCCTGAATTATGTAGCCGCTGTCTCACCTGCGTTAGAACCTGTCCCTATGGAGCACCTTCCATAATCGAGCAGAACGGACGGTCAACAGCTTTTATAGACCCGGCTGTTTGCCAAGGTTGTGGTGCCTGTGTTTCAGCCTGCCCTGGCAAGGCGATAGAGCTAAAACTCTATACCGACCAGCAGATTCTTGCCAAGGTTAAGGCTTTGAGAGAATGTTCGTCAAAAAACTAGGAGGGAGCATTCTGCCGTATAGCATTTTCTACTTTTCTGGCTATTAAATGCCGCAAGGGCTGCCAACCCGAACGATGTAGGGGGCAGGCCTATGTACCTGCCCTGATGTGGGCAACCACACAGGGTTGCCCCTACGTGCCTCGGACTGACAAGGAGAACGAATATCCCTGTGGTTTTTGTAGTTCGTAACCTAAGGTGTTACCAGGATTTTGCCCCGTCCTTTGTCAAGCACATAGCCGATGATTGCAGAGGCTGTAAGACCCTTGGACTTGAGATTTGCCACAAGCTCGGATGCTTCCGATTGTGGAAGGCTTAGCAAAAGTCCTCCAGAAGTTTGAGGATCGGCAAGAAGGTCGATGAGGACTGGATCAACGGATGGGTTTATTTCAAGTTGATGAGAACAAAAGTTTCGATTGGCGTAGCTTCCTGCAGGAATAATTCCCATGGATGCCAGGTCATAGGCTCTGGGTAGTATCGGAACGGAAGAAGCACGGAGTTCTATAATTACCTGACTTGCCATGGCCATTTCCAGAAGATGTCCCAGAAGTCCAAAGCCCGTTACATCCGTGCAGCCGTGAATTGTAAAGTTTCTGGCAATTTCAGAGGCGGTTTTGTTGAGAGTAGCCATCCATTCCGTAGCTTCAAACATGTCATCTTCAGAAATGAGTTTTCCTTTAAGTGCCGTTGCAAGAATACCTGTTCCAATAGGCTTTGTTAAAACGATAGCATCTCCTGGCTGTGCTCCAGCGTTTGTAAGAACCTTCTTGGGATCTATAATGCCCGTTACGGCTAAGCCGTATTTGATTTCATCGTCTTCTACGCTGTGGCCACCGATAAGGACGGCCCCGGCTTCATGAATTTTGTCTAGCCCTCCTCGAAGAATTTCTTTGAGGTAGGAAAGATCCATCTTTTTTGTGGGGAAACAGACAATATTCATGGCTGTAAGCGGTGTTGCTCCCATGGCGTAGATATCGCTTAAGGCGTTAGCTGCAGCAATTCGGCCAAAGTCGTAGGGATCGTTTACCATGGGAGTAAAGAAGTCCACAGTTTGGACAAGAGCGGTGTGCTCGTTTAGGAGAAAAACTCCCGCATCGTCGGAGGTTTCCCTCCCGACAAGAATTCTTTCATCCTGCTCTACAGGCAGATCCTTCAACAATTCTGCGAGCACACCAGGCCCGATCTTGGCTGCTCAACCTGCTGCCTTTACCGTCTCTGCAAGATTTACTTTTTGTTGCTTCGTCATGTCTTAAGAATCTCCAAGGCGATCGAAGCCGGCTAGGTTATCGTTATCACCTTAGTAGCTACATCCATAGATGTGACAATGTCCAGCATGTTTGTGGTTTCGCCAACCTTTTTTTTGTCCAGAAGTCCGTAAAAATTAAGACATGTCCCGCAGACCAGGATGCTGACGCCTGATTTTTCGAGCTCCGCAAGATCCGCAAGAACGGGTGAATCATCTATAGTAAGCCGCACTCCAGAGTTGAGAAACACAAGTCTCCACAGATGGGATCCCATTTCTTTAAGAGTAGCGATAAAGTTTTTCATCAGAGCTACTCCGAGAGTGGCAGAATTATCTTTGGAGGTGTCAGCAGATAGTTCTGCCTCCTTTCCAAGACGATCGGTGGCTATGATGATAAGGGTTTTTTCAGGAGTTTTCGAAGGCGTTGGTACTGCACAGGTAAGTTCAGATGGTAAAGGTTCTGCAGGCTGTGTTTCAGCTTTATCTTTTTCGCCTGTAATCAGGAAGTCATTTCCCTCCTGGGTGGATGAAACCTTATAGCCTGAACGGCTGAGGAATCGAGTTACATTGTCACGAGCGGCAGGATTATCAACCCGCACTGTTACTTTAATCACGCCGGGTTCTTCTATTGCTTCCTTGGTTTTAAGAACCGGAGCAGGGCAGGCAAGGCCTCGACAGTCCACAAAACGTTCCATTTCATCACCTCGGTTGCAAAAATTTTTCGCTAGAATGCCTTATTAGTATCTCGGTGAAAAGAGAGGTGAGCAAATAGAAAAAGACTATGGATGATTGGATCATCTATTGAAGTATTAAATGTAACGCCAGCTCTTAGGCCTTATTTTGCTTTTTTGCCAGCAGATCTGTGATTTGCTTTACTGGATGAAAGGTTTCTCGTGGGACCTCAACGAAAACGGTTATCCACCATGCCATGGATCCATTCCATAAACCGGGATGTTCCAGGACTCTTGTTAATATTCCCTGGTGTGACTTTTCTGTTATGATGTAGGAATTTTGATCAACGAACTGGCTGAGGTTATAAGGTTTTCCTTGATGGTTCCTCAAAGCACACACTACATCCACGGGATTGAAATGAGTGGAAGCATTCCAGATGGCTACCTGGTGAGGGTCATTCAGATCAATTTGCGCCTTCTCTACAATCTGCCTCCAGATCCATCCATTTTGATCTTTTACCCAGAAGGGGCCCCCACCAGGTTGATTTAAATTTTGAACCATCCCACAAACTCGCTTGGGTCTATCAAACAGGACTTTAAGTAACCGTTTCTTTTCAGCATCGTTCAGACTGTCATAATTAGGCGGGAGAGGTTGCTTCCATTTGATCCAGACAGACTCAGCTTTAGCAATGCCGAAAGGCTCTTTTTCGAGCTCTTCAAGAGCCATATTGAAATCTTGCTCCATGGCGACAAGCACGCCACCAAGAATCTTTTTCCACCGTACTACCAGTGGTTTTATGTGGTCTTCTGCCACATTATCGACGTTTTTTATGAACACGATGTCTCCACCGAATTCCTGAAGATTTTTCAGTAAAGAGCCATGTCCACCGGGTCTGAGTAAGATTTTTCCGTCGGATGTTCGGACGAGTTCTCCCTGTTCATCAACTGCAGGGGTGTGAGTGGACGGGTGCTGGATAGAAAAAGAAATATGAGTGTTTAGTCCCTTATCGGCGAGCTTTTTAGAAATAGCTCTTGCCCGTTCCTCAAAGCGTGCTAGATGCTCTTCTGAAACCGTAAAATGTATTCGGCAGATGCCGTTTCTATCCGTTACGTAATGAACGGCTTCGAGAACATGTTCATCAAAAGCTGTTCGGACCTCTTCGCCGTAGCGGTGAAAAGGAAGGAGAGCTTTGGGCAATACGCCAAGCCCGAGCCCGTCGTGGTGACTTAGAATACCGTGAACCAAGTGTTTTAGGGGACCTTTTGCGAGTATTTCTTCCACCGAAGATCCATGAGACTTACACCAGATTTGCAGTTCCGGGAAGAAGGGGAATTGGTCTATGGATTGAAAAAACCTGAGAGCTTCTCTAAGTTCGGGCATAGTTTCAGCTCGTGAAGCCAGATCTTGCAAGGTGTTAATGGAATCTTTTCTGAAAATCGGGCACAGGCATTGAAACATCCTGGTTGCCGCTCCGGACGCTGGCACAAATTTGCTGCATCGCCCCTTTGCGGCTTCTTCTTCATAAAGCTTTATGTAGGCTTCCTGTTCTTCGTGATTTAGCGTCTCAATGCCATCGCCTAGAGTGCATGGCTTGACAAGCTCTGGGGGACATTTTCCTTTTTCGAGGATGATTCTGTAACGATTGAAAGATTCAGGATCTATTCCGTGGTCAGCAAGATAGGTAAGATCTTCCTTCGTGAGTTTCCAGCCTGCCATTTGCTTTCTTCTGCTTTCTTTTGAAACATAGCCAAAATTTATTGGGTTTTTATCGAGAACTTTTGGCCTCCTACCTTGATAACGAATTCTCCGTTTTCTTCTTCTATGAGTTGAGCGATTTGGTAGTAAGCCGGGCGCGAAAATCTAGCGTTAAAAAGCCCATTACGTATTTTGCAATAGAGCACATTTTGGTCGTTTATAAAAAGCGTTGATGGATCGAGTATTTCTTTTTCGGGAAGGTGTTTCAAGGTTATCCACAGGTTGTTGATCCCCTGCGGGGTTTCATCCCAGTCCACGCGAGTAACAACAAAGGGGGTGTCAGCAACATCTATGGAGTTAAGTTTTCCCTGCCATTCGATAAAGTAGCCGTTACCAGGGATAACCTTGAGATGTTCGTAAAAAAGCTGCAGTATGTCTTCCCTTATGATCGGGTTTCCCTGGTAGAACCAGTTTCCTTCCTCATCTACCGTTATGCCGGATGGTTCAATAAGGGTTTGCTTTTCATTCATGTCGCTTGCCCTCATGTTGTATGATTAGAAAAGCTTTTTGCTATCTAAAAGTATGGTTACCGGACCATCATTCAATATGAATACTTTCATCATTTCTCGGAATTTACCGGTGGCAACGGTTATCCCTGCGGTTCTGAGCCGTTTTATACATTCTTCATAGAGAACTTCAGCCTGTTCTGGCGGAGCAGCATCGGCAAAGGATGGGCGGCGGCCTTTGCGGCAGTCTCCGAAAAGGGTAAACTGGGAGACAACCAGGATTTCACCTCCTATGTCGAGCACTGAACGATTCATTTTCCCCTGGTCGTCTTCAAAGATACGAAGATGTAGTAGTTTGTCGACGATGTATGAAATATCCTCATCTCCATCGTTTTTTCCAACGCCGAGAAAAACAAGAAGTCCCTGACCAATAGAACCCACCACGTTCCCGTTTACTTCAACTCGAGCTTCTTTAACACGCTGCACCACTGCTCTCATGGCTTCCTGCTCCGTGGGTTACCGGTTCATTTATTCGTATAGAAGCACATTTTCTCGAAGACTGAGATATTCTTCAAGACCCTTTTGCCATTCCGCTTCGAGTTCTTCAACGGCTATTCCGGCTTCCAGTTTCTGGCGGATGTCACGGCTTCCGATAATTATATCTATTGGAAGCTTTTCCCACTCGTATTCATACGGTGGGTTTAGCCATTGAAATTCCGCTGGGTAGAATTTAATAAGCATCTGTAATAGTTCCATCCCAAACCTGTATGGTTTCCATCGGTCTTTGTTGACTATATGAATCTGAAAGCCTCCGCAGATTTTCCCACTCCATTTATCATACACCGGCTCGAAAAAAATAGGTCTGAGGAAGACTCCAAATTCACTGATGCGTTTTTCACCCCAGGAAGCAATGAAATCATAGGGACTGACAAAGGGAGCACCAACAATTGCAAAAGGTAGGGTAGTGCCTCGCCCTTCACTAACATTGGTTCCTTCCAGTAGAACTGTAGCCGGATAGAGTAGAGCTGTTTCCCATGATGGCATGTTCGGTGATGGAAACACCCAGGGAAGCCCCGTTGATGGAAATTCAGTGCGTCTGGTCCATGAATCCATAGGGACGATGGATAGATCCACATCGAGCCGTTCTTCTGAGACAATCCATCTGGCAAGTTCTCCCATTGTTAATCCATGGCGCATAGGTAAAGAATATCGTCCCACGAAGGATTGGAAGGCCGGTTCCACGATATTTCCTTCCACATCATAACCACCAATGGGGTTGGGTCTATCAAGAATTACGGCTTTTTTATCCAGGCCAGAGAGCGTTTCGAGAAAAAGCCCCATGGTTACGTAGTAGGTATAAACTCGACAGCCTACGTCTTGAAGATCAACCAGAAGGATGTCTATCTCGTTTAGCATTTCATGAGTCGGGGTTCGATGTTCACCATACAGGCTGTATACAGGTATGCCGAGGCGTGGATGGACTCCGTGGTTTGATTCCTTCATATTCGCCTGTTTTTCAGAAAAAAATCCGTGCTGTGGGGAAAAAAGGCAAACAACACGAGCGCCGATTTGCATTAGTTCTTCCGGAACTGAACGAAGATCAGAAGTGACCGACGCTTGGTGACATAGAATTCCACATCTAGCCGAAAAAAGCCATGATGGCGGGTCGGCAATAAGTTTTTCACAACCAAGAACGGTTTTCGACATTTTAAAAGCCCCTCAGACTCATTTATCCGATTAGAAATCAACGAGACCCTTTGTTTCCAGAGTTTTTAGTATTTCCTGAGCCCATTTCTCAGCAGATTCTGTTTTATTGTGGACAGGAAAGGCTGCTATTCTTCCGTTTGGAGTAACAACCAGCCTCAGAATTTCTTCTTTATTGTCAGGCGATGGAGTAAGTTCAAAAATAAATCCACCGTTTTCAAGTTCCTGTTCTCTTACCACATTAAAGGATTCGCGTAGCACCTTTTTTACTTCGGCGATGTAAATCTTGCTTGCGTAAAATTTGAGAATAGCCTTTATCTCATCAGGCCATGACTTAACTTTTTTAACATAAAAAGGGCTTGGCTCGAATTCGAATTCGCCGTCTCGGAAAAAGATCTTTCCCTGTTCGCTCTGGAGTATCGCTCCGGAAAATGTATTCATAATCTCTGGCATTCTTCCAGTCTTCTTCTTAACGTATTCTGCAAGAATCTTTGCTGCCACGGCATCAGGAATACGCTTAAGAAGAGATGTCTCCTTAAGATGACCTATAGCTAAGGGTTTTGTGTTAGCGTTCACGATTTTTTCTCCTTTCTTTCCTGACCTGAAACAGACGCTAATTATATAAGCGATTTTAGCTCAGGCACAAATTGGAAAAAGACACTGGTAACCAAATCTTCGAAAGATTAAAATTAAAAACGTCTTGCGAATGTATTGAATGGGAAAGGGGTAGAGGGAATATGGAAGTAAAATTCTCTGTTCGAGATATTCTCAGGAGTGGAAAAGAAATTAGCGGGCAAAGTGTTTGCGTTTTCGGTTGGGTGCGGACTCGCCGTGATTCCAAAGCCGGTGTGAGTTTTGTAGAAGTAAACGATGGCTCGTCGGTGAAGAATCTTCAGGTCATACTTGATCATGGCAAGTTCGGCAAACCTGGATCTTCTGAAGTTTTGTCAAAGCTCCATACCGGGGCGTCTGTTATGGTAGAAGGAGTAATCACGCCATCGCCGGGCAAGGGACAGGAAATAGAACTGGTTGCTTCTCACGTGGAAGTTTACGGAGAAGCGGATCCGTCAACGTATCCACTCCAGAAAAAACGCCATTCCTTTGAATTTCTCAGGCAGATAGCCCACCTGCGTCCTCGGACGAACACCATCTCAGCCGTAATGCGATTGCGAAGCGCCTTGAGTCATGCGATTCACGATTTCTTTAGAAAGCGAGGGTTTTATTACATTCACACTCCGATTATCACAACCAGCGATTGCGAAGGTGCCGGAGAAGTTTTCAGAGTAACTACAGGGCGAGATGGAGAGGAATTCTTCGGGCGACCGACTTATCTTACAGTAAGTGGTCAACTTCAGGCGGAAATTTACGCTCTCGCTCTCGGTAAAGTCTATACCTTTGGCCCTGCTTTCAGGGCAGAGAATTCCAATACCAGGAGACATCTTGCAGAATTCTGGATGGTTGAACCGGAAGTGGCTTTCTACGATCTGAACGATGACATAGCCCTAGCTAAGGAATTCATTACGGCCATGATTGAAGCTATGTTTGCTGAATGCGAAGAAGAGCTCAACTTTTTCCAGCGCTTTATAGACGAAAATTTAATGGATCGCCTCAATACTGTGCTCAAGAAGGGATTTGAAATTATCTCTTACACAGAAGCAATAAAGGTGCTTTCCCAGCATGAGAAGGATCTGGAGGTAGTTCCTTCTTGGGGTGATGATTTGCAATCCGAACACGAGAAGTTTCTTACAGAAGTGATGGTTAAGGGACCTGTGGTGGTGATTAACTATCCGAGATCACTCAAGCCTTTTTATATGCGAGTTAACGATGATGGTAACACTGTTGCTGCCATGGATATTCTCGTCCCGGGTGTGGGGGAAATTGTTGGCGGATCTCAGCGTGAAGAACGTCTTGATGTGCTTGTGGAACAAATGCAACTTAAAGGGATTCAAATTGGGGATTATGAATGGTACCTGGATCTTCGCCGCTATGGTTCTGTTCCTCACGCTGGATTCGGATTGGGACTGGAGCGTTTTGTCCAATTTCTTACCGGCGTGCAGAACATTCGAGAAACGATACCATTTCCACGAGCTCCAGGGCACGCTCTTTTTTAGTTCCTGCGGTTTTTTGAGAGGGAGGTGTTCGAAAATATTATTCGCGTTGTCTTGAAGCTCCTTTCTTAGCAATGGTTGAGGGGCTCTTCTATTACTCCGAACGAAGTGAGGAGCCTCCCCAAGGGATGCCTCGCTTACGCTCGGCATGACAAGTCAAAAAGATTGCCACTTTGTCATCCCGAGCGATAGCGAGGGATCCCCTAAAGAGATATCTCGCTTACGCTTGGCATGACAGTTCTGGATCACGCGGAACACTGGATTAGAACAACTCGGTTTTTTGATATGGCGAATGACGGAAAATGTGTTAAAATTTTTAAAAATTAGGGATTTTAATTTTACACTCACGGAGGTCTTAAAAATGTGTACGCATCAAAAAATTACGTGTCAGTGTGGGTTAGGTGTGGCTTACATGTTCTATCGAGATGACATACTTCCCGAGGAGACGGTGATCGGTATCTATTGTCCTGCCTGTAGCCATACGGTTAAGTGGGATCCTTCGGCAATGATTAAAGACGTTGGTTGGATTATCCATTATGACATGGAAGTGGCGAGATTCTATCTAAAGAAGAAAGACATTGTTCGCAGTGATGATGAGGTATCGCCGGAATTTCTTTTCTTTGAAGATTACTGTTCGTGGTATGGATTGACTCCGACCGATATAGAAGAAACTACCTATCTTACTAAGGAGCTGGAGGATCTTAAAAAGCAAAACCTTCGGCAGTATTTCGATACCTTCAAACAGCGCCGTATTAATCGAGTAAATGAATTGAAGGCTCAGGGATATTTGAAAGCCCTGAAAGCGTAAGTCTGGAGAGAAAAGGTTATGACTATCCAACCAAAAGCCTTATCGTCAAAAGAACATCTTGTGCCACTTACTTTGTATCAATTAACACCACGGACGAATTGCGGTGATTGCGGTCTGGCTTCCTGCCTCGCCTTTGCTACTCATGTTGTGAAAGGGGAAATATCGGTTGATAAGTGTCCTCATCTTGATCCACAGGTTCGGGAAAATGTTAGAGCAAAGGTGGCTTCACAACTTGGTGAAGGCTTTGGTCTTAAGAGGGAAGATTTTCAAATAGCTTTGGATTATCTCTTCGAAGAATTAAGAAAGCTTGGGCTTGATGATTGTGCTCGACGTTGCGGTTTGACTGTGGAAGTTCGGGATGGAGAGAGAGGTCTTATCCTTCCTTTCCTGAATTTCAATGTCTGGGTTACTGAACACGATCTTAGAATTGTGGATTCAGAAGTTACTCTGGATCCGTGGGAAAAAATTTTCTGCCTGAATTATTTAATCCGCAAGCGTGGAAAACCTTCGGGAGAATGGGTCGGGCTTGAAAGCATTCCAGGATCTGTCTCCAAGGCAAGAAATATTCGTGTCTATTGCGAACAACCTCTTGGAGATCTCATCAGTGGCAGAATGCAAGAATTTGCCGAGCGGGTCAAAAGCTTGGGAGCGAAACTTATTAAAGAAGAAAGCGCCGATTTGTGCTTGCAATTTGACGTTTTTCCTGAACTTTCCATACGCATCCTTTTCTGGGATGCTCAGCCTGAAGAAGGCTTTGAAGCCCGAGTAAAGTTTCTCTTCGATCGTAATGTGCTTGAACTTATTGATCTTGAAAGTTTATGGTTCGCCTGTCAGAAACTTACAAATCGCATCATGAGTGTTGCTAAAAGTGGAGGCAATGCCTGATCTTCCAATGACAAGTCGGGAAATAAAGGATTATCAGGGGATTCTTTTTGTTGGAGATCCTCACGTGGCTTCTTTTGCGCCCGGCTACAGGCGTGATGAATACGTGAGGACTGTTCTTGAAAAATTGGCTTTCGCAATGGATTTTGCGAAGCAAAATAATCTTCTGCCCGTTATTTTGGGCGACCTTTTCCATGTGCCAAGGAATAACCCGAATTTTCTCCTTGTGGAGTTGATTCAGCTTTTTCGACCTATTGTTCCCTGGGTGTTACTGGGAAATCACGATAAACACGAAGCTCGGTTTACTCCTGATGTTTCCATTGCCGTGTTGGAAGCCGCTGGAGCTATCCGACTTATAAAAAAAGAAGGGCCTGTAGATGTAGTTTCCATTTGTGGGCGGCGAATTCTAATAGGTGCTTCCCCTGACTGGACTCCCCTTCCTACCATGGTAGATCATTGTGGATATGAAATGGTTATGTGGATTACTCATCATAACCTTCTCTTTGATGCGGAAATTGATGATACTCCAAGTCCTCAGTCCAAAGGTAAGGGATTTGATCTTAGGGAAATCCCCGGTGTGGATGTGGTGGTAAATGGTCATCTTCATAAGCCTCGCCAACCTGTTCGAAAAGGGAACACCTTGTGGCTTAATCCCGGCAGTTTGGTGAGAATTATAAGAAGTGCTTCGGTTAGGGACGTAAAGCCGTCGGTTACCTTATTTTCATACAATGGTGGAGAACCATCATTTGAAGCAGTTACCGTTCCGCATAGGCCTTTTGATGAAGTCTTTTACCCGCTAACTGATGTGGAGGGATTTGACGAAGAAATGGCCAATGGGGAATCTAGATTTATACGGGGGCTTGAAAATCTTGCCCTCAGAAGAACTGCCGAAGGGATCGGGTTGATGGAATTTTTAAAGATGAACCTGAACATGAAAGACCCTGTGGATAGAGAAATATGGGAACTTTATTTGGAGGTTGTGCATGGTGAATCGGAGTGATGAAGAAGTCTTGAGGGAGCTTGAAAGGCTTAAGTCCGAATATGCAAAGCTTGATAAAAAACGAATTGAAACGGCGACTCAGCTAAAAAGTCGAGAAGAGCAACTAAAAGAGTTAAAGAAAAAGGCTGAAGCCACCTATGGAACCAGTGATTTAAACGAATTACGAGCCTTGCTTGATAAGTGGAGACGTGAGAACGAGGAGAAGGTGAAACAGTATCGAGAACATGTTGAGCAAATCAAGGAAAAGCTAAAAGCATTGGAAAGTGATAGGGAAGGTAATGGACGATAGAGTTTTTGCTGAAGCGAAAAAACTTCGCCAGCACTTTGATGTTCTAAAAACCAGGTTAGAAGATTATCGCCGAAAATATGCCGACCTGGAGGAAGAACTTCAGGCAATAAACGATTTTCTCAAACGGCAACCCCAGATTGTGGCTCGCCTAGAAGAGCTTTCTCGCCAGGTTTTTATAGAAAGGCTAAGGGAAATTGAAGAAAACCTGACCTATGCCTTGCAAGATGTGCTTGGGCAGGATTTGAAGGTAAGGTCTGAGGTGGAAGTAAAACGGGGCAAGTTTTGGATTCAATTCTACATTGAACGTGATGGACATCGGGAAGACATTATTCGAGGCCAGGGGGGATCGGTATGTAATATCCTATCCGTGGGGCTTCGCTTGATTGCTCTTTCACAGTTGGACGAGAAAAGTCACAGGAAGTTCGTTGTTCTTGATGAACAGGATTGCTGGCTGAGACCAGATCTTGTCCCTCGCTTTATGAGGATTATCCATCGTATAGCTGAGAAGCTTTCTTTTCAGGTGTTGGTCATCAGCCACCATGATATAGACCTATTTCGAGATTATGCCGATAGGATTTATCGGCTCGTCGTGGATGGAGAAGGTGGTGTGGTAAAGGTTCAGCAAATTTTTTAGTTTTTAGTGAGGGTTGGTTGATGGGCAAAAATTACAGTAAGGCTGGGAAAAGTGTTATTCGCTGGATCAGTGTAGTGATTTCGGCTTTGGTTTGTATTTCATGTGCCGCGACCATGGATTCAGGCTATTACGGTGGTGAACGATATTATCATTCCTATCCAAGGTCTGGGTTGCCTCCCCAAGGGCGGTCTTTTCATGAAGCTTCTGAGATGATGGGGCAGGCTGAGCGGCTGGAAAAAGAAGGAAATGTTGCCGAAGCGGCGAATCTTTACTACAGAGTTGCCACATCGTATCCCGGTACTGCTGTGGCTCCAGAGGCTTTATATCGCTTGGGACAAATTATGTCCCGGCAAGAAAAGTGGCATGATGCCGCTGTGTATTACCTTTATCTTGTAAATGCCTATCCTCAGTGGAACGGCGTTGGTCAGGCTTATTACGGTCTTGCAAAAGCTTTCCTGATGGAACGAAGAATTCGGGAAGCAATTGATGCTGGCAAAAGAATCCCTGACGATGGCCGTAAAAACTTTATTTTCGGTATTGCAACAAGTCAGGACGGAAATATCAAGAAAGCTGTGTCATATCTCAATAATGCTTTGCAACATCCCAGCATGAGAACATCTGATGATGCTGCCGAGGCTATGGTGTTTATGAGTAAAGCGTTGAATGAAGAGCAGCTTAGAGCAATCTTTGCTGACAGGAACTCTTCACCTGATTTAAGGCTTTTCGTTCAGGCAAGCCTTGGAAAGCGGCTCATGGATACAGGCCGTGTTGCAGAAGGGAAAGAACTTCTGAAGGCGACTATTGACAGCGCAGGGCCAGGCCATTACCTGGCTTCAGCTCTTCAAAATGTAGCAGGGATAGCAGCCGCCGCAACTGCTGTTGCTCCTACTCCTGCTCAGCAGCCAGTTCGACCCAGTGAGCCTTTAAATGTGGTTGTTGGGGAACCGGGTAATCCCAAGAAAATAGGTCTCATGGTGCCTCTTAGCGGCAGTGCTAGTGGATACGGATATCGGGTTATGAGAGGGGCATCGCTTGCCGTTTCTGTATGGAATGAACAGCATCCAGACGACCCGGTTGAATTAGTCGTGCAGGATACACCTCCGGAAGCTCAACCAACCGTTAGGGGGTTTGAAAAACTGGTCAATGAGGATAAAGTTATTGCCGTGGTAGGTCCTATGAGCCGTCAGGGAGTGGAAGCCCTGGAAGGATCAGGTCATCCTATTCCACTCCTAACCTTCGCTCTCGTTCCTGATGATTCTTCATCCAATAGAGGATACGGATATCAGTCCTTTCTGGTGAAATTTCTTCCCGATGTTAGGTCAATAGTTGAACGTATTGTGGATTATTCTGTGAATTACCTTGGTTACAGAACTTTCGGGATCTTCTATCCTGATGAAAACTTCGGGCAGCAAGCCAAGGAAGCCTTTTTGCAGGCTGTTCAAGCGAGAGGTGGACAGGTAGTAGCCCAGGCGTCGTATGCTCCAGGAACGACCAATTTCAAGGATGCTATTAAGAAATTGGTTGGTGATGGTAAAGAAGGTAAGACTATAACAGAAGGAGCGCCTTTTCAAGCTTTGTTCCTTCCTGATGATTTAAAAACCGTTTCCCTTATTGTTCCTCAGCTTGCTCAGGCAGGTGTGGTGGGAACAACCTTTCTTGGCTCCCATTTGTGGGATAATCCAAAATTTTCAAGTCTCTCGGGTGGTTACCTCGATGGGGCTTATTACGTGACACCGTATTTTAGCCAATCAACCGATGAGGTTTTGTCGAGATTTAAGTCCAGGTTTCAGGCGATGTACAAATCTATGCCGCAGTTTCTTGAAGCGTCAGGATATGATGCTGTTATGATTCTTTTACAAATCAGGTATAGGGCTGAAAAAACAAGAGTTGGGCTCATGCGAGCTGTGCAGCAGGGGGTTAGTCCTTCAGAGAGCGTTACTGGAGTGAAAAAAATCGATTCTTACGGAGTTGAGCGGTCCTACAGAATAATCGCAGTAAAGGGATCAGAATGTGTTGAGGTGGGGAAATAGTAGTAGGGGCGTACGTCTGTACGCCCCTAACTATCTGAAATTTCCGAACACTCCCATGGAACAATTGACGGTTTAGTAACCAACGGTTATGGTTAAGCGAAAAGAGGTTACTAAAGTGACAAGAATGATTTTCTGCTCCATCGCAATTATTTTGTTGCTTTTCTTTTCATCCTCGGTTTTTGCTGTAGAACAGGCCGAAAGGATAAGTGATAGAGAAATAATCGAGCGGCTTACAAGGCTTGAGGAAAACCAAAAGGCCATTCTGCAAAGAATTGAGGATCTTGAGAAACACTTTGAAGCCCGGTTTGAAGATATTAACAAACGCTTTGAAGACATCGGACGGCAACTTGACCGTATGGCAGCGATATTTACGGCACTTGTCATAGCGGTTATAGGTTTTGCTTACTGGGACAGGAGGACAATCATCAGGAAGGCGAAGGAAGAAGCTCTTGCTGAAATTCGTAAAGAAGACAGGACGAGGGATCTCATGAATGTGCTTTTGGAACTTGCTAAGACCGATGACCGACTGGCAAAGGTTTTGAAGCAGTTTAATATTTTGTAAGATGTGGGTGTGCCAGTTTTGAGGGGTATAGGCATGAAGAAAGCAATTTTCTGTCTAGCGCTATTTCTTATGGTTACCTTTTTTAAAGGGGCTGTTTTTGCTGTAGATCAGGCCGAAAGGATAAGTGATAGGGAAATAATCGAGCGGCTTACGAGACTCGAGGAAAACCAAAAGGCCATTCTGCAAAGAATTGAGGCTCTAGAAAAACATTTTGAATCTCGCTTTGAAGACATCGGACGGCAACTTGACCGTATGGCAGCGATATTTACGGCACTTGTCATAGCGGTTATAGGTTTTGCTTACTGGGATAGGAGGACAATCATCAGAAAGGCGAAGGAAGAAACTCTTGCTGAAATTCGTAAATAAGACAGGACGAGGGATCTCATGAATGTGCTTTTGGAACTTGCTAAGACCGATGACCGACTGGCAAAGGTTTTGAAGCAGTTTAACCTTTTATAATGCCTGTGGTCTTGTGTTAAGTTTTGCAGTAGTGGGTTGCAAAGGGAGATTGGTTGCTTTATTATAAATGTGCACTTTCAACATGATTGAATAGTGTGTTTTCTAGGATGCAGAGACGAGGAAATGGCTAAATGGAAGGTGGTGTATGCCACCTCTGCTTGTGGCTTTTCCAAAATTCCGCCTGCTGGGGCATTGGAAAAGCCAAAAAGGCGGAAAATAAATACCCCAGCCTCAAGCTATGCAAAATGCATAGTTTGAGTAGTTAGACGTGAAGATGCCTATTTACGAATACGAATGCACAAGCTGTGGCAAAATTACCGAAGTGATGCAGAAATTTTCTGATGCACCTCTGACTCAGTGCCCCTCCTGCGGAGGCCAGCTCAGAAAACTTATCTCGCTCAGTACCTTTCATCTTAAAGGAACCGGGTGGTATGTGACGGATTACGCCCGGAAATCTCAAGGTTATTCGCCGTCTAAATCTAAAGAAAAAGATTCATCTTCTTCCTCTTCATCAGGGGATGGCTCTTCGACATCGAAGAGCTGTTCATCCTGTGGAGAGTAATTAGTAAAAAGACAGGGTCAGCACCGTATTATAGGTGCTGACCCCTTTTCTCTTTTTAGCCAAGTATAGACCACACTTCGTCGGCAAGGCCTATGGATTTGGTAGCTTCGAATAACTTAATAGCCTCTTCGTATACCTGCCAGGTTATACGCTCTTTGTATTCTCTACCTATGGCGTTTAGCTTGGCTGCGAAAACTTTGTTGGCTTTCTTGATGTTTCCTCCGACATTGCCAGTTTCCTTTGCCCATGCCCAGATTTCTTCCCATAGTTCGTCGGGAATTCCCCGATATGGCCTTTTTATATAGCCCTTTTCTTCGGTGGTTATGGCGTTGCCGTTTTCGTTCATAGCAAACCCAAAGGAAATGTTCTGCCAGAAAGTGCCCACATTGCCTTTGCGAATACCGTAATTTATGAAGGAAGAAATTTTCTCCAGCGATGTACCAGTAATACCGTGCTGAGCGATATCCACAGACCAGGGCTGGATAGCTTTCCAGATCTCAAGTGTCAGATCTAACTGAATGCCCTCTTTTGCTGTGCCAAAATAGGTTCCATGAATGGAACCGTTGTTGATTGCGAGGAGATCCGGATGAATACCTCTTTTAACCAGTTCTCTTATGAACCATTCCGCTTCATCAGGCCGAGTAAACCCTTCTGCACTGCCACTTTTTGCTCCTATTTCTCCCAGTTCTACTTCAAGGCAGAATCCGGCTTCTACTATAGGCTTAGCAAGTTCAGATGTGGCCTCCAGGTTTAGTTCGTTTTCCATGTGAGATGCATCAATGGCAAAAGATGTAAAGCCGGCTTCCATCTCTTCCTGAATGAGAGCTCTTACTCCTTCTTTCTCTCCCGGGTTTTTCACGGTAATGTGGTCGCCATGAATGGCAAAGGGGACGTCGGTGTTCCCGAGCCTTTCGTTTTCCCTTATTATAAACTCCACAAAAGAAGCAGGAGTAAAATCAGTATAGCCAAGCTCTGACTTAGCTATCTCATACATAACAGGAGCCTTGGTTGCCATGGACGCTCTAACAAGGCCTTCAACAGGAAGACGACATCGAATATTTGCCGCCATAATCATAGCTTTATTTTTCCGTGCCGCTTGAATAAGTGCCTTTCCGTTAACAAGTGGAACAGCGGAGGAAGGGAAACGTTTCTTCACATTATCCGGCCTGACATCTTTTCTCATCGCATAAACCTCCTCTTTATTGGGAAAATGTCGTGAGCTAGTAGTGTTTTTATTTCCTTTGCTCAGTTCCTAACTTTAACAGCAATTAGGAATTTCTCAAGCCCTTAGGATAGGGGCTAATTATTTTCTTGGCTCATGTCATTAAATAATCGGAGGAGAAGAGAGCAAACCATCTTCCCCTCTCATTGAGTAAAAGGCTCAAAAAGTCCAAGTAGCCTTGTAAATACCTTCCTTCCACCGCTTTTTCCTCAGCTATTCCAGGCAATCTTCCCGACGTGGGAGAAAAACCTCCCTTACTGCTTCACGGTCCACCCCTCCACCTCCTTTTCGGATTTCCTCTCCCTTGAATAGTAATACCCCAAATCTCCGATCATTAGAAGGGAAGAGCCATTTTCTTTTTGATGCATGTGCTTGATAAATTTTAGATTTATTTTCGGCTTTTGATTTGATATTCATTGAAGGAAGCATAAGTGCAAGAAAAAGCTCTAGAAGTTAACTCGCCGATTTGCTTCCGCATGGGTTAGAAAATATTAGGAGTGATGTTATGGGTACATGCAAACTTTGTGGCAGGACACAACCGGAAATATCATCAGAGTTGAGCCTTTGCGCAGATTGTATAAAACAAAAGCCCGAAGATGCTTTAACCCTTGCTGATAAGATTCACAGAAACTCGAGGCGAAAATTCCGTTTGCCGGAATTGCCTCCCAGGAGCCCGGGAGGAGTCGCCTGTAGAATATGTCTTAATTCGTGCGTGATAGCTGAAGGGGAGACAGGGTATTGTGGGTTAAGAAAGAATATTGCCGGGAAGCTTGAACCGGCGCCAACGTTGGGTAAACTATCCTTTTACCACGACCCTCTTCCAACAAACTGCGTCGCTGATTGGGCTTGTCCGGGAGGAACTGGCAGTGGTTATCCTAAATATGCTTATAAAAGAGGCCCGGAATACGGTTACAAAAATCTGGCGATATTTTTTCATACCTGCTCCTTTAATTGCCTTTTCTGCCAAAATTGGCATTTCAAAGAAGAACTTCAGCGTGGAAGGTTAATTGCCCCTGAGGATATGGAATTTCTTCTCGATGAAACCACGTCGTGTATATGTTTCTTCGGCGGAGATCCTAGCTCCCAAATGCCCTTTGCTATAGCTTTTTCCAGGTTTGCTTTAGAAAAAAGAAAAGGAAGAATTTTGAGAATATGTTTTGAAACAAACGGTTCTATGAATGAAAGCCTTCTTGATGAAGCTTTCGATCTGGTGCTTGAATCTGGAGGATGCATGAAATTCGATTTGAAAGCCTGGGATGATAACCTTCATAGGGTTCTTACCGGTCAGACAAATAAGACAACATTAAGAAATTTTGCAAGGCTTGCTGAGAAAATAGAAGCAAGGCCTGAGCCTCCACCTCTCGTCGCAAGCACTCTACTTGTGCCTGGTTATGTAGCCGAGGAAGAAGTAGAAAATATAGCCAGATTTATAGCAAGCCTCAATCCAAATATCCCTTATGCTCTTCTTGCTTTTTACCCTCAGTTTTATTTTTACGATCTCCCAACGACTAAAAAAGAAACGGCTCTTAGGTGTAAAGAAGCAGCTCTCAAAGCGGGTTTAAAAAACGTAAGACTAGGGAACATTCATTTGTTGGAGTAGTTTTACAATTCTCAAAAATGCCGAAAAACTGAAACCGTTTCGTTGGTAAAAATTTGACTTTGGATCATGCAAACGGTTAAATGTATGTGAAATAGTTATCACATATAACGTCCGCGAAGGATGGTTTATCTTAGTTTAGAGCCAAGACAAACCAAATTAAGGACTCCACGAAGGAGGGCACCAATGCACCACGATATCCCAACAATTACCGAAGATGGCCGCCTTATGACCAAGAAAGCAGCGGCAGACGGTGTGGAAACCGTATGGGATCGTTACAAGGCACAGCTTCCCCAGTGTGGCTTTTGTGAACTGGGGTTAAGCTGCCGAAACTGTGTCATGGGACCTTGCCGTATAGACCCATTCGGTGAGGGGCCTCAGAAAGGTGTATGTGGAGCCGATGCTGACATTATCGTCGCAAGAAACCTAGGGCGCATGATCGCCGCAGGAGCGGCTGCTCACTCCGATCACGGAAGAGATCTCGTTGAAGTGCTTCGAAGCGTCGCCGAAAATAGAGCCCCTGGATACAAGATCTCCAGCGAAGAAAAATTAAAAAGAGTTGCAAAAGAGTTGGGTATAGATGCCGATGGAATGAGCATTAGCGAAGTGGCTTTGAAACTTGCTGAAGCCTTTGAAGAAGACTTCGGAACGAGGAAGCGAGCGGTATCCTTTGTTGCCAGAGCGCCTAAGGACAGGCAGGAAATCTGGGCGAAGCTTGGTGTTACACCTCGGGGCATTGATCGAGAAGTTGTCGAAATGATGCACCGCACTCACATGGGCGTGGATAACGACTGGGTTAGCCTCCTTCTTCACGGCCTCAGGACTGCCCTTGCTGATGGCTGGGGTGGCTCTATGATCGCCACAGAAGTCTCTGACATACTCTTTGGTGTGCCAAAACCTGTGCCATCTGAAGTAAACCTCGGAGTGCTTAAAGAAGACCATGTCAATATCATCCTCCACGGCCATAACCCTCTTGTTTCCGAAATGATAGCTCAGGCATCTCAGGATCCAGACCTGATAGCTCTCGCAAAGGAAGTTGGTGCCGCAGGTATAAATCTTGCCGGACTATGCTGCACGGGCAACGAACTTCTGATGCGCCGTGGTATCCCAATGGCTGGTAACCATCTGATGACAGAACTCACTATCGCCACCGGTGCTGTGGAAATGATGATAGTTGATTACCAGTGCATTATGCCTTCTCTTGGAACTGTTGCCGCCTGTTATCATACCAAAATGGTTTCCACGTCCGATAAGGCAAAATTTCCGGGCATGGTGCATCGAGAATTTCACCCTGAAAACGCTCGAGAACTAGCTCGAGAAATCGTCAAAGAAGCAATAGAAAATTTCAAAAACCGCATTCCTGAAAAGGTTTTCATACCCGTAAAGCCTGTCAAAATCTTTAGCGGTTTTAGTGTGGAAGCCGTTCTGGAAGCCCTTGGAGGCACTCTTGATCCTCTCGTTGACGCTATCAAATCCGGTGCTATAAAAGGAGCCGTTGGTGTTGTTGGATGCAACAATCCAAAGATCAAACACGATTATGGTCATGTAACTCTCACCAAAGAACTTATCAAAAACGACATCCTTGTTGTGGATACAGGCTGTGCGGCTGTGGCTCACGGCAAAGCAGGACTTAAACAACTAGAAGCGGCACGGCTTGCCGGTGAAGGACTCAGAAAAGTATGCGAAGCTCTCTCTATTCCCCCGGTTCTTCATGTGGGAAGCTGTGTTGACAACGTGCGGATTCTGGTTCTTGCATCGGCTCTTGCAAATCACATTGGAGTTGACATATCAGCTCTGCCGCTTGCAGCCGCAGCTCCTGAATGGTATTCCGAAAAGGCTGTTTCTATAGCCTGCTACGCCGTAGCATCCGGTATCTTTACCGTTTTGGGCGTAACGCCCCCTGTGCTTGGAAGCCGGAACATTGTAAAGCTCTTGACCGAAGATATAGAAAAGGTAGTAGGAGCAAAATTTGCCGTAGAGCCAGATCCTCTGAAAGCCGCTCGATTGATTGTGGATCATATTTCGGCAAAGCGGGCAGCTCTGGGACTTTCGACTTAGTAAGAACGCATTATAAATTCCTCCCAAGGAGCAAGGAATGGCGGGATACTCTACATGGCGCCGCTTTATAGACGTGGCGAGAGGCAATAGAAAGGCCGAAAAGTGCTTTAGAAACGTCAAGGTTGTTAACACGCTAAGTGGCGAGATAGAAGAGACTGACCTTGCTGTTCACGAAGGAATTATTATAGGCTGTGGCAATTATGATGCCCATGAAAATATTGATTGCCTGGGTTACTACCTCTGTGCCGGGTTCATTGAAGGGCATATCCATATAGAAAGCTCCCTTCTTGTTCCTGAAAGATTCGCCGAATCTGTTGCTCCTTGGGGTACAACAACAGTTATCGCCGATCCCCACGAAATCGCCAATGTGTGCGGCACTGAAGGAATTTCGTATGTGATTAAAGCGGCTAAGTTGATTGATCACATCGTTGATATTTTTGTTATGCTGCCGAGCTGCGTTCCAGCATCACCGTTGGAAACATCGGGAGCAAAGCTCGATGCGGTGGATCTGTTTGAACTGGCTAGAGATGACCGAGTGCTCGGGCTTGGCGAATTGATGAATTTTCCGGGAGTTCTGTCGGCTGACAAATCCATCTGGGAAAAGATTTTTCTTTTTAAAGATCGCCCTATAGATGGCCATTCACCTTTTCTTTCCGGGAAAGATCTGAACGCCTATGTTCTGGCGGGAGTCCGTTCAGATCACGAATGCACAAAGCCCGAAGAAGCACTGGAAAAGCTTTCTCGTGGGATGTGGATTATGATTCGTGAAGGAAGCCAAACCAAGGACCTGGAGGCTCTTATAAGCATTGTGGATGATACTACCTGGCATCGCTGCCTTTTCGTAAGCGATGATCGTCATCCCGATGATCTTTTAAAGCGAGGGCATTTGAATGTTCAGGTGAATCGGGCAATGGAAATGGGGCTTTCCCCTGTGAGAGCTCTTACACTGGCTACCTGGACGCCTGCCCTTGCTTTTGGTTTAAGAGACCGTGGAGCGATTATACCAGGAGCTATCGCCGACTTTTCCCTGAGCCCGACTCTTCAGCCGTGGGTGCCCAAAAGAGTATTCAAGCGTGGTCGTGAAGTTGCCAGAAACGGAAAGCTTATCGAACCGTGTTCCGCTCGGGCTCCAAAACCCCCAAGCCCAATGGCGATAGAATTCGTAAGACCTTCACATTTTGCCGTTAAGGCTGAAGGATCCCGTATGCGGGTTATAGGCCTGAAAGAGCATTCCATAATTACTGAAAGTCTCGTTGAACCTGCTACTGTTAAACATGGCATGGCAGTAAGCGATCTCGATCGAGATATTATCAAAGTAGCTGTGTGGAATCGCTATAAACCGGGGGCAACTCCTGTGGTTGGATTTTGTAAGGGGCTTGGACTTAAACAGGGAGCTCTGGCTTCAACCGTGGCTCACGACAACCATAACCTGATTGTTGCCGGAACGTCCGATGAACTGATGGCGATTGCAGCTGAAGCTGTCAGGAAGACCGGTGGAGGCCTGGCGGTAGTTGCTTCACCAACCGATGTGTTGACTCTGCCCCTTGAAGTTGCAGGTCTTATGACCGACGCCCCGCTTGATATAGTGGCTCACCGTCTCGAAGAACTTAAAGAAAAAGCTAGAACGCTGGGATCGTCTATGGAAAACCCCTTTATGGCGCTTTCTTTTCTTGCCCTTCCTGTTATTCCTTTCCTAAAAATCACCGACCTAGGGCTTGTGGACGTAGAACAGTTTACCTTCGTGCCTCTGTTTGTGGATTAGAGTGGATAATCCCGCACCGTAAATCGTCCTTTTTTCTTTATACGCCTTAGGAGCACGTAAAAAGCTCCCAGCCCACCGTCGTAGGCTCTGGCAGATGAAAAGGCTAGCACGATGTTTTTTAGAGGATACTGAGTTAGCCAGCGTATCAGCCCCTCTTTCAAAACCGGTTTTTTATCGGCAGAATTAAGACCACGCCCTGGTATGATAAGCACACATCGGTCACCACGAAGATAAGCTCGTTCCAAGAAGGTTATGACTTTTGCCTGAGCTTCCCTTTTGGTATATCCGTGAAGGTCGAGATAGTCCTGATAGCTGAATTCCCCTCGTCTTAGCTTCCGAAGCACCTGGTAGGGAAGCCCCTGGACGGCGCCTTCCACGTATTCGTCCGTGTAATATAAGTCAAAGGTTGTGCTGCCAGTTCCTGAAGCAAGCTCCAGTAGTTCGGCGTAAGCTTCCATCTCAGATGCCATAAAATGCTGTGGGACTCTGCTGGTCGGTCTGGGAGGAGGAATTCTCTCAGCCTCGGCTTCATCTTTAGGTAATGGTTTCACGTCTTTCATCGCTTCAGCAAAGAGCATGTCATCATCACTCAGTTCTTGCATAGGATGTTCAATTATGGTTTTATTGGCAACGCATTTGGGCGGTTTTTGCTCTGATGAAATGAGTTTGTCCTTTAATTTTTCAAAGGGAGTATAAAAGGAATCTGAAGAAGATGGATAGTTTTTCCCGTGATTCCCTTTCTTGTGTCGGCTCATCGGCTGTTTCTCCTTTCTCTTTAGAGTGTATTGAAGTCATCACAACCGATGATGCTTTGCTCCGTCTCGTTGAAAGCCTTAAGGGCAGCCACCAACTGGCTGTCGATACCGAATCCAACGGTTTCTATGCCTACTATGAAAAGACATGCCTTGTTCAGCTTTCTAACGGAGCAAAAAATTATATCATTGATCCGCTTTCTGTAAAGGACTGTTCGCCAATGAATGAGCTTTTTTCAGATCCCGACATAGAAAAGATTCTTCATCATGGTGTAAATGACGTCTCGGGGTTAAAGCACGATTTTGGCCTTTCTTTTGTGAATATCTTCGACACTTCTGTGGCGTGTCAGGTTCTTGGGATCAAGCGTCGAGGTCTTGCGTATCTGCTTTCACGCTATTTTGGTATATCAATAAATAAAAAGGGTCAGCACAACGATTGGTCTCGCCGTCCCTTAAGTCAGGATCTATTGGCGTATGCGGCTGTAGATGTCTTTTATTTGATACCACTTGCAGAAAGGATAAAGGAAGATCTCAGAAAACGAGGCCTTTTAGAAAAGGCTCGGGAACTTTCGCAGGCCGTTGCATCCCGTATTGTGCCAAAACGCCGCTTTTCGGTTCGAGGTTATGTCAGCATGAGTTGCTACAGAGAACTTGGCGAAAATGAAAAGAGAATTGTTCGCAGGCTTTATCGCTTCAGAGATGAAATTGCCAGGCAGTGGGATAGGGCTCCCTTCAGGGTCTTGAATGATGAGGCTATTTTAAAGATAGCCATTAGCAAACCCCGCACGCTTAAAGAACTTGAAGCCATTAAAGGCGTTCCGTTTAAATTCCAGCAGGAACAGTTAGGCGAAATGATTCTGAAGATTGTGGAGGATAGCATTTCATGAATATCCCGAAGCCAGACGCTCGGATAAAATTAAAAAGCGTCTATAAAACCTACCGTTACGATCAGGACAAAACTCGTTCGCCTGAAGATACTATTGCATGGGTCAAAGAACGATTCCGACTGTCAGGCTTTGATATCCTTGCTCAAACTATTCGAATTGACACCGGACGCCTTGGCATTCCTGTTTACATAAGCCGATGCGGAACCGATGCTATGACCGTCATCGGTACTAGAAAACAGATGGGTAAGGGAGCAACACTTGCGCAGTCGGAAGCGAGCGCCTTAATGGAACTTGCTGAACGGTTCAGTTTTTTTCACTACGTGAAGGAATCTCCCCGTCTTAAAGCTATCTGGCGGGACATTGCCGATGATGCCGTTTCGGTAAGGCATCTCCTTATATCTATTCACGATGATGTGACACCTGAGGATATGGCAAGAGCCTTCCTTGAGACGGTTCCTTTGAGGTGGGTTCCTGCTTTTAATGTTACAGAGGGACGGGATCAGTGGATACCTTTAGACTGGTTTTATCTCATCAATGAATACAATGGTCCTGCGGCCGGCAACACTATCGAAGAAGCCATTATTCAGAGTCTTTGCGAAGTGGTAGAGCGTCACGTCGGGACGGTAATAAGCTCTGGCGAACTTCCAACTCCGGTGATAGATCCAGAAAGTATTCGCTCGGAAGCAGGGAGAGACCTCCTTCGAAAATACAGGGATCAGAATATTAAGGTCTTTCTTCGGGACTTTTCTCTCGATACAGGGATTCCATCGGTTGGAGTCCTTGCCTATGATCCGGCTACGTTTCCAGAACGGAGTGAAATCGTCTTTACGGTCGGAACGACTACCAATCCTGAAACATCTCTTTGTAGAGCTCTTACGGAGGTGGCTCAGCTTGCAGGCGATTTTCAAAACCGCACTTCCTACAAGCCAACCTTTCCCAAGTATCATTCCCTGGAAGAAGCATCTTACCTTACCGGAACAAATGGCGTGCCGGTGGTTTCTCTTTCCGACCTTCCTTCCATTTCCCACGATGATCTTCTGGTAGAAATCGAACGAGCGGCAGAAACTCTTAAATCACGCAAAGGATGGGATCTTTTTGTGGTAAATGTTACTCATCCGACCCTTGATGTTCCGGCTGTTTATTCTATCATTCCAGGCGCGCACTTTCTAGATCGCACAACAGGAACGGACTTTCCACAGCACATGGCGAGAACTCTCGTGCTTAGCCTCGCTCCAGAAGAAGCTTCGAATTACGTTAAGCGCTTGATAGACTTTTTCGGGAAGCGGTATGACCTTGTGTTCTTCTGTGGTTATGCCGAGGCACAGCGTGGAGACTATGCAAGAGCCCTGGATTTTTACGAACAGGCTCTGGCAGAAGCACCGTCGCCCTCGCTCGAAATGGCGAGCATTGTTATAAACATGGCATCCTGCTGGAAGAATCTTGGTGAATATAGCCGTGCGCTAAAACATCTTGACTCTATAGAGCAGGAGGCCGATAGTTTGAAGGAATTTCACCATCTGAGGGGGGTATGCTGGTACTATACGGGGTTATATGAAAAGGCGATTGAATGTTTCGAACGAGCGGTTGAGATAGATCCTGGATCGGCTATTGATTACGCAAATATCGCATCAAGCCTGAGAAAACTGGGTCACGAGAAAGAAGCGATCGCTCTTTATCAAATGGCTCTTGAGATGGATCCTTCTCTGGAATTCGCCAGAAAAGCTATTGAAGAACTCACTAAGAACTAGAATAACATTGCTAACTCTGTGCGGATAAAACGGTAACTTTGCGTTAGATATTGCAGAATAAGCATTAGGGTAGAAAAACGCCTTTCGCCTGGAAGATTTATTTTACGTTTTTCCCAGGGGAGCAAGGGGAATGAACAATCACAACGCCAGAAACATGCTGGGTTCTCCCAGAAGAAATAGAATTGATCTTTCACCGGAAAAAGCACAGAACTTAAGAATAAAGCGTTGGCTTATGGGGTTTATGTCGTATATACCCCTGTGGGGTATAGTTATTAGCTGTTATATCTGGGGAGTGTTCAGGCTGTCATTTGCTCAAACGATCTTGTTTATTCTATCCAGTGCGGTGGTTAATATCATCTTTTACTGGATGTTTCGTTCAGGATTTAACAGACGTTTCAAGGACCCGAGTTTGACCTTTTTACAGATTGGCACGGGCATTGTGTTTGCCAGTTTGGTTATTTACTTTATGAATGCCTATCGAGGAATTGTCATTATCACTTATTTCGTGGCTTTTGTATTTGGAGTTTTTAGATTCGATAGACGGCAGTTTTTGTATATGGTGGCATTTACTGTGACTGCTTACGGTGTAGCAATATTTGTGCTGTGGCTACGTCATCCTGAAGTTGTGGAGTTAAAATTCGAAATTCTCCAGGGTATTGCGCTTACTGCTACATTGATTTGGTTTACTTTTATCGGGGATTACATAAGTAATCTCAGGAAAAGGCTCACCAAAAACTATGCTGAACTGTCCATGGCTTATAATAAACTGGAAGAACTGGTCAGGCGTGATTACCTAACGGGAGCTTTTAACCGTATGGGCATCATGGAGTTTCTTGAATTTGAAGTTGAAAGGGCTAATCGCTACGGCACACCCTTTTCGGTTTGTATTGTTGATATTGACTGGTTTAAACGCATAAATGATACCTTTGGACATGCCGCCGGTGATAAGGTATTAAAGGTCCTGGTAGAAGTTCTTTCTTCGTGCACAAGAAAAACTGATATTATAGGTCGCTACGGTGGAGAAGAATTTCTTATTATCTTGGTTGAGACACCTTTGGAATTTGGCAAGACCTGCCTGAATAGATGTCGCATGGAAATTGAAAGAACACCTTTCCCCGACCTTCCGGAAGATTATCGAGTAACAGCTTCATTTGGAGCAACCGAGTATCAGCCCGGTGAGACTATAGACAGTTTGTTATCAAGAGCGGACTCAGCGCTTTACATGGCTAAATCTATGGGCAAAAATAGAGTTGTCGCCATCCTCGGTGGCGGTGAAAACTGTGAAGTTATACCATCCGTGGAGCAGTCTTCATGAGTAGCCTTTATGAAGCGGTTCTTCAACAGGCTGAAAACCTAAAAGGCATTCTAGAATCGCTTGCCAGTGAAGGATCTATAACCGCCGAAGAGTTGTCTCCATGGATTAACCAGCTTAATGCGATAAATGATGCTGTTTCCGGTCGTGTTGTTCGAATAGCTGTGGTGGGAGCGGTCAAATCGGGAAAAAGCACTCTCGTGAATGCTTTCCTAGGAGAAGACCTGCTTAAGCGTGGCGCAGGTATCGTAACTTCCTGTGTGACTCGAGTGAGAACTACCGGAGGTGAAAAGGGAGGATGGGTGGAGTTTAAGTCATGGGAAGAAGTAAATCGTGATATTACAAATATTTACAACGGGTTAAGGTTGTTAAATCAGGAAGGTTTTCCTCATAAAGACAGCCTGGATATAAGAAACGAAGCAGACCGAGAAATTATCCGAAAGTTTTTAGAACAGTTCAGGGAGTATCAGAAACCGGGAGATACTTTTTTCGACCCGTACACCATGATGCTTCACAGCTACCTTGAAGGCTATAGATTACTCGGCACTTCGTGCCTCGGAATGACAGGCGTCACCCCGAGCGTTAGTGAGGGGTCTCCTCATGAGCCACTTCAAAACGTACTCGAGCCGGATACTTCGATAAGACGCATTTTCAACGAACTCAACCTCCACGAACATCAGTTTTACGTGGGATCGGATCATCTTTGGGTTTTTACAAAGGACATAGAAATCTTTTACCCTGCAGAATGGCTCGGGGACAATGTAGAAATCGCCGATTGTCAGGGGGGAGACTCTCCCAACCCTGTTCATTTCGCCATCCTTCAGGATTACCTTATTCGGTGTCACTGTGTGGTGTATGTGGTTCAGAGCAGAGTAGGGCTTAGAAACGCCGATTTTCGTATTTTAAGCCTGATCAAAAAGCTGGGACTTATGCCCATGACCGCAGTGGTAATAAACATTGATATGGGCGAGCACGAATCCGTGGAGGATTTTGAGAAACTGAGAAGCAAAGTCAAGGAAGACCTGGCTTGGTTTGGTCAGGAGAATGTGCCTGTTTATGGAGTGGCAGCTCTTCCAGAAATGGTAAGAGCTTTGGGGGAAAGGGCTAATCCTTCGGAACAGGAGAAAACCCTTTTTTGGGCACGCCGAGCTCCAGAACTTTACGGCCTCTCGAAGGAAGAGTTTACCGCTCTTAAGGAACATATTCGCAAGATGGTTGAGTCAGGCGCAGAGGAATTTCTTAGTGGATGCCGTTCCCGACTTCGCTTTCTCACAGCTCAAATCTGTAATGCTCTTCAGGCTCGTCATCACATGCTGACCATGGACGCTCAAGCAGTGGCTTCCGCCGTTGAAGATCTTGCGAGATGCAGAGATGTACTGAAGGCTACTCTCGACACCTTCGAAAAAGCCGTTTCAGAATTTGCCGTCTCAGCGGTTGATGAAGCTAAACATGATGTTTCGAAATTTTTCGATCCCGAGAGTAGTCCTCTGGTGGGAGAAGTCTTAGATGCTATCGAAAGCTACCAGTGCCAGGTAGGGGATGATATTGGTGATATTAAGTATCTGCCACGGAAGCTTTACGAATTTTACCTGGAAGTAAGAAATGAACTGGCCAGAATCATCGCCGAAAGAGCCAACGGCATGATTTTAGATTTTGCCAGAGAGCAGGAAAAGATTATCGCTGAGAAACTTGAACAAACCTTCCAGACCTTTATGTCGGTTTTTAAGGTGGCTTTTGAAGGCTATCAGAGAACTTTTGCTGAGAAATTATCGCTGGATATTAAGGTGGCTTCTTACGACATTTCTGAAACCTGGAAACCTCCGCAAGATCTTTACCCACCGTCTCTTGCTGTCTTTGTTCAGGGAGAACCCTTAGGAAAGACCACTCTGCTGCTTAAATTCAGTATTGGGAGAGCTATTGAGAGTCTTGCCAGACTTCGGGACAAGCTGGGACGTCGTCGCAGTAATAAAAGACCAAGGAACTTTTATGGCAAAAGGCTTCAGAACGAAGCAGCTCAGCTTGTGAAAAGTGAAGTCCAGGCTGAAGTGATGGAAGTCTTTGATTTGTATGCAGATAAGTTTACGAAAGAGTATCTTCTCCCGCTTATTGATGATGGCATAAAGTGGCTTGTTCGTGAGATACGGCTTCACGCTGAAACATCAATGATTGATTTCCATCATGTTGTCGAAATGAGCCGATTGCGAGGCGAAGAACGGGAGCGACAGATAAAGATTCTGGAAGATGCTTTAACCCACCTTGGGAAGTTTTCTTAATTATTTTAGTCACAAAAAGCTGGGATATTTAAAAATTGCCGGTAATTGGCAGGGCTCACGGCCGTAGGCCCATAGAGGTGGGAAATTTTTCGAACATTCCCTAACAAAAAGTTGAAATACCTCAGGCTCTCTGTTTAATTTCTGCAACACTTAGCCTTCCAATTGCTTTCATTGCAACACATTATTTCAAGACCCCATAGAAGATTTCGTAGCAAACTATTGCATAATGCAACAATTTTAATCTGCCTTTCTGTGTTGCGACCGAATTAGCCAGTAACTACGGGATGTTATCCTCCTGGTTCTGTAAGGCATGGTTCTTGAGAAAGATGGAGAGTGAATGATGGATGGATACGAGTGAATCCATAAATTGGGAGGAGGAACGAATATGGCAAAAGAAAATGTATCAAAGAACCATGTCCTTAAAAAAGTTATCGGCTATGGGCTCCTGACTGCGGCTCTCTACGCGGCTGTCTTTTTGAATTCTACAACGGTTCTAAAGCTTTGTGCCAAAGGAGGAGTTTATGCAGTTTTTCCGATAGCTCTTGCTTTTGTGTTTTCATTCGCTCACGGCGCCTTTGCTAACTATCTCTGGCAGTTTCTCGGTATTGAAGCTTTGAAACAGCCGAAGGTTGAAGCTGAAAAGACGGCAGAAGTGGCAAAGAGGCCGGAAGTCAGGAGAAGAGCAAGGGTTCAGGCATAAACCTAACAGAAGAAAGGAGATGGAAATATGCAGGATCTATTCAACAGTGCAAACTTTATTGATTTAGATACCTGGTCGGTGCTGTTTCTCATAATTGTAGGATTTGTTGGTGGGCTGGTGAGCGGTTTTATTGGAAGTGGCGGTGCCTTTGTGCTCACTCCCGGTATGATGAGCCTTGGAGTTCCAGGGCCGGTTGCCGTAGCAAGCAATATGTGTCACAAATTTCCTAAGGCTCTGGTGGGCGCTTATAAAAGATGGAAATACGGACAGGTTGATATCAAGCTCGGAATTGCAATGGCTATTTTTGCCAGTGGAGGTGTTCAGGTAGGAATAAAAATTCAGCACATGGTGCTAGAAAAATGGGGTAAAGCCGGTTCTAACCTGTACGTTAGCGCTGCTTTTATCGTTATCCTTCTGACCGTTGGTGGTTATGTGTTGTGGGATGCTTATAAAAGTGCCCGTGGCAACAATGTAGTCAAGGTTGAAAAAAGAACTTCACTTGCTCAAAAGCTCCAGTCCATAAACCTCCCACCTATGATCTACTTTAAAACTGCCAATGTGAGGATTTCTCTCTGGATCGTTCTCCCCGTAGGGTTTGCAACCGGTATGCTCGCTGCCACCATCGCTGTTGGAGGTTTTATTGGCGTGCCAGGAATGATCTACATTATTGGAGCATCAAGTCTTGTGGCATCAGCGACGGAGCTGGTCGTGGCTTTTATCATGGGACTTGGAGGTTCTATAAACTGGGCTATGCATGGTCTGGTGGACATTCGCCTTACGCTTCTTATCCTTCTCGGATCTCTTCTCGGCGTTCAGTTAGGAGCTATTGGAACGACCTACGTTAAGGAATACATGATAAAAGTTGTAATGGGTACCATTATGTATATAGTGGTCGTCAGTAGATTTCTTGCTGTTCCAAGGTATCTTACTGAGCTGAAACTTATATCTCTTCCTGAGAGCACTCTTAAGCTCCTTGATAGAGTCAGTTTCCTCTTTATGTGCCTTGCTCTACTTACCGGAGCTGCAATAATTCTTGTGAATATGTGGGTTGCCAGGAAGCGAGCACTTCGGGCGGCCGAAGAGGCGGCACATAAGGTCGAAGAAGTTGCCAGCACCGCATGATGTTTGGCTTGCTGTTGTTCCCATCATAACTCCCCAACAAGACTCGGCGGGAGAGTAATCCGTACACTATCTCTCCCGCCGATTAAACATTAAAACCCGCAGCGAAAAACTTTCTGTCCATTACAATCATCCCTTGAGTAAAATTCCGAAAATTCTTAAAACAAAAGACGGTAAGCATACGAAACAGCTATTGTGAGGTGTCAGATGATAAGAAAACCTTGGTTTGCCTTAAACATTCGGCAAAAAGTAGTTTTAAGCTTTACCTTCTATGCTCTGGTAGTCATATCCATAGGCTATTATTCTTACACTAACCTGGAAAGAATCGAACATAAGCTTGTGTTTTTGGAAAAACTGAACGAACTTAGCAGTGCCGCTCTTGAAATGCGACGTTACGAGAAAAATTATCTTCTTTACCGATCGCCAGAAGCAATTGACGAAATGAAAGCTTATATGAAACGCACTGAAGAAATCATTGACGAGATAAATTCTTTTACTGAAACCCTGAAGGTATCAGAGTTGGTTGAAAGATTACGAACCGAATTTAAGGAATACAAGGCTGAAGCTGAGCATATAAATACTGTAAGCACTTTGACTGAAGAACAGATGGAACAGTTGAGAAATCAGGGCAAGAAACTTATATCTTCCATTGAATCGGCCGTAGCTACAGAAAGATCGAAAATATTTTCAATCATAAAGTTCCTTAAGACTCAATTGCTTGCCGTGCTTGGTATTGCCGTCCTTGTGGGTGTTTTCATCGCTAATATGATCGCCGTTAAGGTTATACGCCCCCTTAAAGAAATAGAAAAAGCCACGCTGGGGATAGCGGAGGGCAATCTGGATCAGCTTCCCGTTCCGGAGACCTATGATGAGACCAGAAGTGTTATCGAAGCCTTTAACAGGATGCTTAGAGAACTGGACATGCGTCAGGATGAGTTGATACAGGCGAAAAAGCTATCTTCTCTGGGTATCTTAACTTCCGGTGTCGCCCATCAGCTCAATAACCCGCTGAATAATATTTCCACCACCGCTCAAATTATTCTTATGGATCTGGATCATATGCCCAAAGAGACTTTGAAATCAATGATAACGAATATTGAGAGAGAAACACGCAGAGCACAGGATATTGTTAAGGGGCTTCTGGAATTTTCTCGAGCTAAACATTTCTCCATCGTGCCAACTCATCTGAAGAGTCTCATAGATAAGACGATTCAACTTATGGCCAGTCAATTGCCACCGCAGGTAGAAGTAGTAGTAGATGTGCCAACAGATCTAACAATACCTATGGATCCTCAGAGAATGCAGCAGGTTTTTCTTAATATGATTACCAACTCTGTGCAGGCGATGGAGACGTCAAAGGGGAAAATAGAAATTATCGCAAGAGCTGATCCAGAGAACGATAAAGCTGTTATTAAGATCCGTGATACAGGTAAGGGTATCCCAAAGGAGCATATTGGTAGAATTTTCGACCCGTTCTTTACCACCAAGGAAGGAGCATCAGGCACTGGACTCGGACTTTCTATCGCTTACGGGATTGTGAAAAAGCACAAAGGATCTATAGAAGTTGCGAGCGAAGTCGGTAAAGGAACGGAATTTACCATCAAGTTACCGCTCACTAACAAAGAAGTTTCTTAGAATTTCCGTGTTATGGTAAATCATAGATTGCTGGAAGGAATTGTTCTCATTAACCTGCCTTTGGCAGGATCAATATCTTGCTAAAGTTCAGAGGAAAAAGCATGAAGGAGCAAAGCGCTGGAAGCCGTATCCTGGTTGTAGATGATGAACCTATCGCTCTTCAAAACATGAAGCACGTTCTCGAAAAGGACAATCTTGCCGTCTTTACGGCAGGGAGCGGAAGAGATGCTATTAGACTTATTGATGAAGAATCCTTCGATGTTGTCGTAACCGACCTTAAAATGGAAAATGTTGACGGAATGCAGGTGCTTAAGAGAGTCAAGGAGGTATCTCCCCTGACGGAAGTTATTGTGGTTACGGGATATGCGAGCGTTGAAACGGCCGTAGAAGCTATGAAAATGGGTGCTTTCTATTATCTTTCCAAGCCTATCCAGGTCAACGATCTTAGAGCTCTAGTTCAAAAAGCTTTGGAAAAGGTTCAGCTTGCAAAAGAAGTGCGTCGATTGAGAGAAGAAATTGCCGGCCTTGGAAGATTGCCTCTTTTTATCGGTAAAAGCCCTTCTGTAGAGCGCCTTGTCAAAATGATCGAACAAATTGCTCCCGCAGATTGCAACGTTCTTATTCAAGGAGAAACCGGAACCGGAAAGGAAGTTGTGGCTAGAATGATCCATCAGCTTAGCCCTCGCCGTGACAGGCGTTTTGTGGCGATAAACTGCGGCGCCTTTACAGAAGAGTTGTTAAGTAGCGAACTCTTCGGACACGAAAAAGGAGCATTTACCGGTGCTCATACAACCAAAAAGGGTTTAATGGAGATAGCTTCCGGTGGGCCTTTGTTCCTTGAC
>Ga0080004_1123688_pt1 | contig 227944 bp, 190 predicted proteins | sample WasSprMetagenome_FD_69207 | JGI IMG/M metagenome (GOLD analysis project Ga0080004, IMG submission 69207) | Sulfidic aquatic microbial communities from Washburn Spring, Yellowstone National Park, USA - WS (SPADES assembly) (version 2) | ecosystem: Environmental > Aquatic > Thermal springs > Hot... | reverse complement strand
ATCAAAGCGCTCGAGATCGTAGAAGTTTCAATCCCATATAGGTAGGCTCGCAACTAAATATTCAGTTCTTCGCCACCTACAAAGACTAAGTTTCAATCCCATATAGGTAGGCTCGCAACAGGCGCCAGTTCCTTCTTGAAGAACCTTAACCTCAGTTTCAATCCCATATAGGTAGGCTCGCAACGATTTTCAACCTCTTCGCAAGATGCATCGACGAAATTGTTTCAATCCCATATAGGTAGGCTCGCAACTTGTAGATATCAGCCACATGAATCATTTTACCCTCAGTTTCAATCCCATATAGGTAGGCTCGCAACCGAGGTGCGGGCCAGGCTTCGGGCCGGAGAGCCCGGTTTCAATCCCATATAGGTAGGCTCGCAACTCACAATATAATTTGCACCTTTTTCCGTTCCAGGTCTCGTTTCAATCCCATATAGGTAGGCTCGCAACAATCCCCTATGCGGCACGTTTGCATTGGGGAAGAGCGTTTCAATCCCATATAGGTAGGCTCGCAACATGCAACATCGTTCCCCACAGCATATACAATTCAGCATAGTTTCAATCCCATATAGGTAGGCTCGCAACTGGTTGTCAATGAATAGGAATGATTATTAATCCAGAGTTTCAATCCCATATAGGTAGGCTCGCAACTTCTCTGAATTTTTGCCACCATTTTTCATCATATTGCGTTTCAATCCCATATAGGTAGGCTCGCAACAAAGATGATTATGGCCGCTATCTTTTGCGACAGCTGTTTCAATCCCATATAGGTAGGCTCGCAACGGTCATGAGCTAGGTCATATTCTATATTGTAAATACGTTTCAATCCCATATAGGTAGGCTCGCAACCAGCTTATCGTGAGCTTTATGTTAATGATTTATATAGTTTCAATCCCATATAGGTAGGCTCGCAACTTAGATGGCTATTTTGGTGGTCGTACAGAAGCCTTCGTTTCAATCCCATATAGGTAGGCTCGCAACAAGCGAGCTGGACAACGTTATTTGTATCGAGTTCAGGTTTCAATCCCATATAGGTAGGCTCGCAACAGGCGCCAGTTCCTTCTTGAAGAACCTTAACCTCAGTTTCAATCCCATATAGGTAGGCTCGCAACGAGGGCTTATATTCAGAATCCGCCTCAATTATCAAGTTTCAATCCCATATAGGTAGGCTCGCAACGTAGCAAGTTTAGAGAAAAAGAAGAGAACAAAATGAGTTTCAATCCCATATAGGTAGGCTCGCAACTTGTCCTCTTGTCCAGTTTTTCGGAATTAAAAATAAGTTTCAATCCCATATAGGTAGGCTCGCAACCAATAGATTTCATCAAAGCGCTCGAGATCGTAGAAGTTTCAATCCCATATAGGTAGGCTCGCAACTAAATATTCAGTTCTTCGCCACCTACAAAGACTAAGTTTCAATCCCATATAGGTAGGCTCGCAACAGTTATTAAAAGCATTTCAATTGTTCGCCTTTGATCGTTTCAATCCCATATAGGTAGGCTCGCAACCCAAAGAAGAATTGATATTATTCTCAACGCTGATAAGAGTTTCAATCCCATATAGGTAGGCTCGCAACGAGCGGAATGGTCGCCACTAAAGCGAATTGGCACCGTTTCAATCCCATATAGGTAGGCTCGCAACCAAAATAAACCGATAGGCAAAACCTTCAATCAGCTCGTTTCAATCCCATATAGGTAGGCTCGCAACCAGATAGAACAATCGATATCCTTATCAAGCAACATCTGTTTCAATCCCATATAGGTAGGCTCGCAACCCCCCCTGGTCATCATCGGGGGAACGCCAAAGGGAAGGTTTCAATCCCATATAGGTAGGCTCGCAACCATAATCCTCGACCAGAATGGAAATCAAGTATATAGTTTCAATCCCATATAGGTAGGCTCGCAACTATTTTTTGTTTGACTATCTGTTCAGCTTTCAGCAAGTTTCAATCCCATATAGGTAGGCTCGCAACCAAGCAGGACTCTTGCCTGCTTATCGCCAGAAACCGTTTCAATCCCATATAGGTAGGCTCGCAACCCAATGCTACCTGGACAAGGATTCAATTAAATACTGGTTTCAATCCCATATAGGTAGGCTCGCAACCATCTCCATGAGCGTGATATCCTTTTACGCCTCCAGCGTTTCAATCCCATATAGGTAGGCTCGCAACGATACTGGGAATTAAAACCCCTCGCCACTGAATTTGGTTTCAATCCCATATAGGTAGGCTCGCAACCAAAAAAGAAATGGAAAAGGAAAAGAATTGAGATGGTTTCAATCCCATATAGGTAGGCTCGCAACCAGTTGACCTTCCTCACCTCAGAAACGCATTAGCCGTTTCAATCCCATATAGGTAGGCTCGCAACATTTCCAAAAGAAAAACCTTGCCCTCCCGGATTAGTGTTTCAATCCCATATAGGTAGGCTCGCAACAATTAATGCTGCCTCATCCATCAGCGCCCTATACCAGTTTCAATCCCATATAGGTAGGCTCGCAACTTGAAAGAGAGATTCCAAGGACAAAGCGTCTTACTGTTTCAATCCCATATAGGTAGGCTCGCAACGACAATGGCTTACTATTATTATTCTGAAGCAATTACGTTTCAATCCCATATAGGTAGGCTCGCAACCATAGACGTTGATGAGCTTGAGGATATGCTGGAGAAAGGTTTCAATCCCATATAGGTAGGCTCGCAACCCTGGAAAAGCGTTCCAGCCTGGTTCCTCCAGACGAGTTTCAATCCCATATAGGTAGGCTCGCAACGTCGCCCCATCTCTTGCTACCAGATTAGGAAAGAACGTTTCAATCCCATATAGGTAGGCTCGCAACTTCAAGGATATGGCTTCAGACAGGAAGGGAAAAAAGTTTCAATCCCATATAGGTAGGCTCGCAACCCTCCACCATCACCTGAAACAAGTGTCCGTTCTGGGTTTCAATCCCATATAGGTAGGCTCGCAACCTGAGGGATATGTTAAATACATGCTGGATCTTATGAGGTTTCAATCCCATATAGGTAGGCTCGCAACCAGTCGACGTGATACCAGTACCATATGCCGTTGCATGTTTCAATCCCATATAGGTAGGCTCGCAACCTAGAGAAGAACAAGCACGTAACCTTTTACGACAGCAGTTTCAATCCCATATAGGTAGGCTCGCAACTTTCTTCTGCCTGAAAGCATCATAAGCTAAAGCAAGTTTCAATCCCATATAGGTAGGCTCGCAACTGGCTATGAGCAATTATGTTTGGCTTACAGTTCTAACGCGTTTCAATCCCATATAGGTAGGCTCGCAACTCAATGGGGTTTAGCCGGTGCACAGCTTCAGGCACGTTTCAATCCCATATAGGTAGGCTCGCAACCATTTTGGCCTCAATCTGGTTTGTTTATTGGGTCTTCGTTTCAATCCCATATAGGTAGGCTCGCAACATGGCTCTGGAAGAGCGAACCAAAAGGGCTGCCGAGTTTCAATCCCATATAGGTAGGCTCGCAACCATCGTTTTAACCTTTGAAAGCACTCCGTCCTGATAGTTTCAATCCCATATAGGTAGGCTCGCAACGCCAGTATGAGGATTTCCCAAAGGAATTTGCGTACGTTTCAATCCCATATAGGTAGGCTCGCAACTCATGTTCTTCTTGCGATAACTCCCAATCTTTAATCGTTTCAATCCCATATAGGTAGGCTCGCAACTCTTGCCCATATGCTGAATCACCAGCCATAACAAGAGTTTCAATCCCATATAGGTAGGCTCGCAACTCGCCTTTAATTGATTCATTTTTCCTCCTAAAGTTTGTTTCAATCCCATATAGGTAGGCTCGCAACTATAGGATATGATGAGATTTTAGGACCATTTTATGCGTTTCAATCCCATATAGGTAGGCTCGCAACCCCATTTCTTCAGGCAAAAAATTAATTGAAAAACTGTCAATCCTGCTACAATCAAAATAATAGCCTGAAAAAGTCCCCATATTTCTAACTATTGTTCTTTCGTCGATGCCTTTAAAAATATACATTTTCTAAGATCGACGAAATATTAGAGAATAGTTTCCTCACCACCCTTTTTTATGCCTATGATTTCCCTACTAGTATATTTTGTACTTTTAAAAGTATAAATGATTATTGAATCTTCCTTTTCATTAATAATTTTTTTGAGTTCAACTTTCAGTTTTTCGAGCTTAGCCTCTGTGATCTCTCCCTCAAAGACCGAATTTTGGACCCAATAAAGGTATTTCTTACATACTTTCAATACTCTGGCAACCCTTTTCTCAATTATATCATAAACAAGTATTACCTGCATTTACCAACCCGTTATAAAGGGTATATATTCTTCCTCACCGATTAAGTGCTTTTCGATTTTAAAAAGCTCTAATCTTATAAGTTGTCGGTAAGAAACATGTCTTTTAAGTTTTTTATGAAGAAATGTGCTTTTCAGTCTTTCCTCCATTTCTCTTATAATAATTTCTCTACCTTTTTCATTTAATACAATACCATCAAGCTTGCGTTCAAAATTTTCAGGTTTTATTATCCCTTTATTGATAACATTAAATATTACTCTATCTGCAATAATCGGTTTAAATACCTCAGCTATATCTAAATTTAATGTAAAACGCCTGAAATTAGTGGCATGCAAAAATCCTATCCTTGGATCCAGATGTGTATGGTAGATCTCGCTCAGACAAATCGTATAAATAATGGAATTAGCGAAGCTAATAAGCGCATTCAGTCTATTCTGCGGAGGTCTTCTTGTTCTGCCTTCAAAGGCAAAATCTTTATTCCCAATAATTTCATCAAATCCGTGATAATAATTCTCTCTTATGTTACCCTCGATGGCCATTAGCTCATCTGTGTCTTTACATAGATCGATACCTCCCTCAATTCGCTTTATCCTTTCTATAATTTCTGACAGCTTTTTTCCCCTGTTTTCGTAATAGACTAAAACTTTTTTAATATTCTCTATAGCTCCGAATACGAATTTTTTTGCAAGAGCAATCCGTTTTTTAGAATCTAAATAATGTTCTGCCTGTTTAAGGACCATATAGCCGGAATTAAAATGCTCTCTCGGATAATAAGAACCCAAATAATATCCAAAGTAATTGAAGAAATGTAGAATAATTCTACTCTGGGTAAGAAATTCAAGAAGACGTTTGTTAATTGTCACCTCGCCAAAGATTAGTATTTCTGATACATTTTCTATAGGGATATATTTTTTCTCCTTTTCCCTTTCGAAACAGAGTGTATTTTCTTTTCTTTTTATCTCTCCATCAGAAAAAATATATATGGTTTTCCTCATGCGAAGCACAATTCATAAAAAGCACAATTTTTACAGAAACTATTTTTCATAGGTTTTGGGGGAGTATCATTTGCCATGATGGTCTTCATTTCTGATATACTTTTATCTAATTCCTCTTCCAAATCTTTAGTTAATTCTAAAGGTATCTTCCTTTTTTCTTTAGGAATCAATATTTCTCCTCTGGCGGTAACTCCCTTATCTCTGAGCTTTTTTAAATAAAAAGAAACCTGCATTATGGCTGCTTTTATTCCTGTAGAAGATTTTTTTACTTCACAGATAATTATTTCGTTTTCTTTTCTTCTAATGAAGTCAATCTTTATACCATCAAGAACATATTCTTTCTTCTCTCGTCGGTAGCTTTCTTCTGAAATAATCCTTCCCAGCATAAGCAGCTCAGCTTCAGGATCAGGGTTAAATTGCCTCGCATAAAGCCAGAATTTCCTTGGACAAATAAAATAAGCATTAATAAGATTACCTGTAAGATGCATAATGATTGAAATAATAATTTATTATAATATCATTAAATCCTCTTTCTTTTCTTTTTTCAAAAAACCCATTTCCGAATCATAATCACCATCTTCTATATATATTCCCTGACACCATCGGGTAAGCTTTCTTTTATTTTCCTGCTCAATATCATCCAGATAAATCAGCCACTCATCAATCTTCCTTGTAGTTCCTCTCTTTTCTCGCCAAGGGACTTGGAGAACAAATTTCGCTAAAACATTTTTTTTAAAATGGACATAACTTTTGATTTCCTGAGGGCTATTCAAGAACTTCTTTACGCTGATAATAAATTCTTCTTTTTTGCTCTCCGGGATGACCATTATTGTATATATCTTCCTGAACATTCTTTGAGCTTCCTCTTTACGATCAGACATATAACCAGCATCAAGTATATCTTTGGTCTGTTTAAAATTTCTTAGATATTTACTCCCTTTTAGTAATTCGGAATCATAGATACTCTTAACCAGTTCATACTTTTCATACTCAGAACAGATATATTCAAATCGTGATTCTGAATCAAATACTTCGCCGATTATTGATAAAATTAATTCGACATTTTTTTTCTTATTCCTTTTTAGCTGAGAAAACCAGTTTTTAACATCTGTTTTTTGGGTATGTTGATTTTTCTGCTCAGTGCTTTTATCCTTTAGAAGCTTCAAAGAAAGCAGAAGCAAATCGGTCTCATAAACTCTACCTTTCCCAGACTCAAGTTCATTTTCAAAAACCCAGATAAAAATATTGGTTTTATCGATAACAACCGACTCTTTAATTATAGGACCGCATCTTCGCCAGATTCTTCCCATTCTCTGGACAAGGACATCTAAAGGGGCAATTTCAGTAAATAATATATCCGCATCGATATCGAGTGAAACCTCAACTACCTGGGTAGCCACCAATATTTTGCCCTCTTTTTCATCATTCGGTTTGGGATTGCTAAACGCCTTTTTTAAATACTCTTCTTTTCGTTCTCTATCATAAAGAGTAAATTGAGAATGCAATAATATAATTTTGTCTTTTAATTCAGAATATTCTTTATTTTCATTAATATTCTTTCTCAACCACTCAAAAATTTTTTGCGCTTGCTTCACCGTGTTTAAAATCACGAGAACGCGTTTGCCAGATATTGCCTGTTCGAGAATTTTCATTAATATTTCATCAGGAACATCAATTTTATTCGCTTTCTTTTTTTGTCTAATCAGCTCTACCTCGATTTTATGCCGTTTGAGGGCTGTTAACCTATCCCGTTCTTCTTCATACAGATTAATATATTCAACATTCTCAGCTCCATTTACTTTTTCAATTTCTTTTTTTATAAACTCAGGTAAGGTTGCGGTCATGAGAAGGAATTTTCCACCCATACGAACAGTGTCTTCAATAAATTTAATAATAATAGCTGCGGCCTGAGGATCATAAGATTGAACTTCATCAATAACCAATCTCGAATAGGAGAAGGTGACATAAATTTTTTCATAACCGGGAGGTCGCAAAGCGTATGGGAAAAACTGATCGCCGGTAGAGACAATCACCGGTAGGGCAAGCTGGCGTGCAAGATCATAGGCCATTATACTCATCTGCCCTTCGCCCCCATCTTCCAGAAGAAAAACGGAAGCATCGGAATGCAGAAGTCCCACTTTATCCTGGTTAAAGATATCGCAGCCACGATTATAAATTTGATTTACGGCGGCCTGCAAAGGCAACGTGTAAAAAAATTTCTCTCCACTCCCCCATAAAAAGGCAAACTCGGTCTTGCCAAAACCGGTAGGCGCAACGAGAATAAGATTTTTATCTTTACATTTTATTATTTTCTCTGATTGCCAGATCGGAACTTCAGTTGAGGCAGAAATTCTCTCTCGAATCTTTTCCTCTATCCGCCTTTTTATCGCCCCGAAGTCCACGGGCGACAACTCAGGTTCAACCCTGTTTACATCTAATTCTTCTTCTTCACAAAAGGAAGCAAAATGGTCGGCTCGTTGCAGAAAACCAGCAATAAAAATCCAATCCTGCAATTTCTGACTCTCGATACCCGCTCTTTTCGGTAAATAATATAGCTGATAGGGAGGACGGGCATACTCAGAAAATGGCACTCCCTGGTTTAGTCCGATAGCCATTGAGCTATTAAAACCAATAAGTTCAGACCAGACTTCGCTTAGCGTTTCGATTTCACGACGGAGGTTTTCTTCAAGTTCGCTAATTTTGTCATCTCTTTCTAAGGACTTACATAGCTCAGCCAGCTCTTCGTTGAAATCGGTAATTATTTCGAAAAAATTTTCTCTCCAGTGGTGATAGGCAACGGCCGAAATAAGAAATTCTCGATAATCATCAGGGACTTTAGCTCTCAGGGAATCCTCTTTCATAAAAAGCACGGAAAAGAAGGAATGGGGAATATCAATCAATGGAGAACTGGGCTGATAGAGGCGATTTTTCATCAATTTTATCTGAAAAGCTGGTAATATTTTTCCCCAATCATGACAGACAATCGCCAAGCGAACAAGGTCTTTTAAATTTTTCGGAACCTTCTGTTCAATTTTATCAAGGATAGCTAAAGTATCTTTTATATGTTCTGAAAGGGAAATAGGCTTTCCTTCTTTTTTGCTACTTTTAGCTAGAACAACTGTCTGGCTCATGTTTTTTCCTCGAAATCAGCCAAAAAAACGGGAAGCTGGAATTCTTCATCGAAGCAAAAGTATTTTTTCGTTAACAGTCCATCACTCAGCTTGACCTTAATATGATCAAAGATTCGCCTACCGTGACGATTTAACGTTTCCTTATATTTCTCGATATTCCAGAAAGTTGGCAGTTTATAGCTGAGGCCCTCAAACTGGTCAAAATCTGTCTGTCTATGATTTGACTTGAATGAATACATTTTTTCTGGGATCCAGAAGAAATGTCTGAAGTTAGCATCAACTCTTTTAATGCTCAATTGCTCCACTTCAATTACCGGCGATAATTCTTCAACAACAATCCAATCTTCAGCTCGCCCCAGATGGAGAATTTCCAGACGGTGAATTGGATTTTCTAAGGAAGAGCGAATCTCCTGAAGAAAATGCTTATTTTTATGGGCCAGATAGATTACCAGATGAACATCATTAAGAACATCTATAAATACTGGCGACTGTCCTCCAATGTGTTCCACATGGCCTCCCAGACTCCGATTATCCAGGGTACTGAATCTTCCTATATGAGCCTCTTTTCCAACGTTTCGGAACCAGATATATTCTGTTGTTTTGTCCTTGAATCGGCCGCCAATAGAAATTTTAATTTTTTTTAAATTATCATACTCAACTGGCAATCCCTCATAACCCAGCAGGTTACTCAGGAAGCCAATCACCGTAGAATAAGGGGGGATAGGATAAGTATGCCGGCGTTGATAGGTAAAGGGAATTCTAAAATGCGCCTGAGGTTGATATAATCGTAGCCGTAAAAAATATCCTGAATTAATATTTTCTTCTGCCATATTCATAATTTTTTCCAATCCTCAGCCTTAAAATTTTGCTTCCTTACACCCTTTAAATCTATACCTTTAACGCGTTCACTGTTACTAATCTCCGCTTAAACCGATCTTTTCCAGGAAAGCTTCCCAGCTTTTTTCGACCCCTTCTTTAAGGGCTGGCTCGACCTGCAGCCTCTCACTGTCACTAATATAAACTATTGGTCGGCCATCACTCTTTTCGATCCAGTAATTATTAAGGGCATCACCAATTCCAATTACTTTCCACTGCCCGCTTTCCCTCCGGATATCGATATAAGGATGAAATACAGGCGAGGGAATCTTCACCGCCCCGGCTATAAGAAAAAGAGGAATAATGGTATTAGCCTCTCCGCTTGATTGGGCATAAAGACCACTCGAAATAGCTGCCAGCACCTCTCTTATTCTTTTTTTCTTCTGATCCTTTGCCAGCTCGAACCTGACTCTGTAAGGTCCTCCGTCGGATTCTTTAATCTTCTTAATATAAATTTTTCCTACTTCTTTTCCATTTTCTTCAACTGAATAAATTTCCTCTTTTGTCTCTTCATCTGACATTTTCTTGCATTTAATTTCTCTTTCCGACCCATCTTTTTCTTTTTTTTGAGCTTTTGAAAAAATTAAATGGAGTGTGTTATCCGCATAATTTCGATCATCAACTATCCAGATATCCTGACCTAAAATGAGCGTATCAAGAGTAAAACTTACTTTGTAAAGAGAATTCTGCTCTTCCTTGTTTACTGGACTGGGATTCACATCCATTCCTTCACTTTTGCCGCGGGAAACTAGATCGTGATTGGAATAAAAAGCTAAATCTGATTCATAAGGAAAAAAAGAAATAGCTTTGGTAATACCGAGCGGGGACTTACGAGTGATGGCTGCCTCTTTCCTGCCCAGGGTAAACATATAACCAAAAACATCAAGTTCTGCATTGGAAATAATATCATCTTTGGTAAGGTCAAATTGAACTACCTGACCTTCTCCGGTTACCTTCGCTGGAACCCAGTGAAAGCCCCGATGAAGCGACTGAAATAAATAATGGCGAAGAGCAGGCTTGCCGATAAAAGAACGAATTTCACCATTCACATTAAGCTTTTTTATGGAAAGAATGTTGCCAGCGATTACTTCATCCCGATTAAGAGCTGAACCATCAAAAATAATTGTTATCGTGACATTTTTGATGGCTTCATTCTTCATAATCACCTCCTTTTTTAATTTCTTGCTCGCCTTTATTTTGACCTAAAATAGCACTCAGAAATGTAAATAAAAAAACCTTAAAAAGTCCTTCAGAATAAATCGGTTTAAAGGCTTCAATCAGCTTTTCAGGGAATTCTTGTTTCGCTGCAACGAAAATCCGGAGGAGGGCATGGAAGGAATCATCTCGCTTTCCAGCCCGGACTAATTCCAGGATACGGTAAGCCTGACGTTCAAAAGCTGATTTTAAATCGCTATTTTCCTTGATAGCAAAACCAGTTCTTTTCAAGCTTTCCATCAGGTCAGAAGCATTATGACCCGCAACCTGCTCATAAAGCCTTTGAAATTCTTCCTTTCCCCTCTGGTCTTCTGCTGCCCACTGGAGCACCTGTTGAAAGTTCCGCCACATTCTCCTGAGAACATGATAGGTCTTTTGAAAATCCTCAAACCTTGGCCTCCCCTCCTTCAGTTGATTATTAAGTTCCTCAATCTGTCTTTCCAGATTAATTTTTGGGGGAGCTAAAAAATCCATAATTTTCCCTCCTTCTTTTTTCTTCGATTAAGGCATAAAGCTGAAACATTTTCTCGGCCAATTTCGTTAATTCGCCAGAACTTCGTTTTTCAATTATTCGATTATATTTTTGCATAATTCTATTTTTCAGGGAACTTTCCCGCTCACCTGACTTTACGAGGGAAAACCGTAACAAATCATAGCCAAACTCAGATAGTTGAGAGAATTTCTGTTCTAAAATTATATTAAGAATTTCTAATTCACCAATTTCGCTGAGAAGACTGGCAATTCGGCGATCAAAAAGAATATTAACGACATCATAGGGCAGACTAAAAACCTCAATTTTCTGCCCCCTATTTCTATGTCTGCTCAAATTAATTATTTCTATATTCATTCTTGCCCAGATACCGAGAGTAACTTGAATTTTAGTAGCATACTCGATGATTGACATTGCCAGAATGTTTCTTTTGTTGAGCCCTTTTTCCAAAGGAATGGAACCAAAAATTTCAGCCGCAAATTTATTCAGATTGTACATCAGGTTGAAAGAAGGTGCGTTGATGAAAATTTTCGATCCGTCTGAAAGTGGGGTGAAAGCCAGGTGATGGCACATAACTATGAAGTTACATTTCGGACAGACAAAATCTTTAGGCTCATTGACCCAATACATATTTACAAATGTTTTTTCCGAGCCCAGGAGAATATTACCAAATGCCTGGTTTAAATTAACCACGTCCATTTTTTTGACTTTCATTTTTTGTAAACAGAAACAACATGAAAGAATTACACTTCGTTTATCATCTTCGTTTTTATATCCTTCAATTAATGCCATGATTCGCTTTTTTATTAACTTCTCCGTCTGGTTGGCATAATAGGCATCTTTCCAGCCATAAACTAGGCTCTTACCTTTTTTTGATTTTGGTGAGAGCTCAACCCATTTTTTAAATATATCTTCAACGTCTGGAAATTGTGTCAGGATAATTGATCCATCATCACGAATAGAATTCACCACGGGCACATTAAGCTCATCCAGCACCCTTAAAAATCCAATCACTCCTGCATTATAAATCCAGTTAGACGGAAAAAGAATTATTTCCCGGGAAATCATGGATCACCTCTCCATTTGGCGATGCAACCAAATCCCTGTGAGTTTTTTGAACCAAGTCCGCAGGCAAAGGCCAAGGAAAAAAGCTCCTGGGGCAATGCTAACTCAAAAATTCCAGACCATCCCTTTATAATTGTGTCTTTGTAGAAAACAATGTTCTCGTGAGGGCCTATTCTCAAGGGCTTAATATAGCTCTTCTCATCAAGAAAGAGCTTCTTACCCGTAATGGCTCTATATTTGCGCAGCAAGTTAAATAGGATAAGCTCATTAAATTCAGGGTCATGGGGCGAAAAGTAATGTGTATAGGCTTTTCCATCTTTTTCTTCGGTGCGATAAACGGTAATCGGCGAAAGAGTTTCAACAATTTCAGGCCGTTTATAAGCAGGAAAAGGTTCCAGTTTAAGCTCCGCAAGATAAATAGCTCTCTCTTCGGTTGAGCCTGGGAGTTGCAAATAAAGAATTCTTTTTTTAATTAGATTATTACAAAAGGAGGCAATAAACTCCAGGATTGGCGAGGCTACAATCCAGGTAAGTGGAAAATAAAAAGTGATTGTTTTTTTCTGAGTATCAATTTTTGGTTTTTTTGATGGAATCAGCCTCGAAAATGTAAAAAATTTGAGACCGCGATTACTTTCGGGGTCCTTTATGCCGGTAGAATGAACTCGTCGGGCCAACTCAAAATCTAAATGTCGGTAAATAATTCCCTGGAGCACTTCATTGTGGTGTACGGGAAGAGTAATCTCAGTCTTGTCACCTGTGAAGACTAATCGGAGCCGCATCTCCTTTTCCTCTCAAAGCAATTTTTTGATGGCTCATCTCATTTTCCGGTCATCACCTCGTCCCGTTATTCTTCATTAGACTTACTTCGGATGAAGGAAAGTTCCTCTAACATTATTTAAGTCGTCTGATATCGGTTGCGTTATAAATATCCCCTTAAAAAAGCTGTTATCGAGATGATGGGACCTTTTTATTTTCCCTTTTCCCATAAACCAGCTGTTATTTTAAAATAATGATTTTAAAAATGTCAATAATAGCGCTTTATTTCAAGTAGAATTTTTAAAACACGGCCGGCTTTATGAACAAAACATTACCCCTGCCGGCAAATCCGGCCAGACTTAATCGCTTCCGTATAGATAAAAAGTATTCAGCCTGAAAGGCCAGGAGGCTTCTTTATCTCTTATAACATTCTCCCTTAAGCTTGCCTGGCAGGCACCAGGAGAAAAAATGCGCCGCATCTATCGTGGAGCTACAGGCAAAAAAATCATTTAAAATGCCGCCATTTCTGGCTTATCCGACGCATCTTTCTTTGAGCCGCAGGCGAGAAGATCAGCTCTGTTTTTTAAAGAAAAGATGGCCTGTAAATAAAGAATCCAGATTAAATAGGCCAGCAGAAGTGGATAGTATTCCCACATGACAAGATATATTGAACCCATATCGGGTAAAGTAACGTTTTTGGCAGCCGTCAGAATCGAAAGAGCAAAAAGGAAGGGAAAAGCTCTGAAAAAATGGGGTTTTTTGATTATATAATAACTTGGTACAAGCAGGAGCACATAGGCATAATCCTTCATCCTCAACGTAATCAGGGCATAGATAAGACAGAGGAGGAAAACAACTATTTTTTCCTTATCCTCCGGCTCATATTTTTTAAGGACAAGGTAAGCCCTATAGCTAAAAAATAGAACAAAGAGAATGATAAGCCCGAAAATAGCCTCTTGCCATTCCTGATTAATCACAAAGGCCCGCCTCCGGGCCAGCAAATCAAAAATTTCCGTAATGAAACCAAAAGTCGTTGGCGAAATTATTCTTCTTTCCACCAGGGTGCCCCGGCCAGCCTCAAGAAAAGCTCGAAACATTTGCGGCCAGAGTGCATACTGAATCAAAAAATAGCCCAGAAAAAGGGCCGCCGAGGATAAAAAAAGCCACACCTTGTGGCGATTTTTTTTAAATAAAATCAGGACGAGAAAAAAAATGGGCATGATTTTAAAGCTCGCGGCCAATAAAACAAGACCACAAAAAAGAGGCAGCCTGTTCTTGAGGAAGAAATAAAAGCTCAGCCAGAGCAATAATTGCTCAAAAAGATTGATATTACCCGAACGCAAATCAAGAAAGAGAGCACTATTGTAGGCAAAAAGGCAAAAAAAACAGAAAGCCGCCTCAATTTTTTCCTCGAGAAAATATTTTGACCAGAACCACAAAAGGAAAATGACAGTAGCGACTTTCAAAAACAGAAAAACGAGACAAGCTGTTTTTTCTCCCATAAAATTAAAGAGGCGGTAAAACCACAGGGTGGCGGGCGGATAGGCATACCAGAAGGGTGTACCCAGTTCAGCCCTGGTTACTCTGGGATCATAGGGATTTTTACCCTGGGCCAGAATCCTGGCCGCTCCAGACTGCATCTTGAAATCCCAGTGATACTCCTCAAAACGATCAATCAGATAATAAATACAGTAAGCAAAGTAGAGAAGCCAGACGAGAAGAAAGATTTTTTTGACGACTTTTCTTGTTTTTATTTTTTCTTGTTCCACTTCCTCGCCCTCGTCTTTTCAGATTTTTCAATTGTCCTTCCCAAAATTAATTCTGACCTGATTTTCCTTCGTTTCGTCTATTTACATTATGCATCAACATTTTCTGAGTTATTATTCTTTTTTTAATTGTTTTAAAAATCAAGCCCGGGTGAACTCACCATTGGAAAACCTGGCTCAATCAGGGTTTTCTATCCAGTAGACTTATGGGATTCTGGCTGAAAAAGGTCTTTTAACCGGAAATCAGAAGCCAATTGATCATTAAGAAGCCTTTTAATGATATGTCTTAATCCCAGAAAAGGTCAGAATGAGGCTTAATCATCCTCCCCTTTTAAAAAACTTTTATTGCTCCTCTAAAATTTGCCATATTCCTTTCGTTACGTTTAATTCCTTGTTTTTCTTTGTTTTTAGGACAAACCCAGCCGTTTATGAGACCTATATAAAAACCATCCCCCCTGGAGAAATAAACTGTCTCTATTTGCCTAACTTTGAAGCCCTGCCCGCCTAAGAATTAACCGGATATTCTAAAAGGTCATTTATTCTAAAAGCTTATTTGGGGCAGGTAAATTTATATTCATTTCTCCTTTTTATTTTCAAGGTGTTCCGACCGCACTCCTATCAAAAAGCCTCTACACTTTTGGCGGAAAGGCCAGAAGAATATTGACAAAAGAGCTGAAATTTATAAAGAATTTAATCTTATTAGCGATGAATAATAAATTTTCAAGAAGGGAGTTTCTAAAGACCATACCTCTTTGGGGCCTCAATGGCGCCTTTAGCCTGAAAAAATGGGACCTCGAAGGCCTGAGACAATTTTTCCCTGAAACCACGGCGGTCAAAAGAGAAATTCTAAACAAAGAAAGAATAAACGAAATCAGAAATTTCTGTAATCAATATGGAACGCCTTATAATTCAAACCTCTTTGAAGCGGGGGAAAGAATAATTTTTAAGGGAACAGAGCCATATTTAAGCCTGATTACCAGGGACAACGTTTTCCTTCCTTCTTTAACTATAAAGTTTACAGATGCCGAGATAAGCCTGAACAGAAAGGAAAAAAGGTTTTTCAATTTAAATGGAACTATAGAGATACCCCTGGGTGATTCTTTCCCCTGGAAACCAAAGATTTTAAAATACAAGCTCATTTATAAGACGCCAGATAATAAGACTGAAGAAACCTGTTATCGTTATGTGAGAACCCCCTTTTGCCAGCTGAAGGATGGTCCTATAAAAATAATAGTCTTTTCAGATACCCATCTGCCGGATGACCGCAATTTTACGCGGCAACAGCTAACCATCCCGGAAATATTTGACCTCAGGACAAACGGCGAATATGTAAACCGGATTTTTCTGAAAAAGCTCGCCAGTAATCCCAGTTACCTTCCCTCCGGTGATGAAATTTATCTGATGAATGGATTCAATGTGGCCAATGCCATCTGGTATATCCTCAATAACGAAGAACCTGACTTTTTCATCAATCTCGGGGATGACCATGGAGGCTTTGGTCATACCTGGGAATCCTTAGGCCTGCCCAATCAGCATCTGGCTACTGAGCTGGAATTAGATGCTATAACCAGAATGTTTCGTTTAGCTCAACGCAAAATATATTCAGCCCTGATGAGCCATATACCCTGTTATTATGTTCTTGGCAACCATGATGGTGAAAATGGTTGGTCCAGAATGCTTCCCTATGCTATGAAATGGCGGAAAAGATATTTACCTCTTCCGGGAGCTAAAGAGGGTGGCTCACCCGATGAAAATTATTATCCAATTATCTGGGGATGTCAGGAAAGGGTAAATAGCCTGGCCCCGCAGCCTCCGGAAATTACCTGCCTGGTTCTCGATGTTACCCGTTATAATGTAAACCAGCCCTTAATTCCCGAAAACTGGACAAGCGGTAAAGAACAGCTTAAATGGTTAGAGGAAAAACTTAACGAAGCTGCCCTTTTCCGCTTTATTTTTACCCATCATATCTTTGGCGGCTGGCCTACCCAATCTGATTGTCGCCTCGATAGCCCTCATACTTATGCCTATGGAAGAGGTATAGGTTTTACCAGGGAATATTATGAAGACCTGAATCGTTTTTTAGAGGCCAGTGGTTATAGTTTCTTAAAAGTTAACCCTGAGAAAATCGAACAAATCTATAAGACCAATCTGTTTCTCAAAAAAGGTGTTGACGCCATTGTCTACGGCCATGACCATATCTTTAAGGGGAGAAAAATTGGCCGCTGCGAGAATGGCCGGGACCTGCATGCAATTTGTGCTGGTGCCACCAAAAATCTGGCCGAAATCAGCTGGTTTATCCAGCCTCTCTTTATTAGAGACTATGGAAGACATGATAAAATGGAATTTTTTTCCTGCCCCGGTTATCTGGTAATAGAAATTGCAGAAGGCGGAATAAATTTTTATTATAAAAAAGCTGGTGCTGCCTTTCTGTCTTATCCTAACAGCAATCTTCCTCTGACTGCCAAAACCGGCGACATTATAAGTGCTTATATGATATAATCTTAAGCAAACATGGATGAAACCAAATAAAGGAAAAAATTAAAAAAGTTAAATTTAAATTAAAGAATTAAACTAGATGAGCAGTTTCTAAATAAGTTATAATCCATCAGAATGGTCCAGGAGAGTTAGCGAAAATCTGGTGGCTTCTAAACAGCTGGCACATATAATTAATTAACTTTTATGTTTGATTATTAAAATTAAAGGGATAAATTAAAAGACATGCCCCCAATCTGGTTATTAACAGGAACAGCGGCCACGCTTGGCTTCATTCATACCCTCATCGGTCCTGACCATTATCTTCCCTTTATCGTTATTGCCCGGGCGAGAAAATGGACCTTGAGCAAAACTCTTTTTATTTCTCTCCTCTGCGGTCTTGGTCATATTCTGAGTTCTGTGTTGATCGGTTTTATCGGAATAGCTCTGGGCATTGCCGTCGGCCATTTAGAAAAAGTTGAAGCTACAAGAGCCAGTCTGGCTTCCTGGCTTCTTATTGGCTTTGGCCTGGCCTATGCCCTCTGGGGCCTGAGGCGAGCCTGGCGGCAGAAAAAGCATGAACATCCTCATGTTCATCTGGAAGGCGAAATTCACACTCACCCCCATACCCATGAAGCCCAGCATCTGCATATTCATCTGAACGAGGAAAAAAAGAATATCACTCCCTGGATTTTATTTCTTATCTTTGTTTTTGGCCCCTGCGAGCCACTGATCCCTCTGTTAATGTTTCCGGCTGCCCAGCATTCAACCCTCGGGGTTATCCTGGTAACAGCTGCCTTTGGAGCGACGACAATCCTCACCATGTTAGTTTTGATCGCCCTTTCTTCCTGGGGCCTGAGTTTTGTCCGGCTGGGGACTCTCGAAAGATATTCCCATGCTCTGGCCGGAGCCATTATTTTTTTCTCCGGCCTGGCCGTCCAATTTCTGGGTCTTTAATCAATTTCCGGCTCGATTGAACCGTTCTTACTAATTCCAATAAATTCTCAATTTGTTATTTACTTAAGCTTATTTTATTGGCTCTGATTTCTTTCCAGCCCGCCTCTAACCTGCTTCACCGCCAGAGCATGTCCCTAAATATGTTGATAAAGATAATGTTCTCAAAAGCCAGTGGTTTGTGATTACCAGCAGGAGCCTCGATTTCGACCTGGTAAAGCTCGAAACTTTTCTTAATGTCTGGTAGAAAATTCTCATTATTTATGGAATCAAAGGGAGATGTATCCTGGGAGGTCTATTAAGAAATAAAGAAATTTTTAGCCTCCTCTTGTTCACTTGGAATGAAATATCAAGAGGCCAGAATAAAGAGAAATCCAGGACAAATTTACCGTGGCGCAAAAAACAATTTTACCGAGGAATTAATAAATCCTCTTCATTATTTTTTTAATTGGCTAAAATCAATAAGGAACTTATAAATAACCAGGATAGTCTAAAGTCAAAGCTCCCGTCCTTTCCTCAATAAAGAAAGCATTTTACCTTAATATCTTGACCAGAAGAGAGTTTTGTTCTATAAATTCTCCATTGTTCGTCTGATTATTGAATAAAAATTTTAAAATAAAATTTTTTTAATTTTGAATCCCGGAAAAGGTTAGAAAAATGGAATTTGAATTAACCGATGAACAAAAAATGGTCCAGGAGATGGTCAGGGAATTTGGTCGCTCCCAGATTCAGCCTTTGGTTAAAAAAATAGACGAAGAAAAAAAGATTCCAGATGCAATCATAAAAGGCCTGGCCAATTTAGGTCTTTTGGGAATGACAGTTTCTCCCCAATATGGGGGCGCTGGAGCGGATCCAGTAACCGTTGGTCTGGTCGCTGAAGAACTGGCCAGAGCCGATTTCTCCTGTGCTGTGCCCACTTTCTTTCTCGTTCAATGCGCCTGGGGATTTATTTTAAATAAGTACGGACAGGAGGAAGCTAAGCAAGCCATCCTTCCCTGGGTAACTAAGGGCCAAGCGTTTATCGGTATAGCTTCGACTGAACCTGATGCTGGTTCTGATGTCGCCAGTATTAAAACCAGGGCTGAAAAAAGGGACGGAACATACATCCTGAATGGGGAAAAAATGTTTATCAGTGGCCTCAAGGAAATCATGAACCAGCTACCTCGTGGGGGTGGCTATGTTACCCTGGCTAAGACCGATCCCGCAAAGGGCGCCCGGGGAATAAGCCTTTTTTATGTTCCTTTAAAAGGAACAACCGGTATAACCACCACTTTTCTTGAAGACTGGGGCCGGAAAGGAATCTCAACCGGTGGCTTTGCCCTGGAAAATGTGGCCATCCCTGAAACCTATCTTATAGGCGAAGAAAATCAGGGCTTTTATTATGCCATGGAAGGCTTTGATCTGGCTCGAGCCATTATTGCTGTTGTCAGCAGCAGCGCGGCCCTGAGCGCCCTTCATCAAGCCATGGACTATATGAAAATAAGAAAGGCCTTCGGTCAGCCGATTGCGCGCTTCGAAGCGCTTCAGTTTAAGCTGGCTGAAAACTGGGCGAAACTCGAGGCGGCGAGACTTCTGGGCTACAAGGCCCTCTGGACTTACGGTCTGGAACAAAAAGGAGAGAAATCACGCTTCGAGACAACAAAGTTATGTGCGGCGGCCAAAATGCTGGCCCCTGTTTTTGCTTTTGAAGCTATCAATGACGCCATTCAGTGCTTTGGAGCTTTTGGCTATACAGAAGAATGTCCATTACATCTTGCCCTTCGAGGGGTAAGGAGCTACTACTGGGCTGAAGGAACTCTGGAAATTATGAAAATTATTGTTGGTCGCGAGCTTCTGGGTAAAGATTTTATTGCATATAGATGAATTTCTCTCTTTTTTCCTCAGCGAGAAGCAATTGGCTTGACCTGCCAGCTGGCATCAACCCACAATCCGATTATTTTTACATTTGGGAACCAGGAGGCGACAACTTCCATGGCCTTAAGGATATCCTGTGACTGAGTTGCCTCATCCCCGGGATTAACAGCACAATCATAATGGCCCGTAACGGCTACCAATTCCGACTGGTGACGAAAAAGTGAAATTTCCAGGCAGTGCCGGTTCAATTCAATTAGAGGTTTCTCCTTGCCCTCCGCGAGAATCTTGTTAGGGCCGGGCATGGTAATCCTGTCAACATAATCAACGGAAAATGTCTTTTGAATAAAATCTATCACCGGATGTTGCACTCGCCCATCCATACAATTAATGGCTGGAGCAAATTTAGCCATCTTAACCTGCCTTTATTCCTTAAATATTTTTAAAATGTTCTTCAAAGGTGGTACATCAAACCACTGTCTTCCCGTTAATTCGTTGGTGTAGGCCTGGTAAATCTGGCTTATAGCTTTAAGTATTTCCCCAGGGAGGGGCGGCGGGTTTTGCACTCTGGATTTCCAGTTGATTCTGTCTATGCTTTTTGCTGTTTCCACCTCTTTGGACCAATCTGTTTGCCGATAGAAAAGCCGGGCAATTTCCTTACTCACCGGCAATCCCTCGAAGGTAAAACGGCATTCGTCTAAAGTACCCAGGGCATCAATAATTATAAATTGCCGCTTTTCATCGAAACCCAGTTCTATTTTGCCATCTTCATTAAACAGGCCTATTCTTCTGGCTTCTTCGGTAATTAGCTTATTTACAGTGGCCACAATGGTTTTCATTTGCTCCAGCTCTTCGTCAGAAAGATAACAGATGTCTTTGGCTTCTGACCAGCTGATATATCTATCAGTTACCTCTAATTTGGTCGAAACATCATAGATGGGTTTCTCCAGAATCTGCCCGGGCACGGGCATGCTGTCAAGACCAATATCTTCGAGCTTTAGTGACCCCTCTTTTAGTCGTTTGAAAACTGAAGAGCCTGCAGGCAGGGAATTGCGGTAAATAATTTCAAGTGGAATCAAAAAATTATTTTTCTCTTCCTGATAGACTGAATAATTATATTTCCCATCTATCAACTTCGGCCTGATAACGCGCAGCAATTTTATCTGCATGGCTGCCACTGGCTCCTTTAATTCGCTTAATCTTCTGACCTTTCCGTTAGCCACCAAGCCTAGATAATGGGTTTTAAATCCAAGGGCCTCAAGCTTCTCGAAAAAGTAAGCTGTGGCCAGGCAGATGGCTTCGCCTTTCCGCTTGATGTGGTCTGGCATTTCGCCCCAATCAAAAACGGAATAACGGTCAGAAAAAACAAACTGGCCAATACCTGGCTTTTCAGCCGATGGGGACTCAAGAATAATTAAATCTTTGACACTTCCCATTTTGGTTTCATCTCATCTTATTAAAAATTTTTACCACATTTATAACTTTTGTTGTCTTTATTTTTATGAAAAGAAGAGCTGAGGTCAAGATCAAAAGGCTCGCTCGCTAAAGGCAGCTTAATTTGCAGACATGAATCCATAAAATTCCTTTATGAGCTGAGAGATTTAATCATTTTTAATTTTAAGTCAATCTATTTTAAAAGCACCAGAATTTCAGGCAAAATCACAAGAGAACTATTCTTATCTTAATCTTTAATCTCTAACCTCTAAAATCAGATTATTCCTCACCGGAAATTATGGATACCCCTTTTCTTTCCTGAAAAGAGAATTATTACGATTACAAAAAGGAAATAATAAAATGTTGATAAAAAATCACAAAACAGAATTAAGAACAGCCAGGCTTTTAGGATAGAGTCACCTCCCTTTATCACGTATTTTTTCTTATCATCCATTTGTCAAGACTATTAAAAGCTCTTTTACTCTTTTTCTTCTATCAGAAAGTCCTCTAGATGAAAGTATCAAAAACAGGTATTAGAAAAAATGTTGTCAGGAAGATAACTAATTATTAAAATTTTCCCGTTTCGTAAAATTTTGAGTGAAGGCGATAGGCCTTGAGGCTTACTGCGGGCCTCAAGCCTGTCCTTCTTGTTTTAGAGGTTAAATTCTGCTTGAAGGAGAAAGGAATGGAGGGAAAATCCTTTTCGCCCCTTGTCCCCCCGGAGATGGAGGTCAAAGAATTTACCTTTAGAGCCGTTTTTCTGGGCATTATCATGGCCACTTTTATGGGAGCGGCCAATGCCTATCTTGGCCTGAAAGCCGGCATGACCATTGCAGCCACCTATACGACTGCAGTTGTCGGCATGGCTATTATTAAAGCTTTAAAAGGAACGATTCTTGAAGAAAACTGTGCCCGAACTGTAGGTTCCATTGGCGGCAATGTAGCCTCGGGTGCCATTTTTACTCTTCCGGCTTTCTTTATTACAGGAATATGGCTACCTTTCTTTCAGCCCAGAAATTATCTCGTCGCCACAGTTATTTTGATTGTCGGTGGCGTGCTGGGAATCATGTTTGTCACCCTTACCCGCCGTATTCTTATTGGTGATAAAGAACTTCCCTTTCCTGAATCAGTGGCCGCTGCTGAAATTCACAAGGCCGGACAGAAGGGAGCCAGAGGCACAGGCTTACTTTTAACTGGCATGGGCCTGGGAGCCCTTTTCACCTTTCTGGCTGAATTTAAGGTTGTGGCGGCCAAATGGCAACGACTTGTTTTTGTCGGCCGGGCTCCCTTGCTTCTCCGGGGCCCTGAAGCAAGCCCTGCCTTTCTTGGCGTCGGGTTTATCATTGGGCCGAAACTGGCGGCCATCAATTTTAGTGGTGGTATTTTAGCCTGGGGCTTGCTGGCACCAATTTTAGCCTTCTTTTTTAATTACCACAACTTGTCGGCCATCAGCGACTGGACAGCCGAAATTATCCGCGTCTGGCGAGACTATGTGCGTTATATTGCCATTGGGGCCATGCTTACTGGCGCTTTTTATACTCTTTTCCGGATGCGCCAGAATCTGGCCCAGGGTATAGCCCGTTCCTTTTCCATGCTCGCTCAGCAAAAAAGAGGAATAACTGAAGTTCTTCCCCGCACCGATCGCGACCTCAATCTCAAATGGGCCTTACTGGCGGCTCTTCTCATTTCTATTCTGGTTTTCTTTATTTTCAATTCTTATGCCCACAATCTTCCTGCCTCCCTTGTGGCTGTAATTTTGATGATAATCCTCGGGTTCGTTTTTGCCGCTGTTTCTGGCTATCTTGTGGGAATTATTGGCGTTAGCAGCAATCCCACCAGTGGTTTAACCGTTTCTGTCCTGATTATTGTTGCCTTCATCATGGTACTCATGGGTCTTAAAGGCACAAGCGGCATTTCAGCTGTCCTTATCGTGGCCGCTTTTACCTGCGTTTCTGTTTCTGTCGCTGGTGAAATGATGCAGGACCTCAAGGCTGGCCATATTCTTGGTTGCACTCCCTGGCGCATGCAGCTTGGAGATATTTTTGGCGTCACGGCTGCAGCTTTAGTTATGTTTCTTGTCCTCTCTGTCCTTCATTTGGGCAACATAAAACAAAGCGTCGCTTCCAAGATGGCCGAGCTCGAGGCAGCTGGCATTACTGAAATAACTTATGATGGTCGTCTCCAAACCATATTGGCGAGAACTTATAGCCTCGAAGAAATCAAGTCTCTGCCTCCCGAAATCCAGAATGAAATTTTGAAAATAAATGCCGGCTTTGGCAGCGAAAAAATTCCTGCTCCTCAGGCCAGTCTGATGGCCGCTGTAGCCAGAGGCATCTTTGAGCAAAGAACAGAATGGATTCTCATTGTTGCCGGCATCTTTTTAGGTTTGGGTTTTATTTTGATGCAGGTGCGCAGTCCCATGTTAATCGCGGTAGGCATGTACCTGCCTATTGATACTTCCTTTGCCATTTTCCTGGGCGGTGTCTTTAAGGCTCTGCTGGAGAAGTTCATGTCGGCCAAAAAAGCTGACGCTCAGGAAAAAGAAACAATAACAAATCGAGGGACACTCCTCGCTTCTGGCCTCATTGCGGGAGAAGCCCTTACCAGTATCTTTTTTGCCACCTTAGCCTTTGCCGAAGTGGAATTAAGGGCCGCTTTTCCCCGCCCTTCTTATTTAATCAGCCTGATTTTGCTCTCTCTTCTTGGCCTTTATCTTGTCTGGCGCTCCCTGCAGTTGAAAGATAAAAAGACGAAAAATAGTTAAGTCAAATTTCTTTTTTATTCTTTTAAGAAAAAGAGGCAAACCCATTAATCATGGCAGAAAACGAAAAATAATCGTCGGAAACAATAGAGACCGCATAGAGAGTTATTGAAAACCCTTTATTGATTGGTTTTTTTCCAGACAGTTTTCGCCAACCTAAATCGCCACCTTTCTTCTGAAGATGCTGATTTTCACCCTGATAAATTAGGCCCATGATACGAGCAACCTGTCGCTAATCAGAATAATCCGGAAGCAAGATCAAGGGAAACAGGAAAAGCTAGCTTCTTTTTAGAAAAAATATTTCTTTTTATCCACATAGCCTGGGAAACGCAATTTTTTCTTACATTAATCTTGGCAGATGAGAAAAGGATGGCGATCTTCCGGAAAAATCTCTTTTCATTTTGACTTCATTACCATCAAAATTTAGACTATTTTTCCTATCCTGTAATCTAGGTCCCATATCCAGGGAAAAACCTGGCGATGATTAAACCTAACCTGAAAAAGAGCAGCAGAAGCAAACCAAAAGGTTACCAGCTAAATCAGAATGGCTTTGGCTGACTAATTATTTCAATTTATTTTAACTTTTTAATATCAATTATCTTCTGTTTATTCTGTCTAAAATTATCCATCGGGCTTGAAAAGGTGAGAAATAGCCAGGAAAATATAGTTTAACCTGGATTTATGAAATGAATTTGAATATGGTTATTTTGATAATAATCTTCTTTATAAATTTGTTGTCTTCCTCCCTAAATGGCCTGATGCCTGACCCAATTAAAAGCGAATCTACCTCAGATAAGGTTAATAAGCTTCTTTCCCGATTAATTAAAGAAAAAGAACCTGGGGCGGCCGTCCTGGTTATTCTGAAGGATCAAATTGTTTTTAAGAAAGGTTATGGAGTCACTGATTTACGCACTTTTAATCCAATTAATAGCCAGACCAATTTCCGTCTGGCTTCGCTTACCAAACAATTCACCGCAGCCGCGATAATGCTTCTTGTCCGCGAGGGAAAAATAAAATACGAAACCCGTTTAACTGAGATCTTTCCTGATTTTCCCGCTTATGGCCAAAAAATAACTATTCGCCACCTGCTTCATCACACTTCTGGTTTACCCGATTATGAAGATTTAATGTCTCCTTATAATGGCCAGGAGCCCGTTGAAGAAATCCAGATAAAGGACAGAGACGTTCTGGTTCTTCTTAAACAGACCAGTTCACCCCGGTTTGAACCAGGCACGCGCTGGGCTTACAGCAATTCAGGCTATGTTCTTCTTGGCTTGATCATAGAAAAAATATCGGGCCAGCCCTTTGATGAGTTTTTAAAGGAACATATCTTTCTTCCTCTCGGAATGGAAAGGACATTGGCGTATATTCGCGGCAAAAATAAGGTGTCTCAGCGGGCCTATGGTCACAGCAAAAAAAAGGGAAAGTGGGAAGAATCAGATCAGAGCCCAACCTCGGCTACCCTCGGTGATGGGGGCATCTATTCCAACCTGGAGGACCTGGCTAAATGGGATAGAGCCCTGAGATATCAGACTTTCTTAAAGAAAGAAGAATTGGAGCTCCTTTTAACTCCAGTTGTGGTCGATGGTCCCGGTCCCGTTGAACCTGATGGAACCCCGGCTGCCTATGGTTTCGGCTGGTTTTTGAACCCCTGGAGAGGCCACGCCCGCATGTGGCATTATGGTATAACCAGCGGTTTCAGAACAGCCATCCAGCGTTTTCTCGACAGGCAATTAACAGTCATTGTTCTGGCAAATCGAACTGACCTTGAAGCTCGTTCCCTTTCCCTTCAGATTGCTTCCTGCTATCTGGATTAAAGAAAAGAATCAAACGCAACCTGCTTAATTAATAAGAATGGAACCTTTTTAAATGACAGGCTGAAGAGCAAAATAGCTCGAAAAAATGGCCAGGAAATTAAAATATCCTCTAGATTTTCTTCATAGAAGCGAAATTTCTTCTGATTACTGTTTTAATTCAGAAGAAAAAATAATTTCTGCTAGATGAATCTCATAAAAAGGGCTAAAAGGCCCTAACTGCTGCTAGATCAAATTCATACAAATTAGAATCATTTATTAAGACCATATAAGTTAAATTGATTTTCCCTGGCATAAAATTTGTTTATCCATAGCGAAAAAATAGAGAAACTAAAATTTTAAAGTGGTCAGGCAGATTTCAGAAAGCCTCATTGGCGCTGAAATAGATGCCCGAAGTTTTCTTGCCCCAGGCAAAATCGAGTCTCAGATTGGTGCCCTCCCGCGGGAGAATTTTAAACCGAAGACCGAAGCCATAGGAATATTTGAAATTTTTTAATTGAAAGGAAGTCATCGAGCTGGCAACCTCGCCGAGGCCAGCAAACCCAACCAGACCCAATCTCTTCCAGAGAGGCAAGCGGTATTCAGCCTGAAAGGCGAGCAGGCATTTATCGCGATAGCGGCCTGAATAATAACCGCGCATAATCATATCCCCACCAAGCGTAGCGTATTGCCTGAAGCCAGGGTTGCCGCCAATTGCTTGAAACAAAAACTGCCAGGAAAGAACATGCCCGGAAAAAAGGGGCTCATATTTTCTTAGATCCAGGCGAACTGAAGATTTTTCAAAATCGCTTCCTAGAAACTTAGGGCTGAAAGTGGCTGAAAACTGGTAAAAATGGCCAGAGGTGGGAAAGAAAATATTATTCCTCGTATCCAGGCTGAGCATGATTCCCAGACTCACGGTCTTTCCCCGGCGACTTCCAGGGAAGATCTCTCTGGCCAGAAGACCCTCAGGTTCAAATTTAATGATTTTATATTGCTCCAAGCGACCCTGCAGCCCGAGATACATCTTTTTTTGTGACCAGATCTTCCTTTGACCGATAAGCTCAAAACTGAAAGAACGAGGCGTATAGCTCTCCTCAGCCTCATCAGGGGTTTTATTACCAACACCCCAGAACTTATCGGGAAAATTTTCCGCGCTTATCAAAAAACTCACATAATATTTTTCTTTGTTCCAGTAGACCTCTGGCCGGACCTGGGCGATGAATTGCCTGAGCTGGGTATAAACAGCATAGAAATAGCAGGATGAGGGTCTTCTCAGCGGAGAATCGGTGCGAGAGCGGTAAGTTATGAGCCCGCCAGCTCCAGCCGCCAATTTGGTTTCTGGCATGTAAAAAATAACGGGGAGAAAGATAAAGCCGAATTGTTTTTCTTTTTCGGCCGATTTTTCCGCAGAAAAAACAAACAGGGGAGGCAAAAATAATAATGTAAAAATAAGGCCTCCCGCCTTTAATTGCCTATAATATTTGCCCATTTGAACCTTCTTCTAATCTTTTTAAATATCTACGCTTTTTATGCTCTAATTTTAAATTTTTATTCTACCTATTTTCTATTAATCTTTTCGATTCGTCTCTTCAATCTATTCATTTCGCATATCTTTTCAACTTTTTATAATGCCCAAGAATTAATTTTGCTGTCAAAGAAAAAATTGCTCTCTCCTCAAAATAAATTAAGACTTTTTTGGCCAGATTTTTAAATCTTTTTAAAATAATATTTGATGCGGCTTTTTGTCGGCGTGACGGATAACAGCTGGTTTAATTTTCTTTCACAATTTGCCTCAGCCCGACAAATGCCGCTTGATGAAGTCAATTTCTGGCTACCGTCACCCGAGTCCTTCCAGGCCTTGGCCCCAGGCGAATTATTTTTATTCAAGCTGCACCGCAGCGCTGAAACAGGCTATAAAGATTTGATTGCTGGCGTCGGTATTTTCGCCTCTTATTCCATTCTACCTTTAAGCCTGGCCTGGCAGACCTTTGGCGAGAAAAACGGCGCCCCTTCCCTGGCGGAGCTACGGGCAAGAATATCGGCCTATCGACGTCAGCCTCCCCGGCCTTATGAAGATTTTAAAATAGGCTGTCTCATTTTAACCCAGCCTTTCTTCCTTGATCGAGCTAGCTGGTTTGAGATACCTGGCTGGTCAGCCCCGATTGTTCGGGGAAGGGGTTATTCTACGGAGGACGAAGTCGGCCACTATCTCTGGCGAAAAATAACTGAGCTCTGGGCTCGCCAGAACATGGAAGAACTGAGTAAGGAAGCCATGAGAATCGAAGAAGAAAGAGCCCGCTATGGTCGGGAAACAATCATCCGGCCTCGTCTCGGACAGGGCGCTTTCAGAGTGGTAGTCACTGAGGCTTACCGAAGGATGTGTGCCATCACAACCGAGAAAGCTCTGCCCGCCCTCGAGGCAGCCCATATCAAGCCCTTCAGCGAAAGCGGACCCCATGCGGTCTACAACGGACTTTTACTGAGAAGCGATCTTCATCGCCTCCTCGACGCTGGCTATTTGACGATAACTCCTGATTATTTTGTCGAAATCAGTCCCAGGCTGAAAGAAGACTTTGAAAATGGTCAGAGCTACTATAAACATCATGGTCAAAAGCTCGTAAATCTGCCGCCAAATCGCCAGGATTGGCCTGACCCCCAGTTTCTCACCTGGCACAACGAAAATATTTTTAAAGGCTGACTGGCCAGCAAATTAATTCTGTGACTCCATAAACCAGTCTAAGCTCGCTGAAGCAGTCAGCTCTGGCATAATTTTTAAGCGATGATTTTCTTAATTATTTTTACGCAGTTATTCCATAGCTAATATTATTTCACAGACCTGGCTTGAAAGATTCTTTATCAGTTAAAATTTTATTAGGCTTTCCTTTAAGCTTCTTGTAATTTTTTTGGCCATAGCGACCAACGAAAACCTTTCCCTGAAGTTTTCTCTTCATAGACTAATAAACTTCACATCTCTCGAAAATTGTATTTATCACCTTTTCAAGAGTGAACTTTTCAGGCGTGTCATGTTGTAGATGTCATTTTTTTGGTTTCAAGCGAATTATCGGGGATCTATTTTTCTTTTTTTGTAATGAATTAATAGATAAAAATGTTTATGTCCCCATTTTTAGGAGGGAACTGCCTTCCCGCTAATTCTAACCATGATGTCTTTTAACTCAGTATTGACTCCGGCCTTTCTTATTGCCTCGCGGGCAATATGGACGATTCCGAAACAGCAGGGAACTTCCATATGCAAAACGGTAATTGATTTGGGTCGATTTATTTTGATAATATCACTTAACTTATCAATATAGCCGTCAAGATTTTCGTCCAGTTTGGGACAAAGGATAATTACGACCCGGTCTTTAACGAAGTCCTCCTGGAAATTGCCATAAGCAAAGGGGACACAATCGGCACTTAACAATATATCTGCCTGCTCTAGATATGGAGCATAAGGACTGAGCAAGCGAAGCTGAATGGGCCAGTTGCTCAGATGAGATTCAACTTTTCCCCTTGTTTCTCTACTTTCTTTCTTTTCTTTGCTTTCCTTCTTTTTCTCTCTTTTAATGGTCCTGGACTGACCTGATGGACAGCAGGGCACTTCCTGCTGGTTCTCATGGCTCAGCGGGTTTTCCAGGCCCTGCTCCTGGAGATAATCCAGCGCCTCTTTAAGAAGTTTCGTTTCGCCGTGCTCCTTTAGATGCTTCAAATGAGCCGCTATGACCGCCGGACCCTTTTCTACGATTTTCTCCATGACCTTACGCTCATCATAAGGCTCAGCTTCCCTTTCGACAATTTCAATTGCTCCCAGGGGACATTCACCAATGCAGGCGCCCAGACCGTCACAGAAAAGATCCGAAATTAATCTTGCTTTCCCTTCAATAATCTGAAGCGCCCCCTCCGGGCAACTGGGAATGCACTGGCCGCAGCCGTTACACAATTCCTCATTGATCTGAATAATTTTTCGTCGCATGACTTATCTCCCTTAAAAGAAATATTTAAAAATCAAATCTATTCTGCCCCGGCTCATAAGATATTTACCCGAAAATCTCATCATTTCCCGCATGAATTGCCTGTGTCCGTCGGTATAACAGATGGTAGGACATTTTTTACACGCCGGTTTAGGAAAATAAGGGCAGAGAATTCTCTTTACGGCCGCATAATAAAAATGGCGCTGGCATTCAGCGCACAAAGAAAGCTCTTTTATAAAGTATCGTTTCAAGATGCCCCGCCTTTTGAGTTCATCTTTGTCTCTGCTTGAATGAACTCCGGAACAATAAATCTGGAAGAAAGTAGCGAGCGTGCTCAGGTCTTTCTTAATGGCTTTTTCTCTTTTTTCCTTCATCTGAAACCTCCATTCTTAATAACAGCAAAAGAGGCGCCTCAAATCGAGGCTTGTAGCCCGGGAGGTGAATTTGAAGGGCAATCTATCCTTATGTCTTTTTCTGCCAGCCGCAAATTGAGCAAACGGCATAGATGAGGTTTGCGGCTACGCGGAAACTTATTTTTTTCAAAATTTTCACAGGCCACGCAGCTTCTTAAGATCTTAATATTCCCCTGCTGCTTCAATTTTTTTAATAATTCAATCAAGAAAGCATAAACCGCTTCTTTTTTCTTCTCAGGAAATTGAGAAAGAAGAGTTAAAAACCATCTTTCATAGCTTTCAATCTGGTTTACGAGGTCACGGCCATTGTCAGTCAGACTTAAATATTTAAGTCGAGCATCCCGCTCATCAGGTATCTTCCTGATATACCCTTTTCTTTCTAAACTGGTGATGGCCTCGCAGACTGTAGCCTTTGTCAGTGAAAATTCCAGAGCCAGATTGCTGAGTGTACAGAATCTTTGGGGGTGCCGGCTAAGATAAAAAAGAAATTGAATCATTATGGGTGATAACTGATGCTCTTGAGCCACTTCCCAGATCTGAGATTTCAGGGCAGCGCCGAGCTTTTCCAGGGTCTGAAAAAGCCTCTGATCCAGGTCGCTCATCCGCATATCGCTTAGTTAGGATTCCTAACTATTATAAAAGATTAAAGCCTTTTTGTCAATAAGCCGCAAATGATTAGCTAATGATGGCTTTTGAAATTAAATCAGCGAGACTTTTTTATTTCGCTTTTTCTTTCAGGCGGACACGGTCCAGCTGGAACCAGAAAGGGCCGGCATCCTGAAAGGCGCCAATAAATATGCCTGTAACATCATGGGCTTTAAGTCCCATATCTTTAAAGGAAAAGAAAAATTCCTGCCACTCCTCCCCAGCCTTAAATATTCGACTATAGGCAGGCATGAAACCAGCATGCTGGGTAAAAATGAACAGCGCATACTGTCTTTCGGTTCCCTTGAGCCAGAAGGATAAACCTTCATAAGAGGAGAGATTGGCCGGAGCCATTATTGTCTCCCCTGGAAAGAACATTACCCCGGCCCAGGCCATGTAGCCTACTCCGGCGACTTCCCCAGAGACGCGAAGCGAGCCCTGACTTCCAGCCGCACCTTCCTTAATCAATTCCATCCTGGCTTTTGATTTCCCCCCGACCACGCTGTCAGAAGAAATAGCCCAGCCTGCGCCAAAATTGGCGGTGATTTTTTCTCCCTCGAAATCGCTGATGAGGCCAGAACTTAATACCGGCGGCGTAGTCTTTTTCAGTTGCTCTAACTTTTCTTTCTCCCTGGCTGCCTGCTCGCGATATTTCTCACGGTCCACAGCTCGCCCCTCTTTCCAGATTGAAATTATCCTTCTTGTCGCCTTGATATCTTCAAGGGGATTACCATCAACAAGAACCAGGTCGGCCATAGCTCCGGGCCTGATAATTCCCCGATCTTTTAAGCCGAATTTTTCTGCAGGAAGTGATGTCGCAGCTTTCATGGCTTCAAGGGGACTCAAGCCAGCCCAGACCAGAAGCTCAAGTTCATGGTGAAGACTGACGCCATAGGCAGTTCCTGGATTGGGTGCATCAGTTCCAGCGAGGAGCGGCACCTTAGATTCTCTGAGTTGACCGATAACTTTCTTTCTGGTTTCGCTTAACCTTTGCTTAACTTCAAGAGGAATGGTTACAGGAATTCGGCTTTGCAAGGACCTAATATCATCCGCCAGAAGATAAGGGGACAGATGGGGATCGTCGAGGAGAATCGTGGCTTCATGGAGCCCGCTCAGACTTTCCAGAACAGCCAGTGTTGGAATAACAAAGGCCCTGTGCGCTGCCACGACGCGGCCAAAATCAGGGTCAAAGGCATCATTAAAATAAATGTGGGCCAGGCCATCAGCGCCAAGCTTAAGAACATCCAGACAATTTTGAAGCGTCGCCGCATGAACCACCACCTTTTTATGGCGGCGATGGGCCTCCTGGATTAAAGCAGCGATGGTGGCCAGATCAAGTGTGGGACGAGGCTGGAAATAGGCTTCTCCAGAATCGTAGATTATTTTAATAAAATCCGAGCCCTCGCTTATTCTGGCCTCAACAAAAGATGCGGCTTCTTCTGGTCGGGTCAGGGTGGGAATATTCACACCGTACTGTGTTCCATGTCCTCCTGGCGCTGTGGCCAGAATACCCGCTGATACGAGATAAGCCATGTTCTGGGCCTTGCCTTCAGCTTGCCTCTTTTTGATGTCCTTCATCAAATTGACATCCATAAACATGTCAACAACTGCGGTAACACCAAAGATTAAGGCTTTTTCCAGCGCTTGGGGTGTTACAACATGGACATGGGCATCAATCAATCCCGGAAGAAGTGTTTTTCCCCGACCATCTATTATCTCAGCTTCAGCCGGGAGAGAAATATTCTGGCCCACGGCTTTGATTCGTCCAGAAGCAATAATTACGGTCGCTTGCGGGATGACCTTCTCGCCATCAAAGACCCGGACATCTTTAATGGCGATGACTGGGAAATTCTTTTTTTGGCTGAAAACAGAATGAGTTGGCAAGCTATAAACATGAATGCTTAACAGACAAAAAACTAAAACAAAAACTAAAATGGAGTATACCGAATTTACAATTAAATTAATTCCAGTCAAACTTGTCGGACAAACTGGCTTGCTCTTAGCTTTATCGACCCTCATCATTCCTCCCTCTCTGAGTTCTCAATTTCCGTTTTTTTGTGATGAGCTAAGGGGCTATTTTAAAATTCATTAGCCAACTGTAGGCCAAAAAGGCTGAAATTCAATTTTATAAATTCGTGAAATTTGCTGTCAAGGCTCAATAGGCTCTTATGTAAAAAGCTCGGAAATTTATTAGACTTATAAAGGCTGTACTTCTTATAAAAAAGCTATAAATTTTTACGGCGGCTAAAAAGCCCTTTCAAAATTGATCTAGGATTTATTCTTACTTTCAAGTTTAAAAATGGACCAAATGAGGGCTTCATAAAGTCCATCCTTTACCTGATAGAGGGCTTCACTTTAACGAAAAAAGCCAGCTATTCATGATAAAAAGCCAAATCTTCCCGCCTTTTAGGGATTCAGCCACACTTTTTAAAGACTTATTGACTCAATAGGCACTTGCTTAACAAGACTGGTAATTTATCAGGCCTTTATCGACAATTTTTTAACATCAATAAGTTATAAGATTTCAAACGAGATAAAAATCGATTTTAAAATGCAAGGACTTTTTTCATTATATCTTTTTAAAAGTAAGCCAGATTCGATCTTTTAAACACCCAATTTAACCTTTATGATAACTGACTGCGGCTCATATAAGATAAGATTTAAATAAGATAAAATTATTTACCATATGAATTTCCTGATTGTGAAACTTTTTCAAGGAATATCAGGCTGGATAATCATGCTCTAAAATTCCCTTTATAATAGATATGGCAATTTGATTTGTTTTATTTCTTCCAAATTTCTTTTAACATCAATTAGTTATGAATTCCTCGGTTCTAATTAATTTTGGAACAGAATGGCAATTTTTCTAATGTTTTTTTAAAATTAAATTAATGCAGCCTAACATAAAGGGAGATTGATCTAAAACATTCTGTTCGAGGGCAAGCTTGATTTTGAAAGGAGATAAAATGATTAAAAGGTTTATAATTAAACATTTTCTAATATTTCTTGCTCTTGGAATAAGCTTGAATACAGCCCTTAATTCAGAAAAATCTGAAGTTTCTCCAAGTTTGCTTCAAGAACAGCCATTGCCAGCCCACGAAATTCATCCAGTTGAGATTTTACGTGCTCCTGCAGGTTCAGGTCCGAATGACATCGGCCTCATCACGCCGGATGAGGCCAATCCTGAGGGACCAATGAGTTTTGCTCTCGGAAAAAACGAAGAAATATATATCCTTGATCAGATAAATTTACGCATTCAAGTTTATAAAAACAACGTCAGGGTAGAGACCATCCCCCTGCCCGCAGAAACCTATGATGACCTGGATCTCTGCCCGGATGGAAAAATAGTCCTCCTTGATTCCCTTAACCAGAAAGCTTTATTCATTATTAATCGAAAAGGCGAGGTTTTGAATAAAATTCCCCTTAAGGGAGAACTCATTCCCGACCCCATGGAGGTCATTGAGATTCAAGTTGTCGAAGAAGGAGAATTTGCCGGCATCTGGGTAGCCCTTGATGGACGATCCGTCCGCCTGGCCTCGCTTGATGGCCGGAGCCTCCAGCCAATCGCAGCTCCGGGAAAATTTTCCCTGGATGGAAAAAGGTTGATGAAGGCTGAAATTCTCGGAGAAATGACAGCTGCAGTTTATCGCTCTGAAGAAAATAGTTTCGCCCGCTGGGAACCTGAAATAACCATTAACTTTCCCTGGTCCATAGTTTTACTCCATGGCTTATGGGATGACCAAAGCGATAAAATTTATCTCGGAGCTTTCCTTTCCGGCGAAAATGACCGAGGCGAGGAAGTTTTCGCCAATGAATTTGTTATTCTCAGTCCGCAAGGAAAGGAACTAAACCGATTCAGAATGTTTGTCCAGAAAGAACCGCATGAAATTCGCCGCTCGCTCAGACTTGCACCTGAGGGCAATCTATATCAGATGGTTGTCGATAAAGATTATGTCTTGATCTTTAAATATGAGCTTTGAATGAAGATTAAAAATCAAAAAGACAATCTTTCGGCAGAAATGGCTGTAAAGAAAGACTGCAAAGAAGAAGTGAACATCAAATCATTAAGTTATCATTAATAATAAAACAGGTTTAAAACTCCCCTTAATTGTTGTCTGCCTTTATCCGGCCAATCAAATTGCTCAGCCTGTCAATTCAAAAAATTTAATACTGCCTGATGTTCTATACCTTGTTGATGTTTATTGTATGTACTTTTAATTTCTCTTATCAAAGAGCGATAAGGTAACGAAGGAGCCATCCCTTCAGTCTAAATCATTACGAATAAACTAAATTTATTTTATTACACTTTTCTTTAACTCACTCTATATTTTGATTCTTTTTTAAATCGAGTTCTTTTTCGAAGCAAATTTTATTTAGCTGTTTTTTCAAAGACAATCTGGCCATCCACGATAGTCAGCAAGACTTCAGTTTGTAAAATTTCCTCAGGCGGTATGGTGAGTAAATTACGGTCAAAGACGGTGATATCGGCCAGCTTACCCTTTTTAATCGAACCCCTGATATCAGCCTCAAAGGCAGCATAGGCATTGTTAATGGTATAAGCTCGAAGCGCTTCTTGCACCGAAAGGCGCTGCTCAGGGAACCAGCCTCCTTCAGGCTCGCCCGAAAGAGTCTTTCTGGTCACAGCCGAATAAATTAAATATTTAGGATGCATATGATATTCAGCGGCACTCGTTCCTGGCCAGTCTGAGCCAAAGCAAAGGATGGCTCCATTGTCCAGTAAAGATTTGAAGGCATAAGCGCCGCGGCATCTTTCTGCGCCAATTCTTTCTTCCATCCAGCGCATGTCATCAGAAATGTGGTAAGGATTGACCTCAGCAATAATATTTAAGGCCCTGAAGCGAGGGAAATCCAGGGGACGAACCACCTGAGCATGAATGATGCGAAAACCAGTCAAATCGATTCCTTCTTTTTTCAACCGCTCAAAAAGGTCAAGCAATTCAGCCACAGCGCGATCGCCTATAGCGTGGACGTTGGGCACAAAGCCCGCCTCCAGACCGGTTTTGATCAGCCGATACATTTTTTCCATGTTACCCACTTTAAGCTGGGGATCGTCGGAGGTGTGATGGCGCCAGTGACCGTAATTATCAGGCTGGTCATTATAGGGTTCAAAGAATAAAGCGCCATGGGTACCCATAATTCCATCCACATATCCCTTCAAAGCACCGTAGCGCAGCCAGCTATCTTTCTGTTTGGTCTTAGGATGAAGCCCCATCGTCAATCCCTCTTCCTTGAGCCTGGAGGCAAGGGACAAATCCGGCCTCAACCAGACCCGGCAGGTCAGCTCACCATTTTCCTGAAGCTTAACGAAACGCTCCACCTGATCCGGTGTGGCAATATCATGAATTTCAACAATACCTGCTTCCCGCAAAGCCTTCAGAGCCGCCCGATTCTCATTGAGCAACCTCGCTTCTGATTTCGGTTTCCTGGCCTTTTGCAGCGCCTCAAAGGCTGGAGTCCCGGGGAAAATGATGCCTGTTGGCTGACCATTTTTATCCAGCTCCATACCGGGAAGTGGCTTCCCGTCAAGACCGGCCGCCTTCAAGGCAGCCGTGTTAGCCAGCCATTCTTTATAATCATAGCGGCAGACAAAAACTGGATTATCAGGTGTCAGGTCATCAATCATCCGGCGATGGGGTCGCCATCTTTCCTTTCTCCTTTCAGCTTTCTGTTCCCTGCCGGCGTCACCCAGAGCCCATTGCTCATAGGCCCCCCAGAGACCCTCCGTTATCCATTCATCTTTATCCAGTAAGCTGACGACACGAGCAATTTCGCGACGAAGACCAGCTTCATCAGAAACAGTCATCAGGTTGGCATCATTAATTAAAGCGCCAGCGCGATTAAAATGAACATGGGCGTCAATTATTCCTGGAGTGACAAAAGCTCCCTTAAGGTCTATAACCCGCGTGGCTGGCCCTCTGTATCTAAGGGCTTTCCTATCAGAAGAACAAACGTCAATTATTTTGTTACCTTTAATGACCACCGCAGAGGCTTCCGGTTGAGCCTCCTCCATGGTATAGATATAACCGTTATAAAGAATCAGGTCAGCGGTGGTGGCTGGTTGACGGCGACACCCAGAAAACATGTAACCAACCAGAAAAACAAATAAAATCGACCCAGAAATAAGAGTTAAGACCTTAAAATAACGATTTGAGACCCTTTTGTTTTGCATTTTTATTTCCTTAATTTTTATCTTATTCTTTCTGTTCCAGGCTTTTCTGAATCAAGGGCTATTTTTTAGCTGAAATCCTTATAGTCACCCGGCACTGTTTTAAAATTTCTGAACATTCAACAGTGATTTCAATGGGATAGCCAGATTTAGTGCCGGCCAAATAATAGGTGCTCTTAACCAGGCCTGCAGCATCTTTCATAACATCAGCGTAGTAGGCAAGCAGATTTTCTCGACTCTCTTTTGAATCATAGACGACCGTCAATCGCCCTTCTTCAATTAATGAATTTCCAGAGACATAATAAATTTCATCGACTCCGTAAAGGGGCAGGACATCATGCGGAAAATCAGCTGGAAGCTGGTCCATCCAGCGCTTTTCCAGGTTAACTCTGGTCTCAAGCAGCCGAAAAGAATTAACCACCAGGTCAAATTCCCTGCGGACATCATCGACATAATTTTCATCCATGGTAACTACCAGAGAATAAAAATAGCCATCCTTAAACGCTGTCAGCTCAATTATCCTCATTTTAATCTTCATGACTGTCCGGCTTAATTCAACCAGAAGAGCAGGATATTTCCCCAGTTTGAATTCCTTTCTGGTATATATCTTTTCTCCCGTGTCTCTATAAGCAGTTTTAAAATAATCCTCAGGATTTTTTTCCCAGGCTTCCGGTTTTCTTATTGTCAGGACAGCTTTATCACCACTCAGATGCTTTAATTCTAAAATATCATTTCCACCGGGTTTATCATTGAGCGTCAGCAGGTTATAACGAAAGGAAAAACCATATTTTTCGGAGACATATTCTTTTTCGCCTTTCGTTTCTTTCTCCCTGGAGGCAATATTTGTTTTTTCTTTCTCAGATAAAATAGAAACATCGCTTTTGGCCTGGTGGCTGATTTCGGGTTTTTCTCCACCCCTTGCCCTATCCGGGCCTGATGGCTTCGAGCATGTGGCCAGAAAAGATGCCAGCCAGAGCAAACTAAATAAAAAGAAAAATATTCTTTTCATTGCCTTAACCTGGCCTCCTTTCTTGGAAATATCATGAAAAATAAGCTCCTTCCCCCCCCTCTTGCCTCATCTAATAATTTTTAAGTTACCGAGTAATCTTTTTTCTGCCAGAAAGACAACGTCATCCGCTATTTTTCCTCCTCTCATTTCTCCCAGATGATAAATAATGCCTAATAAGATGTCAAAGATTAAGACACTCATCCTCAAAAAGTGTGGAGGTTCGGCACTTTTTTGTCATGAATATTTGGCCTTTTTCTTGCTTAAATAAGCGCTCATGTCAGTGTAAACGAGCAATTTTTAAAGACCTTCTTTCACCCCTTTCTAGTTCTTAGAATGATAATAAATCATCCTTCAATTTTAAAAGGCATTTTTGACTGGCTTAAAATTTTATATGTTACTGATTTCAAAAGAAATACAGCCACTATAGGGGCAATAAATCGCCACAAGTTTCACGAAGGAGCCAGATTGAGGTCTATTTTCCGTAAAAAGTATATTCAATTCTGGGCCTGCAATAGTTGTATTTCATTTAATATCAATAAGCTGTAACTTTTAAATTAAACGAGCGATAAATCGATTCTAAAATGGCATGAAAATTTTTGCTCAGGCTATTTTTTTAAAAAACTGGAAAGACTTTAAAAAATTTAGCCTTCTCCCGATAAGAGGACTTTTGAGGGCGAAAGAAAGCCAGAAATTTAAAAAGTGACGGAAAGCTCTCCAACTTTTAAAAACGAGGCAAATTCCTATTGACCTTTCTTTTAGGAAAAATTATCTTTTTTAAGATGATTTTAAAGAGAAAATGGTTTAACCGACTGAAAGGAATGATTAATTCTATTTTATCAAGATAAGGAGGGAAATCATGAAAAAGGCCTTCAGGTTCCTTCAGACAGCCCAGCCCATCTCCTGGCGAGCTGGGTCTTCCTTTGTCCTTCTTTTATTTCTGGCGGCTATTTCTCTATCCCTGGCCTCTCCAGCTCTTGCCCAGCAGAAAATTCATGAAGAATACACCAAAAAGATCCGGGAATTTACGACCGACCCCCATTTCTCCACCAGGTATGTTAATTATCTCCCCTATGCTCCCGGCATTCCTACCCCGTTGGAAGTTCTGGGTCGTATTGTGGGTACACCCGATGTTCTCAGTTACACCCATGAAATCTATAAATACATGCGCGAACTGGCCAAGGCCTCGCCCTGTGTCGAAGTCCTGACGGTCGGGAAAACAGAAGAGGGCCGGGACTGGATAGTCGTGGTTATTGCCGATGAACAGACAATTAAAAATCTGGACAAATACAAACAAATCAATGCCAAATTGGCTGACCCAAGGAAGATAAAAGAGGAGGAAGCTAAAGAGCTGATCAAACAGGCCAAGCCCATCTACTGGGCCACGGGAGGACTGCACTCCGGTGAAACAGGCTCACCGGAGATGTTGATGGAGCTGGCCTATCGGCTGGCAGTAGACGAATCTCCCTTCATCAAGGCGATTCGGGAAAATTGCATTGTTTTAATCACGCCTGTCCTTGAACCGGACGGCCGCGACAAATATGTTGATGTCGCTATGGCCAGAAGGAAAGATCCTAAGGCCAATTACCCGACCAGACTCATATATTGGGGTAAGTACGTTGCCCATGATAACAACCGCGATTATATTGCCCAGGCGCTGGCTCTGACCCGCTATACCACCAAAGTCTTCTTCGATTTTCATCCTCAGGTTTTTCATGACCTCCATGAATCCATTTCGCATCTTTATGTCTCCACTGGAACAGGACCTTATAACGCCTGGCTTGATCCGATAGTTATCGACGAGTGGCACATTCTGGCCTATCAGGAAATAAACGAGCTGACCAAGGAAGGTGTCCCCGGGGTCTGGACCCACGGTTTCTATGATGGCTGGGCGCCCAATTACCTCTTTTATGCCGCTAATGGTCACAATGCCATCGGCCGCTTCTATGAAACTCAGGGAGCAGGCGATGGCTCCACCCGGGTGATAACTGCCAGCGACGCCAGAGACTGGTATCGCCCCAATCCGCCGCTGCGCCAGACTCTCTGGTCAATCCGGAACAATGTCAATCTCCAGCAAAGTGCTCTTCTGGTAGCCATGAATTATGTGGCCACGCACAAAGAAAAATTCATGGAGAATTTTTATCTCAAGAGCAAGCGCTCCATAGCCAAAGCTTATAACGAAGGACCGGCCGCTTATGTTTTTCCCGCCGATGATCGCCGGCCAGGACAGCAGGCTCGTTTGTTGCGTCTGCTCCAGCAACAGGGAGTCGAAATTCATCAGGCCACCAAACCCTTTAAGATCAAGGATAAAGAGTATCCAGCTGGAAGCTACATTGTCCGGATGGATCAGCCCTATTCGCGTATGGCCGATATGCTTCTGGATCGGCAGTATTTTAATGTCAATGATCCCCGACCCTATGATGATGTGGGCTGGACGCTTGGCCCTTTGTTCAATGTAAAAACAGAAAGAATCGAAGATACTTCCATCCTTTCTGTGCCCATGAATCTGGTTCAGGGAGAAGTAAAATCTCCTGGCGGGATAATTAAGCTCGGACCTGGTCAGGCTCAAGCTTATATCGTCAACCACAATGCCGATAATCAACTGGCTACCTTCCGCTTCGCCCTGAAAGAGATCAAGATGCACATTGCAGAAAAGGCCTTTGATTTAGCTGGCCGGAAATTCAATGCCGGTTCTTTTATCATCAAGGTAACAGGAAATCCTGCTGACCTCGCTTCGAAGCTCGAGGCAGCTTCGAAAGAATATGGAATTAATATCTTTGCCGCAGCTAACCTGCCCAATATACCCACTCATGAATCGCTTCTGCCTCGGGTCGCCCTCATGCATACCTGGCAATCAACTCAGACCGAAGGCTGGGTCAGAATAGCCCTGGATGAATTGAAAATCCCCTATGATTACATTTCAGTCCATACAGTCAGGGATACAGCCAAACTTAAGGACAAATGGGATGTCATCATCTTTGGCCCATCCTCAGCTGATGCTCTGAGTATAGTTCAGGGAGTTACTGGCGATAGGCCCATTCCCTGGAAAAAGTCTGATCTTACGCCCAATATCGGTGTTCAGGATTCTACAGATGATATTCGGGGTGGCCTTGAACTTGAGGGTATCCTCCACCTTCGCGAATTCCTCAAGGATGGTGGCGTCTTCATTACGCTTACGAGCTCCTGCTCCCTGCCCATTCATTTCGGTCTGGCTCAAGGGGTGAATATCCGGCAAACTCAGAATCTCTGGGCTCGGGGCAGCATCTATAAAGCTGAGGTGGTGGATAAAACGAGCCCCATCGTTTATGGCTATGACGATACGCTCGGTGTTTATTTCAATCAGAGCCCGGTTCTCTCTATCGGTGGTTTTGGCGGCCGCGGTTTTGGCATGGCAGGCGCTCCCTTTGGCCAGCAGGTAACAGGCAGGCCTTCAGGCCGGGGCGGAATTAATGACCCTGATATTCCTCAGGGAAGGCCCCGTGACTTAGGCCAGAAAACAATTGAAGAGTGGCGCAAGAGACAGCAGCAGCAACCAGCTGAAGCCAGAGGCGAAGAATTTCCTTTTGGCCCGGGCATGCCCAGGGTCAGAGCTAAGGCCATCATCAACTTCGCGCGCAATGTTAATGAACTTCTGATTAGCGGTGGTCTGGATCATGGCGAAGAACTGGCCGGCACTCCGGCTGTAGTTGATGCTCCCTATGAAAAAGGTCATGTTATTCTCTTTGCCATTAACCCCATGTGGCGCCATATTACCCATGGCTCCTTCTTCCTGGTCTTCAATGCCCTCTTTAACTGGAACCACCTCTAAAAATCGGGACACAAACATTTTCCTGATTTTAGTTGCCAGAGCGAATCTTACTGGCACTAATAAAATGGATAAAATTGGTGATACAATCACTTTCGGGGATATCTCACCGGTCCTAAGAATTTTGATATAAATGTTTTTTAATTATTTCACCAGTTTGAGCCGGGCCCGCTGATAAGGGGACATAAACATTTTTTAGAATATTTCACGGGCCAAAACACTAAAAAGTAGACATAAACATATTTTGAAAAAAGGTAGGTCTAAGTTCTTTTTCTTCGGTATCCCCATATAAAAAAGCAGACATAAAAATAAAAAAACAGACATAAACATATTTTAAAAAAATGCTAGGTCTAAATTTTTTTCATCGGCATCCCAAGCCGGGCCTTCTGGCCCCGAGGAGTGGTGACAGGCTTGTCAATAAATTTTTCCCGGATCTGAATTTTATCCTCAGGTTGTTTGAACCATAAAGTAATTACGTCGCAAAAATAACCATATTTGACAAACCATATCAGGCCAAATTACTTGTATAACAGAAAGGGCTTGCGCTCTGAAGCAAAGGCTCTGAGCTCCTCAGCCCAGCGAGTGATGAGCTCTTCTATATTCCAGCCAGCTTCAATCCACTTTCTAACTTCATCAGTGCCCATAATTTTATCGAAGTAAGTCTCATGAAATTTGAATTTATCTGGATACATTTTTTTGATTGTCTGAATAAGAATGAGGCTCGTCCTTACGGGCTCGTAAACGTTCCGGTCAAGAACATGGATTTGGACTCCCCCACAAAGTTCTCCCCGATATTTAGAAAAAGTTGGGGTAAACCAGGCCTCACGAAAACGAACTCCAGGCAGACCTATCCTGTTCATTTCCTTAGCCAGCTCATAGCCATCAATCCAGGGGGCGCCGCAAAGCTCAAAGGGTCTGGTTGTTCCTCGCCCTTCAGAAACGTTGGTTCCCTCAAAAAGTACCTGACCTGGGTAGACCGTGGCTGTATCCAGAGTAGGCATATTCGGCGAAGGAATAACCCAGGGCAAACCGGTTTCATCAAACCACATCTGGCGCTTCCAGTTTTCCATGGGAATAACAGTTAACCTGGCTTTTTTCTTTAAATATTTTTCGTTGAACAGTAAAGCGAGCTCACCTGCGGTCATCCCATGGCGCAAAGGAATGGGATAGAGGCCGACAAAAGAACTGAATTCAGGATATTTTAGAATCGGCCCTTCCATCATCACTCCATTAATCGGATTTGGACGGTCAAGCACCATAAAAGGAATGCCAGCTTCAGCACAGGCCTCCATGGCATAGGCCATGGTAGCAATATAGGTATAGACCCTTGTGCCTACATCCTGAAGGTCAAAAAGCATAACTTCAATTTCCTTGACCATTGCATGTTCAGGGATTTTGCCCGCTTCGGTCGTATCAAAACTTCGCATGAATTCGTCCAGTCGAAGGAGCATATCTTGAGGTGGCTTTAGGGACTGGCCATAAAGGGAAAAAACAGGCAGTCCATATTTTTCATCAACGTAAAATGGCACATATTCACCAGCCTGAGCATTGCCTCTGACTCCATGCTCCGGTCCATAAAGAGCCACAAGTTTCACTCCGGGTAAAGAACGCAGCCTTTCAATTGTTGAAACCAGATTGGAGTCAACTCCGGTCGGGTTGGTAATTAAACCAACCTTTTTTGCCCTCAGCTTATCGAAATGCTTTTCCAGGAGAATTTCTATGCCTGGTTTGACTACCCCTGATTTCATCATTTCTGATGATGTTGGCCAAGGCTCATTCAAGCTCGCCTTTTCTCGTCCACATCCGGAAGCACTGAGCAGGAGAAGAGAAAAAGTTATTACAAAATAAATCCGCCGCAAGCCAGATGGTTTTTCAAGGTGAGGCCGAAGATCGAGAAATTGCGCCCAGAAAGTTGATTTTACTTTTCCCGCAGTAATTTCCCCGCGAAATTTCTCTTCCGGGCTCCTCCGGCTAAAAATATCCTTGCTCCTTTCTTCAAGTCCGCCTTTCTTTATCATTGTTCCTCCTCTTCTATTGCTTCTCTAAATAAATTATAAAGCTCTTCAAATTTTTTGTGGCTAAAGAAGATCGACTTGACGGCGCTCAAGAGCGGATTGAATCAGGGCCAGTCCATTGTTGCGGACAACGGTCAGAGAAATATTCATAAGATGCGCCACATGTGGCTTCGACTTGCCCTTAATGATTTTTTTGCGGGTTCTACCCAGGCCGTCGGAAATTGATAATTCTCTAGGACTACCCATTGAAATCCCGGAAGAGCCAATTACAAACAAAGACGCTTCTTCCCGGTTCGATATGAAAAAATTGGCAAAATTAAAAGCGATAGAAGCCTCAAAGAAACCTGGTAGTGAGACATTCTCGAAGAAATGATATAGGATCGCCTTTCTACCTTGGTAATATTCATTGAATCTGCCTCATAATCCACAGACTCGGCTCAGCCTGACCCTGTAATGAAGCATGTAATTATCCTTTTTTCATCCCATAAGAAAATTGGAGAAACCATAAGGCTTTAATTCAATTCAAATCTTGAGGTTATTTTAGCCCGGCTTTTTCTTTTCCGCAATTATATTTTCGACTTTTCGCTTTTTTCGAATTCTCTTTTGTCCGAATACATTACTCCACGCGATTTATTCCTGTCCTCTTTTTGCTGCCAGATTCCTTAAAAGCGCCTAATACCTGATATTCTCTTAATCTAAATTTTGGCTTTTCCTATTTCTTTTCCCGTCAAAACTCATGGGACCTGGGCCAAAAGCCAGAACAAATAGCAATCCACCCATTATGGCTACATTCTTCATGAAATTAATCATCTGTTCTTGCTTCTCTGCTCCCACGAAGGCCCAAAAATTATGGAAAATCAAAGTAGCCGCAATCAAAAAAATCAAGAGGGCTGCAGCTCCCAGCTTTACCCGCAGACCAAGAAACAGGCTCAAGGATCCACCTATTTCTAAGATAACCGCCGCCAGCAAAAAAAGCGGAACCAACGGAAATCCTCTGGCCGCCATATAACCCGCCGTCTGCCCCCAGGCAAAGATTTTATTGAGCCCGCTGAAGAAAAAGGGAAGCCCCAGAAGCGTGCGACCCAGGAGAGGCACTATGTTCCTTCTTGGCTCCATTGTCACCTCCTTAATTTAGGAGAATCTAAAATTTAATCTCAACCCACAGACCGGGCTGTGGGCCAGGTCATTTTCCCGCTTTATCCATCGACCCTGAGCTTCAAATCAATCAGCAACTATTTTTTCTCGTCCTTTACAAACTACCTCCTCCAGAAAATTTAACCATAAAAGTTGATTCTTGAGTTCATTTTAATCTTATTTTGTTGTTTATTTCAAGTAATTTTATAGGAATAATAGAAATTAACATGAAATCATAAAAATTGACTCTTCTCTCTGAGCATGATAGATTGGTGGCGGTCCAATCAATCTTATTTTAGAAATGAAGTTAGACCTAAAGGGTCAAAAAATGAAGGACAGAATAATTTTTCCGGCGAGAGTCGTTAACCTCTCTTTGGTCTTTATGTCCGTATTTCTTTTGGCCACTTTTCCTCCTTCTGCCTCTAAAAAATTTACCTCTACCCCTGGTCAAGCTTTAACCGTCCTCAGTCTGGAGAAGTTCCTCGACAATGCGGCTCTTGATGCCTGGCACCCCCGCACCAACGAAGTCATCTTCATGCGCCGCGATGCACAGGGTATCTGGCAACTTTATAAGGTTGATGAAATGGCCGATAACCCTGAGGCTGAGGCTGTCGCCTTAAGTACTCGGCCACTGCGAGCGATAGGCATTGAGGCTTCTCTTATTCCGCGACTTCACAAAGGCTCATCAGACTGGCATCCCTCCGGTCAGTGGTTTGTCACTCAGGTGGAAATACCCAATAACATTTCCTGGAAATACGTGCGTACTGTGCCTGAAGCCAGAGCTCTGGCTGAGCCTGGAGCCGGCTGGTGGAATAATCTTTTTCTGGTCAAAGCTGATGGTTCCCTCTGGATAAAATTAACTGATTTTACCGCGGATGATACGGAAAGCGGTGTTCTTTATCCCAAATTTTCGCCCGACGGGAGCATGCTCTGCTGGGCAGAGAAAATTGGGCCTGCCCAGCCTTTTGACCGTTATCCCTTTGCCCAGTGGGTTCTGAAAACAGCTCGCCTTGAATGGAGCTTAGATGAGCCACAGCTTATTGATATTCGGACTCATCCCATCCGCAATGGAGCCATTTTCGAGCCCCAGTTCTGGACAGCCGATAAAAAAATTATTTTCGCGGCGGATATAGGTTATCATCGCCTCCATTATCCAGCTTACCGGCTTGACCTCTGGGAGGCAGAACTCGGCCGGAGCGGCCGACTGCAAAATCTCAGGAATCTGACAAGAACGAAATTTTTCTATGAGGAGCAGGCTTCCCTGGCACCAGATGGAAATTTAATTGCTTTTATGGCCAATCTTTTTGACGCCAGCTATGAGGCCCGGATGAATGAAGCCTGGAGAAACTCGGGTTCTGAAATTAATTCCTTCATTGTTCAGGAATTAGTGACTGATCTCTATCTCATGGACCGTCGGGGCAGAGTTTTGAGCCGATTGACCTATTTCGCCGATGAAGACTGGGATAATGCCCACCCCCTGGTAACTCGAAGCGCCTGGAGCGTCGATGGCCGAACCATTCTCGTTTCTTTGACCCTGAGAAATAACAGGACCGGCAATAAGGTGAGTGAGGCTATTTATAGAATGCAACTTGCAGATTGAACTGCGTCTGAATTCGACTTTAATCTGGTTATGGCACAACATTTCTTAGAAAAAATAACCCATTATTTTACAAATGGGTCATTGAAATGAGGCATCATTAAGAAAGAAGGCGGAAGACTCAATCTAACTTTAAGCCTATATGATTTTTGCCTTGATATTAAAAAATCTTAATTTATTTTTGAAGTACTTTAGACTTTTTTGTGGCCAAAAATGATTGATTTTGAAATATTTAAAGCGGATTGAATCCGGGCCAATTCCTGTCGAAAATCAGGTTTTTATCTCTAGAAATTTTAAAAAATTTTGCCTACAAAGCTACACGAATTTTAATTCTTGCTAAATTTTAATCATTTAGGGCGATGGAAAGATATTTCAAGATAAAAATAATTAGTGCCGGAGGAGGGAATCGAACCCACACCCCTCCGAGGAGGGACTGGATTTTGAGTCCAGCGCGTCTGCCAGTTCCGCCACTCCGGCAAGTTATTGATTTTAATGGACTTGCGGACTTTTTTCAAGGTCTTCTAAGAAGCCTTTCCCGGCACCGATGTCGTCTTTTTGTCGTCCTGAAACCAGGCCCTCCCAGCTTTTCTCAATGGCCTCCCGCTTGTCTTTCTCAGTCGAAAACAAATAGCGCATGGTGGTTTTTAGATCGTTGTGGCCTAAGATCCGGGCCGCCGTCATGATATCAGTCATTTTGACAAGCCGATAGGCTGCAAGGTGTCGCAAGTCGTGAAAATGTAAATTACCAGAAATTTCGGCCCTTTTCAATGCTGAAGCAAAGCTTCCGCGGATGTCCTTAATTCCCTCAAAAACCCTTTCGCCCTTCCGTGGCAAATCGTCCAGCATTGCGGCCAGCTCGGCCGGGATCGGAATAATCCTTTCCTGTTTTGTTTTGGAGTGCTCAGCCGGGATCCGGATGGTCAATAACCTGAAATCAATATCCTTCCAGCGCATTTTAAGGATTTCGTTCCGCCTCATCCCCGTGGTCAGCGCCAGAATAATAATGGGTCTGATTCTTTCAGAACAGCAATCAATTAGACGTCTTAAATCATCATCGGAAATCTTCATTTCCAGGATAACCCGCTCCCTGTTATTATTTTCCGGAAGCTTAGAGACCCGCCGGCCCCTTATAGGATTGCTTTCAATAATGCCATCATATTCAGCTTGATAAAGAATGCTTTTTAAAAGCGTTATTTCTCTGTTTATCGTGGCATTGCTGGCGCCCTCATCAGCCCGCTTATTGATATACCGGCGAACTAAGGCAGGATTGATTTCATTTAGCTTGCAGTCTCCAAAAAAGGCCTTCAAATTTTGAAAGGAATACTCATTCCTTTCGGCTGAACGCTTCTCTTTCCACTCTTTTGAATCAAGCAGATTCCGGCCATAATCAGCAAAACGAGTCTCTTTTTTAGCCCTTCCCAAAAACTCATCAAGCTTGCCATCCCTGGCTGCCCGCCTCAGGTCAGCCAAATAATTTAAAGCCTCAGCCTTAGTATAGCCAGCAAATCGGCGGATTCTCTGATAATTGAGAGTAATATCCGTATACCAGCAGCTCAAGCCGTTTCTTTTTTTGATAAACCTCAGGTTTTTATCTTTTTTGGAATTTTCTTTTTGGACCTGGGAATTAGCGGCGGGTTTTTTTATTTTTTCCATGTCTTTTCCCTTTCCCCCAAAGTTTTATTAGGGGGGCGACCATTGGGCCGCCCCCTTCCCTCAGTGCCGTGCTGTGCTGTGCTGTGCTTTGCTTTGCTATGCTTGGCAGTGCTGCGCTCAGCTCCGCTTTGCTACGCTCTGCTATGCTTTGCTATGCTCTGTTTTTGTCAAAGCCGGCACTTTGGTTCTTACCATTTTAGAATATTTTAGGGATGACCTTTTTTCCTTAGCTCTTCGATCTCGCTCATAATGGGCTTAGTCATCTCGCCTCCTTTTTTGCGTCAATTTTTATATTTCTTCAAAAAAACTCGAATCCTTTCCTTTGCCAAAGGAGACGGCTTATAAATGCCCAGGAACCAATTCTTTAGGGTTTGTTCATGCAAACCCAACTCCTCGGCCAGTTTTTTATAGCTCCAGCACCTTTCTTTTTTGATTCTTTTAAGGCTCTTTAGCTCATCCATTTTTTAACCCCATATAACCTTATACGATAAATTTTTGACGCTGTCAAGTAATTTTTTTTTAAAATTTTTTTGTATAAGGCAGGCGAGGCGGCGGTGAATGGGACGAAGCCCGCCTCCTATGGGCGAGGAGAACCCGGACGCCTGCCTCATTTTTTTTTACTATTTCTGATATTTCAACCCGAGGTGGCCAAAAAATAGACGGCTCGCCATTAACGACCGCGTGGCAATATGGGCACAAATTACTGGGACTCCAGCTCTTCGGAAACTTCTGCCCGCAACGTGGACAGATGGCATTTTTTGGCTGCCTTTTTCGAGTCATGCCTAATCAGTTTCTTTGGGCGAAACATCAAACCCTTCCCGGGCCAGGGCCTCGATGAGCTTCTTCATTCTTGTAAATGGACAATAAGGCCCCCCCGATACAGAAACCGCCACGGCGCCCTCGTCAGGCACGACAAAAAACAACGGTATATGTGGTAAAAGGATTCTTGGCGCACTTGTTATTTTGGCTAAATCCATATCAGCCTGATTTTTTAACCCCCGAATTTGTTTTTCAATTTCGGCAACTTCCCGCCATTTCTTAACAAGGGTCTGAACTAAAGAATTAAGTTTAGGGCGATAGAGGTCTCTCAGATTCCGGATTGCTTCTTCCTCTGCCCTCGAAAGTTTCTCTTCTAAAAGCTCGGCCCGGCGCTTAGATTTCTTGATTAAAAGCGGCAGTTCTTCAAGCCGGCTTTTAACCTGGGCCATTCTTTTTTCAATATCAGCAGAGAGTTTCGGATCATCAGCTTCAATAAATTGACTTTCTAAAACCGGATATTCATCCTGCAACCTCCGATATTCTGCCTCGAGCCTGGCCGCATTGGTTTTCTCATTTTGAATTTCTTCCTTTAGCTTCAGAAATTTTTCCAATTCCTTCATTTTTTATCCTCCATTAGAGCACTTCCGATTTTCTCGGAAAGCCTATTTATGCGGGACAAATATTTAAGGATTTTATCCCGTTGTAGACTGGTCTTAAAATTCCCAGCCTGAATTTCATCTCTGGTTAGAATTGAGTAAAGGCTCATCAAATTGGCCGCCTGAAGTAATTTTTTCTTGGTCATAGCAAACCCTCCCGCTGAAATTTTTCCAATAAAATTCGCTCAGCTTCCCCCGCCCAAAATTCAGAATGCGTTAGCCGGTTTGGCTCGACTTCGGCCTGCAGTAGATGGAAAAGCTCATGAATCATCGTTTTAGCCGTCTCTTCAAGCGAAAGATTGGCCCGGATATAAATAATTCGGCGAGGGGCCAAACGTAAAGAAAAAGCGTGGCGCTTTCGATACATGCCGTAAAGGTTTTGCTCGGGCTCGATAAAAAACCGCTCATCCGGCTCTTCGCCGCCGAGCTCATAAATAATTTTAAGAATCCTGTCATATATGCCATTTTTCTTATAGTCTTCCTCACTACAAGGCAAGAACCATTTCAATTCAAAATCCGGGAGCTCAAGGCCCAGGGTCTTTTTTATGTGCTGACGAAAAGCCCGCTCAATTTTTTGGACAATCTCCAGCTTTACCTTGTCGACTTCATTGGTTATCTTATAGTAAAACTCACTCATCTTTTACCCCACTTTTGCCACTCATAAAGCTGAGGGCTGCCTCAGTCGGCATATCGTCAATTGGCGACCAGATTCGGAAGAAATGACGGCCCATTTTATTCGTATAATAGACTGCTCCGGCAACGGCGTTGCATAAATCATCGTGGCCGCCAGGGGGATGGGCAATTAGGTCCCTACCGCCTGCTCGAACCCGCCGCTCTAAGCTTGCAAATTGATTCAAGAGTCGCTGATTGTCTGGCAATTCGACTTTGCCCGCGGTAAGCAACGGAAGCGTCTCCAGATAAAGCTCGCTTGCCGTTAATTCGCTATAATCAAGACCAATTCCCTCTTTGATAAAAGCTTCACGCACCCATTCACCAGCGTACCGGTCGCTAATGACGGACCGAATGTTATACTGCCTCAAAATAGCTGCGAATTCTTTCACAACATCCTGAGGTGAAAAAGGCGGTCGGCGCTCTAAGACCTGGTCAATAATAATCTTTTCATTTTCGCAATGAGCAATGGCCAGAGTAAAACTATCATTAGACCCGCCTGAGGGATCGACAAACCCAATATAATTTTTATTTGAATCAGGCGGTAAAAACCGCCGACCCGAAATTACGCAGGCATTTAGGACATCAAAACTAATGAATTGTTCAATGTCGGCTCTAAATTCCGCTTTCCATTCCGCAGCGGCAGCCTGGGGATCGTCCTGCAATGCCTGCTCAATTATCGAGGCTTTGATTGTCGGGTTCATCGTCAATGTTTCGGCCTTCCAAATCAAAGTCTCACCGGGTTTGCCAAAGTGCCTTGAAAACTTTTCCCATAGCAGGCCGCGCCGGGCATAAGGAGTCGAAATTCCAATCAGCAGCCCGCCGGTCGTGGCCAGGGCCGGAACTATCGCACGGTAAATTTCGAAATCCGGCTCGGCCGCGTCCTCAGTACGCCAGAAGGCCAGCTCTTCCATGATAGCGCCGATTAAGGTAAAGCCTCGGATCGTCCGGAAGGAAGCTGTCTTAACGTCGATTGTGATTCTATTTTTTAAGTTCACCTCTTCCTTCAGCTCCTCACCAACCAAGTTTTCAATCAACGGCGAAGCATGTAAAAAAGCCTTGATATAATCCATGACAATTCGGGCTTGTCTTCTATCGCTGGCAATAACGGCAAAATAACCTTTCTCGCCTGGGGCCAGGACCTCAGACCAGTCACGGAAGCAGCTAAGATAAACGGCCAAAAGTGCGGAGACAAAGCTTTTGCCGCTTCTTCGCCCCGCAATGCAGAAAACTTCTCTCGGCGGCTTTTCAGGTGGCTCTCTTAGCTCGGTGCACTGCTGAAATAAGGGCAATTCTTCAGCAGTTAAAGGTAGGCCGGTTATGGCCTTTAAAAAGACCTGCCAGCTTGACCAGGTCGCCAGGTCCCGAAAAACCGGCTTAAAGAGTTTTTCATCACTAATAGCGGTTATGATATCAACCATGATCTTTCCTCACCCCGGGCTTTATCCTGATGGCTACTATAAGACTAATTGGCATAATTAGCATGAGATAGCCGTCTACCCCCCTATTATTTGTGCATTCTGTTTGAAAAAACGGCCTATTTTTCATTTCCCTTAGCCTTTCTTAAACCTTCCAGACCTTTAATCCGCTTCTGGTAGGTTTTTGACCCCGGTTTACAGCCAAACCTGAACGGCCATAGCGGGCAGTCATCGGCTGGACAAAGAGCAACCTCTTGCCAGGAATCCCCCGAGCACTCAAGGCATTTTAACCGGATTGCTCTGGCATAATTAACCCTGGCCATCAGCTCCCCCTTCTTCAATAGCCTGGTCAAGTTTTTCCAGGGCTTGCCTCAGGTCATTAAGCAACTCGACATTTAGGCAGAGCCCTTTTTTCGTTGCTTTCAGGTTCCCAGGCTCGCCTGGTTTTTCCTGAAGCCATATCCGGACATCGAAATAAAGATTTCCCTTGAACTCGGTTAAATGGACCCTCACGACCTCAGCCGAGTTCTTCCTAAATTCGGCGACCAGCTTCTGGCTCATTAATCCCTCTCTTTCAAAGCCTCTTTCAGCTTTTCGTTATTCGCCTCAATTTCTTCTTTCAAAGACTGCAGCCTGGAAATAAGGCTCTCAAATTGTTCAGCAGTCAAGGTGACCTTAGGGCCCTTCGGTGGCTTAGCCCCAAGCCTAAAAAGGCCCGCCAATTCGCCTCGAAGCTTATCGTCGTTCATTTCTCCTCTCCCTGGCCATCCTTTCCGATGGCCCCAGACTGGCCAATATCAGACCCTTGACCAGCCGGACTTTTTTTATCTAAAAGGCTCTCAGAGCCTCGTTTTTCATCGAAAACGGCCGGATCCTGGCTTCCGGCCATATCAGAAGCCTTATCACTTTGACTTTGGCCATTCTGGTGCTTATGAGCGCGTTTTTTCCCTATTTTTTCGGCCTCTTCTTTCTCTCTCGCCTTGATTTCGAGGTACTTCCTCAAATCCAGAATCTCATCAGCCGCTTTTGACTCCAGGCCCAGGGCTAAAAGATTTTGCCTTAAAGCATTAGTGGCGGCTATCAGCTCCTTGGAGACCGGCGGCTGGAATTCTAAAATGCCTCGCTCAAGGGAATCTGGCCTCATCGGCCCGGCCCTTTCGACAAAAGCCCAGGTCAAAAGAATGACCCCCAGCATTCGAACGCTGGAGTCAATCAGGAGCCGTTGCTGAATCGTCACTCGCTCATTGCCGCCGAGACTTTGAATTAGGTCTTCCTGGACCTGGCGCAGGTATTTTCTTATTCGCCTGTAGCCCCTGATTGAAGGCGCTATCCTGGCATTTTCGAGCCAGGCATAGACACCATGTTTCACCGGTTTATTGCTCATGACAGCCTTCCATGATGAAACGCATTGGCGCTGAAAGAAAATGATAAAAATTGACAAAATTTGTCAACCCGAAAACCAGACCTAAAGACGTCATTTTTTCCGTCATCGGCATTCTTTGCCATTGCGAAAAGCATTGGGAAATAAAGCATTTCGGCAAGGGAAGCATTGGACGCACAGTCCAGTGGTCTGGCGCTTCCTGGCTGACTCCAGGAACCTGGCCCGGGGTGGCCAGCTCGCGCTGGTAGTTTAGCATTGTGTTGCCCCAATCATTGCCAATCCTTCCAGAGTGTAAAAGTGGAATCATTGGAATCATTGGAATCATTGTGCATTGTCCAATCCTTCCAATCCTTCCAATCATTCCAATCATTTCATTAAATATCTCTCGGGGGTTAATCAGCATGCTTAACCTCCCCCTGGGTAGCTCCGGCAAGTAAGAAGGCCAAAGAGGGCCACTCTAAAAAATGGCACTCTTTGGTCCTCTTGGGTCCTCTTAGATCTTCTTACCCATGTAAGAGGGCGAAAGAGGACCAAAGAGGACCCAAGAGGGCCAATTTTTTGGCTTATAGCATGTTGGTTGTAGTGCTTATGAGAATTTAACTTCATTGATGTAGGCCTCCCAGTGCTCGGGCAGCCACAGGAACCACTTTCCACCTCCTTCTTTGCTGCTTTTTTTAGAAATGATGCCTCTTTTCTTCCTTGCCCTTTTTAAGGTTTTGGGCGAAATGCCGGCTTCTTTAGCTTTTTCTTCGACTTCAGTTTCTAAAACAGGGCCGCTCCGTAAGATATGCTCTAAGAATTTAATGGCAATTTCTGTCTTCGCAAAATCATCGGGTTTAGAAAGTTCAATATCCAATGCTTCATCTATGTCTATTTCAACCTCTTCCTCTTCAAATTCCACATAAACGCTTTTCAGTGCCTCATGTTCATCGGTATCGGGATTGGGGAAATATTTTTCTTTAATTCTGAAAGCCAGGGATTTCGGGTTGAGCATAATATTAGATTTCATCGGACAGAGAAGCCGGCGTTCCGGGTCCTCCGGATCTCTAACGACACAGAGGACAACCCGCGCCGCTGCTACCCATTGGTGGCTCCCGGCAACTTTATGGATTGCTTTGGCGGCTAAAGCTTTGGACAGGTGCGCGACCAGAATAACCGTAATTTTATTGCGTTCTGCGAATTCTGAGATTAAATCCATAACCCGGCGGACATCAACCGATGAATTAGGGTCAATTTTCTCGCCTAAATAGCTGATTACTGGATCGATGACAATCAGCTGAAGGTCGGGAATCTCTTTAATTTTTCTTTCTAAGATAGGCAGGTCGTTCATGTTGAAAATCCTAATTTTTTCCTCGCCTTCATTTGTTTTCACCAGCATGGCTTTAAAATAAATAATTTTTTCAGGATCGCCCCCGCACGCAAGGACTCTCGGTTTAAATAATGTTTTTGGGTCATTTTCGCTAGTAATATAGAGGGTCGAGCCCCTAACAAGTCCTTTATATGAGCCCGGCAATGGGTCACCTCTTGAGATCCTGGATGCTATTTCAGTTAGCAAAGTGCTTTTTCCGACCGTTGTGTCGCCAACTATCAATGTGACCATGCCTTTAGGGATTCGGCCTTCCATCAAATAAGAAATATTTTCGCAGCGGAAGTGTGACAAGGGGACCAGTTCGATAGAAATCTCTTCAGTTTTTTGATCAGTTTTTTGATTTGAATGGCTCGCTTGAGCCCCGGGTGGATTTGCAAGCTTTAAGCTATTCTTTTTGCTTTGAAAATGTTTCCAGGCTGATTCAACTTTTCGTAAAGCTTCTTTCTCCGGAAAGGGCGGCCTGGCTGCCCTGGCGGCTTCCAAGGCCTGAAATTTTACTTCCTCAAAACTTAATCCATCTTTAAACAAATTCAGGGCGAGGTGAAAAATGAAATTGTCCCTGTTTCCTTCATTGAGAACGTAGGTTCCTTCAGTGGGAACGTAAGATTGCGTCATTTTTTGAGCAAAAAACGCCTTCACCTCTTCGGGCATTGGTGGAGGCTCAATTTCTTTTAGATTCATGACCGAATGCCAAGCATAAACGCCTTTTTCAGTTCGACTTGGCGGCGCCAGGACGTAACCGCCTTCGGACTTGATATCAATGCCGTCATCGGCTCGGTTGCGGCTATATAAATCAGGAGTGTAAGCAAAATAGTAATGTCTGCCACCCCTCGGAGTTTCGACAATAGGGCACTCGAAACTTTCCGGCAGCATGGATTCAAATTTTTCAATCGCTTCCGGCGTGTCGCAATCAACCACCGTCAGGTTTGAAATCTTTCCACAAACTATTGCTACGTTTACGCCATCGCGCGAAAACCATTCCAGCAGCTCAGCATTAAGGGGTTTACGTCTCTGGAACTCGGCCCAAGGAATCAGCGGTCGCTTATCGTGGCCAACTGGAATTACAGAGAAGCCCTTTCTGATATAAATTTCGATTTCCTCAAAATTCATCTCTTCCCCCAACTTTTCACGGCCAGCTTGCCCTGCGGCCGAGCTTAAACTCAAGATATCGAAATCCAAGCTCAGCCCAATCTCTAAATTTATAACGAGCCAAAACAATAACTCGGCCATTAAGAGAAGCTTTTATTTCATTTCCTTCGCCCCATACGCTTTTAATTAATTTGGGATTTAATTCTTGGCCTTCGAATAAGATCCCTTTCATTTTGCCCTCCTATTAGTCCGAGCCTCGAGTTCAGCCTCCAGCTTTTGCCAGTCGATCAAAACCCTGCCCCCAAGTTTAGCCGCTGGCACTTGACCCTTGGCTATAAGGCGATAAAGTGTGATTTCGTGAACGCCGAGCTTTGAAGCGGCTTCGCGCACGTTCAACCAGCGGCGGTCATTTTTATTCATCTGACAAGCCCCTTAATTCTGGAAAAATTCTCAGGAGTTTCTCTCTGTTTTTCCTGCTTATGCCACGTTGACCGGTCATCCAATAAAAAACAGCGACTGGCGAAACGCCCATAAGCCTGGCAAGGCGGCGGGGACCCAATTTTTTATTGGCAGCAGCTGCTTTCAATAATGCCGGTGATATGCTATAATTCACGTTAAACATGGTTAACTCACTAATATTAGATTCCTAAAAAGCGCTACACATGAAAAAAGAACTATCCTGTGACTCAGAATACTGGGGGGAAATAGGCTTCCAGGAAGCCCGGCGTATAATAAGGTTCCAGGCTCAAAAATTAGGCCTTAGAGATTTTGAGGATGACGAAATTTTAAACGACTTGTATATTTCTTTAAGCCAAATAGACCTTCAAAAGATCAAAAATCATAAGGCCTATTTCAGCAAGGCGGTTAAATATAAAATTTTGTCTCTAAAAAAATCTCTCCCGCCAACCATCAGCCTTTCGGAACATGAAGAGAAGGAAGGTTTCTGGGAAACTGAAACCACGAGGCCCGTTGAAAAACTCATCCCGCCACCTTCAAAACCCTCACCCGATATCACCGAAAAATTAAGGCTTCAGGCTAAAATTTTGGACGATTTTTACAATTCTTTTGGCCGGCTATCCCTGCTTAAAAAGAAAATAGCTCGCCAGCGGCGGGAAATTAAAAATCTTAAGCTTAAATATAAGCAAGCGGTTAAAAGACTGGGTGGCCCTGAAAAAGCGGAAGCCCTGGCCCAGCATTATTGTTATTTATTGGCCAAAGCTGGAATTGACGAGCCTGGCCTGGACGTTGACCTTTCGGTTTTGAGGCAAGCCCTACAAGAGCAAGGCGATTCGCTCGGATTAAATGAAAAAGAAAAAGAAGAGCTTTCTTCAATGCCGGCTCAATTGATAAGAGACTACTTAAACCTACCAGGATTAATTAGAAATCGAGAAAATAACCTGAAATTCTTAATCAATCTTCACAGCGAGGGCCTGGCCGGCTGGCCCTGCTACGTGCCCGAGGCATTTACCAATGGCAAGGCCCCTGAGGTAAGATTGTTTTTCAGAAAAGGCCAGAAGCTACCTAATTTTGCCTGCTGGACCGGCTCCCTTCCCATAAATCCCAGAAAATACCTTAAGCTTTCGCCGGAGATCCTAATGCCCCGCCTGCTTAAAGAAGAAAAGCGCCGCGGTAAATATGCTGACCTTAATTCAATCTGGCTTCTGGTCAAAAAAATTTATGGCTATAAGCACTATTCAAAAGAAAATCTCAGAAAAATGATTGGCCGAAAATTAAGTAGCCGCCAAAAAAAAATCCTTGATTCTCTAAAAAAATCAATATTAAAGGCGGAAAAATGAAAGACAAAGACTTAGAAGAATTGACAATTCTTCATTTTGGTCTTACAGACCGTATATGGCACTTTAATGAAAAAGCGAAGATTATATTAAAACAAATTGTTGAAAAAATTCAAGCCGACTTGGAAAAAGACAATATAAAAACGAAACCACCCCATCCCTGGGAAGAACATATGAAGCAGATTTATTTCGTTGCACTAAGCTTTGAAAACCCAATAGAGGAAGAACATGCTTATAAAATGGCGAGCCGTGTAGAAAATGGTCTAAAAGAAAATAGTATTCCAGTAAAGCTGATAGAAACGCAAAGAAGAGAGAATTATCTGAAATTTGTATATGGACGCGCTTAAGAGATTACTTTAATGGACTCGAAGAATTTGTCTTCTAACCATCATTCATTATATCTTATCACTTTAAAAGAATACCTCAATTTAAAAAATTCAAAAATACTGGATAGCGAGCACGACATCATGTATTTTAATTGGTCCCTTCCCGCTAAGTTTTTATTAGTGTACGATCTATTGAATGATAGTAAAAATGAATGCAAAGAGTGCAATGATTTTTATGAGTCGTTTTTATATGGCTTTTTATTAGCAGAATTATCGGTATTGATGGCAGCTATAGAACATCTCATTATTGAAACGAAAGAAGTTGTTTCTAGCTCCAATCAGAGAACGTCGCTTTTTAACTTTATATTTAAAGAGGAAATATCCAGGGCTAAAGTTACTATTTCTCAATTGAGCGAGGATGAAAAACTCTGCGAAACATTGTTCGCTTATTTTTATAAAGGGGGGAAAATCGATAACATTAAAGATCAATTTCCAAAACTTTGCATTGAATTATCTGGCATAATAAGTACTCTTGAAGGATATTATTTTTCTCTGAGAATAACACCATCAACCTGCCAGAAATGCTGCGAATTTCGTAAGATATTAATTGAATTTAAACGCAAACAAATAAAAGATTTTTTAACATTTTGTGAACACCTCAGGCCTTTGGTATGACATATTTTTTATGACGTTTTTTTGTCGTCCTGACTGCTAAAAACCGCTAAAAATGGCTAAAAATTGATAAAATCTAAAATTAGGCTAAGTTGCTGATTTTATTGGCAATAAAGGCGATTTAAGGGATTATAGGATAGGATTTTGAGTCCAGCGCGTCTGCCAGTTCCGCCACTCCGGCACCATGAGCGCTTCTGTTAAAAATATAATTGATGCAACCGTTTTTTTCAAGCGATCCATAAACCAAAATTAATTAACGATGGCCATCCTGTGAAAAAATGTCTACTCTCAGAATAATGGTTTCTTTTAAAACTTAAATTTAATTCCTAGAATTAACCATCTACCTGGCGCCGGGATAAAAGCCGCATCGTAGTAGAATTTATTTCCAAGGTTTGAGCCCTCAAGTAAAACCTCAAGGGAATCTTTTTGCCAGCCAATTCTCCCGTCAACGATTAGACAGGCAGGCTGGTGATAACGTTGAAAAGCACGAAAAGCCAAGACAGCTTTCAAGCCAAGCACTTTTTTAAAATAGGTCGTTAAAATTAACTGCTGCTTTAAGCTTGAAAAGACATATTTGGATAAATAATCAAAATTATCTTTTTTTGAACTGTAAGTGGCATAATTTATTCTTATGCGGTCAAATAAATGCAGAGTTTTCAGAAGATCCTGGCCTGCATTAAAACTTATTTCCAATCCGATAGTTTTTATCTTGGAAATATTTTTCGCCGTCCACGGCTCTAAAGGATTCATTTTTACCCAGTCGATAAGGTTATAGGCCTGCCGGTAGAAAAGACTGGTTTCAAACTCAACCCGTCTATCTGTATATCTCCATCCAGTTTCTATTTCCTGTGCTTCTTCCGCTTCTAACTGGTTATTTCCCCTATTCGCTGGATCATAATAATAAAGTTCGGTGAAGGAAGGTAGGCGAAACGATTGATTTGCAGAAAAAAACTGCGATAGTTTCCTTGAATACTTGAAGCTGATTTCAAATCCCGGCCAGAATTTCAGACCGTAACTGGGATAATTATAAACAATCAAACCACCAAGCATATTTAGCCGCCGCCAATTTTTTTGCTGTTCGAGAAAAAAGCCGGAAAATGTTCTCAGGTGATTTCCCAGTCTGGTAGAATTGACCTTTTCCCATCGCCATTCCAGACCCGCAGTCGTCTGACCGAGAACGGAAAAATAGCTGACCGTGATCTCACCCCCTAAGGAGTGACTGTGATGAAGATTGTGGTAAAAAGAAGGACGGTTACGATCCAGCATAAACTCATCAAATCCATAGCGCCAATAAAATCTGGGTTTAATGATTATTTTTTGAATACCAAAATCAGAATCAACAGCCATAAATAGAACACGCATTTTTTCCCGCTGATCAGGAAAACTGGCCGAATAGAACCCGTTGGCGCCAAAAGCTTTCGCCGATACTCCGGCCTGTAAGCCAATTCGGCCTGAGGAAAACTCATAATGGCTACGATAAAAACCCGTAGTTTGATTAAAGTCGGTGTTATGGAAGTAACCGCTGCTTTTTCGAGTAGAAAAACTGAAATAGTTTTTTAAATTAGATGCTAGCCAGCACAAATTGGCTTTAATTTCATGATAATTGTGGTCGCCCACCTTCACACCGAAGTCTAAGGATTTTCTATCTGATTTTCTGGTGACAATATTAATAACCCCATTAAAGGCATTTGGACCAAAAAGCCGGCTCCCCGGCCCTTTGAGGACTTCAATAAACTCGATATCTTCGAGGGTCAATGGAAGATTCAAGGTGTTATGTCCTGTCTGAGGATCAGACATTTTTATCCCGTCAATAAGGACAAGGGTCTGCTCGAAAGTTCCGCCCCTGAGCGATAAATCAGCTTGCAGACCAAATGCGCCACGCTGCTGCCAGTCGAGACCACCCACATATTTCAATAATTCTTCGACCGTGTTGACGGGAAGAGACCTGATTTCCTCCTTTTCCATTACTAAAATGCTTCGGGCCACCTCAGATTTAACCATTGGAACTTTACTGGCAGTGACCACAATGTGCTCCTCAATTTTCGGCAGTTCCTTCTCTTTTTCTTTTTGTAGCTTTTCAGCTTTAAGATAAAAAAACGTTCCTAAATTTAGATTAAGAAACAGAAAAACCAAAAAACTCTTCTTTAATCTTCTTAACAGCATATTCTAATTCTAGCAACAATCTGCCCCAAATCAACCGGACCCGCTCATGATTATTAATGACGAAAATTATAAAATGACTGCTTTTGGAATGTTTATGGACTCTGTCGATGGCTTTTTTTGAACTTTTAAATATATTTATTTTTAAATTTCTTGGATCTTCCGGGCTCTTTATAGACAAAAGACACGCATAGATCATTCTCAGGGGAAATATTAGCCCTTCAATGAAAATGTAAAGGAACCGTCTCAGTCCTTAAATATTTTAAATTTCTAATATTAGATAAAAGTATATTATAGTCTAAATGCTTAAATATAAGGCGTTAACTTCGTGATCTTATTCTTCAAGGAGTAAATTTATCTTGGTTAAAGCCGGATGAGACACTTTTTTAAAGTTGATCTGATTTAAAGGGGAAGAGAAACCAGGAAGGTGGTTCCAGATCCAGGAGTGCTTTTAACTTCGATTTTTCCTCTGTGGAGCAAAACAATGTGCTTAACGATGGATAAACCCAGGCCAGTTCCCCCGAACTTCCGGGAGCGAGACCTATCAACTACATAAAATCTTTCAAAAATTCTATCTAAGTGTTCTGGAGCTATGCCAATGCCTGTATCCTGAACTGTGATTAAAACTTCTTTTTCTCCCTTTTCCAGCCGAATAGTTACGCCTCCTTTATCCGTATATTTAAGAGCATTATCTACCAGGTTGGTGAGCATTTGTTCTAATCTGAAGGCATCACCAAAGACAGAAGGAATTTCTGCTGGTAGTTCCAGGCGAAGAAAAAGACTTTTTTCTTTAGCCATATTTTCAAATTGATTGATGACATTCTTTGCTAATTCTTCCAGATTTACCCTTTCTCTGGCCGCTAATTCCTGCTGGCTTTCGAGTTCCGCCAGGGTTAAAAGGTCGCGGACAAGTCTTTCTAATCGATCGACATTGTCTTTGATACGAGCTATAAACGAGAGACTGACCTCATCTAGCTTTTCTTCTTCCAGAGTCTCAAGATAGCCCTTGATAATGGTCAAAGGCGTTCGCAATTCGTGGGAAATATGGGCGACTAATTCTCTTTTAATTTTTTCTAAATTTTTTTCCGGGCTGATATCCTTAAAGAGTAAAGCAATTTTTCCTTCTTTATTGTCCTGCCCTTTCAGAAAAAAAATTCTGGCTACAAAAGGCCTCTGGGCAATCCAGATTTCGCCTTCTTTTCTCTCTCCGGTGCCTCGAAATTCCTCCCAGAGCCGGAGAAAATCGGTGGACCGAATAATCTGCCAGCAATATTTCCCTTCGATTCGCAGAGATTCAAAAAGGCGGTTAAAAGAAGGATTGGCCTTTAAAATTTTCCCTTCTTTATCGGTCATGGCCCAGGCTTCTTCTATTTCAGCCAGGAGCTGCTGCTCTTCCCTTTCTTTCTCAGAAAGTTGCCCTTGCTTTTCAGCTAAATTGTCCATGAGAATATTGAATATGTGCTGACAGAGGCTCAATTTTTCTTTTCCTTCTGCCTTGAAACGAAATTGCCAGTCACCAGCTCTAATGGCATCGAGGCCTGGCTTGATTTCAGCTTGACAGAGTTCAGAAAATTTCTTTTTTGATCTGAAAAGGGCTAAAAGTAATTTCAATCTAATTTTATTTTCTCCTCGTGTTAACTTATTTCATTTTGACTCAGGTTTGGCGAGCCCGCCTTTCCGCTTAAATAGCCCATCTTCTTTCCTGACAATTATTTCTTTATCTCCCTCAACTGATTCTCTTTTCAATTTTCTTCTTAGCTGATAAAAATCTAAGCCAGAAAATCTCCTCTTCGTTAAAAAATCTGAAAGAAAAATTAATCAGCCAAAAGACAATCTGGTGCCAATCAGGACTCATCGAATTTATAGCCAATACCACGAACATTTTTTATATACCTTCCCGCCGGGCCAAGTTTGCTCCGCAAACTGCTGACATGAACATCAATGGTTCGATCAGTCACCACCTTTTCTCCACTCCAGAGCAGATCGAGAAGTCTCTGGCGGGAGAAAACCCAGCCCTTTTTCGTTAGCAATATCCTTAAAAGATTAAACTCCACTGGCGTTAATTCCACCTTCTTTTCTCCTACCCACACCTCATGTTTTTCTAGATCAAGCCTTATTTCTCCACCCACAAGAAAAACAGGAGCCGGTTCCTCAGCTCTTCTTAAAACAGCTTTTACCCGGGCAACCAGCTCTCGCACTGAAAAGGGTTTGCTGATATAATCGTCAGCTCCCATTTCAAGTCCCAGGACACGGTCGATTTCAGCCGATTTCGCCGTCAGCATGATTATCGGTATGTTTGTTGTTTCTGCTTTATTTTTCAAAAAGCGGCAGATCTCAAGGCCATCAGCATCAGGCAACATCAGATCAAGGATAATCAGGTCCACTTTATTTTTTTCCAGGAAGCGTAAAAAAGGGGCAGCCTCGGCAAAGGCCTGGAAGCGAAAGCCGGCTTTTTCCAGATTAAGCCTGAGCAAATCATGAAGGTCAATTTCATCTTCCACCAGAACGACAAGCTTCTTTTCCATTTTCAATTGATTAATTAATTTCTTTCATTCTGAGAATTTCCCTTTTGTATATTCGGTTCTTTTTGTTTCTGTATGGGCAAAGCTGAGGAATTAAAGGCACCAGAAGGGCTGTAGCCACCCCTACGATGCAGAGTTTTAAAGGAATCTATCCTGGCTTTCTTCCCCACTCTATGCATATTCATCTACTTAGCCTTATGGCATTAAAACCACCTGAAGCGAATTAGCTCAAAAGCTCATCCAATTATCTTATTTTTACCTCCAGGAAATTCGGAGATAACCTCCGGTTTTAACTTTATTCCATTATTTTAAAAAAGAAAATAATTAGGAGCAATAGGATGAAGATGAAAAAGTATCTTTTCGATGAAAGAAAGCCAGTCAATACTAGAATTAATTTTTTGCCCTGTCATTTTCCGGGATTTTATCATTTTATTACCTTGCTTTTTCTTTTAATCGAGAGAAAAACAGGGCAATGGTTAGCATCAAAACCATTCGATTCCTTCGTTAAGCTTTTTCCTCTGGCCAGTTTTAAGTTCCTGTATGTAATTCTGAACATATCTTATGGAAAAACCGAATTTAGCCGAAGCGGCCGGTTATATAATCTTCGGTCAGTCTGTTGGCCGGATTGGTAAAGATTTTCTCGGTGCGGTCAAATTCAATGAGTTGACCCAGCCAGAGAAAAGCAGTAAAGTCCGAAACCCTGGCTGCCTGCTGCATATTGTGAGTAACAATAATTACTGTATACTTTTCCTTTAATTTAATAATGAGCTCCTCGATTCTGGCTGTGGCGATAGGATCAATGGCAGAACACGGCTCATCAAACAAAATTACTTCCGGTTCGACCGCCAGAGCCCGGGCAATACAGAGACGCTGCTGCTGACCGCCGGAAAGCGAAAGGGCATTATCTTTCAATCTTTCTTTAACTTCATCCCAGAGAGCTGCTTCTTTCAGGCTTTTTTCTACGCGGGCTTCAATCTCAGACCGGCTAAATCCACCATTTATCCTTAACCCATAAGCCACATTATCAAAGATGCTCTTGGGAAAGGGATTTGGCTTCTGGAAAACCAGGCCGACCCGCCGCCGCAGCTCGACCACATCCATGCCTGGCGCATAGATATCTTCGCCATCAAGAAGGACCTGGCCCTCAAGGCGTGTCCGGGGAACAATGTCATTCATCCGATTAAAAAGGCGAATAAGGGTTGATTTGCCACAACCAGAAGGACCAATGATTGCGGTCACATTATTCTTTGGCACAGAAAGATTTATACCTTTGAGAACATGGTTACGACCATAAAAGAAATTTAAATTTCTTGTTTCGATTTTAATGTCTTCTCTGATTTTACCAGCCATGGATTTCCCTCTGACGTCGACGGCGGTATCGAATGACAATAGCGGTTAGATTCATTCCCAGCACCAGGGCCAGAAGAACGATGGCGGTTCCATAGGCCAGCGGTCTGACCTGAACAATGGCATGATGCTGGGTGGCCATAATATAAAGATGATATGGTAAAGCCATAAATTGGTCCTTAAGGGAGCGAGGTAAATGGGGAAGGTAAAAGGCGGCTCCAGTAAACATTATGGGAGCAGTCTCGCCTGCAGCTCGAGCCAGCCCTAAAACCGCGCCAGTAAGCATTCCAGGAAGAGCATAGGGCAAAACATTGGTTCGAATAGCCTGCCACTTCGTGGCTCCCAGGGCCAGAGCACCCTCCCGAAAAGAGTTGGGCACCGCTTTTAAAGCCTCTTCGCTGGCTGTAATTGTCCAGGGTAAAGTGAGAAGCCCCAGAGTCAAGCCAGCCGATAATACCGAAGTTCCAAAAGTCAGAATATTAACAAAAAGGACAACACCAAAAAGGCCATAAACGATGGAGGGGACACCGGCCAGATTGCGAATAGATAGACGAATAAGTCTGGTGAGGCGCCCCTGCCGGGCATATTCATTTAAATAAATGGCAGCGAAAAGGCCCAGGGGAATGGCTATAATGGCGGTAATCATGGTTACCAGAAAAGTACCAACAATAGCTGGAAAAATGCCGCCTTCAGTCATGCCTCGCTGTGGCGGCTGGGTGAGAAATTCCCAGTTTATTACCCTACCCCCTTTTTTCCCGAGATCATATAGAAAGAGCAACAAAATGCCGACAACAAAATAAAGACAGAGCCGCAACATAAAAAAGCCCAGCGCTTGAATTATTGCTTTTCGCTTCATAGGCTTGATTCTTCGAGTCAATAATTTCATAGCTCTCTCTGCTGATACTTATTGAGCATAATATCGGCGATTAAATTGACGACAAAAGTTATTAGGAATAAAACAAAGCCAATGGCAAAAAGGGCATAATAATGAGTTGTATAATAAGGAACTTCACCCAGCTCGATGGCAATATCAGCCGTCAGGGTGCGAATTGAATCCAGATAGCCATGGGGAAAACTGCGGGCATTACCTGTAGCCATGAGCACTGTCATGGTTTCGCCGATAGCTCGTCCCATGCCCAGCATGATTGCGGCGATAATGCCTGAAAGAGCTGCTGGGAATTTAACTCTGATAAGAGTTTGCCAGCGTGAGGCACCGAGAGCTAGAGAAGCTTCCGTATAGGAGAGCGGCACTGCTTTCAAGGAATCTTCACTGATGCTGATAATTGTAGGCAAGGCCATGATGGCCAGAAGAAAGCTCCCATTAAGAGCTGTCAAACCGCTGGAAACATGGAAAAGCCGGGAAATGATGGGGCCAAATAAAACAATTCCCAGGAAGCCAACCACGACCGAGGGTATACCAGCCAGAATTTCAATTATCGGCTTAACAATTTCCCGCACGCGCCAGTGGGCCACATCAGATAAATAGGCAGCGACGCCCAGTCCGATGGGAACAGCTATCACCAGCGCACCCACTGTTACCATAGCCGAGCTAACAATGAGGGAAAGAATGCCGTATTCAGGCTTTTCAGGCGAGGTTGGATCCCAGGTGCGACCTGTAAAAAACTCTTTAATAGATATTTCTTTAAAGGCCGGAATGGTATTCAGAAGGAGAAGGGCAAAAATACCAATCAGAACCAGAATAGCTAAAACGCCATTAGCCAGGAAAAAAAGGCGGATGAGCTCCTCTTTGAGGAGCCCAAACCGCCTTTCTCTTTTCACTTTTCTTGCCGCCAGATCAAATTCTGAGGTGAGTGGCAAAGATAAATGTTTTTCTCGGTCCGGATATTTCCTCATCTCCATGATGAGGTGGAGCATTAATCATTTAAGATTTTTTTCATTTTGCTCCCGGTGCTTGGTACTTATCGGATAAAATCCTTCTCTTTCCACAATCTTCTGCCCTTCGGGACCGATAATAAAAGAAAGAAACCCGGCCACGGCTGGATTGGGTTTGCCGTTAGTGGCTAAATAAAGCGGTCGAGCTATGGGATAATTACCATTATCCACCGCCGCCTTATCAAGAGGCGAAAAGGCCGATGATTTTTCATCCCTGGCAATATTTAAGACTTTCAGTCCCTTTCTGATTTGGCCCTTATCATCATAAATATAACCTACTCCGACATAGCCAATACCACCTTCATCCTGAATCACCGCCTCTACAATTTGAGCGTTGCCATTCATTTCTCTCATATCAGGGGAATAATTTTTGTTGCCAAGGACATGTTCTTGCATAAAAACATAAGTCCCTGAATTGGATTGCCGGCCGTAAAGAACAATGGGGAGATTGGGACCGCCCACGTCCCGCCAGTTTCTTATTTCTCCCCGATACATAGCACCGACCTGGAGCATGGTGAGTTTTTCGATGGGATTCTTTTCATTAACAATGATACTCAAACCATCTATGGCAATGACAAAGAAACGAGGTCTGACACCACGCTCCCAGGCTTGATCGATTTCTCGTTGACGCCATTCCCGGGAAGTGGAGGCAATATCGCAGGTTCCATTGGTCAGGGCAGCAATACCTGTGCCTGAACCGCCGCCGAGAACAGCAATGGCAGTTCCTGGATAGCGATTCATATATTCTTCAGCCAAAATCTGCAATAGATTAACCATAGTGTCTGAGCCTTTAATTTGAATCATTTTCCCCCGTTGTGCTTCCAGTACACCGGAAGTAAAGGTTATGAAACCGACAAAAGCCAAAAAGGAAACCAAAATAATTGACAGCAAATTTTTCGAAAATAATTTCATCTTTCTCACTCCTTTTTTTGAATTTTTGTTTAAAATCCTGTCGATGAAAAAAATATGTTCTGAACTCTTTCTTTGCCCCATTTTTTCCTTTCTACTGACCAGAAGGCCATAGCTGGGAAAAAGGGCAAGGTTATCTTCCCTTGAGAAGGCTCTCTGAACCATTTTTTGATTTACCCTGTCCGTCCTCATTTAAAACTGCTCTCCTCTTTTTTCTTAAAAAGAAAGGAAGAAGGTAAATTGAAAGATCAGGTCATCTTTCTTATTTTTATCTTCATAGCTATAGAACCAGATATTTGGCTGAAGCCTCATCGATGGCCCGAGGGGAGCCCAATCAACTCCAGCAATAACCAGGTTCACCCGATCGTCCGCTCGACGATTATTGGGTTCGTAAAAATCGTAGCGAGCAAACAAAGCCAGGACATCCCGCTGAATCTGGTATTGCCCATAAAGGGAGAATCCAGAGACATCATATTTCCTTCCTGTCACTGCATCTTTTTTTAAATCGTTGGCATAAACAAAATATTCGGAGCTGATGGTCAATTGTCTTATCATTTCAAAATAGATATCGAGCTTGTAAGTATAGGCAGAAGCAGTATCAGTTTGTTTTTCATAATCGATGTAGCCAACGAGCGAAAGCCCGGCCACAGGAATCAGGTGAAGCTGGCCCATAAGCTTTTTATATTTGTCATTTTCCACTTTGGTGTAATGGGAGCCATTCGTAACCATAAAGGCCCAGCGAGCATACTTATTAAAGGAACCTCCATACCAGAGACCGATGTCAGCGCTGGTGGCATCAATATCTTCACCGGTTACATCCTTATAGCCATCAACTATAGTCTTGGCGACACTGCGATAACCCCATTTATCCTCAGCCGGCTTAAAAGTCAGGGTGTCAGCCATGCCCACTCTGAGACGTGAGTTTTTAATCAGGAAATCAGAGACTTCAACATAAAGATGTTTCATATAAGGACGGAGTTTCTCGTCCTTAGAAGTTGTGCGTTTATTAAAGTCAACCGAGGTTACATTAGCTGTATTATCAGCATCATAGCGAAAACGGAAGCGTAAGCGATCGCCAATCCGGTTTTCATAGGTAAAATAAGCGCGGCGGAATTGAAAGAAATTATTGCGATAGCCGGGAGAAGAAACGGTCGTCTTCGGGCCTTCGTCAGATAAGAAATAGACATAATCGAAATAGATGGTGGTGCCAAAAGTTTGCTGACTGAAAGCCGGCCTCGACGCCAGAAAAACCAAAAAGAAGAAATTTCCGAGCAATAAAGAAACAAATGATAACCTGCAATTAATTTTGCTTTTCCCTGGAAAAATGCGACTTGCGCTATTAATTAATGATTTCAGATTTTTCTTTGTTGCCATTGTTCCTCCTTCTTTGTTTCGTTTTTTTCATCCTTCCATTCTTTAGCCTCAAGGTCTTGATTAGCCCTTCATTTTTTTCTTCTTCTCACCTCCTTCTTCTGGCCGGGCTTCAATCTTCTGAGTGAACCACTTTCATGGCCAGGTTTAATCTTAGAAGCTTATTGTTAAGAAATGATTAAGATTTACTCAAAAATTGAATAGGAAAAGTGCGGCCAGAGCGCTGTTTATTGCCAATTAGAAAGGGCAAAGATAAGGTTGGAAAAGGCAAGAATTAAAAGTTATGGAAATTATAACGAGGCTAAATAATTTTAAAGAAGGGAAAAGAAATAGAAAAGAAGAGGAGAAGAAAGGAGTGTAAAGTAAAGTAAAGTAAAGTAAAGTAAAGTAAAAAGAAGGAGAGAAAAGAAAAAGAGAGAAAAAATCATTCAGTAGCCTGGGAGCTAAAATAGGCCAATATTTTTTCTTTTACATATTCCTTTGGTATTTTTCCTGTCTGTTCTCCATCAAAATTATATATTCGGCAGGTAAAATTAAACCCCTGAGGCTCTCTCTCAGTGTAAATATCTCGACCGTTAATCAGAATAGTGGGTGAGCCCTGAAATTTGTGCATTCGGGCTGAAGCCAGGTCATCAATCTTCACGACCTTAATTATCTCCTCCGGAAGGCCAAGCTCATTTATAGCCTCAAGTAGATTTTCCAGCGTGGCCCCGGCATTAGGGCAACCCTCAAAATATTGAAATTCAATGATTAGTCTTTTTTCAGCTGAATTCATTTTAGAATGTCCTCATTTAAATGGTCATCGTGCCACGCCCAAGATTTTATCCAGGCAGCTATATCCTCGATAACTTGCTGGGAGACATTGCCAGCTGAATAAAGATATTCGTTAGGCGTGGGCAGGCCCTGGCCCTCCATGAAAAGATGATTGCAGGCAGCATAGAGCTTGAAGGTAACATTTTTTCTTCCCTCCAGAGCTTTTTGCCAGTTATGGAAATCCTTTTCCGTTACCTGATAGTCCCGCTTTCCCTGCAATACAAGAATGGGCCTTTCTATTTTCTTGATCTCCTCTGTGGGTTGATAAGATTTCAGATCAAGCCAGTAGGCAGGATAAGCACCCAAAAGGGGTTCTTCGGGATTTTCCCCTGTTTCCTTGAGGCTTCTAATCCTGGCGACTGAATTCTCAATTTCCTCAAGCTTCTTTCTGGCTTCGTCAGTTAAGGGCCCCTGAAGGCTCAAAAGATATCGAGTTTGCTCTAAAAGAGCCTCCTCGATGGGCCGGGTTAAGCCGGCCATGATGATAAATCCAGCAATCTTTTCATCCCGGCTGGCGATTCGAGGAATCATCATACCGCCGAGGCTGTGTCCGAGAACAAAGATTTTGTCCGGATTAATTTTCTCCATTGACCGAAGGAGTTTTACGGCCGAAAGAGCATCCTCAACGGTCTCATCATTTACGGTAAAAGAAAGCCTGATTTTTCTATCCTCCCTGATTTTCTCTCCATAAACCCTGGTTCTTTTTTCATATCTGAGAACAGCGACACCACGGGAAGCCAATCCCCAGGCAAGGTCGCGAAAGGGCTTATTGGGTCCCACTGTTTCATCCCTGTCATTAGGACCTGAACCATGAACCAGAACTAAAGCCGGAAAAGGACCGCCATCACGGGGAATTGTTAGCGTCCCTGGAAGAACCCAGTCACCTGACCTTATTTCCACTTCCTTCTCCTCAAAAAGGTCAGGCTTAGCATAGGCTGGAGGCGGACTCTCTTTGGCTTCGAGATGAGGAACAAAGTTCAGACCGGCAATTTCGCCTGCCTTATTAAAAATAACCCGGGCATCGAGCATTTGCTTTTCAAACTGGCAGAAGATGAAAATAGCGTCATAGCCAGCCAGGGTTTCGAAGCGGGAACCTTTGATTCCCTGAAAGGAGCCGAATTGGAGCTGCAAACTCTGCCAGGCCTTTTTTAAAAATTCAGGCGAGGCCACCTTTTTCATCGTCTCATCAAAATATTTGGTGGCTTCTTCAAAATTACCTTGACTTAGATTTTCCATTAGATTCAGGGCACGCTGGGTGATTATTTCAACTGATTTCTTTTCCTGGCCGATAAGCGGGGATTCTATCAGCAAAATCAAATTCAAAAAGAGTATTTTCCCGAAGGTCATTACGCTCAACCTATGCTTAACCATTTTTTCTATGTCCCTATCTTTCAAATGATTTTTGAAAATTATACCAGATTTGACTGGACAATATGCAGGGAAATTTTAATTAAAGAAATTAAAAAAGGGCTGCAAGAAGCAGCCCCCGATTCGAAAGCTAACTGAACCTCAGGCTTATAAATTAGGCACTGCTTTTATCTCTGAATATTACCTTCTGGATATAGCTCCTTTCAGCCTGGTGCTGGTCTAATTTTAAACCTGATTTCGGAATACTTATGTTCTAAAGATCAGACTTTGAGAAAATTTCCTCTCTTCTTGAAACTGCAAATCCGCTTTAAATTTTCTTGTGGCAGAACCACCAATCGAAACATTCATATTTCTTTGGTCTCTCCTTGGCGTCGGCCACGTTGCTTGGTGGCGGTACAATCACGCGATCGCCAATAAGCTCATTATGAGGCCAGTTGGCTGGCATGGCGACATTGTGCTTATCTGAAATCTGGAAGGCCTCAAGCACCCGGAGAATTTCAGCCACATTCCGTCCCACTTCAGCTGGATAATAAAGGATAAGCCGGATGATCCCCTCAGGGTCAATGAGGAAAACAGCGCGAACCGTCTTCGTTCCGCCTCCAGGATGAATCATGCCCATCCTCTCAGCTACTTTGCCCATATCATCAGCAATAATAGGAAAAGGAATGGCTACCTTGAGCTCCTTCTCAATCCACTCCACCCATTTTATGTGGCTGAAAACCTGGTCGATGGAAAGACCAAGCAATTCTGCGTTGAGTTCCTTGAACCTTTCATAATTTTTCGCGAAGGAGACAAATTCAGTGGTGCAGACAGGCGTAAAATCTGCTGGATGGCTGAACAGCACCAGCCACCGGCCAAGGTAATCATTAGGCAAAACCTTTTTCCCATGGGTCGTGTGAACTTCCATTTCGGGAAGCTTTTCCCCGATCAAAAGCATACCCTTGCTTTGTTCCATTTTTACCTCCCTTTATAAATTTTTATCCTGAAATTATATTGATTCATTTTAATTCCTTAAAATTTACGGCCCCTTTATTCACCCATCATATTTATCTGTCACAGGCTAAAATTTTCTTTGAACCCATGACCTCACTTCCTTTGATTAATTTTTCTTTCTGTTTCCTTCCCTTCTTTTTTCCCTCTCTTCCCGAGACCAAGTTTCCCCGAAGATAATTTTTCCTGACATCTTCGGCACCTGCCTTCAAGATGGAGGTGCCAGTTTTCAATCGCGAAGCCCTCAAGGCCTTTTATTTTTAAATCATCAAGGTCAACATCAAATATTTTTCCACAGCTTGAACACCGAAAATGGCCATGCCGGGCCACGGTAGCATCAAAGCGAGCTTCATTTTTTTCTATTTGAATAGATTGAATGATTTTCTTGTCCTCAAAAAGTCTCACGGTATTATAAACTGTAGCTCTACATACAGAAGGAATTTCTTTCTTTAAATGGTTAAATATTTCCTCGGCTGTTGGATGGGTTTTTCTAGTGATTAAATAATGAAAAATTTTAAGGCGATAGACCGAAGGCTTTATTCCCTTCTGGCTAAGATATTGCTTTACTTCCTCTATCGTCCAGCCCCGTTCCCTTTTTTCGCCTTCACTCATTTCTAATTTAATTTCTCAGCTTTCTTCTTTCCCTTTTCGCTCTTTCTTCATTCCTTTTAAATGTTCATGTTAAACATAAATAATATGAATTTCAATCTCCAATTTAGAACCAATCTAATTTTATACTAATTCTATTTTTTTGTCAAGCTTTATTTTGCTTCTCGGTAAAAGGTGTGGTTACTTATCAGGCTTATCTTAGCTTTATTTCTTTTAACATCAACAGATTAGAAGAATTTAGACGAACTCTAAATCTTTAAAGGAGTTTTTAAAGGGAATAATGATATTTTGTCCTTCTTTTTCCTCCAACATTAATCAGGTTAAGGACTTATAAAACTCGGCCCTGTACCTGAGATAAGAGCTACTTAGGATAAAAAGAAGGTTTCATAATCATAATAACAATCTCTCAGACCGCCCACTTTTTAAGGATGACCGCTTTCTGCCTCAAAAATTTGGCCCCTTAAAGCCACAATCCAGTTCTTATCAGCCCGAAATTGGACTCAGAGCTGAGTATTATTTTCCCCTCCTCAGGAGGATTCCTTCTATTTTTATTTATTCCGGCTATTTATACTTGACCGTGCAGCCATAAGGCCGGGTCACAGGTGTAGCTATTTCCTGGCCATTAAGCAGAGCCTGCAGGTTACCCTCAGCAAAAATTCTTTGTAAATCAATTGAATTTCCTGGCCATTAAGCAGAGCCTGCAGGGCCAGGTCGACATAATTGATTTTTTGCTCTTTACTTTTTTGGCCCCGGGGATCGTCATCAAGAGCACCATTATAAACCAGTTTGCCTTCAGAATTAATGATGAAAATATGAGGAGTGGTTTTGGCGTCATAAAGTCGGCCCACCTTGCCTTCCGGGTCCATGAGATAATGAGTATAGGCTGCCTGCCACTCTGTATAGATTTCTTTCAGCTTTTCCGGGGGTACATAATCCTGGTGCTGGGGATGAGTCGAATTAATAGTTATCCAGATGACCCCTTTTTCTTTATATTTGCGCTGTAGCTCAGGAATAATTTTATCTGTTTTGTAAACCCGGACAACATAGGGACAATTGGGGTTAGTCCATTCCAGGACGATTATCTTTCCTTTATAATCCGAAAGAGAATGTGGCTTGCCCTCAAGACAATTCAGGGTGAAATCAGGAGCGGGCGAACCAATTTCAGGCGCCTTTTCCTGAGCTCTAAGAAAAATAGCTCCTGAAGTCATCAGCAGCAATAAAACTGAGAGCAGAATTACCTTTCTCCTGGTCACAATCATTGTTCTTCAACCTCCTTAAAATTTTTATCTTAACTAAAAATTTCCTCCCAGATGGTCAACAAATCTGTCCAGGACTCCTGCCGGAATAGGCAAATTTACCAGGTAGCTTGTTTTTTCGCCCATCAAAATCCCCTTGAGTCGATCGATCCTAGCGCCATTTTTTAAAGGAGTCAAACTCAGTTCAATGGTTCCGGTATTATATTTAGTCATGTTTTCATCAATAATAAAATCCTCAAGGGGCAGGGGATAAAAATCCTTTACCTGCCATAAATCCTCGCCTTCCAGTTCGAGGGAAATATTGATTTTCCCGAAAGGCCCTCCCTCTTCAGCCTTCATCATCTTCACCTTTTTCACTTTAACTCTTATTTCCTCCTGGGGGCGAGGAAATCTCCATTTGAATTTTTCCCAGATCAGCAGCGCCTCTTCTCTTCTCCCGGCATCTATGGAAGAAAGATCAAGCTCAAGCTCCCTCTGCCCGATGAGGCAGCTTTCCTGACAGACCATCCAGTTTATTCTTGCCTGGATAACGGTGGTCTCCCTGGCGGGAAAGGAAAAAGCTTCCGGTATGGAGAAATCAGCTAAGAGAAGGAGCTCATTTTTATAACCATAAACAACGTAGCCTGAGCTCAGGAATTTCTCCGGGGTGGGGAATTCAAGGTTCGTTAGAGAAAAACCAGGAGGTAACTTCCACTCTACCTGAGGAGGCAGCCCGGCTTCTCCGGGATTAAGCCAGTAAAGATACCAGCCCGGTTCAATTTTAAAATAAAGACCAATCCTGAGCTTACCTTTTTCCTGATAATCGAGGAAAAAGATTCTGGCTTCAACCGGCTCGCCACCCCTTTTTCCTGTTTGTTCAGCGAAATCTCTTTGAGTGAGGCCTGCCTTTAACTTGCCGGCCAATCCGGAGGAGACAGCCAGAGAACTTATGATCACTAACAGGGTAAGCCTGAAGAACAAAAGGGAAATCCGGCTGCCTGTCCTGGTCATCATTTAGCCTTCAATTCATATTTTATATTACCTATAGGAATACTAAAAAAGATTAACATCTTCATGTCAAAATATCAAGTACCAGTTCAGCTTAGCACACTCGAAACTAAGGCGAGTGCCGGCGAGGAGCTCTCGTCATAAGCCTGAGGAAAATTTAGACGAAATTTTCCCTCATTAATTTCATCCCTAAAATTAATTTTAAGCTAGAGCGATCCAAATCTTTATAATTGACCAACGTTGCCGGCTTAATGAAGATTTTTCAGACGAAAGATGCTATGCCCCGATGGCCAAAAGGCCTGAAAACAGTCACGACCTAAGGAAAACATTTCAGGCCATTGCATTTATAGCTAAACTCAAATAAAATTATTTTTTGAAATTAGCAATATTTCTTTATAAATTGATGAGACAGAAATTCATCGCTTCTTTTTCTAAAGGGTTTTCTCTCATCGCCATTTTGATTTCCTTTTTCACTTTTATTTCAATTTCCCGGTCGCAGGCCCTGACTGAAGCCTCTCGTTCCGCTCAAGGAATAAAAAAAGAGCCATTAAGCGAAGCCTCAAAAAAGTGGCTGGAGGAAGTCGTTCCTTATATTATTACGCCTGCTGAAAGGGAGGTTTTCCTGAGCCTGCCCAATGAGGAAGAACGAGGCAAATTTATCGAAAATTTCTGGAAAAGGCGCGACCCTAACCCGCAAACTCCTGAAAACGAATTTAAAATTGCCTATTACCGGCGAATTGCCCTGGCTAACAAATTTTTCACTGTCGGCGGAACACCCGGCTGGAAAACGGACCGCGGGCGGGTCTTTATCCTCCTCGGCCCTCCCAGCGAAATCCAATCCGATTACCTCTATGGCCGAAGCTCCATCAACCGACCGGGTGCAGTTAAAGAAATCTGGACCTACTGGAATCTGCCGAACCCTGATCTGCCTTATACTCTTGAATTTACCTTTGTCGACCCCTATGGCACAGGCGATTTTAAGCTGGAAACGAGCCTGGGCTATAAAGATAATGCTTCTTTTCCCTTTAATCTTCAGGCCTCTCACCTCTTTTTTGATCAACTGGAGCTTCTGGCAGAAGCTCTAAGAAATCCCTTTGAAAAATCAGAAAAATTGCAGGCAATTATTACCACCCAGGTAAATTATAACCTTATTCCTTTTAACTGCGACCTTTTTCTTAGAAAAGGTCCGGAAGGAAGGGCCCAGGCAATCGCCTTTTTAAATATTCCCCTTGCTTCTCTGAAAGCCAAAGAGGCTGAGGGCAAAAATGGCTATTCCCTGACTTTGATGCTCCATGTCAGTAACAAGCTTGGAGAAAAAATCCTTGAAAAAACCCAGGATTTTAATTTTCAAATCGAAGCGAAAGAAAAGCCGCCAGATGAGTCGTCAACATATTCCATCCCCCTGAGAGTCAATCTACCGCCCGGCGAATACGGTCTTCATTTCCTTGTCCTCGATAACTTTTCTGGCAAAATAGGTACACTTCATAAGAGCCTTACCTCCCCTGATTTTAAAACAGATCACCTTGCCATGAGTGATCTTGTCTTATTCTCTTCAACCTCGGGTAGCGAGCAAGGATTCTCAAACTGGAGATGCCCCTTAAATGAATTTAGAGAGAATGAAGAAATAACTCTTGAATTTGAAGTTTATAATGCCCATCTGAGCAAAGAGACAGGTCAGGCTCATTTGTTGGTCAGGATATTATTTTTTAGGGAAGGCAATCTAATTACCTCAGCATCCCCCTTAGAACACATTTTTACCGGATCAACTGAGGGCCAGATCAGAACCTCTTTTCGCCTCCATAATTTTCAGCCAGGTAATTATCGACTCCGAGTTGAGGTTGAGGATGAAATTTCATCTGCCTCCTGTTTTAAAGAAAAAGAATTAAAAATAATATCAGATTGATATCACTTGGTTTAATCCGGGAAGCAGGAAAAACAGAATGAAAATGAAATAGCAAATGAAGCTAAAGTTACGCCAGTCAAGGGTTAGCCTTAAAGAAGAATCGAAAGAAATAAGTGAAGGCAAGAGGAGAAAAGAGGAAGATTAAAAACAAAAAAAGCTGGCTCAAAGCTGGAGGTGAAAATGAAAAGAATCAAAAATTCTTTTTTTTGGAGAGTTGCCTCTTCTGGATTATCTGTAGCAGCTCTAATTTTACCGCTTTTGGCCCAGGAAACAATTATTAAAGGTCAGGTCATTGACAAAGAAAACAAGCCCCTGGCCAATGCTCAGATAATTTTTCATGATGTTTCCAGGGGAACCAGATTTTCGGTAAAAACAAAGAAGGATGGTACCTATTTTAAGGTTGGGCTGCCGCCTTCAACCTATAAAGTTACTGTCAGCGCTGAAGGCTATTTCCCCTTTGAGACAAACCTGCAAATTGAATTTGGTCGTGAACAGATTGTCAATTTTACCCTAGAAAAGATTCCACCCAGAATTGGAGATGACCCTGATTTCCAGGAAGGTCTGAAATATTTTGAGACTGGTGAATTGGAGCGGGCCGCTGCGGCTTTTAAAAAAGCGGCCGAAAGAGCACCTGAAAGTATTGAGGTCAATTATAATCTGGCTATCTGTTATCTTCGTTTGCAAAAAACAGCTGAGGCTATCGGGATTTTAGAAAAGCTGCTCCTTTCGAAAAATGATATCCCGGAAATATACCTGGCTCTTGGCGAAGCATATTTTAATCGAGGAGAAATAGAAAAAGCCCTGTCAAGTTTCCGACGGGCCCAGGAGCTTCAACCCGAGAACGACCGCACTTACTATAATCTCGGCTTAATTTATTATAAAAATGACCAGCTCGAGGAAGCCCTAGCTTCTCTGAAAAAAGCAATCGAAATCAACCCTAAGTTTGCCTCTGCCTATTACCAGCTTGGCCTCGTTTTCATTAAAAAGGGTGACTTTGCTCAGGCAATTGAGAATCTCGAAAAATTCCTGGAGCTTGAGCCCGAAGCGAAAGAAGCAGCTCAGGTAAAAATAATCATTGAAGAACTTAAAAAAAAGATAAGCTTTTCCCCGGTTTTTTAGATAAATTATAAATTTCCAGACGAGGGAATCCGTTCTGGCAATTTATTTTCCGTAAAGTGAGTTCAGGTAGGTATTATTGAGAACCTTCTTGATGGAAATTTCAATAGCAGCTTGTCCTGAGACCTGATCATTTCGAGCCATACTTGGCTCCGTCCTTGACATCTTTTTAAGTTGCCATCTATACTTCTTGCGATGGTGCGAAGAGAAAATCGCGGCCAGAAGAAATTCTCACAGAACTATCGCAAAAATAAATTCTTATTAATTTTAAGAAGGAAATGGCTTTAAGTCTCTGGAAAGGAGCTGATTGCATGCCAGAGAAAAGAGCAGAGAAATTGATTGAAAGGCACGATGCTCCAAGAGTAAGCTTCAAAAAAGGCAAGAGCTTAAGCCTGGTCTTCATTTTCCTTTTATTTACTCTTTTCTTTTCAGCCCTTGTTGGTCCCTCCTGCACCCAAAAGCTAGAGAGAGCAGACCTGGTTATCGTCAATGCCAGAATTTATACAGTCAACCCGGCTCAACCCTGGGCTGAAGCTGTGGCGATTAAAGGAGAAAAAATAATCTATGTTGGTTCCAGTAAAGTTGCCCGGCGTTATCTCGGCCGAGCGACTCAAATTATCGAGGCTCGGGGAAGGCTTCTTCTCCCAGGCTTTCAGGATAGCCATGTTCACTTCCTGAGCGGCTCCTTGAACCTGAACCGGGTTGACTTAGCTGGTGCTCAAAGTGTGGCAGAAATTCAGGAAAGAATTCGCCGCTTCGTGGCCGAGCATCCTGACCTTGCCTGGATTCAGGGTCGGGGCTGGATGTACTCAGCCTTTCCCGGTGATATGCCGCACAAAAAATTTCTGGATGAAATTATTCCTGATAAACCAGCTATCATGCGCTGTGCTGATGGCCATACCAGCTGGGTAAATAGTCGGGCGCTGGCTCTGGCTGGCATCAATCGCCACACGCCTGATCCGCCCGATGGAAAAATTGTCCGTGATGAAAAGGGTGAGCCTACCGGAGCCCTTCTTGAAGGTGCCAGCCGGCTCGTCACTCGCCTTATTCCTGAACCAACTGCGGAAGAAAAACTTGAAGCTTTGCGCCAGGGAATGAAGGAGGCGGTGCGCTGGGGCATCACCTCAGCTCATTCTCTGGGCGGTGATTTTGAGGAGATGGAGCTTTTTGACCGGCTCAGAAAAGAAGGAAATCAAACCATTCGCTTAGTCATAGCCATGTCAGTCAGTGAGCCCGGGCCCACTGAAAAAGATTTTCAGGTTTACGCTGAAGCCAGCACCCGATTTAACGACCATTGGCTGGCCGTTCGGGGCGTGAAGCTGATGCTTGATGGGGTTATCGATTCCGGCACGGCAGCCATGCTCGAGCCCTATGAAGGTCAAAAAGGCCAGGGTAAACTTTTCTGGGAGCCGGATGATTTTATTAAAGCAGTCATGGAATTCAGCCGCCGGGGCATCCAGGTTTCTACCCACGCCATCGGTGATCGGGCCATTCGCCTTGCCCTTGAAGCTTACGAGAAATCACTTAAAGCAAGTGGTCACCCTGAGCTTCGACATAAAATTGAACATGTCGAATGCGTGGCTCAGGCTGATCTGCCTCGTTTCGGCCATCCCCAGATTGTTGCCAGTTTCCAGCCGCTTCATGCTGATCCGGACCCGGTGTGGATGTCTGCCTGGATTAAAAAGGTTGGTCCAGAACGGGAGCAAAGAGCTTTCGCCTGGAAATCAGTGCTCAGAGCAGGTGGCCGTCTCGCTTTTGGCAGCGACTGGCCAGTCGTTACCATCAATCCCTGGCCCGCTGTCCAGATTGCCTGTACCCGGCAGAGCCGACAGGGTTATCCTGAAGGTGGCTGGATACCTAAAGAAAAGTTGAGTCTCGAAGAAATTATTTATGCTTATACCATGGGCGGAGCCTATGCTCTTAACGAGGAAAACTTACGCGGCTCAATTGAACCGGGTAAGCTGGCTGACCTCATTCTTCTTTCCCAGAATATTTTTGAAATTCCAGCCGATAAGATCTCAGAAACCAGGCCTGTTCTCACGATTGTCGGTGGCCAGATTAAGTTTGAAGAAAAAGAATAGAATTAAATTCAAGGGAGTCTGCACAATGGCATGGCTCTCTCCGAGCGCCTGGAAAATATTTAGAGGCATTTTTCGCTACTCGAAACTCTCTTTCTGGCGACATCAGATTGAGCTAATTATTAACGAAAAAATATTTCGCCGTGTGAGAAGACAGGAATTTTAAGCTAGAAATTATCTTAACCTGTGGCTCCTGACAGGAAAAAGAAACAGAAGTATAAATCAAGCATCAGGCCAAAATACCTGAGAGCACTAAGCAAAGTTAATCATGATTAAGATTAAAAAAAGCAGGCGACTTTGATTTTTTTAATCATTATATCTTCTGATTTTAAAATAAGCTCTCTCCCCCACAGAAGTTACTAGTATTTTTATTAAAAGTCTACATAACGACGAGACAGGCCGTCAGGAAAAAAATGAGAGCTTTATTACTAAAAAAATGGAGAATTGACATCATCTTTAAAAAAATTTTTAATGAAGGATTAAAATGCAGAAAAGATATAGCCACTTGTAAAATGATAATCAAAGAAGCATTTTATCTTTCTTAAGGAGGATTGTTTTGAGGTCGCAAAAAGGAATATTTTTTATGGGCTTAATACTCTGGCTTGGCCTCTTCAATCTTCAGGCAACGGAACTTCTCTTCGATAAAGCCGAATATGCCCATCGGCGGGAGAAACTCATGGCCAAAATTTCTGACGGAGTAGCCATTATTCTTGGTGCCCAGCCCACAACTGGCTACCGGGAGTTCGTTCAAAACAATGACTTTTACTATTACAGCGGAGTTGAAATTCCCAATGCCATTCTCCTCGTTGATGGTCGTCGCCGGGAGAGTATCCTCTTCTTCACTATCACTGAAACTCAGGCCAGGAATGAAGGTCTAAGTTTGAATCTTATCCGAAATCCACAGGAGGTTACGGGTATCGAGAGAATTTTACCTCTTGAACAATTCTCTAATTACCTTTCCCGGCTGGCCAATCAAGGCTATGTCATTTATACTTCTTTCAAACCAGAAGAGCTTCCGCGCGAATGCAGTCAAGAAAAATTCAATATCCTCTATAATAATATGATGCTTAATCCCTGGGATGGTCGTCTCACCAGGGAACTTCAATTTGTAACTCACCTTAAACAGCGTTTCCCTCAAAACGAAGTCAGGGATTGTTCCGCCTTTATCTGGGAACAGAGAATGATCAAATCTCCGGCTGAAATCGAGCTTCTACGCCAGGTAGCCAAAATCGGCGTGGAAGCCCATCTGGAAATGATGAAAGCCACCAGGGTGGGTGTCTATGAATATGAACTGGCCGCTACCTTCGAATATATCTGCCGAAAAAGAGGGGCTGATTTAGCCTACTACGTCATTATCAGCTCCGATGAAAATCATCCTTATCTTCATTATTACAAACATGACCGCCTCCTTCAGGATGGTGATTTTCTCGTGGTCGATGCCGGTCCTGACTTCAAATATTATGATGTCGATATTTCCGCTTCTTATCCGGCCAATGGCAAATTCAGTCCACGCCAGAAAGAAATCTATGAAGCCTGTTTAGCCGTTCAGAGGGCCTGCCTTGAGGTCTATCGACCGGGAATTACCTGTGACCAGGTTCGGGAAGAAGTCAGAAAAATTCTTACTAAAAAAGGCTATGATGTTGAAAAGGACCTTTTTAAAATCAGAACCATGCAGGGAGGCTGCAGTCATTTTGTCGGGATGGCAGTTCATGATGTCGGTGGTAGCCCCAGGGGGCCTCTCCAGCCGGGCATGGTCTTCGCCTGTGATATTTATGCTGTTTTCCCTGGAGAAAAACTTGGCGTCCGGATTGAGGATACAGTGGTCATTACGGATAGGGGATGCGAAAATCTAACCAAGAACCTGCCTCGAGAGATTTCCGAGATCGAAAGGATTATGACTCAGGCAAAGCGGTAAACTAATTTATCGTATTTCGCTTTTTTAAAATTAGCCCAATAACTCGGTTAAAATTTCCAGCCCAGAAGATTCCAGATACTTAAAAGCCACAACATGATAATTCCTGCAATTAAAACTAGAGAGTAATGTATGCGGCTACACACCAGGTAATATCTCTTCCACCATAGAACCAGACAGAAAAGAAAAGCCACAAAGAGAAAAGGAATGGAAATAATGGGCAGAGCGAAGATAAATTTAAGCGCTGGAGTGACTCCATACATGAGATTCTGTTCATTGGAAATCAGGCTGAAAAGAGCCAGAAGGAAAATTAATTGAAGAGAAGCGGCCACACCGAGAACCCAGCGCGCCGCAGGTTTTCGCTTCATTTCCAGCTTTGGCCGGCGGCAGAGACGGCGCAGAAAAGAACCGACAGGCCAGATTAAGAAAGAAAGAAGCAAAAGGGAACAGATTATGGCCGTGAGAAAAACAAAATTCTTCTTTTCGTACCAGCGAGCCTTAATGCCAATCATAAAGGGATATTCGTTAAAATAGAGGTAACGGACCTGACCTTTTTCATCTTTACCGAAAAGCAAACGACCATAACCACCAACTTCTTTAAAATAATAGGGTTCAATTTCAACCCACTGGCGGCTACCCAATCCCGAAGGCAAAGCCACAAATAGCCTGTTTTGAGGAGTGACTGAGACTGAAACCTGCGAAAAAATCGACAGAGCCTTATAAAACTTGGTAAAAACAGCACGGCTGAAAAGATAGTTGCCCACAAGCTCACTGGCTCGCTTCGAGAAATCAGCGGGTGGCTCAGGCTCAGCCGAAAGTGGCCGGGAAAAATAGCGTTCCAGAAAAGCCTCAAGAAGATGCTTTCTTAAATCACTTCTTGCCCCGCCGGTATTCATGGAAACAAAATAACCCAGGTTATAATCAGGAAAGAGAACAAGCTGGGAATGAAAATAGATGGTATCGCCACCGTGCTCAATCATTCTCACGCCATTCCAGGTCTTTTCCCAGAAGCCATGGGCATTACCATCAAGTCTGGGATCAGCTGAGAAAAGTCTTGAATGCATCAGGCGGGCCGTCTCTTCCTGAAGAATTCTGGCCTCACCATACTGGCCATTTTGAAGATGGGCAATCATGAATTTGGCCATATCAACGGCCGTTGAGCTCATGGAGCCAGCTGGATAGAGGCCATTGAATAATTCAAAATCATGCTCGACAAAAACGCCTTTTCTAAAGGTGTATCCCTTAGACATAAAAGGAGATAAATTTTCCGGCAGGGGCTCGCGGAAAGTGCTCCTATTCATATTGAGAGGTGCAAAAATATGTTTTTCCACATAATCCTCAAACTTTTCGCCCGAAACAACTTCTACTAAATAGCCGGCCAGAGCTGTACCATAGTTAGAATAGGCTGTAATTTTACCAGGGGGGAAAGCCCGCCACGGCACATTTCGAGCCAGATAATCTTCAAGAGAAATCAGCTCCTGAGGCCGCCGGGCAAGCATGGAGCCAATGACTTCTTCAAAACCAGGAGTATGAGACATCAGGTTAGCCACGGTGATTGGTTCCCGGTAGGTTTCAGGAAATTTAAATTTGGTTAGATATTTATTGACATCATCATTTAAATCTATCTTGCCCTGTTCAACAAGCTGCATCAGGGCTGTCCAGGTGATTAATTTCGAAACCGAGCCAGGACGAAAGAGGGTCTTGTCAGGCTCAACCGGCCTTCTATTCTTTACATCCGCCAGGCCATAGCCTTTGGCCAGGACAATTACCCCATCTTTAACCAGGCTGAAGGTAACGCCGGCTATGTTACCCGCCTTGAGTTCGGCTGTAATAACTCCGTCAATAAAAGCCTCCAGGCTGGCCGCGTCAATAATCGGCTGGCTTGATGGAGTGGCTGGAGTTTCTTTCTGTTCGCCTGCCCTGGACAGAGAAAAACAAGTCAGAACTAGAAAAATAGTTAGAGTCCCAATAAATTTTTCCCTTTGAACCATTTTCATGGTCAATCTCCTTACTAATGCTTAGAAATCAAGCCTGGCTCCGAATTGAATCTGCCGGGGATTATCTGCTTCTATAGGCTGGCCAAAACGGGGTTCTCCATAGCGGTTAAAAATAGTGGTGAAATTAACTCGATTGGTAACATTATAGCCCTCAGCAAAAAGCTGAAGACGGAAGCGGCCAACCCGGAATTGTTTAGAGAATCTCAGGTTAAGATACCAGGTATCAAAGCCACGGCGGGAATTGCGATGTTCATCCACATAGTCCCCGGTCAGGCTATCAAGATTCTTATCATAGGGATAAATGGCATTCCAGGGAAGTTTCGATTGATAATAGAAAAGGCCGCTTAACTGAAAGCCAAGGGGTAAATTAACAATTCCGGTGATGGCCAGACGATGACGAGCATCGGTATTGGTTGGACCATACTGTCTCTCCCAGGCATCCTCATCATAGCTCCAGCAGGAAGTCTGTTCAGTTTCGACGTCAGATTTGGATTGAGACAAGGTATAGGCAATATCCAGACCCCAGCCATGGGAAAATCTTTTAGAAACAGTCACATACATTCCCTTGAAATCGCTGCGGCCATTATCCGTGAAGACCCATTGATTTCCTCTGGTCGGGTCCTTTCTCTGGTTAATTGTGCCCGGGATAATCGGATTGAGATTTTCAAGACGAGTAAACCTGTAGCCCCTGGTCCAGACAAAATCTATCCCGGCTGAAAGGTCAGTTAGCAGCTGTCTTTCCCCGCCGACAGTTATCTGGAGAGAATAAGGAGGAACAAGATTGGGTTCAGTGGAATACTTATCAATGGGAATCTGACCTGGAATAGAAGGAAAGAAGGGATTAGGCTTAAACGGATCAGGGTAATTGGGGAAAATGATGGTCCTGATATCCATAGCAGCCATCAATCCAGCAATCAAACCAATATTCAGCTGAGGATTCTGCATGAAAGTTCCAAAACCACCTCTGATGACAGTTCGACCATCTCCTATGGGGTCCCAGCTGAAACCAAAGCGCGGGTTGAGGTGACGCAGGTCAGAATGGTTAATGCTAATGTCTTTACAAGAATAATAATTCCATCTCAAGCCAAGGTTTAAAGTCAGCCGGCGGCTTACCTTCCAGGAATCCTGAGCAAAAACTGCGGCTTCCGTATAGGGATAATCAAAATCTTTAACGCCTTTGTTATAAATGAAAATCAGAGGATAGGTACTGAAGTCAGCTGGATCGAAGGGTTTATCTGTCGTGAAAATGAATTGCCCTGGTATAAATTGATAAACATAGCCACTCAGGCCAACACGCGAATAATCAACGCCCAATTTAATCGTATGCTGGCCAATAAACAGGGAAAAATTCTCTACAATCTGGATTCTTTGCTCTCTGTGCCTCTGGGGAATAGAAGCATATTTGCCAAAATATCCCGAAGGGCGATCGATGGTGTAAGTATTTTCGGGCACATGAGCCGGAAGATTAATTAAATCATCAGAAAAAAGAAACCGGAATTCATTCATAGAGTTATCGGTGGGATAAAGCGTCCAGCCCGCTTGTAATTCATGCAAAGTGACGAGATAATCATAGGCCCTTTCCTTGGTAAATAAACCACCTACGCCCTGATTTCGCTGATCCTGGTCATTTAAAATATAGCGCAGCGAAAATAGATTTTTTTCATTAAGCTGATAATTGAACTTAACCAGAACCTGATTATAATCATTGGTCACATCAACTGTTTCTTTAGGGACAAGGGGCGAAGTAATGGTTGAGTATTCAGTGTGGCGGAGCCCTTCATAGGCCAGAAAGAAATGAGCCTTATCCCTTTTTATAGGTCCACCCAGAAAGCCGCCGAAAAGATAATGCTCATAAGGGGGCTTTTCATACTGATCTTTGGGTAGCTCAGGCCCTTGATAGTAGGCATGATTAACAAAGTAATTGACATCATCAAAGGTTTCATCTCGATAGAAGAAGGAAAGTCTGCCTCGAAATTCATTTGTGCCGGAACGAGTTATGGCTGTCCAGATCATGCCGCTCGTATTGCCGTACTCTGCCTGAAACTGATTGGTGATTACCCTGAATTCCTCAATAGCATCTGCCGGGATACTGGCTCTCTGGATATTACGGCCAACCCATTCGTTGGAGACCCCATCAACGATAATTTCCTCGCTACCAGCTGGCTGAGCATTGGATCTATCTCCCTGAACTCCTGGCTTCATTACAGCTAAAGACCCAAAATTTCGGTCAATTAAAGGCAGCTCATCTATTTTGGCGCGGTCGATGACTTTGCTCACATCCGATTTAGTAATTTCCACCATGGGCGTCTGAGCTACAACCACTACCTCTTCCTGAATTGTCGCAGGACTTAACGTAAAATTAATCGTCAATCTGGCCCCAACATTAAAAATCAGCCCCTGCTGCTTCTGTGTTTTAAAACCTGAGAGACTGACCTCAATTTCATACCGCCCGGGCTGAACACCCGAAATAATATACCGGCCATCTGCTCGGGAAGTGGTACTATAGAAATATCCGGTCTCCATATTTTTAAGATTGATCGCTACCCCGGGCAATGGTTCACCCTGTTCATCCAGAATTACTCCCTCTAAGGTGCAAAGTGTTGTTTGCGAAGAAAGCCAGCCTGAAGCCAGAAAGAAAAGCACGAGAGCCATTGGCCAAATTAGCTTGTTACCCTTTTTACCCTGGCTTACCATTTCGTCCCTCCTTTTTCATTTTATGAAATAAATTTTAATAACCTTTTTTCCGGACTTTTCTCAACCAATTTTCATTTTCTGGCGATCTTCTAAAAAATTAACTTCCAGCGACCGATCGCCCTGTCCTCTTAGATATCTTTTATTCTCGGGAATCGGTTTCTTTTTTATCCAGAAAATTTTTGCCCCAGTGGGATAAAAGTATTTTTTCAACCCTCTTCGCATCTCGCTTTTCTATGGCTTCCATCAAATCTAGATGGTCTTTAAAAGAACTATCCATAAAAGAGGGTCTCTTAGCTGATCCTTCTTTAAAAGTAAGGAAAATAAGCTGATTGCCATAAAAGGAGTATTTTTCACCCATTTTCACCAGGAATTGATAAAGATATTTATTTTTGCAGGCGCTCCAGATTTTGTAGTGAATCTTCAAATTTTCGGCCACGTATTCTGTTATCTTTTTCTCTCGGTATAATTTGCCCAGCTTTCTGGTCATCTCTTTCAGCTCTCTTATATCTTCATCGCTAAGATGACTGATGGCTTTTCTCGAAGCGAGCGCATCCAGTACCCTGACCACCTCAAAAAAATCTCTGAGTTCCTCAAAACTTACGGAACTGACGAGGACATCTCTTCGAGCATTGATGACAATATATTTTTCTGCAAAAAGCCTCTGAAAGGCTTCTCTCACCGGCGTAGTACTTACCTGAAATTGAGCAGCTATCTCCTTCTCATGTAGCCTTTGACCTGGTTTGAACTGCCCGCTGATAATAGAATTTTTTAAATATTCATAGATGGTTTCGGTAATGGTGGCAGGAATCTGGAAGACCTGGGGGCTCATTTTTATCAGCTAATATATTTTGCAGTCTGCATTTTATTTTTTTCTATTGAGGTTTGTCAATATTTTTTTAAGTTGATTGTCCATCTGAAATGAAATATCCTGAAAAAGTTGGAAAGGGCTGAATAATTATCTGAAAGGGATTTTGCGGGTCTAACTTTGAAATTTTATTGAAAAATCGTATCCTTTACCCTGTTTCCAGGAGGCCACTCTGATGCTTCTCAAAAAATTTTCTGAATGCAAAAAATCAGGGGTTTCCTGGTTAGCCCTGATTTTCATTTTTTCTTCCCTGAGCTTTCTCTCCTGTAAACAGAAAATTCCTCCCTCTTCCAGAGAAGAACCTGTTGGCCCCAGATCAGATGGCACGGCCATCCTGCCCGTCAACCAGGTTCTAACTCCTTATGGCTATCAAATCGAGCTTCCTGGGATGAGGCCTCAAGCCTTATCTCTTTCTCCTGATGGCGAGCGGCTGGCTGTTTCAGGCAAGACAAGCGAGCTGGTTATCATTGACCCAATTGATCGAAAAATCCTGCAGCGCCTCCCCTTCCCTGCTGAGGGCCAGACAGAACCTCAGCCTGAAGTTTCTTCCGGCCAGATTCTCAATCCAGATAAAGAGGCTCAGCTGAGCTATAATGGCCTGATTTTCTCGCCTGATGGCCGTAAAATCTATCTCAGCAATGTCAATGGCAGCATCAAGGTCTTTTCGGTCAGCCCTGATAATCAGGTTCGACCTGCCTATACGATTAAGCTCCCTGCAGCCCAGGCGCCCCGCCGCGAGGAAGAAATCCCAGCCGGTCTTGCCCTTAGTTCTGACGGTCGACTTCTTTATGTCTGTGGTAACTTATCCAATCAACTTCTGGAAATAGACGCCTATTTCGGCCGGGTTTTAAGAAAATTTGATGTTGGTGTGGCTCCCTATGAAGTTATTTTAGCTAAGGGCAAAGCCTATGTTAGCAACTGGGGTGGTCGCCTTCCCGGAAAAGGGGACCTTGTCGGCCCGGCGGGGCGGGGCATGCTGGTTCGAGTCGATCCTGAAAAATACATAGCCTGCGAGGGTTCAATAAGCGTTATCAATCTGGCCACAGGTCAAAAAATAAAGGAAATAATTGTTCATCTCCATTCTTCGGCCCTGGCTTTATCACCAGATAGCCGCTATCTTGTCTGCGCCAATGCAGCCTCAGATAATCTGAGTGTCATTGATACTGAAACCGATGAGATAATTGAAACCATCTGGGTAAAAAGAAGCCCGGCTGATCTTTTTGGAGCCTCGCCCAATGCTCTGGCCTTTACCCCTGATGGTCGAACTCTGTTTGTGGCTAATGGCACCCAAAATGCTGTCGCTTTGGTCGATTTCAATCCCAAAAAGAGGAAATCACAACTTAAAGGCCTCATCCCAGTCGGCTGGTTTCCCGCAGCCCTGGTCTGGGATAAATTCCGACAGACTCTCTGGGTAGCTAACCTGAAGGGTTTACCCCAAAACCCCAGGTTCGATGAAAAGACCGGCCTGGTTGGTTTTAACTCCCACCAGTATACCGGTTCCATTTCTATTTTCAGGCTGCCCCGGCGCCAGGAATTGAAAAAATTAACCCGGCAGGTTTTGGCCAATTTTCACGAAGAAAGAATCAGAAAGTCTCTTCAGAAACCAGGCCCAGAAGCCAAACCTCTGCCCGTGCCTGAAAGAATTGGAGAGCCCAGCCTGATTAAATATGTGGTCTACATCATCAAGGAAAATCGCACCTATGATCAGGTTCTGGGCGATTTGCCTGAAGGCAATGGTAATCCTTCCCTTTGCCTCTTCGGGGAAGAAGTTACTCCCAATCAGCATAAGCTGGTTCGGGAATTTGTCCTTCTGGATAATATTTATTGTAGTGGCATTCTAAGTGCTGATGGCCATCAGTGGTCAATGACCGCTTTCGGCACCGATTATGTCGAAAAATCCTTTGCTGGCTGGCCCCGCAGCTATCCTGATGGCATGGGCGAAGATGAAGTCGATGCCCTGGCCTATGCGCCGACAGGCTTTATCTGGGATAATTGCCTCAAACATGGTATTTCCATCTGGAACTTTGGTGAATTCGCTATGCCCGATTGCCGTTGGCGAGACCCTGAAAGGCCGGGAAAACCAAGCTGGAAAGATTTCTGGGAAGAATACCTTTATGGTCGCGGTGAAGTTATTATTGGCAGCCGGCCCGGCTTACCTTCCATTGCTTCCTTTACCCCAGCCGATTATGTTGGCTGGAATATGAATGTGCCTGATGTCTGGCGGGCCAGATATATAAAAAATCAAATCAAAAAATGGGAAGAAGAGGGGGAGATGCCGCAGCTCGTGATTATCTGCCTTCCCAATGACCATACAAGTGGCACTCGACCGGGAATGCCCACCCCGCGGGCTGCTGTGGCCGATAATGATTTAGCTTTTGGTCAGATTGTTGAAGCCTTCAGTCACAGCCCCTTCTGGCCCAGGATGGTCATTTTCGCCATTGAGGATGACCCCCAGAATGGTTTTGACCATATCAGTGGCTATCGAACCACAGCTTATCTGGCCGGTCCCTATGTGAAGAGGGGAGCAGTCATTCACACCCAGTACAATACGACCAGTATTCTTCGTACCATTGAGCAGATTCTTGGCCTGCCGCCGATGAATCAGTTCGATGCTTCAGCCACGCCCATGTTTGATTGTTTTACGGAAAAGCCTGACTTTCGACCCTTCCTTTCTGTCCCCAATCTCATTCCTCTGGATGAACTCAACCCGCAGCTGGCTTCAATCGCCGACCCTCTTCTCAGAAAAAATGCCCTGATTTCAGCCCGCCTTAACTTTGACCTCATTGATGCCTGTCCGGAGACGCTCCTTAATCGTATCCTCTGGCACTCAATTAAAGGGCCTGCGGCTCCTTACCCTTACTGGGCGGTAACCATTCATCAGGATGATGATTAAACCAGATCCAGATATCTGAATCCCTGTTTTGCCTACCCCCAGAGGTCATTTGATTTCCCCTGTCTTTTCTGATAAAAAAGCTTGTTAAAGCTTAAAGAGTTAGTTTGAAATTAAAGCCAGAAAGATGACAGCAGAACTTCTAAAAATCATTGACCGCTTTCAGGGAAAAAAGATCGTCGTCTGGGGCGACTTTATTCTGGATGAGTATCTCTATGGAACCACTCGACGCATTTCCCGGGAGGCTCCTGTTCTCGTTATTTCCTATGAAAAAGAGGAATATGCTCCAGGAGGTGCCGGTAATTCCGTTCTTAACCTTCAGGCTCTCGGAGCTCGACCTATTCCTGTAGGCGTCGTTGGCGACGATAGCGCCGGGGAAAAAATAATTTCTCTGTTCAAGAAAAAAAATATTCCTGTTTCTTTTTTAATCAGATTAAAAAAATACAAAACTCCCATAAAAACCAGGATACTGGCCGGAGAGGAAAATACCCGCCACCAGCAGGTGCTCAGAATTGACCGAGAAGCTCAGGTTCCGGAGGCGGAAGGTCTGCTCCGGCGCCTTTTCAACCGGCTCGAAAGAGCTCTCGTCAATTCCCAGGCTCTCCTTATTTCCGACTACAATTACCTGACAGTTAAAACCAGAATTTTTACTTCTATTGTTCAGCGATGCCGCCGCCAGCACATCCCTGTTACCCTTGATTCTCGCTTCCGCCTTCTTTCTTTCCGGGGTGTAAACATTGCCACCCCCAATGAGCCTGAAGTTGAAGCGGCTTTACATCTCGAAATTAACAGGAATCCAAAGCTTCTCCTTCAGGCTGGTAAACTTCTTCTGCGGCGGCTGGCCTCAGAGGCTGTGCTAATTACCCGCGGCTCCAGAGGGATGGCCCTTTTCGAGAAAAATAAATCTCCCTTTTTCATTCCTATTTATGGTTCAACCGATATTGTTGATGTGACCGGAGCTGGTGATACGGTTATCAGCGTTTTAACGCTGGCCCTGGCTTCAGGTGCTACTTTCCGTCAGGCAGCCCTTCTGGCCAATTATGCTGGCGGTCTCGTGGTCATGAAGAAGGGGACAGCCACCGTTTCTCCTGAAGAATTAAAAAATGCCATCAAAGCTTGAATCGCCCAAAATAAAATCTCTGGCAGCTCTGAGAAAAATTGTGGCTGAAGCCCATCATGAGGGCAAAAAAGTTGTTCTGGCCAATGGCTGCTTTGACCTGATCCATGTGGGCCACATTCGCTATCTTCAGGCAGCCCGAAAAAAGGGAGATATGCTCATTGTCGCTATTAACAGTGACTGTTCTGTCAGAAAGCTCAAGGGTGCTGGCCGTCCGCTGCTTCCTGAAAAAGAAAGAGCCTACATTCTTGCCTCTTTCTGGTTTGTCGATTATGTCACCATTTTCCCCCAAACCACAGTTGACCATATTTTAAAGAAATTGCGGCCCGATCTTCACGCTAAAGGTTCAGATTATCGGCCGGAAACTGTCCCGGAAAAAGAGACAGCGCGCAAACTGGGCATAAAAGTCGTCATTGTGGGTGGTCCAAAAATTCGGTCAACCTCAACGGTTATCAAAAATCTGGCTCGAAAGTTTGCCTCCGCGAATAGCTCTGCAGCCTCAGAACAACCTGCTCTGAAACAGGCTCTAAGAAAAAATAAAAATAAAAAAGAAAATCTTCTTCATTCTTCCAGGGAAATTCATAAAAATTGAGAAAAAAATAATTGAATGGAAAATTTACTTATCATTCGTCTCAGTTCTCTCGGCGATATTATTCATACCCTGCCAGCCTTTTCTGTTCTCCGCCAGAATTTTCCTGAAGCCAGAATCTTCTGGGCCTGCGAGAAAAGCGGCCGGGAGATTCTGGAGCTTGTTCCGGGCCTGGATGAAATCATTATCTGGCCCAATAATTTTTTCAGAACAGGTTTGAAAATAAGAAAATATAAAATTGAAATAGCCTTTGATTTTCAGGGGCTGCTCAAATCAGCTTTTCTGGCCCTGGCTTCTGGAGCCAGAAAACGTCTCGGCTTTCCTCGTCAGAATTTAAAGGAGCGCCTGGCCAGCCTTTTTTATACTCAAACCTCAGCGCCCATCAATGAATTTGACCATCATGTCATTTATAAGAATCTCCTTCTTCTTGAACTTGTGGGCCTGAAAATAGAATGGCAGCCAGAAAACCTGCACTTTCCCCTCTCCATTCCCCGTGAAATAAGAAAAAAAGTAAAAGAAAAACTGGAGGCAGCTGGCCTGGTCAATGGTCGACCATTGATTGTTTTTAATGTAGGCGCCTCCTGGGAATCGAAGCGCCTGCCCGCGGCCTTCTGGACAGAGGTGATTAAAGGCGTCCGGAAGGAATTTCATCAAGATTATGCTTTCTGTCTTCTCTGGGGAAACAAGGAAGAGCTCAATCTCGCCCGGACAATACAACGGGCAACAGATATTCCTGTTGTTCCTTTTTTAACAATAAAAGAAGTTATTGGCCTGATCAGTTCCTCCTTCTTGCTGGTAAGCGGCGATACCTTCGCCCTTCAGGCGGCCAGTGCGTTGAGGATTCCTGTCGTTGGTCTTTTCGGACCCACCAGCCCAACTCGTAATGGCCCTATCCGCTCTCATGATGCTGCTGTCTATGCTTCAGTCAATTGTAGCCCCTGTTATCAGCGTCGCTGTTCCCGACCCCGCTGCTGGGAATCGATTTCGCCTCAACAGGTAACTTCAGCTATAATTAGCAGGATTAAAAATCATGGCTGAAGTTCAAAAATTTCTTAGCTTTCTTTCCCGCTGGCGGGTAAGAATGGCCAGCCCGGCTTCTCTTCTGGTTTTAATCTTTGCCCGACCGGCAAAATTTAGCCTGCTTCTGGGCTTTTTCCTCTGTCTTTCTGGCCTGCTCCTCAGAGCGTGGGCTTCAGGCCATCTTAATAAAAACGCTTCTCTGGCCACCTCCGGCCCCTATCGCTTTTCCCGCCATCCCCTTTATCTGGCCAACCTGGTTGTCGGGCTTGGTCTTGTAGCCGCGGCTAATTCTATAATTTGCTGGTTAATCTTTTTGATTTATTTTCTGGCCTTCTATCCGGCGACAATTCTTAAAGAACAAAAAAAATTAGCCGAGCTTTTTCCCGAGGAATATAGAGAATATGAAAAAAAGGTGCCGCTTTTATTTCCTCGCCTCAGGGGGACTTTTCCCGCGACGGCCAGGAAATTTAGCCTTGCCCTTTATTTTCAGAATAAAGAATACCGGGCCGCTCTGGCTGTTCTGGGTTTCCTCTTCCTTCTTTTTCTCAAGTGGTTTCTCTGGTTGAAGCCATAGAAACCCTCTGCTAAGATTTTTCTATGCCTACTTTGCAGCGAATAGCCAGGGTGGAGCAAGTTCTTAGCAGGCGACAACCGGACCTGAGGGTAGTTATTGATCATGTTACCATCGCCCATAACGCCAGCGCCGTCCTCAGAACCTGTGATGCTGCCGGTATTCTCTATGTTGACTTAATTGCTCCTAATCCTGAAGCTATTCAGTTTAATCGGGCCATTTCCACCCGGGCTGACAAATGGCTGGAAATTGCCATTTACAAAACCCCTGAAGAATGCCTGAAACCCCTGAAGGAAAGGGGCTTTCAGATTATTGCCACCCATCTTGGTTCTGATTCTATTTCCTTCCGCGAAGTTGATTATAGGCCGCCCACAGTCCTTCTCTTTGGCAGCGAGGCTGAAGGTGTCACCCCTGAGGCTCTGCTCTGGGCGGATAAAAAGATAAAAATTCCCATGCTGGGCATGGTTCAGAGTCTCAATCTTTCAGTTTCCGTAGGCATCATCCTTTATGAGGCTCTGCGCCAGAGAGAGGCCTCTGGCTATTTCCAGGAGAGGAAATTATCCCCCGAGGAATATGAACGCCTCAGGCGAAAATGGCTTCGCCTAAATGAGCAGAGTGAAGTCAAAGATTAAAGTGAACCCAGCTCAAAAATTCTTGTCCTCACCTGGCGCGCCTCGACGAAATTCTCAAATTGTTAACAGAAAATAATTTTTCTGGGAAAAATCTCTCTGGCTTTTTCCTGAAAATCTTTTAACTTCTTTTCATACTCCTGGAAACGAAGTTCATAATCTTTTCGGAGATTTTTCCTTTCCTCCTCAATTCTTCGCCAGTTCTCCCTGGTCCTTAGAGCCTGCTGCTCCTGCCATTGTCTTATTTTCTCCTGAAATTCTCTGATTCTTTTTTCAAAGCTCTGGGCGATTTCATTCCAATCGCGGAAACCAGAACCTCCCCTCTCTTCTTCGGCAATTTCTACTTCAAGTTCCATTCTCTTTTTATCTCTGACTAGATCAAGTTTGAGCTTATCTCCTTTTTTCTTTCTCTGGATAATTGAATTAAGCTCTTCTATCGTCTCTACCCGACGGCCATCGGCTCGAACAATGACATCGCCAACTTTTATGCCTGCTTTTTCCGCCGGCGAATCTGGTTCCAGGCGGGTCACCAGTAAACCCCTGCCCTCTTTAACGCCGAAATATTCGGCCAGTTCAGGGCCAATTTCTTCCGGGTATATACCAATGAAGCGGCGTCGCTCCCAGAAACGCCATCTTTCGATCTGGGGCACAGGCCAGGGGCGAAGTACTCCGGGCAGCCAGCGTTCCATTTCTCGCCGCGCCTCCTCTTCAGGATAGGCTCCAAGCTTAACCTTCACTTCCTTTGTTCGGCCATTCCTTTCGATTTCAAGATTGACTTCTTCTCCAGGCCGCCGATTTCTTATTTCCATTGCCAGGAAGTCCCCATAGCGAACAGTCCGGCCATTGATTTTACGGATAATATCTCCCTCCCTGAGACCCGCCTGCTCAGCCGGACTATCTTTCTCCACACTGGTAATCCTGACAACCCCCCGGCTATCCTCTTCGAGAGAAACACCGAGCCAGCCCCGATCCACCCGGCCCTTGGCTTTTAGTTCCTCGGCCACTTTTCTGACCATGTCCACCGGAATGGCCAGAGCCAGGCCAGAGGCCGGAACTTCTCCCCGGCTCAGCACATAGCCTGAACCAACCACCTCCCTTTCCCTGAACTCAAAAAGCACCGGGCCACCCTCAGTATAGGGGCCGCGAAGCAGACCTATCATTTCGCCTTTACGATTAACTACAGGACTGCCGCTTGCTCCGGGAAGAACCGAAATGTTCAATCTGATTCTTCCTTCAGAAACTGAGCTGACTATACCCTGAGTAATGGCAGGGGTGTCCTCAGGCGAAATACTGATAACGGCCACCCAGTCTCCGGGCGAAATATCTCTGGTCTGAGCGAAGGGAATAGCCTGAAGACCCTTCGCCTTAACCTGAAGCAGAGCCAGGCGCGTAAGGGGATCAAAGCCCACAAAGCTGGCTTCATAAGTCTGGCCATCCTGGGTCTTTATAGTTATTTTTTCTTTTCGGGGAGAAATCAGAGCAGTGGTCATAATAAAACCATCCCGATCCAGAATCACACCGGTTGCTACTTTTTTTACTCCGTCCACCACCTCCACTTTAACGACTGAGGGAGCTACTTTCTTCAGAATATCAGAGGCCTCTTCTCCGGCGAGGGACCTGGCTTGAGCCGGCAGAAACAACAGAATGAGAAGGGAAAAGATAACCAGGGCGGTCAGAAGCGAACCTCCTGGAATTAACCTTTTTAAAGCCTGCCTCTTTTCCCATCTCATTTTTTTATCCCTTCGGTAAATTTTCATATCACTTTTATGGTGTCTCATCTCAATTCTCAATTTCATCAGGCTCACCTCCGTTAATATTTAACTTCAGAGACAATGCTTTCGTTGACAGTTTCCAGAATATAAACCACCTTTTTGGCCGGAATATCGGCAAAATCACGGGTAAAATCGACAGGTTCAATGAGGGATAAAATCGAGGCTTCAGCAGGCAGTAACTTAGCCTGACCGGGAGAATACCGTGATTCCGGTTGCCCGTATTTCTTGAAAAACGGAGGGAGAAGGAAAATCCCGGCCACCAGGAAAACCAGAAAAGCCGTAGCCAAAAGGATTCTCTGCCGCCTCCAGATTCTGATGGAAATGAAAAGATATTTCTTGCGGCTCCTTTTCCTCTCCCTGATTTTTTCGAAAACTCTCTCTTCAAAATCCTCAGGGGCCTTAACACTGGGCAAGAAATCCTTTAAATTAAGCTCTTTCATCGTTTTTCCCCCTTAAAGTGCCTTCTAACCGCCGCCTTAGAATATGGCGGGCCCGGCTGATTCTGGCCTTAATTGTCCCTACTGGCCGTCCTAACATCCGGGCTATTTCTTCCTGGGAAAAGCCTTCAAGGTCCTTAAGAAGCAGCGGAAGCCGATAATGAGCGGGAAGTTCATTCAGGACCTGCTCAAGATGGCGACTCAGACTGGCTGCGGGAGGATCATAACCAGCCCCATTACTTCGGAGCTGTGAAGCCACTTCCTCCAGAGGAACAAAGTTAACCCTTCTTCTTTTTTTGGCTTCTGATTTGGCCAGATTAGAGGCAATGGTAAAAATCCAGGCAGATAAAGGCCCTACAGGCCGGTATTGACGGGCCCGGAAATAAACGCGGATAAAGGTTTCCTGAGCCAGTTCAACTGCCCTTTCATAATCGCCCAGAGAATGATAAAGGAAATTGACGACTCTATCTTTATAGATTTTCATTAATGAAGCCAGGGCCATCTCATCACCCTGCTTGATGCGCTCGATGAGTTCCTGCTCATCCATTTCTTATACCTTAAAACTAAGAAAAATATTTTCTGGTTGCATCTTCTCTTTTGACAGAATCCATGGGCTTCTACTCATTTAACCGATTTTTTCTATCAGCAGAGTAAACCTATAATTATCTTAGCTCATTTTTTAGGATTTTGCCTTGACCTGAAATTAAAAACTTTATATAGTTTATTTTGCCTCTGGAAGAGGTAAAAATGAGTTCTTTTAAACCAAAGACTCCGAGCCAGCTGGCCTAAAGCTTTAAGGCCATGGCCACTGGCCGATAGGGTTTGGTTGGAAACGACTAAGCCTCCCGCTCAGGAAAGGAGTTCAAGTTTTAGTTAAGAGAAGGGCATGCTTTCCTGAGGGAAGGCATGCCCTTTTTTTATATTCCTGAGGAATGATTTGTTCTCAGAAATAATCTGGCGGGGAGGGTATGGATTAAGATTAAAAATAGAGGAAAAGGCAAGTCGCCATTAATTATTTCAGGCCGCCGCTCTTTAGAGGGTGATGCCAGTGGATAAATAGAGGCGACTAAAAGATAGGGCTGAGTTACAAAGAAAATGAAGAAATTTTTTTTGATTTTTTTCAGCCTTCTTTGTCTGATTCTCTTAATCTGGGCAGGCTTTTTCCCCTTCCAAAAAACTTTTTCGGCTCAGAACATAATTTTGGCTACCACAACCAGCCTTTATGATACTGGCCTTCTTGACCGGTTGATTGAGGTTTTCGAGAGGCAATCAGGGGTAAAGGTTAAGATAATTGCTTGTGGAACAGGCGAGGCTTTAAGAATGGGCCGGAAGGGTGAAGCCGACCTCCTTCTGGTTCATGCGCCCGAGCTCGAAGCAGAATTTATGGCCTCTGGCCATGGTTTATGCCGCCATGAAATTATGTTCAGTCGATTTGTTATTGTGGGACCAGAAAACGACCCGGCTGGTATCAGGGGCTTAAATTTCCCTGAGGCCTTTGCCCGAATTGCTCACTCCAGGACACCTTTTATCAGCCGGGCAGACTTTTCCGGAACTCATTTTCTCGAAAGAAAAATCTGGGAAAAAGCAGGCATCAAGCCTGGAGGTCGATGGTATCTTGAAAGCCAGCAGGGGATGGCTGAAGCTCTGATTATGGCAGCAGAAAAAGAGGCCTATCTTCTGACTGACTTTCCTACCTACAGTCGGTTCAGGAGCAGATTAAATCTTATTGTTCTGGCTTCGGATAACAATTATCGGAATATTTATTCAATCATTATTCCCCGCAGCGTGCTTCAGCTCGGCTCTGAGGAAGCAACCAGGAAGTTATGGGCCTTCCTTTTCAGCCCAAAATCAAGAGAAATTATCGCTTCTTTTGGCTATGAAACGAGCACAGAACTTCCGCTCCATTCTCCCCTAATTTCAGGGCCAGGGGATAATAAAAAGTGATTTAAAGGCAGGATAAAATGATAAAAAAGATAGCTACCTCTCAAAAGTATTCAGCTGTTATAAAAATTAATCATGAAAAATCATTTAAACTGAAATTAAAGATATGATTTCAGGAAAAGGATAATATCTATGGCTCAGGGATTAAGTGCCGGAGAAATTTTAAATATCGTCAGGCTGACCCTTTTCGTTTCAGGTCTCGCCACCCTTCTGGCTTTTCTTCTCGCTTTGCCCGTAGCTTTTTTCCTTTATTTTCGTCATTTTCCTGGCCGAAAAATTATTATTTCCCTGATAAATACGGGCATGGGCTTGCCACCGGTTGTTGTTGGTCTAATGGTAGCCCTTTTCCTCTGGCGAAGCGGCCCCCTGGGTAGCCTGAAACTCATGTATACTCCAGCGGCCATGGTCATCGCTCAGATCATTCTGGCCTGGCCGATAATTGCTGGCCTTTCTCTGGCCGCCTTTGAACAGGTTAATCCCGAGCTCTTGCTTCAGGCCAGAGCTCTTGGCGCTTCCAGGTTTCAACTGGCTTTAACTCTGGGCCGGGAAGCTCGTCTGGGTGAAATTTCCGGCATAATCGCTGCCTTTGGCGCGGTCATTTCTGAAGTTGGGGCTGTGATGATGGTCGGCGGGAACATCAAAGGGCAAACCAGGGTTTTAACAACAGCTATCCTTCAGGAAACCAGAATCGGCAATTTTCACCTGGCTCTCCTGCTCGCCCTGATTCTTTTAGCCATCAGCCTGGCCATAAATCTGATGCTTACTTCCTGGCAGCAGAAAGGATTAAGAACATGGCCTCGCCCGAGCTGGAAATAAAAAATCTTTGCCATTATTACCATGGAAAAAAGATTCTCGATATACCCTATTTCCAGGTCAGCCAGGGCGAATGCCTGGTCATCATCGGCCCTAATGGCGCCGGTAAAAGTACCCTCCTGCGTATTGCTTCGCTTCTCGAAAAGCCGGCTGAAGGCGAAATATTCTTCCGGGGAACTAAAGTTACTGCTCAGAATGAATTAGCTTTTCGACGGCGCCTAGTCTATTTACTCGATAGGCCTCTTTTCTTCCGGGGCAAGGTTAAAGATAATCTTCTTTATGGCCTCAAGATAAGGGGAGTCAGTAAAAAGGAACAGGCTGAACGCCTTGAAGAAATAAGCGAGCTTTTTCATCTTCATAGCCTTCTTGAAAGCGAGCCCCAGGAACTTTCAGCCGGCGAAAAACAGAGGGTCAATCTGGCCCGGGCCCTGATTATTAAACCTGACCTTCTCCTTCTTGATGAACCCTTTGCCAGCCTCGATCTTAATTTAAAAGATGAAATTATGGCTGAATTTCAGGCCATAAGAAAAAAAAGAGCGCAGACGACGGTTATGGTGACTCATAACCGCGAGGAAGCCTTTTTTCTGGCCGAAAGGCTGGCCGTTTTGATAGCTGGCGAGATCAAACAAACTGGTCCTCCGGAAGAGATTCTGTCCTTACCCCATTCGGTGGAGATTGCTTCGCTTCTTGGCCATGAAAGCCTGGTTGAAGGTTCCGTCGTTGGCCAGCAAAATGGACTCCTTCAGGTAGCTGCTGGCTCAAATTACATCTATGCCTTTGGCTCAGCTGAACGAGGAGAAAAAGTCAAGGTTGTCTTCAGGCCAGAAGAAGTCATTTTAGCTGAGGAAAAACCCCAGACCAGCGTCCGGAACTGGTTCTATGGCCAGGTGGTTGAAATTAAACCTATGGATAGAATGGTTTTCGTCAGCCTTGACTGCGGTTTTCGTCTAAAGGCTTGCCTGACGAAAACGGCTCTGGAGGAATTGAAGGTTGCACCTGGCAAGAGCTTCTGGGCTGGTGTGAAAGCTTCCTCTCTTTCGGCCAGGCTTTCGACAGCAAAAAAGGCGGAAAAAGATTCGGATGAAAATTAGGAGAATTCAAGAATGATTCCCTATGAGCAGGCCCGGCACTTAGTTTTAAATGAAGCCAGACCATCTGGTGCGGAAAAAATCAAAATTGAAAGGGCCCTGGGGCGCGTCGTAGCTAAAGACATTTTCGCTCGCCTTTCTTTACCCCCATTTACCAATTCGGCTGTGGATGGGTATGCTCTGCGAAGTGCTGATACTCTCGGGGCCAAAGCTGGCTCCAGGCTTTCCTTGAAACTTCTGGCTGAACAGAGAGCTGGAGTTTATTTTCGCCGCCGCCTCAGAAAAGGAACCGCTCTCAAAGTAATGACCGGAGCAGCCGTGCCGCCTGGAGCAGATGCTGTTGTTCCTCGAGAAGAAGTTGAGGAAAAGGATGGCCAGATTTTTATCCACCGGCCCATAAAAGCAGGTGAAAATATCCGGCTGGCTGGGGAGGATGTTAAAAGAGGGGAGCAAATAATTGAAGCGGGCACAGAACTTCTTCCTGCTCATCTGGGTCTTCTGGCGGCCTGCGGCCAGAGGGAAGTCTGGGTCTATCGTCAGCCCCGGGTTTATGTGATTGTTACGGGGGATGAACTCTGCCCACCTGGAAGGCCTCTGAAAAAAGGTATGATTTATGATGCCAATTCTTTCCTGATCCGGGCCCTTGTAGAAAAAAGCGGGGCCAGGCTGGTTGCTTTGAGGAGAATCAAAGACAGGCTCGAAACCCTTCAAAGATATCTGAAAGAGGCCCTGAGAAAAGCCGAAATCATTCTTACCTCGGGAGGAGTTTCAGTCGGTGATTATGACCTGATTAAATTAGCTGCTGAAAACAGCGGCGGCGAGAGAATCTTCTGGCAGGTGGCTCAGAAGCCAGCCAAACCTCTAGCCTTTTATAAAATAAAAAAGAACAAATCCACGGTCTATCTCTTCGGTCTTCCGGGAAACCCGGGAGCTGTCTTTATTTCCTTTCTGGAATATGTCCAACCCTTTATCAGGAAAATGATGGGAAGAAAGAATTATCTGCCTGAGGAAATTGAAGCTGCGCTCACCCATCCTGTCAGCAAGAAAAGAGGCCGTCTCAATTTTCTCCGAGTGAAATTACAACTCCTGGGCCAAGAATGGCTGGCCACCTCAGCCGGCGCCCAGGAATCAGGGATTCTGTCCAGCCTGACCCGAACCCAGGGGCTGGCTCTCATCCCGGCTGAAGCAGAATTTATTGAGGCCGGGACAAAAATCAAAGTGCACCTGATTGACCATTAACAAGAGAAAGAGAAAGAGAAAGAGAAAGAGAAAGAGAAATTGATGAGAGATAGATTGAATCGCCAGATAAATTATATGCGGCTCTCAGTAACCGACCGTTGTAATCTAAACTGTTTTTATTGCCGGCCAGCGAATGATTTTAATTTCATTCCATCGGAAGAAATTCTAACCTATGATGAATTCCTGAGGCTCATACGCCTGGCTCTGGAGCTGGGTATCACCCGCTTCCGGCTGACTGGCGGTGAACCCCTTCTCAGGCCGGGCCTGGCTGAATTCATTAAAACCATAAAGGACCTTCCCGGCATTGAAGACCTTTCTCTGACCACCAATGGCCTCCTCCTTGAGGAAAATCTCGAGAGGCTCTGGGAAGCAGGCCTGCGCCGGATCAATATTTCCCTGGACACCCTTGACCGGAATAAATATGCCGCTATTACCGGAAGCGACTGTCTGGAACGGGTTCTTCGAGGCATCAAGCTGGCTCTTGAAAGAGGCTTCAATCCGGTCAAAATCAATGTGGTTCTTCTTAAAAATGTAAATGAAGATATCAGTGATTTTGTGGCTCTGGCCTTTCAGTGGCCCATTCATATCCGCTTCATCGAATTGATGGCCTTTTCTCCTATCAATGGCTATTTTCTTTCAGCCCGTAAGGTCCTGGAAAAATTGAAAAAAGCCGGCCAGCTGAATCTGATTGAACTTCCTGGTTCAGGTCCGGCTCGCTATTATCAGCTGCCGGGAATGAAAGGCAGCCTCGGTTTTATTACCCCTTACAGCAATCACTTCTGCCAGAACTGTAATCGCCTGAGAATTTCAGCCAGCGGCCAGCTCAGAACCTGTCTTTTTGCCGGTCAGGTCTACGATTTAAAAAAGCTTCTGCGCCAGGGAGCTTCGGATAAAGAAATAAAAGACTTTTTCCTCAGAGTTCTTTCAGAAAAACCCCTGAGCTGGCACGAAGAAGCTCGAAATAAAAATAAAAGGAAAGAGAACATGAGACAAATCGGAGGTTAGAATGAAAATTAAAATTTCACCGAGAAAAGATATGCCTGTCTTCAGGCCTCTGGAGATCTGCCGGGGCTAAATTGGACTTAAACTGATAAGAGAATTTAATCATTCTTATAAAGATTTAAAGAGGAAGAAAAAGAAGAATAGGAAGAAGAAGAGGAAAAAAAGGAAAAGGAAAAGGAAAAGGAAATGGAAATGGAAATGGAAAAGAAAAAGAAAAAGCGAAAAAAGAAAAAGGGAAAAAAGAAAGGAAAGGAAAAACAAAAAGGAAGGAAAGAAATGAAATTAAGCAGAGCAAAACAAAATAAAGGAAGTCAAAATAAGTGGCAGAAAGAGAAATTAGAAAAAGGAGGCGCGGGCCGAAATTCTATTTCCAGAATACATATGGTTGATGTTTCCCCAAAAAGGGAAACCTTGCGGGTGGCTGAGGCTCAGGGTAAGATCAGCCTTTCTCCGGAAACTCTGAGGCTAATCCTGGAAAATAAAATGCCCAAAGGAGATGTGCTAACAACAGCCCGACTGGCCGGAATTCAGGGAGCAAAAAGGGCATCTGACCTCATTCCTCTCTGTCATCCTCTGAGGTTAACTTCAATTGAGGTAGAAATCAGTCCGGTGGCCGGAGAATCCTCTCTTCTCGTTTCATCTCGCGTTAGCGCTCTCGACCGAACTGGAGTGGAAATAGAAGCCCTGACAGCCGTGGCCCTGGCCTGCCTGACCATTTATGACATGGTTAAAGCTCTGGATAAAAGAATGATTATTGGTGATATTCATCTGATCAGCAAATCAGGAGGGAAAAGTGGACCTTTTAAATGGTGAAGCTTCAAAAAAGAAAGAAAAAGATAAATCAAGTGAATTAAAATCAGGCCGGGTTGTCTCGGTCAATCTCAGCCGCAGGAAAAGCGTTCGGAAAAAACCGCAGGCTGAAGCCATAGTTATTCCCGATTATGGCCTTGAGGGTGACTGTCATGCCGGCCTTGACCATCGTCAGGTCAGTCTTCTGGCCCTTGAAAGTATCAACAAGATGAGACAGAAAGGATTGAAAGTAGGGCCGGGAGATTTTGCTGAAAATATAACAACCTGCGGTATCAATCTGACTGATCTTCCCTTGGGGTCAATTATACAGATTGGCGACGAGGTTGTTCTTGAAGTCAGCCAGATTGGCAAGGTCTGCCACACCAAATGCGCTATCTTCAGGCAGTTGGGTGAATGTGTCATGCCCCAGGAAGGAATTTTTGCCCGGGTCATCAGGGGTGGCAAAATTAAAACAGGAGATTTAATTTATGTCTGGCCAAAAGTCTGAACTTAAAGATCTAATCTTTGCTCTGATAACCGTCTCTGACCGATCATTCCGCGGAGAAAGAGAAGATTTGACCGGTCCAGAACTCAGGAAATACCTTGAGGAAATGGGGGCCAGAGTTTCGCAGATGCTAATTGTCCCTGACGAAAAGGAAATAATTAAAGCCAAACTAATTGAGCTCTGCGATCAGGCAGAGCCGCCGGAAATCATCCTGACAGCCGGAGGCACCGGCCTCAGTCCGAGGGATGTTACTCCTGAAGCAACCAGAGAGGTTCTGGAAAAGGAAATCCCCGGGATCGCTGAGGCAATGAGGGCAAAAAGTCTCAAGATAACGCCCACAGCCATGCTCAGCCGGGCGGTCGCTGGCCTGAGAAAAAAGACGCTTATAATTAATTTACCCGGAAGTCCCAAAGCAGCCAGGGAAAATTTAGAAGCTGTGGCCCCAGCCTTACCCCATGCTCTGGAAATTATCAGAGCTAAAGTTTCTGATTGCCAGCACTCAAAGTTCAGGCAAGAGAAAAACAAATAAAGTTCAGGACATAGTATTTTTCAGACAAAAAGGAAGGAAGGAAGGAAGGAAGAAAGAAAGAAAGAAAGAAAGAATGAATGAATGAATGAATGAATGAATAAATGAATGAATGAAAAGAGTAAAGGAGAAAAGGAACGAAGCAAGCAAGCAAGTAAGTAAGTAAGTAAGTAAGTAAGTAAGTAAGTAAATTACTTTTGATCTGACGTAAATGTTTTTGGAGATCACAACATGCAACAAGTGCTTACAGATCAAACTTATGGCGAAATCCCAATATATCAATTTTTATTAAATTATGATTCGAACAATTTGTGCGTGGATGGAGACTAAAAAATGAAAATAGTGGCTATTGTTGGACCGGCTGGAATCGGCAAAACGAACTTAATTATTTCCTTGCTCGAGCATTTCCGCCAGCAGGGGCTGAACTGCGCTGTTCTTAAAATGGCTCACCAAGAGATTGAACTTGACCAAAAGGGAAAAGACTCCTGGCGCTTCGATCAGGCTGGTGCCACGAAAATTGGCGTCCTGACCGGAGAAAAATTTTACCTAATAAAAAGATGCCAAGAAAAAGAATCATGGTCAAAATTGATTAAAGATTATTTTCTCGACGTTGACTTCCTTCTGATTGAAGGTGGTAAAAAGGAAAGAGGGTTCAAAAAGGTTCTGGTCGCCAGAAGCCCTGATGATTTAAAAATGGTCGATCCACCGGAAAGCCTTCTGGCTGTGATCTCGGCCGAAAAATTTGGATCTCCCCTGCCCCATTTTTATCCCCATCAGATTGAGGAACTCGCTTCCTTTCTTCATCATGAACTCAAGCCCATAGAACCTCTGGTTCATCTCAAAGTAAATGAGGTCACTCTTCCCCTCAATCCTTTTGTTGAAGCCATGCTGACAGAGCTGATTCAGGCAATGATTAAACCCTTAAAAGGAGTCCCTGACTCCCCTCACCTCATCTCTCTCACTCTTAAAAAATAAGCAAGAAAGCTTTTAATGACGAGGAAAATAGTTTGTCCCTGATTTACGGGCGGGACTGGCGGGCAAACAATTCATAAAGCACCGGCACCACAAACATCCTCAGCATAATAGCAAAAACAAACCCGCCAATATAAACCACAGCCAGCGGGCGGTGAAGTTCAGAGCCGGTTGCCCTGAAGAGGGCCAGAGGCAGGACGCTGACAATCATCACCATATCGGTAATGAAAATGGGCCGGAATTTGGTCAAAGCTCCTTCCACGACTGCCTGGCGTATGGGCCAACCCTGTTTTCGGAAATCATTTATTTTCCCCACAAGGACAATATCATTCTGAACGCAGATACCAAATAGAGCAATCAAACCAATGGTTGAGGAAACAATCAGTGATTGACCGGCAATTAGCAAGGCGATAATTCCGCCGATCAGAGTAGAAGGTATGTTCAGAATAATCAACAGGGCCTGCCAGATTGAACCAAAGGATGAGAACAGAATGACAAAGATGATCAGCAGAACAAGAGCCATCAGCAGGGCCAGGTGTCTCAGGGCCTGTTGCTGGCTTTCATACTGTCCACCAAAGATTACAAAATAACCCTGAGGTAATGCGACTTTCTCCTCTATAGCCTTCCGGACTTCTTCCACAAAACCGCCCACATCGCGTTTGACCACATTACAGAGAACGATTTTTCTCCTCATCAGATTTTCCCGAAAAATTGTCTGAGGCCCTTCACTTCTTCTGATGTCAGCCACCTGAGCCAGCGGCACCTTCTCGCTCGAAGGGGCATCAAGGAGCAAATTCTTCAAGGCTTCTTCATCCTGACGAAATTTTTCTGGAAGCCTTATCAGCACCGAAGTTATCCGGTCCCCTTCATAAACATCGGTCACTTCGAGCCCATTAAAGGCAGTTTCGATAATCTCCGCCACCTGGCCAATGGTCAAACCATAACGAGCCAGCTTCTCCCGGTCGGGCAGGATGACAAGTTCCGGAATTCCCAGAGTCTGCTCCACCTGGACGTCAGCTGCACCCCTGGTATTTCTGACAATTTCTTTAATCTCCTCGATTTTTTCATTTAAGACATCCAGGTCAGGTCCAAAGAGTTTAATGGAAAGTTGTCCTTCTGTGCCCGTTAACATCTCGGCCAGCTTGTTGGCAATCGGCTGCTCGATGATGTAATTTATCCCGGGGAATTTATCCAGCTCCTTTCTGAAGGCCTGGCTCAGTTCCTTAAAATCCCTTTTCCTTTTTTCCTTGGGCACAAGCTCGATCAAGAAATGACTGTGGTTGACCGGATGGAGGTGTTCTGAACCCTCGGCTGAACCAGTCGTCCGGGAGACAGAGGCAACCTCGGGAAACTTCATGAAGACCTTTTCCAGCTCCTTTCCGATCCGGATTGATTCTTCAAGCGAAGTCTCGGGTAGCATGGTAGTGGAGATGATCATTGACCCTTCATCAAGAGGTGGAGCAAATTCCTTGCCCAGAAAAGTATAGCTGATAGCTGCCACCATGATCAGAGCAGCAAAAATAGAGAGCAAAAATTTTTTCCGGTTGAGGGCTTTCTTTAAGAACCGTCCGTATATGTCCCGTAATCTGTCCGTAAGCCAAAGTTTATTTTCCTCTCTTGGGTTTTTCAGAAAATAGGTTGCCAAAACTGGCTGAAAGGTCAGGTTCAGGAGCATAGCCCCAAAAAGCGAGGCTGCTACAGCAAAAGCGGTTGGCCTGAACATGGCTCCTTCCAGACCCTTCATCGTCAGCATGGGGACAAAAACCAAAATGATGATTAAGCTGGCCGAAAAAAGATAATTACCCACATCCCTGCTGGCCTCCGTGACGATTTCGATCAATGTAGCCTGTCCCTTTTTCTGTTTTAGCAGACGCAGGATATTCTCCACCAGGATAATCGAACCATTGGCCATCTTGCCGATACCAATAGCCAGACCACCAATGGACATGACGGTCAGCTTCACCCCGAATAAATACATGGCCAGCAGGGCAATCAATATGGATAAGGGTATGGTTAAAGATGCAAGAAGAGCGCTTCTTACCTCTCCCATAAAGAAAAGCATGATTAGAATTACCAGGATAATACCTTCTAAAATTGAAAATTCGAGATGCTTGATGGATTTTATGATCAAAATTGACTGGTCATAGATGGGCTTAAGTTTAATTCCCGGTGGTAAATCCCGGCTTATCTGTTTCAGGGCTTCCTTGACTGCAGCAATAGTCTTCAGAGTATCTGAACCATACTGTTTTTCCAGGGTCACATAGACCGCTGCCTCTCCATTATGGCCGGCATCTTCCCGCCTGAACTTGTGTCCTAACCTTACTTCTGCCACATCACCCACGTAGACGGGAATGTTGTTTCTCGAAGTAATGACCGTTCTTTTAAGATCTTCGAGCGTTTTAATCTGGCCGATTCCTTTGATCAGAATGTCTTCTGCCCCCTGATTCAGGATGCCTCCCGAAAAGTTGCGGTTGCTCAGCTCGACGGCCTGACGAACATCACTTATGGTCAGCCGGTAGTTGTAGAGCATCTCGGGGTTAACCAGTACCTGAAACTGCCGGACATAACCACCGAGGTTAACGATATAAGAAACGCCTCCCACCCCGAGAAGCCTTCTTTTAACGATCCAGTCAGCCACCGTCCTCAGTTCCATCGGGTCAACTCCCTCGCCGACCACAACAAACTCAAAGACCTCACCCATTCTGGAGCTAACCGGACCGAGTACAGGCTGACTTGTTCCGGCCGGAAGGCTTGCACCAATCAGGCTGAGCTTGCTTGAAACAATCTGCCTGGCCCGGTAGATATCCGTCCCCCAGTCAAATTCCACCGTGACCAGAGAATTGCCTGTAGTTGACTCCGAACGAATGCGAGTGACACCCGGGGTTCCAGCTATAAGGCTTTCAATGGGAAAGGTTATCAAGCGCTCCACATCCTCTGAAGCCATGCCCAGATTTTCTGTGATGATGTTAACCAGAGGAGCGTTTAGGTCCGGATAAATATCTTTGGGTAATCGAACATAAGCCAGAATTCCGAAAAGGCAAACAAGAATCACCAGAAAAATAGTTAAGATGCGATGCTTCAGGGCAAAATCTATCAATCGATTAATCATCTCTGTTTCCTCCGTCGAAATCGAGGGTCAATCATGAACAGCCTCTTTCAACCATTCTGCAAGTAATTTTGATTTCAGCTGAAAACTTCCGGTCGTCACCACCTCTTCCCCTTCCTTCAGACCGCTGATAACTTCATAAAAGCCATCCTGTCTTGAACCAATGACCACTTTTCTGAGTTCGAAATCCTCCCCGTGAGGAACAAAAACAAATTTTTCGCCATCCTGGTCGCAAACAGCTGCCTCCGGTACCGCCAGCACCGGGCGTTCTCCATTAAGATTGATCTTCAGGGTGGCAAACATCCCGGGTTTGAGTAGGAGCCCGGGGTTGTCAACCTCAGTTCTGACAGTTATGGTTCTGGTTTCCTCCTTGAGGACATCCCCGATATAAATGACCTTGCCTGTAAAAATTTTCTCCGGGTAGGCCGGAACTGTAATTTCCACTTTCTGCCCCAGCTTAACTCTGGCTATATCTTTTTCAAAAATTTCAGCATCTACCCAGAGAATTCTCGGATCCAGAATGACCAGCATATCTTTCGTCTGATCAACCATCTCACCGGGAACTACTTTGATTTCGACTATTCTGCCTTTAACAGGAGAGTAAAGGGTAATGGTCGGGTTTATGGAGTGGGAAGTGGCAATTTTCTTAATATCCTCTTCCGAAAAGCCGAGCAGATGAAGTTTTTTCTCGCAGGCCTCGAGTGTGGCTCTGGCCACTCTCAATTCAGCTTCAGCCGCTAAAAAGTCTTTCTGGGCCCCGGCTCCACGCTCATAGAGCCTCTTCTGCCTTTCGTAATTTGCCTGGGCCAGCTCCAGGTCTGAAAAGGCCCGTAAATATTCCATCCTGGATTTCCCGACCTCCTCGCTCTGCAGGACAATGAGCGGCGAGCCCTCATTTACCCAGTCGCCAGGCTTCACCAGAATCTGGCTTACCCGGGCTGGAAAAGCGTAGCTGATCACAGAAACCTGTTTGGTGGGTGGAATAATCTTGCCATTGGCTTTGAGGCTTGTCGTGATCAGGCGGTAGCTGACTTTCCCGGTCTCAATTGTTATCGCCTCTTTTTCTCTATCTGAAAGCCGGATGGAACAAGATTCCAGAAGCTGCCACCTTCTACCCCGTCTTCCCCTTAAACGTTCAGGACCAGACTCGTTTCTTGAGCCTGCCCGAGAGGCTATTCCGGATTGACCGGGTGTAGAAACAGAAGTTTTTTCCTCAGAACCTCTTCGACAGTTCGAAAAAAATGCGAGTATTGTCATCAAAAGAATAGTTATCAACAATATATTTTTTTCCATTTCTCACCTCACTGAATCTTACCCATAGCTCGCGACAGGGCGGCCAGGGAGACAGCATGCTCATAGAGTTGTTCAGCATAAGCGATTCTGGCCTCAATTAAGGTTCGGCGAGCTTCTATCAGGTCCAGGCCGCCAATCTGTCCCTCTTTAAAGCTAAAGGAAAAAAGCTGATAGACCTCTTCGGCCTGTTTGAGAATATTTTCGGCAAACAAATTTATTTGCTTCTCACAGCAAATAACCCGAAGGAAGGCTTCCTCTACCTCCAGGCTAACCATGTTTCGCCAGTAAACCAGCTCCTTTTCTGTCGCTCTGAAGCTGGCTTCGGCTTCAGCCAGTTCTCCCTTTTTTGTCTGCCAGAAAAAAAGAGGGAAAGAGAAACCCAGACTGAAATCCCAGTATTTCACTCCCTCTATCTGATGCCGGGCAAAACCCAGGTTAAAATCAGGAAAATAACTGAGAAGAGCCTGTTTTTTCTGAAGGCTGGCTCTCTCGAGAGCATATTCAGTCTTTCTGAGCTCAGGCCGCGAAGACAGGGCGATTTCCCTGGCCTGATCAAGAGTAAGATTGATGAACGGCTGCTTGAGTTCCCCGCTTATTTTAATGGCCTGGTTTTTACCTCTACCCAAAAGAACATTAAGCCGGGCGGCCATAATCTCACGTTCGACCTTATAGCGTTTAACCATTGCCTCGGCTTTGGCCATTTCTACCTGAGCCCTCAATACTTCTGCTCGGGAAACCTCGCCAGCCGAATATTTGACCTCAACCATCTCCACAAACTCCCGGCTTAAATCGAGATTTTCCTGGGCATACTTTAACTGCTCCTCTGCCAGCAAAAGACTGAAAAAGGCCTCTTTAACCTGAAAGGCAAGATTCAGTTTCAGGCTCTCATTATCCTGGAGTAGCTCACTGGCTTCGAGGGAAGCTATCCTGGTTCTCAAATAACGACGACCCGGAAATTCAATCGTCTGATTCAACCAGAAAAATTTCTCTTCAGACTCGTCCGGGGAGAAAAACTTTGGTTGCAGAGGATAATCAAGCAGAATTTCTGGCTGGGGAAAATAACGGGCAATGTTTATTCTGGCTCTGGCTGCCTGGTATTGCTCGTGGCTCGAAAGAAGAAGCGGATTGTAAAGCAGAGCCATTTCCAGGCACTTTTCCAGAGTCAGGGCCGGCTTAGAATTTCCAGCCTCCTGACCGAGGATTGTGCTTTCAGGCGAGATTCGGCTAATAAAAAAAGAGGCCATTACCTCGCCCGTAGAAAAAAGCGATAAGAGCAATAATAAAAGAAAGATCCGAAATTTCCCTCGTTTGAGCTCAGCTGAATTTGTTTTCAGATATTTTACATTCTTCATCTTTCCTCCTGAGAGTATAGAAAAAAGGGAACAGAAGAGAAATATGAGGAGAAGCGGGTTTGTTATCCCGCTACAAATGGCGGGGGAGAAGGGGATATTCCGTGATAGATAAAAGGTTCTTTAAATTTATCTGCAAATACGTTTGACAGTATTTTAATCAGGATGAATAAAACCAGGATGATAATCAGGGATGTCGCGATGGAGAAATAAATGTTCAGGAACTGCCCTGCCGGACAATTAGCTGGCTCTTTGATAGAACGGTGATTATGGAAAAAATCTATGGCTGAAGATATAAAGAAGAAGACGATTATTAGCAGGATAACGACAAAGCCATATCTCCTGGACACAGTAATTAATTTCTACCATAGCCATTTTATTCTTGTCAATAATCTTTCGGCTCTTCTTTGAAATATGACAGGTTTTCCGTGAAGGATAATCGGAAAAAGCCAATTTTTAGAATTGACTTCTGGTATAAACGGTGGCGGTCATCCTCCTAAAAAATTTGCCATATCCCGGGAAAAGGAATTTATCTTCAATGAGGTCAGAGACTCCAGTATGTTTAATGAATAAAAAAATGGCTCTTCCAGGGTTTTTAATAGCGGGACTAAAAAATTATCAATCTCCTAATCCCAGACAAACACCGAAGATAGTTCCTTAAAGGCGAGTTTGAAGTCATATCGTGCATCTCAGGGATATTTTCTTAATCATTCTCTCCAACGATGAACTGGCCAGAATTCGAGCTGCTTTTGGGTGCTTTGGAATCTATCATCTTCAGCCACAAAGAGTATTAAGAACCAAAAATCAGAAAAATCAAAAATTGAAAAATAAATGGAGAGAAAGCTGAATGGAAAAATAAAAAAATAAAAAGATTAAAAGGATATAAATCAAAAAAATATAGAGTTTAAATAGCCCTTCTCAAACTGGAGGGCTAGATTAAAAGCTGAAATAAAAAATCAGCTTTTCTTTTTGTAATCAGGAGGGATCTGAAAATCAGCTTCCTTCAGGGGAGCCAGATTTACCTCCATTACTTCTATATAATAAGTCAGAGCTGGCTCCTTTTCCTCGCCTTCTTTTGGTTTCTTTTTGAGAACGCTTTTGGCCAGTCCACCCACAAGGCCGCCTGGTCCACCCGTCGTTTTTTCTTCTGATTCTCCCCCTTCCTGGGTTGAAAATAATTGACCGCTTGTAACGACTGGAAATCCCTCAATCTTCTTTAACTCTTTAGCCACGTTTTTTGCTTCCAGGCGAGGAGCCTCTTCACCCGCTTTTAACTGGGAAAGCAGATTAAGCCAGCTTTCGCCCAGAATGTCTTTCTCTTTGCCTTTAAACTCGAGGCCTAAAACCTTCATATATTCTGTGGCAAACCTGGCTTCCTCCTCCTGCGCTTCCTGAAGAACGCCAGTTAGAGGCGTTGTCCAGACTTCAGTTAAAAGTTTTTCTTTGCCCTTTGCTCCGGTATGAACGTTTTCCCATTCGGTCAGCCAGGTTATCAGGTATTTGCGGCAGTTAAACTGGTTAATCATCTTTTGTTCGGAAGTTGGTTCTACTTTAAATTCGCTACGAATAATTCTGATATCGCTTTCTTCTGCTCTGGCCTCTGGCTCTTTCTCCTCAGTTTTACCAAGCTCCTGTTCTTTAAACTTCTCTATGGGCAAAACGGTATATTCTTTCTTTTTATTGTCTAGCTGATAGATTAGCCTTTCTGGAAGATTAATTATCTGGCCAAAATCACCTGATCTCAAGATTGTTTTCGCTGCCAGTCCACCTAACAGCCCCTGACCTTTAAAATCATTTTTGCTCTGGCTGAAACTTCTTTCGGCTGTAATCTTCTCTTCGCTCAGGACACTAAATTTACCAAAACCTTTAAAGCCTACTTCGACTCTGGTTTTTTTATTGACACCGGCTGAAAGCTCGGCTCCAAGAAGTAAAAAGAAAATGACCAGGGCTACATATTTTTTCATTTATTCTCCTTTCTTACGTCATTATACCCATAATAACACCTTTATGCGCCAATTACCAGATAAAAATGCGCTTTTACCCAAAGTGCGTGGATTTATCAGGTTCTTATCAGATGTATTTAAATATAAGATTCTAAGCAAAATATAATTGCTTTCCAAAAAACAAGAAAAAATAGGCTCTTCCCTGAAAATTGTGGCGATTTGTTTGGCCTATAATGGCTGGATTTCTGTTAAGATCAACTGTATATAAAATTTTTTGCCAGTCAAAAATGCATTTTAAAAATGAACAATGATTTAATATCATTCTAACCATTAGAAAGGCGCGAGAGAAGGGCTTTAAAAAGTCGCTCCTTTCCACGAATACGAGCGGTGATTTAGGCGAATAAATATCTAAAAATTTATATTTTAGGAAAGCGCCAAATCGACCAGACTTTTTAAGGATAAGCCGAACAAATAATCCTGACTTTAAAAAGTGAATGGGCAGTCAGGTAAGGCTTTAAAAGAAAGTATTTTTTCTTTTAGATAAAAGATTTATTTAGCCAGAAAGAAGATTAGAGTTGATGATAAAACAGGATAAACTCGCCATAATTTTTAAGGAAGTGCCAATAAGAATTTAATGATTCCATAAGCTCTAAAAGGGGCAATCGGCTCGGGACCACTGGCCATCAATGATCCGCCACATCCGGCCATTGGGATTTTTTGAACGCAATTCAGGCGGCAACCGATGTTCCGGGACATTATCATAGCAATGGCGAGCGGCAAAACGAAGAAAAGCCTGAGGAAATCCCACCGAAGTAAAGCCAGGATGTCCTGTGGCCGGGAAGGGACCACCATGATGCATGGCCGGTGTGACCGCCACTCCCGTTGGCATTTTATTATTGAGGAGCCGGCCAGCTTTAAAACGCAGGATAGGTTCAAGCCGTAGGTAAATTGCTTCATCCTCTTCCGTCTCTGATAAATAGATGGACGAAGTTAAATTGCCCTCTAAACTTCGGGCAATTTTAATCATTTCCTCAATATCCTTGGCTAAAACACACAAGGAGAGGGGGCCGAAAATCTCGCTCTGAAAGATTCCTGGTTTTTCGAGAAATTTCTCACCCCTCAGCCAGAAAAGGGTGGGCTGAAAACGAAAGCCAGGGCCAGGAAGCGTAGCTCCGCCCGAAGCTAATTCTGCCCCCTCAGCTTTCCATTTCTCCACTTCAGCTTTTAATCTTGCCAGCACCTGAGGTGAAAGAAGGTATCCGCCCGTAACTGTGTTGAAGACCTCTTTTAATTGATTAAAAAATTGCTGGCCGGCCTCATCAGCCTGAAAAATCACCAGTCCAGGCTTGGTACAGAATTGTCCTTCGCCCAGCGTACAGGAAGCAAAAAGTTCTGAGGCAAGCTGCGTTCCCTTTTCTTTCAGGATTCCAGGCAAAAAGAAAACAGGATTCGAGCTGCTCAGCTCACAATAAACGAGCTTGCCCGCCCGCTCAGCTATCTCCTTAATTTTCAAACCTGATTCGCGGCTTCCGGTAAAGGCCACCGCAGCCACAGCCGGCTGAGTTATCAGCCTGAAACCATCCTCCGGCTCAAAATGATAAAGCAGCTGGAAGGAAGCTTCGGGCAGGCCAGATCCTTTTAAAGCCTCCAGGGCAATTTCAGCCAGAAGTTTCGTTGTCCCGGGATGACCCGGATTGGCTTTAGCTATGACCGGATTACCCACAGCTAGGGCACTGACAAAATCTCCGCCGCAAATGGAATTAAAAGCCAGGGGGAAATTGTTAGGGCTGAAAATGACGACAGTGCCGCCGAGCGGACCATATTTAGACCTGATGTTTAATTTAGTATCGATAGTTGCCTGACACCATGAACCTTCTTCCAGCGCTTCAGCCGCCTGCCTTATCTGATTGACCAGACGAGGAAACTCGACAGAACCGAGCCTGGGCTCAACGGGCAAAGCCGTTTCCTCATGAGCCTGAGCCAGAACTTCTGGCTTTCTTTTTTCCAGAAGATCAGCTAAAAGTCTGAAGAATCGGGCTCGCTGCTCAGCGGGAGTTTGAGCCAGCGGAAGTATGGCCCGAGAGGCTTCAGCCAGGGCCATTTCCAGATCAGGCCAGGAAGAAACGGGAAAATATTTTTCAATTTTTTCGCCCCTGGCTGGATTCCAGGCCTGGAAAACTTCCCTGTAGCTAGAACTCTGCCACTCACCCCCTATTAGAATTGGTTCCACCTTATCGTTTTTCATTTTTTTCCCTCCATATGATTGTGATTACAGCTGAATAAATATAATCATGTTTCAATTTTATTTATTTTTTTAAATTAATTCTTCAGACTAAATAATTTTTTAGACCAAACAACTTGAACAAATGGGTGAGTTAGGTAGCCGGAACGCGCAAGATAACTCAGAAAGCTAATTCCTCAGCCGCCCGAATAGATAGGAGCAATAACCAGGCGGTCGCCATCTTCAAGCTTTTCTGCGGGCGTGACGGCACGACCATTACGGGTGATAATGCGGGGCCGTGAGGGATCAAGATTAATGGAATTAATAACGGACTCGACAGTCGCCCCAGCCTCCACCTCAATGGTCTTTTCAGAAAAGCCGGCCTTATAAACGAAAGGCCCGATCAACTTTAAAGTTATTCTGATGGTTCCATTCATGGGACAAGTTAATCCTTAGTACACCTATCGATATTATAGTAAATAAGATTTTTTGCTTCAACCTGAACCTTCCCTTTTCTCCTTCCTTTGCATTCTTTCTTGCTTTCTTCTTCCCTTCCTATCATCTTTTATCCTGTTTTTATCCTGATAAATTATCCTGGAAGCTTCCTTTCACGAAAAGTCCTGCCTTTCATTAATTTGATTTTTTTCTTCTTTCAAAGCCGAGCCCAGCTTGCTTTAATTGTATTTCTCCTTTCTTTCTTTTACGTTCAGTCTCTTTTAAATTCAAAATCAATTTGGCCAAAATTCTACTTTTCTAATGGCCTGGCTAATCTCATTGTCTGGCCAATATTTCCTCTTTAGCCTTTTGCTGACCTTATGGTCTCGTCGTTCATGACTGCTTTTCTGTTTGTTTGGTCAATATCTCCTCTTCAATTCTTCATTCTTTTTTAACTCGCCCTTTTGTTTTCGCCAGACCAGCAGGCTTCCGGGAAATCTCAATAAGTCGCAAGCCTTTATTCAAGTCGGGTATATTTCCTGACCTCTTCGGCTTCTTCCACGAGATCGAGTTCCTGAGCCGTTTTCAACGTCGGGATACCCCTTCTATCCCAGCCTCGCTGCTCATAATAATAATCAAGGAGGCGGTCATATTTATCGAGCTCCAGAACTTTACCCGCAATGGGACCTTCTTTATCGGCATTCTCCGGGTCAAACCAGGCCATGGGCGGATAATCCATCTGGCGATTCCAGTCAGGAAATTCTCTCACCCAGAAAAACTTCATCAAACTGTAAATCCGGTCAGCCACTTTCCAGAAATCCTCAACTGTCCAATTGAGGCCGGTCACCTTATTGAAATAAATGGCATAATTCTTGACATCCCAGCCCAGCTCAATCCAGGGGAAACGGCAGGCCACAATGAACTCAAAGAGACCGCCCCTGATTCTCTGGAGCTCAATGACCTTAGCGGCCTTCTCCGCGCCATAGGAGCCACGCTCAGTCTGTTTTATTTCAAAGGTAATGACCCAGCTTTCTTTATGATGGGCACCAATGGGACTGGTGCCATAGGCGAGGGCCATGCCAGGGATAAATTTGCAATTATAGGCAGAAATCTCCATCCCTTTAACCTGCATGGCATAGGCCTCAGAACCATGCCCGATTTCCCGGGCCATTCGTCGCGAGCCGTTCGCCAGGAGATGGCCGAGCTTACCTTCCCTGAAGGCAGCCAGGCGAAGGAGCTCCTTAGCCTTTTCGGGATCACCAAAACGAAAATCGCCCTCAATGGCGCCATGATCAATAGCATCAGCATAAAAGGCCAGGGTGCCACCTGCGCTTATGGTATCAATGCCGTAGTCATCACAAAGATAGTTCAGGGAAGCAACTTGATCCAGTTCGAAAATTTCCAGGTTACTTCCGAGCATCCCGATATTTTCATAATCAAGCTCTGATTTTCGGCCTTCATGATCGAGAATGGTGATGCCACAGCGCATGGTGCAATTGGGACAGCCATAAGTGGCCACCCTCGCTGCATTGAGTCTTTCGCCATCAATTTTCCAGGCATCGGGATGATAGGTCTTTCTCATATTCCGGACAGGCAGAGCCGCCACTTCATTGCACCAGGCCAGAACACCGGTTGTTCCCTGAAGGGACCAGCCTGTTTCGCGGTCAATCTGTTGGACCTTACGCAGATCCTCTGTGCCTAACTTCTTCATTCCCTCAGGGTCAGCCACAGGAATTGGCCGGGATCCCTTGATGACAATAGCCTTGAGCTTCTTTGAGCCCATGACAGCGCCAATTCCCGGTCGGCCGCCAGCTCTGCCCTCAAGACTTCTGATCATGGCATAAAGATTAAGGTTTTCACCGCCCTGGCCAATAGTCAGAATGCCCGCACCCTTACCATATTTCGCATAAAGCCAGTCCTGAGTTTCGTAGGTTCCCTTGCCCCAAATTTCCTCAGCCGGTAAGAATTCAACTTTATCGTCTTCAATATAAAGATAGGTGGGACGATCAGCCTGGCCCTCAATGATGATGACATCATAGCCGGCCTTCCTCATCTGGTCAGTAACTCTGGTTCCCAGGTTGCCGTCACCATAACCTCCGGTCAGCGGCGACTTAGCAGCTACTACGGTCTTGCCAGTGTTGGGTGCAGGAATACCGGCAATAGGCCCGACGGCCACAATCAGCTTGTTTTCGGGGCCGAGGGGGTCTATGCCAGGTTTGAGCTCATCCCAGAGGATTTTCAAAGCAAAACCCCGGCCGCCAACCCATTTGAGGGCAAACTTTTCATCAAAACCTTCTTTGTTAAAAGTGCGATTGGTCAAATTAATTCTGAGAATATTGCCTGTCCAGCCGTACATAATTCCTCCTTATTTCATGATGATGAAATCCATTGATAACATAAAAATAATAGGAGGTCAATTAAAAGCCTGAGGCGCCCGAGCCGGGCAAAAAAGACCTGCTTTCATTTTGTCTTCCTCGATTCTTGCTCCGCGCCTTTTGAATTATTCAATTTATTGATTTATTTGATAAGCAATTGGAGCGAGGGCATCAATCAAAACAAGAGCTATCGGAGATATTTTCGTCTATTCAGCAGATTGGTAAAATGACAGTGCCCGAGGAGCTCATCTGATCACTAAAATTTCTGGTTCGTAAAATAAATAAAATAATAGCAATATCAGTTCAGGTCATATCAATTCTTGTTCTTCAAAAAGAGCTATGTCAATTTTTGCCCACGAAATAGCCATCATAAACTCCCCAATCTTAGCCCATAATTAGCTATTAAAATTTCTCCTTGCTCTCATATGGTCGTGTCAAATTTTATTCGCGAAATGGGGCCGTGTCATTTTTTGTTCGCGAAATGGCCATCATAAACTCACCATTTTTAGCCTCTAATTAGCTGCTAAAATTTGTTCCTGCTCTAATATAGGACTCAGCTTATCAGCTTTGATATAAGCATAATCATTAGCCCAGTTTTCCGTGTATTCAAAGCTATCTGTCTGAGCTGGCTCCTTGAAAATGAGAAAATTTAAGTTGAGCTTTTGGCCTCGAATACCCGGAGTTGCCTCGATTAGATTATGCCAGCTGACTCATCTGAAAGAGAGCGAAAAAATGTTTGTGTCCCCAATTTAGGGGGTGGCTTCAAGTTCCAGGAGGGGCTTTTCGGCATCAATCAACTCACCTTCATTTACATATATTTTTTTAATGATGCCTTCAGCCACAGCTTTAATTTCATTCTCCATTTTCATGGCCTCAACAATGGCCAGAGTCTGGTTTTTCCTGACCCTGTCTCCCTCGTTCACCACTACCCGCACTACCTTACCCGGCATGGGTGCCCTGATGGCCATGACCCCCTTGACCGTACCCTCTTCCCTCCCCTTCTCAGTCAGGTCCTGGGTGCTGGCTTCCTTGAATTCGAAACGACACCCTTCAATGGCTACAATAATCTTATCTTTATCCCGCACGACAGCCGCCAGATAACTTTTCCCGCCGGCCAGAATAGAAAGAATACCTGAAGATATCTCCTGGATATCAAGTTCGACTGAACCCTCTTTGTCCGAATAAACATATTTGCCTTCTTTATTCTCAAGAGAAAAATTAACCATCTCCTCGCCACAAAGGAAAGTTATCTCCATCAATCGCCTCCACCAATGCGCCAGCGGCCAAGAGTCTGCCAGGGCGAAAGCCTTGTGGTTCGGCTAATACCCTCAGCTTTATAAACTGGCTTCCGATTTAATTCCAGATAGGCCGCAGCTGCCTGGGCCAATCGGCGCAAATCGACTTCTCTGATGGTTTCCTGCCAGCCGGCAAAATATTTTTGAATGAAATTTGTCGTGGTTCGTCCGGCTAAAAATTCGGGATGGCCAATGACTTCCCTTAAAAAGGGAATGGTTGTGGCTATCCCCAGAATAACATAATCCTTTAAGGCCGCCAGCATCCGGCGACAGGCTATCTCTCGATTCTCCCCCCAGACAATCAATTTAGCCAGAATAGGGTCATAATATATGGGCACATCCCAGCCAGCATAAATGCCACTATCCACCCTTATTCCGGGGCCCCGTGGCTCCTGAAGAAAGAGAATTTTTCCTGATGAGGGCAGGAAGCCACGAGCCGGATCTTCAGCATAAATACGGCCTTCAATAGCGTGTCCTCTTTGCTTCAGGTCTTCTTGCTTGAAGGCCAGCTTCTCGCCGGCAGCTATTTTTATCTGCTGGTGAACCAGGTCAATACCGGTCGTTAATTCGGTTACAGGATGCTCCACCTGAAGCCGGGCATTAACCTCCAGGAAATAAAAATTATTGTTTTTATCCAGGAGAAACTCTACTGTTCCGGCATTATTATAACCAGCCACCTGGAGAACCTTTTTGGCGGTTTCCCCCATTTTCTGTCTCAATTCTGGCGTTAAGGCCTGAGATGGCGTTTCCTCAACTATTTTTTGATGACGACGCTGAATCGAGCATTCACGCTCAAAAAGATGAATGACATGGCCGTAATTATCTGCCAGAACCTGAAATTCCACATGACGGGGCTCTTCAATGTATTTTTCTAAATAAACTGATTCATCGCCAAAGGCAGCCAGGGCCTCCCTCATGCCGGCTTCAAGGGCAGGCCTTAAATCTTCCTCTCGATAGACAATTCTCATGCCCTTGCCGCCACCCCCGGCCGAAGCCTTAATCATGACTGGATAGCCAAGTTTCCTGGCCTCTTTTACATATTCATCCAAGTCTCGGCCAACGCCTTTCATTCCCGGAATAATCGGTATGCCAGCTTCCTCCATGGTCCGGCGGGCCATTATTTTGTCACCCACGAGTTTTAAAGCCCTGGAGTTGGGACCGATGAAAATTATTCCTTCCTCCTCGCAGCGCCTGGAAAAATCGGGATTCTCAGCCAGAAAACCATAGCCCGGATGGATGGCTTCAGCCTGGCAGCTGCGGGCAATTTCAATGATGCGGTCGATGTTCAAATAGCTTTCTCGCGGAGCGGCTGGCCCTACCAGGTAGGCCTCATCAGCCAGCTGGACATGGAGGCTCGCCCGGTCAACCTCAGAGTAAATGACTGCGGCCTTAATGCCAAGTTCACGACAGGCTCGGATGACGCGAACAGCAATTTCTCCCCGGTTGGCAATGAGAATTTTTTTAAACATTGTCAGCTCTCTTCCTTCCTGATTTTAACCCCTTTCTTTTTTCTTCTCCATCAGCTCTAAAAATAAATCCGCCTCCTGAGCCCATCTCGGCTTCCTCTTCTCCAGAAAGGCGGCCATACCTTCCTGACCTTCAGGGCTTATTCTGAGCTCAGCTATTATTCGGGCAGTATATTCTCTGGCTTCCTCAAGAGACATCCGCGGCACTTTCTGGATAATTTCTTTTGATCGTCTGATGGCCTGAGGTCCTGAGCTCAGAAGCATCTTGATTGTCTCCGCCACCGCTTCATCAAGGCTTAAAGCCGGGACAACCCTGTGCACCAAACCAATCTCTTCAGCCCTCTTAGCTAAAATCCTTTCCCCGGTGAGGAAGTATTGACGGGCCCGGCTTTCTCCGATCCGGCGGATAACATAGGGAGAAATAACTGCCGGAATTAGGCCAATCTTTACTTCGCTCAGACTGAAGATGGCCTCTTCACTGGCAATGGCAATATCACAGGCCGCATGAAAACCATTGCCGCCACCAATCGTGGCCCCGTTGATCCTGGCAATGGTGGGTAGCGGTAATTCGTCCAGCTGATAAATCAGGTCAGCCAGTTCCCTTGATTCCCTGAGATTTTCTTCAAAAGAATAATTGATTATGTCGCGCATCCAGTTAAGGTCAGCCCCAGCGCAAAAGGACTTTCCCTGACCGGTTAAAACCAGAACCCTGATTCCAGTCCTATTCTTAATTTCTTCCAGAGCCGAGGTTAATTCCCTGATCATGGCCGCATTAAAGGCATTATGAACCTCTGGTCGATTAAGAATGATTCTGGCTACTGGTGGCTCCAGATCAATCAGGATGGTTTTATAATCAGCCATGGTTTAATTATTTTTTCCAGTTTCTTTCCTTTTTTAGTTTCTCCTTTTTTCCAGTTTCTCTTTTTTTCAAGCCTTTCTATTTACCTGTTGCTTAATTTTATTTCAATCTCCATTCGTTTTAAATTTACCGCGCTTTAACTCCCATTTGGTTTCTCATATTCTTGTGTCTCTAATTTCTATTTTTGCCTTCAATTTTTTCTTTTAATTTTTTTCTTTATTTTTTCCTTCCCCTTGTTCCTTTGTCTCTCCAATTTTATTTTTATTCTTGGCTTTTTCCCTTCTCTAATTTTTTATTTTTAATTTTCTTTAGCTTATTTCCCTTTTCCTCTGGCTTATCTTCTGATTCCTGTCCTTACATTCTGAAAATACCCATGCGGTAATCCGGTATGGGCGCATTGAGGCTCATGGAGATACCCAGAGCTAAAGCAGCTCTCGTTTCCAGAGGGTCAAGAATGCCATCGTCCCAGAGCCTGGCCGTGCTGTAATAGGGACTGGCCTCCTCCTCATACTTTTCCATAATCGGCTTCATCATTTCCTCTTTCTCCTCCTCACTGATTTCAATCCCCTGCTCTTTCAGCTTCTTTAACTTTATCGTCAGAAGGACATTGGCCGCCTGCTCACCACCCATGACACTTATTCTGGCATTGGGCCACATCCAGAGAAGCCGTGGACCATAGGCCCGGCCGCACATGGCATAATTGCCAGCACCGTAGGAGCCGCCAACGATGACCGTAAATTTAGGCACATCGGCATTGGCCACAGCATGAACCAGTTTTGCCCCATCCTTAGCAATACCCCCATGCTCATATTGCTTACCAACGATGAATCCGGTGATGTTTTGCAAGAAGATAAGGGGAATTTTTCTCATGGCACAGAGAGTTACAAAATGAGCTCCCTTCAGGGAACTCTGAGAAAAAAGCACGCCATTATTGGCCAGAATACCCACCGGGTAGCCCATTATTCGGGCAAAGCCACAGACCAGGGTCGGACCATAGAGCTCCTTGAATTCCTGGAAACGGCTGCCATCAACCAAACGGGCAATAACTTCGCGGATATCATAGGGCTTGCGCAAATCCTTAGGAACAATGCCATAAATTTCCTCAGGGTCATAATAGGGGTCTTCAGGTTCAGCCATATCGAGTTCAAATTTGCGGGGTGGGTCGAGGGTTTCAATAATATTACGGGCAATCTGCAGGGCATGCTCATCGTTAAGGGCATAATAGTCAGAAACCCCAGAAATGCGACAATGGACATCAGCGCCTCCAAGTTCTTCATCTGTCACTTCCTCGCCGGTGGCCGCTTTCACCAGAGGAGGCCCACCGATAAAAATTGTTCCCTGCCTGCGCACAATGACCGTCTCATCACTCATGGCTGGCACATAGGCCCCTCCCGCTGTGCAGGAGCCCATGACAATGGAAATCTGGGGTATACCCATGGCAGACATCCTCGCCTGGTTATAGAAAATACGGCCGAAATGGTCCCGGTCAGGGAAGGTGCCAGCTTGATAAGGTAAGAAAATGCCACCAGAATCAACCAGATAGACGCAGGGCAGGCGATTTTCCATGGCAATTTCCTGGGCTCGAACATGCTTTTTAATGGTCATGGGAAAATAAGTCCCACCCTTAACTGTAGCGTCATTAGCCACAACCATGACCTCACGACCATGGACCACCCCGATGCCGGTGACTATACCTGCGCCAGGAGCCTCATTGTCATACATGTTATAAGCAGCCAGAGGACTGAGTTCGAGGAAAGGAGTATTTTTATCAAAGAGCCTTTCGAGTCTTTCGCGAACCAGAAGCTTGCCCCTCTTTTTATGAAGCTCCCTGTAATGGGGCGGCCCTCCCTGCTGAACTTCTTTCAGAATACTTTTATATTCTGCCACCAGACGCTTGAAATGCTCATAATTTTCGCGGTACTCCTGGCTTTTAGTATCAACCTTACTTTCAAGGCGAAACATGCTTCCCCTTCCTCAAGATTTTATTTTTTTCAAATTCAAAATAACAAAATTAGGATATCTTTTTTTACCTTCAATATTTTTCTTTTTCCTGGCAGAGAAAACCCTTTTCCGTTAAATCCTGTCCCTTTTAAAATTCTTTGAAACAATCCTTATTTTAATTTTACCTCTTCCCCTGCTCGCTTGAATCCAATTTAATCTTTTTTAAAATTGCTTTTCTCGAGTTCAGGCTGGCACAAATTTATAGCCATAATAAATTATACCGGCCTCGCCTTCCTCCATTATCTTTCTGAATTCTATTCTTACTCGAAGCCCGGTTTTAAGTTCCTCGAAGGGGCAATCAACAATCTGGCCCATTAACTTAACCCCATCATCCAACTCCACAATGCCCACAGCATAAGGTGCCTGATCAACAAATTGATGGGGAGGGACGCGGATGATGGTATAGCTGATTATCCGGCCCTCTTCGGCCAGCTTGATGACCTCAAATTCCCGGCTCTGGCAGCGAGGGCATACAAGGCGCGGCGGAAAGGCAATAAAGCCGCAGCGCCGGCAACGACCGGCCTCGAGACGATAGCGCTGGGGAATTTCTCGCCAGTATCTTGATGGTGTGGGCATCTTTCCCTCCTTTCACTCAGCGGCAAAGATATGGACGACGGAGCTACCTCCAGTTCCGCCCATATTCTGGGTAAGACCCAGTCTGGCTCCTTTAACCTGACGCGGCCCGGCTTCACCCCGCAATTGTTTGACTATTTCTACAGCCTGGGCCACCCCTGTCGCCCCAACCGGATGCCCTTTGGCTTTCAGGCCACCACTCGGATTAACGGGAATGCGGCCATCGATTCGGGTCAGACCGGCCTCCACCGCCGGACCACCCTTTCCCTTTTCCACCAGGCCCAGGGCTTCCATGATGCAGATTTCGGCAATGGTAAAACAATCATGAACCTCAAAAACATCTATCTCTTCAATCTTCTTATCAGCCATGGCCAGAGCCTGGCGAGCCGATTGATAAACAGATTCCAGCCAGGTGATATCCTCTCTCTGGGCTAGAGCAATTGAATCTGTGGCGTGGCCGGAACCAATTATTTTTACTACCGGCTTCTGGAGTTTCCGGGCAATTTCCACGGGGGCCAGGATAACAGCTGCCGCACCATCGGTGATGGGCGAACAATCGAGCACCCTCAGCGGATCGGCAACCAGGGCTGAATTTAAGACGGCATCAACTGTAATCTTAAAGGGAAACTGGGCCAAGGGATTAAGTGAGCCATTCTCGTGATTTTTTACCGCGACCAGAGCCAGCTGTTCCCTGGTCGTTCCATATTTTTCCATATGAGCCCGGGCAATGAGGGCATATAAACCGGGAAAGGTTATTCCGTGATAGCCTTCATATTCCTGATCAGCGGCTGTACCCAGAGCATAGGTCGCTTCATTGGCATTGAGGTCGGTCATTTTTTCAATGCCTCCGACGAGAACAATATCATGCATCCCGGAGGCGACATCAATAAAACCAAGCCTTAAAGCCAGGCCGCCTGAAGCACAGGCTGATTCCACCCGGGCAGCTGGAACTGGCTTTTGACCGAGATAATCGGCCAAGAGAGAACCGAGATGCTCCTGACCAACGAACAGGCCGCTGGACATACAGCCAATATACATGGCGTCGAGGCGATCGATGCCAGCATCATCCATGGCCGCCAGTGCTGTTTCGACAAAGATTGTTCTCAAGGACTTCTCCCAGAGTTCACCCCATTTCGTCATACCGATACCAATTACGGCAACTTCGCGCATGGTCCCTCCTTATTCCGTGGCTTTCCGGATTTTCTTCCGGAACTTAGCGTATGTTCCGTAATCCACATAAACTTTGGGGCCAAAAAGCATATCCCTTGTTTTGGGCGCCAGGTCTCTTACCTCTTCAATCCTTTCTGTCATTCGGAAAAGGAAGGCGTCGCTTCCGGCCCCTGAACCATAGGAAACAATTAAAACCAGGTCTCCAGGTTGAGCGATATCAAAAGTGGCGGTTAAACCCATGGGCGAGCTTCCTGAATAGGTATTACCGAGGTAGGTCACAAGTAAGCCCGGTTCAATCTGTTTCTTCTTGAAGCCAAGCAACTCGCCCACCCGGAGCGGAAATTTGCCATTGGGCTGATGAAAGATAACATAAGTAATATCTTCGGGTTTAACTCCGGCTTTCGCCATGATTCCCTGAGCTGCGCCCATGATGTGCTTAAAATAGGCCGGATCGCCCGTGAAGCGGCCTCCATGCCGGGGATAATACTGGTATTCGCGGCGCCAAAAATCAGGCATATCGGTCGTATAAGAATAGGTTTCAATAACTTCAGCTAGAATGTTTTCCCGGCCAAAAATAAAAGCGGCCGCGCCTGCGGCTGTAGTATATTCCAGGGCGTCCCCAGGCGCACCCTGAGAGGTATCAGCCCCTACCCCGAGGCCATATTTTATCTCGCCAGCCTTGACCAAACTCATGGCCAGATACATGCCCTCGGTTCCAGCTTTGCAGGCAAATTCAAGGTCGGCCGTATGAACTTCAGGGCAGGCACCTATGGCTTCAGCCAGAACAGTTCCACTGGGCTTAACGGCGTAAGGATGTGACTCAGAACCTACATAGACCGCGCCAATTTCCCTGGGGTCAATTCCGGCTCTTTTTATGGCTCTTTTCGAAGCCTCAACCGCCATAGTAATGGTATCCTGGTCGGGCGCCGGCACTGATTTCTCCTCAACGAGAAGACCTTTGCGATAGCTCTGGGCATCAGCCCCCCAGACACTGGCAATTTCTTCAACCTTTATCCGGTATCTGGGAATATAAGCCCCGTAGCCAACAATACCAACCATTTAACCTCCTTATGATTTTCATTTTTTGAATAAGGCGGAAATTATCCTTTCATAAGGACGAAGTGATTGTCAAGAAGAGACTGGCTGGATGTCTCTGCCTGCTTTTCTCTTTTATTTAGCTATCGACAAAATTGGCGAGAATAAGCTCCGATTTAGGTCTGTTAATCCTGTCTTCTGGCTATAGCCTGAGAATATAAATAATTAAAATTAAATTCCCGGATGCATCTATTTAAAACAGGCTCAAAATCTCTTTAATGAAATTCTGTTTTCAGAAAATCGAATCTGGAGTTCAAGAGAAAAAACCTGACATCATCTCATCAAGTTGATTAAAATCCCATCCCACTTAAAAATTAAATCAAAAAATCAATCAGCCTGCTTTAAAGAAGCAGGCATTGAATTCTTGAAATTTAAAAAAAGAAATGATTAAAGTAAACTTTAAGGAAAAAAGATTAAAAAAGGGATAAAGGGAAATTTGAGGACAAACCCGAACAAGAATCAGGCTAAATGAGATTCAGGCTAAATAAAGCATGAAACTGGCAGGTAGTCAGGGAAAACAAATTTTGGAGGTAACCAATGATAAAGGCTAGGAATGGATTTATTTTTTCGACCATTTTCATTTTTATTTTGATCCTCTCTTCGAGCCTCAATTTGTGGGCTCAGGAGAAAAATTCAGAGGAGCTATTAACCCTTGAAAGAATTTTTGCTTCGAGCGAATTTGCTTCGGAAAGTCTTGGGCCAGCTCACTGGCTTAAGGATGGCATTTCCTATGCTCTCCTGGAAAATTCAGCCACGGTGAAAGGGGCAAAGGATATTGTTCTTTATTCAGCCGCTTCAGGCACTCGCCGAGTAATTGTACCAGCTTCACTTCTTATCCCTCAAGGTGAAGATAAGCCTTTGGCCATCGATGACTTCTCCTTTTCTGATGACCTGAAGCGCGTTCTTATTTACACTAACAGCCAGCGAGTCTGGCGACAGAGAAGCCGGGGCGACTACTGGATTCTCGATCTTACAAATCAGAAACTCAAGAAGCTCGGTCAGGGATTTGAACCGACTTATTTACAGTTTGCCAAATTTTCGCCTGACGGCAATCTGATAGCCTACGTCTATAAAAATAATATCTACCTTGAGGACCTGGCTTCTGGGAAGATTTTAAGACTGACCGAGGATGGTTCACAAGATATTATTAATGGAACCTTCGACTGGGTTTATGAGGAGGAATTTTCGCTGCGTGATGGCTTCCGCTGGAGTCCTGACGGGACGAAAATTGCTTTCTGGCAGCTCGATACCTCGGGCGTCAAGGAATTTTATATGATAAATAATACAGATCAACTTTACCCCAGAATCATTTCTTTCAAATACCCGAAAGCTGGCGAGACCAACTCAGCCTGCCGGCTGGGAGTGATCGACATTAAGACAAAAAATGTGGTCTGGCTCAAAGTGCCTGGCGATCCCAGAAATAACTATATTCCCTGGATGAGCTGGGCAGCAAAAGATAAAATCATCCTGCAGCATTTGAACAGACTTCAGAACAGGAACGAAATCATGCTGGCCGATGCCCAGACCGGCAATGTTCAGACTATCTTTGTTGATGAGGATAAAGCCTGGGTAGAAGTTGATACCAATCTCACTCTCTTCGATAAAGGAACTCGTTTTCTTTTCACGAGCGAAAGAGATGGCTGGAGACATATTTATAGTGTGGATTTTTCCGGGAAGGCTAAATTGCTTACTCCAGGTAATGACGATGTTATCCATTTCGCCGGCCTGGATGAAAAAAGGGGATGGCTTTATTTTATAGCCTCGCCTGAAAACCCTACTCAGCAATATCTTTACCGGGTCCAAATTAATCGACCTGGAAAGCCGGAGAAAATTACACCAGCAGAATTTACGGGAACCAACGTCTATAATCTCTCTCCCACCTGCCAGTATGCCTTCCATACCTTCAGTCGCTTCGGCCAGCCGCCCGTGACTGACTTGATTGAACTTCCGAGCCATCGCCAGCTCAGAACTTTAGTTGCTAATAAGCAATTGATGAGCAAAGTAAAAGCGCTCAAGAAATCTCCTGTTGAATTTTTCAGGGTGGATATTGGTGAGGGTATTTTGCTCGACGGCTGGCTGATGAAACCACCTGATTTTGACCCGGCCCGAAAGTATCCGCTTTTTATCTATGTTTATGGCGAACCCGCTGGCACAACTGTCCGAGATGCCTGGGGTGGCAATAATTATCTCTACCATCTTTTTCTTACCCAGCAGGGCTATTTAGTGATGAGTATAGATAATCGAGGCACCCCGCAGCCCCGGGGTCGTGACTGGCGCAAAATTATTTACCGCCAGATTGGCATCCTGGCTTCAGCTGACCAGGCTGCGGCGCTTAAGGCCGTGCTGAAGAAATGGGATTTTGTTGACCCGGAGCGGGTTGGAATCTGGGGCTGGAGTGGTGGTGGCCAGATGACACTGAACGCCCTTTTCCGCTACCCTGAACTCTACAAGATGGGCATCGCTGTGGCCTTTGTTAGCGACCAGCGACTTTATGATACCATTTACCAGGAAAGATACATGGGATTGCCTCAGGATAACCCCGAGGGCTATAAGAATGGCTCCCCGATCACCTTCGCCCACCAACTTCAGGGCAAGCTTCTTATCATCCACGGCACAGGCGATGATAACGTTCACTATCAGAGTTTTGAAAAACTGGTCAATGAACTCATAGCTAATAACAAGCTTTTTTCCATGATGATTTATCCCAACCGTTCTCACTCAATTTCAGAAGGCAAAAACACAATCCTTCATCTTTACAGGACCATGTTTAATTTCATCAAGAATAATCTTTGAAATTTAAAACCAAACCTGCTTTTAAGCCGGCAATAAATAGCTTTTCGAAAAATTACTTTTATTAACTATTGATAAACAGCAAATTTGTGTCTTTATTCTAAACTTTTTATATATTTCAATTTATATATTTCAATGCACCTCAGTGAGATTTTCTTGACTTTTTCTTCTTAAAATTTTAATTTTAAACAAGATTAGAGAAAGTAGAAGAAAGACATCTATGGATTTGACAAGCGATATTTTATTTCAGAACTTTCTTTTTCCAGTTAAAGATAGTTTATTTTTAATTTGAGTTATGGCTAAAGAGTCAGTTATCATTTTTGCTGATAGTATTCATCATGGAATTTCTGAATCTCTTTCTATTAATGGAGAAACCATCGGTATATATTCTTTCGAACAGGCGCATGCTCATCTCCAGGAGTTAGAAGCCGATCTAATTCTTATTGACTGTGGCTCAAACCATGTTCAGGGACTTTTGCTTCTAAAAAAAGCCAAGCGCTCACATCCCGATGTTCCAGTTTTGTTTCTGGCTGCTGGCGGTTCTGAAGAACTGGCGGTCAAAGCTTTCAGGGCAGGAGCGAGAGATTATCTGCCAAAGCCCGTGGATATTTCAGAGCTCAGGTCAATCATAACATCTCTTCTCAAATTAAAGCGGAGCTCAAGAGAAAAGCGGTCTCCTTTTCGGAAGCCTTCCAGCGACCGAGTCAATCTTCCCTTTGCCGTATCCACCAATTTGCCCTCGGATATTCTTAAAGCAATTAGCTATATCGAGGAAAATTTCAGCGAAAAGATCAATCTGGCTGATTGTGCCCGGGCAGCCAGCTTGAGCTCGTATCACTTCTGCCGGAAATTTAAGAAATTCACTGAAACGACACCGATGAAATTTGTCACCCTGCTAAGAATCAACAAAGCCAAGGCCCTTCTGGCTTACGAAGATATGAACATCACCGAGGTCAGTGAACATGTAGGCTTCAGTGATCCAGTGTTTTTTGCGCCCAGTTCAAGAAATTGACTGGTTTGAACCCGCGGGAGTTCAAAAAATCGGCTCATAAGAAAAATACAAGAAGATAAGGGATTTTCTCCCTCTGTCCGGCCGGATCGGCTTTTTCATTATCCTGAGAAGACTGACCACAGAAAATTTTCAGGACAAAGATTTAAGCAAAAAGTTTAGATTAAGTTTAGATAATGCCGATAACGTCTTAATCGCAGGAGAAAGTTTTTTGGCTGTGGGGAAATTTTCTCTCGGCTGAAGAGAAGGTTTTTAGCCAGAGGAAATTTCTTTTGGCTGAGGGAAAAAGGTTTTCGTCGGCCATTTTATCAGAGATGAAGGCTCGCTGGGTATGGCTCTATGAGTAAGGCCCGGTGAGTAAAGCTTTCTGGTCTGAATTATTTTATTTTCACAGGCGAGAAAGATTTTTTATCCAGAAAAGCTCGGATAAGAGCAATTTTTGAGTAATCTTGAGCAAAAAAATCGTATATTTGTCTTCATCAAACATGTATATTTAGAAAGCATCCAAGGCGGTATAGTCTAAACACTAAAAAACACAAGAAGATGGATGAAGAGGAGTGGATTTTTTTCTCTGGAGAGACAAATTCGGGTATATATTAGCTACATGGAAAGGGGAGGTGAGAAAGAAGGGGGTGTTAATGAAATTTTTTAATCTTGCAAGACAAATTAAAGCTTTATAAGAAAGGAGACCTTAAATGAAGCTAAACAAAATCTTTGGAATTTTGGCGATGGCGCTGTTTCTATTCTTTGGCGCCACCCTTGTCGCTTCAGCCGAATGCCCCACAGTTACCTGGAACCTGACAGCAGGCCAGTATTATGTTTGGGGAACACTGTCTGTGTACAACGATATAAACAATATCTATGTCACTTATACGCTGGATCCAACCAAATGCAGAGAGCTCGGCGAACTACACCTTTGGATTGGAAACAATCTTGCGAATGTGCCGTCAAACAATCAGGGAATCCCAATTCCAGGTCAATTCCCTTATAAACCTGACCTAACTGGCCAAGGCCTGACGACTTACACGTTCATTATACCTTTCTCCAGCATTTCCATTCCCGATGTTACTCAGGTTTGTAACACAAAACTGTATATTTTTGCTCATGCCTCAGTTTGTGGTGAAACAGCATGGGGAGGCAATATATCTGTTAACGTTGGTGACCGCAATCGCTGGTATTTTTATGGTGAATACTCAATATGCTGCGACTTTGGGACCCCTCCGGTTTGTGGCCAAAAAACTGCCTTCGCTAAGGGCAACTGGGTTTTTGTAACCGATAAGAAGAGCAATCCTGAAAATCTGCCCTCTCTCTACTTGATCCGCAACAGGTGGGGCTGGGCAATTAACCTGTTGACTCCCGGAACTTACACCTATGATACCTGGGCCGGAGCCGGCTTGAATAACACCGCCAATGGCACATTAGTCGGAACCCTTACAGTTAATTGGGATGGCTCGCAAGCAGTGGTCACGTACACAATGAATCCAGGCTATCTCCTTAAGGAAGTCCATCTTTACGCCGAAGATGCAAGACCGACTACCGTAGCCCCAGGTCAATATGGCCATCCGGATTACTTTGACCCCGGCATCAACACCTACACATTCACGGTTCCACTTGCAGATTCGAATGGTACGGATGGGGTCTGGCTGATTGCTCACGCGGTAGTCGAGTTTGTCTGCAAATAATCGATAAAATACTGGTTACTAGCTAATTAGTTCTTTTCGCTAGAAGCAAAAGGGAGGGCGTATAAATGCGCTCTCCCTTTTTTTGCATGATTCTGTAAATTTCTTAAAAGATAATATCACATAAATTTCAGGCAAGATCTGATTTAATGTTCTTTTTTATCACCTCTCCTTTTCGTCTTCGAATGAGTTAATTATCTTGGTTACATTTGATCTCTTAAATAATCCAATCTTTGGATAGAGTTAAAAATGCAATTATAGATTCCTTAATTAAGTTGGGGCAGAGCCTAAATTTCTTAATCGCTTCTTATCTTTTTATCAATTATTCTGATAAATTCTCTTATATCTGCTAAGCGATTTTTCAAAATATCAGAGACAATCTCATAATTAATCTCTTCATAGTCATGGGCTAAAATATTTCGAATCCAACCATTTTAACAAGCTGCTGACAGAGTTTTTTTCCGATAATTTTTTCTTTTTCGAGGATAATAAAGGTTTCGCTCAGCGAAGCTGGCTTCCGAAAGTTTTTGAAAGACAGCACTGCTCCTGCCAGGTCAATGGCAGCCTGAACAGCCAGATAGAGATAACGCTCTATTGCGCCGCGCAAATCAATATTTGTCTCAATTTCTTTTCTCGAGTATTTTTTATATCTTTCCAGAATTTTTAGATATTTCTGGACAGCGCTAATCCGGTTTTCTATTGTGGAAAGATTAGTCATATCTTGACCCTTGTCAGTTCATGTCTCAATAAGAGGGAATAAAAATCAAAATACTCAATCAAGATCTTAGGCTCAACTAATAATTTATACGGCTTCCTTTCAAAAATTAAACTTCCTTCCTTGATGATGTTGTATTTGAGTTCTGGCGACATAACGTTATTTAATATTATTAAATCAATTTTGTCCGTATGAAGAATTTTACTCATTTCACCTAATAATTGCAGTCTAATTTCAAAGGCCTTCCTTTTATCTCCTGCTTCCATGTATATCGCAAAATCATAATCGCTTAAAGGGCCTTTTTTCCCTTTTGCCTGAGAACCAAAAAGATAAACAAGCTTTATCTCCGGTTGATGTTGAAAAAGGGAGGTCAGTTTCTTTCTTATATTTTTTCTCTCCATTTGTTTTTATATTAGATTAAAATAGCACAAAAAATCAATCTGCCAAGCGCAAGATCATTTAACAAACTCAAAAAAACTCGGTTATATAAATTTAATTCGACCAATAATCATTATCTGAACCTAATCAGCCAGAAAGAGAATGATCAGCTGTTTATAATTCTATCTTGGGCATCCTTAGCGTCGGACGTGGTGGTCAGTTTCCAGCCCTGTGAAGCGCTGTCACTTAAAGTGATGGCCCTGATCTTACGAGCATAATCGACAACGAGCATAATCGACATATTGCTGGCTTCGGCTCTGATTGTGTTTTAATACTTATTATTTGTACCATCAAGAGTAATGTCCGGACAGATAGATTAAAAAAGAGGTTTGACAACTTTCAACTTTCTTTTTGTTGGAGTCATAAATCATAGAAATAAAATTAATTCCTACCCAAATATCTGAAGAGCGTAAAAAAATCTGTGGTTGATTGACTTATTTTGGCTCATCATTCTCTAAAAAAAGAAATGAGGCAGGATTTAAAAAGAATTAAGAATAAATTCAGGGTTGTTTTCGCCTCTGATTTAAGTTATTTAATTAATTAATGATTTAATTAAGGGTGATTGGTTAGCTTAATTTAGTTTTAACTCCATTAAGAAGCGCCGACCATGACATTGCTTTTACTGCAAGAGCTGGTAACAGTTCTGGCCGTTTCGATTTTAATCATCATCATTTTCCATCGTTTGAAAATTCCAGCCGTTGTCGGTTTCATGATAACCGGGATTATCATTGGCCCGGGCGGGCTATCTCTGATCAAGGATCTCGAAACAATCAATGCTCTGGCTGAAATCGGCGTGATGATGCTTCTTTTTGTTATCGGCATTGAATTTTCTCTGGAACGGCTCAAAAAGATTCAGCGTTATTTCTGGCAGGGTGGCGGCACGCAGGTCCTGGCCACCATTGCAGCTGTCGCTTTGATCGCCAGGCTAAAAGGCGTGGAGACGCAAGAAGCCATTTTTTATGGTTTTCTGGTGGCTTTAAGCTCAACTGCCGTCGTCCTAAAAATTCTTGCCGACAAAAATCAGCTTAATTCACCTCATGGATATATTTCCCTGGGCATTCTGATTTTTCAGGATCTGGCCATTGTTCCTATGCTGGCCATCATCCCTGTTCTGGCCAACCTTAGAGCAGTATCCTGGGTCAATCTTCTGGGAAGATTTGGCCTTAGTCTTCTGGCCGTGGCCGCTGTTTTTTATGTCGCCCGAAAAATTATGCCCGCCGTAATATCGGCTATAGTCAAAACCCGCATCAAGGAAATTTTCCTCCTTTCCACTCTGGTGGCGTGCTTTGGCCTGGCCTATCTAACTTTTTCTCTTGGACTGTCTTTAGCTCTTGGCGCTTTTCTCGCTGGAATCATCATTTCCGAATCCTTTTATAGTCATCAGATAGTCTCCGATATTCTCCCTTTCAAGGATGTTTTCAACAGCCTGTTCTTTGTTTCCATCGGTATGTTGCTTGATACTGAACTCATCTGGAACATCAGGGGAACCGTTCTGGCTGTGGTGACCGGTATTCTTTTAATCAAAATCCTCATAGTTTTCTTCACGGTCAGGCTGTTAAATTTTAATTTTAAATATTGCTTTCTCACAGCTATGGCCCTGGCTCAGATTGGCGAGTTTTCCTTTGTTCTGGCCAGGGTTGGTCTGGCGAACCAGTTGCTGGGGGCAGAAGCCTTTCAGGTATTTGTGGCTTCTTCAGTTCTGACCATAATCATTACTCCCCTTCTTTTAGAAATAGCTCCGAAAGCAGCGGAGGTATTTTCTCGCCAGAAAATCGGAGTTCAGCCTGAAATGGCCAACCTGGAGACTGAAACCTCAGAAAACTCAAGGACCATGTCATCATAGCTGGCTTTGGACTTAATGGCCAGAATTTAGCCCGGGTCCTCAAAGAGACGGGCATTCCTTACGTCATCCTTGAAGTCAATCCAGAAATTTTTCGTCGTTTCTACCAGGCGGGTGAGCCCATGATTTTTGGCGATGCGGCCAGCCCGACTATCCTGAAGGAGGCGGGTATCACCGCGGCCCGGGCTCTGGTTCTGGCCATCTCTGATCCAGCGGCTACCCGAAGAGCAGTAAGTGTAGCTCGCCGCCTCAATCCGAATCTTTTTATCATCGTTCGAACCAGATATACTTCGGAAATTGAAGAGCTCTATACCCTGGGAGCCGATGACGTGATTCCGGAAGAATTTGAAACCTCCATAGAAATATTTGTCAGGGTTCTTGAAAAATATCATCTGCCTCGAAACATCATTAACACTCAGGTTCAGATAATCCGGAGCGAAGGGTATGGAATTTTGAGGGGATCAAAGTCCACCTCGCGGCGGCTTGAAGAAAGAATTTGTGATTATTTGGAAGCAGGTGTGGTTGAAACTTTTCTTATTCCGGCTGATTCCTGGGTAGCTGGACGAACCCTCGGTGAAATTGATTTAAGGGGGAAAACAGGGGTGACAGTCATTGCTGTGGCTAGAAATGAAAAAACCCATAGTGGCCCTGGAGCCGATTTTCGCCTGGAGGGGCGGGACGTCCTTGTCCTTGTTGGCAACCATGAAGCTATAGATAAAGCTCTGGCCTACCTCAGCGGTAAAAATTAAAGTCCACGCGACTCTCTTCCAGCTATTGATAAATATCTTTTCGGAGATAAAATATCTAATTCAGTTTCCCCAGGTTAAATGCATATGAAGCTAACCAGATAACTATCATCGCTCTTTAACCTCATCCTTTGAGAACAGATACAAAATTATTGATACGTGTAAATTTTTTCATGACGCAATGAATCAAGTTTGTATATTTCTTATAGATTTTAAGTGAGGCCATCCGGGCTTTTGACATCTTATTTTATTTCCTTATAATGGCCGAAGGAAAAATTAGGCTAAAGACGCCCGCTCACGCGGGAGGGAAGAAAAAATTTTTTTGGTGAGGCCAATTCCAATGAAAATTGAATGGGATCGCATCAAATTACCATCAGATACGATAAGGCTAACCACCATTGAAGCGCATGCCGCGGGTGAGCCGTTGCGCATCGTGACCGGTGGTTTGCCCGAAATTCCTGGTTCAACCATGCTGGAACGTCGTCGTTTTATGCGCGACCACTTCGATTATGTGCGGCAGGCTTTAATGTGGGAGCCACGTGGACATTATAACATGTATGGTTGTGTTGTTACTCCTCCTGTAAGCCCTGAAGCCGATTTTGGGGTGCTGTTCATGCACAATGAGGGCTATAGCACCATGTGCGGGCATGGCGTGATTGCCCTGGTTACCGTTCTGGTCGAGTGTGGTGCAATAAAGGTAGAGGGCCAGCAGGCTACCGTAAATCTTGACACCCCGGCCGGACTGGTGCGGGCCACAGCGCACCTTGATGATGGACATGTGGTAAAGGTGTCGTTCCTCAATGTACCATCATTTTTATACGCTCGGGACCTGATTATTGAGGTGCCGGGTTATGGTGAGGTGATGTGCGACGTGGCCTGGGGTGGTGCCTTTTACGCAGTGCTTCCTGCTGCCCGGGTCGGGTTGCGCGTGGAACCAGAACAAACAGCTGCCCTGGTCGCTGCCGGTGAGGCCATAAAGAAAGCGGTAAATGCAGTGCTGCCCATTAAGCATCCCTTTGAGGAAGACCTCAGTTTTTTGTATGGAACCATCCTGACCGATGAACCAGAAGAGGCAACTCATCACAGTCGGAATATCTGCGTTTTTGCTCATGCTGAGGTTGATCGTTCACCCACCGGGACAGGAGTCTCTGCTCGTCTGGCTATCCATCATGCCCGAGGCGAGATCAAAACCGGCCGGTCAATTGTGATTGAGAGTATTCTTGGCCGGCGCAGTACTTTCAGCGGCCGAGTTGTTGGGGAAACCCGCGTCGGTCCATATCCAGCTGTCATACCCGAGGTGAGTGGCTCCGCTTTTATTACCGGTCGAAGCGAGTTTGTGATTGATCCCCTTGATCCTCTCGGCAAAGGATTTTTAGTGGAACAAATCGGCAAGTAGAAGCTCAAATCCCTGCCTTTGATAATTTGATAAAAGGTAAGATATATTTACGACCCTATCCGAAGAAGACAGGTAGATTCTTTTTCCATCTTTTTATAAAAAAATTTTTATAAAAAAATCAACTTAAGTTAACAAAACGTTTTTAACCAAAAGATAGAGAATAAGAAAATTAATAGACGAACTGTCTCACATAAATTCTATATGAAATTGATTCGTTGCCTCACAAGAAAATCTCGATGAAGTTATCTTGCCATCTGGCGGGGCGATCCCCTAAATATCGGGGTAATATCAGCTAGGAGGTAAGGATATGGGGTTAAAAATGAAAATGTTAAGTTCAGCTGAAGGCCAGGTCCAGAATCATCATGATTAAAAAACCAGAGATGGCCCCTATGGTGGCGTAATCTGATTTACCGCTCTGCTGGGATTCTGGTATCACTTCTTCCACCACCACGAAAATCATCGCTCCGGCAGCAAAAGATAGGGCATAAGGCATAATAGAAATTAACCTGGTTACTGCCAGAGCTCCAAGCATTCCGGCTACCGGTTCGACCAGGCCGGAAAGCTGACCTAAGAAAAAGCTTTGGGAACGACTCAGTCCGGCAGAGCGAAGTGGTCCTGAAATAGCCAGACCCTCGGGCAGATTTTGCAGCCCGATGCCCAGGGCCAGAATCAGGGCTCCGCTAAGAGTAGCTTCAAAAGCTCCTGTGGCGGCCGCTCCAATGGCTACTCCGACAGCCAGGCCTTCAGGTATGTTATGAAGGGTGATGGCCAGGAAAAGAAGGGTAGCTTTGCGCCACGGAGTCTTCAGGCCTTCAGAAAATTCCACAGGCATAAAAAGATGTAAATGAGGGAGTATCCGATCAATCATGAAGAGCAGGGTAGCTCCGGCCAGAAAACCGGCGGCCGGAGGAAACCAGAAGGGCATTTTCCCGGCCCTTGACATTTCTATGGCCGGGGAAAGGAGCGACCAGAAACTGGCGGCTATCATTACCCCGCCAGCGAAGCCCAGCATGAGGTCCAGCAGACGGCGGCTAACACTTTTGAAAAGGAAGACCGAGGCTGATCCAATGGCTGTCATCAGATAGGTGAAAATTGTGGCCAGTAAAGCCTGGAGAAGGACCGGAAGGTTATAAAAAAATTCAATCATGAATATTTATTAATTGATTGGAAGGTATAGGTCAATAGAAATCGGCTTTCGTCTGATTTGAGGCCGAAAAAGAGCAACTGCTGAAAGCAGTTTGAAAAAAACAAGGAAATCAGTTTTCTGGACGAATATCTCAGTTGCCTTTTGACTCATGACAAAATCTATATAAAAGCATATTTACTGTCCCCTCAGATCTGTTTCTAAAAAACTAATTCTCCTTTTTCCATGGCGCACCTTCCTTATAAGCAGGTTTTGATGGACACAGGTGTCGGAGCTAAATATTTCTTGTTAAGGCCACCTTTTCAAGTCCACCTTTTTTAGAGGGAAGGTCCGGGCGTTCTCCTGGTATGAAGTTTTCTTAGCCTGTCAGCCTGGCCTGGAAATTTCCAGCCCATTCTGACGTCTCTTCGGCCGCCAATCTATTCTCTCTTATTAAATTTATCTCCTTTTATTATGGCAGAATAGGAAGATCTTTTCACCAAAACTAACTCCACCCTCTTGCATTTAACTAAAACAACCAAAAAGTATATTCTTATTCTCTATTATCAATTATCATTCGATGATTTTATATTTGGCAATAAATAGATTTTCAGCTTCATCCTTTTCGAGAAGATAAAGAAAGCCTTCCTGAACCGCCAGTAAAGACCCTTTCAGGCCGAGATAGAAATTATCCACAAACCGGCCATTTTCATCAAATACATCAAACATGTCCCCCTTTTTCTCATCACTGACGGCAGTTTTAACCCAGATGAAATGGCCATTCAGGAATAGGCCTCTAATATCAGGTTCATACTTAATTTTCGGGAAGTTATATTTGCGGCCAAAATCCTTTTCCCAGACCTGTTCCGTGTGCTTAACTCGAGAAAAATCCCGGTTAAACCGGCAAATGATTTTGCCCGTCTCGATATCTAACACCTCGATTAAATACTCCCGACTGTGACAAACATAAAGTCTTCGACCATCCTGGCTTAAAAGAGAATACCAGGGATCCCAGGAGGCCGCTGCCATAGGAGCTAAAAAAGTTTTTCGAGTAAAAACAAAGGCCTCTCTTTCTTTTGAACCATCATGGGAAATGAGCTCAATTGAACAGGGTAAATCATATAGCTTCCCCTTCCTGTCCTCAAGGGGCGGGTAAATCATTTTCATAAAGATAATCCAGCGGTCATTTACCCCGCAAAAATCACTATAAGACTTCCCCACCTTGAAATGGGTGATAATATTTCCTTCTAAGTCAAGCTGAACAATCTTTAAAGCCAAGCCGTCGAAAATATACAATTTATCCGCCCATAAATGGGAACTGAAAAATATTAAAGAGAGCACGATTGATCCCAAAATTTTTGAGATTCCAAAAGGATACAAGAAAAAGGAGCTTTGAGAGATAATAAATTGAGCAATTGAAAGAACTGCCAGGATCATTTAAAAAACAAAAATTAAGAAATGGAATCATATGATTTGAGCGAGTCGATGCGACTGTCTTTAGGTTTAGCATTTATGAAGAAGAAAGGGATACATGTCTCCGCCAGGAGGCTCAGCCAGCCACTTCGGCAGAAAACAAAATTCGTATATTTTCTTTATTACATGAAAGTGACCGAGCTATCGCCAAGCCTCAGCGGCTTCTTATGGCCCGGAGATATGTTCTCCGGGTAACTAGCTTGCTGGTCTTGATTTGAGCTCGGGAGCAAAGGAGAAGATGATGACGATGACGCAAAGACATCTAAAGTCTGCGGCCCACATTTTGACGCTTTTGGCGTTTGTTATCGCAGTCATTCTGACTCTCTTAGCCGACTGCAGAAAAGAGAGCGGGGAAGAGCCCGAGGCCATCTCTCTTCTGGGGAAACCCCTCTATCGAACACCTGCCCGAGGCGAGGCCCTGTCGAGGCTCGAAGCCAGTCTCCGCGAAGCAGTGGCCAAACTGGAGGCCTCACCGGACGACCCTGAAAATATAATTTTATATGGCCGAGCTTTGTCGGCGCTCTGGCGTTTTCACGACGCCATCGACGTCTACACGAGAGGAATCGCCATTCACCCGGACCACGCCCTTCTCTACCGCCACCGTGGCCACCGCTACATTTCGGTCCGCGAGTTTGATAAGGCTGTAGTCGACCTGACCCGGGCCGCCGAGCTCAAAAGCGACGAGTTTGACATCTGGTATCACCTCGGGCTGGCCCATTTCCTGAGAGGAGAGTTCGAAAAAGCCCAGGAGGCTTACCAGCGCTGCCGGGAAGTAGCCCAGGATGACGCTTCCATCATCGCTGTCTCCAACTGGCTTTATCTTACCTTGATGCGCCAGGACAAGATCGAGGAGGCTGCATCTGTTCTTGAGGGCATCCGGGAGGACATGGAACCTGGCGAGAACATCGCCTATTTCAACCTCCTGCTCTTCGACAAGGGCTTGAAGACCCAGAGTGAGCTCGAAGCGGCAGCTGCCGCGTCCAACCTCGATATGGCCACGATAGGCTACGGCCTGGCCTGCCGGCTCCTCGTCCGTGGCGAGAAAGAAAAAGCTTTCGACATGTTCCGCAGAATCGCTGATCTACCCTACTGGCCGGCCTTTGGCGTCATCGCCGCTGAGGCTGAGCTCTCCAGGGCTCAGGGCTCCGGAAAAAAAATCAGGCAAATAAATGACAACTTTCTTTCCACCGAAATGAATTGCAGTATCCCGAATAGTCCGACAGACCTTAACGTCTTTTTTCCTCAGAACGATTATTTTAAATACATAATTAAAAAGCCGGATGCTTCCTGGCTTATTTATCCTGCAAGTTCAGTTTTCTGTCTGACATAACTTTTACATCAGAGAAAAAATCAATTAGGCAAAGATTTATTTGCTTAAAGATGGAAATATAAGATGGGAATATCCGGGAGGCGAGTTCCCTTAGGAAGAGTCGTCTCGGCCATGTTCATCCATCAGCTCAAGGCCGCATCTAATTTTTCACAAAATGCTTGATACTAACATTAGCTGATCCCTTTTTATTTTCCTATTAATTTACTCTGACCCTTGAAATGTGATATTTCTTGAGCCTCAGGAGGTGAATCAAATGTTTCTAACCCGTCGCGATTTTCTTAAAAGTGGTGGCCTTTCCCTGGCTGCCCTGGCTTTCAAACCTTTTTCGGGTATATCTTACCAGCCAGGTCCGCTCCAGGAGACTGCGGATCTCCTCAGGAATTTGCCCGCCCTCACCGGCGAGGATTTCGCTCAACGGAGAGAAAAGGCTCTTCGCCTTCTGGCCGAGCATAATATTGATGCCATTTTTATTGGTGGCGGGACTAACCTGGTTTATTTTACCAATGTCAGCTGGTGGCTGAGCGAAAGAGTCTTTGGGGTCCTGCTGAGCCGGAAAAAAGAACCCATCTGGGTTTGTCCTGCTTTTGAGGTGAAGCGAGCCGAAGAGCTCATTCCGCCTGGCCAGGAGATAAGAACCTGGGAAGAACATGAAAATCCCTATGAAATAATTAAGGGCATATTGAAAGATTTAGGCCTCGCAACAGGCAAACTGGCCACAGCGCCTGACCTGCGGGCCTTCGAAGTGCACGGTTTAAGGAGAACGCTCGGAGCTGTTGAGATAGTGGACGGTGCTCCTGTAACTGAGGGCTGCCGGGCCATGAAGTCAGAGAAAGAAATAGCTTTCATGGAGGTAGCTAATCGCCTGACTAAAATGGCTTACCGAGAAGCTTTTAAAGCTGTTAGGGAAGGAATTTCTCAGAGCGAATTGGCCGCCGAATTTCGAGCGGCTCACCAGAAATTGGGAGTGACCGGTAGTGGCGGGCCTCAATTCGGCCCTAATTCCGCTTTTCCCCACGGCTCCATCGTGCCCAGAACGCTAAAGGCAGGTGATATTATTTTAGTCGACGGGGGCTGCTCCGTGCAGGGCTACCGTTCAGATGTGACGCGAACGATTGTCTTTGGTAAACCCACTGATAAGCAAAGGCGCATCTGGGATATCGTCAAAAAGGCCCAAAGAGCTGCTCTCCAAGCAGCCAGACCTGGCGTGACCTGCGAGGAAGTGGACGCCGCTGCCCGGAAAGTTATTGAGGATGCTGGCTTTGGGCCGGGTTATAAATATTTTACCCACCGCCTGGGACATGGCATTGGTCTCGACGGGCACGAATATCCCTATTTAGTCAAAGGAAACAAGCTGAAATTGGCTCCAGGCATGACCTTCAGCAATGAACCCGGCATCTATATTTACGGCGAGTTTGGCGTGAGGATAGAGGATTGTATGGTTATAACCGAGACCGGGGCTCGAATTCTTGGCGGCATGGAAGCTCTGTCCATCGATCAACCCTTCGCCGAGGATTGAAATCAAGTAGGGAACTCGAAGCCAGGAAAAATCGTCTATCCATATGAAGTGAGTCGACCTTGGAGAAGGTGGTCAAGGAATGCCTGGAGGGCAAAGAGGAAGCCTGGCGCCTTCTGGTCGATACCTTCTCCAGGAGGATATTTAACATGGCCTATCAATTCTGCGGACGCTATGAGGAAGCTGAAGATCTGACCCAGGAGATTTTTATGAAGATTTACACCTCCCTCTCCAAATATGATGAGAAAAAGGACTTCACTGCCTGGGTGCTGACGCTGGCTAAAAATCATTTAATTGATGCCTATCGTAAGACCAGAAGAGAAAAGAGCCTGCGGGATGAACTGGACGAGCATCTTCAGGTTGCTTTGACTCCAGGTCCGGAAGCTGAGCTCGTGGCGGCGCAGGAGCGCCAGTCTCTCTGGCGGGGGCTGGGGCAATTGTCTCCAGAAATCCGCCTGGCTATCATTCTTAAAGAAATCCAGGGAAAATCCTATGAAGAAGTTGCGACCATTATGAATATTCCTGTAGGCACAGTAAAATCAAGAATCAACCGGGGTAAAATTCAGCTGGCCAGGCTTTTAGGTCAGGAGATTAAACAACCATGAAATGTGCGCGCCTAGAAAATCTGCTTTTGCCTTATCTTGAAAATGAACTCTCTCCTGAGAAAAAATTGGAGGTTGAAGCTCATCTGCGGACCTGTCAGAACTGTTCCCGTGAGCTTGAAAACCTGAAAAAAGTTTCTCTTCTGCTGGCTTCCTTTCCTGAATTTGAGGTCAGTCCAGCTCTCCAGACCCGCCTTTATTCTCTTCCAGCTCAGTTCGAAATGGAACGCCGCCCGCGCTGGCACCTCCTTGACTTTTTCCTCAAGCCTTCAGCTCAGCCCGTCATCGCTGCCGCCTGCATTTTCCTCATTTTTATTTCCTTCTTTTTCTACCATCCCGACGGCCGCTATTTAAGCCAGTCCTTCAAGGAAAAGATCAATCTTTCCCTTGGCCGGATAGAAAAAACCGTGGCCAAAATGGAGGGACTTCCTGGCTATCTGCCTTTAGTCCAAAAAAACATCATTGATTCTTTGAAACATATATTCCAACCAAGAGCCGATATGTCTGAAAAAATTTAAGGAGGCTTAAAGTGAACGAGAAAACAACAGGCAGCCGGACAACTAAATCTCCTCTTCTGGCCGCTGTTCTTTCGATTATTTTCCCGGGAGCTGGCAGTCTCTATAATGGTGATTTTGGCCGGGGTATCGTTTTTATTGTTATCTTTGCGGGTCTGGTCACCCTGCAGACCCGCTCCCATGTGCAGCCCTTTGCTGCTCTTCTCCTGGCTGGATTCTATTTCTTCCAGATCTTTGACGCAGTCCATCAGGCCAGAATGATCAACCTGGCCTCATCCGACAAAGAGATGGAGGAAATCAAGGCGCCAGCCAGGCCCGAGCCCAGAGGCTCAATTTTCTGGGGAATCCTGATGATGGCCCTGGGCCTGGTGTTTCTCCTGGCGAACTTCGAGATAATTCTCTATGAAAAGATTTTCGATTTCTGGCCGGTCATCATTATTGTTATCGGTCTCAAACTAATCCTGGATGCTTCCAAGCGTCATCAATAAAAGGAGACAAAAATGAGTCAACGAAAATATGGCAGCAATTTTGTCTGGGGCATTGTTCTGGTCATTCTCGGTCTTATTTTCTTGCTGGAAAATTTCGGCCTCGATATCTTCGAACATGTCTGGAAGCTCTGGCCTCTTGTTCTCATCATCTGGGGCTGGAGCAAGCTCAGAAATGGCCTGAAAAGCCGGACTCGGGCCGAGCAAGCCAGGCCTGAAGAAATCGAAAAGTCATCCCAGGTCTGAAATGAAGACCAGAGAAATTTTTCTTCTTCTTCTGATTATTCTGGTCGGTCTGGCCATATCCGTTTATTACTCTGGCCGAATTCATTTTCTGGAACTTAACTGGCCAGAATTTCTGGTCGAAGGCGAGTCCTTCTCTTTTGAAGAGACAAAAAGAATTGAACCTCCACTGCCTGAATTACTGGCAGTCAATAATCCCCGGGGTGAGGTCATCGTTAATCCGGGTGAATCAGAAAATATAGAAATTTACTGGGAAAAGCAGGTCCGGGCCAGAAATGAAGATGAAGCCAGGCGGAAAGAAGAAAAAATAAGCCTGCAAACTGAAAAGACAGCTTCTGAACTCGTAGTTAAGCCCTCCCAGCCTGAAGGAGAAAAAATAAGATACAGGAGCAATCTGAGGATTATAGCGCCCGCCTCCTTAGCTCTTAATATAGAAAATTCCCATGGCCTCGTAAGTCTCGCTGGTTTCAAAAAAGCTCGTGTCCACAATGCCCACGGCCAGGTTAAGGTCAGCCATCTTGCCGGCGAGCTCCTGATTAATAACCGTCATGGCGACATCAGCCTGGATGATATTGGCGGTCCCGTTGAAATTTTTAACCGGCATGGCGAGATAGTGATTCTAAAGGCCTTAGAAAAAGTAAAAATTGAAGCCAGCTATGGCCACCTGGACATAGATGAAGCTGCTGGTGGACTTGAAATTAAAGCTGAACATCTTTCCGTGAGCGGCAGAAGAATAAAAGGTCCAGCCGACATCTCCACTTCCTATGAACCGGTTGATCTGAAAGAAATTGGTGCGGCCAGAATAAGCAATCGTTATGGTCTCGTAAGAATTGATGGAGCCCGGGGGGAACTGACCATCGAAAATCGTTATTCACCTATCGAAATAGCCAATCTGGAAGGAAACCTTTCCCTCTCGGGTAAAAACACCCGGATCAGAGGGCAATCAATCAGAGGTCAGGTCATAAATATTGACACTTCCTACGATAACGTGGAACTTGAAGATTTCGAAGGCGAAACATCTATTTTCATTCGCCATGGAAATGTCTCTGCTCAGCCGGCATCTCTGAAATTTAAATTTAACTTTGAAGGCAGTTACTCCTCGTTGCGTTTCCTCTGGCCGGCCGCTGAGAAGGCAAGTACAGAAATCAGCGTCCGCTCTGGCAAAATTCTCTGGCAGCTCGATGAACCTGTAAATCAGTTTGAGAGCAATGGCGAAACCATCCTCCGGGCTTTCTGGAATGATAAGAATGCGCCGCTTGTCCGGATCAAAACAAGTTACGGTCAGGTAGCCATTGCTAAGGCTGACAAGCAGGCGCAGAAAAAGCCTTACTTGAGTTTAGCCTGGTAGATGCGCTGGGTCAGATAGCCGTTAATTTTAATATTAAAATAAGAAATTAAATTGGTAATGTCTTTTTTATATTTGGTCACATAGCGCACAAAATCAAGTTCCTGACAGAAACGAAGCAGATTTTCAAACTCACTCACTTCATCGTTAAGTTCAATCAGATAATGATTGATGGTTCGATACTGGGCATTGATGTCGATAAGCTCCTCTTCAGAAATCTTATTAAAATCAATGTAGGGCGGCAGGCTCTGGATAATCTCCAGAGCTTCACTCTTGAGCTCATTAATTGATTCCTGAATCTCCTGAAAATAGGATTTGTATTCTGTTGGCTTTTTAATCCTTTCCTGGGCGCGGTCGAGCAGCCGGTCATATTGTTCGGCCAGGGACAGGATGAGTTCTTTGGTGCCAAAATATTTTCGCCGGAAATTGAAAAGGTCAATAAAATCCCGGCCAATATAAATCTTGTCTCTGTAACGAAGGAGCAACTCAGCGGGCGAATGAGTATAAAATTTGATTTCATAAATCCGGCCACCTGAATTCCTCTCCCGCAATCTGGCCAGAACCAGATAATTATTCTGCTCAATAAAATAGCTATTGACATCAATGAGGGCAGAATAAACGGCCAGACTCTTAATAATTAATTCTTTTAAATAATCAAGCAGGGCTTCATTTTTCTGAACAAAATCGGCCACCGTTTCATCAGGCCCGGGATTAAGGATATTGTAAGAGGGTGAGAGCATGAAAAGCGTCGGGCCGAGACCGATTTCAAGATGCAGGTTCTGCCAGACCTTGCTATGGAGGTCATCAAGGAGCATGGGCTTGAGCTGAGGAAGTGACCGGAGATCAATCTGGCGCAGATATTCTAATTCATTCATTTCAGCCTCATGAAGCGCTTTTTATCTTATCACTGTCCCGGAGAAAAATCAATTTCGCCATATTCAATATTCAATATTGGTGCCACCCTACCTATTTACCTATTTTTTGGGAATATTGGTGCCACCTTACTTATTTACCTATTTTTTTATTCATGCGGGAATATTGTCCCACCTGGGAATATTTAAGGCACCTTATTTACCTACCTTTTTATTCGTGCCGCCCTACCTATTTACCTATTTCCCCGCTCCATATCGGTGCCGCCCCAATATTGGTACCGCCATATCTATTTACCTAATTTTCGCCCCAATATTGGTGCCGCTTTATCTATTTGCTTAATTCTTTTTTTAGCTCCCTGGTAAATTATGTGATAAATTATGTAGCCATTTATAAAGGATAAATTGGCTTTATTTCCTTGAGAAGCAATGCTAGATAAAAATTTGGCAAACTATAAATTCGTTTTGAAATTGAATAATAGTCTTTTTATTAGGCTATCTTTAGAAGGCTAACGGAGAAAAGCCTTTATAAATCCCTATTTTTTACCTGATGCAAGAACTTGTTATGGCCTGAAGAAGACGGCATAATCAAGATGGTAAATTTCGCAGCTAATTACAATTTTTTGATAATCACAATTTTTTAGATAATTGCAATTTTTTGGTATTCCCTAATCCTTTTGACCTATTTCAGTGATCAATGAGTGCATTAATAATTTATCTTTTTGGTTCTTCAGACTTTTTGTGGCTAAAAATGATAAATTTTACGGCCCTCAACAGCTGACTGAATCCGGACTAGTTCATCACTGTGGAGGACGATTAGAGAAATATCTATAAGATGCACAATATATGGCTTCAATCCTTTTTAAAAGAATTATCTGCAGATTCTGTGGAGTCTATTGGAAAACGATAATTTTTCAGGTCGACCCATTAAAAGCCTGGAGAAATATCTTTTTTATTAGGGCTTTTTTAGTAGCTCGAACTTAATATCAGTGTCGGCTTATCCATTCACTTCCTTCAGTGTCCAGAAGGGATGGTTATAGCGGTACTTTTCCAGGAACTCCACCTCTTTAAGCTCGGCTGGAGTCAAAGGCTTCTCTTCCCAGTCAAGGTTAAAAAATCTTTTAAAACCTTCAAGGAAAAAAGAAATGGCTTCCCGGGGTTCAATCTTCCGGCCAAGTGCCTCCTCAAGGGAGATCATTCTCAGAGAAAGATTGGGGTCAGGCGCCGGGACAATTTGCTGGAGAAGTTCACCCTGGGGCGAGAGGGGAATCGAGCCATGCTGCAGGAAGCGGTGACCCAGGCGGCGCTGGGCACTCCCGATTATTTTCCGGCCATCGATAACTATTTCATGGCGGGCCGGACGGGCAAAACAGGGAAGCGTACTCCGGGCATAGGTCGCATCAGTCAGGGCGGCCATTTCAGCCCTCAAGCCCATGAGCTTCAAGCCAGCGAGAAGAGCCTCAGAAATAAGACGATAGGAACCATCAAGGGTGGCCGGGAAAATTTCAGTATCTGAAGAACAAAGGGAATAAGTGATCTCGCGATGATGAAGAACGAGCTTACCGCCCGTGGGCCGGCGCACAATATCTACCCCCAGACGCTGACAGGCCTCAAGATTGAGCACCTTTTCCAGCTTTTGCCCCGAGCCCAGAGAGGCAGTTGGTCTTTTCCAGGTATAAAACCTCAGGACCGTATCCTTCTCCTTAAGAGAATTAAATAAAAACTCATCAATGGCCATATTCCTCGCCCCGCTCTGAGGCTCAAGGTCAACTATTAACCGCCACCGGCGCATGTTTCGCTCTTTTCCTCCATAAAAAAAGAGGGGACTTTTATGTCCCCATCTGGAGCGGGCAACGGGATTCGAACCCGCAACTCCGAGCTTGGGAAGCTCGTACTCTACCGTTGAGTTATGCCCGCTTTCACCTTTAAATTTTAGCCAATCTACAGGAAGTGTCAACGTCGCCTGAATATTTAATATTGGTGCCGCCTTATCTATTTACCTAATTTTTTACCTATTTTTTGCCCCTATCGTAAATTGTACCATCCTTTATTAGCCTTAAATCAGATTTATTTTTTAGAATCAATGGGTTTTAATAATTTAAACGAGCTATAAATGCATTTTGAATTGAATGACAATCTTTCTGCCACTCTATCTTTAAAAGACGAACTAGGCAAACCGGGATAAGGCTTTAGAAATCCCTGCATTTTTCTGATAAAAGGGCCAATCGGGGCCTAAAGAAGGCCGCCTCATCATGAGGAAAAATTTCGCAGCTCACCCGAATTTTTAAGGATGAGCCTCTCGCTCCAGCTGCCCAATAAAAATTTCTCTGACCTGAAAAGTTATTTCTCTTTCCTGGGCTTGAAAAGGGAGCCAATATCTCTTTTCCCTCTTTCGAGATAGGGGACCCCTTTTTCCATCCATTCCGGCCGGGGTGCTCCTTTGAGATAATGATCAAAGAATTCATCAAGATGAACAGTCCAATATTTTTGATTCTCGCGATTCCTAAGGCCATGTTTTTCGCCATTGAAATTGAACATATAAGCCTCTTTACCCAGCCGTCGCAGGGCAGTAAAGAACTCAATTCCCTGATACCAGGGGACAGCATCATCTTCATCGTTATGAATGGTCAGATAGGGCGTATTCACTCTTTCCACCCAGAATATAGGCGAATTTTCAATGAACTGGAGGGCCTTTTCCCAGGGAGGTCCGCCAATGCGGCTCTGGGTCTTTTCATACTGAAAGGCCCGGCTCATACCTGAGCCCCAGCGAATGCCGCCATAGGCACTGATCATGTTCGAAACAGCTGCCCCCGCCTCAACAGCCGCAAAAAGATTGGTCCTGGTAATTAAATAAGTTATCTGATAGCCTCCCCAGCTGTGTCCCTGAATGCCAATCCTTTTGGGATCAATAAAACCCATAGAAATGACCTTTTCTACTGCCGGAATAACACATTTCAGAGCACTCAGCCCGGGGTGGCCAACCTCATAGATAATATCAGGCTGAAGAATCACATAGCCATTACTGACATAGCGGGTGAAATTAATACTCGTTCCAGGCGAAGGCGGATAATAGCGATGGAGTTGGTCACTGAGGCGCTCATAAATATAGACCATAAGAGGGTATTTTTTATTTGGATCAAAATCTTCTGGCTTGATCAGAATGGCTTCAAGTTCCCGACCATCGGCATTAAGGTAATGGATAAGTTCAGCTCGCCCCCAGATAAATTCATCCTGCTGGGGATTAGCCCGGCTAACTTTTTTCATATCCGAGAAATCCGGGCCGCTGGTCCAGAGATCAGGGAACTCTTCGAAGCGCTGCAGGGTAAAAATATAAACCTCGGCCTTCTTCGCCTTCTGCAGGTCCCGGAAAAGTTTATCCAGGAGAACAAGCTTTCGGGGTTGCGAAGGAGGCTCAATTGTCACCTGATAATAGCCACTGGCTTTAGTTTTCTCATCAAAGGCGGAAAGAAGGACTGGTTTTTTCACCGGAATAAATTTTTCTTCTGGATCAAGGGATTGATAGCGAAAGACAATTTGATTTTTCCTGCCCTCGCCGGCCGTAATCATCCTCGCACTCGTGCCATCTGGCTTTATCTCCCAGATATCGAAGCGATCATAAACCAGAACAGACTGGTCGTTTTCGGTCCAGCCAGCCAGGCCATAAGGCCGGGGATCGGAGGGAGTGTCCCATTCTTCCTGTTCAAAGCGCACTGGAAGGGAACCCGTCAGGTTAAATTTTTTATTATCACTAATTCTATAGGAATAATATGCTTTATCGACATAATCATAATAGATCAAATAATTCCCTCCAGGAGAGATTCTCATCTGATCGGCCAGCCTGGTGGCGACAAGGCGACGGCTTCCGTCCTTCAGATTAACAAGATAATAATCATAATAAGCCTGATCCCAGGAAATAAGCTGCTTATAGGGAAGATCAGATACCCCCAGGGCAACCTTTTTATCTTCAGATAATCTGATGGTCGGCAAATCGGGCGAGCCAAGAGGAACAAGTCTTTTTTCCTTTAAATGACAAACCGCCAGGTAACTTCTCTTTTTTTCCTCTTCAGCTCGTACTTTTTGCATGGGCTGAAGCTCAGGATCCTTCCAGTGCCAGATATCAACCTTAATCGGTTCAGGCGCGTCCTTGGGCTCGGCCTTGGGAAGCGGAGCATAACCAAAGAAAAGGAGGCTCCCATCCTGGGAAAATAGGGGCTGGTAATGTTCGCTCGGTCCCATCCCGGAGGGCATGCCCTGTGAATTTTTAGCCGCCACCTCCATAGCGGCCGCCATTTTATTATTCCAGTAATAAAGCTTAAAAGCTGGCGCTTCCAGCTTATATTCATCTCGATCGCTCAGGAAAGCCAGGTTCTGGCCATTCTCATCAAAGGCCAGCTGTTTATAATGGCCGAGGCCAGTGAGAAGATTAATCTTTTTCCCTGTGGCCGGTTCAAAAACATAGGCCCCATCCTCCTCCGCTTTCTGGGAAGAAACAGCGTAGGCCAGATAACTGCCGTTCTTATTCCAGACATATTCAACGACTTCAGGAATTACTTTTTCCTGGCCAGTGGCGAGTTCCAAGACAATAAGGTCAGTCCCCGGTTCCTTTTTCTTTTCCTCTTTTTTCTCTTCTTTTTTCGCCGGCTCAGCCTTTTCCTCTTTCTTTTCTGGTTCTTTTTTGGCTTCCTGTTTTTCGGCTTCCTTCTTCAGAGGCGGTTCAAGAAGAAAAGCCACCCACCGGCCCGAGTTTTCAGGCAGCTTGAAATTCTTGACTCGCTCATAACTTTTAAATTCGCCTGTTGCCAGATTAAAAATACCCAGAGCGTTCTTGGGCATTTCCTCGGGTTTTTTCTTTTCCTTTTTAGCTTTTTCTACCTCTTCTTTGGGCGGCACAATGGTGAAAAGGACAAATTTATCTTCAGCCGTGATCTGGGGATTCTCGCCGCGGGCCAGGCGTTTCTCCTCGCCGGTTTTGAGATTATAAATAACGAGTTCGCCATCGCCATCCTGAGGCACCAGGGAATAGACCAGCCATTGACCATCAGAACTGAGCCTGGTCCCCTGAATTGATTTCCAGCTATCATAAACGTCATAACTAATGGGTCTTTTGGTTGCACCCTGGCCTGAAATGACAAAGATTATAGCGAGACTTAAAAGGATAAGAATCGAAAATCTCAAACCTTGAATGATTCTTTCAAATCTCATGCTTCTCTCCTTTTTTAATCTTTGAATTTTATAAAAAATATTAAGGACATCATCATCAGATATTTCCAGTAATTTCTGGCTTATATCATATCCGGTGAAAAAAGGTCAATCCCGCAGCTCCCCTAAAAATGGTGCCATCTTAAAAATGGTGCCATCTTATCTATTCCCTATTTTTTAACGAAAATCGCGAAAAAGAATTTCCCCTGAGAAAATCAATAAAATCTTACCACAAAAGGCCCTCAAAAAATGGTATCGCCTAAAAATGGTACCGCCTTATCTATTCCCTAATTTCCACCTCAATCTATGAGCCTCCTTGTTACCTACAAAAAATGCTACCAGCTTATCCCTTCCCTAATTTCCTCTTCAATCTATCCACCAGCTTGTTTATTAAATTTTCAATTTTTTTACCGTGAACTTCCCGATTGACTGGACATAAAAAAGGGAGTTTTTAGCCCCTTTTATCTCCCGCCACCAGCTTTTAATTATGGCCTCTTTTAATGAAAAGGCCGTTCCCCCCATTAGCCTGAATTCTTTCTATGGAGAAGGCCATTATGTTATTTCAGACGAAAACCCCTGGCTCTTCAGGCCGAAACGATGCTGGGCAATCAAAATATATTTCTGAAGTGTCCTAGATGCAAGAACTGAAAGTAACCACTTCTCAAACCTTCTTTCTCAGGTAGAAAGACAAAACGCACCCTAAACCCTTATCCAATTTTATGGAGACATTAACCGAGACTTTCAGGCTCGTCCAGCTATCAGCCGCTTACCCCTCTAAAAATATGGTCTGCCTTAGAAATTTGCTTTGAAAATTGCCGGTCTTATCTGTTCTCTTTTTTAAGAAAATTCTACTGTTTACGCATTTCTTAATTCTTAAATTTTCTTCTTTCAACTTTCAAAACCTGTTCCATCTTATCTATCCCCCTTTTTAAGAAAATTTCCCTCCTTCCCTTCTTTCTAATCTCCTATGTTTTCCACTAAATTTCTATGTCTAAGTCTGCCTCTCAGGCTCCTCCAGCTTTCTGATGGGAGAAAACATGAGATATTTTTGAACCACAAGGAATAATGTCATTTAAAGAGGAAACTCGTCCGGGAAATTAGTCCAGCAAATTAGCTCTGAAAATTCGTTCTGGAAATTCATTCAGTTTGTTTTTAAGAAAACTGTTCGGTTTTATTTATTTCACTTTAATTTCTAATTCGGTCATTCAGGTTCATCTGGCTTTCTTCAGGGTCAAAATTTCTTAGGAGCCAAAATCTCTCCGGAGCCAAAAAAGATATTTCAGCCGTCTGAAAGCGAATGCAGTTCCTGTGAATTTAATAACCATGAGGTAATAAATACATAAACACATTAAGGCTAAAATAAAATTAAATCAGAAATGACTCTGGTTTGACGCTTATCTTGCCTTTTAATTATAATTGAGAAGCTCTTGAGGAAATTGTTAAGAGGAAAATACAATCTCAAAGAGAACAACCATGAACGAAGAAAGCGGGAGAACAGTTGAAGCCCGAAGTCATCTTGGTCCATCCATCCTGATTAAAGGCAACATTGAAGGCTCAGAAGATTTGATTATCGATGGACAAGTCGAGGGCGATGTCACTTTGCGCGGTTGCCGGCTGGTTGTTTCGCCTTCGGCTCGCCTCAAAGGCAATATTAATGCCGGTGAAATTGTCCTTGAAGGTAGCGTCGAAGGTAACCTTACGGCGACGGGCCGGATCACGGTCAAAGCCAGAGCTTCCCTTGTGGGCGATATTACGGCCAGCCGGGTGGCCATTGAAGATGGAGCCAGATTTAAAGGAACCATCAAAATCGTTTCTGGATAGAAGATTCAACAGAAATTTTCTTCAAAATTCAGAGGCAATAGCCCTCATCACAAACTCTCTCAGCCTTTTCAAAAAATTAAAATCCAATGGATCTCTTTTTTTATTGGCTTTACTTTTTATCCGCCATCTTTTGGCACTCTACTTTACTTATACTTTTCTCTACACTTTTCATCTCTAATTCCTTCGACTGGCTTCGGGCTAAAAATAAGCCATGCCGCTCCAGCTTCCCATATCAACCGAAAAAGACTCAAACAGAATCTTTCTCGGACAGACAATTCCTTCTTTTAACTTCATTCCCTGTTGCCTCTTTTTTCTCATCAGGAAAGTTGCCCAGGATAATTTCCCGGGGAAATCGCCTCATTTGATTGATTTATTTTCAGTTCAATTTCCCCTTTGTCCCCTCTAACCTCTCAGACAGAGCTTACTTCCCAGCGCAAACCAGGATTTTCCCCGCCTCAAAGTGACTTCATTTCCTTCAAGCCTGTTATCGTTTAAGTTGCCTGGAACTGATTAAGTGATGGGCAAGTCATTAATGGGCAGGTCATTAACCTTAAAACACGATGAGGCTTAAAATTTGATATAATTTATTAATAAGGATAGTCGCTGATTTTTAGATCCAAATAAATAACGGACATGAGTCGTTTCCAGCTCGTTTCAGAATTTGAACCCAAAGGAGACCAAATCCGGGCCATTGCCGAACTATCCGAAGGCCTGGAGAAGGGCATCAAGCATCAGGTGCTCATGGGGGTCACTGGTTCCGGCAAGACCTTCACCATGGCCAATATTATCCAGAATGCCCAGCGACCCGTTCTAGTTATTTCCCACAATAAGACCCTGGCGGCTCAGCTCTATCAGGAATTCCGTCGCTTCTTCCCCCACAATGCCGTGGAATATTTCGTCAGCTATTATGATTACTATCAGCCCGAGGCCTATATTCCGGCAACAAACACCTATATCGCCAAAGAGGCGACAATTAACGATGAGCTTGATCGGCTCCGTCTGTGCGCGACCAACGCTCTCTTTGAACGCCGCGATGTCATCATCGTCGCTTCAGTTTCCTGTATTTACGGCATCGGCTCGCCCGAGACTTACTATTCCATGAGCTTTGCCCTGGAAACTGGCCAGGCTATAACCCGCAAGAAAATCCTCGAGCAACTGGTCGAATTGCAGTATACCCGGGAGGAAACTGATTTCCGGCGCGGCACTTTCCGTGTCCGGGGAGATATTATTGATGTTTTCCCGGCCTATGAAGATTATGCCTACCGCCTTGAACTTGATGGGCAGGTGATTAAAAGAATCTGTCTGATTGATCCTCTTCTGGGGACAATCAAAAATACCTTGAATCGCGTCCTCATTCATCCTCGCTCCTATTTTTCAACTCCCCGCCCCACTCTGGAAGAAGCAATCAGAGCCATCGAAAAAGAGCTCGAAGAAAGAATTGCTTTCTTTCTGAGCCAGGGAAAACTCATCGAGGCTGAAAGAATTGAGGAGAGAACCCGTTACGACCTGGAAATGCTCCGAGAATTTGGCTACTGTCCGGGAATTGAAAATTATTCTCTCTATTTAAGTGGTCGCAAGCCAGGCGAACCTCCCTACACTCTTCTCGATTATTTCCCTCCTGATTTTCTAACCATCATTGACGAATCGCACCAGACCATTCCCCAGCTTGGCGGCATGTATCATGCAGATCGCTCCCGCAAATTAACCTTAGTCGAACATGGCTTCCGCTTACCCTCAGCTCTTGACAACCGGCCTCTCAATTTTCGGGAATTTGAGGCCCGGGTCAACCAGGTGATTTATGTCTCCGCCACTCCCGGGCCTTATGAATTAAAAAAAGCCAATGGTCGGGTGATCGAGCAGATTATCCGGCCAACCGGATTAATTGACCCTGAAGTTGAGGTCAGGCCAGCCCGAGGCCAGATCGATGATTTAATGGCTGAAATCAGGAAGAGGGCCAAGCGCAATGAAAGAACCCTGGTAACAACCCTGACGAAAAAAATGGCGGAAGATCTAACCCGCTATTATCATGAGCTCGGGCTCAGGGTTCGTTACCTTCACTCAGAAATTGATACCCTCGACCGCGTGACCATTCTCCGCGACCTGCGTAAGGGAAAGTTTGATGCCTTGATTGGTATCAATCTTCTCCGGGAGGGGCTTGATCTACCCGAAGTTTCCTTGGTGGCCATTCTCGATGCTGATAAAGAGGGCTTTCTGCGGTCGACCACCTCCCTCATCCAGACCTTTGGCCGGGCCGCCCGCAATGTGAATGGAAAAGTCATTCTTTATGCCGATACTATGACCGAATCAATGAAGCGGGCCATTGCCGAGACTGAACGCCGTCGCCGTATCCAGGAAGAGTATAACCGGCAGAACAACATTACCCCCCAGTCCATTGTTAAGAAAATTGATGAAATTCTGACCTCGGTTTATGAAAGAGACTATCTCGATTACACTAAGATTGCTGAAGAAAAGGAAATCCTTCTTTCGCCTCAGAAAAGAAAACAGAGAATTCAGGAGCTGGAGCGGCAGATGAGGGAGGCAGCCCGCAATCTGGAATTTGAAAAAGCCGCCCGAATCCGGGATGAACTCACCAGACTCAAGAAAAGGGAACTTGAACTTGGCCTCTAAATTCAGACTTCAGACTGACTTCGAACCAGCTTATGGCTTTGGACTTTCGATAAAAATGTCAGGGAAAGATGAAGGATAAACTGAGGCGACAGGCAAATCTTCTACCTGAAAAGCCAGGAATTTATTTATTCAAAAATAAAGCCGGCGAAATCATCTACGTTGGCAAAGCCCGTTCGATCCGGGACAGGGTTCTCTCCTATTTTCAGCCATCACCTGACCCCAAGGTTCAAAATATTATGGCCGAGGCAGCTTCCGTTGATTTCATTCTCACCGATTCAGAAAAAGAAGCCGCCTTTCTGGAAAATAATTTCATTCAGAAACATCAGCCCAAATTCAATCTGCGCCTCAAAGATGATAAAAGCTTTCCCTATCTGAAAATAACTGTCCAGGAGAAATTTCCCGGAGTTTATCTCTGCCGCCGGGTGGAAGCTGATGGTGCCCGCTATTTTGGTCCCTTTGCTCCCGCCAGAAATGCCCGCACCACAATTCATCTTCTCAATAAATATTTTGGCCTCCGCAGCTGCGAGGAAAAAATTCCCGGCCATCGTCTCCGTCCCTGCCTTGAATATGAGATGAAACTCTGCTCTGGCCCCTGCGTTGGCGCCATCGCTGAAGAGGAATATCGCCGGAATGTGGAGAATGCCCTTCTTTTCCTTGAAGGAAAAACGGAAAGGCTTCTCAGCCAGCTGCAGGAAAGAATGAATGAAGCGGCTCAAAGAATGGCCTTCGAAGAGGCAGCTCACTGGCGGGATACCATTCGGGCAATCGAGCAGATCAGGGAAAAGCCGAAGCTAATTTCCGTGGGACTCGAAAATGCCGATATCATCGGTCTGGCCAGAAGAGCCGGCGAAATTTCCATCTATGTTTTTTTTATGCGCCACGGCAAGGTCATCGAATCTGAAGAGATAATCTGGCCAGAAAGAGAATCCAGGGAAACATCGGTCGTTCTCAAGGATTTCCTCCTTGATTTTTATGATTCCCTGGAGGTTCCTGATCGCCTTCTTCTGCCTCTTGAGCCGGCTGACAGGTTAGAAATTCAGGCAATTCTTGAAAAAAGAAAAGGGAAAAAAATTGAACTGGTGGTGCCATTCAGGGGAAAAGATAGAGAGCTGGTTAATCTTGCCAGCCGCAACGCCGAAATCCTGCTTTTTAAAGGAGCCACTGAACCTGAAGCCCTGAGCTCTCTGCGAGAAGCTCTGGGCCTCGAAAAAACTCCCAAGAGAATTGAAGGCTTTGATATCTCCAATACCGGCGGCGAGGAAAACGTTGGTTCCATGGTCGTCTTTATTGACGCTCTGCCTGAAAAGAAAGAATACCGCCGCTATCGCCTCAGGACCGTAAGCGGACCGGATGATATCGCCTGTCTCAAAGAAGTTCTGGAGCGACGTTACCGGAAAACATTGGAGGAGGGAGCGCCTGCTCCTGACCTAATTCTGATTGATGGTGGCAAGGGCCAGCTCCATGCTGCCGAGGAAACGCTGCGGCGTCTCCATCTGGCCTCAATTCCCGTGATTGCTCTGGCCAAAAGGGAAGAAATCATCTTCAGTTCACGTTACCCCTCTGGCCTCAAACTTGAGCCTACCTCGCCGGCCCTCAAGCTTTTACAGCATATCCGCGATGAAGCCCACCGTTTTGCCCTGGCTTTACATCGAAAGAGAAGAGAAAGGAAAAGCCTGACTTCAGAACTTAAGGCAATTCCAGGTATCGGGCCCAAAAGACTTCAGACCCTGCTTACCCATTATGAAAGCCTTGAGGCAATCAAGCAGGCGAAAGAGGAGGAGCTTGTGGCCTTAATTGGTCGCCAGGCAACAGCTGCCTTAAAAAATTATTTAGAGCAGAAGAATAGAGGAGAAGAAAAATCGAGCCCGGATTGAATTGCGGCTAAGCCAGAGATAACGAGGCTTATATTCCGGGAAAAGAAGGGGATATCATCAAAAGATGAGACCGGGCCATAGATGAGGTCTAGATGAGGTGATAAAGATAAAATTATGAATGGCAAAACCTGGTAAAAAATTAGCTGATGGACAAAAAAATTTATGGATAAAGACATGACTGGAAGCCAGAACGGAGGCGCTTCGCCCGCAATCTCATTCTAAGCTCTTCTCACTCTTAATAAATTGCATCTAGCAGCTTTTGAATTGCTCCGGTTTGCTTTCCTTCGTGAACCTATCTGCCCTGAGGTTTTACCCAGAAGGCTGAATTCAGGTCTAAGATCCATAGAATCTGATAAGACCTGAAAGAAAGTTGACTGAAAATTTCCCGGGGATGATTCAGTTTTTCCTATATCTTCTTTCCAGAAAATTTAAAGAATGAGACGAAGGAGAAAAGCCACAAGAGTAGCTACCGAAAGATTCAAAAGCATCGAGAAAAGGGCCGCTCGCCGGCTGATTTCCTTCCAGATAATGGCCACTGTCGACAGACAGGGAATGAACAAGCTGATGAAGGCGGTGAAGACAATGAGCTGGCTGCGGCTAAGAACTTCAGGCAAGGCCTGGTAATCTACCCCCAGGGCCTGAAGCATCATCAAAAGCGAAAGCTCCTTGCGAAGAAAGCCAAAAATGAGGGTAACGCCCAGACTCGAAGGGAGACCCAGCGCACCTTTAACCAGGGGCGAAAGAGCCCGATTAATCCAGAGATCAGCCCCAACAAGCTGGAGAAGGCTCAGCACAAGGCTGCCGGCAATCAGAATGGGCCAGGCAAATTGAACAAAGGAGCGAAGCTGCCAGATTATCTTGGAAAAAACTATCCTTAAAGAAGGAATCTTCAGGGAAGGGATTTCCAGAATAAGACCGGGCGAGGGCTCCTTCTGGAAAAAGGATAAGAGGCTGCCCACCAGAGCCACAACGAGCAGTTGAAAAAAATAAAAGCCCATGGCCCACCAGGGCCCGAGAAAAAAGGCAATTATGGCCAGAATAACAGCCGTTCTGGCCGAACAGGGAATAAAAGGTATAAGAAGGGAGGTCAGAAAACGGTCGCGGGGAGATTCGAGGATTCTCGTCGCCATGATAGCCGGAACATTGCAACCGAAGCCGAGAATGAAAGGGGCGACAGATTTTCCGTGGAGCCCGACCCGGTGCATCAGGCTGTCAAGGAGAAAACCAGCGCGGGCCAGATAGCCCAGATCTTCAAGCAGAGACATCAAGAAAAGTAGAGGTAAAAAATAGGGTAAAACAATGGCCAATCCGCCACCGAGGCCTTGAATCAGCCCGTCAAGTAAAGCCACAAATACCGGTGGCCAGGCCTGATGATGGCTCCAGCTCTGGAGCCAGGACCAGGGTTTAAGCAGAAGCTGCTCTAAAGGGTTACCAAGGGCAAAAATAAAGAAAAAGAAAAAGGAGAAAATGAGGAGGAGTACAGGATAACCCAGAACAGGATGCATGAGAATTGAATCCAGTTTTTCTTCAAGACCTATTTTCTTTCCCCGTTCAACCTTAGCTACAGTCTCGAATAATTTCAGGGCGAGATGATGCCTTTCGGCGGCCAGAACCTCATAGGCAGGAAGATGGCGCAGGCTTTCCAGCTTGTACCTGGTCTCCTCTACTCTTCTTTTCAGCTCAGGCCTGAATTCGCCCAGGATTTCATGACAGAAAGTATCACCGGCTTCAATCAATTTTATGGCCGTGAAGCGGCGATTGGCCACCATGCAGAAATCATCAGAGATAGCCTCAGCCAGGGAATGAATATATCTTTCCACATCAGGATTCCACTGAGGGGCTTTAGGCCGGCATTGGTTTCTCTGGAGACAGGCCAGACAGCAGGAAAGAAGCTCTTTTATCCCTCGACCTCGATTAGCCACAGTGGCTACCACCGGAACACCCAGCAGAGCTTCAAGTTTTTTTGGATTAATTTTAATTCCCTTCTTTTCGGCTAAATCAATCATATTCAGGGCCAAAACCAAGGGTTGTTCGAGTTCCAGAAGTTCAAGCGTAAGTTCCAGGCTCCGGCCGAGAAGGGAGGCATCAACCACATTGACGATAAGATCCGGGGGCTCCTGAAAAAGATGGACCAGGGCAGCCTTTTCCGCAGGATCAGCCGGATTAAGAGAGTAGGTACCAGGAAGGTCAACGATTCTCAGAACCAGCCCATTGATATAGACCTCACTATGGGTATGACTGACAGTGGTTCCAGGGAAATTGGAGGTCTGGGCCTTATGGCCGGCGATGGCATTAAACAGAGTGCTTTTGCCACTATTGGGCTGACCAACAAAAACGATAAGGGGCCGATCAAGTCTGGCCATCAAGAATTTCCACGATGATTTTCTGGGCTATCCCCCGGCCTAAGGCCACACTTGATCCAGCGGTCAGGTTTTTGACCAGAACAGGACCGCCAAAGAGGGCATCGGAATTTCTCTCAATCAGATCCCCTTGATGAAAACCCAGGGCCATGAGTCTTCGACGCACCCCATGGCCACCCAGAACATCAATCAGACGCAGGGGTACACCCTGGGGGGCCTCAGTTAACCTGACCATTCGTCCAGCCATGGGGTTATCCACATTTGAGAATAATTCTCAAAAACATTTTACCCGATTTATCGGCTTCAATCAATGTTTTTCAACTTTTCTTTAAAATTTAGTTAGTTTCAGCCCGGCCGTTGATTTCAGGGCACAAACTGCAGTCCCCAGGAATTCAGAGAAAACGCTTTTCCTGGGTCATAGAAAAAAGAGTTATAGAAAAAAAGGGACATTTTTGATTAAAATTAACCTAAACAACTTCAAAGGAGGTCAAAATGATGAGGCGCCGTGTTTTAAACCTGTTGCTTTTTATTTTTACCATAACCTTTTTTGTTTCCCTCTGGGCCGATGAAGGCCTCTGGCCCTTCAATATGGTTCCAGTTGAACTGATTAAGAAAAAATATGGTGTTACCATCACCCAGGAATGGCTTGACCATCTCCGGCTGGCTTCAATCCGTCTGGGTGGCGCTTCAGCTTCCTTTGTTTCGCCCGATGGCCTGGTTTTAACCAATCATCATGTCGCCCAGCGGGCCATTCAGAATTTAAGCACGCCTGAGAGGGATCTGATGAAGACCGGTTTCTATGCCCGCACGAAAGAGGAGGAGCTGAAATGTCCCGGGCTGGAACTCTGGGTTCTCCAGGAAATAGAAGATGTGACCTCCCGCGTTCTTTCCGCAGAAAAACCGGGTATGAGCGCAGCTGAAGCTGCCCAGGCCAGGGAAAAAATGATTGCCCAGATCGAAAGAGAAGCTTCGGAAAAATCTGGCCTGAGAGCTACCGTGGTGACGCTCTATTCAGGCGGCATGTATCATCTTTATAAATACAAAATTTATACCGACGTTCGCCTGGTTTTTGCACCCGAATTCGCTATCGCCTTTTTTGGCGGCGATCCTGATAACTTCACCTATCCCCGCTATGACCTTGATGTAACCTTTCTCCGGGCCTATGAAAATGGCCAGCCGGCAAAAACACCCCATTACCTGAAATGGAGTCGCCGCGGAGTCAGGGAGGGTGAGCTTGTTTTCGCCTCTGGTAATCCGGGCTCGACCGGAAGGCTGCTGACCATGGCTCAATTAGAGTTTCTCCGCGATATCAATTATCCCTTCACTATTGCCAATTATCAGAGGAGACGGGCTCTTCTTCAGAAATACAGCGAGCAGGGGCCGGAGCAGGCCAGAATTGCCCTCAATACCCTTTTTGGCATTGAAAATAGCCTCAAGGCGGTAACCGGCTATCAATCAGGGCTTCTTGACCCCATGATTATGGAAAAAAAGGCCAGAGAGGAAGCTGAAATAAGAAAGGCCGTGGCCGAAAATCCGGAGCTGGCCCGAGAATTCGGCCAGGCCTGGGATGAAATTGCCAGAGCCCAAAAGGCCTACGCTGAGATCTTTAAGCCCCTCACCTTTTTCGAAAGAGCTCAGGGCTTTAATTCAGTCTACTTTTCTCTGGCCAGAAATCTTGTCCGGCTGGCCGAGGAAAGGCAGAAACCCAATGAAGCCAGACTGAGAGAATATAGAGAGTCCAATCTACCTTCTCTCGAGCGCTCCATCCTCTCGCCTGCTCCGATTTATGACGATTTTGAAATTTTTAAGCTGGCCGACAGCCTGGCTCAGCTTAAGGAAGAGCTGGGGGATAGACTGGAAGTTCGTTGGCTTCTGGGAGACAGAAAGCCAGAAGAGGTAGCCAGGGAATTGGTGGCTGGAACCAAATTAAAGGACCTGGAATGGCGCAAGAAGCTGCTTCAGGCTAAACCTGAAGAAATATATCTGGTTGATGATACCATGATCAAGCTGGCCTTGCTAGTTGACCCTGTTTCAAGAGCCTGGCGAGCTCGCTATGAAAAGGAAGTCGAGTCAGTCGAAAATACCAATGGCGGTTTAATTGCCAGGGCAATTTTCAAAATAAAGGGAACAACAGTTCCTCCTGATGCTACCTCCACCCTGCGCTTGAGTTTCGGGGTGGTCAAAGGATATCGGGAAGCTGGTCGCTGGATACCTTTCCAGACAAACTTTGCCGGTCTCTATGAAAGGGCCAGACAGTTTGGTTTTAAATTCCCCTACGAACTACCGCCAAGCTTCATCGAGAAAAAGAATAACCTTAACCTGAAGGTCCCTCTCAATTTTGTGGCCACAGTCGATTCTATCGGCGGCAACTCGGGTTCGCCTGTAGTTAACGTTCATGGCGAGCTTGTGGGAGTTCTCTTTGATGGCAATATTCAGTCCTTGCCCAACAGGTTCGTCTATACAGAAGAGCTGGCTCGTTCAGTCATGGTTCATGCTCAGGGAATCATTGAGGCCCTGCTGAAGGTCTACGGAGCTAAAGAGCTTGTCCGTGAAATCCTCCCCTAAATGGTGACACAAACATTTTTGTGACTGAGGCTCTATTTCTATAGCTGCGGCGCAACTCATATTATTTTTTACGCCGGCTTTTTCAATAATCACACAAACATTTTTTAGATTCTTCCGACTTTCCTGTGGGCAAAAATGTGAGACCTGGATGTAACTTTCAGCGCATTAATTTCAGCCGGGTTTATTGCGCCTGAGGCTCATTAATAAGATAAGAGAGCGACATAGCCATTTTGCTTTAAACCTCGTCTCAAAGAGCTCATAAAAAGTCTCGAGAGACCTTTAATTCTCCAGGTTCACTCAAACGAAATGGGGAAGCTCCATTTTTTATGATTCAGGCGCAAAAATTTATGGTCCAACGAAATGGAAAAAAGGCGAAATCAGGGCCCAGATTTTCTGCCTTCCTGATTGCCCTTTTCTGTCGGCCAAAAATGTTTGTGTCCCTATTGGATTGACTTGGAGGGGCTATTCTGATAAAAAATAAGAAATGTACAAGTGGCTTCTCAATAAGATTTTTGGGACAAAAAACGAGCGCGACCTCAAGAAGCTTCGTCCCTATGTCGAGGCTATAAATGCGCTCGAACCCTCCATCCAGAAGCTGACTGATGCCCAGCTTCAGGCCAAAACGGCCGAATTCAAGGAAAAGCTGAGGCAGGGGGCTACTCTCGAGGATATCCTCGTCGAAAGCTTTGCCGTGGTCCGCGAAGTTGCCCGCCGCACCATTAACATGCGCCATTTTGATGTCCAGCTCATGGGAGGAGTCGTCCTTCATCAGGGCAAAATCGCCGAAATGAAGACTGGTGAGGGTAAAACTCTAGTGGCGACGCTGCCTGCCTACCTCAATGCCCTTGAAGGCAAAGGGGTTCATATCGTTACCGTAAATGATTATCTGGCCCGCCGGGATGCCGAATGGATGGGGCCCATTTATAAGTTTCTCGGGCTCACGGTTGGCGTCATTCAGCACGAAATGCCAGATTATGAACGCAAAAAAGCTTATCTCTGCGATATTACTTACGGCACAAATAATGAATTCGGCTTCGATTATCTGCGCGATAATATGAAATTCAGGCTCGAGGACATGGTTCAGCGGGGCCATCATTACGCCATTGTGGACGAGGTGGATAGTATCCTTATTGACGAGGCCAGAACCCCGCTTATCATTTCCGGCCCCACCGAGGAATCAACTGAGCTTTATTATCGAATTGATAATTTTGTCCGACGCCTGCAGCGCGATCGCCATTTCAAAATTGATGAAAAAACGAGAACCGTGGCTCTTCTCGAAGAAGGTGTGGCTGAAGCCGAAAAGTACTTCCGGATCAGTAATCTCTATGAACTCACTCACATGGATCTTGTCCATCACATCAATCAGGCCCTTAAAGCCCATCATCTTTTCAAAAGAGATGTGGACTATATCGTCAAAGACGGCAAGGTCATCATCGTGGATGAATTTACCGGCCGGCTGATGCCCGGTCGCCGCTACAGTGATGGCCTTCACCAGGCCCTGGAAGCCAAAGAAAGGGTGCGAGTGGAACAGGAATATCAGACTTTAGCCTCCATCACCTTCCAGAACTATTTCCGGATGTACAAAAAGCTGGCCGGTATGACCGGAACTGCTGCGACCGAAGCGGCTGAATTCATGGCCATCTATAACCTGGATGTAGTTGAAATTCCCACCAATAAACCTCTGATCCGCTACGAATATCCTGATGTAATCTATCGGACCGCCAGAGAAAAATGGGAAGCGGTCGTGGAGGAGATAATTGCCGCCCATAAACAGGGCCGTCCAGTCCTGGTCGGGACAACCTCTATCGAAAAATCAGAGCATCTGAGCTCCCTTCTTCGCAAAAGAGGCATAAAACATGTTGTCCTTAATGCGAAATATCACGAGCAAGAAGCCAGAATTATTGCCCAGGCTGGCCGCGTCGGCGCCGTAACCATTGCCACCAATATGGCTGGACGCGGAGTCGATATCCTCCTTGGAGGCAATCCTGAATTTCTGGCCAAGGAGAATCTCCGCAAGGCCGGCATCGAACCGGAAAAAGCTACGCCTGAGCAGTGGCAAAAGGCCTACGAAGAAGCCAAAAAAATAACTGAAGAAGAGCACAAAATCGTCGTCTCTCTGAACGGCCTCTACGTTATCGGCACCGAGCGGCATGAAAGCCGCCGGATCGACAATCAGTTGCGAGGCCGGGCTGGCCGGCAGGGAGACCCAGGTGCCTCAAAATTTTTCCTTTCCCTTGAAGATGACCTGATGCGTATCTTCGGCAGCGACCGCCTGGCTGGCCTGATGGCCAGAATCGGTATGAAGGAAGGAGTACCTATCGAGCACAAAATGGTCACCAAGGCTATTGAACGAGCCCAGAAACAGGTGGAAGCTCAGAACTTTTCCATCCGCAAGCACCTGCTCGAATATGACGACGTGATGAATAAGCAGCGGGAAACAATCTACCGAATGCGCCGGGAAATCATTGAAGGCAAGGATATGAAAGAATATGTTCTGGAATTGATTGAAACTCTTGTTGACTGGTTCCTCGATACGCATGCCAACAAAGATCGACACCCAGAAGACTGGGATCGAGGGTCCCTCCGTCAGGCCATTCTTTCCCAGTTTGGTCTGGATCTTGAGTCCCTTGGCTTGAACTGGGATGAAATTAATTATGATGACCTGAGAGAAAAAATTGTCTCGACTCTGAAGAGCATTTATGAGGCCAAGGAACGCCTCCTTGGTCCAGCCCGCATGCGGGAATTTGAGCGAATTATTTTTCTGCAGGTGATTGACTCCCAGTGGAAGGACCATCTTCTCGGCATGGACTATTTGCGAGAGGGAATTGGCCTTCGTGGCTACGGTCAGAGGGATCCTCTGGTTGAATATAAGAAAGAAAGCTTTCAGATGTTCCAGGATATGCTCGACCGGATCGAGGAGGAAGCCATTCGCTATATCTTCCTCTTCCAGCCTGTTATCATGGAAGAAGAAGCTTTGCCCAGGCGAGCTGCCCAGTCCGTTTTTTATGGTGCTCCAGGCGAGGTCGCTGATAGAGCGCCAGCCTTCCGCCGGGAAGCCCGGGCAATGATTCCCAAGAAAAGAAGAAAGAAATAGCTTAGGTTAGAAAAAGGAGGGTTTATGCTCGAAACGAATCTTCGCGAAGGTCTAACCTTTGATGATGTCCTCATTATACCGGCTAAATCAGATGTCCTGCCGGCCGAAGTCGATGTGAGTACCCAGCTCACCCGAAATATCCGGCTCCTCATCCCCATTCTCAGCGCCGCCATGGATACTGTCACCGAATCCAGGATGGCGATTGCTCTGGCCCAGCAGGGTGGTCTGGGCATCATTCATCGCAACCTGTCCATAGAAGCCCAAGCCGAGGAAGTGGCCAAGGTAAAACGTCATGAAAGCGGCATGATTGTTGATCCTATAACCATGCGGCCTAAAGATAAAATTTCCCAGGCCATTGAAGTTATGCGGAAATATAAGATATCCGGTCTGCCTATCACTGACGAGAATAACAAGCTCGTGGGAATTCTAACCAATCGCGATATCCGTTTTGAGACCCGCCTTGACCTGCCCATTGAAGAAGTCATGACCAAGGACCTGGTTACTGTTCCCCTGGGCACTTCCATCGAAGAGGCCATGAAGCTTTTCCACAAACACAAAATTGAAAAAATACTTATGGTTGATGAAAACTTTCATCTTAAAGGCCTCATCACTTACAAGGATATCCTCAAAAGAATTCAATATCCTAATGCCTGCAAGGATAATTTTGGCCGGCTGAGAGTAGGTGCTGCCATCGGCGTGGGCAACGATGCTCTGGATCGGGCCGCCGCCCTGATCGAGGCCAAGGTAGATGTTCTGGTGATTGATACGGCCCATGGACATTCCGGCCGGGTTCTGGAAACACTCAGGCTGCTGAAGAAAAAATTCCCTGAGCAGGAAATAATTGCTGGCAATATCGCCACCGCAGAAGCGGCTGAAGACCTGATTGCGGCCGGTGCCGATGCTTTAAAAGTCGGGGTGGGACCCGGATCTATCTGCACCACCAGGGTAGTAACAGGCGCCGGTGTCCCCCAGATTACGGCTATTGCCGATGTTTTTCGGGTAGCTAAAAAGAAAAATATTCCCATCATCGCCGACGGCGGAATCAAATATTCCGGCGATATAACTAAAGCTCTAGCCGCCGGGGCTTCCTGCGTCATGCTCGGCAATCTTCTGGCAGGAACTGATGAGGCTCCAGGTGAGGTGGTCATTTATCAGGGAAGATCCTATAAAATCTATCGGGGCATGGGATCGCTGGAAGCCATGAAGGAAGGAAGCCGCGACCGTTATTTCCAGGATGTGCCCGGAGTGCAGAGCAAGCTGGTTCCTGAAGGCATAGAAGGCCGGGTGCCTTACAAAGGCCCTGTCGTCAACATTATTCAGATGATGGTTGGCGGGTTACGCTCGGGTATGGGCTATGCCGGTTGTCGTACCATTCCTGAACTTCAGGAGAAAGCCCGCTTTATCCGGATTACAAGTGCAGGTCTAAGGGAAAGCCACGTTCATGACGTCGTCATCACCAAGGAAGCTCCCAATTATCATCTTGAATAAGAAATAATCTTTCCCCTGGATTAATCGATGTCCAAATAATTGGAAGAAAAAAGGAGAAAGCCATGAAAAAGACCTGGCGCTGTTTTGTCTGTCAGGATGTTCATCTGGGCTTTAAGCCGCCTGAGGTCTGCCCGACCTGCGGAGCCAGGAATGCCTATGTAGAAATAAGTACAACCGAAGCCATGGGTCTCATTCAGGCCTTTCCACGAGAAATTGACCGCGAAGCCTTTCTTAAAGCTATTGAAGCCCTAGCAGCTTTGAATGAATTTCAGGTTAATCCAGATAAAGAAAAAGTTAATCTGCTACTGGATGGGCTTATGGCTAATGAAAAAAACTATGGTTATAAATTCTGTCCCTGCCGGCTGCGAACAAAGGATTTTCTGGAAGATATGAAACTTATCTGCCCCTGTAATTTCCTCATTCATGAAACCTATCGCCATCGACCCGCTGGCGAATGCTGGTGCGGGTTATTCCAACGGAGGCCAGGATGAAAAAAATAATTATGTTTTATGCCCGGGAATGTCCCCACTGCCGGGTGATGCTTCCCCTGGTTGACCGCCTGGAAAAAGAACTGAAAATTTCAGTCGAAAGGCTGGAAGTCTGGCATGATGAAAAAAACGCTGATCTGATGCGCTCCTTCCGGCACATCCTTGCCCCGGCCTGCGGGGGTCAGCTCAGAACGCCCACCTTTTTTGAACCGGAAACCCAGGCTGTTCTCTGCGGCGAAGTCCCCTACGAAAAACTTAAGGCCTGGGCTGAACAGGCTCTCGGTTATTTCGTCTGAAAAAGGATTTAGACTTCTTCGAGGCCGCTGAACCCGGAAGCAAAAATTATAATTTAAACTGAGTGGTAGCTCTGCTTTCAACTAAATACTGAAGAATTTCGAGTTCATCGGCTTCAAACCAGATAACCTGACAGTGAAAGCACTTATAAACGGGAAGATAAAAGACATAGCTATAGGGTTTAACTACCATTCCCAGCCCGCATTGCGGACAGCTGATGGCGGGCTTTCTCGCTATTTCTTTGTGCCGCCAGGCCGGGTCATCCAGCCTCTGGCTTAAATTTTCAGCTTTGGCTTTGAGATGCTCAGAGAATCCCACCTCTCGCCTGGCCAGGATTCTTTCCATAAAGGACAGAGGAACGAGTTTCCCCTGGCATTGAGGGCAGGTTTTAACTCTGAGGCCCTCATAGAAACTTTCGGTGAGTTCAAGAAAGCAGTGGGGGCACCTGTTCTGCCTTTGAGGCTCCACAGGTTCATGGCGATAAAGACGATACAGGGCGGCGCGAATAGCTTCGAAATCCCTGGCTCTTCCTTCTCTGTTTTCCTGCACATTCTTAACTCTTGAGCCAGGGGAAAAGCCAGGCAGGGTGAGCAGCGAACCCAAAGAGTAAGGACCAGCCCATTGGCCCGAGGCTGTTTTTATCAGCCAGATTTTATTTTCTTCAATCTTCGCCACTTCGGAAAAAGAAGTTACAAAAGGACTCAAACCATCTTCCCGGGAATTTATCAACCTTTCCTCCCTGGATCTGGCTTCAATCCTGGCTCGCTCTCTTCTCTCCTCCTGCTCTCTGATCTGGTCCTTGAGCTCATCGAGGGACCTGTTAGCCATTGAAGTCAGGAGTCTCAATCTGGTTATGGCAGGCGGATGGCTGTTAAAAAGACGACTCCAGAAATTTTCTTTGATTTCTCTTGAATCGGGTGGAACCAGGAAAAGGGGAGTATAAAGGCTGAAGTCACCCAGATAGGAATTGGCCAGTTGAGCCTTGTAGATAATTCTGGCCAGGGCCATAGGATCCCGGCTTAGTTCAACCGCCGTGGAGTCCGCCAGAAGCTCCCTCTTCTGGCTGATCAGGGTGAGAAAAAAGGTCATGAGGGTATAAGATGCGAGACCGGCCAGATAAAGAAAAGGGTGAACCACTTCCCTTTCCGATTTTTTGGTGAGGCTATCAAAGGAGAGTCCCTCCTTTTCTCTTTCGAGAGAACTCAATAATTGCTCAAAAAAACTGGCCAGGCTACAGATCAGAGTTAAAAGATAAGTATCGCCCCGCAGAAGATGAGCTACCTCATGGGCAATCACTGCCTGGAGCTCATCGCGTGAGGCTTCTGCTAAAAGACCTTCAGTGACAGCAATGGCTGGTCGATTATCTCTATCCACAAGGGATAAGGAATTGACGTTAAGCGATGGAATTATATAGCCCTTTATTTCGCCCAGGCCTGAAGCTAGACCCATCTCCTCCAGGCCATTCCGGAAGGTCAGATGATAGCGATCATCACTCTGAGGCGGGTAGGCCTGGAGGCGGTTAAGAATGAAAGTAGCTCCCGCCTTTCTAGCCTGAAAAAAATTGATGGTCGTTAAGACGAGGCTGATTAAAAAAACAAAAATTAAATATTTCCAGAAAAAAGGAGCCTGCCAGAAATTAAAGGCAGGCAAGAAAAAGCCAGCCGCCAGAAACAGGCCGGCTGTAAGCAAACCAAGGCTAAAAAAATAAAAAAGGAAAAGGAAAAATAAAATAAGGGAGGTTTGCCTTTTCTGTTTTTGCTGGATTTCCCAGAAAAGCGGTCGATCTAACTTCATTCTTCCCGGCCTCAGCGAATTTCAGCAATCTGATTCTTCTCCTTAAGCAAAACAATCCGGGGCGAATAAAACTCGATTTCGCCTTCATCCAGAAGAGCATAGGCGACAACAATCAATCTGTGACCCGGCCTGGCTTTATGAGCAGCCGCCCCATAGAGACCACAATAGCCTGACCCTTTTTCACCCCTAATCAAATAGGTGGAAAACCGATCCCCCGTCGTAACGTTATAAACATGAACCTTTTCATAGGGGAAGAGGCCCGCCGCCTCAATCAAAGACTCATCCAGGCAGAGACTGCCTTCATAATCAAGCTTCGTTTCAGTCACGGTCAGCCCATGCAGTTTGGATTTAAGAAAAATTCTTTTCATTTTCTCCCCCTTTTTTCGAAATTTTGAGATTGTCAATGAGTCTTGTCCCGCCGCAATAGACGGCCAGAGCAATCAAAGCTTCATCAGTGATTTTTTCTATGGGTTGAAGCTCCTCCGGATCAACAATTTCAACATAATCAATTCTTAATCGAGGCTCAGCCTTTATTATTTCTTCAATTTTCGCCTTAATGACTGAGGTATCCCTTTCTCCTTCTTCAATCAACCGGCGAGCCACCTCCAGGCTTCTCGGGATGGCTAAACTCGCCTTTCTTTCCTCGGCTGAAAGATAGGTGTTGCGGGAACTCAGGGCCAGACCATCCACATCTCTGACTATGGGCATAACTCTAATTTCCACATCCAGATTAAGGTCACGGACCAGACGGCGGATTATCACTGCCTGCTGGGCATCTTTCTGACCAAAATAGGCCACATCAGGCATGACTATATTGAAAAGCTTGAGAACAACTGTGGCTACTCCCCGGAAATGGCCGGGCCGGCTGCGTCCGCAAAGGCCATCCTGAAGACCGGTTACCTCCACAAAGGTTCTGTATCCAGGCGGATACATTTCCTGAGCTGAAGGGTAAAAGAGATAATCAACTCCTTCCTTTTCGAGCAGAGCCTGATCCCGGGGTAAATCGCGCGGATAGCGGTCAAAATCTTCCTTAGGGCCAAACTGAATGGGATTAACAAAAATGCTAACGACGACGATATCATTTTCCCGGCGGCAGGCCCTCACCAGACTCAGATGCCCTTCATGGAGATAGCCCATGGTGGGTACAAAACCAATCCTTTTTCCCGCCTGCTTGAGATTTTTTATTATCTCTTTCATCTGGCTAATCGTTTCAATAATTTCCATGGTCTCCCTCCAGTTTGACTCTTTTTTAAAATCTCCTTTGACTTTTCCATTATTATTAAGGACACCGGCCGGATGTGCCCGCATCACATCTTTTTAATTAAATTTTTATTCTCATCGCCCGCCTCCCGGCTGAGCCGATATTTTTCCTCCCATAATGATGTCCTCAAACATCTTATTAAATATCCTGCTTTACCTTAATTTCCTTATTATTTTAAAATGTTTTAATTCAACTTAATTTAATGATTTTTCTTAAAACCTCTTCCCTTCCCTTCATATAAGAATTGAGGCATAAGAATTAAGACTTTGCCGCTGACCTCAGTTCTTGAACTCCTCAATTTTTAAGCTTCGAAAGCTCGTTCCTTTTAGAGAAAATCACTCTCGCCGGCGACTCTCTTCCTGGCGGCTGGCCTTCAGCTTCCTCAGAAATCTTAAATTTTCCGGCTTAAGATGGTAAACATGCTCCTGGTCAGGATATTTTCCCTCTATCACCTCCCGGGCATAGGTTTGCAGGGCTTCTCTGACGATTTCATTCAGGCTGGCATACTTTTTAACAAATTTGGGCAGACTGCCATCGGTCAGACCAACCAGGTCATGAAAGACCAGAATCTGGCCGTCACAGAAACGGCCGGCTCCAATGCCAATTGTCGGAATTCCCACCTCTTCAGTGATTATTTTCCCGAGTTCTTCAGGCACACACTCCAGGACCAGGGAAAAACAGCCTCTTTTTTCGAGTTCCCGGGCTTCGCTGATAATTTTTTTAGCTTCCTGCCAGTCGCTTCCCCGCAGGCGATACTGACCAAAACGATTTATCGATTGCGGGGTAAGACCGATATGACCCATGACCGGAATTTCAGCCTCCACCAGGGCCTCAATGACCGCCAGCCGGCGGCAGGAAGCTCCCTCAATTTTTACCGCTTTTGCCCCTGCTTCTTTGATAAATCGGGCTGCATTTCTGATGGTTTCATCAGGAGAAAGGTGGAAGGAAAAATAGGGCATGTCAGCCACCAGAAAAGCCCTTTTTACCGCCCGGGCCACAGCCCTGGTATGATGAATCATTTCCTCCATGGTCACCGGCAGGGTATTTTCATAGCCCAGAACGACCATGCCCAGGGAATCACCGACCAGGATAATATCCAGGCCAGCTTCTTCGGCTAGCCGGGCAGTGGGAAAATCGTAGGCGGTGACGGCCACAATCTTTTCACCGGCTGCTTTTTTGGCCTGAAGGAGGGGAATAGTTACAGGGAAAGCTTTGTCTTTTTCCATGGTTCATCCTTTCTCCCCATCTCGCCTGAAACTTCGAGATTGGGGTAAAGTCTATTTTTTATCATGAATAAATTATCTTTTAGCAGATTTCTTTTGTCCATAGCTTGAAGGAATGTAATAAAGATGACCCTTTTGTAAATTTTTTATCTGCCGGACAATGTCCAGCATTTCCACCTCATCGGCCAGATCAAGGTCATCAGACTTGATGACCAGAAGAGGTGTGGCTTTATAATTAAAAAAGAAATAATCAAAGGCCTGCAATAAATTTTGTAAATATTTTTCCGTAATCATTTTCTCCAGGTCAGTTCCTTCCCGGGCAATCCGCCTCAACAGCGTGGGTAATGAAATCTGAAGATAAATGGTCAGATCGGGCTTCGGTATCCTTTCAGCCAGAATGGCATAAATTCTTTCATAAACAACGAGCTCATCGTCAGTTAAGGTTTGATAGGCGTAAATCTTATCTTTTTCAAAGAGATAATCACAGATAACCCTCTCGGCAAAAAGATCCCGCTGGGCCAGCATAATCTGTTGATGATAGCGATTAACCAGGAAAACCAGCTGGGCTAGAAAGGCAGCGCCTTCTTTTTCTTCATAAAAATCCCTTAAATAAGGATTCTCCCGATTATCCAGAACGACCCGACCACCAATCAGACTGGCCAGGGCCTGAGCAAATCGGGTTTTGTGGCTGTGAGGCACTCCTTCAATGGCGATGTGACGGAAGGGTATTTCCTCGATCATAGCCAGTCAGAACATTTTTTAAAACAAAGGGCCTCCCCCTATTCACTCTTCTGAGTTTCGGCCTTTTTTGCAGGAATAATGATCCAGGCAATTAAATAAAAAATCAACATGGGAACAAGAGCGGTCACCAGGGTAATGCCCACAAAGATCAACCGGACCAGGGAAACATCAATATCAAAATAATCGGCCAGACCAGCACAAACACCACCAATCATTCTGTTTTCCAGGGACCGGGTTAATTTTTTCGCCATTAATTATTCTCCTTGCTTTATGGTTTTTCCGATGAGCCAGGTTATTCTCTTCCTTCTGATTTATCTTTTTTCCATCCACCTTCCCCTTAAAATTATCTATTTATTTTTACTGATTTCTTATTATAGCGAAAAGATTCTTCTTCTGCATCAAAAATTTTAATTATCATTGGACTCACTGGCCTTTTGGATAAAGCGCTTTTCGCCTGAAAATTTCATATAATCAATCCAAAATAAGGACAATAAAGGCGATATCCCTGGCTATTGACTTTTAATAAGCCTTAAAATAAACAAGATTTGTTTTTCCGATACTTCTGGCCTTTCTTTTGCTGGCTCCGGGGAAAAAAGAGAGGCAAAAAGGAGGAAGAGAAAGATGAGTTCCCATCAATTCACCACCGGCCTTGACCTGGAAGCAATTCTCGATCGAGCCGAAGAGGCTTCCTGGCGCTTTCGCCAGTTTGATCAGGAAGAGGTCGATAGAATAGTCTATTCTGTCTATGCAGCTGCATTTCGAGCCAGAGTTTATCTGGCTAAATTAGCCTGGGAAGAAACCGGCCTAGGACGCTGGGAAGATAAGGTCATTAAGAATACTCTGGCCACCAAGATAACTTATGAGGAAATAAAAAATATCAGAACAGCCGGCCCGGTGGCAATCAATCAGGAGGAGGGGATTATTGAAATAGCAGAACCGGTCGGTCCAATTGTCGCTCTGACCCCGATTACCAATCCCACCTCGACCGTCCTTTTTAAGATCCTTATTGCCCTTAAAACCCGCAATCCCATAATTATCCGGCCCCATGGTGGCGCCAGACGTTGCTCCATCGAGGCAGCTCGACTTTGTTATGAAGCTGCCCTGAAAGCTGGAGCACCCGAGAACTGCATTCAGTGGATAAAAATGTCAACGCGTGAAGAAACAGCTTCCCTTATGGCCCACCCCAAGACAGCTTTAGTCATGGCCACCGGCTCGGTTGACGTCGTTCGGGCCGCGCTTAATTCAGGTAAACCCTCGATCGGGATCGGCCCGGGCAATGTGCCAGTCTTTATTGACCCCGGTTTTGAATTAGCCACCGCCTGTGAGGCTATTGTCAGCTCCAAAACCTTTGATTATGGTTCTGTCTGCGCCAGCGAACAGGCTCTCGTTGTCCTTAAAGAGCAGGCCGATCATGTCCGGCTGGAACTTGAAAAAAGGGGAGCCCATTTTCTAACTCATCAGGAAATCAAGAAGCTGGAGCCAGTAGCCTATAATAGCCAGGAAGGGTCAATGCGGGTTGAAGTCATCGGTCAGCCTGCTGCCAAAATTGCTTCCCTCGCCGGTTTTGAGGTTCCTGAAACCACCACCATCCTGGTAGCACCCCTGGAAGAAATCGGGCCTCAGGCACCTCTTTCTCTCGAAATCCTGGCACCTATCCTGGCTTTTTATGTGGCTGAAGATGAAGAGGAAGCCTTTAAATTGTGCCGGGAAATTTTGAACCATGGCGGTCTCGGCCATACGGCCAGCATTTTTTCTAACCGGGCCTCGCAAATTGCCCGTTTTGCCCGGGAAATGCCGGCGGGAAGAATTCTCATTAATACCCCGGCTTCTCTTGGAGCTTTAGGCGGTCTTTACAATCGTTTGAAACCTTCCCTGGTTTTAGCCTGCGGCCCAGCCGCTGGCAATATCTTCATGGATAATATCTCTGTCCAGCATCTCTTTTACCGCAAGAAAATAGTTGAACCCAGACTCAGCCCCTGGTACCGAAAAGAAATTCGTGCGCTCTATCTGGATGAAACCATCAGCCCGGAAAGGCTCGATGATCTGGTCAAATCCTGAGGTTGATTTTAAAACAAAAGTTAATTAGATAACTAACAACAAGCAGCTTCCGAAAACAACTCCCTCCCTGTAATTGAAAGCTTTTAGCTACAGGCAGAATTTCAGGCCAGAGTATCTTTCAAAAAATATTTATCTCTATTTAATTATTTTGTTCCTTCAAGAAAAATTATGGTATAACCTATGGTGGTCAGTTTGTCGAGTTAAGGAGGCTAAATGAACAGGACTTTTGGCCGAGATTTTTTTAGCTGGCCAGCAATTCGGCCGCGCTTTATACGGCCTGTGATTGTAACCATTGTCGTCCTTATTATACTGGTTACTTCAATCTATCAAATCAGTCCTGAAGAGATTGGAGTCATTCTTCGTTTTGGCCAATTCGTGAGAACGGCCGAACCTGGTCTTCATCTTAAAGTCCCCTTTATTCAGAAAGTTTATTATTTTGAAAAGAGATGGCTCGAATGGGATGGTGATCCCAACCAGATACCCCCCCCGCGATAAAAAATATATCTGGGTGGATACTTACGCCCGCTGGCGCATTGCTGATCCTCTCATCTTCTTCCAGCGAGTTAGAGACGAAAGGGGAGCACAATCGAGGCTTGACGATATCATTGATGGTGAAACCAGAAATACCATTGCTAAATTTGATTTGATTGAGGTGGTTCGCTCTTCCAATCGCCAGTTTGAGATAACTGAAGAAACCCTCAGGTCAGAGGTTATCAAAGGTAGGAGCGAAATCAAAGTTGGTCGGAATCGTATCGCTGAAATAATCCTGGAAAGCGCCTCAAAGATAACCCCGCAATTTGGAGTTGAACTCAAGGATGTGCGGATCAAAAGGATTAACTATGTGGAACAAGTCCAGCGCAAGGTTTTCGATCGAATGATTGCTGAAAGAAAAAGAATGGCGGCCAAATACCGCTCCGAGGGTGAGGGTCGGAGCGCCGAGATCAGAGGTGAAAAAGAGAAAGAATTGAGGCGAATTAAATCCGAAGCCTACCGCCAGGCTCAAGAAATAAAAGGAAAGGCCGAGGCTGAAGCCACCAGGATTTATTCTCAGGCCTATAATCTTGACCCGAACTTTTACCAGTTGCTGAAGACTCTGGAAACCTACCGGACAAGCTTTGACAGTGAAACCTGGCTGATTCTCTCCTTGGATAACGAATTTCTGCGTTTTCTCCGTTCCTTCGAGAAACACTGAAGATAGCCGAAAATGGAAAAAGGCGCTTCTCCCTTTAAAGAAAGGCAAGCTTTAATTGCAGTCGGATCAAAATTATATCAGAAATACTCAATGACCCAAAAAGATAAATAGAAAATAGCTAAAAATTAAATTATTTTTAAAGGGAAATGAGAATTGAACCGATTAATTAAGCCAGTAGAAGTGGCTGAATTTATTAAAAAGGATTATTCTAAAGGCTCTAAGCTTTCTTAGAGTAAGGACAAATGAATCTGATGGAGCTCGTCAGGGCTTTAATGGAATTTCTGAAAGCCCACCCCTCGTGGATAAAGGGCCTCAGCCTGGGTTCGCTCATCACTTTTCTGATTACCCCCCTTATTGTCATTCTGGTTGTTCTTCGATTACCAGCAGATTATTTTTCCCGACCAGCAGGTCGAAGGAGCCGTCTTTTTAGCCGTTACCCGATTTTCTATCCAATTTTCCTTCTGCTAAAAAATTTACTCGGTCTCATGCTTATAGTGATTGGCTTTGTTCTCCTTTTCGCTCCTGGCCAGGGATTTCTGACCATTTTAATCGGTCTGATGCTGGTCAATTTTCCCGGAAAATCTCGGCTGGAACGTTTTGTTCTGAGCCGTCCCGGGGTTCGGGAAAGCCTCAATAAGCTCCGTCAGCGTTTCGGCCAGCCTCCCCTCCAGATGTAGTTCTTTATTCCCCGGATTCTTTCCTCTCCTTTTTTGTTATCAGAATTTTCTCCATTTTCCACTCACCGGGCAAAAGTTTCTCTATCCAGCCTGAGTTGAAAAATGGTTCACTCAGGATGAAGACAGAGCTCAATTAAACTCAGGTCTTCATGCTGGACTCAAGCTCAATACTTAAAGCCTTGACTGATTTTGAAGCTTAATCTAATGTAAAATATTTTTTATTTTTGAGGTTGGAGCTAACACGAATTCAGGATTAGATGGGAGCAGAGTTTTAATCAAAAAAATTTAAATTAAGGATAGGCTAAAAATGCTTGTCCCGTTAAAACCAAAAATAATAGTTTTTTTGTTTCTTTTTTGCTTGATCCTGCTTCTACCGGGAGGGCTGGCGCAATCCAGAGATCAATTAAGTCTCGAGAAGACTGAAATCCAGGAAAAAGAGCAGAAAAAAGAGGAGTCGAAAAAAGAAGAGACCAAAAAAGAGACTAAGGCTACGCTGAGTGAAGAAATTGTGGTCATTGGCTCCACTCCCCGAGAAGCGCCTCTCGCTTCGGTAACTCGTCTCGACTCCCGGCAAATCCAGACCCAGCGAACCACTGAGCTCGCGGAGATTCTGCGGCAGGCTCCGGGGGTAATTGTCTCCCTCAATGGAAAGAACGAGTTTTCCCTGCGGTTGAGGGGACTTGAGTCTCAACGGCTGACCCTGCTTATCGATGGTGTGCCCCTTTATGAACCATTTTTTGCGAGCTTTGATCTTAAAAGCCTGCCCGCCAGTGGCCTTGAAGCTATCCAGATAACTTCGGGCGCCACCTCAGCCCTTTATGGGCCAAATGTCCTGGGCGGCGTCGTCAACCTCATCACACGCCGGCCAGCAGCAGAAACCTTTTTTCGCCTCCAGACTTCTCTGGGTGAAGCCAAAACCTCAGCTTTCAGTCTGGAGGGGGCCAAACTGTTGGGTAAAATTGGAGCTTCGGCCTCAGTCAATTATCAGCATTCCGATGGTTTTTATTATCCCGATGGGAACGAGAGAAAAAAGCGGGCTTTGAGCGATTATGACCGTTTAAACCTGAATCTGAAAATTATCGCCTATCCAGGCTCTTCCCATGAGCTCTTTCTTTCTGCTGGCTTATATCGCTCCGCTTTCGGTCTTCCCCCAGCGCTTTTTTCAGTCCGTCCCCGCTACTGGCGCTTCCGCAATTGGGACCGAGACTTTTTTTCTTTGGGAGGGCTGCATTCGCCCTTCCCCCGGTTCAATTTCTTATGGCGGCTTTTTCTGGTTAAATACAACAATTCTCTCGAGCAATATCGGGATAGCTCCCTAACTTCACTGCAGGCTCTCAGCACCTATCGTAATGACCTCGCTGGCCTTTTCTGTCTTGGCGATTACTTTCCCACGGAAAAATTCAGGCTTCGAGCCAGCCTCAGCTGGCGCCAGGAAACAGCCCGAATTCAGGATAATCTCAGTCTCCCTTTTCAAAACTATCGTCACAAAACAGGCTCGCTGGGCCTCGAAAGCCAGGTCAGCCTGAAATCAGGCTGGAAATTGGTAACCGGAATGAGCCTGGATCGGCTCAGAAAGGCTGATAGCTCAATTCTTACCCGTCTTAATCCGCTGGCCGGCACAATCTTCTCTCCAGCTGATTACTTTAGCCTTCGTTTTTCCCTTTCTCTTAAATCTCGCTTCCCCACCCTGCATTCTCTTTATGCCAGCCAGGTGGGCAATCCTGAACTAACAAGTGAGACCGGCCGGGCAATGGAAGCTGGCCTGATCTGGAACCGCTGGCTGAATTTCACCCTGACAATCTTCGACAATCATTTTCATAATCTGATTGAAGCCATGAGGCTGGCCGATGGCACCCGTCGCTTCCGCAATGTCCATGAGGCTCGAATCAGAGGTCTGGAACTCCAAATCAAAAAAAGTTTCCAGCGCTTTTCCCTGACTCTCTGCGGCCAGTTCCTTGATCACAATAATGAAACTGAAGACCGACCTCTGGATACTCTGCCCTCAAGGCAAATAAGTCTTCAGGCGACTTTCGAGCCAGCGCCGGCGTTGGAAATTTCGATCTCAGCTCTGGCGGCTAGCCGCTCCTTCTGGTACGACTTTTCTTCACGGCAGCTCTTAATTCTTCCGGCCTATGAAAATGTTGATCTTGTTCTGGTCTACAAGCGCCCTCACCTGGAGCTTTTCTTGAGAGCAACCAATCTCCTGAATAAATTTTTCTACACCGAGCCTGGCTTCCCCTGGCGAGCTCGTTATTTCGAAGCTGGTTTTATCTTCAGCCTTTAAAGGCCAAGTTCCTCCGCAATGCCCTGCATGGCCTTCAGGCAGAGAGAAATAAATTCATCGAGCTCCAGACCACAGTTTCGGCACATCTCTATTTCTTCCCTTCGGGCGCCCCGGGCAAAGCTCTTTTCCTTATACCGGCGTTTGATAAAATCGAGGTCCACATTGGCCAGTTTCTTTGTTGGATGCATCAGCGCCGCGGCCACAATCAATCCGGTCAGCGGGTCGATGGAAAAGATGGCCCAATCCATGGCTGTCTCACAGGGAACCCGACCAGCATGGGCCTGAATGGCATGAAGCTGAGCCTCGCTCAGGCCTTTATCCTGCAGAATTTTAATCGTTTCGGTTGTGTGTTTTTCCGGATCTTTCTGGGTTATCTCGTAATCTAAGTCATGCAAAAGCCCGGCCAGACCCCACTCCTCTTCATTCTGGCCCAATCTTTTCGCTACCTCCCGCATACAGGCTTCAACGGCCAGACAGTGGCGGACAAGATTACGATTGGTAAGATAGCTTTGAACCAAATCCAGAGCTTCTTCTCTTTTCATCTCGGGCTCCTTAAAATTATTTCCTTCCTGAAATTCAGGTTATCCTAAATTCAGGTTAAAAATTAAAACTAATTTAGTTTAATTAGACTACATCCACTGGCAGAAAAATTCAAACCTCCTCAGGCTTGAGCCTTTTTCTGACCCCGTCTCTTATTCTTCCAATCAGAATCTCTAGATTAAAATTTTAAGATTGCATTTATAAAAAGAAGCTCTTCCGTGAAAATTATGGCACTTTATTGGGCCTATAACGGCTGTATTTCTTTTAGAATCAATAAGATATAAAATTTTAAGCCCATTAAAAATGGCTTTCAAAATTGAAGGATGATTTATTATCATTCTAACCTTGACAAAGGGGCTAAAAAAGGGCTTTAAAAAGTTGCTCCTTTATCCCGACAGGAGCGCTTCTTTAAGCGAAAAAATGGCTAAATATTCACGATAAAAAAGCGCCGTATCCACCACACTTTTTAAGGATGAGCCAGAAAAAGATTGAATCAAAAAGAAACCAATAAAAGATTTTTTTTTCCGAAAAATCATGCTCCCGGACAGGAAACAAGAGCCTCGCCTGGTAAAAAATGGCCTCAGGCTAAAAATCAGGCTGAAAATTTTCGGGTCTTTCCTGGCTGATCTGGAAACTCAGGGTAGCTTCTCGAGTCTTTCCTTTATCTTTTACCCGAACTCCAATGAGATAATCACCCGGAGAAAGAGGCAGCCAGGTCCAGCTATTCCGGGCTGATTCTTTCTGGACAATTTCTCTGCTTTCACCCTTTTGAAGAAAGAATTCATAGCGGGGAGCCTCAAAACCCACAGCTTCGGCTGTAAAAGTGATTTCAGTTCCCACCTTCTGTGGTGAGGGAAGCGAAGAAGATAGGGCAACTCTTATCTCCGGTTCAAGGAAAAGGAGGGAACTCTGACCAGAAACTGTCTCATAGACAGAAAGAATCAGACCGCCGGGAACTAAAAGGGGTGAGGTGCAGATTTCACCCTCCGGTCTGAACTCGCCGGCCTTGCGACCGGTCATGAGATCAAAAGCCAAAAGCGGCGGATTCTCTGTGGCTACAATGAGATAGGGTGAGGCTAAAACCAGGTTAAAGGCCAGACGGGAGGGAATCGATTGCCACCATTTTATTTCACCGCTCTTCGCCTTCAGGCAATAGATGACGGCGTTCGATGTGGCAAGATAAAGGTTACCACGAGCAAAGAGAGGCAAAGTTACCAGTCTGCCACCAAGCTCAATGGACCACGCCTTTTTCTTTTTCTTAAGATTCCAGGCTATAACCTTTTTGTCCTGGGTTCCGAGGAAAAGTAAGTCACCGGAAAGGGAAACATAGGGCAGAATTGTTGCTTCCAGAAAGCCAGAAAGATCGGCCCGACCCTCAGAAGAAAATTGATATATCTGACCAGTCTCAGCGATAGCTAAGAGAACATTTTCTGGAGAAACAGTCAGGGCAGCCAGTTTTGCCTTAGTTGAGCTTCTCCAGACAACTTCTCCTGTTTCTGGCTTAAGTACGAGGAGGGAACCATCAGCTAAGGATAAAGCCAGCTTCCCTTCAAAAAAAATAATCTGACCGCCAAAAGATGCCAGGGTCTCAGGCCAGATGAGGCGGCCCTCCAGGGAAAGAGCCAGAAGGTTATTCTCTTTATCCACGGCCAAAATTATTTCTCCGACCGCCAGAAGACGAGTCAAGGGTTTGGCCGGAAGATGGAAATTCCAGATGACTCTTTTTTCGAGCCAGTTATAACCTGTAATTTTCCCTGATTCCGTGAGCCAGAAAATTCTGTGGTCCGAGCCCGCCACAAGGTCTATAATTCTTCCCTCGACCGGCAGGCTATCCCTGACCCTCAAAGGGAAGCTGATAACTGAAGTTTCTGTTTCTGAAAATTCCGGTTCTGAATTTAATAATTTTTCTGGGGACAGAAATACCATCAGAATAAGATTTAACGCCAGAAATTTTAGCCTTCGCCCCTTCATTTCTGGCCCCATCAGACTCTTACTCTTTTTCCTGCCTGGCAAATACTTCTTTAGGCTCATCTCTTTTCATCCGGAAATAATCTTAAATCTTAATTTGTCCTGATCGTCTCCTTCATCTAATTTTTAATAGATTCGAGCTTTTTCTGGCTTCCCTTTTCTCCTTTTCTTCTTTACAGAAAAAGCTGAAGCTGATATCATGACTAAAAATGATCAATTATCTTCTTTTATACAAAATCAGAAAAAGGGTCAAAAAAATCATTCAGGAAAAAATTGAGGACGGAGAGCTCGCCACTACCCCCAAATCGTGCCTTGGCTGTCTGGCAGACGATATCAGCTGGGAAATTTATTACCTTTTAAAGGAAAAAGATAAAGAAGAAAAATAGCCCTGCCTTTTTTCCTGTTCTCATTCTCCCTTTTCTTCACTTTCATCTCTTTTTTTCATCTCAGCCCTCTCAGCTTCCTGCCTCATTTTTTCCTTGATTCTGGTCCACCATTCCAAGCGCTTTTTTATTTCCTTTTCCAGGCCGAAATCGCCTGGCTCGTAATATCTCCGGCCCTGAAGGCCAGGCGGCCTGGTTTCCATAATTGAGGTTTTCTCTGGATGGTCATGGGCATACTCATAACCCCGGCCATAGCCAAGAGATTTCATCAGAGAGGTCACTGGATTTCGCAAATGAAGGGGTACAGGCTCATAGGACAAATTACGGGCATCCTCCATGGCCGCTTCAAAAGCCAGATAAACCCGGTTGCTTTTGGGCGCTGTGGCCAGATAAATAACGGCTTCAGCCAGAGCCAGCTCACCTTCAGGAGTTCCCAGAAAATCATAGACCTCTTTAGCGGCCAGGGCGATATTCAGGGCCATGGGATCAGCCAGACCAACATCTTCAGCCGCAAATCTAACCAGGCGCCGGGCAATAACCAGAGGGTCTTCGCCAGCTGCCAGCATTCTGGCCAGCCAGTAAAGGGAAGCATCAACATCACTATTGCGCAGACTCTTGTGGAGAGCCGAAAGAAGGTTATAATGCTCCTCCCCATTTTTATCATAAAGAAGTGTCTTCTTTTGCAGGGCTTCCTCAACTTCTTTCAGGCCAATCTCGGGGCCGCGAGCCAGGTTGGCGGCAATTTCAAGGGTATTGAGAACCCGGCGCGCATCACCATCGGCCTGAGAAATAATCAATCGCCTGGCCTCCGGGCTTAAGGTCAATTTAAGCTTTCCCAGACCATTTTCCTCATCCTGGAGGGCATCATCAATCACCCGGTTGAGGGAGCCTTCATCCAGGGGCTTGAGTACCAGAACCCTGGTTCGAGAAAGTAGAGGCGCAATAATTTCAAAGGAAGGATTTTCCGTCGTTGAACCAAAAAGGATGATGTCACCTCGTTCTACATAGGGCAAAAATGCGCCCTGCTGGGCTTTATTGAAGCGATGAATTTCGTCAATAAAAAGAATGCTTGGCTGCCCGGACATTTTTTTGAGATTTTCAGCCTGGGCCATGAATTCCTTAATTTCCTTAATCCCGGCCAGAACAGCACTGAAAAAAACACAGGGCAGATTAAAATGCTGGGCCAGAAGATAACCCAGCGTAGTCTTTCCCGAGCCTGGAGGTCCCCAGAAAATCAAGGAAATGAGACGCCCTGACTCCATCAGTTCAGTAATAATCCTGCCTGGACCCAGAAGATGTTCCTGACCATAAAAGCGCTCAAAGGAGCGGGGCCGCATCCTTTCAGCCAGGGGAGTATGGTTGAGCCTCTTTTCTTTGGTGCTGGACATTAATTCTATTATAGGCTTTTTGCCCATATTCGTCTAATTAACTTAAAGCTTTTCTTAAAAAGCCATGGTTAAATTGAGTCCTGCCCCAGCATAGCCGGAATAACTTTCCGGGAGAAAGTCTTTTTCCCGGTCTGCCTTGACGGCTGACTGGAGGAAATGATAATTTAAGTCTGAAATTTTAAAAGATAATGGCAACCAGGCGAAAGGAAAAGCTGGTTTATAAACTGGAAGAGGTTTGCCGCCTGGTTCAGCTTGAACCTGAAATAATCAATCGCTGGGCGGAAGAATTTCCCTTTCTTCATGCCGGTCTCACCGCCAGGGGCCACAAGGTTTTCCGGCGGCAGGATGTGGAAATTATTAAAAGGTTAAAGGAACTTCTCTATAAGGAAAAATATACTCTGGCTGGAGCTAAAAGAAAAATCGAAGAAGAATTCGGCCTGAAAAGTCAAGGCCAGGTTCATCCCGATAAATTAAAAAAAATTCTGATTGAAGTCAGAGATCGTCTGGAAGAAATTAAGGCGAGCCTTGAAAAAAATCCAGGGAAAGGCTAAATTTATAAAAGGCCGGGACGTGGCGCAGCCTGGTAGCGCACATGCTTGGGGTGCATGGGGTCGGCGGTTCAAATCCGCCCGTCCCGACTATTTTTTTCTTTTTAGCTGCATCTCGCTGCATCTCCCTGGCTGAAATCAGCCAGTAAAAATAAGGCAAATAATACCGGAGGCGAATCCTGGCCCTAAGGCTGATAGATTTTAGTTTTTTCCTGGTTATTCAGGTAAGGCAGGTTAAATAAAATTTTCCCTTCTTGATATTTCGCCAGAAAGTCCGAAGAGGCGAATCTTCAGGTCAGGGTTTTAAAAAATAAAACCCGTTTTCTAATAATACCGGGATTGATAAATTATAAGCTGATGAATGAGGCGTCTCTTAACCGCGCTTGAAAGGAAGAAAATATGAGGCCTCTTTTTCTTCTGACCAACGACGATGGTTTTTTCTCTGCAGGTCTCGAAGCTCTCAGGTCTTCTCTTGAGGATCTGGGGGAAATTTATGTGGTGGCGCCTGATCGAGAGAGAAGCGCTACTTCCCTCAGTCTTAGCCTTCATCGGCCCCTGCGGCTGCAAACTATCCGGCCCAGGGTCTTTGCCGTCGATGGCACGCCGGCCGACTGCATTTATCTCGCTATCAAAGGGCTTTTACCTGGGTTACCAGACCTGGTTATTTCCGGGCTAAATCATGGTCCCAACTTAGGCCAACAGGATGTGGCCTATTCAGGCACAGTCGCGGCTGCCTTACAGGCAGCCTTTTTAGGTCTAAGAAGCATGGCTATCTCCCTTCTTCCCGATAGCCATCATCATTATTTCTTTGACGAGGCGGCTGCGGCCATGAGGAAAATAATCGCCTATTTTCTTGACCATCCCTTTCCCGCCGGTCTGGCTCTCAATTTTAATTTACCGCCTCCCCCCTTCAGGGGAATTAAAATTGTCCCCCTGGGCGAAAAAAGATATAATCCTCAGATAATTGAGAATACTGATCCCAGAGGCCGAAAATATTACTGGATTGGCTCTTCTCAGCCGGAAATTATCTCTGAAAAAGGAACGGATATTGAAGCCGTAAGCGAGGGATTCATCGCTTTAACCCCGCTCCGGGTCAACTTCACCGCCACGGAATACTGTCATCATTCTTGCTGGGAAGGATTACTCCATCTTTTTTAACATCATCGCCAGACTCCCTTAAGTCAAGGGAAAGAGGGGCGGGTTTTTTGCTTTCAGGTATTATCTTTTTCTTCTTTTTGTGTTTCCAGAATTCATGAAGAGCGGGCATCAGAGAAATCAGAATAATAGCAATTATGACCAGGCTAAAGTTTCTTTTGATAAAGGGAACATGGCCAAAAAAGTAACCTCCAAAAACGAAGAGAGCCACCCAGAGAAGGCCGCCAATGACGTTATAGCTTAAGAATCGAGCGTAGCTCATCCGGCCAATACCGGCCACAAAGGGAGCGAAAGTCCTGATTATGGGCACAAAGCGGGCAATAATTATGGTCTCAGCTCCATATTTCTCATAGAACTCATGGGTTCGATCAAGGTAGTCCCGCCGAAAAAAGCGGCTTTTTTCTTTATGGAATACTCTGGGGCCCACAAAATGGCCAATCCAGTAATTGGCGGTATCGCCCAGAATAGCGGCTGCCGCCAGAATCATGAACAAGGCCAGAGGATTCAGGGCACCAATGGCGGCCAAAGCCCCGGCTGCAAAAAGGAGAGAATCTCCGGGAAGAAAAGGCGTGACCACAAAACCGGTTTCAAGAAAGATGACAAAAAAGAGGATAAAATAAGTCCAGAAGCCAAACTGCTGAATGAGATGGCCCAGATGGCGGTCAAGATGAAGAATAAAATCAATCAGTTGACCGATAATTTCCATGTGGCCTCAAAAAGAAAACCATAATTTAAATGAAAAGAGCCTGACTGTCAAAACCTGAAGATGAATTTTAATTAGAGGAGGTTTTAGCCCGATAATGAAAAGGCTGAGGCAGGCGATATTCAGGTACATCCAGGGCTAAAGCTATTTCCCTGAGCTTCATCTGAATCGCAGCCACATTATCTGGCCCCATCCTTAAAAGATGCTTCTGGGCCTCGCTCAGTTCCTCCAGGACCGGGTCAACCATATAATAATTAACCACGCCTTTCTCCACGACAATCTCATTTTCCACAATGGGTGTTCGGAGAAGTTCGAGAATGGCCCGGATCAGGGTGGTTTCAAAATCAGCTTCCGGATAGCCCAGTTCTCGATAAGCTTCCTGAAAGAGGGGCTTGAGGCTGCGAAAGAGGCTGACACAGCCTTTGGTATCCAGGGAAATGAAAACATCAACCACGGGGTCATAACGCCGGTAACTGGCTGGATCTATGATCAGACGTTCGCCTCTTTTGATCACGCTGAAGGGGGTGCGGGGAGAAAAGAAGTCAATCTGCCTTCTTGGACTCTGACCACTGGCAATGTTATCGACCGCTGCCGTAAATTTACGAATTATATTTTTTGTCCTGAGCCAGCTGGCCAGCCGGGGATGGGTCGAAATTTCCCGGACAATTGTCCGGATATAGTCATCGCTTTCCGCCAGGCTCACAGGAGCATGTGCTTCCTCCTTCTCTTCAGTTGCAGGTAACACGGCTTCCTCTGCGCTCTTAACGGGCACTTCCTGTACTGAGGTTTTTTTCTTAGTAAAGAGAAAATATCCAGCCACGATCACGACCAGGACCACGAGCAAAATAACCAGTGCATTACGCCAGACTTTCTTTGTTTCCTCCATCTTTCCCCCTATTCAATTTTTTTTATCTTTATATCTCCCTTCATCGACCTTAAAAATATTTTTGCTCCTCCCTCCCTGAGCGTGGTCAAAAGGTAATTTTCAACCCTTTTTTCATGGGGAAATTCAAAGGTCAGGCGACCATGAAGAGCCTGGGCTTCTATCCGAGCCGATGCTTCAGGCTCCAGAAAAAGGGTGATATCGCCTTCCTCTGTTAGAAGATTGATGTCATCGTTTTCTCTCAAATCAAGAACCTCAGCCTCGAGATTTCCCTTCATTACCGAAGCCTCAAGGGAGCCTGAGAAATTCTGAACTTTCAGATTACCCCTTTCCAGGTCGATTCTGGCTCGGCCGAATAAATCTCTTATCGTGACATTACCTTCTTTAAGATTAATCCTCTCCAGATTCACATTCCTTGGAACAGTAAGCGAAATATTTACCGGAAGCAGGGTCTGCTTTCTACCTTCAACCCTGATTTTTAGGGCCGATTCCTGGGTTTCAACCTCAATCCGGGGAGAAGAGCGGCTCAGGCCGGCCATCATCACGCCCCGGCGATAAAAGGGCAGACTCTGCGAGGCCACAATATGTACTTCTTCTTCCTTCTGCCCGACTATTTCTAATACCGCCTCAACCTCTTCTATCAGCAAATCAAGGGAACCGCCCGAGGGTAATTTATACCGATGATCAAAAAAAACCCGGGCTGGCCAGTCTCCTCCAGCGGAATAATAGGGCATAAAGACGATGGCACAGGAGCCGAAGACAAGCAGGGGCAAAATAATTCCAGTGAGGCGGAGGACCAACCAGGACTTCATCGTTTGCTCCCTTTAATTGGCCAGCACCATTTTAATCTATTTTTACATCTAAAAATAGCTATTAGAGCTGAATCCATGGCTGCCCTCAGCCATAACGACCCGTAATATATTCTTCAGTGCGCTTATCAGCCGGAGCAGTAAATATCTGGTGCGTTTCCCCGAATTCAATCAATTCCCCTAAAAGGAAATATCCGGTAAAGTCAGAGACGCGGGCTGCCTGCTGCATATTATGGGTTACAATAACAATGGTGTAACGTTTTTTTAAATCAAACATTAACTCTTCGATCCTGGCTGTGGCAATAGGATCAAGGGCTGAACAGGGTTCGTCCATAAGAAGAATTTCCGGTTCAACCGCCAGAACCCGGGCCAGACAGAGGCGCTGTTGCTGTTCCAGGGAAAGCGAGAGGGCATTTCTCTTTAAATGGTCCTTGAGTTCGTCCCAGAGCTGAACAGAACGCAGACTGCGTTCAAGTCTTTCCTCCATTATTTTGCGGTCATTGAGGCCATGAACCCTCAGACCATAGAGAATATTAGCTTCAATGCTCAGGGGGAAGGGATTGGGCCGCTGGAAGACCATGCCCACCCGGCGTCTGAGCTCAAGCAGGTCAATTTTTTCCTGATAAATATCCTGGCCATCGATAATCACCTGGCCTTCGACCCGGGCCTCATCAATCAGGTCATTCATCCGATTGAGACAGCGAAGGAAGGTCGTTTTACCACAGCCTGAAGGGCCGATAAGAGCGGTTATTTTCTGCTTTTCTATTTTCAGACTGACATCCTTGAGGGCCTGAAAATGTCCATAAAAGACTGAAAGTTTCCTGACTTCGATGGCTATCATGGCTCAGCCGAAACGTCCTGAAATGTAATCGTTGGTCCGCTGGTCCCGGGGAGCGGTAAAAATTCTCTCGGTTCGGTCAATTTCAATAAGCTCGCCGGAAAGGAAAAAGGCTGTCCGATCAGAAACCCGGGCCGCCTGCTTTGTATTGTTGGTCACAAGGATAATAGTATATTCCTTTTTTAAATCCATGAGCGATTCTTCAATTTTCATGGTGGAAACAGGGTCAAGACCTGAGCAGGGTTCATCAAGGAGAATAAATTCAGGCCGCATGGCCAGAACCCGGGCAATACACAGTCGCTGTTGCTGGCCGCCGGAAAGCTTCAGGGCGCTCGAATGAAGTCTGTCTTTAACCTCATTCCAGAGAGCCACCTTCTGCAGGGAATCAACCACCCGGCTTTCAATCAGTTTTTTATCCTTAATTCCGGCCATTCTCAGGCCAAAAGCCACATTTTCAAAGATGGAGCGAGGCAGGGGTACAGGTAAGGCGAAAACCATCCCCACCTTCCGTCTGAGTTCAGTAATATTTATATCAGGGCCATAAATATTCTGGCCGTAAATTTCAATCGTTCCCTCAATCCTCGTTTCAGCCTGCTCTGCATTCAATCGATTTAGACAGCGCAAAAAACTTGATTTGCCACTGCCAGCAGGACCGATGATGCTCAGAATTTCATTTTTATAAACATCGAGGTTAAGATTTTTTAAAACAGGTCGGGAACCGACGTAATAGCTAAAATCTCTAACCCGGATGACAGCTTCCTTCATCATGTATACTTCCTTAAGAACCGGCTCATGAGATAATAGGTAACTACATTTATTAAAAGAATGGAAATAATCAGAACAGCTGCTGTGCCATAGGCTTTAGATAAGGAGATACCTTCTCTGGCCAGAATATAGAAATGGACAGACATGGTTCGAGTAGAAGAAAAAAGGGAGGTCGGCAGGCGAAGGGCTGAGCCGGCCGTAAAAATGACCGCGGCCGTCTCGCCGATGCTCCGGCCAATACTCAAAATGACTCCCGTAGCTATTCCGGGCAAGGCTGAAGGCAGAACTACCCGGCTCACTGTCTGCCATTTTGTTCCACCCAGAGAGTAACTTACTTCCCGAAAGGCCCGGGGCACAAATTTAATGGCTTCTTCACTGGTACGAATGATAGTGGGTAAAACCATAAAGGCCAGGGTTAAACCACCACTCAGAATTGACCAGCCAAACTTTAATTTGGTTACAAAAAGGATAAAACCGAAAAGGCCAAAAATGATGGAAGGAATTCCAGCCAGACATTCCGAGCCGAACCGGATTATCCTGGTCAAGCGGCTCTCAGTGGTGTATTCAGTCAGAAAAATGGCTGTGCCCACGCCAAGAGGTGTGGCCACGATCAAAGCTAAAATAATCAGGACAATTGTACCTACGATGGTCGAGAAAATGCCACCTTCCCTGCCCATGTCCACCGGATTTTTGGTTAAAAATTTCCAGCTCAGAACCGGTAATCCATGTCTGAGGATAAAAAAGATGATAAAGGCCAGAATAAAGATACTTAAAGCAGTCAGGGCTAGAAGTAGCCCACGAACAACTTTCTGTTCCTTCTGAGGTGAAAGCTGCCACCTCATGAGGACATCCTTTTCGAGGTCAGATTAGCGATGGTATTTAAAATCATAATGATGATAAAAAGAATAACACCGGTGGCAAAAAGAGCCTGGCGGTGCTCGCCGCTGGCATAGCCCATTTCCAGGGCAATGTTGGAAGTCAGGGTTCTCACCGGATCAAGAATACTCCGGGGTAAAGAGGTGGCATTACCGGCAATCATAATCACCGCCATGGTTTCACCGACGGCCCGGCCCATGCCTAAAATTATACCGGCAATTATCCCTGATCTGGCTGCTGGCAGCAACACCAGGCGAGTTGTCTGCCATTCAGTGGCTCCAAGGGCAATTGAACCTTCGCGATAGGTGGGCGGCAGGGCCAGCAAAGAATCTATGGAAATACTTAAAATCGTTGGTAAAATCATAATACCCAAAATCAGGGAAGCCGTAAGAATCGAAAAACCAGGCCCACCAAAATTATCACGAACAAAGGGAACCAGAATGACGACTCCAATGAAGCCATATACCACTGAGGGGATACCGGCTAAAAGCTCAATCATCGGCTTGACAACCATTCTCACTTTTTTTGAGCTGAATTGAGTTAAATAGATGGCTCCGGCGAGACCCAGGGGGATGCCAATAATCATGGCCCCGGCAGTAACAAGAAGGGAACCAACAATCATGGGTAAAAGGCCAAAATGACCTTCAGTCGGATACCAGTCAGAACTTAAAAGAAAAGCTTTAAAGCCACGCCTGATCATAATCGGCAGGCCTTCACTGAAAATAAAAATAGAAATTAAGGCCAGAATGGAAATAGCTGAAAGAGCTATGGCCAGAAGTAAGAGCCGGATAAATTTTTCCTTATCTTCCCTGATCTTCATCTGAGCCTATTTCCCCTCAATTTCTCCAGACATAGCCAATTTTGCTGGAATCAGACCCTGCTTTTGAATCAGCTTCTGGCCTTCCTCAGAAAGAATGAACTGGATAAAATCGCGGGCCTCTCCAGCCGGTTCTCCCTTGGTCACCAGGATAAAAGGTCTGATGAGTTTATATTTTCCCCTGACCACATTCTCGTAAGAAGCTTCAATGCCATCAAGCTTTATGGCCTTGACTCTGGGTTCAAGTAATCCCAGCGAAATATAACCGATGGCGTAAGGATCTGCCGCCACGACTTCCCTGACGGTGCCATTCGAATCCTGAACAATGGCTTTCTTGGTAATTCGTTCTTTATGCATCACCATTTCCTGGAAGGCGCCTCTGGTGCCTGACCCTTCCTCCCTGGTTACGACATGAATCTTTCGGTCCGGACCACCAACTTCCTTCCAGGAAAGAATCCGGCCGGCAAAAATTTCCCGGACTTTTTCCAGGGGAAGATCGTCAATCGGATTGGAGGGATGGACAATAATCGCCAGACCATCCCAGGCAACAATAAACTCCTTGAGGACCTTTTCCTCCGGCTTCAATTCCCGGGAGCTCATGCCGATTTGAGCTGCCCTGCTCAAAGCCGCCTGAATGCCAGCACTTGATCCGCCTCCCTGAACGTTGATAATCCGGCCAGGAAATCTGGCCATAAAAACTTCGGCCCATTGATCGGCAAAGGGCTGAATACTGGTTGAACCGGCTACGGTTATTCCCTTCTGCCCGGGCCGCAGAGAACAGGAAAAATAAAAGATAGTCGAAAATAAATAAAAAAAGATAAAACAGAAAAATGAACTGCCTGCAGCAGCGTGACCTCGATCCTTCTCTTTCATCTTTGAATTACCGGCTGTGGAAGTTCCGCTTATCCTGTCCCTTCTTTTAAACATTAAGATATATCCCAGCCCGAATTAGGCTGTCAATTAGAAGAACATGAAGAAGACGTAAATCATGATGAAGATTCAGGCTTAGATGGAATTGAAGATAAAGTTGTAGATACAGATGTAAATGAAGACGTTTTTGTTCTCGTACCTGTCTCAGAAGAAGAAGAAGAAGAAGAAGAAGAAGAAGAAGAAGAAGATGATGATGATGATGATGATGATGATGATGATGATGATGATGAAAATGGAGACGAAGACGATGTTGTGGTGGAAGAAGTGGCTGAAAGCGTTCCTGCCCTGGCTGTTTTTTCGAAGGTAAGATCCAGCTCATTTAATTTTCTTTCAAACTCAGCCTTTTTCAATTCGTATTCCTTGAGCCAGCCATCTATCTCCTCCCACCAGGTATCAAGTTCCTTCTGCCAGAGATGCCATTTCCTGGATAACTCACCAATCTCCTGACCCCTGCCCTGTCTTGAAGCCTCAATAATGGCTTCCTTCAGGCTCTGTATCTCCGCCTCTCTCCTTTCAATCATTCTTTCCAGGGAGGCTATTTTTTCCTCCAGGGGCTTAAGAGAAGCAGACCTGGCAGCAATAATTTCAGACCGAAGGCGCCGCCATAACTTTCGGGAAGGACCAGTTTCAGCTTCTTTCGCTTCAGGCTCAGAAATAGCCCTGGCTTCTCTTTCTTCTTCCCAGCCAATCTTTTCCAGGAAGCGATTATAATCCATTTCATAGACCGAAATTTTATCGCCCTGAAAAACAACCAGCCTTTCGGCCAGAGCTTTGAGCATCATTTCATTATGGGTGACCATGATAATGGCACCCTCAAAATTATCCAGCGCTGTCAGCAGGGCGTCACAGGATTCTAAGTCAAGGTGATTGGTGGGCTCATCAAGTATCAGCAGATTAACGGGCCGGGCTAAAATTTTGGCCAGCAAAACCCGGCTTTTTTCGCCACCTGAAAGGACCGCAATTTTTTTTAGAGCGGCCTCGCCTTCAAACATCATGGTGCCACAGATCTGGCGAGCTCTCTGGGGATCACCATCTGGATCGGCTGCCATGACTTCTTCCAGGACTGTCCTCGCCTCATTGAGGGAAGCAAGACCCGATTGTTCATAAAGACCTATCGAAACCTTGGGCGGAACAATTACTTCACCTTTCTGAGGCTTCAGTAAACCCGCCATCAGTTTAATCAGAGTGGTTTTTCCCCGGCCGTTGGGGCCAATAATAAAAATTCGATCTCTGGCTCCAACCGTCAAGCTGAAATTCTGGATCAGGGGCCTGTCAGGTTCATAACCGAAGGTAACGTCTTCCAGGCTCAGAACATATTTACCGTAATAAGGCTCCGAGCGAAAGGAAAAGTCGAGGGTGGCCAGCTTTTCCAGCTTTTCCTTTTTTTCCATTTTGGCCAGAGTTTTGATTCTTGATTGAACCAGGTTGGCCAGTCTGGCCTTGGCTCGAAAGCGATTAATGAAAATTTCTATTTCCTTACGTTTGCGTTCATCATTAATTCTTGTCTTCTCATAGGTTTCTTCTTCGAGGGCAATTTGCTGATAATATTTTTCCGTATTGCCCTTGATTTTTTTGACCTTGCGCCGGTGAATACCCAGAATGTCGGTCACAACAGCATCCATAAAGCCGCGGTCATGGGTGATGAGCATGAGCTCTCCTGGCCAGTCGAGAAGATAGCGTGTCAGCCAGCGAATGGAAGTGATGTCCAGGTAATTGTTGGGCTCATCCAGAAGAAGCAAATCATAAGGGGCGAGAAGAGTCCGGGCCAGATTCAGCCTGACCTGAAAGCCACCGGAAAGAGCCTGGGGCGGAAGTGAAAAATCACTGGCCTTAAAGCCCAGGCCAGTCAGAACTTTCTCCACGCGCCAGGTTTCGCCCGCACTCTCAGGCCGCATGAAACGAGCTGCTTCTTCAAAAACTGTCGGAGCTTCAAAGCGCGGTTCCTGCTCGACATAGCCAATTAAATACTTTTTTGGCCGGATAATTTCACCCCGATCGGGCTCCTCGAGCCCGGCAATCAGACGGAAAAGAGTGGTTTTACCGTGACCATTACGCCCCACCACCCCTACCCTTTCTCGACGGTTTATTTTAAAGGAGATGCCTTCGAAAAGGACCTGACGGCCATAGCTTTTCCAGACATCCTCAACAATAATCATCCTTTGCCCTTTCTCAGCTTAAAGGATTAAGAAACAATTATAGCAAACCTTTTCCCTTTCTGAACAAAATTAAAGTTGTCAGAAGACAGGAACATATTTTATAATGAAATTGATTTTCCTCGTAAGGGGGAAGCGGTAAGGATAGAATAAGGGTGCCATCATGAGCTTAAAAAAGTTAAAAAGTTGTTTTTTATTTTCTTCAGTCCTGGTTCTTATCTTTCTTCTTTTCATATTTAATCCTGACGCCCGCTGTTTAAATGCCAGGAACAACCTGCAATTTCAGGAAAGCTCACCGGTTTCCAGGCTAATTCCCCTTGCGGTAAGAGTTTTTGAAGGCGGGCAGTTTGTCCATGATCTTGGCTTAGACGATTTTGAACTTAGCCTCGGTCATCAAACGCTCAACCCGGCCGGCTTATTTCTCATAAACCGGCAACAAATTGAAAGGCAGGAAGGTGAAGATATTCCCCGGCCTGATTTAACCAGGCACATCATTATCATGATGAAAATGATTGATTACCATCCCCAGCTCGCCCAGGCCATTCAGGACCTTTTCATGAATGAAATTCTCGCGGGTGATATCCTGGAAATTCAGACGCCGATGAAAAGCTATCTCCTGGCACCGCAGGCACTGGAAAAAGTTCCCCGACCGGTTCTGATCAAAAATGCCTTGGAACTCGTGCGCAAGGATATCCTTCAGGGAAATATGCTTTATAACAGTCTGCTTAATGAGCTCAAAAGATTTGCTCGCCGAATAAGCGGCGTCACTACCTTTGAAACAGAAGAACTGGGTGGAATGGGGGAAGACCTCGGTCTGCCCTTTCTTTTTCAGAATTACCGCCTGAACATGCAGAAACTGGAAGCCCTGCGCCGCATTGATGAAAACCAGCTTATCCAGTTTGCCGAGAATCTTCAGAAAAGACCGGGTCAGAAGTTTATCTTCTTCTTATATCAGCGAGAATTTTTACCGGAAATAAATCCAGCAAAAATGAATGAACTTCAGAGTATGTATCAGGATGACCCCAACATTGTGGGTGAACTCCAGGACCTTTTCCAGCAATTCCATCGGCCCATAAGTTTCAATCTGCCAGCTCTCGAAGAAGCCTTCGCTTCGTCTGAAGCTCAAGTGAATTTTCTCTTTCTGAATAAAGATGCCCCCAAAGTAGCCGGCCTGGTTATGCGGGAAAGATCGGAAGATATTTTCAAACTTATGAGTAAAATTGCCCGGGCCACAGGCGGCCTGACTGAAGCCTCCCAGAATCCTGAGGCTGCCCTGAGGAAGGCCTTTACCCTGGCCTCAAAATATTACCTCCTTTATTTCAAACCTGAGGCCAGGCTCCAGACAGGCTCTTTCACTCCCGTAACGGTTAAAGTTAAAAGAGAAAATGTCACAGTTTTGACCAGGCTCGGTTTTTCCCTCCCCCATTAGGGGACACAAACATTTTGGCTGAAAATCAGGACTGATTTGACTCAGGATAAAGATCGGTAGAACGGTTTTAGCCCCAATATTTTGACTCTTTCTTATTTAAAGCTATGACCGAGATTCATTTGGACTCTCCATGAAGGAAAAAATTTTAAAATGACAAAAAAGATTGAATAATTGCCAGACAGGATTTAGCAAATCAGGCGCGTCAACTCCTTTGAGCCATAAATCTTTTAAGTATTAACCTCACAGAAGACAATAATCTTCTCGAAAAGCTTTGATCCATGGTAAGGAGCTCGCTAATCGGACTTTATCAAAAAGGCCAGAGCGCAGCTGAGGTCAGGTGATGAATTTCAAAATAATCTCTCTTCAATCGATTTTCATCAAAAAAGGTCTGGCAAGCTCCGGCCTCATCTCAGCTAAGGCTAATTGAGATGGAAGATGGATTTGGCTATAATTTTTATCCTGACGGGGAGTAGCGCAGCCTGGTTAGCGCACAGCGTTCGGGACGCTGGGGTCATGGGTTCGAATCCCATCTCCCCGATTTTTTTATAATGATTTTCTCTCTGGCCTGATTAAACCCGGAAATTCTCAGTTTGTCCTTCAGTCTTATAAATTACTTCTGAAATCCTTTTCGTTCGCTCTTTCCTCTGCTCAGCCAGTGGGCGGTCTGAAAGTATGAGATGCCTGGATTCAGGCTAAGGTCTAAATTCCATCAATTCAGATTCCAGGTTCCCTAAGCTCGTAGCTCATGAAGCCCAGGCCTATTTCTTCACCATATTTCAGCTGAACTGACCAATCAAGATCATAACCTTCTCTGAGTATATCCCGCTGAGCTTTCTTCAGAACAAGATCTACCGAGGCTTTATCAAGAGCTACAGGGTCATAAGAAGCGAGCAAGCCTATATCCTCCACAATGGGCGGCTGATTTTTGGCCAGACAATCGCAATCCCTGGTTATTTGGAGAAGAAAATTCAGGAAAACAATTTTCGGACCAAAGTAATTGCGCACAGCCAGAGCGTATTCTGACATCTTCTCCTGAATCCGGCGGCTGTCCTCATCCCAGCGCATTTTAATAGCTCCTACCTTGCAAATGACCAGGCATTCACCACAACCAAGACAGCGCTCCTCAATAATTTTCGCCACCCCTTCCTGCTGGATAATGGCCTGGGCCGGACAGTTCGTCAAACAGAGACCACACATGGTGCAGTATTTTGGATTGACCCTGGGCTTAACCTCCGAGTGCTGCTCCAGTTTACCTGCCCGGGAAGCACAGCCCATGCCCAGGTTCTTAATGGCGCAACCGAAGCCGGTTTGAACATGGCCGGTAAAATGACTCAAAACAATGAGCGCATCAGCCTGGACGATAGCTGCGCCTATTTTCGCTGACTTAATTCTTTTTCCGCTCACTTTCAGCTCCACGTCATCAGCTCCCAGAAGACCATCAGCAATAATAACCGGTAAACCCGTCCTGTCATAAGAAAAACCATGTTCAGCCGCCTGACGCAGATGATGAACTGCATTGGACCTTTGGCCCACATAAAGAGTATTTGTGTCCGTAAAAAAGACCTTTCCGGTTTTCTCCTGGAGCTGCTTGATAATCCCTTTAAGCCATTCTGATTTAATATGACCGGTATTGCCCTTTTCGCCAAAATGAATTTTCAGGCCAACAAAATCATGGGGGCTGAGACGCTCCTGAAAGCCGGTGGCCAGATAGAGCCTCTCAGCCTTTTTCGCCAGAATTTCGGCTCCTTCTTCTCTTGTAGCTGGAAGAAAATAGACCAGGCTTTTCATCTCAGAAAGGTTTTTTCCCCTCGAGATAAGGTCTGGCAGCTTCGACGGCTGCACCTGGTTTTAAAGGAAAATTCAGGGAAATAAGGGTGCTTTCAATCGCCTCCAGGGCAAAAATAACCTGCTCCGCCGAGAGATTACCCATATGCCCCATTCTGAAAACCTCACCGGCTGTGGGGCCAAGACCACCAGCCACCACCACACCCCTGTCATAAAGAATTTCCCTGAATTTTTTATCATTAAGGCCATCTAAATAGCGGACCACAGAAAGTGTTGGTGCCAGAAAATCTTCCCGGGTAAAAAAGGTAAAGCCCATCTCCCTCAGGGCGGCGCGAATGGCCCTCGCAGTCGAGCGATGGCGTTCAAAGCGCTTCTCGAGACCCTCTTCCAGAACAATCAGCGTGGCCTCATAGAAGGCTCTGATTTCATTCACACAGGGTGTCGAAAAATATTTCGCCGGATCCTGCATGATGGGCAGCCAGCGCAGCAGATCGGCATAATAGGCTGGAATGGAGGCCATGGATTTTCTTTTTTCCAGAGCTCTGGGCGAAAGAACGAGAATTGCCAGGCCGGGCGGTGCCCCAAAACATTTCTGGGCAGCCGTAAGAATCACATCAATTCCCCAGGAATCCATATATTCTTCAATCCCGCCTGTGGCGCAAACCCCGTCAACAATGAACAATTCTTCCCGATCCCGGAGTAAAGCAGCATACTGCTCAATGGGAGCACAGGTTCCGGTGGCCGTATCGACATGAGTCGAGATAACCGCGGCATAAGAGGACTCCTTTAATTTTTTCTCTAGTTCCTCCGGATAAATCCCCTGACCCCAGGGCGAAGCCAAAACCTCAGCTTCAAGACCGAAGGTTTTGAAAATTTCCACCATTCTTTCGCCGAAATAACCATGGGAAATAATCAGGGCTTTCTCGCCTCGGGCAACAGTATTCAGTACCGCCATTTCCATGGCCAAGGTTCCGGCACCCGCCACAATAAAGGCTTCACCTTGAGCACAATCCACAATTTTTTTAAGATTCTCCACGGCCCCTCTCAGTTCAGTGACCATTTCTGGACCGACATGGGAAACTGTGGGCAGGGATAAGCGGTTGATAATCCTCGGATGGACCGGACTTGGACCAGGAATAAGGAGTAATTTTTCTTTCATGGCCAGACTCCTTTTAGCCTTAAATGAAAAAACATTTTGTCTCAGCCCGGTTCATAAATCAAGATGAAATTAATATAATTGGCTCAAAGCAAAGGTCAAAAGGAGGTGAAGATGAAAGGAAGGGCTGGCCTTATCAGTCTGATTTTAATTTTGAGCCATCTGGCCATACTCTCCGGCGAGCAAGCCTATGTACCTTCGGAAAGCAATCTTAAAGCCCGGGAATGGTTTCAGCAGGCCAGATTTGGCTTGTTCATCCACTGGGGACTTTATTCCCTTCTGGGCGATGGCGAATGGGTCATGTTCAATCGAAGGATTCCAGTTTCCGACTATGAAAAGCTGGCTCGCTTCTTTAACCCCATCGCCTTTAATCCTCAAGAATGGGTTTCCCTGGCCCGAGAAGCCGGGATGCGTTATATTGTCATCACTTCGAGACATCACGATGGCTTCAGCCTTTTTGCCACCCAGGCTACTGATTACAATGTGGTTAAAGCCACACCCTATGGTCGTGATATTCTAAAAATGCTGGCCGAAGAATGTCATCGCCAGGGAATAAAACTGGGTTTTTATTATTCCCTCCTCGACTGGCACCATCCTGATTATGCGCCGCGCACACCTCTGGGTGAACTCTTAAAACCGGCCAGCAAGGGAGACTGGCAGCGCTACCTCGAATTTATGAAAAGTCAGCTCCGGGAATTACTGACAAATTATGGCGAAATCCTGTGTATCTGGCTTGATGGCCACTGGGACAGTCCCCGGGCTGACTGGCGCTATGATGAGCTCTACAGTCTTATCCATTCACTCCAGCCTCAGGTTCTTATTGGCAACAATCATCATCTGGCTCCCTTCCCTGGAGAGGACTTTCAGATGTTTGAAAAGGACTTACCTGGAGGCAGGACCCAAGCCTTCAATGTAGGACAGCCTGTCAGTTCTCTGCCCCTGGAAATGTGCGAGACCATCAACAATTCCTGGGGCTTTAACCTTAATGACCGCCACTACAAGAGTCCCAAGGAGCTCATCCAGCTGCTGGTAAAAGCCTCGGGCTATGATGCCAATCTTTTGCTCAATGTCGGCCCCATGCCCAACGGTGAAATTCAGCGTGAGTTTGTTGACCGCCTGCTCGAAGTCGGGCGCTGGCTGCGCCTTTATGGAGAAGCCATTTATGGAACGAGAGGCGGCCCCATAAGGCCTCAGCCCTGGGGTGTAACGACCAGAAAAGACCATTTTGTTTTTGTTCACCTCCTGGATTATGAAGATGAGGCTCTCTTTCTACCTGGATTCAATCAGCCCCTGAAAGGAGCAAGCCTTTTAAAAAATGGCCAGAAAGTTAGCTTCCGGCTTCTGCCAGAAGGACTGATCCTGAACCTGCGCGGTCTGGAGAAGGACCCTATCGACACCATCATTCGCCTGGAGCTTTCCCGCTAATTAAGACCTGAAGAAGGCCATGCTCAATTCTGGCTGAATCAGAATAAAAAAATAAAAATAAGGAAAAGCAGAAAAAATTTAAAAAGCCAGGCTTAAAAGATAAAAGAAAAAAGAAAGAGAAAAAAAGAAGGGCGGAAAGGAAGGGAAGGGAAAGAAAAGAAAAGAAAAGAAAAGGAAAGAAAAGAAAAGGCCAGAAACCGAAGAAGAATCAAAATAAAGGGAATGATTTTAGATGGAGAAGATGCGCAGGCCTGAGATTGATGCGAAGTCAGCCAGAAAAAAACAACAAATAAAAAACAAAAAGAACAAAAAAATGAATTAGAAAATGGAAAATAAAAAATGGGGATGGAGAATGGCATGAATCTGAAATTTAAAAAATTAAAGTCAGCCAAAAATTTTCAACATCGCTCGTCAGTTATTTTTCTGATTTTTCTTTTCACGGCCAGCCTCCTCTTTCTTTCTCTTTTTTCAGCTGACCCTCAGGCTAAAAGTGAGATCAGCCTGATTCCCCGACCTTACAGGTTAATTCCAGGCAAAGGCACCTTAAATCTTAATGAAACAAGTTCAATAATAATCAACCAGGCTCAGGGTGAGCTCCTGGACATAGCCTCGGAGTTTCAGTCGAGGCTTAGAAAAGCCACCGGCTGGCCCTGGGAAATCAGGGACGCTTCGCAGGTTAAATCGCTGCGCGGTCATATCTTTTTGCGTCTGCTTCCAGCCAGGAAGAATCTTGGTCCTGAAGGCTATGAGCTTAACATCAGGACGACCCATATTCTCCTGGATGCGGCTTCAGCCGCGGGTCTATTTTATGGTCTTCAGACCCTCTGGCAGCTCTTCCCTATTTCCTTTGAAAATTTTTTCTTCCCGGCTGAGGCAAAAGAAAATTCCCCTGAGAGCCAGGGAAAAAGCCGCCTGGCTTCTTCTCTCTCTCTTCCTGTCGTTCAAATTATGGATAAACCTCGTTTTATCTGGCGGGGTATCCATTTAGATTGCAGTCGCCATTTCTTTCCGAAGGAATGGATAATGAAATTGCTGGATCTGGCTGCCAGTTACAAACTCAACACCTTTCACTGGCATCTAACCGATGACCAGGGCTGGCGCCTTGAAATCAAAAAATATCCGCGCCTCACGGAAATCGGCGCCTGGCGCCGGGAAACCATGGAAGATGGTCAGCCCTATGGAGGTTTCTATACACAGGAAGAGATAAAAGAAATCGTCGCTTATGCCCGCCGGCGCTTTATCCAGATTGTTCCTGAGATCGAGATGCCTGGCCACTGCCAGGCAGCTCTGGCCGCCTATCCTGAACTTTCCTGTTCTGGCGGCCCCTTTAAGGTAGCCACGGAATGGGGTGTTATGAACGATGTCTTCTGTGCCGGCTCTGAAGAAACCTTTACCTTTCTGACCGATGTCCTGAGCGAGGTAATAGACCTTTTTCCTGGAGAATACATTCATATCGGGGGCGATGAGGTGCCCAAAATCAGGTGGCGAAATTGCCTTCGCTGTCAGACCAGAATCAAAACCGAAGGGCTTAAGGATGAAAGTGAGCTGCAGAGCTATTTCATCAAAAGAATCGAAGCCTTTCTTACAAGCCGTGGAAGGCGGCTTATTGGCTGGGATGAAATTCTTGAAGGGGGCCTGCCGCCCCGAGCCACTGTCATGAGCTGGCGGGGCATGAGCGGCGGACTGGTAGCTGCCAGAGCCGGCCATGATGTCATCATGTGCCCGACCTCGCATTGTTACTTCGACTATTATCAGGGTCAGGTAGATGAACCTAAAGCTATTGGAGGCTTTTTACCGGTGGAAAAAGTCTATGCCTTTGAACCTGTTCCGGCTGAGCTCAAACCTGAGGAGGCCAGCCATATTCTTGGTGCTCAGGCCAATCTCTGGACTGAATATATTAATACTCCGGAACATGCTGAATATATGCTTTTCCCCCGACTTCTCGCCCTGGCTGAGGCTGTCTGGAGTCCCGCGAAGAAAAACTGGCCCGATTTTCACAATCGTCTCATAGCCCATTATGACCGCTTGGCTCTTCGGGGGATTAATTTCCGGGTTCCACCACCAGAAGGAGTTTCTGGCCGAAAATGGGTCAGGGAAAAAGTAACCCTGACCCTTTCTCCACCTGTCCCGGGAGCCAGAATCGTCTACACGCTTGATGGAAGCAGACCAGATGCAAATTCTCCAGTTTATACTAATCCTATAGATATAATAGGAAATACAATTCTTCGAGCTTCCACCCTCTTACCCTGTGGCCGGATGAGTCATCCTGTCTCCATGTATTTCTTTAAAATAGATGAGGCGGTCAATGGTCTTAACTACGACTATTTCGAAGGCAGCTGGGAACGTCTCCCTGATCTGGATAAAGAAAAACCGCTGTCTTCCGGGATAACCTATGATTTAACCTTGACTGAACTGAAGACAGCGGCTGATTATTTTGCCCTTCGTTTCCGGGGCGAATTGCTGCTGGATCAAGAAGGCGAATATATTTTCTATACGCGGGCCGATGAAGGGGTTAGATTAAAGATAGATGGAATAACCGTCGTTGACAACTGGGGCCTTTTCGGTCAGCGCGAACTCAGTGGCCGTCTCATCCTTTCCCCCGGTCGCCATCGCCTCGAGGTCGACTATTTTGAAAAAAGGGGTAACCAGTATCTCGAAATTTTTATTGAAGGACCTGGATTGCCCTATCAGCCCCTGCCACCAGCCCGACTTTTCCGGAATCAAAAACTGCGAAATTAAAGAATTTTCTCGAAATTAAAAAATTTAAGTGAATAGGGAAAAAGCCGGGGTCAAAAAGAAGGGCTGAAGAATTGATTAAAAAGCGAAGAAGTGATTTTAACCATTCTGGTTACCTGGAGCTGAGGAAGCCGATAGCCTGAGAAAAACGAGGCCATCGTAGATGTCCAGCAGGTCATTTAATGAAGCTCGACAAGAGGGGGTCGAATTTAATCTTAATTTATATTATTTTATGGATTTTGATAATGGTCGCTTAAGATTAAAAAAGGGGCAGGCAGGATGAAGTTGAGCACTGAAGGGAAAAAACAAAAAGCATGGGTCAGGGTAGAGCCAGCTAGAGGCCCTGCTGGCGGGGTTCTGGCCTTTCGCCCGGTGAAGCTTTCAGGAAAAAAATACAGCTTCAAAAAGATAAGCCTGGCTTTTTGCCTCTCAGTTTTCCTTTTCTCCTCTCTTTCAGCTCAATTTTCCATGGAGGAAATCGCTACCAGGGCCTCAGAATATTTTCGCATTCAGCACGAGCTTGGCCGTTTTTCCGGGGCTGTTCTCATTGGCTACAGGGGGAAAGTCATCTTCGAGAAGGGCTATGGACTGGCCAACTATGAACTTCAGGTACCCATAACGCCCCGAACTAAATTTCGCCTCGGCTCGCTGACCAAAGCCTTTACCGCTGCGGCTATTTTACAGCTTGCCGAGAAAGGCCAGCTTGCTCTAGATGACCCTGTCTCTCGTTACCTGCCCGATTATCCTCAGGCTGAAAAGATAACCCTTCATCATCTTCTGACCCATACTTCAGGCATTCCCAATTTTACTGCCCTGCCTGAATACCCCAAATTCAAGCTCAATCCCACGACACTCGACCGAACCATTAACCTTTTCCGGAAGCTGCCTCTTAAGTTTGAACCGGGGACAAAATTCGACTACAGCAACTCCAATTACATCCTCCTGACAGCTATCATAGAGAAAGTTTCAGGGAAAAGCTATGCCGATTATCTGCGAGAAAATATTTTTCTGCCCCTCAATATGCTGGATACCTGTTACGATGACCTGAATGTCGTTATTAAACACCGGGCCCGTGGCTACAGTCTGAAGGATGGCCTTTTAGTTAATGCGCCCTATATTGACATGAGTGTTCCGGCCGGAGCTGGCGGCCTTCTGTCGACGGTAGAGGACCTTTTCGCCTGGGATCAGGGCCTGCGCCAAGACCGCATTTTGAAGGCTGATTCCAGGGAAAAAATGTTTACGCCCTTTCTTGAAGGCTACGGCTATGGCTGGGAAATAAAAAAGGTTGATGGCCGGCTTATAGCCCAGCACGGGGGCGGAATTGAAGGTTTCGTGAGTCAGTTTGTCCATTTCCTCGACGAGGATCTCTGCCTGATTATTCTGAGCAATTTCGATTTTGTCCCCATCTCTACCTTTACCCACGATTTAATTTCCCTGATTACAGGCAAGCCTATTGTCTGGCCCAGGGAAAGAAAGGTCATCAACCTCGAGCCAGAAAGATTCGATCGCTATTGTGGTGAATATGAAATTGTTCCCGGTTCAACAATCAGGATCTTTCGTCAGGGTCAGCGCTTCTGGGCTCAGGCTGCAGGACAGCTTCAGGTGGAAATTCTGCCTGAAAGTGAGACAAAATTCTTTGGTCGCCTCATTGAAATTGAACTAAATTTTCACCTGGATGCGGAAGGCAAGGCGGTGGCTCTTACCCTTATTCAGGGAGGAAAGGAGATTCAGGCCAGGAAAATTCGCTGAATAAGCTAAGAATTTTTTAATAATGCCTTAATAATTCTTTTCATTTCCTTTTGCTGCTCCTCCATGGAGCGGAGAAGCTTGAACTGAGCTCGGGCTCGGACCAGATTATGCTCGGGATACCTGGTTTTAAAATAGACATCGCCTTCAAGATAATCAGTTAAGAAGCGAAGGCCGATGGTGAAGGTAAGGAGTGGCCCGGCCAGGGGAAGCAGCTCCTTTTCGGCCTCAATCAAAAGATCAGCTGTCTGGGAAAGATAGCCCTCAGCTACGGCCTGAAAAAGATTCAGGTCCATCGCCACAAGAGAAAGGTCCCTTTCATCTTCAGCTGCCTGGCAGGTGGCTGTCCGGACAAGATCGCCAAAATCATAGAGGGGGGAGCCGGGCATCGTGGTATCGAGGTCAATAACACAGAGCCCTCTTTCTGTTTCATCATCAAAAAGCACATTGTTAATTTTAGTATCATTATGCGTAACCCGGAGGGGCAAGCGGCCGGAGCTCAGACCATCGGTCACCAGGGAAACCAGGGATTGCCGGTTGAGGGCAAAGGAAATTTCCTCTGAGGCCAGGGCCTTCCTCTCAGAAGAAGCCCTCCTTATTGCCTGAAGGAAATGTTCAAAGCGCCTCGGAGTATGATGGAAAAAAGGAATGGTTTCATGCATTTCTTCGGGTTGAAGGTCAGCAATGAGCTTCTGGAAAAGACCGAAGGCTCGGCCAGCTTCATAAGCCTGATCAGGATTCCTGGCAATTTCCAGGGTATGACAGCCATCAACATAATGATACATCCGCCAGTATTCCCCCTCAGGCGTCCGGTAATAGCACTCCCCGCTGGAGCTGAAGACTGGTCTCAGACTCTGTCTCGCGGCTTTTTCCCCTTCAAGCTCCATCATTTTCCGGCTGACATGCTGCGTAACCTTGAGCCAGTTAGCCATCATTATTTCCGGTTGACGGAAAACGTGGGTATTAATTTTCTGGAGAGTAAATTTACCAATCCTGTCATTAAGCTTTATTTCTGCCAGATAGGTATCATGAATATGTCCATGGCCAAGAGGAGAAAAACGAAGGGGCAGACCTTCAATCCTGAAATTGGCCAGAACAGCTTCAAAGGCTTCCCTGGTTAGTTTCTCCATCACGGCAATTTTACTTTAAATTTCTTTATCTGATATTTTTATTTTTTTGAGGCTGGATTTTAAATCCCGGGGATAATCCCCCTTTGAAATCAGCTCGGCAATTCCCTGCCGGACAAATGGTAAATCCTGGGGGTAGGTGACCCCAAACCATCTGGACTCGACCGGCAGACAGTGAACCTTTATTTTTTCCTGCCGGATTAATTCTCCTACAAAGTCGGGAATGAGAAATTCGGCTCCGCTGTCCTGACCATAATTTTTTAAGAATTCGAGAAAGCCTGCGGCCAGAAAATCAAAAATAGAAGGCTCAAAACCCCAGAAATTCATAGAAACCACTTCCTCACCGCTCAGCTCGAGCCAGCGGCCATCTTCAAGACAGGCCCGGGCGCCAGCTTCTTTTTTCTCAATATGTTTCATTTCTCTGATGTCACTGAGCACCTCTCCCCGCAGCTGGCAGAGCCCCCGACAGACAGGGCCAAAATCAGAAAGAGTCTGTTTTAATTTATAGCCCACCAGACCATATTCAGGCTTCGGGTCGCCTTTAGCCAGATGAAAGGCAATTCGGTCTTTTAAAAAAGAGGCCATGACCTCAAAGGCCTGCCGGCCATAGAAATCATCGGCATTGATGACAGCAAAGGGCTCCTTCACCTTCTCTCTGGTCACTAACAGGGCATGGCCAGTTCCCCAGGGCTTGGTTCGATGAGCCGGTTCGGGCCAGCCCTCAGGCAGAAGCGAATTCAATTCCTGGAAGGCATAATCAACCTCAACCAGATTCTCCCAGAAGCGGCCGACAATTTCCCGGAAATCAGCCTCGAGGCTGCGGCGAATAATAAAAATGACTTTGTTAAATCCGGCTTTAAGCGCATCATAAAGGGAATAATCAATAATGGTTTCTCCATTGGGGCCAACCGAACTCAATTGTTTTATGCCCCCGAAGCGGCGACCTATTCCGGCCGCCAGGATTACCAGAGAAATTTTTCTTTCCATTGCCCAGACCCGTATTTTTGCCTGAAATTGCCTCTTCTAAAATTGATTTTCTTAATTTTCTTAAATCCCTTTCTTTTTCATTCGCCTTTCCTATATAACACAGCCTGGAAAAAAGAGTCAAAAATCTATCTTAAAATTTATCTGAATTTGGAAAAATCCCTGAGAAAAAATAAAATAATCCGGCTAAAAAATCCAAGGGAAATAAGCAGAATTATTTTCAGAAAAATTGCTGAAGGCAAAAAGATTTGTTATAATTGGCGCTCAAAAAACAAGAGGGAGGTCAAAATATGGGAAAGTATTTAGCTATTGTGGGTGGCCTTATAGCTATGGCCGGAGGGATTGTTTTGGTCATATTTGTCTGGTGGCGAGAATTTTATGAGCTCGTCTTTGGCTGCATTCCTCCTCTTCTCTTTTTCGGTGGCCTCATTGCTGTTGTCGCCGGCATCAGCAGCATCAAGGATGCCATCAGAACCAGAAAGCTCGAAGAGGAGGCCAAGAAAGAAGCTGAAAAAAAGGAAACTGCCTGAGCCAGACAAGGAAATCCTTTACGTCTAATCTTTTCTTCAATTTTTGAAAGAAGAACCTTTAAAAATAAGAGAGAAAATTAAAAAAGGCTTTTCTATTAATTTTTTAAGATGACATGCCGGCTAAATTTTTTTTAAAGTCCATAAATTTAGCTTCAATTAATCTCAGAGACCTTTAATTTTTAAATTACAAGCTTTTTCGTCTCTCATTACTCTGACCTCTGAGGCCAAGGAGCAGGGCTTTTTTTCTATTGACAGAGGCTCAGAAATTTAGTAGTTTGTAATCAGCTTACAAATTACGGGAGGAAAGCCATGGATGGCGAAAAGGAAAAGGACCAGATTGCGGCCAAAATTGACGAGATTGAATCTCAGGTGGAAAAACTGACGATTAAACCTACCTCTTCCATTAAAAAAGTCATTGACCAGGCTCTGGCCAATCGAAATATTGTCCTCACCATCCGGGTTAATGAAGAAAGCAACAAGAAATTAAACATGCTGGTTGATGCTGGCCTTTTCAAAAGTCGTTCGGAAAGTGCTGCCTTCCTGATTGAAGAGGGTATTCGCAGTCAGGCTCCTCTGTTTAAAAAAATTACCGAGCGTCTGGAAAAAATCGACCGTATCCGGGAGGAGCTCAAAAATATCGTGACCGAAGAAATGGAAAAGGCCAAGGATTAACGGGATTTTCTCCGATCCATGGAACGGAGAGAAAGTCAGCCTTGAGTCGACTGGTCAGCTTCTTCCTGCCTCTCTCCTTAACCCTCCTCACCTTAACCTCAAGAAATATCGAAAGGGCCTTTCTCCAAAACAATGCCGCTTCGCTGGCCGCACTCTGTGAGCCTGAATATGCCATCCAGGTCTCTCTCCCTGAGCCCATAGGTTATTCTGATGTACTTAGTCCAGGCCAGCTAAGGGTCTTCTTTGAGCAACTCTTTGCCCGCTGGCCCACTTTTGAATTCTTTATCGAATCACCCCTGCCTCTTTTTTTACCCGGCGATCGCTGGTTCATCCGGGCTCGCTGGTCCTTCCTCGAGAAAAAAAGTCTTCAACAGTATGTCTTCAGGATTTACTTCCAGGTTAAAATGACAGAAAGGCTGCGCCGAAGAGGCATTGAATGGAGAATAATCGAAATTCGGGCCGAGAAAATTTGAAGTCCCTGTTTTCTTTCAGGCTGAATAAACTCCTTGCATGGATTTTTTTATTCTTTCTTCTGGCAGCAGGACTTTCCTTTCTGGGCTCGGTTCTGGCTACAGCCTGGCCTTTCCGGTCTCCATCGGCGGCCAGCCTCGATTCTCTTCTCAAACAGGAGCGCTCCATCAAAGGCCAGTTCGAAAGGCTCATCCACAGCCTCAAGCAGCGGGGCGAGTCGCTTGCTTCTTCTCTGCCTTCAGAATTACCAGCGATTCATCAGGTTCTATTTTCTTTCAGCCTCAACTCAGAAATTGAGGGCCTGGCTTATCTCAAAGAAGATAAGATGGTCCTGTGGCGGGGACAGGTTTTGCCTCCCTCTTTCCTTCCTCCAGCTGACCGGACAACTCATGTCATCCGCCATAAAGCCAGCTTTTATCTGGTGGTTGTTTTTCCGGTTAGAGAAAAAGAAAAAATTGCCCTTTTCGAGCTCCTTTCCTTTCAGCCTCCCCTGACTACCCCTCTTCTCAGCCCCTATTCATTTTTTAAAGACCAGGACCTGGCCAATGCTCTCATCGAATTTTATAGCGAAGAAGAGGATACTTCTGGCTTTGAAAAAATTTTTTCCAGGCATCAGGATGAATATGTCAGCCAGCCAAGAGCCAGAACTGACATCCTGACTGTATTTTTCCCTCTGCGTAATGAAACCAGAAAGATTATGGCCACAGTAAACCTGCGTTCAGTCAATCCTGCCTTGCGTCTGAGCCAGCAAAAAGAAAGGTGGACCATGGCTGGCTGGCTTAATCTTCTTGTAGCCTGCTCAGTTCTGGCTGCAGCTGGCTTTCTGGCCTGGAAAAAATCTGAAGCTCAATCGCTTATCGCTTTATTTATTTATTCAGGTGCGCTCCTTGTGGCCCGTCTCATTTTACTTGCCCTTAAAGCTTTATTTGATTTTAAGGCTCCCATCTTTTCTCCGGGCCTGGCTTCGCTTCCCTTTATGGCCGGCCTTCTGGCCTCGCCCTTCGATATTTTCCTTACCATGAGCCTGATCCCGGGCCTTCTTTTCCCATTCAGTCTGAAATGGCCTCATCTCCTGCAACCAATCTCACCCCGGCAGTCACCCTTCAGGAAGAAAGCTCTGGCCACCGGCTTCATTATCATCTCTTTCTCTTCTTTTTATCTTTTCTTTAAAATTACCACTGCCTTTCTACTCAACAGCAATCTCCATCTCATTCAATTTTCTCCTTTCTGGCCCTCCCTTTTCCTCCTTCTGGCCATTAGCTTTCTTTTTTTAACCTTAATTCTTATAAGCTGGTCTTTTCTTCGTCTTGCCTTCTCCTTTTCCTCCAGAAATTACATTCTCGGCCTCGTTTCCCTGCCCGCAGTTTCGCTCTTTGTCTTCCTTCATTTTTTCCAGCCCAGATTATCTTTAGTCCAGAGTCTGAGCTTAACTCTCGCTGCTTCTGCCATTTATTTTTTCCTCCTGGAGATAGCCCGACGGCCAAAACTGGCCTTTAAATTAGCCGCTCTGGCTCTTGCTACAGCCTTTTTCTATCTAACGCTTTTTTCTGGAACTTCCATCAAAGAAAAAAGGCTGACGGAAACTTATCTGCGCCAGTCCATCCTTTCTCTTGAAAAATGGGCTGAATATTTGCTTCAGGAATCGCTGCCTATCCTTGATCAGGAGAGGGATTTAATTCTGTCGTGTCTGCGTCAGGGTCAGCCCCGCGATTTAGCTTCTTTTCTCTGGAGAAAAACGCCTTTAGCTCGATGGAACTGGTATTCAAGCCTGGAAATAAGCCGGTCTGATGGTCAGATTGTTTCGCGCTACTCCCTTAATCTTCCTTTTCTCTTCAGGTCCCTTCTCTCTTTTGAGCCCAGTGAAGCTTGGTCCCTCCTTAAAGCCAGCCTGCCTTTGCCTGGAAGGACAGCCGATTTCCTGATAGCCTACCGCGACTTTGAGGACAATCAGGGAAAATTTGGGCGCCTGACCCTTTATGTCCTCCTGAATGAAGAAATGTTGCCTTTTCTTTATTCGGCCGTACCCTATTTTGATCTCCTGCGCTTTCCTTCTGTTCCCTCACTTAAAGCCTTTGATTTCAGTCTGGCCATTTTTAAAGCTGACGGCGAAATTATTTTCAATCCGGCCCGGCTCACCACAGGCATTTCAGCAGAAATTTTAAAACAGCTCAAGGATAAACCTGGAAATTCCCTCTGGTCTTCCCTTTCAGACCAGGGTCGTCGCTTCCGGGCTTATTATTTTAGGAACGACCAGAAAATTGTGGCCATCCTCTGGCCTTCCCCTGGCTTTATTTCGACTGCTGTGGGCTATCTCAAGTTTCTGTTTTTCTGGGTCAGCTTGATTTATCTTCCCCTGTTTTTGAGTGACCTCGTCACCGGCCGGCGCCGCCTGGCTTCTCTCTTCTGGGCCTTCTCGAGCCGCATTTACGCCTCCTTTGTCGCCATCATCCTGATTATGCTCATTCCTTTTATCTTTCTCCTGAACAATTTTTTCAGCCGTCTGGCCAGTGAACGCTTCAGCGAAAAAGCAGAGATCCAGGCCAGGGTGGCCAGAAATATCATCGAGGATTTTCTTTTCTTCCAGGAAGAGGAAGAAAATCCATTACTGACTGTTCAGGAACTTGTTCACTGGGTGAGCACGGCCATTAACAATGATGTGAGCGTCTATGAGCATGGAGCCCTGATTGCCTCGAGCCGGCAGGAGTTTTTTGATCTGGGCATCCTGCCTGATTATCTGGAGGGAGAAATTGCCTATCGTCTGCAGCAGGAAAAGCAACCCTACGTCGTCTGGAGAAAAAGACTCGGCCATTATTCTTTTCAGACTCTCACCATTCCCCTGAATTTTAATGATTCGAACTTTTTTATTACCCTCTCTTTTCCTTTTGAACGCCAGGAAATAGGGCGGGCTCAGAAACAGCTGCTTGAATTCCTGGCTTTCATCTCCGCTCTTTCTTTTCTTCTCGTCTTTCTCTTTGCCCGCAGTATTGGTTCTCTGGTTATCCATCCCATCCGTAAGCTTTTGCTGGCGACGAAAGAAGTCAGCTCCGGCAATCTCGAGGTTTCCATTGACCATCATGGTCATGATGAAATGCAAACCCTTATTGAGGGCTTTAATCGCATGGTCAAGAGCCTCAAGCAACATGAAAAGGAGCTGGCGGAAATGAGCCGAAAGGCGGCCTGGGCCGAGATGGCCAGAAAAGTCGCTCACGAAATTAAAAATCCTTTAACTCCGATCAGACTTTCAGCAGAGCACCTGCTCCATGTCTACGAGGAAAGACCTGAAGAAATTGGCCAGGCCCTGAAAGAATCAGTGGCTTATATCATTACGGAAGTAGAAAATCTGCGGCGGCTGGCCCAGGACTTCCTGGCTCTTTCCCGGGAAAGTCCCCTCCATAAAACCTGTTTTGAGCTGGATCGTCTGCTTCTTGAAACTGCCCATCCCTATAAAAGAATTCTGATGAACCGCATTAATTTTGAATTTGACCTGACGCCAGCTTTAACCCTCAGCGGGGATCCGGAAAAACTCAAAATTGCCTTTCGTAATCTTATCGTCAACGCTATTGAAGCCATAAAAGGCCGGGGCACAATCATAATTAAGGCTAAAAAAGAAGAGCGGCTGGTCCAAGTCGAAATAATTGATGATGGCGAGGGCATGGATGATGCGACCTTGAGCCGCATTTTTGAACCTGATTTTTCCACCAAGGATCTGGGGACAGGGCTGGGTTTACCCATTTCCAGGAAAATAATTGAGGACCATGGAGGCAAAATTGAAATCTCCAGCCGACCGGGACAGGGAACTCAAGTTAAAGTCAGCCTACCACTAACTTCTCCGTTATAAAAAGGCTCTTTCTTAAAAGGGCCAATCAGCCAGCTTCTCCTGGCTCCATTTCTTTTAAAAACACAAAAATGAAGGATTTAAGATAAGCCATGAATGGCTTTTCCTTTGAAAAGATAATCTGTTATCATATTGCTTTAAAAAGAAATCAGCCTGAGTTCAAGCTCATGGGGCTCTTCCTGAGCTAACATAGCTCGGTCAAACGTAAAAAGGTCAAATCATCGTCTTAAAAAATGATGAAAATCGAGGGCTTTCAGGAATGAGCCAGGAAAAAATCAAGCCAAATTTAAGAGGAAATTTTAACGGATTTCCACAGGGCTCTGGAAAATCTTAAGAAAGTATTATAGATAAAAAATATGACCTGAGAGGACTGAGGATAAATGAAAAAATTAAAATGCTGAGGGGAAAAAATCATGGCCAGGATTCTGGTAACCTATTTCAGCTTAACTGGAAATACGAAAAAGGTAGCTGAAGCCATCTATGCCGCTCTGCCTGAGGATAAGGAAATTCTTCCGCTCAATGAGGTCAAAAGGATTGACGATTATGATTTGCTTTTTATTGGTTTTCCTGTTCACAGTCATTCCGTGCCTTACCGGGTGGAAAGCTTTTTAAGGCAGTTACCCCCGGGGAAAAAGGTGGCTCTTTTTTCCACCCATGGTTCATTAACTGGAAGCGAGCTTTCGAGGCAGGCTATTGAATATGCTATTTCCCTTATCCCTGGCGCTAAAATTATTGGCACCTTTTCCTGCCGGGGTCGAGTCTCCACCGCGGCTCTGGAAATCCTGCGGCGTTCACCCGAGCACGAAGCCTGGGTAGACATGGCCGCTTCAGCCCATCATCACCCCGATGATAACGACCTCGAAGATGCCCGCGCCTTTGCCCGCTGGGTTATGACGCTCTATCCCTTAAAATAGCCCTGATAGTTAAAAATTTTCAAATCTTCTCTGGGGCCATCTTCAGGATCAAAGCAAATTATTTCCTTTCTGGCTTTTAATAAAGCCCTGGTAAAAATCGACAGACTGATTTCTCTTTCTGAAAAATTTTTTCCCTGGAGCTCTTTTCTAAATAAAAATCATGAGGAAAGCAATAAAGAAGGCGCGAGAGCCAAAAGGATAAGGGATTAGTCCCAGATAATCAGCCTTAGATCATCACTTTTAGCTTTTCTCACACCCAAGAGTCAGCGACCCAGGAGCTTGAGAATAAGCCAGACAAGAAGGCTCAGGCCGAGGCTCAAAAGCAAGCAGGTAGTTAGAGGAAAAATAAAGGTGAAATTTTCTTTTTTTATGATAATATCGCCAGGCAGATGTCCCAGCCATCGAATTCTTCCCGCCAGGCTGAAAATCAGTCCCAGAAAAAAGAAGAAAAAGGCCAGTATAAAAAAGAGATAGCTGAAGGATTTCATCTCCTCCTCCGTCTTCTCCTTACTTTTCAGCCTGATTAATGATCATCCTGAGCCAATTTATTTCTTAACCGGCTCCTCTTCCCTTTTTTCTTTAAATTCTACCAGCACCCCATTAAAAACCCTGGGATGAATAAAAACAATCTGGCTGCCACCAGCTCCGGCGACGGGCTCATCGGTGAGAAAAGAAAGGCCTTTGGCGTTAAGCTCATTCATAAATTTTCTTAAATCTTTAACCTGAAAACAGAAATGGTGGAGGCCTTCCCCCCTGGTCTCAAGAAATTTTTTCACCGGGCTCTCTTCTCCCAGGGGACTTACCAGTTCTATGGCCGGACCTTCTTCCGGAAAGAGATAGGCCACCCGAACGCCTCGATGAGGAAGAGGCTCAATCTCGCTCCTTTTGAAGCCAAAAATTTTAGCCCATTTCTCCAGGCTTCCTTCGAGATCTTCAACCGCCAGGCCGATATGGTCAATTTTTTTGATGGCCATAGAGGTCTCCTTTCAATTTCTCCCGGTTATTTTTTTATAGATAAGCTCAGACGCCGTATAGGGGTCAATCTTACCAGTCATAATTTTTTCCACAAGAGCATCAAATTCTTCTGGCTCAATGACCTGCGAGAGAAGGGAAACAAATTTTTCCCGGATAATCTCCCGCAAAAGCCAGCCAGCGAGCTTTTTCTTGCGGCTGTAAGCCAGACTTTTATCTCTCTGCTCGATAAGGGCCTTAATTGTTGCCTTCAACTCGACAATACCTTCGCCTCTGGTGGCCACCGTTTTCACAATGGGCGGCAAAGAATCACCTGAACCGGCCAGTTCCAGCATGCTTCTCAGCTGTTTTTCAGCTCGTTCGGCTTCAGGTAAATCAGCCTTATTGAGGACAAAAAGGTCGCCAATTTCCATAACTCCAGCTTTAAATGCCTGAATCTCATCTCCTGCCTGGGGAGTTAAAACCACAGCCACAAGGTCTGAATGCCTGACTATGTCCACCTCATCCTGGCCGACACCCACAGTTTCCACAAAAATGTACTTTTTGCCAGCCGCTTCCAGAATGGCAATGGCCTCACCGGTGGCTTTGGCCAGACCGCCCAGATATCCTCTGGTGGCCATGCTCCGGATAAAAACACCCTCATCCGAACTATGGCGCATCATCCTGATTCGATCACCGAGGATGGCTCCCCCGGTAAAGGGGCTCGAGGGATCAACGGCAATGACCCCCACCGAAATTTTCTCTTCTCTGAATTTCTCCACCAGCTGATCCACCAGCGTGCTTTTACCTGTTCCCGGAGCTCCCGTGATGCCAACCACCACCGCCTCCTGGCGACAGGAATAAATCCTTTTCATCAATTCATCAGCTTCAGGTTCATTATCCTCAACCAGGGAAATAGCCTGGCCAATGGCCCTGGCTTCGCCCCGGCAAATACCGGCCAGGAGAGCTTCCAGACGACCAGATAAAACTTTTTCTCCTTTCAGGAAAATCTGTTTCTTTTTTCTTCTATCCATGGGAATCAATATTCGGCCAGAATTCTCTGGGCAATTATCCAGCGCTGAATTTCTGAAGTGCCCTCACCAATTGTAGCCAGCTTGGCATCGCGATAGAATTTTTCAACCGGATAATCCTTGGTGAAACCATAGCCGCCGAAAATCTGCACGGCTGTTGAGGCTGCCCTGACAGCCAGTTCGCTGGCAAAGAGCTTGGCCATAGCTGATTCCTTAGGAATCTTTTTCCCTTGGTCTTCAAGATAGGCGGCTTTAAGCGTCAGCAGCCGGGCAGCTTCAAGCTCCGTAAAACCATCTGCTAACATCCATTGAATGGCCTGAAAATTGATGATGGGCTGATCAAACTGAACTCTCTCGCGGGCATACTTCAGGCTGGCTTCAAGGGCCCCGGCAGCAATGCCCAGGGAAAAGGCAGCAATACTCACCCGGCCGCCATCGAGAACAGTCATGGCTGCCCTGTACCCTGTTCCTTCCTCGCCCAGGAGATTATCAGCCGGAACTTCCACATCCTCAAAAATCAGTTCAGCTGTATCAGCCGCTCTGATGCCCAGCTTATTTTCCTTTTTGCCCACCTTAAAACCCTTCATCCCCTTTTCCAGGATAAAGGCGGAGATACCCTGACGGCCCTTTTCAGGGTCAGTTACGGCCATAACGACAGCAATCTGAGCCAGAGAACCATTGGTGATGAACATTTTGGAACCATTTAGAACCCAATAATCTCCCTTTCTTACCGCCCTGGTCTTTATGGCCGCAGCATCGGAGCCAGCTCCGGCTTCTGTCAGCGCCCAGGCGCCGAGAGTTTCTCCTGAAACCAGGCGGGGGAGATACCTCTTTTTCTGAGTTTCATTGCCAAATAAATTAATATGATTGCAGCAGAGGGAATTATGGGCTGCCACCACCAGGCCTACGGAAGGATCAACTTTGGAGATTTCCTCCAGAATAAGAACATAATCCACGTTGGAATAGCCAGCACCATCATATTCAGGCGGGATAATAATTCCGAGAAGACCCATCTCCCCGAGTTTCCGGGTCAGGCTGGCCGGCCATTCTCCCTTCTCGTCGGCTTCCTTGATGAGGGGCCTGATCTCCTTTTCAGCAAAATGACGAATCGATTCCTTTAAAGCTTTCTGTTCTTCTGTTAATCTAAAATCCATCATTTCTCCTTTTACCAGAATTAATCCTTTTCCATCTTACTTAACCTTTTTCTTTCATTCAAGCTCTTAAAATTTTCTCCCCGGATAAATCAAGCCGGCTTAAAATTTCAAAAAACGGAGCCAGGGTCAGGGATTTGACAGAAGGCTGACCATAGGATAGAGTCAAAAGGAAATGATTCGTTTTTTATTTTTATGCGCCCTTCTTTATCTGATCATTCAGCTTGCCCGTTTTTTCCATAACATCAAGCGTTATTCTGCCCCTTCTTCGCCACCAAGACTTTCTGGAGTCATGGTCAAGGATGAAGTCTGCGAGACCTATATTCCAGAAGAAGAAGCGATTAAGGAAAAGATTGACGGGAAAATTTATTATTTTTGCTCTCAGGAATGCCGGCGCCGTTTCCTCAAGGAAAGAAAAAATCGCCAGCTCAATCAAAGGTCAGCTTAATTTTAAAATCATCAAATTCGGCCTTGTATTCTTCCCAGGTCACATCGACCTTATCCACCCTGGCCAGGGGAGGTCCCTCTTTGAGCTTTTCCAGGAGCAAATTGAGCTTCTCCTCCTCTCCTTCAGCCACCACCTCAACCCGGCCATCAAAAACATTCCTGACCCAGCCAGTTAAACCCAGATTTTGAGCCCATCTCCGGGTAAAATCCCGGAAGAAAACCCCTTGAACCCGGCCCGAAATGAAAGCATGAAATCTCTTTTTCATGGTCCTTTCAAATTTCTTCCGCTTATAATAGCATATTCTTAAAATGAAAAAAATGCTTTTAACGGTGGCAGGCTTTGATCCATCAGGTGGTGCCGGTCTTATTCTTGACCTCCAGGTATTTCGTTCTCTCGGCTTCCAGGGAACAGCTGTGGTCACCGCTCTGACCAGTCAGAATAGCCAGAAAGTTTTCGAGGTCAGGCCGTTACCAGCTCCTTTCATTCTCTCTCAATACAGGGTTCTGAAAAAAGATTTTACCTGGGAAGGTCTTAAAATTGGTCTTGTGGGCCACAGGTCACTTTTTCCCGCCATCCGGGAAATTCTGGAGGATCAGGCTGATCGGCCCAGAGTAATAGACCCGGTCTTTCGATCAAGCTCAGGCACCTGGTTTCTTGAACGCCGGGACATCCCTGTCTTTTTAAAAACGATTTCAGGTCAGGCCACAGTCATCACGCCCAATATACCTGAAGCTTCCCTGATTACGGGAATAAAAATCGGGTCGGTGGAGGATATGGAAAGGGCTGCCCAAAGGATTTATGAAATGACGGGCATAGCCTGCTCGCTCAAAGGCGGGCATGGACGGGGCAAAATCTTTGACCTGCTTTATACGGGAAAAATAATCAGGCTGGTGGAAAGAGAGCGCCTGCCCGTCAGGGTTCATGGCACGGGATGTCTTTTTTCAGCTTCTCTTCTGTCCTATCTTGCCCTGTACAATGACCTGGAAAGGGCCTGGCTGGCCTCCCTTCGCTTTACCCGAAGAGCCATAAAAAAGGCTTTTGTTCCCAGAAGGGGAAGAGCTATCTTTAGCTTCTGAATAAATTTTATTAGATTCTGAGTGGATTTTAAAAGCACATTAGTTGAAAGAGATTCTAAAATTTTAATTTTTCTTGAAGTTCTCGCTGGATCTGAATCTTTCTGACTGATTTTTCTTAAAATTTTTCATCCGGATGGAAGCGAAAGATGAAAGATTTGCCCAGCCTGACCTTTCTTATTTTTCCTCAAAACTGGTTTCGGTGGTAATGATTTCCTGAGCCATCTTTAAAATTTGGTCAGGAAAAGTAATGCCCTGCTTTCTGGCTGCCACCAGATTAAGATGAAGCTTTATTTCCTGAGGATAGATAAAAGGAATTCGGGCCGGGTCCTCTCCCCTTTTTATTCGTGCCACAAGTTTTCCCGCCTCATAGCCCATGGCAAAGAAGTCAAGTCCTAGAGCCGCACAGGCGCCTGCCCGGACAGCCAGCAGGAAACTACCAAAAAGAGGAATAGTATTTTCCTCGGCAACCCGGGCCACCAGGGAGAAGGCGGGATTAATCGTGTTATCGGAGATGGGAAAAAAGCAATCAATTTTCTTTGAGGCCAGAATCTGCGCGGCCACCAGGACATCCTGGGAGGAGCCAACCGGAACAGCCACTATTTCCAGGCCAAGGTCCTGAGCTGCTTCCCGGGCTAACTGGAGATAATATTCAGAATTCAATTCTGAGGGCGTCCAGAGGGTGCCAATCCTTTTTGCCATGGGGAGAACTTCCTTGATCAAGGCCAGGGTCGGGGCGATTGGCCCGGTGGAGGTAACGCCAGTCACATTGGGCAGATGATTTTCGGCTGTCCGGCCAGCATTAACCAGAAAGGGATTAGCCACGGCCATAAAAACAATGGGAATGTGGCGGGTGGCCATGATAGCCGCCTGAAGACAGGGGGTGGAATTAGCCACAATTAAATTCTTCTTCTTCCGGACAAAATCTTCAGCTATTTCCTGAACCCTGGGAATTTCACCCAGAGCATTTCTCTCTTCAATCTCGATGGACTCACCGGGCCACAGACCGCTATCCTGAAGAGCCTGAAAGAAACCTCGCCTGGCTTCAGTAGCTGTCAGGGAATCGACTACCTGAAAATAGCCGATACGATAAACTCCGTTCTGGGAGGAAGGCCTGCAGGCAGAAAAGATAATGCAAAACAAAATAACTAAGATTAATAGCAGGATAAATGCGGCCGAACTACCACTGAAAAAAGACAGAGAATCCCTTCTTCTTAATTTTCTCCTTGATTCAGCCAGGCCCATCAATCTTAAGCTAAAAATCATTCCTTTTTCCGCTTTAAAAAATTTTTTTGAAAAAATTTTTAATTCAACTTTCTTCTTTATCATTGATTTAATTTCTGGCCAGGGAAAAATTCATTTCTGTAAATGGGAAAAAAGGTCAGGCGAAACATTGCCGCCACTGACAATCAGGGCTACCCGGCGCCCCCTGAAATGATGAGCTTCTTTGAGCAGGCCAGCCAGGGCCAGAGCCCCCGCCCCTTCCACCATCCGGCTGTGCTCAAGATAGATCAAATCCATGGCCTGACGGATAAGTTCTTCTTTAACAGTGATAATAGCGTCAACGTACTGGCGGCAGAGGTCAAAGGTGATAGAGCCAGGTTCAATCCCGCCAGCCACAGCATCAGCCAGGGTCTCCTTTTCTTCAATTTTGACAATTTCCCCTGCCTTTAAAGAAGCGGCCATAAAGGCAGAGTTTTCCGGTTCAACCCCGAAGATTCGAACTGATGGTTCCACCGCTTTTATAAATCCAGCCAGGCCTGAAATAAGGCCACCGCCGCCTACAGGGACCAGAATATCATCAAGCTCAGGCCAGTCCTCTAAAAGCTCACAGCCAATCGTTCCCTGGCCATAAATAATCTCCGGGTCATTATAGGGCGAAATGAAAATCCTTCCCAGGTCAGAAGCCACCTTTCGTCCATAAAGTTCGGCTTCGTCGCAGCTTCCCTCATAGCGTACGACCTGAGCTCCAGCCTCATCAAGACGCCGCAGTTTATCGGCAGAAGCCGATTGAGGGACAAGAAGCAAAAGGGGAATTTCTTCAAGCTGGCAGGCTAGGCTGAGGGCCAGACCATGGTTACCGGTGGAGGCTGAGACAACTCCTCTTTGCCTTTCTTCAAGGGCCAGAGTTCGCACCCGGTTTAAAGCGCCCCTGAATTTGAAGGAACCAGTTACCTGCTTATTTTCCCACTTCAACCTGACCTGAACTCCAAGGGAACGACTCAACTCCGTAGAAGGAGCCAGAGGAGTATGAAAAACTTCTTTCTTTATCCTTTCTCTGGCTTCAAGAACCCCTTCGGGAAATTTAAGACCCTCCATTGGCCTCCTCCAGAAAGTTTCTGAAATCATAATATCTTCTTAAAAAATAAAAGCCAAGAGATTTAATTTGTCTTCAGAAAGGAAGTTCCCTTAAAATAGCTATATGCCCCGCTTTTATATCGGCCCTGCCGGCTGGAGCTATGAAGACTGGGAAGGTATTGTTTATCCCCTGCGTAAGGGACCTGGTTTTCACCCTTTAAGCTATTTAGCTACCTACGTCAATTTCATTGAGGTTAACAGCACCTTTTACCGACAGCCCACAGTCACCATGTCCCTGGCCTGGCTGAGGCGGATAGCCCATGTACCCGATTTTCTGCTGGCTGTCAAACTCTACCAGATTTTTACCCATGAAAGGAAAGATTTCACCCAGAAAGATGTGGATGATTTTAAACTGGGTATAGAGCCGTTCAGAGCTAAAGGAAGGCTGGCGGCCATCCTTATTCAGTTTCCCTGGTCTTTTTATTTGAATAGCTCTAACCTGGATTATCTAGTCAATCTCTTTAAACTCTTTTCCGGTTATCCCCTGGCCATGGAAGTTCGCCATGCTTCCTGGAATCGGGAAGAAGTTTTTGCCCTTCTCCGGGAATATGGCGTGGCCTTTTGCAATATTGACCAACCTGTAATTAATCGCTCGCTCAGACCAACTGCCGTTGTTACCAGACCGGATTTTGCTTATGTGCGGCTTCATGGTCGCAATTACCGGGACTGGTTCAGGGAGGATGCCGGTCGGGATGAGCGCTATAATTACCTTTATTCGCCGGAAGAACTTGAAGAATGGGTGGGCCGAATAAAAAAGCTGGCCGAAAACACAGAAAAAATATATATCGTAACCAATAATCATTTTCGGGGACAGGCCCTGGCCAATGCTTTACAGCTTCGCAATCTCTTAACTGGAGAAAAACTTGAAATTCCACCTCTTCTTCTGGAAAAATATCCGATTCTGGCTGAAATTGCCAGGGAGATAACGTCAGGCCAGATTTCTCTTTTCGAGGAAAAAGGAAGGGAGAAAGAAGACAAGGCTAAAAAAGGGCAAGGGGAAAAATGAAGGAAGTCTGGTGGGCCAATAGCTTTTTAACCTGGAAGCGGGGTCGCCTTTATTTAGAAGCCAAACCGGCTTGCGAGCTGGCTGAGCAATACGGAACTCCCCTCTTTGTTTATAGCCGCAAACAAATAAAAGATAATCTGGAAAAACTCAAGGAAGCCTTCTCCCGGCTTGAAGGACCGGAACTTATCATCGCCTATGCTCTGAAGGCTAATCCTCATCCTGAAATCCTTCGCTTTCTTCAGGCGGAGGGCACCTGGATCGACGCTGTTTCTCCCGGTGAAGTTAAAGCAGCCCTGGAGGCTGGTTTCCCGCCTGAGAGAATAATCTACACCGGAACCTCGGTTTCAGCCGAAGACATCAAGGCCATCATGGCCTACCCTGAAATCATCATCAATATTGATGCTTCAGAGCAGCTTAAATTGATGCAAAAAATTCGCCGGAAGTTTTATCCGGAAAGGAAGTATAAAGTGGCTGTTCGGTGGAATCCCGGTCTTGGTCGCGGCTTTGATGCCCGCACAACCACAGCCGGCATCCGATCACCCGATGGTCTGCCCATTAAATTTGGCGTCGAAATGAACCAGGTCATTCCCGTCTTCCAGGAAGCTAAAAAGGCAGGCTTCATCCCGGTCGGTCTGCATCAGCATCTTGGCTCAGGCTGGTGTGGCCGCGACTGGCCGGTCATTAAAGAAGCCGTCAGGAGAATGATAATTAAGGCTTCAGAACTAATTCAGCTTGGTTTCAACCTTGAATTCCTGGATTTTGGTGGTGGCCTGGCCCCTCGCTATGAAGAAAAACAGAGCCTTTTCCCGCTGGATAAATATGCCCATTACATTCAGCAGAAAATAAAAGAAATGAAATTACCCATAAAGAAAATTATTTTAGAACCGGGTAAATTCTTAGTCGCTGACGCCGGGGTTCTGCTGATGAAGGTGGTTTATATTAAAAAGAGCTATGGCAATTATTTTGTTTGCGTTAATGCCGGTACCTTTAATACTGTCCCGCGGCCTGCGATTTATCCTGGGGCTTACCATCACATCTTAAACTGTATCCAGAGAAGGGGCAAAAAAGCCAAAGTGACGGTGGCCGGCCATCTCTGTGAAAGCGGCGATGTCTTTGCCCGGGACCGGGTCATGATTCTGCCCCGGCAGGGCGATGTTCTGGCTGTCCTGCATGCCGGGGCCTACGGTCATTCCATGGCCTCTCATTTCAATCTGCGGGAAATTCCACCGGAAATAGTCCTTTAAATTTTATTGACTGACCACAAAAAGCCTGAAAAATTATCTGCTCTTTTTTAAGGAAAGAAAAAACCCTTCCTCACATTTTCTTTTTGAATTTTGGTTCTCCCGGTTTTCCGGCGGGTAAAAGGTGATATCTGGAAATACCCTTTGGTCAATTTAGCTCAGGCGGGTTTATCATTCAGGAGGATAATTAGGTCAGAATTAATTAGAAGCGGGAGCAACTCCATAGAATTACCTTTAATAATCTGCATCGCAGCTCCTTCTGCCTTTTCGGGCGCTTTTAATTGCTTCGATTCACTCCATGAAATCGAAAGTATCATAATTTTTATCCTGAAGCGAAATAGAAGGCGATAATAATATTTTCACTGGAATAAATCATAACCAGAAATTTTTAGAGGGGGAAATCCAAATCAATCAGCAGGGCCTTTATCAATCTATTTTTCTGGCGCAAAGCGATCGATAAAAACAAATTTATTCAGGGGGAGGCGTTCCGGCCTTTCCTTTTCCCAGGCCATCTGTTTATCAGAAAGGACGGGACTGAGAGATTCAGACTTGCGACCGATAATAATCAGCGTGTGAACCTGATAATCATCGGGAAGACCGAGAATCTGCCTGACCTTTTTTGGACTATAACCAGCAATGGGATGGGCTACCAGGCCAAGTTCTGTCGCTCTCAGAATCAGGAAAGCTGCGGCCAGGCCGCAATCAAAATGATGATATTCTCTTTCGCCAATAATACAATCATCTTCCCGGCGGCTAGTCACGACCACAATCAGGGAAGCTGCATAGGCCCATTCATTGCCTCTGGAAAAGACGTCTTTCATGGCTACGAGCATTTCTCGGGAGCGAACAAAGACGAGACGCCAGGGCTGATTATTAAAACACGAAGGGGCTAATTGAGCTGCCCGGGCCAGATCAAAAATTAAATCATCGCTTATGTCTACCGGCTCCAGAGAGCGATAGGCTCGCCTCCTCCTGATAGCTTCAATTACGTCCATGGCCGACCTCGCCCTTAAAAATTAAAATCATTAATTAACTCCGGCTATCTTGATTATTTTTCCCATCCTGATTGACTTTCTAATTTTGCCCATATTCCCGGAGCAAAAGAAATCACAGAATCAGGAAAAAATATATAACTGGATATGACCAGTGAGAATTTGATCAATCATTATCTACTCTGGATGATAATCCCGGCTGACTCCTGACCTTTACGGGCAAAGAGCTTTTGTTTCAAAAAATAAAGGTAAGGTTTGATCTGGTCATTGGGGTTATGGAGGCCGTCATAATAAAGATTGATAACAGGGATTTTCAATTTCTCTTCCAGCCATTGAGCCAGGGGAACGGTGACGACACCCGGGCAGCAATAGATAGGGTTGACATGAAGGAAAGCTTCAATTTTAAGCTCTCGCCGGTAATGCTCCATTTTGGCCAGATTTATAGCGGTTTCACCATCAAGTTCAGCCGGCAGCCCCATCTCTCTCAGCCTCTTTAAAGAAGATAAAGCAAGGGGAGTCAAATTCCAGTCAGCCACTTCCTTAATCATCTTGCGCCAGCGACGGTCTTTCCCGCGAAGTAGAAGCTGAAGAAGGGAGGTTCGGAAAAGCTCGGACCAGAGACGATTTCTCCAGGCTCTTTCCAGCCGGTTCAGATGACCAAAATGAGTTATATCGATAAGACTTGCCGGGATAACTTCCCCGCCGGCCGCTTCAATTTCTTTTTCTACGTTTAAATTAAATTCTGGATTGGCTATGACATAAAGATCGCCAATGATGGCCACTTTCGGCCTTAGCTCCTCCTTCTCCACCGGAATAGAAGCAAAATCTCTCACGACTTCATGGAAGGTGGCGGCGAGGTCAAGGCGTTCCTCGATGGCCCGGGAAAGCTTTTCGAGAGAACGTCGCCAGCAGTCCTCAGTTTCTCCTTTATTTTTTTCATAGGGTCTTATCTTAGCTACAAGCCGATGCAGATTGTCAGCCAGACAGTAGGCATTGAAGAGCATCAGGGAAAGTTCAGCCGGTTCCCTCTGACTGGCTATAGCTGTGGTAAAGATTTCGACCTCGCCCAGACCAATTTTTTCCAGAATCAGCTTGATCAGGACCGGTATCTGAGGAAAATTGCAGGGGAAAAGAGAAGTGGGGATGGCCAGAGCTGCCCTGGAGGGAGGAATTTTTTCCTCCTCCATGGTCTCGACCATGCTGCCAATAAGGGCAGCTGTGGGCAGGCATTCGCCACCACCAACCAGGCCCAGGCCACGACAGATTGTTTTTTGATTTTCCACGGCCAGCAATGCCTCATAGCCAAAGCGTCGAAGACAGGCAGTGGCCAGAGCTGAAGCTGTATCGTCTACATGAGGGACAATCCAGACCCGATTTTTCCTGAGAGGGATAAAATCAATAACAGGCGCCCTCTCCCTCTTTGCGGGCTTCCAGTGACGGAAGCTCTCCATGGCCGCCTCAATCCTGGTTCGATAACCAATATCAGAATTAAGGCCATCAAGCTGGAGAATAAGATAGGGCTTATGGGCTCTTTCCATGAGATCCCGAAAATAAGTCAGGAGAAAAGAATCAGGGCTGCAGCGAAAATTGGTGACAAAAATGCCGAATAGTCGGTCGTCGGCCGCAATCCTACGGGCAGCCTCCATGATGATTTTTCCGTAATGCCAGTGAATGAAGTCGCTTTCTCTCCCTTCCCTTGAACCCCTAAGCATTTCCTGTCTCAGGACGGTAAGGCCATAATCAGCAATGATTTCCGGCAGATTTTGATTTAAAAGATTGTTATCAAGATTATAGGGCCGGCCAAGAAGAACGACGGCCCAATGGCCTTCTCTGAGAGAGGCAATCATTGCCTCGCCCTGTTCTACCAGCTGCTTCCTTTCCTTTTCCCAGGCTGCTTTAGCTTCCTGCCAGGCATAAGCAATCTCCTTTTTCCTGAGGCCAATTTTTTTTAAAGCCGAGGCAAGAGAAGAAATATTCTTTTTATCTGGCCAGCGCCAGTTAATAACGGGGGAAAGAAGCTCGCCCTGTTTGATTTCAAGGGAATGGCGCAGAACAACCGGTAAATAGCCTGTATAATAGCAATAAAAACGGGGCAAAGAAGACTCCTCTGAATCAGGTCCTTCCACAAAAATGGGGAAAAAGACAAACTCACAGCCAGAACTAAAAAGCCTTTCTACCTGGCCATGGGCCAGATAAATGGGTGCACAGAACTCAGCCCTGGCTAAATTCTGGCCTCGGGCCAGAACTTCTTCCTCATTAGCTGGAGTAACAATGTCCACATCCAGAAAGCTGAAAAAATGCCGGAAAAAAGATTCAGTTTCAGTCAGAGGAAGGACAAGAGGCAGACCAATTTTTCTATTTTTACCTGAAGGGCGGCTAATTTTAGGAAGAGGCTTAGATAAGGTGAAGGCTCTGGCTTTTAAATATCCGGGAAGAGGTCGCCGCCTTTTCCTCCTTTCCTCATATTCCCGACCACATTGAAAACCCCAGGCCGCCATGGCCTGCCCCACTCTAACCACAGTCAGGCGACAGTTATTGGGACAGAGATCGCAGACCTCAATCCTCTGCTCCACGGGTTGATGGCCGAAATTCAGTCCCCTGAATTTCGAAGTTTCAGGATTCAATTCCCGGACAAGAAGGGCTGCTCCCAGGGCCCCGGCAAGATGGGGATAGGGATGGACATGAATGGGCTTGTTCAAAGCCACTTCAAAGGCAGCAACCAGCCCCTTATTCCGGGCTGTCGCTCCCTGAAAACAGATTTTCTGGCCAATTTTGGCCTGCCCCACCACCCGGATAAGATAATTGTCGCGAACCGAATGAAGGGCTGAAGCCAGAAGCTCCGCTTTGGACCAGCCTTCAGCCAGCAGCCGGCTCAAATCCCTTTCCATATAAACGGTGCAGCGATCAGAAATAGCCGGACCACAGCAGCCTGAAGCGAGGTCACTATAGGCTGAAAGAGGCACACCCAGCTTCTGAGCCTGCTGCTCCAGAAAAGAGCCGGTACCGGCAGCGCAGATGGTATTCATCAGGGATTGAACCACCGCTCCATCCTGAAGACGGATAAATTTTGAATCCTGGCCGCCAATCTCAATAACCGTATCTACATCAGGCAAATAGCTGGTGGCTGATCGGGCATGAGCGGTAATTTCATTAATGATTAAATCAGCGCCAATCAGCTGGCCAATGAGAGCCCGGCCTGAACCTGTCGTGGCCACGCCCAGCCACTTCAGGTTCAGTCCTCTTTCCTGGGTAAAGTGATCTAGCCAGCGGAAAAGACGCTGCGTTGCCTCTACGGGCGCCGCCGCTGTCCGGGTGTAGAGGCCAAGGAGAATTGAACCGCTTTCATCTGTCAGGGCCAGCTTAGTGCTGGTCGAACCAATATCCAGTCCCAGAAAAACAGGCCAGCTCGAACCCACCTCAGGAATTTTAAAAAGATCAATTTCCACCCCATTTTCCTCCCAGCTTCTGTGATGGCTCCGGTCAGAAAGGAAGGATTTTTCCAGTTTAAGAGGAGGATTTAAAGGCCGCCGGGTGGATTCAATTTTCAATTTCAGGGATAAGAGATTTCCGGGAGAAGCTTCTCTTGAAGCTAAAAGAGCTCCACCCACTGCAGTTACGAGCTCACCCCCGGGAACCGGCACCACCTCAACCCTGATGAGCTCCTGAAGGGACGATAAAAGGCGTCGATGAATGGAGCCACCGCCAGCAACATAAAGGGGAGGTTCAAGTTTTCGACCTTTAATGATGGCGTCTGCAATCGCCCTGGCCACACCCCGGCTGACGCCAGCAGCCAGACTGGCCAGGGAATATCCCTCCTGCTGGCGATGAATCAGGTCAGTCAGAGCAAAGACCGAACAGCGAGAAGCAATGACCGGAATTTCTCCCTGATAGCTGGCCGCCAGATGTTCAAATTCCTCCAGGCTGAGCCCGAGGCGAGCTGCCTGCTGTTCCAGGAAAGAACCCGTGCCCGAGGCACAATCGGTATTGCAGAGATGGCGACGGTAAATTCCATCGGAATCAAGTTCTATCAGACGAATTTTTTCGCCCCCAATGACAAGAAGAGAGCGGAAATTATGGCCCAATGCCCATCTGGTGCCTTCAATGGCGGCCACAATTTCGTCAACCTGGAATTCAGCAGGAAAAGCCCTCGAGCCACTTCCAGTTAAAGCTATCCGGGCTTTCAGATCAAGCCACGGAGCCAGAAGTGACTGCAGGCAACCTGAAATATCACCATAATGAAAGCGATAGTCCGTGGCCTGAAGCTTTCCTGATTTAAATAAAGCTATCTTGATGGTCGCCGAGCCGATATCGATACCGAGACTCCAGTCAGTCATGGTCTTTCATCTGGAAAGAAATTTATCCACTCCCTTAGTTTCTATTGGCCAGTAAAGAAATAATTTTATCACCGCTGTTAACATAAATAAAAATGAATATTTTGCCCCAATCTCTTTTCAGGCCTGACTTTTAGCCTGAAATCGATAAATTCGGGTCGAAAAAAAGAGGCCGGGAAAAATCACGAGCAAAAAATATTTTTAAAAATATTTTTAATTAGGCAGGCTTCAGGATTATTCAAATTAGGCCATGTCAATTTTTGTTCGCAAATTAACCATCGTAAACTCTCCATTTTTAGCTCCTAATTAGCCGCTAACATTTGTTCCTGCTCTAATAAAGGACCCAGCTTATCAGCTTTGATATAAG